>Ga0307505_10000056_pt1 | contig 140000 bp, 102 predicted proteins | sample 23_S_MG_FD_202183 | JGI IMG/M metagenome (GOLD analysis project Ga0307505, IMG submission 202183) | Soil microbial communities from Populus trichocarpa stands in riparian zone in the Pacific Northwest, United States - 23_S | ecosystem: Environmental > Terrestrial > Soil > Riparian zone >...
GCGGAAGCTCATTCATATCGCTTTCGGCGTGCTGAAGTCAGGCAAAGACTTCGACCCCGAGCATGAGCTTTTATTCAACTCCGGCTCTTGATTTTCAAGACGGTATCTCACATCCGGGGGCAGAGCCCAAACGAAGGACCGGGGGCAGAGCCCAAACGAAGGACCGAGGGCAGAGCCCAAACGAAGGACCGGGAGTTTTCTAAGCCCCTTAGATGTGAAACCGTTGGCAGTTACAGACTCAAGTAGCGATGCTTACCGGCGGCAGAGGCTGCCGACGATGGTGGCGAGTTCGAGGCGGTCGACGGGTTTGGCGAGGTGCATCTGGTAGCCTTCGGAGAGGGCGCGGATGCGATCTTCGGTTCGCGCGTATGCGGTTAGAGCCAACGCCGGTGTCTGCCCGCCGCGATCGCTCGGCAGGGCACGTACTTTCCTGATCAAAGTGTATCCGTCTTCTATCGGCATGCCGATGTCCGCGATGAGCACGTCGGGTTTCCACTTCTCCATCGAATCGAGTGCTTCGCGTGTCGAGGAAACAGCGAGCACTTGCGCGCCGGAACGTTCCAGCATCGTGGTCACCAACGCGCGCGCGTCAAATTCGTCATCAACCACCAGCACACGGAACCCGCGCAACACGCGTTTCCGATCGCGTGACTCAATCACCGACTCAGGCTGCACTTCAATTCGCGGTTCGGCTTGCAACTCCGAGGCAATCATCGACGGGAAGCGAACGGTGAACGTCGAACCCTGATTCGCGCCGGCGCTTTCTACCCACGCCGCGCCGCCGTGCAACTCGACGAGGTGACGCACGATCGCCAGCCCGAGCCCCAGTCCACCGTAAGTTCTCGTAGTCGAACCGTCCGCCTGGCGAAAACGCTCAAACACGTGCGGCAGAAAATCGGGATTGATGCCAACGCCCGTGTCAGTCACCACAACCTCGACGTGTGAATTGATGCGTTGCAGTTTCACCTGGACCAGCCCGCCGTGGCGATTGAACTTGACTGCATTGGACAGCAGATTCCAAACGATCTGCTGTAGCCGCTCGCGATCTCCAAAGATCGGACCAGTGTTTTGTTCGAGCACCACTTGCAGCTTGACGCCTTTTGCTTCCGCCGTCGGCCGCACACTATCAACCGCTGCCTGAACAACCGATTCCAGTTCACACGCCGCAAACTCGAGCCGCAGCTTGCCGGTGATGATGCGCGAGACTTCGAGCAGATCGTTGATGAGCTGGCATTGTGAATTCGCGTTGCGCGCGATCGTCTCGATCGCCTGCCGCCGTTTCCGCGGCGCGACTTCATCGTGCAGCAGCAGATCCGACCAACCCATGATCGCCGTCAGCGGCGTGCGCAGTTCGTGCGACAACGTGGAAAGAAATTCATCTTTAACGCGGTTCGCCGCTTCGGCTTCGAGTCGCGCTTCTTTTTCACGTCGCAATGCATGGCGCCGCTCAGTCGCGTCGTGGGCCATGCCGCGCACGATCGGCGTCTCGACGCCTTCGGTGCGCAACGTGTTGTAATACTCCCAAAGCCGCGTCTCGCCGGTCGCGGTGCGCACTTTCATCACGCCGCGAGCGGAGCCTTCGGTCTTCACTGTGTGCAGGTATTTATCAAACTCCTCGCGATATTCCGGCAACAGGTTGTCGCGAATCTGCATGCCGACGATCGCTTCCACGGGATAGCCGAGCACGCCTGCCGCCCACGGATTACAGGAAAGCACCCGGCCCTCGAGATCGTGAGTGCAGATCAGTTCGTGACTGTTATCAACGAGATCGCGATAACGGTCTTCGCTGATCCGCAGTGCTGTTTCTGCTTTTTTGCGTTCGGTGACGTCGTTGACGAGGACAAACTCCGCGGACCGCCCGCCGAAGCTCAGGCGATTGGAAGTGATCTCGACGTTGATGATCGTGCCGTCCTTCTTGCGATGCCGCCACTCGCCAGCGTGATCGAGCTCGGGATTGCCCGTTCCGAGATAATCCGACAGCAACTGCACATCTTCGGACGGACGAATGTCCTTGATCGTCATCTCGAGAAACTCGTTGCGCGAATAACCGTAGTGACGAATCGCGGCATCGTTCACCGCCAGAAAACGCAGCGTCAACAGATCATAGACCCACATCGCCTGCGGGTTTGATTCAAACAACAAACGATACTGCGCTTCTGACTTACGCAGCGCTTCTTCGATTCGCGTGGCGACAGTCACGTCGAGCACGAGCGAAAGCACCGAAACCAGCTTGCCGTTTTCGCCGTACAGCGCCGAGTTGTACCACTCGCAAAAAAGAATGTTGCCGAGCTTGGTGTAATTGCGATTGCGTGAGATGCCGTGCTGTTCCTTGCCCTGGTTCTGGCGCTCGGCGACCTGGTGCACGACGTCGACATCTTCGGGAACAACGAATTCCCAATCGCTGAAACGTTTGCCGAGCACTTCCTCGGCTTTCCAACCGAAGAGACGTTGTGCGGCCGGCGACCAGCGCAACACACGGAATTCCTGATCCCACTCGATCACCGCCAGCGGTGTGTTCTCAACGTGGAACGCGAGCCGCTTGTGATCGTCGAGTGCGGAAGCTTCGGCTATCTTGCGGTCGGTGACGTCGCGAACGATCGCCACGCCGCCAATCACTTCACCTTTTTCGTCGTGTCGCGGTGAGTAGTAGCCGTCGAAGTAACCGGTTTTGCCCTCGATCGTAAACGGGCGATTATCCGCGACGACACTGTGGCCGGCGACGGCCTCGCGATAGAACTGGTCTTCGCCAGTCTCCTGTAGACAGGGAAATATCTCGAACGCGCATTTGCCGAGCACGCCCTCGCGCTTCACCCCGGAAATGCGCTCCATCGCTCGATTCCAGGTCGTGTAACGGAAGTCGCGATCGAACGCGATGATTCCGTCGACGTTGGCTTCGAGGAGGCACTTGAGGAATAGATGTTCTTGAGGTTCTTCCGACATCTTGGCTTATTGCGAAATTAGCGTTACTTTACCACGCAAACCAATTCCCAGATAAGAGGAAGGGATACCCCCATGCTTCGTACCAAAAGATTCGCCCTTTTTGTGCTCCTCGTTTTCTGCGCCCCGGCCGCATTCGCGCAACAGCCGCAGGTCAAGCAGTACACGATCGAGCAATTCATGAACACCGTAAGGGTCGGCGGCAGCTCGTTCTCCGCGGATGAGAAGTCGATCCTGTTTCACAGTAACAAGTCAGGAATCTTCAACGTCTACTCGGTTTCCGTCACGGGCGGCGCCGCGAAGCAACTGACGAACTCGACCAAAGAGAGCACGTACGCCGTTTCCTACTTTCCAAACGACGCGCGCCTCCTCTACACGTACGACCGCGGCGGCAACGAGAACAATCACCTCTACCTGCGCGAGTTAGACGGCAGCGAACGCGACCTGACGCCCGGTGAGAAAACGAAAACAAACTTCCTCGGCTGGAGTCACGATCGCAAGTCGTTCTTCTTCTCGACCAACGAACGCGATCCGCGCTTCTTCGATATTTACGAGATGCCGATCGACACGTTCAAGGCGTCAATGATCTACAAAGACGAGACCGGTCTGGACTTTGGCGACATCTCCAACGACAAGAAATTCATCACGTTTGAGAAGAGTGGCGGTTCGCAAGCTGACTCGGACGTTTATCTCTACAGCGTTGCTACCAAAGAGCTGAAGAATATCACCAAGCACACTGGCGACGTGGCGAACAGCGCGCAGACGTTTGACATCGACTCGAAGTATCTCTACTTCCTCACTGACTCAGGCAGTGAGTTCAGGTATGTCTCTCGCTACAATCTCGCGACCGGCAAGACAGAGGTTGTCGAGAAAGCGCCGTGGGACTTCTCTTACACTTACTTCTCGCGCAACGGAAAGTATCGCGTGACCGCGATCAACGACGACGCGCGCACGAAGATCAAGATCTACGTGCAAGCGACCGGCAAACCGATCGACCTGCCCAAGCTGCCGAACGCTGACATCACCGGCGTGAACATCTCTCCGAGTGAAAAGTTGATGGCGTTTTATCTCAACGGCGATCGCAGCCCGAGCAATCTTTACGTCTACGACTTCGCTACGAAGAAAGCGACCAAGCTGACCGACAGTCTGAATCCCGAGATCAATCCCGACGATCTCGTTGACTCGCAGGTGATTCGTTACAAGTCGTTTGACGGTCTCGAGATTCCTTCGATTCTCTACAAGCCAAAGAACGCGAGCGCACAAAATAAAGCGCCGGCTTTGTTGCTGATTCACGGTGGACCAGGCGGCCAAACGCGCGTCGGTTACAGTGCGGTGGCGCAGTATCTCGCGAACCACGGTTACGTGATCCTCGGCGTCAACAATCGCGGCTCGAGCGGTTATGGCAAGACGTTCTTTGCGTCCGACGACGGCAAGCATGGACGCGAACCGTTGTGGGATTGCGTCGAAGCGAAGAAGTATCTCGCGTCGCTCGGCTACGTCGACGAAAAGAAGATCGGCATCATGGGCGGTTCTTACGGCGGTTACATGGTGCTCGCAGCTTTGGCGTTTAAGCCCGATGAGTTTGCCGTTGGTATCGATCTGTTTGGCGTTTCAAATTGGGTGCGCACGTTGCAATCGATCCCGCCTTATTGGGAATCGTTCCGCAAGTCGCTGTACAAAGAGATCGGTGACCCGAATACTGATCTCGAGAACCTGCGCGCGGTCTCGCCGCTCTTTCACGCCGACAAGATTGTGAAGCCCTTGATCGTTCTGCAGGGCGCAAACGATCCGCGCGTGATCAAACCGGAGTCAGACGAGATCGTCGACAACATCAAGAAGCGGAACGGCGTTGTCGAATACGTTCTCTTCGACAACGAAGGCCACGGCTTCACGAAGAAAGCGAACGAAATTCGGGCTTACAAAGCGATTCTCGACTTCTGCGATCGCTACCTCAAGGGCACCGAGTCGACCGAGTAGGTTATGGGCCACTAACGAAGATGAACGCTTCGTTAGTGGTCAAACCTTTTATCGTGACCTTAACCAGCAGTTCGCGTGGCGCACCGATGATGCTGTCCGGGAGCCGGACCACCACCTGTGTGACGCCCGGAACAGTCGCCACCGGAATCAAAGCCTCAACCTGCAATGGATAAGTGCGAAACTCTGTGTCGCATGCAACGGCCGTGACTAAAGCAAGGTCATTGCTCGTCAACGGTTCTGTCTGCCACACGAAGAGCGAGATGCGCCGGCGCTGATCCGTGCTCATATTGAACGGGTTCGTCAGCGAGAACGGATCGCGAGTCAGGGTAACGAGATCGAGCGCGATCGCTTCCTGGTTGGTGTCGTCCATCAAGAGCACTGGTCCATCATCCGTGCCGATAGTGAGCACGGCTGTCGGTTGTGTGCCGAGTGAACCAGTGCCTGTTGGATTGCTCAGCGTCAGGTTGATCGTTTCGTCACCTTCCATCGAGGCGTCGTTACAGATCGTGATGGTGAACGTGCGTACGGTGGTGTCGCCGTGGGTCCAGGTGAACGTTCCTGAGGTCGGCAGGTAATCGACGCCCGAGCTGCATGATGCGCCTGAAATAGCGCTGCCGTTTGACGTCGCATAACTGACTGACGCGGTACCGGCGATGCCGCCCGTGCGCAGCACCGTGATAGTTGCGGTGCCGGCGTTTTCATTGACGCCGTAAGCTGCGGTATTGAACGAGAAACGCCCGCCGGCTCGAACGAGAATATTGAACGTCCGCGAACTGCTCTTCGCTCCGCCGGCGCCCGTATGACCGTTGTCGTTGCTGACGATCTGAAGCGTTGCCGTCCCGCTGAATCCGCTATTGGGTTTGAATGTCATTCCATTCAAGGCGGCGTTGATGGCGGTGATAGTGCCGCTGAACGACATCGTCACGTCGTCGGTTCCGTCGCCAAGTGAAAGCGTGAGTCCGGTTGTCGAAGCCAGCGTCACCGTGCCGTCTATTGCGGTCAGTGTCACGCTGATCGGATCGTTGCCCGCGTCGACGTCGCTTATCGAAATCTGACTGGCAGTTGCGGCAGAGAAGATCACCGGTGTGTTCTGGTTAGTTAGACCAGCCGATGGACCACTGGTGACCGGCGCATCGTTCACCGCGGTAACCGTGATCTTGAACGTCTGCGGCGCGCTGGTATCAGCTCCGCCATCGAAAGTTCCTTCAAAATCTTTCGCCACGATCGTTATGTCAGCATTGCCATTCGCATTCAATGCCGGCATGTAAGTCAGAGTCCCCGAACTGCTGACTCCCGGCTGACTGTTGAAGAGACTCGGGTTGGTGTTATTCGTGACGACGAATTGAACGAACTGCGATTCAAACGGCGCACCCCCACTAATGTTGGTGGCCCAGCCAGGAACGCTTACGAATCCCGGATCTTCAGCCACGGTCTGATCCGCGCCTTTCGTAAACGACGGCGGGTCGTTGACTGACGCCACGGTGATCTTGAATGTTTGCGCAGCACTCGTGTCCTGACCGCCGTTTACCGTCCCGGCACCGTCTTTCAGCGTGACAGTTACATTAGCGATGCCGAATCTGTTTGCCGCGGGCGTGTAGGTCAGTGTGCCCGAGGAATCAATGGCTGGTGCGGCTGAGAACAGGGTGTCGAAGTCGGTTGTGACGGTGAAAGTAAGAGTTTGTCCGGCTTCGTTTGGACCAGCGCTAATCGCCGTTGCCCAGTTGTTGGCGGTTTGCGCTCCCGCATCTTCGTTGACTACTTGATTGGCGCCTTTCGTAAAGCTCGGCGCGTCGTTGACTGACAGAACGGTCAACTGGAAGCTGTCCTGGACAACGCCACCGCCAGACAGATTTGCCGTTACCGTGATCGTCGTCGCGCCGAAAGAGTTTGCGACTGGTGTCGCTTGCAACGTTCTGACGGCGCCGGTGCCGGTAACGGAGAGATTCGCGTCGGGCAGGAGTGTTGTGTTCATTGAAGTAGCAGTGACGGAAGTTACCGCAGGCCCACCATCGCCGACGGCAAATGCGAATGATAGGGTCGTGTCTTCGTTGATGGTCTTGTCGGAGATCTCGTCGAGTGTTTGATGAAACTCGTAAGCTCCGATGTCCACCGTGGCTGTTGTACCGGCGTCCTCCGAATCGGCGATGCGTCCGGTGCCGCGCTGATCGGTTGTAAGCGCGTTGTTGTCGGCGTCGACCGCGCGCAAATTGTCGCCGGCGTCGAGTGCCAGACTGCCTGCGAGCAGAGCGTGGGTTTGTGTTCGCCCACCGTTGTTCGCCAATGGACCAAGCATCGCGTTGAGTGGTGCTGCGGTTGTGCCCTTGAGATCGCTTACGTTGAAGCCGGTTGAATCGTCAGCGTTCCCAATCAGGTTGTTGCCGAACGAATTGAAGGTTCCGAACGTGTCTGGACCACCGACGTTCTGCGCCACGATCGTGTTTTGAAGAATACTGACTCCACTTGCGACCGTGCTTTGATAGATTCCGTTGCCGACCTGTGAGACGGACGCATTGCCGGTGATCGTGGAGTTAATCAGCGTGAGTGCACTGCCAATCTGATAGATGCCGCCGCCGGGCGCGTTGAAGCCATTCGTGCTATTGCCGCTGATGGTGGTGTTGATTACTTTCGCGCTGGCGACGTTAAAGAGACCGCCTCCAGTGCCGCCTGAATCTCCTCCGCTTGCGCCTGCGTTTCCGGTGGAGTTGCCGCTGAGCGTGCTGTTCTTCAGGATCATGATTCCGAAGTTGGCAATCGCGCCACCGCGGCCGCCCTGACCAGTCACGCCACCGCCACCATCGCCGGTCGTGTTGTTGCTGAACGTTACGTTGACGATCGTGCTGTTAATGCCGGGCATCGTCATCAGACCGCCGCCCAGTCCACCGGTGCCGCCGAAGTTTGCATCGCCGTATTGTTTCCGGTGACGACGACATTGGTCATAGTCAACGTGCCGCTATCCACGAGGATGCCGCCACCATCACCGCCACCACCGCCGCTGGCTCCGCCGCTTTGCCGGCAGCGCCGTTGCCGGTCGTGTTGCCGCTGATCGTTGAGTTGGTGATTGTGAGAGCGCCACTGCTGAAGAAGATGGCGCCGCCACGTCCACCACTCCCGCCGAAGTTACCGGTTTCGCCATTTCCGGTTGTGTTGTTGACGTTCGTGAGCGTCAACGTGCCCGAGCCCCGGATACCGGCGCCCGATCCGCCCCAACCGCCGGTGCGGCTGCCGCCGGGTCCGCCGTTGCCTGTGCGGTTTCCGGTGACGACAACGTCAGTCAACGTAACTGTGCCTGTTGCAGAGATTCCGGCGCCGTCGCCGCCGGGGTTGCCGAACACGGAGCCTGACGTTCCATCGGGTGTTCTGCCGTTAGTCACGGTCAGTCCGGAGATGTTTACGATGAAACCGTTGATCTGGAAGATGCGGTAGTTGCCACCCGTATCGCGTCGCACGGTTAATAGACCCGAGCCCGGGCCGTTGATCGTCATGTTGGTAAGCGACGGCAATGAAATTCAAACAGTTAATTTTGATGGATTTCCGATCAGGGTTCGAAGGTGTAACTGATCGTTCCTTCGGTCGCGCGGCCACGTAGTTTTTCGGGCGCAAACGTGGATTTCATTGCGGCTTCGCTGGCGGCGCCGCGTAGCAGCCAGTCGCCGCCGGAAGCGCGTGCTTCGGTGACCAGGCCGTTTCTATTGATGGCGACGCGTACGACAACTGTGCCGGGAATTGCTTCCTGGCCGTTGAGTGGACACTCCGCGATCGGCAATGAGAGCACTTTGCCTTCGAGTTCCTTGCTGACGACTGGCGTGCCTTTTTGGACGTTTCGCGGAGCAGGTTGGGATACGGCTACTTGAGGTTGTTGAGCTTGCTTTGTGCGATAGAAGAATGCAGCGACGAGAGAGCCGCCGATGACCGACACGATTAACGTGCCGATGATGATCGTCCAGAACAACGCGGGTGAAGTTGTGTGAGGTTGGGAAATGATCGGCGGTTGGTCGTCGTCGACTAGCGCCACGATGTGATGAGCGCAGTAAGAGATCAGATCGCTGTTGTAGATGGCGTTGCATTTCGGGCAACGCTTGCGGCGTGAACCGCGCGGTAGTTCTTCCGCTGCTTGTGAGGAGACGGTTTCTGGAGACGCGACGTCTTGAGACGTGGTCTCTCGAAATGCGGCTTGAATTTCAGGTTCCGGCGATTCAGCAGGCGACTCCGGCTCTTGTGGTTGCGGTTCAGCAGGTAGGTCTCGCTGTGGATCTGGCGGTGGAGCGGGAATCTCAGGTTGTGGTTCTGGCGTCGTCGCCGGCAATTCTTGCTGCGGTGTTGACGGTTCTGCGGGAATTTCTGGCTGCGGTTCGTGCTCCTCAGACGCACGCCACTGTTGCGGACGAAAGATGTTTGGTCCGTCCGGAACTTCGCGCTCCGACTGTTCTGCGATGCGTTGCTTCAAACCTGCGATCCAGCGCCGGCTTCGGTCTTCCTCGGATACGGCTGTTATCTTTTCAACGTCTGATTCGATCGACGTAGTTGATCTTGGCCGGGGTGTTTGTGCGCGGAACTCTGCTCTGGTTCTCGGAGTCCGACTCGGTTTGTTGCTGAGAAGATCGATGACTTCCGTGGCGCCTCTTCGTTGCGCCCAGTCGATAGCGTTGAGGCCGAGATTGTCTCGCAACTGCGGATCGGCGCCCGCGTCGAGCAGAAGCGTAATGAGATGCGTGTGATTGAAGATCGTGGCGAGGATTAGCGGCGTTTGCCCGCCACCGGTGCGTTCATTCACGTCGGCTCCGTTAGCCAGCACAGCCTTCACCGCGCCTACTTCACCGGTAGTAACCGCTTGCGTTAACGGAACGGAGCTCACGAGGCAAAAGTCCCTTCGATAGAGCTTGGGGGCTCTTGCGTAGTTTAAGGGTGATTGCGGAAAACGCGAAACCCATCCACAGATTACACAGACTCTATGAATCAATCTGTGTAATCTGTGGATGAAGCCTGGTTTACGGTTGCAGCAGCGGTGGTGGCACGAAGGCCGAGTTGAAGCCGAGCGCTGCCGGAAACTGGGCGTTTGTTGGCCGGACGCCAGTGCGGACCCACAGATCGATCGCGCCCACTGCCGTCAGGATTTGCGGGCCGGTGAAATTGCAGTGCCCGTTTGCGTTGGTGTAGGTCTGAAACAGCAAGTCTTCTTTGTTTGCCGACGCGATCAGTTCCGCGTAAGCCGCTTCATTCGAAACCACGACCAGCGGATCGATCGCCGTGTGCAGCGTCAACACCGGGTTGCGAATCTTGCCGTTGTAATCAGTGTTGTTGCGAACGTAGTTGCGCGCTTTTTGCACGGCAGCGATGTTGCGGCGCGCGTTCATCTGCGCGAGCCAACCCTCGACCACGCGTGGCGCCAAACCGAGTCCGGTGAGATAGGTCAGTTCTGCTGTAGTCAGACTGTAGTTGTGATTGAGGTTCTGAACGAATGGTCCACCGGCGTGTCGTTGTAGTTCGGCGCGTGCTTCGGTTAGGAAGAAGAAGTCAGTCAGCACCCAGCCCGGATAAAACGCAGGTGGCGGAGGCGGCGTGATGCCGCGGCCGGGATTTCCGGCTACGAGTCGAATGAATTCAAACGCGGGGAAGTTTGCCGGGTTAGCGAGCTCGGGTCCGAGTTTAGCGACGACTTCAGTGTCGAAGTTGATATCGTTTCTGACTTCGCGGACAGTGCCCCACGCCGGCGGAACGCCGAAGACGACGTCGTACGCGAGATAGACCGGAAGGCCGTTGTCCCAGATGCCCGTTGCTCCCGCACCGACGCCGCACAAGCAAAGCGCGCCGTCAAAGGTCCCGTTAAACTGTTCCATGCTTTTGAAAGCGCCGATCGTGCCGAGTGAAGCAGCCCAAAGGATCGTGTGGGTTGGTTTCGCGATGTGCGTGCGAAAGTAGATGGCGAGTGTCTTCGTGTCCTGGACACTGTCTTCGATGGCCCAACCGTTGTCTTTGAACGCGGTGCCGGCGAGCGCAAAGCCTTGTGCGAGCAACGGTGCTTCGAGTGCGGCGTTGGGCGCGATGTCGGCGTTGCGGTTATCGACTTCGCCGGGATGATCGGCTTTGTCGCGATAGCCGTGCGCGAAGACGAGCAGCGTTCCGTTCCAGTTTTCGGGGACGCGGATGCGAAACGGCGCGCCGTGCAATTCGCCTGCCAGATCGATCGGCGCGAATGGTCGTGCGCTGGTTGACGGCGACGCAGGAAGCAGCGTGAGAGAGACTAAGAGGACGGCGCTCAGCGCGATGAGCGTTCTCGCGGTGGATTTCATGTCAATGTCCCTTTTATTGAGATTTTGGGGAACCGGCAGACTATCACGCACACGAGCGCGCGGCAAGGTTTAGCCACAGATTACAGAGATTTTATTGATTAACGATTGCTTTGACGCGGTTGTGTTTTAGGAGTGTGACGATGCCGGCGCGGCGGTACCAGACACCGTCGCGCGTCCGCCAAACTTCGTCGGCGTCGATCTTGCCGCCGGTGGTCAGCAGGATCATCGGCTTGCCGCCGAGTTTCTTGCCCATGCCCGGACCACTGGTCGAAACCGGCGCGACTGTCGTGCGCGAATGTGACGTCGCGGTGCGATCGATTGTTGGTGTTGGCGCGGAAGAAGGCGCAGCGTCTTCAGCCGGAGACGACGAAACGGTCGCGACCGGCGGTGCCACAGCGAGAGGCGTGACAAGCGGCGCTACAATCGCAACCGGTGGAATCTCGGCAACCTCATCGGCCTGCGAAATCACATTTGAGTAAGCAAAGAAACCAGCGAGACCGAACACCAAACCTACGATGGCGGCTAGCGCTGTACTTTTCTTTCTCGAGCTTTTCTTCGAACCCGCCGAAGGTTTCTTCGACACAGACGCGCGCTTCTTTTTCGCCGGCGCCGGTGTTGAGGTTCCGCTCGTGGCCGACTCAAGCTCAGCGTCGTCCACTACGACGAGCGGCGTGTTGTCGAAGTCGCAGCGTGAGTCAGACTCAGGATAGATGAAGAGGCATTGGGGGCAACGTTTCATAACCGTCAATCTGCCGGGTTGACGAAGACGTAGGAAACCTCAGAGCTTGAAGGGCTTCTTGAGGATTCGACCGGTCTTCTTGAGGATCGAGCCAACCTTCGAGTCGTCTTTCTTAGTCTCTTGGGCAGGCTTTGGTTGAGTGGTGGAAGTTTTGGAAGTGGCTTTTTTACCAGGTGGAGTTGTGGGCGCCTTGGTTGTTTCGGGTTTCGGTTCTTCCTTGGTCGCCGGAGCCGCGCTCGCTTCCGTAGCTTGTGGCGGTTCGGGTGTTGGATTCGCTGCTGCCGGAGCGACGAGGTTCGACGCCGGCAAGGTCACGGATGGCACGCTGACGGGCGCCGTCGGAGCCGTGCCGCGCTGAGTCGAAACGAAATAGACGAGCGAAAGGACGGTCGCGAGAATGAGCGCGGCCATGGCTGGAAACGTCCGGTGCCGCCAGTGAGCTTTCGCCGCCACGGGCACCGCGGGCATATCAACCGGCGCGAGCGCGTGCAGATTTGGTAGCGATCTTGAGTCAAAAACGAGCAGTGCACCGTCCATATCACAGAGACTTTGGTCGTCTTCGTAAATAAACTCACACTGCGGGCACCGTTTCATTGCGCTCTCCTGGAAGTCGGACAAACCTGTGGATGATGGGGCCTGCGGAGAAGAAACCGCGTGAGTAGTCCGCAGGCCTCCAAGAGTACACCTGAAAGGGTGTGAAAAACAATGATTATCTAAAAATGATGGCTTTTTTGGGCAGAAAAGCCATCCATAGACTCACACGGGGTCTCGGAAATCTGTGGATGGGGTTCCCTTAGAGATAGCGCTCTTTCAACACGTTCGTGTGGTGGGCGACGTGGCCGCCGATGATATAGGCGAGAGCATTGACGGTGAATAGGTTGTCGCTCGCGGTGCCGGTTCGGTACCACGCGTCGGACGGCATGTTCCGGAAGAACGAGAGCGTTCCCAGCCGTATCGTTTTGAACTCATCCACTAACTGGCTCCACGGTGTGGCGTTCGCGTTTGCACCCGCGACTGCGATCTCCTGGTCGAAACTCGGCAGTGGATCCGTGAACCCGCGTGCGAACCAGAGCGCGCGGCCGAGAAACAAGCGCTCGCCGTCGTTGACGTGACTCAAAACCTGCCGGATGGTCCACTTGTCAGGCGCGTAGCTGTGCAGTGATTGCTCTTCAGAAATGCCTTCGAAAAACGACATCGTCTCCGGCAGTTGCTCGTCGAGAAACGAGACAATGTTTTCGCTGCGCGCGAGATCGATGTAACCAAAGTAATAGTCCGCTGCTTCGTTTGCTTGGGGATGTGTCATGGACCGGATTTTACCAGAGGATCGCGCGAGGTAAAGAACACGCAAAGTCCCATCAACCACCAGAACAACATCGCTGCTTCGCCATCGCCGTAGTTGTAATTAACGAGCGAACTTGCCAGAAAGCCGGTAAGCCCGCCCAATCCGCCGAGGAGGATTCCGTAAACGTGCGTGTCGCTCAAATCCGCCGCACGTTTTTCGCCACCGGCAATCTCGGTCCAGAACAGAGCCATTAACCAGAGCCAAAGCACGAGCACTGGCAGGCCGCGATCGAAAGCGAGCTGCAACGGCGTCGAATGCAGGTGAAGCTGGTCTTTGCCGGGAAAGCCCCATTCGTTCCAGTGGCGTTTCATCGCGTCCATGCCGTGACCAAAAACCGGGTGCAGCGGTATACGCGAGAGGCCGACACGCGCCACTTGAAAACGCAGCATTGAGCTTGGATCGCCGAGCGCGAGCGCGTTGCGCGCACGCGTTTGCGACACGACTACAGCGCCGAACGCGATCAGAAAGAACAGTGCGAAAACAAAAACCAATTTGTGTTTGCCGTGAAGCGATCGCCACGCCACCACACACGCGCCGATCGCAAACGCCACGATCACCGTCCGCATGGCAGTAAACGCGAGTCCCAGCGCCAACAAAGCCGTGGCTACCAGAGTAATTCTGAAATACTTGTTAGGACCGTGATTTCTCAGGTGAGCGAGCGCGAGTCCGAGTGCGAGTTGGGCAATGATCTGAAGAATTTCCGCAAACGTTACGTAGTGACGCGTCCAGCCCGACGCGCGGAAGCGATGATTCCGGAAGCTGCCGGTCAATCCGGAAGGCGAAGCAGACTGTTGTTCGGCTGAAGATAAAATCAATCCCGGGCGCTCGACGTGTTCGCCCTGCGAAATAATGCTGATTGTCAGCGGCGTGTTCACCGCAGTGCTGCGCAAAACCTCATCAACATCCGCGAGTGAGTAAACTCGCCGGCTGCCAATGCGCCAGATCGTATCTCCCGGCAAGATTTCAACCCGTTGAAACGGACTGCGCGGCGCAATCGACTCCACCACAACCCCACGTCCGCGAATCAGATCAAACGCACTGTAAAGCGTTCCCACACAACCCGACAGAATCAACACCCCAACCAAAAACAGCGCCGAACGCCGCGTAATCACCGCGCGCGTCAAGTAAAAGATGAAAACACTCCATAAAGACGTCAGCTTCGCGATGCTGATCGCCGGTTCTTCCGAGAGCAGCGAAGACAGCCCGGTCCAGACGAGCATCAACACGATGATCAGATCGAATTTAGAGCGGCTTAAACCCAGGCTTCGCGTCTGAACCGACCTGAGCACCCACCCGATACCCGCGATCGCAATTCCGATCGCGCTCGCGGCTACGGAATGAGGCGCAAAGGCCACGTAAATTAGCAGCCCGGCGATCGCAATCCGCTGACCCAAATTTTCACTAAATAGCTGCGTTGACACCCTTTATTTACGCATGTTAGCGTATCTCGCGGCTGTTTGCCGGAGTTGCTAAGTGGAGTTTCTGACAAGCGCGTAACTGAATGGCTTTGTCCTGCTGCCCGCTGCTACGTTAAAGTCGCCGACGTCGTCCGTGTTAATGATACCTAAGATTCCTAATGGCTTTCGACAAAGCGAAGGTTCTAAAAGCCGCTGAGAAGTTTCTTTCTCAGGGAAAGATCAACTCCGCAATCAAGGAGTATCGGCAGATCGTCGATAACGACACTGACGATCTTACCACCTTGAACATGCTGGGTGATCTCTACACTCGCGCCGGCAAAAAAGAAGAAGCCGTCTTCTGTTTCGAACGCATCGCCGAACACTACGGCGCGCAGGAATTCCATCTCAAAGCCATCGCGATGTACAAAAAGATCGAGCGCCTTCGCCCGCGCGATCCACACATCGCTTACAAACTCGCGGAACTCTACGCCACCCAGGGACTGGTCCACGACGCCCGTGCGCAGTATCTCGTCGTCGCCGATGCTTACACGCGCTCCGGCGACAATAAGCGAACTCTCGACGTTCTGCACAAGATAGCCGACCTCGATCCAAATAACACCGAGATTCGTCTCAAGCTCGCCGACGGCTACGTCAAAGAGAACATGCGTCGTGAAGCTTCTGAGGCTTACGTTCAGGCAGCGAACCGCTTACATCAAACGAACGCGTTCGACAAAGCTCTCGACGCTTACTCGAAAGCGCTGCAACTCGTGCGCGACGATCGCGATGCGCTGCGCGGCATGCTCGAAACGCACATCGCGCGCGGTACTGCTGACGAAGCCGCGGAAGTGCTCGAACGCGCGATCGAGGGCAAGGAAGACGATCAGGAACTCGTTTCGATGCTGGCGCGCGCCTGTCTCGAGGCGGAAGATCCGAGCGGCGCAGAGAAGGCCACTGCATTGTTGATGGCGCAAGACAGTGCCAATTACACGCAGTACCTGCCGGTCACGCGTTTGTATCTGACAGTCGGCGAGGTCGACGAGACGATTCGCATTCTCGGCACGATCATCGAGCGCATGCTCGCCGGCCGGGAAGAGAAAGAGTTACTCGAAATCGTCAACGAGGTGCTCGATCGCAATCCGGATCACGTCGCAGCGTTGCGCATGCTGGTGCGTATTCACTGGTGGCAGCGTGACATGGACGCGTTGCGCGCATCGCTCGAACGGTTGGCTGAATCGGCAGAAGCATCCGAGCTCGTCGACGAGGAGCGTTATGCATTGACGCAGCTCGTGCGACTGGCGCCTGACGAGCCGCGTTATCTCGAACGTCTCAATCTGCTCGGCGGTTTTCAGGACGACGCACCGGACGACTTTTCGCGGCCGGAAGAGCCTGCGACGGACGTGCCGGAGTTTGAAACGTTTGCCGTCGTGCAGGATCAGGACGAGGTCGAGCAGCCAATAGCGGCTGTTTCCGAAGAATTTGAAACCTTCGAGACGTTTGAATCGAATGCTGGATCGTCGTTTTCCGATCCGACTGCTTCGTTTGCCGATCTGAACGAAGAAACTGGGGTTGCGACGGATGTGGCGGGCGAGGTTTCAGTTGACGGCGCTGGCGGCGAAGGCCGCATGGAAAACATGATGCGCCAGGAGTTGGAGAGCGTCGACTTCTACATCGCGCAGGGTTATTCGGATATCGCGGTCGATACGCTCGAGATGCTCGAACGCCAGTTTGGATCGCATCCGGACATTCTGGCGCGGCGCGAAAAACTCGCCGCTGCGGGTGGAAAGCCAGTCGCTGAAGAGGCGGCGGTGTTTGAGTTTGGCGGCGTTGAAGAAGTTCCGGTTGCGCCGGTGGAAGAAGCCGCGATCGCTTTTGACGACAGTGGTTATGCCGCGCTTGCTGGTGAGCCGCTTGCTGGTGAAGTCTACGAAGCGGCGCCGACCAAACCCGCAGCGCCAGTTGGGGCTGGCATCGATGCCGGACTTGCGGAACTGTTCGAAGAGTTTCGCGTTGCTGAAGAAGGCGACGAAGTCGGCGAAGACTACGAGACGCATTACAACATGGGCACGGCCTACAAAGAGATGGACTTGATCGACGAAGCGATTCAGGAGTTCCAGACCTCGGCCAGTTTGGTAAAGCCCGGCGACGGCACGTCTCGCTTCTTGCAATGCTGCAACCTGCTGGGGCACTGTTTCATGCAGAAAGGGATGCCGGAAGCGGCGGTGATTTGGTTCAAGAAAGGTTTGTCCGCGCCGGGTCACAGTGAAGATGAGTACCAGGCGTTGCGTTATGAACTGGGCGCGGCGTTCGAACAACTCGGCGACTACAAACAGGCGCGTGAGTTTTACACGGAAGTTTACGGCGTAGACGTTTCATATCGTGAAGTCGCTGATAAGCTCAGTCAGTTGAAAGGGAAGTAGAACCATCCACTGATTACACAGATTTTTTCAAGGTAATCTGCGGAATCTGTGGATGGCTTGTGGTAGTTGTAATGTCAGCCAAGCTAAGCGTCATTTTCTATATCATTCTTTGTCTTGAAATTGGACTTGTACTCACGGTCGCCCCGTGGTGGCCGCAGGGAATGTGGCGCTTCGGCGACTGGGGCAACAATTATTTCCTGCTATACGCTGCCCAAAAGACGGGCATTCAGGGTTTGCAAGCTGTAGTCGCTTCCGGTTGGGTGCGCGGTGCCGTAAGCGGAATCGGTCTACTGAATCTCGGCATTGCCATCTGGGAGATTTTTCACTTCAACCAAACAGTCAACGCGTTGCAAAGCCAAATCGAACCTCGTCCACAACCGAAAAACGATGCCGCTCAGCCAACAACGACCAATCCTCTACGCGATAACGAGCGGCGCGACAACGAGTGAGACAACTTCTGACGACCCCGGCTTCACGCGTATCCTTCATCTGGCCGAAGCTGCGGTAGCTTCGCAAATCTCTCTCTTTCAAATTCGTGAAAAGAACCTGAGCGCTCGAGTGCTCTACGAACTGGTCACGCGCGCCACAAAGATCACGCGCGGCAGTTCGACCCGGCTGCTGGTCAACGACCGTTTCGACGTCGCACTCGCCGGGGGCGCGGATGGTGTTCATCTGACCTCGACTTCGTTGCCAGCGCGTGTGGTACGCGGAATCTGCGGTCCGGAGTTTTTGATCGGCGCTTCAACGCATTCACTCGAAACCGCGCGCGACGCACGTGATAGCGGCGCAGACTTCGCCCTGTTCGGTCCCGTGTTTGAAACGGAATCGAAGCGTGGCTTTGGTCCACCGCAGGGATTGGAAAAACTCAAGCAGGTAGCCGGCGAACTGGCGGGCTTTCCCGTGGTAGCGATCGGTGGCATCACGCTCGATAATGCGGAGAGCTGCTTCGCGGGAGGCGCCAGCGGCATCGCGGGAATCAGGTTGTTCGATGCGTTCAATCCAACAAGATAGACCGGTCGTACTCACCATTGCCGGTATCGATCCGTCCGGCGGTGCGGGCATCGTCGCCGACATCGAGACGATTGCGGCTTTTGAATGTTTTCCTGCCGCCGCGATCACCTCGATCACGTTTCAAAACGCAAAGCGAGTCTTTGGCGTGGAACATCAAACAGCCGCGACGCTGCGCGCGCAGGTTCTGCCCATCGTGCAGGATGCGAAGGTTGCGGCCGCGAAAACAGGCATGTTGCCGACGGCGGAGATCGTTGCGGAAGTAGCGCGTTTGTTTCGTGAAGAAGACTTACCCGCGCCGGTGGTCGATCCGGTGATGGTCTCGACGTCCGGTCACGATTTGATCGACGATGAGGCCCGGCGGCTTTTGACGACTGAGCTATTACCCGTCGCTCGCCTCGTTACACCAAACATTCCCGAGGCGGAACGTCTCACGGGGTTGTCAATCAACTCCGAAGCAGACATGCGTCGTGCGGCGGAAACGATCAAATCTCTCGGCGCGCGTGCGGTTTTAGTAAAAGGCGGTCACAGATTGACGCCGCAAGCGGACGCTGTCGATATTCTCCTCGACGAAACCGGAGCGTTCACAGAGTTTCGTGAGGAGTACATCGACGTTGGAGAAGTTCACGGCTCCGGCTGCACACTCTCCGCTGCAATCGCCGCAAACCTCGCGAAAAACTTATCACTGGCAGATGCAGTCGGAGCCGCGAAAAAGTACCTCACTGAAGCCATCCACAGATTACGCAGATTAGGCTAATAGACTCTGCGTAATCTGTGGATGGCATTATTCGATCGTGACCTTCTCCATCTTAACCTCTTCAAGCGGACGATCGTTCCGATCCGTGGCCGACGTTGCGATCGCGTTCACGATGTCTTGTCCTTCAAGGACGCGCCCAAAGATCGTGTAGGCCGGCGGCAACGGATAATCAACGTGCATGATGAAAAACTGCGATCCGTTTGTGTTTGGACCAGCATTCGCCATCGCCATCGTGCCCGCTTTGTAACCGCGTTGATAAACCTCCGAACGCGGATTGATCTCGTCATTAAAGCGTCCGCCCCACGCCGATTCGCCGCCGCGTCCGGTGCCGTCCGGGTCGCCACCCTGGATCATGAAGCCTTTGATCACGCGGTGAAAGATAATGCCGTCGTAATAACCGCGTTCGGCGAGCGTGATGAAGTTCTCGGTAGTCTTCGGTGCGTCCGATTCCAACATCTCGACGCGAATGGTGCCTTTGTTTGTCTGAATCACTGCCGTTCGATTTGCCATGTTTGTCTCCTTGCCAGTCCCAGAATCAGTTTTCGTCACAGAATAAATTGTTCGATTGCCAATGCCACGCCGTCTTCAATGTTGGACGCCGTCGGATGCAAGCCCGGAATCTCGCGCAACGTCAGCGGCGCATTTGCCATCACCACGCCGGTGCCGGCGAAAAGCAGCATCTCGAGATCGTTGTAGTTGTCGCCGATCGCCATGATCTCTTCGGCGCCGACATTCAACTCCGCTGCTGCCGCTGCCACGCCTGCGCCTTTGGAAGCTGCCGGGTTCACCACGTCAAGTAATGTGAAATCCTGTTCGAGATATTTCGTACTCAAAACTTTCACGCTCGATCCCAGCTCCGAGTTGAGCAGCTCGGCGAGTTGGTCCATCGCTTCACAACGTCCCGAGAACGCGAGATGAATGGGTTCATGATCGAGGTAGTTTTCGAGTGAGTCAACCTGCCGAACGGCGTTTCGACCCTCTTCGTCGCCGTGAATTCTCATCGCCCATCCGACATATCGATGCACCGCGACGTTATCACCGCCGAGATGATCGTAAACGAGCACGCCTAAGCCTTCGTAATCGTCGCTCAACAACGCGTCCGCGCCGGCATCACGTCCGACTCGCAACGCTGCGCGAGCGGCTGCAAGTGGCAACGGAAGCACGGCGACGGTTTGCAACGTTTCAGCGTGTTTTGTCAGTGCGCCGTTGTGCGAGATCAGCGGAACGTCGAGACCTAACTCGAGTGCGACGGGCCGCGAGTCGCGAAAACGGCGCCCGGTAACGAGCGCGACGCGCACGCCGTTGGCCCGTGCTTTTTCGATTGCTTCCAGATTTCGTTCAGAGATTTGGCCTCGGTGATTGAGGAGTGTCCCGTCGAGATCGAGCGCCAGCAGCCTTATCGCCATAAAGACCGACAAAGTAGCATTCGCGGATACACAGATCAAACGGGCTGTGATATGATTCGCGCCCCCCTCAGACAACTCAATATTTTGGAGGAAAATGGGATGCGAAGACTAGGAGTGTCTCTAGCAGTTATCGCTTTGGTGTCGGCTACGTCTGTGGTCCTTGCACAGGGCGGCTTCAAGAGGATCAGCGAATTCTTAACCAGCTACGAGGAAGTCCCCTCGGTGTCGAGCACCGGCAACGGTGAGTTCAATGCAAAGATCAACAAAGACGGCAGCCGCATCGACTGGGAACTGAGCTATGACGATCTCGAAGGCGCCGTGCAGCAAGCCCACATCCACCTGGGCCAGACGGGAGTGAATGGCGGCATCAGCGTCTTCTTGTGCACTAACCTCGGAAATGGTCCGGCTGGAATTCAGGCCTGTCCGCCGCCGCCGGCTACGATTTCAGGCACCATCTTCGCCGCGGACGTGAGTCCGAATATTCCGGCGACCGCAGCCGCCAGAACTCAGGGACTCAATACGGGCGAAATCGCCGAGTTGATCAAAGCAATGCGCGCCGGCGCCACTTACGTAAACGTGCACAGCACGCTTTGGCCAGGCGGCGAAATCCGCAGCCAGATCGACGGCAACAACAGCCACAACCACTAAGACCATCCCGCAAGATCTTTTTGCTCCGAGTGCAAGGGGAGTTAGATATTCTCCCCTTGACCAAGGGGCTAACTCAACTTACGCTTCGCGGGTATGGCCCATCCTCTCTGCCGTGCCCCGTGGTTTACTGCGTTCAGGAAACAGGAGCCGCATTTTTATTCGACGAGTGTCGGAGAAAGGCGGCTCTTGTGAATGGCTGAGAAGATCCCTTGCACTAGCACCACGCTTACCAAACAACAAGCTCGCGCATTGGAAAGGTCTGATTATATCCGCTATCTACAAGAAGCGGACTTGTCGGATGCGCGGCGCTATTTCCAGTTGGCGCGACTTACAACACGCCAGCATGATAAGGCTGAGTTAATGGCCGGGGCGATGGTGGGAATTATCGTTGCCCTCATTGTGGGCGGCGGCGCATGGTCAGTCACGTTGCTTGCCGGGCTTGGCGCGTTTGGCGCTACCTTACTCGTAATCTTTCTCATTCACTGGATTCGCAGCCCGAGCGCCCTTCACAAAGCCGCCGTGGTCGCGAGTAAGGCCAAAGCGCAAGAACTGGAGGCGGAAAAAAGTAAGAATGATCGCAGGACGTTTTTTATTGAGCAATTAAGAGAACTGATCAATGAACACAAGTCAATTGATGTCTATTTTGACATAACCCAAGACATCTCTAAGCAGGTGTACCACCTTGAGCAAGAAGTAGACCATGATTTCAGGGTGAAAAAACTTTTTGAGAGGTACCTCGAAAGCGCCGACCTTGAACGCTATCAGGTGAAGGGAAAGACCCTCGGCTTTAAGTACACGCGGGTTCTTTTGGAGGAAGTACTTCAAAAGATCGTTGACGGTGAGATTAGAATCAAGCCGTCGAGTAATGCGAGTCACCCAAAAGGCGAGGACCATCGTGATGGTCTCAGCCCCTCAGAACAGCCGCTACCTTAATCCCTCAGCTTCACCTTATCATCAACCAGATCGTTACTCACGCGGGGACTGGCCGCCTATACTCCGCGCTAATAAAACGTCAACCGAGACGCCTAGATTGTCCGCCCACTCATTCAGAAATTCGATGTGGTCTGGCGTGAAGCCTGAATGGTCTACCGCAAGCATGAGATTAAAAGTAACGAGGCGTCGCGGTTCACCCACAAAAGAAGCACGACGCCTCGGCCCCGCCCTCCGGGCTATGCGAGGCAATCTGAGGCTCTTATATTCGCCGTCAATAAGCCCGCGCAACTTTTCCAACTAGCAGGCGCGTTTAAATCTCATGCAAGATTCTCCGCGTTATGCAGACACACTTTTACTCTCCCGCAAACGCGGGTAAGCGGGCCGGATTGAGACCGTCACGGGTTAACGAACCAAACTAACGAGTGTCAGTATCACTGTGGTCGTAAAACTTGACGGTGGTTCGCTCGGTGGCTTTGCGCCGGGAGAATCTATTTGTCCGGCAAGGGCAGAAACAGCGATTGCCAGCGTTAGAATCGTCGCGGCACACGTTTGCCGTAAGGTCTTCATTGTTAGCCTCCACGAGTGATGAAAAAAGATTTGCATGAGATGCGAGAATTTGCATCAAGCTAGACGACGCGAACTTTTGTTGCAAGAGCACAGGGGAGTGCGTAAGATTTGCCCGCAATACTTACCTGAAGTTTCGTTCTCACATGACTTTGAAAGCCTCACTCTTACGTGAGTTAGTCAATCCAACCCTCAGTGTGGGAGGCCGCGCGGAGCTTTGCTGTGAACTCGCAAAAGAATTTGAGAACAAAGGCGAGTGATGAAGAAGCGCGGGAAGTGCTGAACCATCTCTGGCCTCAAATGGGCCAACGTCCAAAAGTGAAAGGCTTAGACCAAAGCACAACTGCGGAAGTTCTACTGAGGGCTGGCGTACTTACTGGCTGGATAGGTGGCAGGCATCAGATCGCGGACGCGCACGAAAAATCAAAAAATCTAATCACTGAAAGTTTAGGGATTTTCGAGTCGCTTAGTTATCCGAAAAAGGTGGCGGAAGCACAAACAGAACTCGCGCTTTGTTACTGGCGCTCTGGCGAAGTCGAAAATGCTCGCGCTGTTCTTACTGCAGCACTCACGCACTTAACTATAGATAGCGAGATAAAGGCAAAGGCCGTGCTCCGACTTGCGATCACTGAAAAGCGGACTGACAATCACCATAAAGCCTTGCGTATCCTCAAAAAAAACGCTGCCCTGTTTCAGAAGATTAAGAATGAAATGCTCCGGGGTTGTTATCACCAAACTCTCGCGGATGTGCTGGAGAATCTTTGGGCCGCGAGAGGGCCAAGTGAATACCTGGATCGCGCTCTAGTTGAGTACGCCGCCGCAAGTTATCACTTTGAACAGGCAGAGCACAGAAGCTATCTCGCGAACGTTGAAAACAATCTCGGTTTTCTTTTCTATAAGGTCAACCATTGCGAAGAAGCACACGAGCATCTTGATAGTGCGCGTCGAATCTTCAGCAGTCTCAAAGATAAAAGCGCCGCCGCGCAAGTTGACGAAACTCGTGCCCGCGTGTTTCTCAAGGAAAAACGAAACACAGAAGCCGAAAAGGTTGCGCGAGCGTCTGTACGCGCTCTGGAAAACAGCGACAGGCAGTCACTGTTAGCGGAAGCGCTGACTACACATGGAGCGGCATTAGCGAGACTTGGACAGTACGGTGCCGCACTCTCGACGTTTCGACGTGCTCTTGACCTATCCGAACAGATCGGCAACCCCAGCCGAGCGGCAGAAATTGCGTTGACTGTGTTTCGAGAGATGGGAGATCGCTTAGCAGTACTTGATGATGCCAAGCCCGTTTCAGGTCGCCGTCTCACTGACCAAGTACACGCGCTTGAGCACGATGTAATAAAGCATGCGCTCGAGGCGTTTGATGGCAGCGTTACTTACGCGGCCCAAAGTCTCGGCATGTCCTATCAAAACCTGAACAATGTGCTTAGCACGCGACACAAAGACTTGCTCAAATATCGGACTCCAATAAGTCACCGTAAGCGGAGAACTTAGGAGTTGTATGAAGGACCCGAAAAGCTCACAGGTTGCCAGGCTGGTCTAACCAGGTAGAAAAAGCGGTAGCGAGGAACTCCTATGCAGCAAAAAGATGACGAACAATACAAAAAGCCTCCATTCAGATAACGACTGACGAGGCACTGTAATACGTGGTTGGTTCTAAATAACGGATCAACTGAGATGATGCGCGGTTGGCAAATTCGAGGGAGGAAAGCGGCTAGGTTGATTCTAGTAGAGCGCTCAAATCGGCCGAAATACTAAACAAACGGCCTTACCCGGCGAAAAATATGATGATCCAGGGTGCTGCACAGCACTAACCACTTGCACATTCTCTAATCCTGCCTATTCTTTAAAACCCATGAACATCACACATTTGGAATGCGGCCTGTGCGGGCTGAGGCACGAGGCACGTCAGTTGCTCAATCTCTGCCGCGAGTGCGGTAAACCGCTGCTTGTTCGCTATGACCTGGAACGTGCGGCGCAAACGTTAACAAAAGAATCGCTACCCGCGCGGCGCGCCGATCTCTGGCGCTATCGCGAGGTGCTGCCGGTCGAAAACGACGAGAACATCGTTTCGTTTGGCGAAGGCTGGACGCCGTTGTTGCACGCGCCGAGATTAGGCGAGCGCGTTGGCCTCAAGGAGCTTTACATAAAAGATGAGTCGCAGAATCCGACGCAGAGTTTTAAGGCCCGCGGCATGGCGGCGGCAGTTTCGATGGCCAAGGAACTCGGCGCCGGCAAACTCGCTGTCCCTTCCGCCGGAAACGCAGCGGGCGCCCTCGCTGCCTACGCGGCTCGCGCCGGACTCGAGTGTTTCATCTTTATGCCTCGAGACACACCGCAGGCAAACGTAGTCGAGTGTGAACAGACCGGTGCGCACGTCACGCTGATGGATGGATTGATCACCGATTGTGGCGCCGAGGTTGGCAGACGTAAAGAAGCGGAAGGTTGGTTTGACGTTTCGACTTTGAAAGAACCATATCGCGTTGAAGGTAAGAAGACTTTGGGTTACGAAGTTGCCGAACAGCTCACCTGGGAATTACCGGATGTGATCGTTTATCCGACCGGCGGCGGCACCGGATTGATTGGCATGTGGAAAGCGTTTGATGAGATGGAACAGATGGGTTGGATTGGAAGTAAACGTCCGCGAATGGTGACCGTGCAGGCGGCGGGATGCGCGCCGATCGTGCGTGCGTTTGAGGAAGGGAAACGTTTCGCGGATGAGTTTCCGAATGCGGCGACGACGGCGTCGGGTTTGCGAGTGCCGAAAGCGGTTGGCGACTTCTTGATACTCGATGCGTTGCGGAATTCGGGAGGCACGGCGGTGGCTGTGACTGATGAAGAGTTGATTGCAGCGACGCGTGAGATTGGTTCGCTTGAAGGAGTGTTTTGTGCGCCGGAAGGTGCGGCGTGTTTGCCGGCGTTGAGGAAACTGATCGATGCCGGTCAGGTGAAAGAGAACGATCGGGTCGTGTTATTCAACACCGGCTCGGGCGTGAAGTACATGGAATCATTTTCGTCCGTGTAATCCGTGTGTCTAAGAAAGGAATTGAAGTGAGGGTTCTTGGCTTTCTTCTAGTTTTGTTGGTTTGTGCTCCCCTGGTTTCGGCCCAACAGCCGTGGCTCACCGACTCAGAGCGGACTCGTTTCGAAGAGCTCCGCCGCAGCGGCCTCGATGCGCTCTACAACATCGACTACGAAAAGGCTAACCGCGACTTCAAAGAGATCGTGCGGCTTTATCCGAATCATCCCGGCGGTTACCAACTGCTCGCTGCGCGCCTCTGGATCAAAACGCTATATGAGTCGCGCCGCTTGCAGTCGTCGCTCTACAGTTCCGAATCGTTTTATTCAACGGGCGATGACAAGGTCGATCCGAAGATCGTGACGGAGTTTCGCAACCTCACGCGCGAGTCGCGGCGGTTGTCGGAAGCAAAACTCAAACAAGAACCGAAGAACGTCGAGGCGCTCGATTTTCTGGCGAACACTGAAGGTTTGAAAGCGTCGTTTGAAGAAGCAGTTGAGCGCCGGCACTTCGCGGCGTTGCGCGACGGCAACGACGCCGTCAATCATCATCGCGAAGTGTTGAAGCTCGATCCGAAATACATCGACGCGCAGATCACGATCGGGCTTTATGAATATGTGGTTGGCTCGTTGCCGTTGCCGGTGAAGATCCTCGCGGGCGCGACCGGTTTTCGTGGTTCGAAAAAACGCGGGTTGAAGATGCTCGAACAGGTAGCGGCGGAAGGGCGTTGGGCGCAGGACGATGCGAAGTCAGTGCTGATTCTGCTTTACACGCGTGAGAAGCGATTTGCCGATGTCGTGAAGTTGACGCGCGAGCTGAGCGCGAAGTATCCGCGGAATTATTTGCTGCGAATGGAAACGGGGGATGCGTTGGTGTCGCTGGCGGCGCAGAAGCGCAAGGAAAAGGATGTTGCTGGAGCAGTGCAGGCAGAGAAGGAAGCGTTTGAAAGTTTTGATGAAATGCTGCGCGACAAGAACGTCCGCGATGCGGCGGGACGCGCGCTGGATTTGATTCACTTTAAATATGGCGAGGCGTTACTGACGGCGGGTTATAACGACCGTGCGGCGAAGGAGTTTCTGGCGGCGACGAAAGTCGATCGCGCCGAACCGGGGTTGGTTACGATGGCGCATCTTTACGCGGCGCGGGCGTACGATTCAGCCGGGAAACGAGAAGAAGCGTTGGCACAGTACAAGGAGGTGCTGTCACGTCCGAATGTTTACGACGCGCACGAGGAAGCGAAGCGCGGCATGAAGCAGGCGTACAAAGCTGAAGCTGTTGTGCGTGCAGCGGATGTGAGGAGTAATTAAAACGGTGAACAAGATAGGTAGCAATGGTCGTCCCAATGGATCGCGTCCGCGTCGTCTACTGTTGTGTCTCGACGGCGTGCCTCACAAACTGATTGAAGCCGCTCGCCACCGGGGACTGTTTGACGGCTTTGGACCACCCGCGCGGCTGCTCTCACCGTTTCCGACGATGACCAACGTGGCGCTGTCGGCGATGTTCGATGCGACGCCGCCGGCGGGTTACGAAAGTCTGTATTTCGATCGCTCTGCGGGTGAGCTTCGCGGCGGGATTCGCAAGTATCTTGGCCGGCGCACGCCCGACAAGATTCCTTCGTCCTACATGGACGACCTCGATTACCAGGAGCCACTGCCGTTTGAGTTTCTGATTTACGTTGCACCGGAAAAGATTTGGCGTGCGGACATGCAGAAGTTTCGCGAACGTTTCCATAGCGCGCCGTCGAATCGTGATTATTTCGCGTTTCTGAAAGCGACTGATGGATTGCTGCACAGCCAGGGACCGGCGCGTCTGGCTGTGGCGTTGGAATCGCTCGATAAGATTCTGAAAGAGATCCGCGATTACGCTGGCGCCGAGACGGAGATCGTGATGTTTTCCGATCACGGTATGAATCTCGAAGAGAACCGGCGCGTGCCGCTACGATCGGAGTTGAAGCGGCGTGGCTTTAAGGTTGTGATTCCGGCGTTTGGACTGTGCAGTTACATCGCGGTTTATAGCAGTGATGAGCAGCGCATTCCGGAAGTGGCGCGTGCGAGCGCGGAAGTAGAAGGTGTAGACTTCGCGGTTTATAAAGACGGCAATGAAGTTGTTGTTGAGAGTGATCGCGGGCGGGCGCGGATTCAGTCGGAAAACGAAACTCTGCGATACACGATTGTCACCGGCGACCCGCTTGAGTTAGGCGGTTTTGGACAGGGATTTAAAACCGATAAATCATGGTTCGCAGAAACTGCAGGACATCGTTATCCGGATGCTGTTCCAAACATCTACAAATCAATCTTCACACCGCGCGTCCAGCACACCGCCGACATCCTCATCAGCCTGAAAGACGGCTACTACTACGGCTGGTCCCCCTTCGGCCGCTTCGTCCGTCTCTACGCGACCCACGGCAACGCCCTCCAATCCAGCTCAAACGCCTTCCTGATGAGCACTCACCGCGAGTTCCCGGAGTTCGTGCGTGCTGATGATGCGAAGGTGTTGCTAAGAGGATAACCCTTTGCCTGACTTTCGCCGTGTATTCTGAGGCTAAGGACCGCCCGATCAGTCGATTCAGCTATGGGGCAAGAATGGAACCGCCCGGCCTTTGAGGTCGATGCCGTTCTCGGTTTCTAGCGTCTCATCAACCGTAGCAATGACCCAGAGATAGGCTTTCTCCCGGTTACCAATGATTGCGCCTATGTTTTCAATGAAGCCTTCAACGCTAAAGGTGCCGAACTCTCTTATAGTCTCTAGGATGAAGTTCGCCCAGGAATTTTCAGGCCCTTTCGTACTGTACGGATCGATGACCTGGTGAACATAGGTCGCCGCAACCCTGATCCTATAATCTACTGAATTTTTGTGGCTCACATCTTGAAGGTGTACCCAAACCTCATGGAAACCATGCCGCTTGCCGTCAACTTCAAGTTCCATGCTACTCATCGGAGGTTTTATTGCGTGGATAGATCTTGCTCGATGAGAACCGAGCACCAGCTCGCTCAGCTACGGTTACTACTTTCGAAATAATCTGTTTCGCCGAAAAGGCACCTGCTTTCAAAAAAATATGACCTCTCCAAGATCATTTTCATACCTAGCCAACTCGTGACAGTACCCGACCAAATCCTGGACGATGCGGATTGTTAATCCGCGCAGCCTGGACGAGGTAAAGAAACGCCTTGGAGTAAATCCGCTTCGTACCTACTCCATAAAAGAGCTGCTGTCCAATTTCTGATGGACCTTCTCGTTTGACAGCTTGGCGTCAGCGACGTTCGCTCCTCATTTTGTTAGGAAGACCACCAAGTCTTCAATTGACGTAGACCATTCTGAAATCTTCTCGCTGTCGCTATTGATGACTAGGCGCTCGGGGACAAAACGAAAAGGGTCATTCGGGTCGAAAGGCGTCTGTAGTTCATTCAAAAAGAGGATGTGGTTTTGAAAGTGAACAGTATCACCCAAGCGGTACATCGGCCACCAATATATGAAATTAGCTACGGCAGGATCATACATCGAAGTTATTAGTGCTGACGTAAGAGAGCCTTGAACGATTCTAGTGGTGGCTTGTCGCCAGTGACGACGATAGTGAATAACATCCCAATACGCGATTGGGGCAACAAAACGCTCTAGGTAAGAACCGATTGTTATGAGCCCCAACCTACCTGACTCAATATCAGGCTCGTCAAGCAGTTCAATCGAGAATGCCATAATCAGGGTCCGATGCGATTCAAATTAGCATCGTAAGTTCCCACGCGTCTACCCGCTCTGTCAAACATTTTCCAAACGCCTCCGATGTGGCTGTCTACATCCCGAGTTATGTATCTTCTTCCATCGAAGAATACCTCTTGTCCATGAGGATCGAATGGGGCTCTTTGGGGTGGTATTCTACGGTTGAATCCTAACCGCTCAGCCTCTCTCCCAATTGATTGCATCCGTTCACGTAGTTGCGATAACTGTGTGTTTTGCCGTCGTGTGACACTGTCGGGATGGTACGGATCTTCCCGTAATGCCGGCCGTCCGACACTGGCGGCGTCATGGACCTCTTCGCCGGGACGGAGCGGACGGCGGCCGCCACCTTGCTCGTGAATCGTCATCAGCCGATTCGTCCAAAAGAAGACTTGCACACGCGTGAGGTTGTTGACACTGTCTCCTTGTCCCAGGACCCGTACCATGTCCCCACCCAGGTTTTCAATGATTAACTCACCGCCGCCGTTCTGCTGTTCAGTCGCAAGGGTCTGACGTCGTTTTTCCTCTTCTCGCTTTACCTCCTCTTCTTCTGCCCACATATCGTAAACTAGCCAGTTCTTTAGTTTGTCGAAGAACCCCTTACCATCGGGATCAATTCTAGTTAGCGGATTATTATTGACGTATGAATACGCGTTCCAGGATTGCGGGTCCGTGAGATCAAGCCTCGCTTGATAGTTACCTGGATCTATTCCCGTGAAGCGTCCCTGCGTCGATGAGTAGTATCTGGCTAAGAAGTAATCAAGACCCGTTTCAGTATCCCGTTCTTTGAGGGTGAATTGTTGCCGCACGCCATCGCCACCTGCGTAACCCTGTGCAGCGGTGCGGCCGCCAATCGGCGCGATCAGTTCCTCGCCAAAAGGCAGATAGTCGTGCCGCTTAACGGTAGCCAGACTGCCGCCTTGGTCCAGCACCATCCGTGGTGTGCCGAGGTGATCCGTTACCAGCCAGCGCACCTGCGTACCGCCGCCGCCCCCGAACACCTGAACCTCCGCCACCGATAAACGCTCGGTAATACCGAACTGCACTCTCACGTAACGGCCCGTGCGGTTCACACCGATCGTTGAAGGCACACCGCCCTGTCCGGTTACATAGTAGGTCGAGACACCGGGTTGGTTCTGCGTCGATGCGACGTCGTTCGCGGTGAAAGGATAGTCAGAGACAAACACATAGAAATTCGACAATGCCTCACCGCAACAGTCGGTGCGATTCCAAACATTGATGTTCTGAATATTCGCCACACTCTGCAGATCCACTTGCCACCACGGCTGACTTTCCGTCGCCGTGTGCGTGACCGAGCCATTCGAGAAATTGCCGTCCGTGTTGCCGTCAATGCCTCGTTGCGCTGGAGCGCTCCAAGCCGTGCTGGATTGACTCGCCGGTTTGTTCAACGCGAGATTTGTTACGCCAGGTTCGGCTTGCCATGCCTGCAACTCCACCAGACGACTCCAGGAATCGGGCACACCGGTGATCCAGAGCCTGATCTTGTTTGTCGTGATCGGCGCAAAGGCAAACTTCCGCCACACTTTGTTGTTGCCGGTGACGTTGCCGCCGGGAATATTGGCCCAGGCACTGCCGGTCCAGTACTGCACCTGGAAAGTGACCAGACCGTAGAGACTGAAGGTCTGTGTCTCAGTGGGCGTGTTTTGTTCAGTGTAATTGTCGTGGAGACTAAAGACGTCGATCTCATCGATGGTTTTGTTACCAGCGAAATCGACCTGGAACCAATCCGGCAGGACGTTTTCGGTTGCATCGTTCCACCCTTCACCGTTGCCCCACGGCCCGCGAACGTTGCCGTTGATTGCTCCACCGACTGAGAAACCGCAACATGCGTGCGTGCTCGATGCTGAAGCAACGCCGCCATTAGCTGAGAGCGCCACATTTGTGCGACCATCAGCCGTAATCAGCAACTGCCCATTCCGGTAGCCGTATTCCTTCTGCGGGTTCGCTGGCGCGCCGTTGGCCGCATACTCAGCAGTAAGCTCACCACCGAAGCCATAGACCTGCCACGTCTCAACACCATTGACCGTGCGCTTGAAGCGCTGGCCTGATGCGTCGTAACCGTAGAGTTGCGCCTGGTTGTTGCCGCCCCAGGCTGAAGTGATCTTGTTCTCGGCGTCGTAGGTGCGATTGCCTGCGCCTGTATAGGTGTCGTTCGTGAGATTGCCGGCTGCGTCGTACGTCATCGCGCCGGATTGACCTGCCGGCACACCGAGACGATTGTTGGCGGAGGTAACAGTGAATTGCTTGTTGTTAATACCAGTACCGTAAGTTTTCGGTAGGCCATCTGTAGGATGGGTGGTGGTATCGATCGTGCGATTGCCCCAGCGGTCGTAACTGAACCATTGCCGCCACTGATTCGCGCCACTCATCGCCTCGCGTGCTGAGAGCAACCGGTTCAGACTGTCGTATTCGTAGTATTGCGAACGTGTCGAGGCGCTCGGAACTTGGATGTCCTGCTGCTTCAGGTTGCCGTTATTGTCCGGCATGCTGGAGTTCAAGCAAAGGCCGGTGCACTGGCTGCTGTAGCTGTTGATGATCGAGCCGCGATTGGCGTCGTAATCGGTTGGACCATTGTAGCTCGTGCTGGCGCGAATCTCGGCTAATTGGCCGCGGCTGTTGTAGAACAGCTTGTTGTAGATCGGTGTAGTCGTACCGAACTGTTCTTTCAACAGACCTCCACTCGGAGAGTAGAGAATGCCAGTGGTGTAGGCCCGAGTGCTGCCATCACCGAGATTGCCGGTAACTGAAAAGAGGCGGCCAGCTTGATCGTATGTATGCGCGACCGTGTGCCCCGATGGGTAAGTCAGCTTGTCGAGCGCACCTGATAGTTTGTAGTCAGCGCTCATTTGATAATTCACGCTGCCGGTCTGCTGGATTTTCAGGGTCGGTTGGCCCAGCACGTTGTAAGCAAAATAATCCCCGTTACTGCCGGTTCCATAAGTTTGTGCGACCAGGCGTCCAATCGCGGAACCGCGCGTGTAGGATGGCGCGCCTGCGGGAAGAGATTGCGAGTCGTAATAGAACTTACCTTCGCTTGTGGCGCCTACACCAGCCGGTAGCGCCGGACTGTTGTGGGTCGTTGAATTTATTGAGTTTGAGCTGTTGTACCAGCGTAGTGTAATACGATTGATTGAGTCGTATTCGAAGTGAGTTGAAACACTGCGAGCGTCGGTTTTTACCACCAGATTGCCATTGTCGTCGTACTGGTAACTGGCGGTTCCACTCTCCGGATTTACAGCCGTACGCAAACGCGAAAGGGAGTCGTAACCGAACGTGCGCGTCTGTGACCCTTGCGTAACTGTGGTTAGATTACCGAGAACATCGTAGGCATAGCTAGTTGGCTGTGCCGCATTCGTTGTTTGGCCAAGGTTCCCGCCGTTATCTGGTTCATCAACCCGTCGCAATCGACCGAGCGCATCAATCATGCTACGTCGCACTCTGCCGGCCTGATCCGTCACCGTAGTGAAGTTGGCTTCGTAATCGGTGGTAACCGCGCCAGTAAAAACTCCCGCCGTACCGGTCCAGGCCGGGTGCGTAGCGCCACCGAATGTCGCGACCTCAACAACTCTTCCTCCATTGTCTCTCGTAACGCGCGTCGAGCTATCGGTTGACGCGGAGGTGCTCCGCCTCGGGCTTGAGGTCAACGTCACTCTGCCCATGTCCAGATACTTATTGACGCTCGAAATCGTGTAGTTGGTCCCATCCTCCGTTTGCTCGGTCAACACGGTTCGACCTACTTGGTCCGTCGTGGTCCTTGTCTTTAGCAGTTTGTCATTCTCGGTGTTCAAATCAGTCTCAACGATCACCTGGCGTGTGGAGTCGAGATAGGTTGTCTTAACCCGCCGTTGGTGATTCGTACCGTTGATATGGATCGGCGGTGCGACGGCGACACCAGGCCTGCCAAACGGGTCAATGGTATTGAGCTGGTGGTTCGTGTAACTGATAGTTGTGATCTGGCCGTTTGCGTCTGTCTGACTAGTTACGACTCCAGTTGAATAGTCATAGGATGTCGTGGTGGTTTGGGTGCTTGTGCCGTTCTGTGGATCTACAACCACGCGGTTAGGCAAAGCGTGTGTTGCATCGTCATAGTAGAACTGGGTCACCTTGCCGCGGCCATCGGTGGAGGTGAGAACGTTTCCATACGAGTTGTACGTAGCACTGGTCGTGATCCACTTCGAATCAAGGTCCACCCACACTTTCTTTGTCGTCAGGTTGCCGACGGTTGGCGCAACGCCCCAAGCCTGCCCGTCGTAGCTCAACTGAACGATACTTGCGCCAACAGTTGTTTCTTTGGGCGCGTTGAGAATCAATGGCGCACCAGTGGCGAGCGGACGTTTTGCGTAAACATTCGTGGAGGTTGAACCGGCAGCTTGATTGTAATGAGAACTATTTGTCGTTCGCAGGACCGTCGCACTTCCGGGCACAGCGATGGGCACACCGTGCGCATCTCTGGAAACAAGTGCGGGATCGAACCAGTCGTATTCAATGACTTGCGTGACGTTCCCATTGTAGTCGTACTGAAACTTCCTGGCAGACATCTTCAAAGCATTGTTATTTGAGTCCAATAATGTTGTGTACTCGTAATCGACTACCGGATTGAACGGGGAAATCAGTCCTCCCGGTCCGGTGTTGTCACCACCCGAGAACGCCAGATTGATCCAGTGTTTCTCCGTCATTACGAAGGGCCGCGTGAGGCGATAGGCCAAACCGGCTTTATCCGTTGAGCAGCCCAGCACCCCAAACGTCGCACAATATCTCGCTTCGGTAACATTATTTCCGTCAGGACTCGTGACATTGGTGCCAGTCGCTCCGATCTCATAAGTCCACGTGTCTGAGATGCCGTCGTGGTAGAGCTTCTTCTGAGAGATGCCGGTGCTAGCCAAATTGTCAGTAGAAAACAGGAGGTCATGCACCGAGTCGAGTTCGTAAGAATAATCCGTGTAGGCGGCCGTCTGGATTGTTCCGGGTGGTGTGATTACGCGGCTTAATTCGCCCCAACCGATTGATGCCGTACGCGTGTAGTTCTCGTAGTTAGTGCAACTCCAGTTGACGCTTGACGTTAGGTTCTCAGTGGTGTCGGAGTTGTAGCTGAACACGAATTTGCGTTGTTGTCCCGGTTCCGTTTGCGGAAAAACGATGTCTCGAACGACTTGCAATTCTGTATATAGGCCTGCTGTTCGTTGACACACTGTTTCGCCGATAGGGTCAAAATCGCTGACCGGATAGGTCTTCCCCTGAACAATGGTCGTCCCCATGTTCACATCGATGAAGTGTTGTATGCCGGTGACGGTTGGATAAAAGACGCGATAGCGGCCTTGGCCGCTGTTGGCCGAAGGATCGTAAACCACTTGAATCTCCCGATTTGTGGTCTGTTCGTCCTGAAAGTGTGTTCCATTCGCATCAGTAAATATCTTGATCTTGTTTCCGTTGGTGTCTTGAATACGTTGCACGCCATCCGGCGTTTGAATGACTCGCGTTCCATCCGCCATGTAAACGGTCCACTCAAGATTGCTGCTGATCTTGGCGTACAGGAAGCTGCCGTCAAGTGAGTAATAACGCATCGGAGTGCCGCTGCTAATTGTGTTGTAATAACCGCGTAGAAAGTCCTGACTGCCGGAATAGGACCCGTGATCCAAAGGACGCAGTTCGTGTTCTGAACCATCCGGCGCTATCAAGATCACTTTCCAGTATTGAAAGTTATTTAAAAGATTGATTTCTCCCTGCGACAATCCGCTACTTAGGTCGTACTGAATGCGAGAAAAATCATCGTTCGCATTGCGAAACTGGATGGAATAGGCTCCACCTATGGTCCATCCGCCGCCTGCACTGGGCACGTCCACCACATAAGGCATGAATACTGTGCCCAATGGCTCTTCCTGCACGCGCAGCACATCCCAGATCTTGCTGTTGTAATGCGCACTGACCGTCCATGAAAGCTTGCCGCCGGCGATTGGAGGCAGTGCGGCGAGCGGGATTGAGAGTTGCACGTTGCCATTCTGCAGGTTGATGTTCTCGATATCGGAGGCGAGATAGTTGCGATTGAGCGCCGCGCCGCGATCCGGACGCGCTGCTTCCTGGGCAAACACGCCGCCACAAACCAGTAAAAGAGCTACTAAAGTCGAGAATATTCTTGACGGTGAGATCATGATTTAGCTCCGGTGACGACTAATTGATTGTGGGAGACGCTGGTAGCGCGGTATTCCATGAGGGTTTGAGTGTCGCTCGACCACTTGACCCGTGAAGGAGTTTTCTCGCCTTGCTGTTCGGTCCATTCGAGAAACTCAGCCCGGATCTCTTTGCCGTCTAGCTGATATTCGACGCGGTCAGGTAGGCCTGTCTGGACATTGAGGTAGTAAATCCGCCAGGTGTTTAGCGCTTTTCGATTCTCATCTGCTTGGGGTTCGTCGACGCGTACCAGATTCCAAAGCGGCCCTCTGTAACCATCGGTCGCGTCGGTGGGTCGCACATTGTGGGCGACCGTGAAATAACTGGCGCCGCGGAGTTGAGCCAACACAAATTGATCGGGACTGTCGCGGATCAATCGTTCAAGCAGGAGCCGTTCGGCTTTCGTAGGTGCGTTTGCGTTTGCTTTCGCGCCTTCTTCCGCACTCCACGTCAAAACGCGATTCGACAGGTTCAATTCGACTGTCTCGCCACTTTCTGTTTGCCGGCGAGTAACGGTTAGCGGTTGTTGACCTTCAGCGAGCGATAGCTGTCCTGAAAAGGCAGTTACTGATCGGCTCACGGGTCCGAATCGCTTACCGAGTAACCGAGCAACGCGTGAGGCTTCAGGTTGCAGCGCGATATTCCTGCGGCCCTTGTTAGCAGGACGCGAAGGGGGAGTTTGGGACGTCTGTGACGACGCGTCGCTCGAGGCACGCGTAATCAAGACCACAGCGCTCGTCACGCAAACTACGATTACAAGACACACGCCTCCCAGTACGACCCTCTTTGACGTTCGCAACATATTTGCTCCTTTAGTCGGGCTAGATGGACCAGCTAAGCTGATCGACACTAATCCTAAATGTTAGTTATTCCGTTGACTCTGGGCTAACGATGGCAAATTAGAGTTGGGGAGAACTCTTAAGTTAGTGAGAACGGGAAACGCGCGGCACTTTACTCTTGAGTGTGGTCCATGTCAATACAAAATTTTAGATGCGAGGAATCTTGTTTCGTTCCTTATTTATGCTTCATACTTTTGTCGGATTTAGCCGACACCTGAACTCCGAACCCACCCATGTACAGGACGCCACTTATGAACCGGACTCGTCCTGGTAAATGTCAAACCCGATCGATGCTCCCGAGTCGCTCATTCCTCGAACGATTTTATGCGAGAGCACCAGACCGGTACCCGCGTAAAGATAGTTGGAGGTCCAAAGGACATCGAAGTAAGTCTCACCTTTCATTTCGGCAATAATCTGCAAGATTACTTTCTGATTCGGAAGTAACACCTTTAAAAGAGAATTGAGGTGAACATTCACGTCCTTCGACTGAACTCTCGCAGCAGAGGCTGCCCAACACTTTGGCGTATGCGTTTACAGCGGCGGGCGTAATATGGCTGCTGACAATCAAAGGATCAAAATGCATCTCATCGTCCATATCTGTTACTTTCGCATGCGGATACTTGATGCATAAACCACCGAACTCTTTTAGAAAATCTACGGCCGGTTCGGTTACAACAAATCCAGCAGCGATCAGCGACTCGACAAAGTTGTCGCGTCTAAACTACGATTCGGAAACCATCCGGATCTGTTAAGGCACTCACTCGTCTGTTTCGAGAAATTCCACATCAACCAATTCGTCTTTCTTCTGATAGCGACGCGCCAAATCCAGTGTTTGTGATTGGCGGTGAAAAGCCTGAGAAAATGTTCGACTCTTTTTCTGAACTTGTCAGCAGTTACCTGCGCGATCCCGATCGTCTCTTGGCCCCCCTCAACGAGACCGCCTAAACTAACCGACACTTGAACTCCGAACTCAAACCACGTACAAGAACTGTATGTCATCGGTTCCCGAAACCCCGGCTACAGTTCCAGCAACACCTGCGGTTGAGACGTTCTCGCTCGTCAAACAGTTTGGCGACTTCGTCGCGGTCGATCATATCGACCTCCAGGTAAATCGCGGCAGCTTCTTTGGGTTTCTTGGGCCGAACGGCGCCGGCAAATCGACCACGATCAAGATGCTCACGGGGTTGCTCGCGCCGACAAGTGGGAAATTAAAAGTGCTCGACTTCGACATCGCCGCACAGCCGATGGAAGTGAAACGCAGAATCGGTGTCGTGCCTGAAGATCTCAACCTCTTCGAACGACTCACCGGTGCGGAGATGCTCGCGTTCACCGGCCGCATGTACGGACTGCGCAGCGAGGAGATCTCTCAACGCTCGAAAGAGCTGCTCGAGCTAATGGAGCTACAGGACGATCCGAAGAAGTTGATCATCGAGTACTCGCACGGCATGAAGAAGAAACTCTCGCTCGCGTGCGCGCTCATTCATCGTCCCGAAATACTCTTTCTCGACGAGCCGTTCGAAGGTGTCGACGCGATCGCCTCACGCACACTGAAAGATCTGCTTTCACGACTCACCACACGCGGCTTGACCGTGTTTCTCACTTCACACGTGCTCGAGATCGTCGAACGTCTTTGCAGCGACATCGCGATCATCGCACACGGCAAACTGCTCGCTTCCGGCTCGTTGAACGAACTGCGCAAGGGCATCCGTGTCGAAGGCGATGGGCTCGGTCCGGTCTCGCTGGAAGACTATTTTATTCACGTCGTCGGCGGCACGCGCGAGAGCAGCGAAGAAGACGTGTTACAGTGGCTAACTTAAAGACTATCCACAGATTACACAGATTACCCTGACTGGTGTCGGCGTAATCTGTGGATGGCTTTGGAGAAAACTCTTGGCCTGCGCACCCCGGCTCAGCTAAAATCCCTATCGGCAGGTCACCTTACCCGCCCTTTAAGTTCTAGACCTTCCAGCCCAGAAGCTTCCCGTTGGTCCCAGCTCGTTCTTCCCGAAACGAGGTTCCCATTCATGGATTCGAATGTCGGTTTGGCTATTCAGTGCATAGGCATCCTCCTACTGACCCTGCTCTCCCTTTTCATCCGCTCGACGATCAGAAGCGCGTCGCTCAAATACTGGACCGCTTCATGGGCCACTTTGTCCATCGCCCTCCTCAGCCTGCTCATCGGCTTTCAACTTAAACCCACGCAGAGGCTTTTTTACACCGTCTACTTTTTCGGTGAGTATCTCTTCGGCTTGCTCTTTCTCGCCGGTTGCCTCAGTCAAGTAAATAGTCAGGTAACGGGCCGTGAGCTTCAGAAGCGTCACGCATACGCACTCATTCCCGCTGCCGCAGTCGCACTCGGGCTGCCGTACTTGTCGCGCGACTTCAACGACCTGTTCATGATTCACGCCTTCATCATGGCGGTGTTATTCATGACGTCGTTCGTCACGCTTCGCAAAGGCTTCAACTCAGACGAGCCCAGCGCCGGCATTCGTGTGATGTCCACGGCTCTGCTGCTCCTGACCATCGGCTTCCTGCACTACGTTCCGGTGTTCGGTGCGCGCAAGGGCCTGTGGGGAATTACAGTGCCCGCGAGTTACTTGCAGTTCACGTCTGTTTTCGATCTGCTGTTCGAGATACTGCTCGGCTTCGGCACGGTGATGGTCCTGATGGAAAGCGTGCGCCGCGAAGTCGAACACGCAAACCGCAAGCTGCTCGAAGCGCGCGATCAACTCGAGTTGCTGGTCCAAATGGATCCTCTGACCGAAGCTCTCAACCGGCACGCGTTTCACTCGTTGCTGCGGCGGCCGGAAAAGGGTCAGGAGTCGAAGACCTCAGGCAGCGTAGCGGTGATCGACATCGACAACCTCAAACCGATCAACGACACGTTTGGCCACACGGTTGGCGACAAAGCGATCCGCGCGGTTGCGCGCGCGATGCGTTCGCTGGTGCGCGCCGACGACATGTTGTTTCGCTGGGGCGGCGACGAGTTTCTCGTGTTGATGTTCAATCTGCCGCAAGAAGAGGCGTGGCGGCGCATGGAGAAGCTGAACCGGATTCTCGAAGAGCACTGCGGGCGTTGGACCAGCGTGCCGATCACGGTGACAGTTTCTTACGGCGTGGCGGGATTCAACTCGTTGACCGCTCTCGGTGGAGCTATCGAAGCCGCGGATAAAGCGATGTACGCGCAGCGTAACCAAACGCGCGGCCGATCGATCAAATCCGTGGAAGAAAGCCTCGGTGAACCGGTCTTCTAAGAAGTAATTCGCCACAGACAAACACGGACGACACGGACATAACCCAAGTTCAGTCCGTGTTGTCCGTGTTTGTCTGTGGCTTACTTCAAGACGCTTACAGTCAACCGTGAGTTGTTGCCGCCTGCGTGATAAACGCGCTGCGTTGCTTTCTGAAAGTCTGCCTCGGTTGCGCGGTTGATGTCGACAAACTTCTGCGGGTTGCGATCCACTAACGGAAACCACGAGCTCTGAACCTGGACCATGATTCGGTGTCCACGCAGAAACGCGTGATTCACGTCCGGTAACGTGAACTCGATCTTCGTGATCTTGCCGGGCTCCATCGCTTCGGGCTTCGAATAACTGTTGCGAAAACGTGCCCGCATCGGCTCGCCGCGCACTAGCATTTGATAACCGCCCATCGTTTCCGGAGCGCTATTTGGAAACACGTCGATCAGTTTCACCACGAAATCAGAATCCGTCCCTGATGTGGAAACATACAAAGTGGCTTTGATCGGTCCAGCAAGCGTAACGTCGCGATCGAGCACGGCGGTTTGATAGACGAGCACGTCCGGACGCGTCGCGGCAAACCGCTGGTCGTCGACCATGTATTCGCGCGTCATACCGATCGCGATGTTGTTGATGAACGGCACGGGACGCGCCGGATCGCTGACGTACTCGTCAAACGAGCTCGCGCCCGCCGACTCGCCAAAACTCAGTCCACCATTCGCGGTAAAAAAGATCTCGCGCGACTCAACATTCTTCGGCGGCCAACTATCGTAGTGTCGCCACTGATTCGATCCCGTTTCAAACACGGTTGCTTCCGGCAGTTGCCGATCACACTTGTCTTTGAGCAAACAGTTGAAAAAGGGCAACTCAACGGTTTCTCGATAAGCCAGCGAGGTCTTTTGACCAAACGAGACACTGCCAAGCGCGTCGCCATCGCTGCGCGCCCAGCCGCCGTGAAACCACGGACCCATCACGAGCGTGTTGCGCGCACCCGGATTCGTTTCTTCAATCGTCTTGTAAGTCTGAAGCGCACCGAAAAGATCTTCCGCATCGAACCAGCCGCCAACCGTCATCACCGGCGTCTTGATGTTGCGCAGGTGCGGACGAATGTTTCGCGCCTGCCAATAATCATCGTAGTTCGGATGGTTCATCAGATCGTTCCAAAACGCGATCTCGCCTTTTAAGTATTTGGTGTTGGCATTGGCGAGCGGGCCGAGATCGAGAAAGAAACGATAACCATCAGGCGTGCCATGAACGAACCGTTCCGGAAAATTCGGCGTTGGCGCCGGACGCGGTTTGCCCAACGTCGCGAAGAAGTTGAACGCGTGCGGCAGAAACAGCGCGCCGTTGTGATGGAAGTCGTCGCCGATGAACCAATCGGCGATCGGCGCTTGCGGCGATGCGGCCTTCAACGCGGGATGCGCATCGATCACGCCCATCGAGGTGTAGAACCCCGGATACGAAATGCCCCACATACCGACGCGCCCGTTGTTGTTGGGAACGTTCTTCAGTAACCACTCGATCGTGTCGTAAGTGTCGGAGCTTTCGTCGATGTCTTTCGGCCCATGCTTCTTTGGTTTGTACGGCCGCACTTCAACCCATTCACCTTCAGACATGAACTTCCCGCGCACGTCCTGGTAAACGAAGATGAACTTCTCTTTTTGGAAAAGATTTGATGGACCGAGCGCCTCGCGGTAGGCGTTGGGACCGTACGGATTAACGCTGTAAGGCGTCCGATTCAGCATGATCGGATACTTTTGCGACTGGTCCTTCGGCGCGTAGATCGCCGTGAACAGCTTCACGCCGTCGCGCATCGGGATCAACTGCTCGGTCTTCGTGTAGAAGGCCTTAACCTCAACGTCGTCGGTCTGCGCCGTTGGCTGAAGGGTTAAAGTTGCGAGTAAGAGGGGGACGGAGATTAATACAGATCTAAAAACCGGATTTCTCATGGAGCTTCGACGATTAACTCGCGGCCGAAAGTAAAGTTGGGCCGCTTCCGGCCTTTCATATACTTCGCCGCGGTTTGCGAAAGGGAAGTAATGAGTATGGGGAGCGCTATGGTTGCATCACAGGGAACGTAGGCGGTGTGTGCGCCACGAGCCAGTTTTCCGTAAATCAACCCCTCGTCAAACGACACCGAATTCGATCTGCCGCCTGGATGCGCGGCGTCGGTCGAGATCTGGATCGCATACTTGTGACCGTGATGATGTTCCTTCTGCAAAAATGAAGAGGTCGCAGCCTGTTGAAGGAAACTCTTCGTGGTGCCACCACCCAGATTGATAATTCCGGACACGCGCGCCTGGGCCATCACGTTCATCATGTCGAGCACGTCCTGAATGATGTCGAACATGAAGTAGTTCTTCTTTTCGAAACGTGCGCCCGCTATGCCGACGGCCAGTCCGCTGTCGGCCATCGCCGGACAGAAGATCGGCACCCGTGCCTTGTAAGCCGAAGTCAGCAAACCATCTTCAGAAGCGATCTCCGCGAGCTCGCGGCCGAGCAGATGCAAAAATTCGCGTGGTGAATATGAACGTGTTTGATCGAGTTGATTCGTGAAGCCGCCGATCCATTCCTTCGCTTCGCGATATTCTTCGTCGCTCGCGAGCAAGTCCCACATGCGGCTGATCTGCGCCGACTCGAGTTCCGCATCGGTCATGCTCGGATGGGCCTGGAAGTGATAGCGCCCGAGCGTCTCGTGCAGATCGTGAAACAACATCGCGCCTGACAAAATAAGCACGTCAACGAAACGATTCTTGATCACGTAGGCCAGCAGCCGTCGCATACCGGCGGGTATGAGGGCGCCCGAGGCGGAGACGATGATCGTCGTGTTGTCGCCGAGCATGTCGAGCCAGATCCGATGCGCTTCGGCGAGTTGGCGGCCGCCAAATCCGGTGCCTTCCATTTTTTCTAAGAGTCCGGCCACTGAACGATCGCGGTCCACTTGGACGGGACGTGTGGGAGTGGTCAAATACTTCGATGCTTTAGGTTTTCGTTGAGTGACCATGCAGGTTGTCAACCTCTCGAAGCTCAGGTTTTTCAGCTAGGTATTACATCTTAATAATCTGTTTTTCTTCGCGAACGCTGCTTTACTCCGTTGACTGCCAGATAGGTGTAAGCGTCGTAACGAGATTCATAGAACTGGGCCAACTCGGCGCCTTCGGCTTCGCTAAGCTCGCCTTCTTTCACGCGTCGCGTGATCAAACGCCGGAAGCCGTCGTGCAGCAGGCTGCGCTCGTAACGCGCGCGCTCAGCCGCGGCGCCGACGGTGGTTCCTTTGATAACTTTCTTGATGAGGAAGCCTCCCTCATCGATGTGAATGTGCGCTTCGTGCGGCGCGCCAAACAGATTGTGATTGTTGCCCATCGCTTCCTGATACGCGCCGACCAGCATGAACGCCAGGTAATACGGCTCGTCGGGATTGAGCGTGTGTAACTCGAGCACCTGCTTCACGTCGTGCAGGTCAACAAACTTGTCGACGATGCCGTCAGAGTCGCAGGTGATATCGCAAAGCGTCGTGTACTCCGTCGGCGTTTTGTTCAAGTGATGAATGGGCACGATCGGAAACAGTTGATCGAGCGCCCAGTGATCAGGCACCGAACGAAACACCGAAAAGTTCGTCAGATACTTCACGGAAAGCAGGCGGCGCAGTTCGCCAAACTCTTCCGAAACGTACTTCGCCTGCTGGGCATGCTTGTCCGCGCGTTCGCAAACGTCCCAGAAAAGCACCTCGCCCTTCGCGCGATCCTCCAAAGAGATCAGTCCGAGATTGAACAACGTAAACAGCTCTTCACGATGTTCGAGCGCGTCGTGGTAATACTCGCGATAGTTCTTAACGGTGATCGACTCGCGCAGATCGCCGAGTTCGATCACCACTTGCGGATCGTCTTCACCGATCTCGATCGGCGTGATGTCTTCGACGACTGTTTCGATCTCGTCGAGAACGTTGGTGACGAGGATCGCGTGATACGCGGCCAGAAAACGTCCGGACTCCTGAATGATCGTCGGGTGCGGCACGTTTTCATCGTCACAAACCTGCTTGATGGTGTAGATAACGTCGTTGGCAAACTCCTGCGCGGTGTAGTTTGCCGACGAGTCGAAAGCAGTTTTCGAACCGTCGTAGTCGACCGCCATGCCGCCGCCAACGTCGAGAAATTCAATCGGCGCCTTTATCTGAAAGACCTTCGCGTAAACGCGCGCGGCTTCCTTCATCGCATTCTTGATGCGCTTGATGTCGGTGAGTTGCGAACCGATGTGGAAGTGAAGCAGCTTCAGCATGTCCATGCGATCTGCTTCTTCGAGCCGGCGAATCACTTCCAGCAGTTCGGTAGTCGTCAAACCAAACTTCGCGGCCTCGCCACCTGATTTTTCCCAGCGTCCCGAGCCTTTCGAATAGAGCTTGACGCGCATGCCGATCATCGGCAGTGGTCCGTCTTCGCGTTCCGCTACCGTGAGCACGTGATCGAGCTCGTTCAACTTCTCGATCACGATGACAACTCTTTTTCCTACTTTCGCGCCTGCAAACGCGAGCTCGATAAACTCGATATCCTTGAAACCGTTCAAGACCAACAGGCTGTCCCTGGGCTGTTCGAGCGCCAGTGCGGCATAAAGCTCGGCTTTCGAACCGGCTTCGAGTCCGAACTCGTAGCGCGAGCCTTCGCGCAAGTACTCCTCGACGACCGAGCGTTGCTGGTTGACCTTCATCGGGTAGACGCACATGTGCGTGCCCTGGTACTCAAATTCGCGGATCGAGCGGCTGAATGCGCGCTGAAGTTTTCTTACCTGGGCCGCTACGAGTTGAGGGAAACGCAGCAAAACGGGGGCGGTAATTCCGCGCTTGGCAAGGTCGTCAATAATTTCTTTAAGGTCGGCCGAGCGAGGGTCGCCTTCGACGGGTCGGACGATAAGATTTCCCTTCCGGTTTACATCAAAGTATCCAGCACCCCAGTTTTCGATTCCATAAGTTTCGAGCGTTTGCTCGATTGCCGTGGTCAATTAAGCGATCTCCTGCCTTCGAACTATGACTTGAATGATAAGAATTACTTCAGAAACACTGATGCGCATTATCCGAATCGAGTTGCGGAGTTTGTGTTTGGGTGGAACGCTTTAGGGCCGCAATGTAACAGAAAAGGGCCGGTGCGGTCTATAACTTTTCCAAAATGTTTACCTTTTGTGACTACACTGGGAGGCCAATTCACCCTTGACACAGAATCCTCCCTGTTTATAATGGCTGTTTTTTACATCGCGCCGTCGTTTTATGACGCACGCTCGGTTTACGATACTCGTCGCAGCTTCCCACATACTTCGCACCAAATTTCGCGCCGGGGCGAAGGGTACCCCCAACACTCCCTATAAAACCTTCAGGAGATCACATGAACCCTAAGACTGTCTTGAAATACGCAACCGAACAGGGCGCTAAATTTGTCTCTGTTCGTTTCACTGATTTACCTGGCTCCTGGCAGCACCTGACGTTTCCCATCAGCGAACTCGGCGAAGAGCAGTTCGAGGATGGCTTCGGTTTCGACGCTTCTTCAATTCGCGGCTGGGCGGCGATTCACGAGTCAGACATGCTGCTCGTCCCCGATGCCACGCGCTTTTGGATGGATCCGTTTTCGGAACAGCCGACGCTTTGTCTCATCGGCAGCGCCGTCGATCCGATAACGAAAGAAGGCTACGCTTTCGATCCACGCTCAGTGGCGCAACGCGCGGAAAGTTATCTCAAGTTCACGGGCTTGGCAGACACGGCTTACTTCGGTCCCGAAGCAGAGTTTTTCGTGTTTGATTCCGTCAAGTTTCACAACGAGCAACACTCTGCCGGTTACGCGATCGACTCCGATGAAGGTCACTGGAACAGCGGCCGCGAGGCAAACGAGTTTGCCGGATCGAATCTCGGTTACCGCATTCGCCCGAAGGAAGGTTACGTTCCGGTGCCGCCGATCGACTCGCTGGCCGATCTGCGTTCGGAGATCTCGCTGACGTTGGAAAAGTGTGGGGTTCATGTTGAGTGTCATCACCATGAAGTCGCGACCGCGGGCCAGTGCGAAATCGACTTCCGTTATTCGACGTTGTTGGGGACTGCCGACAATCTGCAAATATTTAAATATGTAGTTCGCAATACTGCGCACGAGTACGGCAAGTCAGCGACGTTCATGCCGAAGCCGTTGTTTGGCGATAACGGTTCGGGAATGCACGTTCATCAGTCGTTGTGGAAAGGTGAGAAACCGCTGTTCGCCGGTGATGGTTACGCGGGATTGTCGGAGATGGCGCGATTTTACATCGGTGGTTTGTTGAAGCACGCGGCTGCAATCGTGGCTTTTGCCGCGCCGACGACGAATAGTTACAAACGGCTCGTGCCGGGTTTTGAAGCGCCGGTGAATCTTGCTTACTCGGCGCGTAATCGTTCGGCTGCGATCCGCATTCCGATGTTCTCGTCGAATCCGAAATTGAAGCGGTTGGAGTTTCGTCCGCCCGATCCGTCGTGCAATGCGTACCTCGCGTTTGCGGCGATGATGCTGGCGGGACTCGACGGCGTACAGAACCGGATCGATCCAGGCGACCCGCTCGAGAAGGACATCTACGATCTCTCGCCGGAGGAATTGAAAGACGTGCCGACGTTGCCGGGTTCGCTCGACGATTCACTGAAGGCGCTGGAAAACGATCACGACTTCCTTTTGAAGGGCGACGTGTTCAGTCCGCAGTTGATCGACAGATGGATCGGCTACAAACGAGATCGTGAGATCACGCCCCTGCGCATGCGTCCGCATCCGCTGGAGTTTTCGTTGTACTACGACATTTAAGCGGCCACAGATGAACACGGACGAACACTGAGCAGTGAAAGTCAGTGTTCGTCCGTGGCTTATACTAAGGCTGTGGCTAAGACCGAGACCAACATCGAGTTTCTGCTCCGTGATCTCCCGGATCAAAATGGCGCGCGGCTGTTTCTCGATCGCATCGCGAGCGAACAGCCGCTCGTCTATCGCAAACTGACAGGTCAGCCCGGGCAGCCGGCGCTACTGGCGGACGTGCTGGCACTGGCCGCGTGGAGTCCGCTACTCGCCACCACACTCGAACAGAATCCCGAATACTTTCCGTGGCTCGCGCGTGAGCGCACTGAACCGCGCGTCAGATCTCTCGAAGAGTTTAAGGAATCTCTGGCGCGCTTCTCATTAACAAACTCTTCGCTCAATCCGCAAAATCTGCTGGCCCGTTATCGCCGTCGCGAATTGTTGCGCACGTACCTGCACGACATTCGGCGTACGCACACATTGGTGGAAACGATGGAAGAGCTGTCGAACCTCGCGGATGCGATTTTGGATTACGCGTTGAGTCAGGCGCGGCAGGATCTCGACAATCGTTACGGATTGCCACAGCACGCGGATGAGCGTGGGCGCATCGCGAACGCAGAGTTTTGTGTGATGGCGCTCGGGAAGTTGGGCTCGATGGAGCTCAACTACGCGTCTGACATCGATCTCGTCTTTTTATATTCGGACGACGGCACGACGTCCGGTCTCGGACAACGCGGTGAAGTCAGCAATCGCGAGTATTTCGTCAAACTGTCGGAAACGATCGCGCGGCTCGTGGGCCAGTCGGGTGGTGAAGGCGCGGCTTACCGCGTCGATCTGCGTTTGCGCCCGCATGGACGCGACGGCGCGCTCGCGTGTTCGCTTCAGGAAGCGACGCGTTATTACGAGCGCTCGGCGCAGGATTGGGAACGGCAGGCGTTGATTCGTTCACGCGCGGCGGCTGGTTCGGCGGAGCTGTTTGCGAGTTTCAAGGAAGCGGTCACGCCTTATGTGTTTCGGCCCGATGTTTCGGTGAGCGGCGCGCTCGAGAGCGTGCGCGTGGCCAAACAGAAGATCGATCGACAGACTGAAAAGAAAAGCGGGTACAACGTGAAGTTGGGCCGCGGCGGGATTCGCGAGATTGAGTTTATTGCGCAGGCGCTTCAGCTCGCGCATGGTGGACGCGATGATTGGTTGCGCGTGCCGCATACGCTCGTGAGTCTCGGCCGGTTGGCGGATCGCGATTTCATCACGCAGCAGGAACGCAGCGAGTTGTCTGACGCTTATTGTTTTCTGCGCACGCTCGAACACCGGCTGCAGATGGAGCACGGGCTACAAACCCACACCGTGCCCGAATCCGAAGAGGCTCGTGCGTTGATTGGCCGCCGTATTGGCTTTTCAACTCCGCAAGAATTCCTGTCGGCTTTGACGGCGCACACGCGCCACGTTCGCAGCACCTATGACCGTTTGTTTGCCGAACTCGAAGAACGCCCGAAGCCAGTGGTTGCTGAAACGGCGATCGGTGACAAAGACCTTGCTTTGGCGATGAGTGCTGCGCGCGTGTTCGTCTCGCATACGGATGAGACGGCGAACTTCGTTTCAGTGGGCCAGTCGCTGCGGTCGTTTGCCAATGAATCTTTGAACCCGCATCGCGCGCTGGTCCAAGTCGTGCGCATCGCTGCCTCGCTGGAAAAAACAGATCGCAGGCTTCAGCTCTCGCAAACTAATCTGCGCACGTTGCTGCGAGTCTGTGGCTCGTCAGATTTCTTTGCGGAAATGATCGCCGCGAATCCCGCTCTGATCGGTTCGCTCGGCGCGCCGGTAGAAACCGCCTTGCGCCGCGACTATCGCGCGATTCTGCGTACTGCGATCGACGCCGAGAGCACATTTTCCGCGGAGCTAGCTGCGTTTCGGTTGAAATGGGCCGAGTTGATGGCCGAGATTGGCGCGCTGGACATCTCCGGCGAGCTCTCGATCTTCGACACGAATCGTCTGCAAACAGAACTCGCCGTTGCGAGCCTGAATGTGTCGTACCTGATCGCGCGCCGCGAGATGGCGCGGCGTTATGGCTCGTTCGCCGGCGGCCCACGCATCGCCTTCTATGGCCTCGGCCGGCTGGGCAGCGCGGGCGTCGATTACGGATCCGATCTTGATGTGCTTTTCACTTATGATTCCCTGGTCCCATCCCCTATCAAGACGCTCACACAGGACGAAACTTACTCTCGTTTGGTCGAACTGATGATCGCGGCGCTTTCGAGCATCACGCGTGAAGGTTATTTGTATCGCGTCGATCTGCGTTTGCGCCCACACGGCAAAAACGGGCCGCTCGTGACCAGCGCCGACGGCTTTCTCGATTACCTGAAAGAGGAGAGCGCGCCGTGGGAATGGCTTGCTTACGTGAAGCTGCGCGCGGTCGGCGGCGATCTTGAGTTAGGAAAAATGATCGAGACGCACGCGCGCCACCGCATTCACGAAAACGCGTTGCACTTCGATCAGAAAGAGCTGAAGGTCGAGACGCGCCGTGTGCGCGACCGTTTGGAGAAAGAGAAAGGCGCGCGCGACCGCCGCCCCGGAAACCGTGGAGCAATCGATATCAAGTATGGACCCGGCGGAATGCTAGACATCTACTTCGCAACCCGTTACTTGCAACTGCGCGATGAAGTCGTCGATAGCGGTGAAGATCGTTCGACGGCATTCACGCTTGAACGCCTGCGTGAGGAAGGCTCTTTGACCGAAGACGATTTCACGACGATGAGCACGGGCTACAGTCTACTGCGCTCGATCGATCACAACCTGCGTCTGATCGTCGGCCGCTCGACGCGCCTGCCGGATCCTAATCACGTCACCGCGCGCGACGTCGCCGCCAGGATGGGCTTCACGTCAGTGACCGAATTGCAGGAAACACTGATCGAACAGATGCAAGCGATTCGCGACAGCTACAACCGCATCGTCGTTAACGCGTAGCGCGCCTGTTCTGAGTTCAAGCTTTAGCTTGTTCGTCGACACGCAACCTAAAGGTTGAACTCAAAACGCTTAAGTCTGTGTGGGCGTTCCGGTGGATTCGTACCAGCAGCGCGTACACCAGCGATGGGTCGCCTGGCGCTCCTCGAGAGAGTAGCTGCCGGAGAGGGGGAGGCGCTTGACCACCTCGCGTTCTTCGTCGGTGAGTTCAGACCATGATTTCATCCCGCGTTTATCGCAGCGCGGACATGTCTGTGCGGCCTTCATATTAAATAATTCTTTCCAAATGCACTTAGATATTTACTACGGAATAGTCCTCGTGTAAGTTAGCAATGGCAAGGCAGAAAACCAAACTGCCGCCCTCGCGCATCAACATTTCGAGGAAACGGTTAACGGAGAACAAATGTTTCGCATCAAGGCTTCCTACGCAGACCAAATGGAATTACGGACCACGCTCGAAAGAGCGCGCGAGTTTTTTGGCGAGCTGCGCAATTTCGCCGACCTAATGCCGGGTATCGAGGGCATACGCAAGGAGGCGGGAGGCATCATGCGTTGGGTGGTTCGCGCGGAAGTGCCGGTCATCGGCGCGGTGCATGCCACCTTCACGGTTGAGAAGACGGAAGATTCTGCGGAACGTCTCGAATGGTCACCCGCCCGTTCGGAAATGAAAAACTACCTGCGCTACGCTGCGGCCTTCGAGGAGCGTGGTCAGAAAGTTTTGATTAGGATCGTCCAGCACGTGGAACTGCGGCGCCAGCACGCGAAAGACCTACACCGATTCGCAATCCTCGTCGGCGAGAGCGCCATCAGCAACGAGATGCAAAAACGCGTGCGCGAGATGATCAAAACCTTCCTCGAACGCGCACGCGTCAAACTCGAAGGCGAAGAACCACTCGAACAGGAAGCCATGGCCGAGAACCCGGCCTAAGCCATTCTTTCTCTCCTCCTGTCCGTGTTATCCGTGGCTAGTCTTCTTTCCTTCTGCCGTAACTGATCAAGTTCGCAAAGAACCGGTACCCGCCGGGCAATCCCGCACGCAGTTGCCGGTACCACACGTAGCTCGTGTAGATGTAATTGCCACGTCCGTACGGCGCCACCAGTAAACCGCCACGAAGCATCGGCTCGCCTTTATCACTCGTTCCCAACACGGCTGTGTAATGCGTATCCCATTCGCGTGGGAAATAGAGCCCGCGTTCCTGGACCCAGTTCGCAAAATCGGCCTGCGTGATCTTGTTCGGAAAATTAAGCAGCGGATTGCGCGGCTGTAGGAAAGTGATCGGCGCATCCTCCTGCGTCACGCGTTCATCGCCGACGATGATCGGATACGGCGCGAGCTGCGGTCGATTGCGCTGCTCGTTCGGATTCCACTCGTTCACGCGATGGTAAAACACGAGCATGGTTCCACCATCTTCAACAAACTTCAGCAACCGGCTATTCAGCCCAATCAACTCCTGGTGCGCTTCGTAACCACGATTGTCGATGATGATCGTGTTAAAGACTGACAGGTCGGCTTTCGCAATATCGTCGACCGTCAACTGCTTCGCGTCCACGCCGAGCGACGCCAGCGCGCGCTCCAGCGTCTTGTCATAACTCGGTATGTAACCGACCTTGCGCCCGGCGACCACGATCGCATTCGCATAAACCAGCGGCACCACGCGTTTCGTAATCGGCTCTTGCGGATCGCGCAGATCGACAATCACGTCAACATTCGTGTTCTGCATCAGTCCGGTCAAGGCAAGACTGCGTACGACGACATTCGACGTTTCAACCTCATTCGGTTGCAGGTCGATCTCTTTCCCGGTTTCCAAACTCGGACCACGCACCCGCAGCACTCCGCGAAACGGCGTGGTGAGATGGTTCTGAAGTTTCACTCTAAACTCGAGCGGCTTCTGCGACGTCGCCGGTGTGGTGACGTACGGCACGGGTTCCACTTCGAGAATCTCGATCGCCGGCGCTACTTCCCGCCGAATCTCCGTCTTCGCGGTAAACGTGACACCTTCAATTGACAGGTCAGCTTCCGCGCTCAGCGGTTCGCCAAACAGGCGCCCGTCGTAAAGATGTTCCGCCGCCGGCACGGTAAAGCTCGCTGTCTTCGGCGTGGTCACTTCGATCCGCGCCGAGGTTTCCGTTCCCGGCAACATCTTGTCCGCAACGCTCGGGCGCGCTTCCAGTCCCAATCCACGAAACTTTAGTTGCTTGATCTGAATCTCGCCGACACCGTTATTGCTGATCGACGCGGTGATTTTGATTTTCTCACCGGGCACCAGCGCCGTGCCTTCCGGATTCAAATTCACTGCCACTCCAGTCGCAACGGCGAGTGCCTTGTCGAGCCGTGACGACATCAGTTTGAAACGCTGCGGATCGAGCGCGACAACATCCGGCGCAGCCGTGAACGCGCCCCGCCTCCGCGCGTTGATCAGCGCTACCAAAACTTCGAGACGGCGATCGACATAGTCAGTCAACGGCTTGCCTTCGATCGTCGGTGCCACAAAACGCGAAGCCAATTGCTCGGGCAACACAAGCCCTTCGAGCGGCGATTTCGCATTCGCCGGAAGCGCAGGCGTGTTTGGCGCCTGCTTCACGAGCGCGTAACGGCTGATGCGTCCGCCGCCCGCCGGCACGGTCTTCGGCCACGGTCCCTGCGTCGCATGCTTTTGCAGTCCGGCGAGTGCTTGCTGCGCGTAGGTCGTGCCGCGCACCGGATCATTATCGTTTGGATCGATCGTAAAAGTTTGACCCTGCGCGTCAGCGCCGCGAGATCGCACGAAGAGCCGTTGCACCTGCCACACGCTGACTTCGTTCAGTTGTTCGGGAAACTCTTTCGGATCGGCAGCGGCGTCAAAAGCCTGAAGCACTACACGGCCAGTTGCCTGATGATGCCCGTGTCCGCTCGTTGTGTCGTGATTCGTGATGATCGTATCCGGACGAAGTCGGCGAATCTGCAACACCATGCGCCGCAGCATTTCGCGTTCGCCCCACGCGCGAAACGTCTCTTCAGCAGACTTCGAAAAACCGAAATCACGAAACCCAAGAAAGTAAGGTTCGGAGCCCTGCACTTCCGCCGCGGCCACTGTCTCGTGTGCGCGGATCACGCCGAGGTCTTCGTAAAGCTCCGGCCCAACAGCATTCTGCCCGCCCTCACCAAATGTCGAGAACAATGAAACCGTGTGCACGCCATACTTGCGCCGCAACACCGTCAAACTGCTGCCGTCTTCATCGTCCGGATGAGCGGCGACACACATCACCGTCCAGGGGTTCTGCAGGTCGAGCAGCGCCTGTTGCAGTTGTGCATTATCTGTTTGCGATCGGACGGGCGGCGCAATTAATTGCACCACCACGAAAACCATCCACAGATTACGCAGAACCTTTTTCCAGTAGAAAGTCTGTGTAATCTGTGGATTGCCTTTTCTTTTCATCTCAGTTTCTCAAGCCTTCCCGCTATCACCATACTGACTGAAATAATTACGATCAAAACCACGCCGTACGCCGCTGCCGCGCCGAGATTGAAGTCTCTTAACTCCGACGCGATCGCGATCGAGATCGGCCGATTCACCGGAACGAACACCAGCACGGAAGCGACATATTCGCCCAACGCAATCACAAACGCCAGCAAGGTACCAGCCACCGCTCCCGGCCAAACCAGCGGCAACGTCACGCGCGCAAATCGCTGCCACGCGCGCGCGCCCAAAGACCCTGCGGCCTCGCCCAACGCCGGATCGAGTTGTTCCATACTTGCCTGGAGTGCGCGCACAACCAGCGGCATGAAACGTAAGAAATAGACGACCGGCAAAATCCAGAACGTGCCGACCAGCACAAACGAACCCAACAACCAACTCGACTGCCCGTACGCCTCGGCAACTGAAACGGCGACCACCGTTCCCGGCAACGCCCACGGAATCAGGATCAGCAACGAGAGTAACCGCCGTCCACTCCGTCCGAGCAACGCCGGTTTAGTGCGTTCGCGTTTCACCAGCAGTGTTACGACGCAAAAACTCCACACGAGCGCTGCCAGCGCGGCAATCGCCGACATCGAAAAACTGTTGTAGAACACTTCGAAGGCGTACGGATCGCTGAAGAGCCGCTGATAATTCGCCAGCGTGTAAGCCGAAGGAAGCGTCTGCGTTGTCCACGATCCTTCGCGAGCGAAACTCACCAAAACGAGCGTCGCAACCGGAAGCACGAGAACAATCGCAAAGATCACCGCTGCCGCCGCCGCGAGCACACGCGCTTTGCCGCTCGCGATCGTCACTCGCCTGCGTGGCGCGCCTTTCATCGTGGCCGCCGCAAACTTCCGTGTGCCTTCGTAACGTTGGAACACAATCAACGCCGCCAGCGAGATCACCGCGAGAATCACCGTCTCCGTTACGGCGATCGTCGTGTCGCCGCGCTGCCGGGCAGTAAAGATCTCGAGCGTCAGTACGCGCACGTTGCCGCCAAACAGCAGCGGCGCGCTGAACGACGCCATCGACGTCATAAACGTCAGCAGCGCCGCGGCGATCAGCGACGGCGTGAGTTGCGGTGCCAGCACGCGTGTGAAAACAAAGACTCGCGATCCGCCGAGACTGCGTGCTGCTTCGGCCAGACTCGCGTCGATTCTTCGCAGTCCCGCCCCGGTCAGCACGTAGAAAAACGGATACATCGTGTAGGTGTGAAAAAGCAGCAACGCGGGCCAGCCGCTCAGCCGCCACGGCGGGTTCTCTAATCCGAAAAGGTTTTGAATGCCGTGCGCGAGAATGCCGGTCTCGCCAGCGAGGAAAATAAACGCGACTGTGCCGACGAGCGGAGGCAGTACGAGCGGCAACGCGGCAATGGCCGCAAACAGACGCCGGCCCGGAAAGCTGAACCGTTCAAAAAGAAACGCGAGGGGAACGCCGATCACCGCGCACAACACCACCGTTCCAATCGACAGCCCGAGACTGCTGACGATCGCTTCGATCACCACGCGTTGTGAGAGCACTTCGCGGTAGTTGGCGAGCGTCCAGGCGCCGGCGCTTTGAAAAGAAGAAGCTACTACTGCTGCATTTGGATAGATTACACCGTAGAGGAGAACCGCGATTGTGACGACGAGTAACAGGAGTCGATCGGTTTTCATCCCTGTCTAAGAAGCCTGAGCTTGTCGGGACGAAGAATCACAGCGCATTCGTTACCGACCTGTATACCGTCCGGTTGTACGACCAATGCTTCAATTAGCAATCCGTTTGCGTCCACGCGGATCGTTGACGTCGCGCCGGCGAAGACGATCTCGCGGACGGTGCCGCGCAACACATTCTCCGCGGATTCGTTTGCGCTGAGCTGCACGTGCTCCGGACGAATCGCTAGCACGACGGGTTTGTTCATCGGCGCCAGGTCGTCTTTTGTGACCTGCATGTGAAGCGTATGGTCGCCGTCGAGCGTCTTGAACTCCCCTTCGCTCGTTTTGCTCGAGCTCAAACGAACGGCACGAATCAGATTATTGCGGCCGAGAAAACGCGCCACCGCGATGTCGCTCGGTTGTTCGTAGAGTTCGCGCGGCTTGCCGGTCTGCATCAGTTTCCCGCCGACCATGACGCTGATGCGATCGCACAACGCAAATGCTTCTTCCTGATCGTGTGTTACGTAAACGGCGGTCAGTCCGAGACGCGTCACCAGTTCGCGCAGTTCGCCGCGCGTTTCTTCACGCAACGACACGTCGAGATTTGAAAGCGGTTCGTCAAACAGCAGCAACGCCGGCTCGATCGCGATCGCGCGCGCGATGGCCACGCGCTGTTGCTGGCCGCCGGAGAGCTCGTCGATGGCGCGTTTTTCGTAACCGGGCAGTTGGACCAGTTCGAGCGCGCTGCGGACGCGGTCGTTCATTTGGTCCTTCGCTGCGCGACGCGCGCGCAGTCCGAACGCGACGTTTTCAAACACGTTCAGGTGAGGAAAGAGCGCGTAGTTTTGGAAGACCATGCCGAAGCCGCGCCGCTCCGGCGGCAGGTCCGTGATTTCTTTTCCTTCGAAGTTGATCGCGCCCGCGTCGGGTTTCTCCAGACCCGCGATCATCCTGAGCGTCGTCGTCTTGCCGCAGCCGGATGGACCAAGAAGTCCGAAAAACTCGCCGCGCTCGACTTCGAGCGACACGCCGGCGACCGCTCGTGTCGAGCCGAAGTTGCGAGAGATGTTCTGGAGAGCAAGCAGTGGCATTGTTTCAGAGCCATCCACAGATTTCGCAGAAAGAGATCTGTGTAATCTGTGGATGGGTTTATTTGTTACGACCGCGGATCTCGGTGTCCCAATATCTTAACCAATCGGCGCCATGTGTTCGCAACAGCTCCCAATTGAGCGGCAAGCGTGTGAACGGTTCGTTCATCCACGCTGGCAACTGAGCGCGATCGAGATCCGTGCGCACGGGTATGCGGTAATACTTCTGCGCCGCGAACGCCAGGCTCTCCGGCGTCGTCACAAACTCGTAAAAGCGTTTCGCCTCTTCTTCGTTTGGCGCGCCGCGAATGATGGCGATGCCGTCGATGATCACGGGCGTGCCGCTCGCCGGGATCGTGTAGCCGACCGGAAAGTTCTTTTGTTCTTTGTAGAGCCGGACGTCAGGCATATCCCACAACGTGATCAGGCCTTCGCGCCGCGCGAGCTTTTGCATCAGCAACGTGCCGTCGGCGGTGTATTCGTGAACGTTGGCGTCGAGCTTGCGCAGCCAGTCGTAACCGCCGTCGGTTGAATTTGTGTCCTTATAGAAGCGCCAGATCATCGCGCCGAAGATCGCGCGCATCGTGTCGGACGGGTTCGGGTTGCGAATCAGAACTTTGTCGCGCCACTTCGGATCGATCACGTCGTCCCAGTCGCGCGGCGCGTCGGCGGCGGTGACAGCTTCGCTGTTGTAAGCGATGACTTGCGGCGTTTCGTAAGTGCCGTACCAGCGATCGTTTTGATCGCGTGACTCCGCGGGGACCTTGTCGGCCCAACTGGGCCTAAACTGGGCCAGCAGGTTGTCGTCGGCAGCGGTTTGAAAAGTCGTGTGCGACGCGCCCCACCAGAGATCCGCCTGCGGCCGGTTTCGTTCGACCGTGACGCGTTCGAGAATCTGGCGCGAGCCCATGTCGAGAAACAGGACATTCGCGTCGGGATAGCGTTCCTTGTAGCGCGCGATGAAGTCTTTGAGCAGCTCCTGTCCGTGGGGCGTATAGATCAGCAGGCGGCGGCCGCCGTCCGCGCCGGGGCGACAGGAAAAAAGAAAAGAGCAGACTAGAATTGCGGAAACAAACAGAACCAGCTTGAAGCGCATCGAAGGCATGCTAGCACGACTTATCCACAGATTAAGCAGACTGTCTTTGTATAATCTGTCTAATCTGTGGATTACTAGGCTTGAATACGATGAGCACTGTCAAACGCAGAATCATGAGGGCTGGGGGTTGGGGCATCGCCAAACGACTCATCAAGCCCATTCCTATCGTCGGCTCGATCTTCGCCTTCGGCCTGGCTGGCTACGAAATCCGGAAGAAGGGTCTCCTGCCCGGCGCAGTACACGTCGGTCTCGACATGACGCCCGTCGTAGGCACTGCGAAAAACGTGCTCGAGATCTTCACCGGCGATCTGATTCCCGACAAACCACCTAAAACAACACGAATCGTTACGCCCGTTAAGCGAATACGGGAGGACGGTCAGTAAACGGCCGTGCTTGCAGGTAACTGTGGGCCAACTTTAGCAGAGTTGGTTCGGACCAGTATGGCCCAAGCAATTGAAAGCCGATCGGCAGTCTGTCTGACGAAAGCCCGCACGGCACGCTGAGCCCGGGAATACCCGCAAGGTTTGCGGTCACAGTGTAGATGTCGTTGAGATACATCGCTAACGGATCGTCAACCTTCTCGCCGAGTGCAAACGCGGGCGTTGGCGCAGTCGGCGTGATGATCGCGTCGCAGTTTTTGAAAGCGTTGAGAAAATCGTTCTTGATCAGCGTGCGCACTTGCTGCGCTTTGCGATAGTAAGCGTCGTAATAACCCGCCGAAAGCACGTACGTGCCGAGCATGATGCGCCGTTTAACTTCCGCACCAAATCCTTCCTCGCGAGTCTTGCGATACATCTGGCGCAACTCCGGCGCGTCTTCCGCACGAAAACCGTAACGCACGCCGTCGAAACGAGCGAGATTCGATGATGCTTCGGCCGTCGCAATGATGTAATAGACGGCGATTGCGTAACCGGCGTTCGGCAGTTCAACGTCAACGATCTCCGCGCCGAGCCCGCGATAAACGTCGACGACGTTCTTGACCGCTGTGCTTACTTCCTCGTCTAGTCCCTTGCCAAACAACGTACGCGGAAAACCGATGCGCGCGCCTTTAAGATCGCCGTGAGCCTTATCGAGCGCTGCTGTGTAATCGGGCACAGGCACGTCAGCCGTAGTCGAGTCGTGACGATCGCGTCCGGCGATCACGCCGAGCACACGCGCGACATCAGTCACCTCGCGCGCAAACACTCCGACCTGGTCCAACGACGACGCAAACGCCACCAGCCCGTAGCGCGAGTTGCGTCCGTAAGTCGGTTTTAACCCGAGCACGCCACAAAGCGAAGCCGGTTGCCGCACCGAGCCGCCAGTGTCCGAACCGAGAGCCACTGGCACGATCCCCGCAGCCACCGCAGCCGCCGATCCACCTGACGAACCACCGGGCACGCGCGTCGTATCCCACGGATTTCTGACCGGACCAAAAGCTGAGTTTTCGTTAGACGAGCCCATCGCAAACTCATCGCAGTTTGTCTTACCGATGATCACCGCGCCGGCGTTAAGCAAACGCTCGATAACAGTCGCGTTATAAGGCGGATGATAATCGCCGAGGATGCGCGAACCGCACGAGGTCTGCATCCCTCTCACACAAATGTTGTCCTTCACGGCAATCGGCACACCCGCAAGCACACAGCCGCTCTTCTCCGCCTCCGCGGCTCTCCCCAACGCCCCCTCCCGATCGATCTCGAGAAAAGCATTGAGCTTCTCATTGAGCCGCTCCGCAGCCCCCACCGAAAACTCTACACTTTGACGCGACATAGTTTGTTGTTTACAGCACCTTTGGAACGCGGAAGTGGCCGGCGGCGGGGTCCGGGGCTTCGGCGAGGGCTAGTTTTTGGCCCAGGGAGGGTTCGAGCTCGTCGGGACGTGAGGAGTCGGTTCGCTCGCCTTCCGGAGTTAGACCACCGAGGGCCGGTTCGACGTTTGCCGTGTCGAGCCCGTTGAGCTGTTCGACATAGTTGACGATCTCGGTCATTTGCGGGACGAAGGTTTTCAGCTCTTCGGCACCCAGTTCGAGATGCGCGAGTTGCGCGACTTTAGCGATGTCAGCTTCTGTTATGGGCATAACTTGGTATCAATGATGAATTCGATCGAACTAACCAGCGGCTGACCGAGCAGGGAATTCACGCGATAGAGCATCGAGCCTCTCATCGTGTGTAACTGTCTCTGCCAGATCGCGTCGGGCACCGCGATTTTCAGCGTGCGATCTTCCAAGCCGAGCGGCACTGCGTGCTCCTTCAGACCGTCGCCCGCAGCGTGCTTCCACGCGGCAATGGCCGCAGCTTCGATGACCTCCGGCGCGTTGCCGGAAGCGCGAAGGACCGCGGGTAAACATTTAATGAGCCCTTCCATTGCCAACGCTGATTGAAACACGCAAACTGTCTCCTCGCAACTTACGAAACTATCAATACTCGCTTTTCAGTTTATGAAAAACTCAGGCCGATTTTATGAAATCAACATCGGGTTTACGGACAGCCACCTACGCGAAAAAGTAGTGCTCGCGTCGAGCAGTCCACGCCGCAAGGAGTTACTCGACGCGGTTGGCTGGCCGTACGAGCCGATCGTCGCGGGCATCGACGAATCACTGCTGCCAAATGAAGAGCCTGCTGCCTACGTGCAACGTCTTGCGCGTTCGAAAGCCGAGGCCGTCGCCGCACGGTTGCAGTCGGGCTTGGTGTTGGGCGCTGACACCACGGTGGTGATCGAAAACGAGATCCTGGGCCAACCACAAGATAACGACGACGCGCGGAGGATGTTGAAGTTATTGAATGGCAAGTGGCACGAAGTGTTGACCGGTGTTGCGGTCGTCAGAGTCGGAGGCGAATCGTTAGTCGACTACGAAACGACGCGCGTGCGTTTCGCGGAGATGACCGATCGCGAGATCGATTGGTACATCGCAACCGGCGAAGCGCGCGGCAAAGCCGGTGCGTACGGCATACAAGGCGCGGCCGGACTCTTCATCGAAGAGATCCAGGGCGACTATTTCAACATCGTGGGTTTGCCGATCCGATTGGCTTATGAATTGGCAGCGAAGGTTTAGATGAGCACGGTGCCGCCGTCGATATTGATTCCCTGACCATTGATTCCGCGTCCTTCATCTGACGCCAGCAACAGCGCAACTGCGGCGACCTCTTCAGATGTCACCAGGCGCTTCTGCGGGCTCATCTTCTTGAGTGCTTCCAACGCTTCTTCAGCGGAACGTCCGGTCTTCGCGGTTATTTTTTCCACGCCGCGTGAAGTCATTTCCGTATCGACATAACCCGGACAGATCGCGTTGACTGTGATGCCGCGAGCCGCGACTTCTACCGCGAGCGAACGCGTTAGACCCAGCACACCGTGTTTCGAAGCCGTATAAGCCGCAACGTAAGGCGCGCCGGTTTTAGCGGCGATTGACGCGATGTTGATAACGCGTCCCCAACCCTTCTCCAACATCGCAGGCAGCGCCGCGCGCGTGCAGTAAAACGTGCCGGAGAGATTGATCGCGATATGACGCTGCCACATTTCGTCGGTGGTCGTAACGAAGGTGGCGCTTTCGGCGATGCCGGCGTTGTTGACAAGAATATCCGGTTTTATATCCGCAAAAATCTCTGCTACTTGACCTGGGTTGGAGACGTCGCAGACTAATGCGACCGCGTTGTCACCGATTTCCCGTGCCACCGTCTGAACCTGGTCGCGTGTCCGAGCCGCGACTACAACTCGCGCCCCGTGTTGCGCAAACAACAACGCGATCGCGCGTCCGATGCCGCGTCCGCCGCCGGTGATGAGAGCAGTCTTGCCAGTTAACATTGATTAGTGTCCGGTAAACCGCGGATCGCGTTTCTCCAGAAACGCGTGCACGCCTTCGTGGCCGTCTTCCGATTCGAAACAACGTAACTGCGCTTCAGTTTCGTAACGCAGCATCTCTTCGAGGTCCGCAGCCTCACTCGCATACACGGCTTGCTTAGCCGCGGCCAGCGCGATCGGCGGCGCCGCGCGCAAGCGCTCAGCCAGTTGCATCGTGACGTTTTCCAACTCTTCCGGCGCAACTACCTGATTGACCATACCCAGACGCAAGGCTTCCGCCGCGTCGATCGATTCGCCGAGAAAGAACAGCTCGCACGCTTTGTTGGGCGTGACGAGCCGCGGCAGGAAATACGTGCCGCCCCAATCGGGATGCAGCCCGACTTTCACAAACGATTGACTGAACGTTGCGGTGTTTGACGCGATGCGCAGATCACACGCAAACGCGAGATTCGAACCGGCGCCTGATGCTGGACCATTAACCGCGGCGATCACGGGTTTCGTCATGTGCCTGATAGCAGTGATCACGCGGCGGCCCGCGCCGAGTATGCGCGCAAACTCTTCGGAGTCGCGGCGCTGCATCAACTCCGCCATGAAACCAACGTCGCCGCCGGCGCAGAAAGCGCGCCCGGCGCCCGTGACGATCACCACGCGAATGCTGCGATCGCTGCCGGCGTGTTCGAGCGCTTCCGCCAGATCGCGACGCATGTGACCGATGAAGGCGTTCAGTTTGTCGGGACGATTCAATGTGATCGTCACGATGCCTTCGGTTTCACTGATGAGGATGTGTTCGTACATTTGTTAGTAGGTTGTTCTTTGTACTTTGATCTTTGCCTTTAGCAGCAAAGAACCAAGTACAAAGTTCTAAGCTCCTTTGAACACAGGTTTACGTTTTTCCACGTAGGCTTGCAGTCCCTCACGCGCGTCTTCCGATTGAAACAGTTGCTGCTGTAACTCGCGCTCGAGCGCGAGACCGGTTTCGAAAGATATCTCAGCACCGGTTTGCACCGCGCGTTTAATTCTGCCAACTGCATGCGAGGCTCTGTTTGGCGCAGTGAACTGCACGGCATAGTCACGGACCATCTGCGCAAACTGTTCCAGCGTTTCCGCTTCGAAAATCTGGTTCAAAATTCCAAGCTCGAGACCGCGTTCAAAATCAAACAGTTGGCCGGTCGCCATCAATTCGATCGCTTTTGACTTCCCGACCATCCGCACCAAACGCTGCGTTCCGCCCGTTCCCGGCAACACACCAAGCGAAACTTCCGGCAGTCCCAACTTGCCCGCGCCCTTCCGTGCGAGGCGAATGTCCGCCGCCATCGCGACTTCTAATCCGCCGCCGACACAATGTCCGTTGATCGCGGCGATGACGAGCTTCGGCGTCTGTTCCAAACGCGAAAGCGTTTCATTCGCGTGCAGACAGAAATAATACTTGAACGACGGCGTCACGTCCGCGAGCATGCGAATGTCCGCACCGGCGCAGAAAAACTTATCGCCCTTGCCGGTGATGACGATCACCTGCGCCGCGTCGTCCATGCGCGCATCGAGAATTGTGCGGTCGAGCTGCTGCATCATCTCGTAGCTGTAGGTGTTCGCCGGTGGATCGTTAAGCGTGATGAGCGCGATTCCGTCCTGGACCGCGTATTCGAGTTTGGAAATGTTTTCACTCATAGATTGAAATGTGAAACCCGCTGTCAGACGTGAACGGCTCGCGCTTCCAATTTGCCCAACGCTCGCGCAAGCGCAATCCGGCAAGTTGGGCCATCAGGTCCAGCTCCGACGGCCAGCAATAACGCATCTGGACCGGGTAGAGCCGAATGCCTCCTTCGGTGATAACGACTTGCTGGCTGATCACGCGCTGAGTTGCGGCGTGGTGCTGGCTGATGTCCAACTGCACCTCGTCCGTAGTGACCTTCCTGGCAAAGTTACTTTGTCCGTAGTGAAAGCGATTAAGGTCGGGAACAAAGGCTTCGATCAAAAAACAACCGCCCGGCGCGAGACGCGCGGCAACGTTACGGAAACACTGCACCTGCTCTTCCTGAGACGTCAGCGCAAAGAACGTGTTGAAGACGATGTAGACGAGCGAAAATTTTCCTTCGACCGGAACCTCGGCGAAATTACCCTGCGTGACCGTGATGCGATCGCCGCCGGGCTTCGCCTGCAGCCGCGAGATCATCGACTCAGCAGCGTCAATTCCATGCACCTCGACGCCTTTAGCGGCCAATGGCAAAGCGATGCGGCCGGTGCCTATGCCCAGTTCGAGTGCTGGTCCACCATGGGCCAACTCAGCCAGCGTGATGAGCAACTGAGGATTGACGTCCGCGTACCACTCATCATAAACGCCTGCGACGCGCTCGCCGTAAGTTTCGTGGGAGTAGAAATTCAAATCGTTGTACCTCGCCAAATGCTCAAATTCTCGTTAGCTCGCGGAAGTGTCGTTGAGCTGACCGGCTCCAACAGCAGCCCTGAAGCAAAGCCCCCGAGGAAGAGTTGCGTCAGTTGTTGGGCCAGGTCTTGAACCTTGAGTTTCCCCTGCGGGTCGTACCAGTTATAGATCCAATTCATCATGCCAAACAAAGCGTAAGTCGCAACGGTCAGATCCACCGGCTGCTTGCTCTCGCTTGCGTCCCGCACTTCTTGAAGAATTCTGCGCGCCAGTTTGGTGTAGTTGTCCTTGCGTGTCGAGACGTGCGCGTGCAGATCGCCGCGTAGCGACTCGGCTTCGTGCGACAGCACTTTCATCTCCGCCATGTTTGCGGCGAAGAATGAAAGGTGATTCTCGATGAAGATGCTGAGCTTCGCGACCGGATCGTTAACTTCTTCCAACTGCTTTTCGAGCCGCTCGAGCACGCGGCCGAAGCAGTTGTCCTGAATCAGAAACAATAACTCTTCTTTCGAGCGGCAGTAATGATACAGGCCGGCGAGACTGACGTTTGTCTCGCGCGAGATATCGCGCATCGACGTCGAGTGATAACTCTTCTCCGCGAAGATGCGCGCGGCCGTGCGCAGGATAAACTCGAGCTTTTGATCGTGACGAGAAGCCTGCAACCTTCAGAGCCTCACATATTCGAAGTCAAACGGTTTGCCTTTGATTCCCGCGGCCGGCGGCGCGATCCAGTTGGCGATCTTGCCGATATCGGTCACCCCGTGCATCAGACTGCGCACGTATTCGCGGTCGTCCATCGTCGGTAACCACTCGGATTTGTGCTTTTCAAACTCCTCGCGCGTGATCAGATTGCCGCGGAGGTCGAATGTATGACCCGCGTACTCGCCGACGTGACGATGAAAACGCGGATGCGGGAGATAGAGCCGCTCGCTCAGGCCCTCTTCAGTCAGAATCTTGTTCCAGCGCGCGAGACCTTTCTCGCAATCCTTGACGTACTCACCGCGCAACACTTCGTTCAACGCATTGCGCATCGGCACTTCGCGTGACTTCAGTTGATTGTCTTCGACGACCTGCAGCGTGAAGACTTCATTCGCCGCGGTGTGTTCCGTGTACTGCTTCTGTTCCTGGTATCGCCCTTTCAAACCCGCCGCGAAGAAATCCGCGGAGTTGGAGCTGATCTCGCCGCCGAAGAGATCGAGCGAGTAGCTGAACCAGAAGTTGATGTACTTCTGAATGATGTCGAGCGGAATGCCGCCAAGCTCGCGCACGTCGCCTTCCTTCATCAACTGTGCTGTGCGACGGACCACGCGGCCGAGACCCGTGTCGCCGACGAACATGTGATGCGCTTCTTCCGTGAGCATGAACTGGCACGTGCGCGCAAGCGGTTCGAAACCCGATTCGGCGAGCGCTGAAAGCTGATACTTGCCGTCGCGATCGGTAAACATCGTGAAGGCGAAAAAGTTCAGCCAGTCGTCACACGGTTGATTGAAAGCTTCGAGGATGCGCGGCTTGTCCGGATTGCCGCTGCGGCGTTCGAGCAGCGCGTCCGCTTCGTCGCGTCCGTCGCGTCCGAAGTAACCGTGCAGCAGGTAGACCATCGCCCACAGGTGGCGGCCTTCTTCGACGTTCACCTGGAAGAGATTGCGCATGTCGTATAGCGAAGGACACGTCTTGCCGAGCTGGCGCTGTTGTTCGACTGAAGCGGGCTCGGTATCGCCTTGCGTGACGATGATGCGCCGGAGCGAATTGCGAAACTCGCCGGGTACTTCCTGGTAAGCAGGGCGGCCGTAGTTGTCGCCGAAGCCGACGATCGCGTCGCGTTTGGGTGGTTCGAGAAAGATGCCCCAGCGGTAGTCGGGCATCTTTACGTAGTCGAAGTGCGCCCAGCCTTCGGAGCCGACGTCGATTGCGGTGCGCAGCCACACGTCTTTTTCCTGAAAGCCGTCGGGACCCATCTCGCGCCACCAGTCGAGATAGTTTGGCAGCCACTTCTCGAGCGCGCGCTGAAGCTTCTTGTCTTCGGAGAGATTTACGTTATTAGGAATGCGGTCGTAAAGATTCATATCCATGTTGTTTATGCCCGTGGTCTACGTTCTTTTGTAATCGAAATGCGCTTGCGTCGGCTTACCGTAGTTTGTCAGCGCGCCCTCTGGTCCAACGGCGTTCGGACGTTGGAAGATCCAGTTTTGCCACGCCGTTAAACGCCCGTAAATTTTTGTATCGAGTGTTTCCGGGCCGGCGAAACGAAGCGACGCTTCCATGCCGGTTAAGGCGTCGGGCGAGAGCGACGTGCGCTCTTCGATCGCGACGCGAATCTCATCTTCCCAATCCAGATCGTCAGGTGCGAAGGTAATCAGTCCGAGTTCCTCCGCTTCTTCTGTGTCGAACACTTTCTTGTCGCCGAAGATCTCGTCGACTTTGTCTGGTTCCGCGAGGAAGCGCGACTGGAGACGTGTCAGACCGTTACTCATCGGCAGTGCTCCAGCGTTCAATGCAGAAGCAGCTACCGAGTTCTGATCGTCAATGAGCATGTAGCTTCGATCTGACGCGAGTAACAATTCGAGCAAGTTTCCGGCGAAGCAGGACTGGGGTTCAACAATCGCGAAGAAACTCTTCGCCGTGAGATCGAGCCGGCGCAGCACACGCGCCATGTTCAGGATGATCTCGCGCACAAGCCAGTGATCTCGATTAGCTGCCAAAACCTCGTCCACAGATAACACCGAGTCCATCGAGCCTTCCGTGCGCAAACAAACCAACCCCACCTCAGGTTCGTTCACGCGCAAGTGAAGCAGCGCATCATCAAGTTCGCGATACGCTTGCAACGGCCAATAAGCGTCGCCGAGCTCCTGGATCTCCTCGACAGTAGTCGGCTGTGCGCCTTCCGGGCCGACAACCGTCAAGTCTGCGTAGCGCTGCTCGCGGTGCAGCGTAACCCTCACGTATTTGTAGTTGCGCGCGTCGCCGGTCGATTCAATTTGCAGCGGGTTGAGCTTGATACCAGATCCATTCGAAGATTGAGCGGCAACAACTTGCTCAACTCTCGTGTTAATCCCTTCCTGGAACTTGCTCGTCGGAAAGTAACCGTCGATTAATCGCCACTCTTTCGCACGCTTACCTTTCAATCCCTCTGCAAGTGTTGAGAAAACATCCGCCCGGTCGCGCCGCACCTTTCTCTTATCGACGAGCCGCGTCAAACCGCCCGTTCCCGGCAGCACACCAAGCAGCGGAACTTCCGGCAGCGAAACCGCCGAGTTCCCATCATCGACCAGATAGATCTCATCGCACGCAATCGCGAGCTCGTAGCCGCCGCCTGAGGCAGTTCCATTCAGCGCCGCGATATAGCGGCGTCCGGAATGTCTCGAATCGTCTTCAATCGCGCAGCGCGTCTCATTAGTGAACTTGCAGAAGTTCACCTTGAACGCGTGCGACGACGATCCGAGCATGTAAATATTCGCGCCCGCGCAGAAGATGCGCGGCTTCAGACTCGTAATGACGACAACCGCGACCTCCGGGTGTTCAAAGCGCAGCCTTTGAATGGCATCGGCAAGTTCGATATCGACGCCGAGGTCATAGGAATTGAGCTTGAGCTTGTAGCCGTCGGCGAGTGTTTGGTCTTCCTGGACATCCATCGAGAGCGTCGCCACCGCCCCCGAAATCTCGAGTTTCCAATGTTGGTAGCGATCGGGCGCCGTTTGAAAGTTGATCATCCCTGCCTCTATACTTATTCCGGTTCGAACGTTCGTTCGGATTTTAGAGGGGACTTGGTTGAGATGTCAATTGCAGGGTCAAGCTTGACAGTTCTGAGTAATGGCGCGTAGGGTTTGTGGCCTTGCGGGAGGCGAATCTGTTCTGGTGAATGGCGCGGTCTTCAAAACCGTTAGTGAGATCGCGAGAGCGGGCTCAGGTAGGTTCGATTCCTACACGCCTCCGCCAAGCAAGCGCCCGTAAGAACCTAAGCACAGGCGCTCGTTAGTGCCCTAAGTAATTGGGTAACAGATCTTTACATTGTTGAATAAGTTAGCAAGACGAAGCTCAGAAAAGGACTTTCCTCACATGATCAGAGATTGGGTTGAGCTCAATATGACACCCGGCATCGGTCCTCGCGCCGCTGCCAAACTCCTCGAGCGCTTCGGTTCGGCCGAGTCCGTTTACAACGCAACCCGAACCGAACTCGAACTGTTGCGCCTCGCGCCAGAAGCGATTGACAGCATTATTGCCCGCACCTTGCGCTCCACCGCGGATGCTGAAATCGCAGCGGTCAGAAAACTCGGCGGTGACATCCTCCTGTTGGACGACGGAGTTTATCCCTCTTCCTTACGAGAGATTTACGACCCGCCAATTGTTCTCTATGTAAAAGGTGCGTGGGCGGAATGTCTGGATCAGCCGTGCATCGGCGTGGTAGGGTCTCGTAAGTGTTCGACCTACGGTCAGAACGCCGCAAACATGTTGGCGCGCGACCTGGCGCAACGTGGATTGACTGTTGTTTCGGGTTTTGCGCGGGGAATTGACGCCGCGGCGCACCGGGGAGCGCTGGAAGCCGGCGGGCGCACAGTGGCCGTCCTCGGAACGGGAATCGACGAGGTTTACCCTCGCGATCACAAGAAGTTAGCGGAGGAGATACTGGCCAGCGGCGGCGCGCTCGTGAGCCAGTTTCCGCTGGGTACGCCGCCGGTCTCGGAAAACTTTCCGTACCGGAACCGCATCATTAGCGGACTGAGTTTAGGCACAGTAGTCGTGGAAGCAGCCGAGAATTCGGGGTCTTTGATAACTGCGCGATTGGCGATGGAACAGAATCGGGAAGTTTTCGCAGTACCCGGCAATATCACTTCCCGAAACTCGTTTGGCACCAATTACCTGATCAAGGGCGCAGGCGCGAAGCTGGTACAGCAGTGGCAAGACATCGCCGCTGAACTGCCGCAGCAACTCGCCGCAAAGTTGTTGCCGCCGCCGGTTACGGAGAAGCGCACGCAGCCGTCATTGGCAGAGAAGCTGGCGTTCGTGCCGGAAGGATTGTCGCAGAGCGAGACTTCGGTGTTTCGCTTGCTGAGTCACGACAGTCCAGCACACGTCGATTGGCTGATTGATAAGTGCAAGCTTCCGATTTCGGATTTGACCGCGGCGTTGTTAGCGTTGGAAATGCGAGAGCTCGTCCGCGCACTGCCGGGAAGATGTTTTGTGAGAAAACTATAGATGGCGAAAAATTTAGTAATCGTTGAGTCGCCTGCAAAGGCGAAAACAATAAACAAGTACTTAGGAAAAGACTATCTGGTCAAGGCCTCGATAGGCCACATTAAAGATCTGCCTTCAAAAGGACTGGGAGTAGACGTCGAACACAATTTCGAACCCACCTACGAACTGATTCCCGATTCGAAGAAACGTAACAACAAGAGAATCGTCGCGGAACTGAAGAAGGCCGCGAAAGAAGCGGAAGCAATCTATCTCGCGGCTGACCCTGACCGTGAAGGCGAAGCGATCTGCCAGCATCTCGCGGAAGAGATCGTGCCGAAGCGTCCGCCGAAGCCTGCGTATCGCGTGATGTTCAATGAGATCACGAAGCGTGCGGTGAATGCGGCGTTTGAACACCCACGACAGATCGACGAACATCTGGTTGCGGCGCAGCAGGCGCGGCGTGTGCTCGATCGGCTCGTAGGTTACAAAGTTTCGCCGTTGCTGTGCCGGACGATCGGCGGACGATTGAGCGCGGGTCGCGTGCAGTCAGTCGCATTGCGTATGGTCGTCGAGCGCGAACGCGAGATCGAGCAGTTTCTCAAAACCGAATACTGGACGATCGGTGCGAATCTCAGTTCAAAACTCCCGCCGGCGTTTGACGCGCGGCTGTTCAAAGTCGGCGAGCAAACCGTCAAGACGAGCGGTTTCGATCAAGATCTCAAGAAGAACGAAATCCTGATCTCGGAACAGGCGCAAGCGGATCAGTTTGTCGACGAAGCGCAACAGCAGACGTTTGTTGTCAGCGAAGTCACCACCAAGGAACGGAAACGCAATCCGGTCCCGCCGTTCATCACGTCAAAACTCCAACAGGAGGCGTCGCGCAAGCTCGGCTTCCCGGTGAAGCGGACGATGATGATCGCGCAGAAGCTGTATGAAGGTATCGAGCTTGGTTCGGAAGGTTCGGTCGGTTTAATCACCTACATGCGTACCGACTCGACGCGCGTTTCAGACACAGCGCTCGGCGAAGTGCGCGACTACATTCAGCACCAATACGGCATTAACTACTTGCCGGAAAAAGCCGTTCACTACCGTTCGAAGAAAGACGCGCAAGACGCGCACGAAGCGATCCGTCCGAGTGAAGTCGCCCGCACGCCCGAATCGCTCGCGCAGTTTCTCAAACCGGAAGAACTAAAACTCTATCGCTTGATCTGGCAACGTTTTGTCGCGTCGCAAATGACCGCCGCGATCTTCGACCAAACCACGATCGACATTACGGCCGGACGTTTTATCTTCCGTGCGACTGGTTCGGTGCAAAAGTTTGACGGCTTCCTCAAGATCTACCAGGAAGGCCGCGACGAGAAGGCCGAAGACGACGACGAAGCCGAACGCAGCCTGCCACGCGTTGAAGAAGGCGAGACGCTCAAGCTCAACTCGCTCAATCCAGAGCAGCATTTCACCGAGCCACCGCCGCGTTACACCGAAGCGACACTCGTGAAAGCGCTCGAAGAAAAAGGCATCGGCCGCCCGTCGACTTACGCCGCGATTATGTCGACGATCCAAGAACGCGAATACGTCGAAAAGCTCCAGAGTCGTTTTCATCCGACCGCGCTCGGCAAGACCGTCAACGATCTCTTGATCGAAGGCGGCTTCGCCGATCTCTTCAACGAGACTTACACCGCCCGCATGGAAGAAGAGCTCGACGAGATCGAGGACGGAAAGCTGGAGTGGACCAAGGCGCTGCGCGAGTTCTACACAAAGTTTGAAGGCGATCTGAAAGAGTTTCAGACCTACATCAAAGACATCAAAGAGAAGAACGTGCCGACCGACGAGGTGTGTTTGAAGTGCAACACGCCGGGCATGGTCCAAAAGTGGGGACGCTTCGGTCCGTATCTCAAATGTCTCAGTTGCGAAGCGACGCGCGACGCGGAGCCGGCACCAGCGCCCGGTGCAGACGGCGCCGGAGCAACCGCGGAAGCCGGTTCAAATGGTGAAGAATCAGAGCCCGAAGTATGCGAGCTTTGCGGCAAGCCGATGCAGTTGAAGCGCGGACGCTTTGGTCCATTTCTCGGCTGCACGGGGTATCCCGAGTGTCGCAACATCCGCAAGATCGGCAAGACCGGCGTGGCCGCGCCTGCGCCAGTGCCGCTCGACGAGAAGTGTCCGGTTGACGGCGCGCAACTCGTCAAACGTTTCGGACGCTTTGGTGAGTTCATCTCCTGCTCGAATTATCCGAAGTGCAAATACATCAAGCAGGAAACCGTCGGCGTTTCGTGTCCTCGTCCGGGTTGCAAAGGCGAAATCGTCGTGAAGAAATCGAAACGCGGGAAAGCCTTTTACGGTTGTTCAGAATATCCAAAATGCAACATCGTCTACTGGGACAAGCCCGTGTCCGAGACGTGTCCGCAGTGCAACGCGCCGTTCCTCCTCGAAAAGACCACGAAGAAAGAAGGCACCTTCCGCTACTGCGCGGACGAAGCGTGTGGCTACCGATCCAACCAGCCTGTTGAGACTACCGAAAAACCGCAATCTGTGTTACACAGATGAAACGGAACCGCCAGGTAAGCTCAAACTGACATCGAGGAGATCCACCATGATTGTACGGCGCTATGCAGCAATAGTGCTGCTTCTGATCTTTGTCTTTTCACCGGCCACGCTGCTCGCGCAAACGCCCGCAGCCCAACCTTCAGGCGGCAACGCGCCGCAAACCCCCGCGCCCGATCCAAACGATCCGGTTCAGCGCATCAAGGACGAAGGCATGAATCGTTCACAAGTGATGCAGACGCTGAGCTACCTGAGCGACGTGATTGGACCACGTCTAACTAACTCGCCCGGTATGAAGCGGGCAAACGAGTGGACGCGCGATCAGTTGACCAAGTGGGGCTTGCAGAACGCGCACCTCGAACCGTTTGGACCGTTTGGCCGCGGCTGGACGCTGAAGAAGTTTTCCGCGCAGATCAGTGAACCAACTGCATTTCCGCTGATTGCGTATCCCAAAGCCTGGTCGCCGGGCACCAGCGGTCCGCTCACCACAGACGTGATCTACTTCGATGCCCGCACCGAGGCCGATCTGGCAAAGTTTGCCGGCAAACTCAAAGGGAAGATCGTTTTGACTTCGGCGATGCGCGATGTGCCGGCGCATTTTGAAGCTCTCGGCACGCGCTTGAACGAAAAAGAATTGCTGACGCTGGCCGATGCACCCGAACCACGACAGGGTCCGGGACGCGGTAACTTCGGCGGCGGCAACAACGCGCTCCGCGCTGCACTACAGTTCACTAATGCGAAGATGCGCTTCTTCGATCAGGAAGGCGCAGCGATGTTGATCGATCCGGGCCGCGGCGACGGCGGCACGATCTTCGTTGGCGCAGCTTCGATAGTTCCGCCGGTGCAGGATCCTAACGCGGCGCCCACCGGACGAGGGATGGGGCCTTACGACAAGAGCGGCCCGAAAGTTATTCCGCAAATCGTTCTCGCAGTCGAGCATTACAACCGCATCGTCCGCATGCTCCAGGCAGGCGAGGCTGTGAAAATGACGGTCGATATGGGCGTTGCGTGGCAGGAAGCGGATCTGATGGGCTACAACACCATCGCTGAGATTCCCGGCACCGATCTCAAAGACGAGGTCGTGATGCTCGGTGGCCACATGGATTCATGGCACTCGGGCACTGGCGCGACTGACAACGCCGCGGGTGTTTCAGTGGCGATGGAAGCCGTGCGCATCATTCAAGCACTCGGTTTGAAACCGCGACGTACGATTCGGATCGCGTTGTGGAGCGGTGAAGAGCAGGGACTGCTTGGTTCGCGTGCTTACGTCACAGAACACTTCGGCAGCATGCAAACACCACCGGCAACGACTTCCGCGGTACCCGCGACCGGCGGCGCGAGCACTAACACGATGGGCGGCGGCGCAGGAAACGGCAACGGCAACGGAGCCGCGCCGCAGCAGGCCACACAAGTGCTGGTGAAGAAAGCGGACTACGAAAAGTTCAGCGGGTACTTCAATCTCGACAACGGCACCGGCAAGATTCGCGGTGTTTATCTGCAAGGTAACGAAGGCGTGCGGGGCATTTTCCGTCAATGGATCGCGCCGTTCAGAGATCTCGGCGCGGCGACATTGTCGATCTCAAACACCGGCGGCACCGATCACCTCGCGTTCGACGGAATCGGTCTTCCGGGATTTCAGTTCATTCAGGATGAGATTGAATACGACACGCGCACGCACCACTCGAACCAGGACACGTTCGATCGCATTCAAGCGGACGATATGAAGCAGGCGGCGACGATCATGGCGGCGTTTGTTTATCAAACGGCGATGCGCGATGAGAAGCTGCCGCGCAAACCGGCACCGGGTTCAAGATAGTTTGTTCAGAGTGACTGGATGGCCCTCATGGTTCAGTATGAGCCTGAGGGCCTTTCCGTTTTCAACCTCGAAGGTCAGCATCGCACCAGCCATGGCGACGGGTGTGAAAGTGCATTGGTCCAACGGCCACAAACTCATCGTTTCATCTCCAGCCGGTGTTACGAACAACCGTCCATCTTTCACGGTGACTTCGGCGGCCGCGCCTTGTTCGCCTTTATAAGAACCGGCATAAGATTCGAGTGTGGCCAAGTCCACGTGAGGTAGCGGCTGCGCGCCCGCAGCGGTGAGCATCTCGACAATCTGCGGGCTGCTTTTCTCTGTTGCGGAAGCGAAAGCGAGCGCGACGTTGAGTGTTTGAGAATTCACTCCGGTGTCGAGCGCTTTTCGCACGCGTTCGGAATCACCCTCGTAAATTCCGCTCATCAACATCGAAAACACCGTCGCCTGCCCAAACGTGATCCAAAAGCGATTCAGATCGCGAATGATCAGTTCCCGCATGCCGTAGAACCTGTCGTGAGGTGAGTCGATGACGTCGACGCGATCTTTCAAACTCTCGTAGAGCTCGTCGACGTTATCGGTGTAGACGTAGAGATCGACTTCTCGGCGGCCCGCGTCGCTGGGCTCGCCGTCGGTGTTGAACATCACCCTCGTCTCGCCAAACGATACGATCGCAAAACTGAAATTTTCGCCGGTTCCGTCACCGTAAGTTGCGACGACCTCGAAGCCGATGCTCTCGTACCACTCGACGGTCGCGCGCACGTCCGGGACGTGAATCATTGGTACGACTCTTTTGGACACGGATGACACGGATTTGATTGTGCTAGAATTCGCGGCCGATGCCAACAGACCCCGCCCCTGTCGCAACGTCGCGGCTAGTTTCGCTCGACGTGTTTCGCGGAATCACGATCGCCGGTATGGTGCTCGTCAACAATCCCGGCTCGTGGGAAAACATCTACTGGCCGCTCGAGCACGCTCAATGGCACGGCTGGACGCCGACCGACCTGGTGTTTCCGTTTTTCCTGTTTATTGTCGGCGTGTCGATCGCCCTGGCGCTCGGTAATCGCGCCGAGAGTGGCGGCAGCAAACGCGACCTTTATTGGAAAATCGTCAAACGCACGCTGATCATTTTCGCGATTGGACTTTTCCTGAACGCCTTTCCGTTCTTCTCGCTTCCCGAATTGCGCATTCCCGGCGTGTTGCAACGCATTGCGGTCTGTTACTTCTTCGCTTCGATCATTTTTCTCAACACACGCTGGCGCGCGCAGATCGGGATAGCAATCGCTTTGCTGTTGGTCTATTGGATTTCAGTTAAGTACATTCCGGCGCCCGGATTTGCGGCCGGCGATCTGACGAAGGAAGGAAGCTTGCCGTCGTTCATCGATCGGATTGTTTTTGGCAAGCACGTGTGGGCGCAGGCGAAGGTTTACGATCCGGAAGGACTGTTGAGCACGATACCCGCGCTTGTGACGACGTTGGTCGGCGTGCTCACCGGTCATTGGCTGCGCAACGAGAAGTCGCGCATGGAAAAGGTCGCCGGAATGTTTGTCGCGGGCGCCGTGCTGACGGCGATCGGCTGGGGTTGGAACGCGTTCTTTCCGATCAATAAAGCGCTGTGGACCAGTTCGTACGTGATGTTTACCGGCGGTTTGGCGTTACAGTTTTTAGCGTTTTGTTATTGGCTGATCGACATCCAGGGCTATCGCCGTTGGGCCAAGCCATTTGAGATCTTCGGCATGAACGCGATCGCGCTTTACGTCGGTGCGGGAATAATGGCCGAGCTGTTTGGCGTGATCAAAATCGGCGATGATTCCCTCGGCAACTGGATCTACGAACACCTGTTTCTGTCGTGGGCGTCGCCCGTGAACGCGTCGCTGGCGTTTGCGATCAGCTTTGTGCTGGTTTGGCTGTTTTTGATGTGGATACTTTATCGCCGCAAGATCTTCATCAAGATTTAGGCGGATAGTAGTGCTCTTTGTAGACCGGATACGCTTCCGTCCGCAGGTGGCCCAACATCAGGTGGCCGCGCCGCGTCGCGCGCTCGTGACGCAGCGCCGAGATGTCGATCGGCGCCACCACGATTCGTTCGCCTGGTCCAGGCGACGCTTCCGCCAACAAACGTCCATCAAAATCCACGACCTGACTGCCGCCCGGCCATGAATACGGCGGGTAGTGTTTCAAACTCGCGCCCTGATTAGCGGCCACGACGTATGCGAGGTTTTCGAGCGCGCGGCAACGGTTGACGATGGTCCACCACGACATCGGTTCGGTCGCGCCCCACGGATCCATGTAAGCCGAAACACGAATCAGGACCTCAGCGCCGTTCGCCGTCAACTGCCTCATCGCTTCGGGAAACAACCAGTCGTAACAGATCGCACAGCCCAGCTTTCCGATCGGCGTGTCCGCCACGGGAAAAAGTGGTTCGTCGTAATCGGGCAGATCGTGTGGGCTCGTGTGTACTTCGAAAGGAAGCCACGTGTTGACCTTGCGATACTGGTAGAGCACGCCTTCTGGACCGATCAAACACGTCGTGTTGAAAACGTGTCCCGGCCATTTGGCATCGGCCTCGAGCATCGAGCCGCTTTGAATGTAGATGTCGTGTTCTTTGGCTTTCTGTTGCAGCCGCTCGGTGTGTTCGTTGGGAATCGGGATCGCGAGCTTGTCGATCAGCTCCGCCGCTGTTTCGAACACCGGCGCCGCGTGAGCAAACTCAGGAAACACAACCAAACGAACCGGCAGAAACGGCGACGCGCCGATCACGGCGGAGTCGATCATTGAAAGAATGCGATCGGTGTTGGCGCGCATGCCGCGGCGATCGATCGGGTTTGGATTATCCGTTTGGCACGCGGCGACTGAATATCTGATGTGTTCCATAGATCAATAAAGCTTGGCGACGGGCGTTGTGACGACACGTGTGTTGTAGGTTTTCAAATACCTCTGACGCTCACGCGTCAGAGGATATCTTTCGGGCCACGAGTAGGGATATTTGCTCATGCCGTGAAAAGGCAGTGGGCCAATCTGATCCGGGCTCGCGGAATTGATGTCCATCTCTTTACTGAAGCCGTCGGCGTAGAGCAGAAACGTGTGTTTCCAACCCTTCGGCAGCGGCGGCAGTTTGCGCGCGTCGAACGACAGGATCAGTTCGTCGCCGGGACGCGAGATGACAAAGAAGTCGTCCGTGGTAGACAAGAGCTCGCGCACGTCGCCTTCGCGGGTGTAACGGCCGGTCATGACTTTCCACGGCGAAGTGAACGAGACCTGGGAATAGTCGTAGGTCATCGGTTCTCGTCCATTCGGCGAATACTCGCGCGAGAAGCCGCGCCAGCGCAGATCGGCAACAGTTGGCGATAGTCGAGTTAGGCTGGTCGCGAAGTTACCGCCGGAAGTGTCTACGAGGATCTGATCCCAGTAGATCCGCATGTTGGTAACGATGCGCACCTCTCGGCTCGCACTCAAGAACTTTCCAGTGAGATCTGCAACGACGGTTTGCGGCCGCCCGACGGGAATGCCGATGTTTTCAATGACGGTCTTCCACTCGCCGCGCTTATCTTTCACCTGCAGCGCAGGCAGCGAGAGCGCTTTGCCGCTTTGCGAAGCCGCGAGGTTATCGCTGGACCAAGCGTAATCAGTCCAACCGGTCAATAACAACCTCACTCGATTCTGATCCGGCAAGCGTAGCGTCAACGTGTGTTCGTCAGCGAACCCACGAATTTGATGGATCTTGAAGTCGTCAGGATATTCGCGGTCAATCCGTAAGATCCTGTCTAAAACGTCGTGGCCATGGTCGTCCACCGCATCCAGCGGCGGCTTCGCATCGCGCGTGGTGTAAAGCCTGAAACGCTGCGCCGGAACCGTGAGCCCTTCGTTCGGATAAACCTCCGTCTCTTGCGGATGCGCAATCGCAATGAGCTGCATCCGATCGAAAAAGATCGCTTCTTCCAGCTCGTTCGTGACGCGCAACTCAAACCGGCCCTTGTGTTCTTTCAACAAGCCACTGGGGATGCGCACGTATTCATCCGGATCGGGCGTGTTGTAAACACCAGGCGCATCGAGGTGGCCCATCTCGCCGCCGCCCATGAAGTCCGTGACAAACTCAAAGCTCTCACCGTTCCAAACATAGAGATACGGACACGACGACGGTTTGCGATCGAGCTCGGTGAGCGAGAGCACCTTGTTCGCTGCGATCTCTGTTTCCGCCTGAACGATTCCCGCCGGCCACAACACGCGCACCGCATCGACACCGGTGCGATTGCCGATACCGAATACGATGTCTGAAGGCGCAGGCGCCGGAAACGCGGAGTAGGTTTCGAGTTTTTGCGCGAGACTGCCGGCGCGTATTTCGATCTTCGACCCCACGGCACTGCGATTACTCACCTTCGCAACCAGACCGACACGCAGAGAATGATTCGCGTTGCCGCCGTCGTTACGCGCCACGCTCAAACCGCCACCGGGCGCGCCGAAGATGAGATCGGTGTCGCCGTCGCCATCGAGATCGCCCGACGCGAGCACGCGCCCTCGTGGACTTGCGGGGGCAGAGATCTCAGCAGCGGCTTTGCTCGTGACGTCGCTCCATGAGTCGCCTACATTGCGCAGCACGCGAAGCTTTGTTCCTGTAACCAGGATCAGATCGAGCAATCCGTCGTTGTCGTAGTCGACAAACTGCGCCGCGTTGCTGTCGCCCGGAATGGGTTTTAGTTGAAAGCGCTCTTTGCCGTCGCTAAGCGCGAGCTGGCCGCTGTTGAAAAAGAAATCTGTAAATCCGTCTTTGTTTACATCCCCGGCGGCAACGCTTCTCGAACCCTTGACCTCGCCGAGACCGGTTTCCTGAGCTACGTCGCGAAACGTGCCGTCGCGCAGGTTGCGCCAGAGAGAAATCTTTTCGTCTGAAGCGACGAGCAGATCGATGTCGCGCCGGTTGTCGAAATCGGTCGGCACGACGGCGCGTGCAACGACCTTCTCGGCGAGTTTTGCGGAGGCGGTTACGTCGGAAAACGTTTTGTCACCGTCGTTGCGCAGGAGGGTAATGCCCGGGACGAAAAGATCGAGATCACCATCGTGGTCCACGTCTACGAAAGCTACGGGCCAGGATATAGACGCACCGATGCCAATCTTTGCAGCAGCGGTTGCGTCCGAGAACGTGCCGTTGCCGTCGTTGTGATAGAGCGCGCTGCCGAGTGAGCGGAGGATGAACACGTCGGGTTTGCCGTCGTTGTCGTAGTCGCCCGCGACCGCGGAAACAGCAAACCCCGTCGAAGTTTTCGCTAACGCACCCGAGGTCGACGACACATCAACAAACTTGCCGGCGTCGTTACGCAGGAGCCGCTGTTTGCCGCCCGCAACTTCGAGCAGATCCAAATCGCCGTCACCGTCATAGTCAAACAGCACAACCGCGCCGCCGTCCTTCACATCCGCGGGTGCCCAATCACCACCTGCCGGTAACATAGCCGCCGTCGCGTCTTTGAAAACAACTTCCGGTGTGCGCTTGTCGACGAGCTCCGGCTCCGCACCGGTCGACGCAACAGCTTCCGCGTAGCGCCCTTGTTCGAGATAGTTCGTGCCGAGCGTCGTGCCGCTGCCGCGTTGACGTAGTTCCTGAAACTGTGCGATGACTTTCTGCCCTTCTTCGCGCTGACCGGAGCGAATCAAAGCGGTGCCGAGGTTGTAAAGTGCAGTGGCGTTGTAAGGTTCGGCGGCGACCGCGGTGCGCAGAACAGCGACAGCTTCCGGATACTTGCGCTGCTGTGCATAAAGTTGACCGAGGTTCACATTCGCGCCGACGTCATTGGCGTCGAGGCGCAGAACCTTTTGAAAATAGCCGATTGCTTCTTCCGGTTTGTTTTGCGTTTTGGCCGCGAGGCCGAGCAGGTAAGGTGGTTGCGGCGCGGACGGCGCGGCGGTGCTTGCAGCTTGCAGCTCGCGTTGCGCGGCTGGCAGATCGGGCACATTGAAGAGTGCGATGCCGAGATTGATACGCGCCAAAGCAAGGCTCGGCTCGAGTTGCAACGCACGTTTGAAGGCGTCGGCCGCTTCTTTAAACTTGAACTGTTCCAACAGCGCAACGCCCAGATTATTCGCGCGATAAGCGTCTTCGCGCGCCGTCGGTTTGGCGACGGGGTTTTGACGATGAGCGGACGTTGGCTTTATTAATGACGCGGCGGTAAGAGAGCAGATCAGGAAGCCCAGCAGTAAAACACCAGTTTTGAACTTCTGCATAAGTGCCTCGAATATAAATGCGAACGCTTCAAAGTCAACCACAGATTACACGGATTTTTGTTGTATTGGCGGTTCTCGTCAGTCTAATAATCGTCAGTTCCTGTCGTCCCAGCGCTACGCTGCCGACGCGCTCGTCGCCGCAATACAACGAGATCGTGCGCACGTTTTACATCGGGCTCGCGGCATTGCAGGTCGGTCACGACGTGCAGGCGGACGAGAAGCTCGCGCAGTTTACGCAGCTCGCGCCCGGTGAGCCGGCCGGTTGGGCCAACTGGGGCGTGCTCGCGTTGCGGCAGCGAAACTTCGACACGGCAGCGGAACGAATCGAACGCGCGCGTTCGCTCGCGGCTGACAACAGCGACATCTATTACCTCGTTGGCTTGCTGGAAAGCAGTCGCGGAAAAACTGCGGAAGCAATCACGGCGCTGCGCAAAGCCGTCGAGTTGAATTCGAAGAATTCGATTGCGACATACAAGCTCGCTGAAGAGGTTGAGCGCGAGGGCAACGAAGAAGAGTTTCAAAGTCTTATTCAACAAATCCTTTCCGCTCAGCCTGACAATTTGGCGGCCTTAGTAGAACTGACCCGCGTCGCGGCGAAACGAAACGACACAGCAACGGTTAATTCATCTGTGGCCAAGATCACCGCGCGCTCTTCATCGTGGCCTGACGAAGTGAAGGAGCAAGTGAATGCGGTGGCGCAGGCCGCGAACAGTGGCGACATGCGCGGGGCCGCGACGCGCACGAGTTTTCTGCGCAACGTGTTGCTGCGCGTCCCGGAATACCGGCGCAGCCTCGCGGCAATCAAACCGCCGCCGGGTGAAGAGGCAATGCCGTTTACCAGCTTCTTGAAAATCGAAGCACCGGTATTCAAGACTGCCGCTGCCGACACGGACATCAAGTTTGAGCCACGGACGGCCACGTATAACACGGACAAGGCAGATTGGATTGGGGCGATCGCGCTGAGTGGAGCGGGTGTGCCGGTTGTGGCAACGGCAACCGCGAGCGAAGTTCGTCTGGCGGGTGGCGCAACGCTACCGTTTCCGGGTGGAACAGCGAACACCGCTCCCGCTCCCGACGGCATTTTGCCGATCGACTTCAGTTACGACTTCAAAACCGATCTCGTGCTCGCCGGCGCCGGCGGTGTACGTCTGTTTCGCCAGGACAGTCCGACAGCGTTTGTCGATGTGACCGCGGAAACGAAGCTGCCCGCCGCAGTTACTAACGGCGACTACAGCGGCGCGTGGGCTGCGGACATCGAAGCCGACGGCGATCTCGACATCGTGCTCGGCGCGCGTCGCGGCAACGTGATCGTGTTGCGCAACAACGGCGACGGCACGTTTCTCAACATCGAGCCTTTCGCCGGCGTTACGGGCGCGACGGGTTTCGCGTGGGCCGACTTCGATGCCGACGGCGATCCCGATGCCGCGTTCGTCGACGAGATACGCCTGCTTCATATCTTTAGTAACGAACGCCAGGGACAGTTCAGCAAGCGCGAGGCGCCGTTTGCTTTCGATACCGGTCCGGCGCGCGCAATCAACGTCGCGGATTTGAATGACGACGGCGTGCTCGATCTAGCAATCGTGCGCGCCGACGGAGCTGTGGTGCGGCTTTCGGATAAAGATCACGGCGCGGGTTGGGACGTCGCCGAAGTCGCCAAGGTCGACAACGTACCCAACAACGCGTTCGCTTTGCGCGTTGCGGATCTCGACAACAACGGCGGACTCGATCTGGCGCTCGGCTCAACTTTTTTGCTGAGCGATGAAAACGGAAAGTTTGTTACCGGAAGGAGTGTTACCCAGGACATTTTTGACGCTGCAGACGTGAACAATGACGGGCGTCTCGATCTTTTGGGTTTGAGTGAAGGAAAGCCAGTTCAGGGGATCAACACAGGAACGAAAAACTATCACTGGCAAGTCGTTCGCCCGCGCGCCAGCAACGCCGTAGGCGATCAGCGGATCAATCCGTTCGGCGTCGGCGGCGAGATGGAGATTCGCTCCGGCCTGCTCGTGCAGAAACAACCGATCACCGGTCCACTGCTTCACTTCGGTCTCGGCGACCAAGCGACTGCTGACGTGATTCGCGTTGTCTGGCCCAACGGCACCGTGCGCGCGGAGTTTGAAGTCAAAGGCGATCAGGAAGTCGTAACCGAACAACGTCTGAAAGCGTCGTGTCCGTTTCTCTTTGCCTACAACGGCAAGACGATGGAGTTTGTGAAAGACGCCGTGCCGTGGGGCTCCGCGATCGGTCTGCGCATCAACACCATCGGTTCCGCGAAGATCGCCGCAACCGGCGAGTGGTACAAGATCAGAAGAGATCAACTCGTTCCGCACGATGGTTATTACGACATTCGCGTCACCGCTGAGTTGTGGGAAGTCTATTACTACGACTACATCGGACTAATGCCGATCGATCATCCGGTAGGCACAGAGATCTTCGTCGACGAACGTTTCGTTGTGCCGCCGGCGAAGCTCGGCTTCACCACCGTCGAGACTCCGCGGCCGATCAAGCAAGCGATCGACGACAACGGTCAGGACGTCACCGCGTTTGTCACGTCGCCCGATGGCAAAGCGCTCGACACCTTCGGCCGCGGGCAATACCAGGGACTCACGCGCGATCACTACGTCGAAGTCGATCTCGGCGACGACGCCCCAACCAGCGGCCCGCTTTATTTGATCGCGCACGGATCGATTCACGACACGGAATCATCGTTGAACGTCGCCATCACGCAAGGCACGCGCTGGAAAGCAAAGCCGATGAGCTTGGAAGTGCCTGACGGAAAGGGCGGTTGGACAGTCGCGCAGGCGAATCTCGGCTTTCCCGCGGGCAGAAAGAAGACGGTTCTTTTCAATCTCACGGACGTTTTTAAGCCCGGAACACCGCGCCGTGTGCGCATCAGCACCAACCTCGAAATCTATTGGGATCATCTCGAATGGGCGAGGGGTCTACCCGATGCCGAGCTGAAGATGGTACGCTTAGCGCCTTCAAGCGTTGACCTTCATTACCGCGGCTACTCGGTAATTAATCGTCCCGACGCCGGCGCACCTGAAGTACCTGATTACAACAGGCTATTGTCAACAAAACAGATTTGGCGCGATCTGGAAGGCTACTACACCCGGCACGGCGAGGTCGGCGAGCTCGTGCGGGAGATCGACGATCGTTACGTGATCGTTGCGTCGGGTGATGAAATGTCGTTGAAGTTTCCGGAACAGCCTCCGCCGCCCGCGGGTTGGGTGCGCGACTACATCATCATGGGCGACGGCTGGATCAAGGACGGCGATTACAACTCGACGCACTCGCGCACAGTGCTGCCGCTGCCGCATCACGCTCAGTCGGAATACGAGACGCGCCCCGGAAAATTGGAAGACGAGTTTGTCTATCGCCGTTTTCCTGAGGATTGGATCAAGTATCACACGCGTTACGTCGCGCCGGATGTTTTCCGGAACATGTTGAGACCCAGACAAAAGTCGCAATGATCGATCGCAAGTTTGCAAGAGTAGTGCTCACCGTGATTTTCGTGGCGCTACTGGCGCTCCCCCTCGTACTGAAACGCTTTCGCACGCACGGTGAGGCGGCAAGCAGTTCGCTTGAGTCGTCGGCTGCGCTCAAGCGTTACGGCTTCCATCTCACTGAAATCGCCGAGTCGTCTGGGGTAAAGTTCTTGCACCAAGCCCCGACCCTCGATCGCCAGTTGGATCACATCATGCCGCAGGTCGCGTCGATGGGCGCGAGTGTTTCGATTGTCGATTACGACCGCGACGGTTGGGCGGACATCTACGTCACCAACAGCGGTGAGGGAAGTAAGAACGCGCTTTATCGCAATCTCGGCGACGGTTCGTTCAAAGACGTGGCTGCGGAGTTGGGCATCGCTGACGTGAATCAATCGGGCACCGGTGTTTCGATGGGCGCGGTTTGGGGCGACTACGACAACGACGGTTACGAAGATCTGTTTCTGTACAAGTGGGGCCGTCCGGAACTCTTTCACAACGACGCAGCGAAAAGTTTTACGCGCACGACTGACAAAGCGAAGTTGCCCGGGTGGGTCAACGCAAACACCGCACTCTGGTTCGACTACGATCGCGATGGGAAATTAGATCTTTTTCTCGGTGGCTATTACTCGGAAGACGTCGATCTCTGGCATCTGAAAACGACGAAGATGATGCCGGAGAGTTTTGAGTACGCACGCAACGGTGGTCGCAAATATCTCTTCCACAACCTCGGCGATGGATCGTTTGAAGAAGTAAGCCAGAAGCTGGGGATTGATACGCGCCGGTGGGCGTTGGCAGCGGCGGTTGCGGATCTTCGTGGCACTGGTTATCCCGATCTCTTCATTGCCAACGACTACGGCATCTCCGAGCTCTATTTCAACGACGGCAAACGCTTTCACGAAGCCGGTAAAGAGACCGGCGTCGGCTTCGCGCCGAAGAGCGGCATGAACGCCACGATGGGAGACGTGCTGAACCAGGGCAAGTATTCGATCTACGTTTCGAACATCTCCGAAGAAGGTGTGCTGATTCAGGGCAACAATCTTTGGGTACCGCGCGAAGGAACCACGGGCGACGCGTTGAAATACGACAATCTCGCACGCTCGATGGACGTCGAGATAGGTGGCTGGAGCTTTGGCGCACAGTTTGGCGATCTCAACAACGACGGCACGCTCGATCTTTATCTCGTCAACGGTTACATCTCCGCCGATCGCAACACGAACTACTGGTACGACTTCTCAAAGATCGCCGGAGGCAACTCGACGATCATTTCCGATGCGGCGCACTGGCCCTCGATGGACGGGCGTAGTTTGTCGGGTTATCAGCACAAGAAACTCTGGTTGAACGACGGCACCGGTAAGTTTGTGAACGTGGCGCAGGCGGTTGGCGTTGGCGACGTTCACGACGGGCGCTCGGTAGCAATGGTCGATTTGTGGAATCGCGGCGTGTTGGACGTGGTCGTTGCGAATCAGAAAGGGCCGTTGCTCGTTTACAAGAACACGGTCGCGCCGGAAAACAAGTCGATTAGTTTCGAACTCGAAGGCACAGTGAGTAATCGCAGTGCGATCGGCGCGGAAGTGCGTGTGTTTTGGGATGGACGGCAGCAGGTGCAACAGGTCACCGGTGGCAATGGTTTCTGTTCGCAGAACCAGCGGCGATTGCATTTCGGTTTGGGCGCCAATCCCAGGCTCGAAAAGGTGGAGATTCGGTGGCCGTCAGGGAGAACCCAGGTTTTCGATACACCGTCCCTTAGCCAAACCTTTAAAGTCAAAGAACCGGCATGAGGATCAAACTCGACAACCGTTACATCGCGCCGCTCTTCATCACCTGCATTTTGCTGGTGGGCCACCTGTTCTACGGCATTCTCGAGAGCTACGAAAGGACCGCGCTCGCGATCGTTTCAGCCCTGGTTGCCGAGATGGTTCTGGGGCGAATCTTTTTTGGCAAGTGGCTGAATTTGGCGAGCGCGTACATCAGCGGCATCAGCGTCGGGATCCTGCTTCGTTCACCGGCGTTCTGGCCGTTCGCGTTGTGCAGCGTGATTTCGATCATGTCGAAGTACGTGCTGCGCGCGAAGGATCGGCATTTGTGGAACCCGTCAAACTTCGGCATTTGTGCGTTGCTGTTGCTCGCGCCTGAAACGGTCACGGCTTTGAGTATTCAGTGGGGCAACTTCATCTGGCCGATGCTCGTGATCTGGATCTTGGGATCGATCATCATCTGGCGCGCGAAGCGGTTTCACATCAGTTTTACGTACGTGCTGTCGTTCTTTCTGTTTGCGTTTCTGCGCAGTTGGATCACCGGGCATCCGTGGCAGGCCGAAATCGCGCCGCTCACCGGACCGATGTATCAACTGTTTGTGTTCTTCATGATTACCGATCCGAAAACGACGGTTAGATCGAAAACGGGGCAATGTGTGGTTGTGTTCCTTGTTGCCTTTGTGGAGATGCTTTTGCGCTTGAACCAGGTAATCTACGCACCGCTTTATGCGCTGTTCATTGTTGGACCAACGGCGATGCTCGTCGAGCTGTGGCTCGAGTCGCGCCGCGCCGTTGTTACCCAGGAGTCTGCCACCCAAGAGTCCCCCGCTGCATGAAACGTTTACCCGTATTTATCCTGCTTTCTTTCTGTCTTTTGATTTGTGGCTGTAGACAGCCGTCGACTGTAACGCCGCAGAATAATGAAGTGGCTGCGGTTGCGACTCCATCCCCAACACCGAGCCCAACACCGCCACGTCCTGCCGGCGACATTGAGTTCACCGACGTCACCGCCGAAGCCGGCATTCGTTTCAAACACAACAGCGGCGCCTTCGGCAAGAAGTATCTTCCGGAAACGATCGGCTCCGGATGCGCCTTTCTCGATTACGACAACGACGGCTGGCAAGACGTCATTTTGATCAACTCGATGGACTGGCCGGAAAACAAAAAACGCCGTTCGTTTCCCGCGCTCTATCACAACAACAAGGACGGCACCTTCACCGACGTCACCGGCCAGGCCGGCCTCGGCGTGGAAATCTACGGCATCGGCGTCGCGGCTGCTGACTACGACAACGACGGCAACGTCGACATCTACATCACCGCCGTTGGTCCAAACCGTCTCTTCCGCAATCTCGGCGGCGGCAAGTTTATGGACGTCACCGCGCGCGCCGGCGTCGGCGATCCCGGTTTCTCGACGAGCGCCGCCTGGTTCGACTACGACAACGACGGCAATCTCGATCTCTTCGTCGGGAATTACGTCGAGTGGACTCCGCAAACGGATGTCTACTGCTCGCTCGACAACAAGAACAAATCGTATTGCACGCCGCAAACCTACAAAGGCCAGAGCGCGACGTTGTATCGCAATCGCGGCAGCGGCAGTTTTGAAAACACCACCGCGCGCGCCGGTCTCAACGATCCTGCCGGTAAGACGTTGGGAGTTGCTTTACTCGACTATGACGACGATGGCTGGATGGATCTTTTTGTCGCGAACGACACGGAACCAAACAAGCTCTACCGCAACAACCACAACGGCACGTTCACCGACAACGCGGTAATTGCTGGAGTTGCTTTCAGCGACGCGGGAACGCCGCGCGCTGGCATGGGCGTCGATGCGGCGGATTACGACGGCTCGGGCCGGCAGAGCGTCGTGATCGGCAATTTCACGAATGAAAGCATCGCGCTCTATCACAACGACGGATCAGGTTTGTTCACTGACGATGCACCGTCTTCGGGCATCGGCAAGATGTCGGCGCAGTCGCTGACGTTCGCGGTCTTCTTTTTCGATTACAACCTCGACGGCATGCTCGACATTTTTGCGGCCAATGGACACGTTTCCGACGACATCAGCGTCGTGCAGCCGACGGTGAAGTACGCGCAGCCGCCACATCTCTTTCTCAACAAGGGCAAGAAGAAGTTTGAAGAAGTGACGGCGAAACTCGGGCGCGCATTGAACCGCGCGATTGTCGGACGTGGTGCTGCGTATGGTGATTTTGATAACGACGGCGATCTCGATCTGCTGCTCACAACCAACAACGGCGCGGCGCGTTTGCTGCGTAACGACAATGCGAACCAGAACGATCTCCTGCGCGTGCGCACAGTCGGTGCGAAATCGAATCGCGATGGGATCGGAGCGAAGGTGGTAGTGAAGACGTCGAAAGGACGTACTGTTTTTGCGATGGTGCGGACGGGTTCGAGTTACTGCTCGCAGTCGGAGTTGCCGTTAACGATTGGTCTGGGCAAGCCCGAGGACGGAACAACCCTCACTTTGGAAATCACTTGGCCGGGGAATCAGAAAGACAAAATCACAGATGTCAAACCGAATCAATCCATCACGGTACAGGAAGGCAAAGGTGTGATCGCGTCTGAACCAATAGTCTTCGTCAGAACGCCGAATGTGAAACCTAGTTAACGAGGAGTGTGGTCGTTTGGTGTTTCTTGCCAGCTTCCTTTTTGATGTGCCCGCTTAGTTGAATCAAACCTTCCAAATCGCGCCGCGCGTTGGTGAGCTGCTCCGCGTCGACCGTGTTGGGATTTGCAATCATCGGGTTGGTCACAAAACTTTTGATCTGTTTACACATGCGGAATAGCGCGTCTTTCAACTGCGTATCATCAAGCTCCTCTGTCTTCTCGACGACTGGCGTATCAGTCGGCAACTGATGCAGGTTGAGGGTCGATTGCAGACGAGTCGCGCGTTTCTTGATCTCGGCGCTGGCTTCGGAAATGAAGTTGTACTGGATCGGTTTCGCGGCTGTAAGCAGCCGGGCAAATTCGTTGTGTATCGTCAGAATGCGATTGAAGTCTTCCTCCGTCTGCTCCAGCAGGGCTTCGATCTGACGGCGATCTTTCGGCGCATTCGAATCTTTGCCAAAGTTTCGCAACTGCCACTCGCGGTTGCTCATCTCCTGCTGGCGAACGCGGTCGGCGTTACGCCGATCTGCAGGCGGCCCACCTGTCGGTACCCGCTGTGCGAGGGCGGAGCCAGTCAGTAACATCAGGAGGGGGATCGCTAATGAGTATTTGCTTGCTTTGTGCATAGCAGACCTCCCGGATTTTTGCCGGGTAGTATAGCTTAGTTGACGTGGAGTTGACATAGATTAAATGACGCACAGATGACATAGATCGAAGATATGAATTATTCTCTGCGGCTGGCAAGATGCGACGAATAGATCTTAAGAAGGCAAACGTAGCCCGCTCAAACACGATTCGCGATATCAATCGACAGATCGTTTTGAACTACGTGCGGGAGCGGGGCCCGATCTCTCGCGCTGAAATTGCTCACGAAACGGCCCTGCAACGTTCCACCGTCTCGCTTATCGTCGAGGAGTTGCGCGTTGACGGCCTGATCGAGGAGGTCAGCGGGGAATCAACCGGCGGCCGCCCGCCAATCTTGCTCTCGCTGCGCACTGCCGACGCCGTGGCGATCGGCGTTGACGTCGGAACCAACAAAACCATCGTCGCCACCAGCGATCTTGCGGGCCGCGTGTTGGAAGAGGAAAGCTTCGATACGAATCCCGACGCGGAAATCACCACCCAGCAGATCATCGAACGCGCCAACAAACTACTCAGAAGAAACAACGGAACCATTGAAGGAATCGGCGTCAGTCTGCCAGGTTTGGTGAATTCGGACGGCACCGAATTGTTTGTACCGACGTTTAACTGGCGCGACATTCCGTTCGCGAAAGAGATAAACGCGGGAACCGGATTGCCGGTCTCGATCGACAACGACGCCAACGCCGCGGCGCTCGCGGAGCTTTGGTTCGGCCGGCCGGAAATTCGTGAAGTACGAGATTTTATTCTCGTGCTCGTCGAAGATGGTGTCGGTACGGGTATCGTGTTCGACGGACAGGTTTATCGTGGAGAGAACGGCGCGGCGGGCGAGTTTGGTCACATGACGATCGGGCAGGGAGCGCCGGTAGCGTGTGCTTCGGGCAGTCGAGAATGTTGGGAAGCATTTGCCTCTGAACGTTCGGCGCTCGCGCGTTACAAGAATCTCTCGCGTGGTTTGAACGGCGCCGCGGATATTACGTTCAGCGATCTGATCGATCAGGCATTGCGCGGTGAAGGAGCAGCGCGCACAGCGTTGAAAGAGACGGCGACTTATCTTGGCATCGGTATCGCTAACCTGATTCGTGGTCTCGCGCCGGAAGCCGTGATCGTTGGTGGTCCAATCGTGCGTTCCTGGCCGGTGATCGCGGACGACATCAAAACCACAGTTGAAACGACGATCTGTCGCGGTTTGCCCTCTACGCGGATCATTGCTTCGACACTCGGTCCCGAGCCGACATTGATGGGCGCAATCAGTCTCGTGCTCGCCAGTAAGTTCGCTTCCGTCTCCGTCACCTGAGACGCAATCCACAGATTACACAGATGGGAATTACCGGAATCTGTGTAATCTGTGGATTGCTTGAACTCCGAGCAAAGTTTGTTCGCCCTCAAAACAAAGCCTGTATTACTGAAAATTAGCTTGACAAGCTCCTGCAGAAGTATTAAATACGGTTGACTACTTTTGATAGCCTCTACAACAAAGTAAGCACTAAAACATAAGAAGAATTTGTCGGTAGTACAAACGCGGTACCGGTTCAGAAAATTTCACAATCGCAGATAGAGAGTTCTGAGGAGGTGCGGTATGTCGAGAAGGTTCGGATTGCAGGCCCTACTACTCCTGCTAAGCTTAGGTCTACTTGTCGGCGTACACGCGCAGTCAAGCACTACCGGCAACATCACCGGCACCGTACGCGATCCACAAGGCGCGGCGGTGCCAAAAGCTGAAATCATGGTCGCCGAGGAGAAGACAGGCGCCTCGCGCACGGTGACCGCCAACGACGACGGCTTTTACAACATTCCGAGTTTGCCCGCCGGTGTTTACACAATAAGCACGTCTCCTGCCGGATTCAAGAAGACGGTCGCGAACAACGTCGAGCTGCACGTCAACGAAAACAAGACCGTCAATCTCGATCTGCAAGTCGGACAAGTTACGGAAACTGTTACCGTCACCAGCGATGCTGCACCGGTTGAAGTGCGCAGCGGTGAGGTAAGCAGTTTGATCTCCGAGAAGCAGGTGACGGAGTTGCCGCTGAACGGCCGCAACTACGCACAGCTCGCACTGATGGTTCCCGGTGTCTCTCCAGTAACGCAGGCAGGCGCGGGGGGCGCGTTTGCTACTCGCGGTACTGGTCTCAACGCCGGCGTTGACATGTCCGTCAACGGCAACCAGTCAAACGCGAACTTGTGGACGGTAGACGGCGTCAACAACATGGACGTCGGTTCGAACCGCACGTTGCTCGTGTTTCCGTCGGTCGACTCCATTCAGGAGTTTCGCGTTGAGCGCAACAGCTTCAGCGCGGAGTTTGGCCAGGCGCAGGGCGCGGTGGTCAACCTGATCACCAAAGGTGGAAATAACGAATTCCACGGTGGGTTCTATGAGTTCTACCGTCACGATTCGCTGAACGCAAACAACTTTTTCCTCAATCGCGACGGTGCCGACAAGGGCAAGTTGAAGTACAACAACTTCGGCGGCAACTTCAGTGGTCCAATCATCAAGAACCGCGTGTTCTTCTTCTGGTCGGAAGAGTGGCGTCGTGAACGTCGCGGCGTGGTGCTTTCAGCGAGAGTGCCAACGGCGGCGGAGAAGACGGGTAATTTCAGTGGGGCGCTCACGGGAGCCCTGCCGCATGTTCCTGGTGGCGTATGCAACCGCGCTCCGGGCGGCGATACCTCCGGGTGCTTCCCGGGGGACAGGATTCCGGTTAATCAACTGAGCCCCGCAGGACTCGCGTTGGTGAAGCTCTTCCCGGATCCGACTGGAACGGGCGCCGGCAACAATTGGGCTACGACACAGCTTCAGCCGATCGACACGCGTCAAGATCTCATTCGTGGCGACGTTACCATCACCGACAAGATGAATTTGATGGTCCGCTACATCAATGAGAAGTGGACGCACTTGGCCGCTTCGAACAACTTCTGGGGAGATTCCCCGTATCCGACGCTCTCGTCTGACTGGGCCCAGCCGAGCCACAGTTTTGCAGTCAAGCTGTCAAACACCTTGTCGTCGCGTGCGGTGAACGAATTCCAGTTCTCGATCGCCGGCAACGACATCATCATCACGACCAACCCGGAAACCCAGGCGCTGCAAGACGAGATCGCTTCCAAGTTCCCGACGGTTTTCCCGCACGACAATCCTGTCGGCGGCACTGCGCCGTCGTTGTTCTGGGGCGCGGGTGGTTATGCAAACATCTGGCACCAGGCGCCGTGGGCCAATCGCGAAGACCTTTATATTTGGAAGGACGACTTCTCGCTGATCGTCGGCTCGCACGATCTGAAGTTCGGCGGTCTCTTCGCCCACAACTTTAAAGACGAGCCGGGTGTCGGCGCCGGCGGTGGCAACCAGCAGTTGACGATTCAGGGTTGCGGCGAACAGACCGGACACTGCATCGCGGACCTGCTGCTGCGCGACACGGTCCTGCTTAACTACACCGAGATCGCGAACACGGAAGTCGCGAACGGCCGCTGGCGTGATTACGAGTTCTACGTGAATGATACGTGGAAACTGCATCCGCGCGTCACGTTGACTCTGGGTCTGCGCTACTCGCAATTCCCGACCGCGTGGGAGGAAGACAATCGCATCTCTAACTTCTTCCCGAGTCTATACAACGGCGTTGATTTCAACACCGGCCTGGTCACGGCAGAAGAAGCAGTCGGGATGGGACTCCCGCGGTCCACTGTAAATACCTACAAGCAGGGATGGCAGCCGCGCTTGGGTCTCGCGTGGGATATTTTCGGAACCGGCAAGACTTCAGCCAGAATCGGCTTTGGCCGTTACATGAGCCGTTCAAACGTTATTGAAGACTTGCTGCGCCTGACCGGTAATCCACCATGGACCACGACGGTGAGCGCGGGCTCAGGTTGGAATGGCGCCGGCACCACGCTGGCTAACTGCCCGACCTGCCGCAGTCTCGACACGATTAACCCGGGATTGATAAACAACGTCGCGGGTGTTAATCCAAACGCCGGCTTTGCCGCGATCGATCCAAACTTCAGGCCGCCTGAGAGCTATCAGTGGAACCTGACGGTTGCGCACGAAATCCTTCCGAACACGGTGTTTGAAGCTTCGTACATCGGCAACCACGGTCTCCATATCTGGCGCCGTAACGTTAACCGTAACGACATCCCGCTCGGCCCCTGCCGCGGTAGCGCTTGCGACGGCAGCAACGATCCGGCGAGATTGCAAATTGCTCGCGCAGGGTTGAGCGTTGCGAGTCCCGTACCTGGTGTTGGAATCCAGAACCAGGGTCAGTTGATTTCCGACAATCGCTTGTTCAGAAACATCGGCAACATCACGACCGACGAATCCAACGGCAACTCCAGCTACCACGCGATGCAGTTGTGGCTCAACCGCCGCTTCAGCGATCGTCTCGCGTTCCAGGTTGCCTACACGTGGGGCCACTCGATCTCGGACGTAGCGCTGACGTCGTTTACCAACTCGACCAGCGATCCGTTTAACTTCAACGCTGATAAGGGCGACGCCGACCTCGATCGGCGCCAGACATTTGTCAGCAACCTCGTTTACGTTTTGCCCTCAGCGAAGCGTTGGGGCCGGGCCGCGGATCTCGCTCTCAGCGATTGGCAGATGAACCTGATCGCTTCGTACTTCGGTGCGACACCGATCGAAATCACTACCAACGCGAACACAATCGGAACAGCGTCGGCTGTCGGCCAACGCCCGAATTACACGGGTGCGCCGCTGTATCTGAATACGAGCGACGCAACGCAATTTCTAAACCCGGCGGCATTCGCACGACCTGCGCCCGGACAAATGGGCTCGCTCGGCAAGGGATCCGTTCGTGGCAAGCCGATCACTACGGTTGACTTCTCTGTTAATAAGAATTGGAGATTCAAGGAACGCTATGGCATTCAGTTCCGCACTGAGTTCTTCAACCTGTTCAACCACACAAACTTTATCGGCTATAACGTTGATATTTCGCAGACCGGCGCGTTTGGTCTCCTGAACACGACGCAGGCGCCGCGCGAGATTCAACTCGGTATCAAGTTTACCTTCTGATATACTGCCGTCAGGCTAAATAAAGACGAAGAACTGAGCGATCCCCCTCAGTTCTTCGTCTAAGTTTTTTTAGTTCTATGTGGGTCAGGGGTGATGATGTACCTGCGCTCGGCCTTTCTTCCTCTTCTAATTTCAGTTTTCATTTTTCAGGCTCAGGGTGATCTGTTTCGCCGTCACTATGAAGCCGCGCAGCGCTATCACGCGGCAGGCAACTACGCCGCCGCCGAAGCCGAGTTCAAGATCATTCTTGCCGAATCGTACCTGCGGCTTGGCAGAATCTACTCCGCGCAGGGAAAGTACCAACCCGCCGCCGACGCACTGAAAACCGCAACGTCGATTCGGGCCGATTCGACCGATGGACTGGTCGATCTCTCGATTGCTTATTTCCACCTGGCGCAGTTTGAGAAAGCGATCGAACCGGTGCAGCGTGCTCTTGCTGCCGACGCGCGAAACGCCGCGGCGCATCACATGCTCGGCAAGTCGTATTTCATGATGGGCGAGTTTGAGAAGGCGTCGGAGGAGTTAAAAACGACGCTGAAGTTGCAACCCGGCGATTACGATGCTGAATACACGCTGGGACTCGCGTACCTGAAGCGGAAAGATATTGCCTCAGCAAAGCAGTTGTACGGAGGGATGGCCCAGCGTCTCGGCAACCGGCCGGCGTTGCGCGTGCTGATCGGCCGAGCTTATCGAGAGACAGGTTTTCTGCCAGAGTCGATTGAAGAATTCAAAGCTGCGATTGCGCTCGATCCGAAGTTTCCGCGCGTTCATTACTATCTCGGTCTGACGTATCTCTACAAAGATGGAGCGGTGCGAATGCCGTACGCGATGGAGGAGTTCAAGATTGAGCTCGCCGCCAATCCCGAAGAGTACTTCGCGAATTTCTATCTCGGCATTCTCTACATCATGGAGCGTAAGTTTGAGGAAGCGGTCCCGTTGCTCGAGAAGGCAGTGCGCCTGCAACCGGATAATCCCGATCCTTATTTCCACCTGGGCCAGGCATACCAGGGCGCGAGCAAACACCAACAAGCAGTCGAAGTTTTGCAAAAGACCATTGCGCTGACTCCGTCGCTCGATCATAACGACTATCAGGTGACCACCGCTCATTACCGTCTCGGCCAGTCGTTGATCAAAGTGGGACGCACGGCTGAAGGTGAGAAGGAGTTGCAAACGTCCGCCCAGTTGAAGTCGAAAGGCTTCAAGATGGACGAGAAAAAAGTCGGCGCGTTTCTCAGCGGCACTCGTCCGCCGGATCAGGAAGGCAATCTGGTGAAGGCCGAAGGCGTCGTGGCCGAGTCGGTTGCACTGGATTCGAAGACGCTCGACAAACTGAAACTCGAAGAGACGTTGTTCTCGAAGTTTGCGGCAGCGGCGCACAACAGCATCGGTGGGCTGCGCGGCGAGCAGCAGGACTTTCGCGAAGCAGCAGTGCAGTTTGCGGCAGCCGCGAAATTGAATCCGACTCAGCCGGGTCTCAACTACAACCTCGGTCTCGCTTATTACAAATACGAAGCGTACAAAGACGCGATTCCGGCGCTCGAAAACGAGCTCAAAGTCGATGCCAATAACATCGGGATCAAACAGTTGTTGGGACTGAGTTACTTCATGACGCAGAACTACGCGAAAGCAGCGTCGTTGCTCGAGCAAGTTGTGGCGGTGAAAACTCAGGACGCCGGTTTGTATTATCCGTACGCGCTGTCTTTATTGAAGGATGGAAAGACTGAAGCCGCTAACCGCGCGATCGAACAGATGGTGTTGGTCGGTGGTGACAGTCCGCAGTTGCACATCCTGATGAGCCAGGCGAACTACGAACGCGGCGACACCGCCAAGGCGCTCGAAGAATTACAGGCGGCGCTCAAGCTCGACGATAAAGTGAGGCTTGCTCACTTTTACACCGGACTGATTCATTTAAAGGATGGAAAATTGGATCTGGCCGCGCGCGAGTTTGAAAGTGAACTGGCGGTGAACCCGAATGATCTGCAAGCGAAGTATCACCTCGGATTTGTCGTGTTGGCCCAGCAACAGACCGAGCGCGGCGTGAAGCTGATGCGCGACGTCATTCGCGACCGTCCCGATTTTGCCGACGCTTACTACGAGCTCGGCAAAGCGTTGTTACAGCAGGGCGACGTTCCGGGCAGCGTGGCAAACCTGGAGACCGCCGCTAAGCTCAAACCCAATCAAGCGCACGTGCATTATCAACTGGGCCGCGCGTACATGGCGGCCGGCCGTAAGAAAGAAGGCGAAGACCAGCTTGAAATCTCGCGTGAATTAAAGGAAAAGGCACGGGCCAAAGGAAACTAAAGCCATCCACAGATTACACAGAGTTTCTAATCTGTGGAATCTGTGGATAAACTGAGGTAAAGCACGTTTGCTCTCAACATCAATTCTCTTACTGGTGGCCCTGATGGCTCCGCCACCTGTGAAGGTCACTTTTACCGACGTCACCACGCAGTCCGGCATCACGTTCAAACACGTCGCGTCTCCTGAAAAGAAATACATCGTCGAGTCGATGAGCGGTGGCGTCGCGTTTTTCGATTACGACAACGACGGCGATCTCGATATTTATCTCGTCAATTCATTGACAGTCGATCTCGTGAAGTCGAAAGGTAAGACGAAGAGCGACTTGTATCGCAACGACGGCAATGGAAAGTTCACCGAAGTCGGCGTGAAAGCGGGCGTGAGCGATATTGGTTGGGGGATGGGCGTCGCCGTCGGCGATTACAATAACGACGGCTTTGACGATCTTTACGTTACCTGTCTCGGCCCCGATCATCTTTTGAAGAACAACGGCAACGGCACGTTCACCGACGTAACCGCGAAGGCCGGCGTCAGCGATCCGCGCTGGTCCACCGGCGCTTCGTTTGTCGACTACGATCGCGATGGCGATCTCGATCTCTTCGTGGCTAATTATGTCGACTTCGACATCAACAATCTGCCGGAGTTTGGCGCGGGTCAGACGTGCCAGTACAAATCGATTCCCGTGCAGTGTGGTCCGCGCGGTTTGAAAGGTGCGGGCGATTCACTCTTCCGCAACAACGGCAACGGCACGTTCACCGATGTTTCGAAACAAGCGGGCGTCTCCGACCCCGAAGGCTTCTACGGCCTCGGTGTGATGACCAGCGACTTCGACGACGACGGTCTGATCGACATCTTCGTAGCCAACGACTCCACGCCAAACTTTCACTATCGCAACAACGGCGACGGCACGTTCAAGGAGATCGGCTTCAGCGCGGGCACGGCGGTGAACGAAAACGGCAGCGAGCAGGGCTGCATGGGCGTCACTGCCGGCGACTACGATCACGACGGCAAGATGGATCTGTTTGTGACAAACTTCGCCGACGAGTACAACACCCTCTATCGCAACGACGGGCGCAATTCGTTTACCGATGTTTCGTATGCGGCGAAGGTCGCGGCGGTGAGTTTGCCGCACGTCGGTTGGGGCACGAAGTTCTTCGACTACGACAACGATGGCTGGATCGACCTGTTTGTCGCGAACGGCCACGTTTATCCGCAGCTTCCGAGTTATCGCCAGCCGCGTTTGCTGCACCGTAACAATCACGACGGCACGTTCACGGAAGTCTCGGCGGAGTTTGGCGGGATCCTGACGGAGAATCGCGCGAGCCGCGGGGTTGCGTTTGGCGATCTCGACAACGATGGCGACGTCGATATGATGATTACGGATCTCGACGGTTCGCCGCAGCTATTGCGCAACGACAACGGAAACGCGAATAATTCGATTCTCATCAAGACCGTTGGTGTGAAGAGCAACCGGGTCGGCATCGGCGCGCGCGTGAAGGTCGTCGCCGGCGACCTGACGCAGGTCGACGAAGTCCGTAGCGGCGACAGTTACATTTCGCAGAGCGATCAGCGTCTGCACTTCGGTCTCGAGAAACGAACAAAAGTTGATCTTATTGAGGTGCGTTGGCCCAGCGGCACGGTCGATAAGATCACCGGCGTCGGCGTGAACAGAATCATCACGATCAAAGAAGGACAGGGCAAAGTCGAGGAGAAGGAGTTTAAGTCATCCGAGTAAATCCGTGGAGCTTTGTTTTGGTTTTGATCCTCGTTACTGTGGCCGTTGCACAGGACGTCACGCGATTAGAGCGCGTCGCCACGCTCATTCGCGAAAACAAAACCACGGAAGCCGAACGCCAACTCGCAATCCTGCTGCGCTCGACACCTAACGAACCCGTCGCGCTAAACCTCCTCGGCACGATTCGCGCCAAACAAGGCCGGCTCAACGAAGCAGAAACGCTGTTCGTTCGTTCAACAGTGAACAATCCCAGCTACTCCGCCGCTCGGATGAATCTCGCTTATCTCTACCTGCAAAAGCGCGAACCCGCTAAAGCAGTGGTCCAACTGAAAGAAGTCTTAGTCGCTGAGCCTACGAACACCGACGTAATGGTTATGCTCGGCGACGCATACCTGGCAACGAACGCGCTCGCCGAAGCCGAAGAACAGTATCTGTCGGCACTCGACGGCCGTCTCGACAACGCCGGCGCACTGCTCGGTCTCGCGCAAATCTCGCGTCTCAAAGGCGAGATCAAAGAGACGACGATCTACCTGACGCGCGTCGGCACGCTCACCGCCAATTCAACCTCGCCCGAGCTTCTTTACAAATTTGCATTGCTTTCTCTTCAGGTCGGCATGAGCGACGCCGCCAAAGCCGCGCTGGAGAGCGCGCTGAAACTGCGGCCCAACGATCCATCGTATCTGCTCGGCTATGGCATCACCTGGCTACGCAAAGGCGATCTCTTCGAAGCCGAGAAAGTGTTTCGCAAACTCGTCCAGTTGTACCCAAACAGCGAACCGGCGCAGGTCCATCTCGGCTACGTGTTGCTGAATCAGAAGAAGTACGACGAGGCGCAACTGTGGCTCGAAAAGAGCGCGCGATCCGCTTCGCCGATCCCGGAAGTTTTCTACTATCTCGGCCTTGTGGCCCAGGAGCGGAACGACGACGCGAAAGCAATCGCCCTGTTTGAAAAGGCCGTGCAGAAACTCCCGACCTACGCTCACGCGCGCATCGCGCTCGGCTCGAGCTATATAAAGATGCGCAACTATCCACGTGCGAAAGAGGAGCTGGAAACCGCGGTGAAACTCGATCCCGAGGAGCCCACCGCCCACTACAACCTGGCGCTGCTCTACGCGCGTTTGAAAGATCCCGCACGCGCGCAGGAAGAGATGCGCATCGTCGAGAAACTGAAAGCCAAGGGCGCCGGCAACGATGGCGTCGTGGTCCTGCCCCCGAATCCGAACCCGCGTTAAACTATGCACTCGCTGCTTCTCGTATTCCTGCTCGTTGCTTCCGTGACGTTTGAAGAGGTCTCGCCGCAAACGAGCAAGATCACCTGGGTTCACAACAACGCTCAATCAGCCGATCGCCAGTTACCGGAAACCGTCGGTGCGGGTTGCGCGTTTCTCGACTACGACAACGACGGTTGGATGGACGTCTATTTCGTCAACAGTGGTCCATCGGATTTCTTCACACCACCCACGCCGCTCAAGAACGCACTCTATCGCAATAACGGCAACGGCACCTTCACTGACGTCACCGATAAAGCGGGCGTTGCGGGTGGGAAATTCGGCATGGGCGTGGCGGCGGCGGATTTTGACGCGGACGGCTTTGTCGATCTTTACGTCACCAACTACGGTCCAAACATTCTCTATCGCAACAACGGCAACGGCACGTTTACTGACCTGACTGACAAAGCGGGCGTCGCGTCGTCCGGCTGGTCCACCTGTGCGACATGGTTTGATTTCGACAACGATGGCAAACTCGATCTGTTTGTTTCGAGCTTTGTCTTCTACGACAAGTCGCAAAACCCGCTCTGCACCGACGCGACTTTGCAACGCCGTTACTACTGCGTGCCGCGTCTTTTCAAACCAACGCCGTCGCGGCTGTATCGCAATAAGGGTGACGGCACGTTCCAGGACGTCAGCCGTGAATCGGGCATTGCCAATCATCCCGGTAAATCCTTCGGAGCCGTGGCGACGGATGTAAACAACGACGGGTTGATGGATCTGTTCGTCGCCAACGACACGATGCCCAACTTTCTTTTCCTCAACAAAGGCGGCGGCAAGTTTGAAGAGATCGGTTTGGCCGCGGGCGTCGCGTATGGCGAAGCGGGCCGGCCGCGTTCGGGTATGGGGGTCGACGCCGCCGATTACGATGGCGACGGCTGGCAGGATCTTTTCGTCGCGAACATCGATCACGAATTCTTCAGTCTGTATCACAACGACAAGGAATTGATCTTCACCGATCAGCCGGGCGAGATCGCGCCTTCAACGCATTTGTTGAGCGGTTGGGGTTTGAAGTTTTTCGACTACGACAACGACGGCGATCCGGATCTGTTTCTCGTCAACGGCCATCCCGACGACATGATCGAGTCGCGCATTCCGCGCGTGAAGCACCGGGAGCCGTTATTGCTTTTCGAAAACACCGGCCGCGCTTTCAAAGACGTGAGCGCCACGTCCGGCCCGGTGTTCGGCAAGATATTTTCGGGACGCGGCATGGCTGTCGGCGACTTTGATAACGACGGCGATCTGGACGTGCTTGCTTCAAACAACGGCGAACCGCCACTGCTGTTGCGCAATCAGGGCGGCAACAAAAACAATTGGGTGGGATTGGAGTTGGTCGCGAAAAAGAGCAACCCAGCAGCGGTTGGCGTGGTGATCACGTGGCAAACTGGCACCGTAAAGCGAACGAGGTTGCGCACCGGCGGTGGTAGTTATCTTTCGTCGCATGACCCACGTGAGATTCTCGGTGTCGGTGCCGCGGCAAAGATCGATTCGATTCAGATTCGTTGGCCCAGCGGAGCCACGGATAAGCTCACAAATATTCCGGTTAATAAGTACATAAAGGTCGTGGAAGGTGTGGGGCAGGCTCGTTAAAATCTGTGTAATCTGCGGATTGCTCGTCGTCCTGGTCTACGGCCAGCAGGACAACTTTTTCTCCGAGTGGCGGCCCAACGCCAACACGCGCGGCATTCGTTACGTCGGCAACCAGGCTTGCGTCGAGTGTCACAAAGAACAGGCCGGACAGTTACAAACGCCGATGGGCCAGGCACTGGAAGTCGCGCCTGATTGCCGCATCGTCAACGCCAAAGGCAAGCTCACTTTTCGCAATGGTCCTTACACTTACACCATCGCGCGCGAAGGCCAACAGATCACTTACAACATCTCCGACGGGAAAAATAGCTTATCCAAGCCGATCCTCTACTGCTTCGGACAAGGCCACGTGGGGCAAACGTTTCTCTTCCGGCACAACAACGTGCTCTACGAGACGCGCGTGAGCTACTTCGAAAAACTTCGCGGTCTCGACTTCACGATCGGGCATCGTCCCACCGTGCCCACGTCGTTGGAAGATGCGCTCGGACGCGCGATTGTCGGCGAAGAGCCGCGGCAGTGTTTTGGTTGTCACACCACGGGCGCGGTTCAGGGACTGGAGTTGAAGCTGGATCAGTTGAGTCCGGGCGTGGGTTGCGAAGCGTGTCATGGACCAGGCGAAAAACATCTCGTGGCGATGAAAGCAAAGAACTTCGACGAGCCGCAGATCTTCAATCCCGGTGGATTGGGCGGGCATGAATTATCGCAGTCGTTTTGCGGTACGTGTCACACGAGCTTCGAACAGGCGATGCTGCAACCCGGCCAGTCCGGCATCAACAACATTCGTTTTCAACCCTATCGCATGTTCAATAGCCGCGGTCATAACACAAACGATTCGCGCATCAGTTGTTTGGGTTGTCACAACCCGCACGAGAAGTTGCAGAAAGACACGGCGTACTACGATCAGAAATGTCTCGCGTGTCACCTCACGACGGCGAAAGACACGAAGACCGAGCGGCGCAGTGCGGCGCCCTGTCCGGTGAGCACGAACAAGTGCTCGACGTGTCACATGCCGAAGATCGACTTTCCGGGAATGCACGCGGAGTTCACAGATCACTGGATCCGCATCGTGAAACCCGGCGAACCGATTCCACGTTAAGCCACAAAGAGGCACAAGAAGCACAAAAGGCACAAGAGGGACAAAACAGGTAGCAAAAAGCATTTCTACTTCTTTGCTCTTGTGCCTCTTGTGCTTCTTGTGCTTCTTTGTGGCTAACGGTAAACCTTGATCCAGTGGTTGCGCACTTTCGGCGTGATGCGCACGCGGTCGTGGCTGGAGAAAATTACGTTTGAGTTTTGGTTGGGCAGGTGACAATCCACGCACTTGCCTTCGATGGCGCGCCCGCGCGTGCGAAAGAGACCGCAGCTTTGCACCTTGTGACACTGCATACACTTCGCGGAAAAGTCGCCCACCTCACGTTGCGGGCGATGCACGTCGTGACACGTCGAGCACGTCATGTTTGAGTTTATGAAGCACTTGCTTCGTTCCAGCAACGCCAGTTGGTTGCCGTGAACGTCAAGCGGTTCGTCAGGTTTCGGCTTCTCGAGTTGAATGTGATCCTCGAGCACATTTCCCACGGTAAAAGAGAACGGCGGCGTTTTCGCGACGCCGACGCCGCCATGACACAGCCCGCACATATCGATCTGCCGCTCGCGTGAGAGCTTCGCCGGATTCACGATCGCCTGCTGCGTTGGTTTTGCGTTTGGTGCTGAGTTGAGTGCGATGTGTTCTGCGCCTGGTCCATGGCAGCGTTCGCACGACACGCCGAGCACGTAACCGTCGCGCCGGTAGCGATTCGCGACGCCGGTCACGGGCTGAAAGAACGATCCATGACATTCGAGACAACGCGGCAACACCGGCCGGCTGAAGTCGAGCGTGCGATCGCCGTAGCCCGGACTGTTTACCCAACCCACCGCAGTCCAAAAGGAGACCGGCAACTGAAAGAGTTGATCGTTCTCACTCCAGTAAAGATACGTTTGGCCCTTGCGCCCGGAGCCGATGACGATATCGAAACGCTGCGAGATCGAGACCGCGTCGGGCGGAGTTCCGAGCACGCCGGTTTGAAAGAAGCCGTTCGCGCGCGCTTCGAGACGGTAGAACAATTCGGGTTCGGAGGTTTTGAGGACGTCGTCAAACTTGCCGAGAATTGAATTCTTCGATGCTGGTTGCGACGTGAGATGGTGGGCGGTCGTGAAGTAACCGCCGTAGTTTTTGTGACATGACACGCACCGATCGTTGCTCAGCGCCACTGTCGCCCAAAGCAAAATCAATCCGCAGATTACACAGATTTTATTTACCCGTAACAACTTTCTTGACGTGCTCGTTCCATTCTGTTGTTGACATCGTGCGTAGCCGCTGAGACTCGGCCGCGGCGACGATCAATTTTCTCATAGTCGGGATAACCATGAACTCCAAAGCGCCGTAGGGCTTTGCTGCTTCGTCCATCTTCAACAGACTCGCCGTGCGCCACTCAGGCGTTGGTGGAACGCCGAGCTTCAAATACGACAACGCTTCAAGACCCGTCTCGCCCAGCACCGAGAGATTTGCCGCCAGCGGTTTGACCTCTTTCAATGAAGGCGAACGATCGATGAGCGGTTCGAGCATAGCGCCGGATGTTTGCCAATTAGCCAACATCTGGCCCAACTCCGAGCGGTAAAGTTGAAAGCGCGGCGCGTCCGCGAGAAACGCGTCAACCATCCACGCAAACTTGCGCGCCGCTTCACTGTCGGGCGTCGTCGCATCCACCACGCCGGTCAACGGGCTCAACATCGTCTGCGGCCGTTGCTGATAACGCCGGTACTCTTTCACCGGTTCGAGGATCGACACGAGTGTCTTCAAAGGACCAATGTCATCGCTGCGCAACATCCGCCGCAACATCATGTCCTGATTTTTCTTGTGCGTTAGCCCCAGTTCTTCCAGTTGCAAACTGATCACCGCAAGCCGCCGATACATGTCGTTGATATCGGTGACGGTGCGTGGCGACCAAAGTCGTTCGGCGATCGCCGCAGTGCGCGGCCAGATTCGTGAATCGATCGTTTCGTGTGTCACCCATTCAGCCCACATCGTCGCTTCACCGCCGAGCACGTGCTTCGCTTCCGCGGGTGTGAGCGTGCTGTCGGCAGGCAGCGGATCGGGAACGTAGTGTTGCGACGCCGGTTGGATCAAATCGATGTAGTAACCGTTCGAGAGTATGCCGTCGTAACCCTTGCGCGCGGCTTCGGCGAGCGCAGCGGTTCCGCGCCATGAATGAATCGCGACGTCTTTCGGCAGCTCCGGTTGCAGGATCTCGTCCCAACCGATCATCTTCTTGTTGTGCTTCTGAAGAATCTTGAGCAGCCGCGTGTTGAAGTAGGCCTGCAGTGCGTGGTTGTCTTTGATTCCTTTCGCCTTCATGTAAGCCTGAATCGCCGGGTTGCGATCCCACTGCTTGCCTTCGTTCTCGTCGCCTCCGATGTGGAGGTACGCATCGGGGAAGAGCGCCGCCATCTCGCCGAGAAAGCCTTCGAGAAACTTGTAAACCTCTTCCTTCGTCGGATCGAGCGCGGGCTCGAAGATGCCCGGGCGGCGTTCGATCGTGTATGGACCAGGCGCGCTGCCGAGCTCGGGATAACCGACGAGCCAACTCGTGCTGTGGCCGGGTATATCAAACTCCGGCACGACGCGAATGCCGCGATCGCGCGCGTAAGCGATAACGTCTTTGATCTGTTCCTGTGTGTAGTAGTTGCCGTCTGAACCGAGCTGATGCAGCTTCGGATACTTCTTGCTCTCGACGCGGAAGCCCTGATCTTCACTCAGGTGCCAATGAAAGACGTTCATCTTCAACGCGGCCATTGCGTCGAGATTGCGTTTGAGCACTTCGATCGGCTCAAAGTGCCGCGCGACGTCGATCATTAAACCGCGCCACGGAAAGCGTGGTTGATCCTGAATCTTCACACCGGGCAGGAAATAACCGCGGCGATCGGCGTCGAGCAGTTGCAGGACGGTTTCGAGTCCGCGAATCGCGCCGACGACTGTTGGCGCGCTCAGCAGGGCCTGACGGCGGGTGATGTCGATGTGGTAACTCTCGTTTTCATCGACGGCCGGAATATCTTTACCTGGCCCTTCGCAGTGAACGATCAATGTCGTCAGTTGATCGTCGAGCGCGAGGCCGGGCGCTAGAGTTAAAACAGTGCGGCCTTCGAGACGTTTGACGAAGCGCGCTACCGCGCCTTGCAAGCGCGCGTCCGAATGTCCGCGAATCGCAACTTTGAACGATTCGTCGATAGCCAGACGTTCGTTGTCGAAAGCAACAGACGCCGGCACGGGCATCAGGTTGTGTTGTTGGGCCACGGCCAATGGACCACAGATTAGAAGAATCAATGTTACGAGAAGGTAGCGGGTAGTTTTCATCTCAGTCTGAACCTTTGCGAAAGGTCGCCAATCCTCACTTCGAACTCTCCGGGCTCGGCAATAGGTTTGTTGTCAGCGCCGATGAACGACAGATCGTCACGTCGCAGTTTGAAAGTCAGCGTGCGGCTTTGATTCGGTTCGAGATTCACTTTCGCGAACCGCCGCAGCCGGCGATTGGGAGGTGAAAGCGTGGCCACGAGATCGCTCACGTAGACCAGCACCGCTTCCTTGCCGGCGCGTGCGCCGGTGTTCGTGACGGTGACAGTGACGCCGATTTCTTCGTTGCCTGAGATCGTGGGTTTGTCTAATTTCAAATCCTTGTATGCGTACGTCGTGTAGCTTAGTCCCTCGCCGAATGCGAATTGCGGCTTGAAGGCCATGTTGCCAAACGCGGTGTTCTCGGTTTCGAATGGCTTGTGGTCGTAATTAATCAGACCATTCGGCGTGCGCGGATAAGTGAAGGGAAGTTTACCGCTCGGATTCACGTCGCCAAACAACACGTCGGCGATCGCAGTGCCGCCTTCGTTGCTGGGATTGTAGGCCAGCACGATCGCCGGAATGCGATCGGCGATGCGATTGATGATGCGCGGTCGTCCTTCGACGAGCACCAGCACGACCGGTTTCCCCGTCGCGATGATCGCGTCCGCGAGTTTGAGCTGCGGTTCACCAATCGTAAGGTCGGTGATGTTTCCCGGAGTTTCGCAGTAAGAACCTTCGCCGAGCGCGAGCACGACCACATCGGCAGATTGCGCCGCACTCACCGCTGCCGGAATATCAACCTCTTCTTCCAGACTCGTCGGGTTGTTGTTGGAAGTCGAACCCGGCTGCCGGAAGATCTTCGTGCCCGGCACATAAGTCATATTACCGGCGCCGACCTTTGCTTCGATCGCCTGACGAATCGTGTGCCGATCTTTCGGATAGAGCGATTCTTCCGAACCCTGCCAAACGTAAGTCCAACCGTTGTTCAACGAGATCAGTGAATCGGCAGTTGGACCAGTGACGAGCACTTTCTTGTTCTTCGCTAATGGCAAGACGTTGTTCGCGTTCTTCAGCAGCGTGATCGACTCGCGCGCCGCGTCCAGAGCAACCTGCCGCCACTCAGGCTTCGCAAAGTTTGACTTCAACGATGCATTCGGTCCGGGATTCTCAAATAGGCCCAACTCATACTTTACGCGCAAAATTCTTCGCACTGCTTCATCAATTCGCGACTGCGGCACCGCGCCTTCTTTCACCAGTTCGAGCAGGTGATCGGCAAAGCTGTAATCGTTCGGCACCATGCTCATATCGATGCCGGCCATCACGGCGAGACGCGTCGCTTCTTTTTCAGTGGCTGCGATGCGCCAGATGTTGACGAGTTTTTTGATGTCTTCCCAGTCGGAAACAACGAATCCAGTGAAGCCGAGCTCTTCACGTAAAATTCCAGTAAGTACCTGGCGGTTGACGTGACCGGGCACGCCGTTGATCTCGCCGGAGTTGATCATGATCGTGCGTGCGTTTGCTTTGACTGCGGCGGCAAACGGCGGCAGGAAATATTCGCGCAAATAATTCTCGGGAATCCACGCGGGCGTGCGATCGCGTCCGGTGAGCGGAAAACTGTAGCCCATGTAATGCTTCAAACTCGACGCGACCTGCGTTTGTGAAGCGACGTCAGTTCCTTCGAGCCCGCGTGTGAAAGCCACGCCCATCACCGTTGCGAGATACGGATCTTCACCAAACGTTTCCCAGAAGCGCGGCCAAAGCGGATTGCGGCCGAGGTCGAGCACGGGCGAGAAGCTCCACGGAATTCCGGCGGCGCGTGTTTCAGCGGCGGTGATCTCCGCCGCGCGTTTCATCAGCTCCGGATTCCACGTCGCCGCCATGCCGATCTCTTGCGGAAAGAGCGTCGCGCCCTGCACGTAGTTTGCGCCGTGAATCGAGTCGATGCCGTAGATCACGGGAATACCGAGGCGCGTCTTTTTAGTTGCAGCTTCCTGTATCTGCCCGATGATTTGGTGCCAATGATCGAGCGTCAGCGCCTGGTCCGAGACGTTGAGAATCGAGCCGACACCATACTTCACGATCGCCTTTTCGAGCTTTGCCGGATCGACCTTGATGTTTTGATCGGCGCCGGCGGCAATCATGCCGATGGCAAGCTGGGTCATCTGCCCGACCTTCTCTTCGATCGTCATGCGTTTGAGCAACGCTTCGATCTTTTGCGAATGATCGGGGAGCGGGCGGATCTGACTGTTGCTGCGGAAAAACTCGTCGCTGTCGATCACACCGGGCGACGTCTGGGCGAGTGCCGGCTGGAGTACGAAGCACAGTGAAAGACTGACTGCCCCCAGGGCACGGGTCACTTTTCTCATCTATTTGCTGTCCTCAGGCAGGAATACAGGAACGCGCCTATTTTAGCCGCAAAGAGGCGCAAAAGGCACAAAATTAAATTAATGAAACTGGAGACAGACCGGCGCCGGAGTCTCGGCTACCTGGCCGGTTGGCGTGAGCCGCCCGGTTTGCGCGTCGATGCGGAAGACGACCACGTTGTCCGAGCGCTGATTTGCCACCAGCAGGAACCGGCCCGTTGGATCGATCGCGAAGTTTCGCGGCCAGTTGCCTTCGGTTGAAACGTGTTGGACCAGGCTGAGACGCGCGGTGCGCGGATCGATGGCAAACACGACGATGCTGTTGTGTCCGCGGTTCGAGCCGTAAAGAAACTGGCCTGATTTGGAGACGTGTATGTCGGCGCAGTAACTCGTGCCCACAAAATCTCGCGGCAGAGTGGAGACGGTTTCAAACGCCGTCAGTGTCCCTTTCACCGCGTCGTACTTGAAGGTCGTCAATGAAGAATCGAGCTCGTTGATCACGTAGAGGTATTTGCCGTTCGGGTGAAACGTCAGGTGACGTGGTCCAGCGCCGGGGTGAAGCGTTGCTGAAGGTTGTTGGCCGGCTTCGAGTTTGCCGCTCAGCGGATTGAACCGGTAGATCATCACCTTGTCGCTGCCGAGATCCGCGGCGAGGGCGAAACGATTCGCGCGGTCGAGCTTGATGCAGTGCGCGTGTGCAGACTTTTGTTGCTCGCGTGGTCCAGAGCCCTCGTGTTTTTCGACGTCGATCGCCGCGCCGAGACTGCCGTCACGCTGAATCGGTAACACCGCGACAGTGCCGCCGGTGTAGTTCGCGACCAGCAGATTTTTTCGTTTCTGATCGAACGACAGGTGGCACGGATCGGCGCCTTCGGAAGGTTGTTGATTGATGAACGTCAACTTCTTGCTGGCCGCGTCGATTGCAAAAGCACTCACACCGCCGGTTGGTTTGCCGTCGAGATCGGGCACTTCGTTGACGGCGTAGAGGAACCGGCCCGGGTTAACCACGAGGAACGACGGGTTGTTGGACATCACGGAAGCCCGTTTCGTTAACGCGCCGGTCGTAGGATCCATGCCATACGTGTAAATGCCTTCGCTCTTGCCGGAAGTGTAAGTGCCGACATAGAGCACTAGTTCCTGTGATGCGTGGGCCAACGCCGGAAAGCTTACTACACCTACCACGCCAATGCCGCCAAGTTTCAAAAACTGGCGGCGCGAGAAGTTGTCTGTTGTCACTCAGGAGCTCCTTGATGTTCGGATGGGCCAGCAGTTCCGTATTGTACCCCATGAAAAAAAAGCAAGAGCCCCGGCATTTCTGCCAGGGCTCGGAGGGTGATTCTCGTAGTTTCGGGGTTAAGTCCTTCGGGGCTATTTCTTAGGTCTGGCTCAAGTTTGCAGGAAATCTTACCGCCCTCGATCGATCAAGACATGTACTTCCGGGGCTTTCGCCAAAGCTTTCGACAACTGGCGCTCGCGATCGGTGACCTGAATCTCACGTCCGGTGTTTGTTCCGGCTGCCCAGAACTGCGACAGGATGTAGAGGTCGTCGTACTTGCGAAACACGAACTTCGCGTCTTCCTGGGTTTCGTTCGCCCGCACGGATTGCGTCAACATCATCACGGCCTTGCCGGTTTTCTTGTGCTGAATGACCCACACGGTGTCCGTATCTTTCCGGTTGCGTCGAATCAGGTACTCGCCCGCCGGCATGGCTTTGTCGCTGACGGTGAAATGAAACGGAATGTTAACCACCGTCTGGCGGTCAGTCTGTGCAAAAACGGATGATGAGACCGTTACAAGCAGGATCAAAGTTGCGAATGCGATTACTCTCTCAATAGGTTTCATAAGCTCTCCTCTCACATCTACTAACGCGCAAGGAAGAGCCAAAGCGGGCCACTGCGGAGAGGTTTTTCAGCGAGCCAGTAAAGCCATCTACAGATTTCGCAGACTCTGTGTAATCTGTGGATGACCTTACTTTGCGATCAACTTCCCGAGCTCACGCCAGGTAATCAGTTTGATCTTGTTCTCTTCGAGCAACTTACGAAAGCCGTCGCTGGTGAAAAAATCGAAGTCGCGCTGGCGCCACGCCGCGCCCCAGTTGGGATGATCGAACGTTGCGCCCTGCATCTCGCCGTCGTCGTAGGCGAGATGGATCACGACTTCCGTGACGCCGGGTTTCAGGTTGCGGATAGCGTCGCTATAAAACTTGGCCCAATCCTGCGGCGCGACACTCGGGTTGATGTCGAGAACGCGATCGATAAAAACGTCGTTCGCCGAGAGTGACGCCTGCAAAACTTCCGCGCGAGGACCCCATTCCCGCGCGACCCTCACGGGCAGTTTGTACTCGCGAGCCACGCGCAGGAACACGTCAAACAGCTCTTTGTTCTGATACAGCGTGCCCATGTGTGAATCGAGATGCGTGGGCACGATGCCCATCGCCTTGGCCTTTTCGATTTGCGCGCGGATCTCCATTTCGACTTCCTTCGGATCGGCGTTCTTCGCGGCCTCGGCTTCCGAAAGGCGAAAATATCCGTCCTTATCTAGTAAGGAAGCGACGCGATCTTTCGGCGTCACCGGGCCCCAGCGAAAGTGCGTCCACTCGCTTGTAAGTGTCAGGTGCAGACCAAGATCGGCCTGTGGATTGGCGCGCGCGTAGGTGGCAATTTCCGAAAGCCACGGGCACGGAACCATGATGCTCCCGGAGTTAACGAGTTTGGTTTCAAAGGCTTTCAGCGTTGCCGCGTTGACCGAATGCGACATGCCGAGGTCGTCGGCGTGGACGATCAGGAGTTTGGCGTCCGCCGGGTAGCCGAGTCGTTCGGCCAGCGTGCGTTCCTGTGCCTTAACCACGGCGACAACCAGGAGTAACAACAGCAGGGTGGAGATTTTTCTCAACATAATGGTTGATTCTACACTGTGTTAGACTTATGTCGTCACGTGCAATTAAGTTCGTTTCCTAGATGAAGCCCTTAAAAATCGGCATCACTGGAGTCCGCGGAATTGTGGGCGAGACTTTCACGCCCGAGCTCGCGGTGGAGTTTGCCCAGGCTTTCGGCACCTATCTCGACGGTGGCCGCATTCTGGTCTGCCGCGACACCCGTCCGTCGGGGCCGATGATCCGGTCGGCCGTGCTTGCGGGTCTGCTGGCGGCCGGTTGTGAAATCGTCGACCTCGGAATCTGTCCGACGCCGAGCATGCAACTGGCGGTGGAGTGGCTCAAGGCGGACGGCGGCATCGCCATCACGGCCGGTCACAATCCGTGGCGCTGGAACGCGCTCAAGTTCGTTCGCGGCGACGGTCTTTATCTCAATCCGCAGCAGGCCGAAGAGCTGCTCGACATTTTTCATCAGAACGAGTTTCTGAAAGCCAGTTGGAAGGGGATTAAGTCGTCTGTTCTGTACGACGATCCAATTCCAAAACATATTGAGGCGCTGCAAAAGGCGTTTGCGGTCGACGTCATTCGAAAACGCAGGATGGTAGTGGCGGTCGATTGCTGTAATGGTGCGTGTTCGTTGTTGAGTCCGCGCTGGTTGGAAGTGCTCGGTTGCGAAGTGCTGGCGCTGAATAACGATCCAACGGCGCCGTTTCCGCACGCGCCCGAACCTAAGCGGACAACGATGGCCCAACTCTGTGCTTTGGTTAAAGCCGGCCGCGCAGACATCGGTTTCGCACACGACGCCGACGGCGAGCGTCTGGGAATCGTGACGGATCTTGGCGAGCCGCTTTCCGAAGAGATGACGCTCGCGATCGCGGCCGATATTCGTCTACGAAAACAGCCCGGCACGATCGTGACGAATGTTTCCACAACGCAGGCGATTGAATGCATCGCGTCGCAGCACGGTGGAAACGTTGTGCGCACTCCGGTCGGGCAGGCGTTCATCTCAGAGGGTTTGCTGGAACACAACGGCGTGCTCGGCGGCGAGGGAAGTGGCGGCATCACGGTTCCGGAAGTTCACCTGACGCACGACAGTGCGGCGGCGATCGGATTGATTCTCGAACATCTCGCGCAAACTGAGGAGCGCATCTCCGACTTGGTCCAACATCTGCCTCGGCTGGCGACGTTGAAGCACGACGTGGCGGTTGAGCCGCACCGGCTTTATTCAGTGTTGCAGGAGTTTCGTGCGGTGGTGGAACAGGAAGGATTGACGGTTGATTCGACCGACGGTTTGAAAGTGACTTTGCCGGAAGGTTGGGCACACGTGCGCGCGTCGAATACGGAGTCGATCATTCGCATCATCGTCGAAGCAAAAGAGAAAACGAAAGCGGCGGAGTTGCTCGATTGGACTCGGGATCGGATAAGAAAATGAGCCACAAAGAGGCACAAAAAGCACAAGAGCAAAAGCACTGAGTTCTTAACTGTTTTGTGCCTCTTGTGCCTTTTGTGGCAAAGAACGAATGCGAGCTATACCGACACTAAAGATCAGTATCTCGGGTGTGCGTGGTGTTATCGGGCAATCGTTGACGCCGACGCTGCTGACGCGTTTTGCGCAAGCGTTCGGCACGCATACCGGATCGGGAACGATCGTCGTCGGGCGCGATCCGCGCACCTCAGGCGAGATGGTTAAGCACGCGGTGATCGCCGGCATTCTTTCGAGCGGCGGCCGCGTGGTGGATATCGGTGTGTGTCCGGTGCCGACAGTTCAGTTGCAAGTCCGCCGCCGAAAAGCAAACGGCGGAATCGCAATCACTGCCAGTCACAATCCCGCGGAATGGAACGCGCTGAAGTTTATCGGTTCAAACGGACTCTTTCTCGACGCCGGACAGGCGCGCGAGTTGCTCGATATCTATCACCAGGGCGAGTACACGAAAGTCGGCAGCGAAGAGATCCGATCAGTTGAGGAAGCCGAAGGCGCAACCGAGGCGCACATCCAGGCGATACTCGAAGCACTTGGTCCACTGCCGCCGCAAGGGAAACGCCTGCGCGTTGTACTCGACTCGTGCAATGGCGCCGGATCGATTGTTGGACCAAAGCTGCTCGAAGCGCTGGGCGCCGAAGTGATTCCGATCAACGTCACACCTGACGGATCATTTCCACGTCCGGCCGAACCAATCCCTGAGAACCTCGGCGATCTTTGCGACGCGGTGAAGAAACACGGCGCCGATGTCGGTTTCGCACAGGACATGGACGCGGATCGTCTGGCCATTGTGAACGAAAACGGAATCCCGATTGGCGAAGACTACACGCTCGTGCTCGCCGCGCTTTACGTGCTCGGACGCGAGCCCGGAGTCGTCGTCGCGAACCTTTCGACCACATCCGCGCTCGAGGACGTCGCGAAGAAGTTCGACTGCCCTCTGTTCCTGACAAAGATCGGCGAAGTAAACGTCACCGACAAGATGCAACAACAGCACGCGGTGATCGGCGGTGAAGGAAACGGCGGCGTGATCTATCCGCGCATCAACTTCGCGCGCGACAGTCTGGTTGGCATGGCCCTCGTGCTGCACCTGCTCGCCGAGTCGGGAAAGACCGTGTCGCAACTGCTAAACGAATTCCCGCGCTACACGGTCGTTAAAGAAAAAATGGTTTGTCCGTCAGAAAAGATCCCCGCGGTGCTGCGCATGTTGCGCCAGGAGTATGGCGAGTTTCCACTCGACACGCGCGATGGTGTGAAGGTGACTTTGCCGGAAGGTTGGTTTCTCGTTCGTGGTTCAAACACCGAACCGATCATTCGCGTCGTCGCCGAGTCCAGAAGTGAGAGTCAGGCAAGAGAGATCGTCTCCCGGATCTACGACCGGGTTGCAAGCTGCATCAATTAGCCCGAAAACCCTGAAAGGAATCCAATAATGACCCCTGCATTATCACGTTCCCTCCCTGTGGTCATCTTGCTCGTCGCTTGTTTGCAGGCATCTGTCCTGGCCCAGCAGGCAGCCAAGGCCACACTTACCGGCACCGTTATCGATCCGAACGATGCGGCGGTAGCTGGGGTTAGGGTGATCGCAACCCTTCAATCCGCGGGTATTCGTCGTGAGACTGTAACCAACGATGAAGGACTTTACGTGCTTACCGACATGGTTCCCGGCGAGTATGAGCTGCGCGTCGAAGCGCAAGGGTTTCTCACCAAAGAAACTAAGGTTCCCATCTCCTTAAAAGTCGGACAGTCCGTGACGCTGAACGTGAAGCTGGAGATTGGCGTAAGCGCGTCGACGGTTGTCGATCTCTACGACGGGCGCACGCTAATTGATAATACCGCCTCGTCGGTCCAGGGCGTGGTTGATCCGCGCGAGGTTGAGAGTCTCCCGCTCAACGGCCGCAATTTTCTCGAGCTCGCCTTGTTGATTCCCGGTAACGCTCCCGCGCCGAATTTCGATCCAACCAAAACGAACGCCTTCGTTATTTCTTCCGCCGGCCAGCTCGGACGTGGCGGTAACGTCACGATCGACGGCGCCGACAATAACGACGACGTCGTTGGTGGTCCGGTACAGAACATCTCGCAGGAAGCGATTCGTGAATTTCAGATTGCCACCAATCGCTTCTCGGCGCAGATGGGCCGTTCGGGATCGTCGGTGGTGAACGTCGTAACGAAGTCAGGAACGAACGAATTGCACGGATCGGGATCGATCTTCTTCCGCGATCGTGAGTTGCAGGGTCTGCCGGCCACGTTCGATCGCAGCCTGGGTGAGACGCCGCCGTTCGATCGCCAACAGTATGCGTTCACGCTTGGTGGACCAATCAAGAAGGATCGCGCGTGGTTCTTTGGTTCGTTTGAATATCGCAACCAGGACGGTGTGGTTTTGGTGGGCGAACGAGACTTAGCCTCGCGCTCGATCAGGCGCGGGTTTGCGGACGCTCCGCTTGACGATTTTCTGACCACCAATCGAGTCGATTTGAGGCCGAGTGATAGAGATCAGTTGAGTTTCCGTTACTCGTATCAACACGAAAAGGCTATCAACGCGAGCACCCTCATACGCGCGATCGGTTCTGCGTCGCAAAGACAGTCAGGCCTGAACAAAACGAATTCGCTTGTAGCCAACTACTCGCGCACCATTTCAGCGCATGACGTGAACAACTTCAGTTTCAGTTTTGGCACGTTCATCAACGACACGTTGCCCGTTACTCCCGGACCACAGCTTACGTTCCCGAGCATTCAAGACGGCGCGTCGTTTCGCGTGCCGCAGCAAACCAAACAGCGCCGCTTTCAGTTCAGCGACACGTACACGATGATTCGCGGCAATCACACGTTTTATTTCGGTGGCGAAGTGCAGCGCGTGGAATCGGCGCTCGATCTGAAGGTATTTCAGCAGGGCCGCGTTGAATTGATCGAAGACTTTCCGGACTTCGATCGCAATCTCGACGGGCGTGTTGACGATAACGACCTGTTGTTTGCGGTGACGTTGCGCAGCGGCGTGCCGGATCGTTCGCTTTTGCTTCCGGACACCGACAACACGTATCTCGCCGGATTCGTGCAGGACGACTGGCGCGTGCACCGGCAGTTCACTTTGAACCTGGGCTTGCGCTACGAGCTCGACACCGACGTGAAGAACGTCAGCCGTGTTGACGAGTTGAACCCGCTGATACTTCCTTTTTTGAAAGGCGAGAGAAAACGGGACAAGAATAACTTCGCGCCGCGCGTCGGGTTCAACTTCTCCACGGAAGACGCCCGCACGAGCATTCACGGCGGTTACGGCATTTATTACGATCGCGTAACCCTGGAAATTCAGACACTCGAACGCGGTCTCGATGGACGTGCGCTGCCGATCGAAGTGCGCGCGGGTAACGTTTTCTTCATCCCGCCGCCCTTTCTTTTTGATCCAGTCAACGGCGTGTTTCCGCCGGGCGCGCCGACGCTGGCGAGTCCGTTTACGGGTTTCGTGCTGCCGGGCGCGGGCGCGGGTGGTATCAACATCATCGACAACGATATGCAAAACCCGATGGTCCACCAGATGAACATCGGCGTGCAGCGGGAGCTCGGCGACGACTTTGTTTTGCGCGCCGATTACCTGCGCAACGTGGGCACGCACTTCATCATCGGCCGCATCATCGGAACTGTGCCTTTCAATCCCGTCGTCGGTGGACCAGACCTCGTGAAGAATCTCGAGTCGAGCGTGCGGACGAAATACGACGGACTGCTCATGAGTCTCGAGAAGCGATTCTCGAATCGCTTCCAGTTCCGCGCGTCTTACACGTTTTCGCGATCCAACAATTTTGCGAACGACGATCAGATTCCTTTCTCAAACGGTCCGATCGATTCGAGCAATCTCCAGTTGGAATACGGGACAACGCCAAACGACCAGCGTCACCGGTTCAGTTTTTCGGGCGTGTTTCAACTGCCGAAAGATATTCGCGTGTCGCCGATCTTGACCCTCGCGTCGACGGTGCCGATGGATATCCTGCTTCCTGACGGCAGTTCGCGTGTTTGTGAGTTGGAACGAAACGCGGGTGCGCGGCAGTTTCAGACGGGTGCGGAGTTGAATGCAGTGTTGAATCAGATCAACGCGGCGGGTGGTTCATTGTGTCCGAATGCTGACCCGAGCACGGGCTTCAAGCCGCGCGTGTTGCTGCCGCTCGTGCGCGATGACCTGCGCTTCGGTGACAGCTTCTCTTCGCTCGATTTGCGGGTGTCGAAAGTGTTCAGAATCGGAGAACGCTTCACGATCGAACCGATTGCTGAGGTATTCAATCTTTTCAACGTGACAAACGTACTCGGTTTTTCGAACGTGAACTACTCCGGTTTCAATAACGTGTTGGTTCGCGACAACAACGATCCGAGTAGCTCCGGATTCTTGCGCTCGTCGAGCTTTGGCCAAGCGGTGAGCACGGCTGGTGGCGTGTTTGGTTCCGGCGGTCCACGCGCGTTTCAGTTTGCCGCGCGAGTTACTTTCTAAACGTTTTCTCTGTGCCTCCGTGTCTCTGTGGTGAAGAAACCACAGAGACACAGAGGCACAGAGAAAAGGAGAGAGTCTTACGCCCGAGTTAAGACGACAAATCGGATTACGCACAGCGGCGGCGCTCGTGGTGGGCGAGGTGATCGCGGTGGGAATTTTCTTGACACCCGCCGGGATGGCCAAACAGCTCGGGTCGCCGCTGTGGCTGCTCGTCGTCTGGTTCGCGATGGGCGCGATGGCGCTGTGCGGCGCGCTGTGTTATGGCGAGCTCGCCGCTCGTTATCCCGAAGCCGGCGGCGGTTACGTTTACTTGCGAGAAGCGTTTGGACCAGCGCTCGCTTTCATGTACGGCTGGATGGCGTTTCTCGTGATGGATCCCGGACTGACCGCGGCGCTCGCGGTTGGGCTTGCGACCTATGCTGGTTACGTCGTCAATCTCACGCCGTGGGGCCAGAAACTACTCGCCATCGGCACAATCGCCGCGATCGCGCTGATCAACATTCGTGGTGTGCGGCTCGGGGCGTGGTTTGTCCGGGCGATGATGTTTCTCAAACTCGGTCTGCTGGCGTTCGTCATTCTCTGGGGCATCGGATTTCAACTCGGCGACTGGTCCAACTTCACACCTTTCGTCGCGCGTCATGCAAACTCGCCGCCGCTCATCGGCGCACTAGCCGGCGGACTCGTCGGAGCGTTCTTCTCGTTCGCCGGCTGGTGGGACCTGGGCAAACTCGCAGGAGAAGTGAAAGACCCGGCGCGCACTTTGCCGAAAGCACTCGCGCTCGGCGTGTTCGTCATTATGATTGTCTACATCTTGACGAGCTTAACTTTCGTCTATCTCGTACCGCTCGATCAGGTCACTTCCGGTGAGACATTCGCGGCGCAGGCGGGAGAGGTTTTGTTCGGAAGCGCTGGGGGAACGATCTTCTCGCTGATTGTGGTCGTCGCCGTGTTGGGAAGTTTAGCGGCGGTCGTGATGTCGGCGCCGCGAGTTTATTTTGCGATGGCGCGCGACGGATTGTTTGTTCCGGCCGTCGCAGCCATTCATCCGCGCTTCGAGACGCCGGCCCTGGCGATCGCGCTGCAAGCGGTGCTCGCGTCCATATTGGTACTGGTCGGCACCTTCAACGACATCATTTCCTACTTTGTATTTGTAGTGATAGTGTTCATCGGACTTACGATTATTGCGCTATTTAAACTCCGCCGTCGCCGCTCGGAAGACGCCGGTTATTTAACGCCGGGCTATCCGGTGACGCCGATCGTGTTTCTCGTGTTGATTGTGTTGATGCTGGTGTTGCTCGGCGGAAACAATCCGAAGCAGGCTTTTCTCGGCGTCGCGGTGGTTTCGCTCGGCCTGCCGTTTTACCTGTTGGTGTTTCGTCATAAACGTTTTAAGGAAAAGGGAAGAACAAGCTATGACCTGGATTAAAACTGTCGCGGCGTCGGAAGACGACGAGGTGCGCAAGGCGGTCGAATCGCAGCGCAATCTCTATCCGATCGAGTACGCGACGCCCGTGCACCCGACGGCTGACGGCGAAACTGCCGGCATCGTCGCGTCACACAGTTTGATTCCACAGGCACTCTTTCACGCGTTCTCCACCTTTGGTTCGTTGATGTCGCCAGATCTGCCATTGACGCGGCGGCAGCACGAGATGATCACGACGGTCGTCTCGGTGACGAACCGGTGTCATTATTGAATCGAATCGCACGCAGAGTTTCTGCGTCGAGTGACACTGGACCATGATTTGGTGGCGGCGCTGGAAGAGGATTACACTTCCGCGCCGATTACGGAACAGGAGAAAGTCATGCTTGATTACGTCGTGCAGATGACGCGCGACGCGACGCGCATTTCACCCGCGTATCACGATCGTTTGCGGTCCGTGGGGTTTGATGATAAAGGAATTCTTCAGATTACGTTGATTGCGGCCTGGTTCAACTACATCAATCGTGTGGCTGACGCGCTCGGCGTCGGCAGAGGGTAAGACAATGAAGCACGTTGCAATTCTGCTGGTTGTAATTCTGTTTGTCTCTGTGGTCCCAGCCCAGGACGATGACGTCGTACGAGTAAAGTCGAATCTCGTCAACATCGACGTGATCGTTAAAGACAAAAAGGGCAAGTACGTCGCGGATTTGAGACCCGAAGACTTTACTGTCGTCGAAAATGGAGTAGCGCAGAAGATCGAGTTCTTCGACGGCCCTTTATCTAAAACAGACAGTCCTACAGCGCCCGCAACAGCGGCCGCGCCAGCGCCCGGAACAACAACAACAACTCCACCAACCAACGCGCCGCGCAACTACGTCGCGCTCGTGCTCGACTCGCAAACCACCGACATCACGAACCTGAAACAAGTCCGTGAAGGCACGATCAAATACGTGCGCGAACAGATTACCGACAACGACGTCGTCGCGCTGATGTCGGTCACGAACGGTTTGCAGATGCTGCAACCCTTCACGCAGGACAAGAGCAAGCTCATCGCCGCGCTCGAGAACGGCGGCGTCAACGCGTCTGCGACGGGCTTCGAGGCAAAAGACGTCGCGGGCAACATCAGTTCGCGTCAGGAGCAATTGGCTTCGGCTCCGTCATTACCGCCTTCAGCGATCACGTCACCGGGCGGAGGCTCCGAAGCGGCAAAGGCGCTCATCGCGCAAACCGTGCTCGCGCAATTCATCAGGCTGCGCACTGCGCTTAGTCTGCAGCAGTCGCGCCCGGTACTTGCGGCGCTGGCCGCAATTTCTGAAGGTCTGCGATCGATACCCGGAAAGAAAACGCTGGTCCTGTTCTCGCAGGGGTTCGTCACACCCACAGTGCTCGACTGGCAAGTGCAAAGCACGATCGACATCGCGAATCGCGCGAACGTCGCGATCTATATCATCGACTCCGCCGGTCTACGCGCGGGCGCGCCTGCTTCCGGTTCGCTCGTGCCTTCGACTCCAATGGCCGGAGTTTCCGGCATCGTCAATCAGGAACAGCGCATTCGAGCTGTCGGCGGCGAAACTGTGTTCGACAACGTGCGGCAGGAAGGACAGAACCGCGAGTACGACATTCTGTATCGCGTGTCGGGTGACACCGGAGGCCGGTTTCTCAAAGGCAACAACGACATCGGCCTGGGGCTCGAACGCATCAACGAAGAGATCCACGCGCGTTACACGATTGCTTATCGCAGCACCAATCAAAACTTCGACGGCACGTTTCGCAAAGTGAAGATCGAAGTGCGGCGGCCCGATGCGCAGGTCGTTTCGCGTGCGGGTTACTACGCGATTCCGCCGGAAGAGGTCGTGCTTTTGTCGCCGGCGGATAAGAAGCTGTTGAGTGGTTTTGCGGCTGCGCAATCGAATCCTGAGTTGCCGGTTTATGTTGTTGTGAGCCAGTTCAGATCGCGCGACGGTTTGTACGTGGTGCCGCTGGCGCTGGAGTTGCCGCCGTCGGCGGTGAAGTTTGAACGCAAAGCCGACAAGCGATCGATGCAGTTGGAAGTGTTGGGTGTGCTCAAAGCCGGCGACAAAAATCTTTCTCGGCTGGGTGGAAACTTCGACGTCAACCTCAACGATACCGAGTATCAATCGATCGTCAACAACAACATCTTCTATCGACAGGACATGGTCCTTGCGCCCGGCGAGTACACGCTCGACGTTATCGTCAGGGATAAACAGTCGGGCAAGACGGCGGCGAAACGCGAGCAGTTTGTCGTGCCCGAACCGGATTCGGAGTTTGCGGCGACGCCGGTTGTGCTCAGCCGTTACGTCGATCCGGCGCAACTGCCGAAGCTTGGTTCCGATGAACCGGTGGACGTGTTTGTTCACGGCCGCTCGCAGATTCGTCCGTCGCCGGGAAGACAATTTCAAGCGACCGACAATCTGATCATGTTTCTGTCGGTTTACAATCCGGCGAACAGTCCGGACACGGGCAAGCCGATGGTGCGCGTCACGGTGCGCTTGTTCAAGGACGGCCAACCGGCGACGAAGTTTTTTGATTACGTGTTGACCGACATTCAGCCGCAGCCGGTGGCGCACCTGACTCTTGCCGAGTACATTCGTCTGGCTGGCCTGGCGCCGGGTAACTACAACGCCACGATCGAGATCAAAGACATGGTCACACGCAAGTCCGTCAAGCAGGACGCCCCGTTCACGATCGTTCCCTGATGCTGATATCCGAACTCGACACGCCCGCGCTGATTGTCGATCTCGACATCATGGAGGGGAATTTGACGCGGATGGCGGACTACTGCCGCCGTCATAATCTTCGCCTCCGGCCGCATACCAAGACCCACAAGATTCCCGAGCTCGCGCGCAAGCAGATCGAGAGCGGCGCGAGTGGTATTACGGTTGCCAAACTCAGCGAAGCAGAGGTGATGATCGAAGCTGGCCTAAACGATCTGTTGATTGCATATCCCATCGTTGGACCAACGAAGACCGCACGGCTTGCGCGTCTCGCCGAACGCGCCACACTCGCTGTGTCACTCGACTCAGCAGAAGCCGCTCGCGGAATCTCCGCCGACGTTTCCGCTCGCGGTGCTAACGTCGGCATTCTCGTCGAAATAGACGTGGGCTTCGGCCGCGTTGGCGTCGCGAACGAAACAGAGGCACTCAAATTGGCCCAAACGGTTTCTTCACTACCTGGGCTAAATTTTCAGGGATTGATGTTTTTCCCCGGTCACTTCGGCGTCGAACCGGAAGAACGCGCGGTACTGCGTGCGCAAGTTAACGAGCTACTCGATCGCTGTGTGGAAACTTTCGCGCGTGCCGGCCTGCCGATCGCGGTCATGAGTGGCGGCTCGACGCCGAGCCGTTACGAGAGCGATCAGTTTCACGGCGTGAACGAAGTCCGGCCAGGCACGTACATCTTCAACGATCGCAACACAGTCGGCATCTCCGCCGCGGCGCTCAATGAATGCGCCCTCTCCGTGCTCGTGACAGTCGTCAGCACCAGCGTTTCCGGTCACGCGGTCATCGACGGCGGTTCAAAAACATTCTCATCCGATCGCTACCAGGCCGAAGACGGCCGCGGCTTTGGTTACGTTAAAGAAGATCCCGCCGCCGAGATCGAACGCTTCTCGGAAGAGCACGGCCACGTGAACGTGTCCCAATCCGATCGAAGTTATACCGTCGGCGAGCGCCTTAATGTGATCCCCAACCACGTTTGCAGCACTGTGAACATGCACGACGAAATCTACGGCGTCAGAGGTGAGCAAGTTGAAACCGTGTGGCGAGTCGCGGCCAGAGGAAAGGTGCGCTGATTGCACGACAGAGCCACAAAAAGGCACAAAAGGCACAAGAGGTCAGTTGGTTCTTTTGTGCCTTTTGTGCTTCTTTGTGGCTGCTTACTGGTTGTTAGCGCTAGCGTGGGCTCATCTACGATCGAACGCTACGATCTGGTAATACTCAACGGCCGCGTCATCGATCCCGAATCGAAGACTGACGCTGTTCGCAATCTCGGCATCTCGAACGCCAAGATCCGAGCGATTTCCCGCGCTCGCCTCAGCGGCCGAAACACGATCGATGCGCGCGGGCTCGTCGTCTCGCCCGGTTTCATCGATCTTCATCAACACGGCCAGAACGAAGAAAATGCGCGCTTCAAAGCACTCGACGGTGTCACCAGCGCTCTCGAGCTGGAAGTCGGTACCGGCGACGTCGATCGCTGGTACGCCGATCGCTCCGGTAAGTCGCTCATCAACTACGGCGTAAGCGCCGGACACCTCGCCGCCCGTATGGCGGCGATGAAAGAACCGGTGACGTTTCTGCCGACCGGTGAAGCCGCGCGCCGTGCCGCCACCGACGCCGAGATCAGCGAGATGAAACAGCGTCTCGAGGAGGGATTGAGGCGAGGTGCTGTAGCTGTCGGATTTGGAATCCAATACACGCCACAAGCTTCACACTGGGAGATCCTGGAAATGTTTCGCGTGGCCGCGCGCTACGGCGCTTCGTGTCACGTACACATGCGCAACGCCGGCGCACGCGAGCCCGCGAGCAGCGTGCAGGCACTCGAAGAGGTGATCTCCGCCGCGGCGATTACCGGAGCGCCGTTACATGTGGTACACATTCACAGCACGGGTGGACCAGCGACACCAAAACTATTGCAGATGATCGGCGAAGCGCGGGCACGCAAGCTCGACATCACGACCGAGTGTTACCCGTACATCGCCGGTATGACCGACATCAAATCGGCGATCTTCAACGAAGGCTGGCAGGAGGTCTTTGGGATCGATTACAAAGACTTGCAGTGGGCGGCGACGGGCGAACGGCTCACAAAAGAGACATTTGAAAAGTATCGTAAGACCGGCGGCATGGTCGCGGTCTTTTCGATGACTGAAGAGATCGTGCTCGGAGCTTTGCGAAATCCGTTGACGATGATCGCCAGCGACGGAATTCTCGACCACGGCAAAGGCCATCCGCGCACCGCCGGAACCTATGCCCGTGTTTTAGGCAAGTATGTGCGTGAAGATCGCGCGCTGAGTTTGATGGATGCGTTAACGAAGATGACGTTGATGCCCGCACAGCGGCTCGAGCGGCGCGTGCCGGCGATGAAAAACAAAGGCCGTATTCGTCTCGGCGCGGATGCGGATCTCACGATCTTCGATCCGCAAACGATCAGCGATCGCGCGACGTTTCAGGAGCCTGCGAAAGAAACTGCGGGCGTCAAATTTGTGATTGTGAATGGCGTGATGATTGTGAAAGATGGTCAGTTGCAAGCGAATGTTCATCCGGGAGGACCGATACGTGCACCTTTTTAGGCCACAGATTACAAAGATATTCTGCGTGCTGTTTTTTTGTTTCTGTACTGCAAATGCCCAACAAAGTGGGCCGCCGCTACTGACCTACGACGATCTTGTCGCTCTTTACGAAAACGATGTTCCGCCACCAGAACTCGCGGAACGACTCAACCGGCTGTTAACAACGCCGTTCGTCAACAACTCCGCCGGAACGCGTGGTCCAAAAGCCGGGGCGAGAACCGACTTCGGAAAACGATTCATCCGCGTCGCGACGTGGAATATCGAACGTGGCTTGGAGTTTGAAGCCATCAAAGCCGCGTTGACCAATGACCAGAGGTATTTCCGCCGTCTTGCATCAGACACAAACCGCCGTTTCAATCTCACCGAGATTCTCGATCAGGCGGCGATGTTGAGCCGCGCTGACGTCATCGTGCTCAACGAAGCCGATTGGGGACTGAAGCGAACCGATTACCGCTACGTCACCCGCGAGCTCGCCGCCGCCTTACAGATGAACTACGCGTTCGGCGTGGAGTTCGTCGAAGTCGATCCTTTGTCACTGGGCACCGAGACTCTCGAAGGCGAGATCAGCGAAGACAAGGCGGAGATGATTCAAAACCTCGCCGTCGACAAAGCGCGTACGCTTGGTCTGCACGGCACGGCCATCCTGAGTCGCTTTCCTTTGCGCAACGTCCGGCTTGTGCCTTTTGTAAATCAAGGTCACGATTGGTACGAGGACGAGAAGAAAGGCACGTCGGTTCTGGAAAAAGGGAAACGCAAAGGCGCCGGTGTCGTGCTGGGCGAGAAGATCGCGCGCGAGGTGCGGCGCGGTGGCCGCATGATGCTGCTTGCCGATATCGAAGAGCGAAACATACCCGGCGGCCGGATGACCATCGTCGCCACGCATCTCGAAGACAAAGCAAAACCGTCTGAACGTGTGAAACAACTCGAGGAGATACTCGCGCAAATCCAACCGGCGCCGCATCCGGTCGTGCTGGCCGGCGACATGAACACCTCCGGCAGCGACGCGACACCCATGTCATTTCAACGCGAGATCAAGAAGCGGCTCGGCAGCAGCAAGTTCTGGGCGACCCAGGGAATCAAGTACGCGACCGGCGTTGGTTTGCTCTACGACATCACTGTCGGCGCCGTGAAATTCGAGCGCACCAGAAAAGATCCGACGGTGAAGAGCGTCAAGTTTGTTTCCGAGAATCCCGAAGAGAAGTTTTTCAGCACGTTGAAGGATTTTCGTTTTGCTGACGGTGGGGCATTCGATTTTCGCGGCTCGAGAGAGCATTCGACGGACGCAAGCGGTGAAACTTTTTCCGATTCAAACGAACGTGCGTCGAAGGGTTTCGTCAGCACGATGGAAATGAACGGGAAGATCAGTATCGCGTTGAAGCTGGACTGGATCTTTGTGAAACCGGTTGACTTAACCGATCCTGACGACGACGATCAGCCTTTTCGCTTTGCGCCGCAGTTTGGCCGCACGCTCAAAACGTTAAACTACGCACTCAAGGATCGCATCTCGGATCACAGCGCGTTGATTGTCGACCTACCGCTCGAGAACTAGACCGCCACAGACTAAACACAGACAAACACGGACCTGATTCTTATTTCAGGTCTGTGTTCGTCCGTGTTCGTCTGTGGCTGAACTGTTCTCGATTTCGGAGTTGATCTCGCCGCCAATCAACACAGCCGCGCCGGTGAAGTAGAGCCACAGCATGAGGATGATCACGGCGCCGAGTGAGCCGTATGTCTTGCTGTAGGAATCGAAAAACTCAAGATAAACGCGAAAGCCCACCGAAACCAATAACCATAATACGACGCCGATTAACGCGCCCGGTGTGAGCCATTGCCACTTCTGCCTGCGCAGGTCGGGCGCGAAGTAGTAGATCAATGCAAACGCGAGAATCATGATCGCAAATACGAACGGCCACTGGATGATCTTCCACACCGTCGCGAAAGCCGGACCAAAGCCGTAAGCGTTGGCGACGCCTTCACCGATGTGCCCACCCGCGACAACCAAAGCCAAAGCCAAAAGAATTAGAACGGAAAGCGCTACCGTCAACGTGATGGCGACGAGCCGTTGTTTCCACCACGAACGTCTTTCCTCTACGTCATACGCGGCGTTGAGTGAATCGGTGATCGCGTTCATGCCGTTTGACGCTGCATAAAGCGCGGCAAGCAAACCGAAAGAGAGTTTTCCGCCGCCACTTGACTGAGACACTTCGATCATCGTGGCGTTGACCAATTGAAAAGCAGACGGCGGCATGATCCGCGAGAGGTAACTGAAGAGCTGCTGCTGCGTGCCCAGGTCGGAACCGAGGACGAGGCCGATGGCCGACGTCATGAAGATCAGCAACGGGAAGAGCGCGAGCAGGAAGTAATAGGAGAGTTCGGCTGCGCGCCCGAAGAGGCGATCGTCGTTGGCTTCCTTCCAGACTCGTTTAGCCAACTCCCACCAACTGATATTACGGAGCGCCCAAAGCGATTTCATGGCACGGTGATCCTTTCAACCCACAGATTACACAGATTCATTAATAAAATCTGTGTAATCTGTGGTTAGGAACGCTTCTTCTAAGAGCGCTTCTTTGTAGATCGTTTCTTCGAACCTTTCTTTGATCCTTTTTTAGAACCCTTCTTCGCTGACACTTTTGCGCCTGCCTCGCGAGCTTCCGATAGCCCGATCGCTATCGCCTGTTTCTTGCTCGTTACCTTTTTGCCCGAGCGGCCGCTTTTCAACGTTCCCTGCTTGCGCTCGTGCATCGCCTTCTCAACTTTTTCGCTCGCCTTCTTTCCGTATCTGGCCATCTGCAATCACCCTCCCCTGGATCATGTACATTGACAACCTTAGTCGATCGCAGTTGTAACGCTGGACCACGCTTCAGTCCTGTTAAAACGTACAAGTTTGTGTGGCGAATTGTAGACGGCTCGCAGCGATCGCGATGCTGCCCGCGTCAATCTATTGTCCCTTACCCGCTCGCTTCTGTTTCGCACGCCATTCCGGTGTGCGCTCTTCACTGGCTTCTGACAGCGCCCGCTTCACACCTGCAGCATCGAAATCAGTGCCGTACACCGGAGTGCCCGGCTGTTGTTTCCACGACTCATCAATCGTGCCGGCATCAACGCCGTCGAAGCCGAGCTCGTCGAGCAAACTGATCACTTTCGCTTTCGCTTGCGTGTCGTCGCCTGCGACTGGCAACGCGATTCGTCCCGGTGTGCCTGCCGGACGACCACGACGCAACAGATGATCGGCGTAGATGTTGTTGAAAGTTTTCACCACCGGCCGTCCGAGTTGCTCGGAAACCCAACGGCTCTCGGTTGAGCCTTGTTCGATGCCTTCGATTCGCCCGTCACGCTGCTGCGGATAATAGTTGCCGGTGTCGACCACGACGACGTCTTGCGGCACACCCGAAAACAGATCGTGTGGCAGTTTAGGGATGTTCTTCTCCGGGATCGTCACAATGACAATTTCGCCACGCCGCGCTGCTTCAGATACCGTGACTGGTTTTGCGCCAGTCTCCTGCGCCAGGAGCGTCAACGTTTCCGGTCCGCGCGAATTAGCGACGAACACGTTGTGACCAAGTTCCGTCAGACGTCGCGTCAACGCACCGCCGATCTGCCCGGCGCCAATAATTCCTATGTCCATATCGGTACTCCTCTTTGTCGAAAGGGATTGCTAACGGACGATGGTGATCGCAGCATGTGTGCCACAAAGAGGCACAAGAAGCACAAGGATTTTGCTAACTGATTTGTGCCTTTTGTGCTTCTTTGTGGCTATGAACCTGACCACGGGTTGGCACGCGTTCAAATATGAACATGCGCCGGTAAACCGATAAAGGCGGCGTATCGTTCAGCGGCGTTCACGATCGCGAGTGTTTCCGGCTTCTGCAAAGTTCTTGAAGGCGTCACCACGATCGTCACCGACTGCTTATCGGCCGTGGACTTCCATGTGCCCGCTGCTTTCCCGTCGACAATGACCGTTGGGCCGAGGCCCGCTTCGCGATGTTTGTAGCCAACGTTGTATTCGTCGTAAGCGGGGAGGAGATGTGACGTATAAACGGACGACTGTGTTGAGGCTTTTGCGTGCGCGAGGAAATAAGTCTTGTCGTCTACTAGTTCTTTTCGGAGCTCACGATCGATTAGTTCGACGCCGCGTTTCGCGTCGCTGACCGTGAGACCGGACCACCAAACGAAATCTTGTATCGTTGCGGGACCGTGACTTTTGAAATAGCGTTCGGTGAGTTTCGCCAGTGCCTCGTCGCGGGCCAATGCTTTCGCCGCCGGCACACGCTCATCGATGAGCGCGTAAGTAAACTGTTTCCCGCGTCGAGGGCCACTGCAAACAACACCGTCCAGCTCCGCGCGTAGCATGATGTGTGTGAGGCGAATGAGATCGTCAGCCGCCACGCCTGACTTATTGAGCGCCGTTCGCAGTTCAGCGCGCGTGAGGTGTTTCCCGCCTTGCAAAGCTTTAACTAAAACTTTGTTCGATTGTTTGAAGACGGCTGTGTCGAGTTCGTACTTACGAAAATATGGACCAGCTCGCGCGTTCACACGCGGCGCAGTCAACTCGAGTAGCCAGCGAATGTCTTCCGGCGCGACGAAGTGCCAAGTGGGTCGCATCAAGTGCGTGCGCAGTATTTGACCGTCATTGTAAGCGGCTTCGATCGCGCGGTCGGTTGCGGCTCGCATACGCAGCCCAAGCGCCCATTTCGCTGCCGGAAAATCCTGCGCCTGCACCGCGCCCAGCCAGCGCACAACGTCCACGGCTTGTTTGCAGCCTGGCGACGAGAGTTTTTGATTTTGAAGCCGCTCGGGAACTATTCGCATCGAAGCGCAATCATCGGATCCACGCGCGTGGCCCGGCGCGACGGCAGATAACCAGCCAGCAGCGCGACACCCAGCAACAACAACGCAGCCGCAATGAGTGAAACCGGATCCGTCGGACTCAGATCAAACAACAGCGTGGCAGCCAGACGAGTAACCGCGAAGATCAACGGCAACCCAACCACCACACCAATCGCAACCAGCCACAGCGCCTCGCGCAAGATCATCCAGAACACGTCCGTACGTCGCGCGCCAAGCGCCATACGAATACCGATCTCGGTGGTCCGGCTCGCAACGCCATACGAGAGAATACCGTAAACGCCGATACACGCGAGCAACAATGCGAGTAGACCAAAGAAACCCGAAAGCGTGGCCATTAGCCGTTCGCGCAGAATAGTCGCGTCGATCATCGGTTTCAAGCCTTCGAAGTTAACCGTGATCGCCGGATTGATCTCGTTGAGCACTTGCTTTACCGCCGCCACAAGCTCGCCTTGCGGCAGACGCGAGCGGATCAAAAACTGTGCACCCGCACCGGCGCCTTCATCCTGCGCAGCGGCATAGTAAACGATCGGACGAAACTCTTCGCGCAGATCCGCATACTTCGTGTCGCCGACAAATCCGACAATCTCGTAAAGCGTGTCAGGTGATCCCGGCGCTGCTTCGATCCATAAATGTTGGCCCAATGGATTGGCGCCGTTCAGAAACCTGCGCGCAAACGCCTGGTTAACGATCGCGACCTGCGGCGCGCCGACCCGGTCGCGTCCGTCAAAATCGCGGCCGCCCAATAACGGCACTTGCAACGTTTGAAAATAACCTGGACCAACGCGGCTCAACCTCGTCGGTTTTGGTTCGCGCGCCGCGCCGTCGATCCAGGCGCTGCCACCGCCCCAATCTCGCAGCGGGATAATGTGCGTGAGAGCGGCAGACTCTACGCCGGGAATCGCGCGGATGCGTCCGAGCAATTCATCTTTGAAAGCGGGCACACGCTCCGGCGGAAGCTTCAAGCGTTGAAACACGGCGGTCGCGTGCACAACGCCTTCGTCGCGAAAGCCCATATCGATCGTGATTATCTTGGCCAGACTGCGGGAGAACAGCAGTGCGCCCGCAACGAGCACGAGTGAAAGCGCCACCTGCACAACCGTCAGCGCGCGGCGGAAAGTAAATCGTTCGCGGCTGGCCGACATGCCGCGGCCAAACGCGCTGATCGTCGCGCCAGGTTGCCGCCGCGTGATGCGAATCGCGGGAGCGAGGCCAAACAGAAGACAAGTCGCGACGGCTAGTCCCGTGATGAAACCAAGCACACGCCAGTCGGGAGCGAGATCGAGAAACACCGGATCGGCAGTCGTGCTGAGAAACGCCACAAGCAGCCGGCCCAATGCCTGGGCCAACACTGCTCCCAGCAGTGCTCCCACCGACGCCAATAACAAACTCTCAACCAACAACTGCCGGATGAGCCGTCCGCGCGATGCGCCGAGTGCCTGCCGCACCGCGATCTCGCGTTCGCGCGCACTCGCACGCGCCATCAATAAATTCGCGAGATTGGCGCAAGCGATCAATAGGACCAATGCGGCAATCGCTAAAAGCAGCCAGAGTGATTGCTCGTATTGTTCGCGCAACTGGGAAATGCCCGTGCCTGCGGGAACCGCGATCAGTTTCGACGCCAGATAACCGTTTACGCTCGGCGGCGGGTAATCAGCAGGCAACGCTGCGGCGAAGAGATCCGGCGAGATCGTTTGCGTGTGTGCCGTCGCCTGTTCCGCAGTCCAGCCGGGTTTGAGACGACCGTTCACGGTTAACCACCACATGATTCCGGAGTACATGCGATTGTTGCCGCGCACGAGCCCCGCGGCACAGATCGGAAGCGACAGATCGAAAGCACGGCCCACTTCCATGCCGAAAAAGTTTGCCGGCGTAACGCCGATGATTTCGAATGAACGATCGGAGATGGTGAGCGGGCGGCCGATGATGCTCGCGTCGCCGCCGTACTCGCGTTGCCAGAAGTCATGACTGAGTATGATTCCCGGCGAGGGGCAGCCACGTTGATCGTCTGTGTTTGTGAACACTCGGCCACGCGCGGCATTCACGCCGAGCGTGTTGAAGAAGTCGCCACTGACGTAAAGCATGCGCGCTCGACGCACCTCGCCGCCGGGAGCGAGGTTCACCGGATCGGTGCCCCACGCGAAGATGCCGGAAAATGCTTGTTGCCGGTCGCGGATCTGTTCCCAGATCGGAAAAGTGACTGAAGGCTCGCGCCAGATTCCACCGCGTGCGGCGTCCATCTCGGTCATGCGCACCTCGACCAGTTCCTGCGGCGCTTTGACTGGCAGCGTACGCAGTCTCACCGCGTCGAGCAGTTGGAAGATCGCCGTGTTCGCGCCGATGCCGAGCGCCAGTGAGAGTATCGCGACGGTGGTGAAGCCTCTGTGTTTGAGTAGCATTCGCACGCCGAAGCGCAGGTCCTGGATCATTGCGTCCTCCCATCTTCTCGGTTGCAACCACAAGGCATCGATCAGTGCGCCGGCGCTATGCGAAAGCAGGCTGAGCTTGGCGCGCCGGTTGAGTTGATGCCACTGGGCCAACAGCATTTCACGATGTAGTAATTCCGCTTCCCACTCCTGCCGCCAGTCAGCGCGCAAACGGTGCGGCACGATCACGCCGATGAGCGTGATAAGCCAGAGCCACGGGCTTTTTCTGTTCGCGCGGGACACGGTTCGGGAAGTCAGCCTTTCTGCTCGGCGGGTTTGCTCGTCGCGAGCGGTTCGATTTGCGCGAGCAGGCGATAGCGTTGGCGTGCTTCGGCGAGCGCGGTTCGTCCGGTTTTTGTCACTTCGTAATACTTGCGTGGCGGGCGCTGCGCTGCTTGCGCGACACTCGCGCGTTCCCACTTGGAGGCGACAAAGCCGGAGTCTTCGAGCCGTCGCAGAGCGGGATAGACAGTGCCGCTGGCGAGCCCGGTGACAGCCATGATGTCGAAGCCGTAGCGATAGCCATGCTCGACGACCTGGAGAATCAGCGCCATGGTGTATGACAGATAGTTCTTGCCCATATAGAAATCGGTATATATCAATATCTACATAGGGTAGTCAACCCCGAAGGGCCATCCACAGATTACGCAGATTGCAGATGTTAGCCATTCCGCTGGTTAGTCGTTCGGCGTAAATCTGTGGATGGCTCGACGACCGGTCACAAGAATAGTGCAAGGAGTTCTCAAGTTTTTTGCAGGCAAAGCGTGACTGCTCTGTAACTTTTCCCCGGTAGTAATTGCCACGCTCTACGACCCGACAGTAGATCCTCCGTTTTCACGCATTTCCTTGGGTCGCGCACCCCCATTTCAAAAAGGGAGAAAGATCGATGAATAAATCTGTCTACCGACTGGGGAATGGTGTACGCGTCGTTATCGCGGCGAGCTTTATTGCGGCTTTGCTCATAGCGGTATTGCCCTTGCTCAAGAGCACATCCGCATCGAACCCGGCTGGCGCTACGATAAATCCGACGGCGACCGCGCCGGTCACATGGGCCGGCATAGGAACCGGGGGCGGCGCGCTCAATGCGCCACTCGGACTCGTCGCGCCGGAGGATCTTTGTCAGGAAGGACTCACCTGCGACACGTTTACCTTGACAGTCGGCGGCACGCAGGCAGACTGGTCCGGCAAACTTATCCGCATCAAGATCGAGTGGCAGTTACCGGTCACCGATTACGATCTCTACATTCATAAGGATTCAAACACCGGTCCGCTGGTCGGCAGCTCAGGACGCGGCGCCACTTCGCCTACCGATCCACTAACCTGGGAAGACACGACCATCGATCCCGCAACGAGCGGCACTGGCGTCTACACCGTTCGCGCGGTTTACTATGTGGCCACCGCGCTCGATCAATATCGCGGCAGCGCCACCATCGAGAACAAGCCCGCGCCACAACCAACGCCTACTCCCTCGAGCGAAGTTGCTCCGCGTTATCACAATTATCCCGCGCCACCCGAGCTCGGCAATTCGGCGGGCGAGCCGACGATCGGGGTTAACTGGGAGACCGGCAACGCGTTGTTCATCGCTTCTCTGCAAACCCTGCGCGTGAAGTGGGACGACACAGCGTCGCCGGCTCCCGCGGCGTGGACTGACGTGAGCGCGCCAAACACGTCGCTGCTCACGTTGGATCCGATTCTCTTTACCGACAGCGATGCGGGAGCCAGCCGGACCAATCGCACCTTTGCTTCGCAACTGCTCGGCAAAGTGAGTCTCATGTCGTTCACTGACGACGACGGCGCGAGTTGGACCGTCAGTCAGGGCGCCGGCATCAATTCCGGCGTGGACCACCAAACGATCGGCGGCGGTCCGTACGCGCGCAATGCTGACGGCAGTCTGAAGGGCGCCGCGATTCAGTTGCCTGGTCCGAACGGACAGATTTATCCGAACGCCGTCTATTACGCTTCGCAGGACATCGGTCTCGCGGAGATTGCGCGCAGCGATAACGGCGGCTTCACGTTTGGGCCAGCGATACCGATGTGGACGCTCGTGCAGTGCGGTGGATTGCACGGTCACATCAAAGTCGCGCCTGACGGCACTGTTTACGTGCCGAACAAATCCTGCGACGGTAAGCAGGGCGTGGCTGTTTCGGAAGATAACGGTTTGACGTGGTCCATCCGCACCGTGGAGGGAAGCACGCCGGGCGATACGGATCCTTCTGTCGGGATCGGCGCTGATGGCACGGTCTATTTCGGTTTTGCGGATGGCGATGGACGTGCGCGAGTTGCCGTTTCGCACAATCGTGGTGTTACGTGGGAACACGTGCAGGACGTCGGGGCCGCGCAAGGTGTTCAGAACACGGTGTTTCCGGCGCTTGTCGGTGGTGATGGCGATCGTGCGGCGTTCTTTTTCCTCGGCTCGACGACAGCGGGCGCGAATGGCCGCGGCACGGACCGGACGTTTCCGGGTACGTGGTTTGGTTATATCGCTACGACGTACGATGGCGGTGCGAGTTGGGTGACGGCGAATGCGACGCCGAACGATCCAGTTCAGCGTGGCGTCGTTTGCACCGGAGGCACGGCTTGTCCTGATGGCACGCGTAATCTGCTCGACTTCAACGATCTCACGGTCGATAAGCAGGGCCGTGTGCTCGCGGCGTATGCTGACGGTTGTGTGAGTGGTGATTGTATTCGTGGAACTGATCGGAACGCTGATGGACGCATTGACGGTTTCGACAATGATGGAACAGATAAGGCGACGATCATTCGCCAGATTGGCGGGAAGCGTCTGTTTGCTGCTTTCGATCCGCCTGCGAACACGACGCCGGCGGCACCGCAGCTCGTTGCGACACGAGACGGCGATGCGGTGAATCTTGCGTGGTCCATACCTGACGATGGTGGTTCGCCGATTACGGGTTATCGTCTCGTTCGCGGTGTTGAGGGCGGCGCGGAGACTACGATTGCCACGTTTGGCGCAGACATCAACGGTTACATCGATAACGAGACTGGTGGGGCGACGTTTTATTATCGCGTCGCGGCTTTGAACGCGAATGGTGAAGGACCGTCGTCTGCGCGTGTCGTTCCGACTGTGCCGGAAAGTCCGTGCGCGGGTCTGGGTGTGACGGTGTTGACCGATCCGGCGGGCGACTCGTTGGACACGCTGGGGAGTCACGACATTCGTTCGCTGCATGTCGCGGAGCCGTACGCCGCGGATGGATCGCAGAAGCTTGTTTTCACTTTGAAGCTGGCGGACCTGGCCGATCCGCAGACGCCGAACACGCAATGGCGCGTCTTTTTCACTGGCGCGAATAACAACGGATACTTTGTCGGGATGGAAACGAATCTGCTGGGAGCGGTAAGTTTCCGTTACGGCACTTACGTTCACAACGCGGATAATTCGCAAGGCACTGCGACGGTGGTTGGTAATCTCGATGCCGGAAGCAAGTACGACACGCAGACGGACACGATCACGCTTGTTGTTTCGAACAGCAAGATCGGCGGTCCGCAAGCGGGTGTGCGGTTGTCGCGAATGTTCGTGCGTGTGCCGGTCATCGCGATCGTGCCGGACAACGCGAACTACGGGAGTCCGAGTACGGCGGTCGGGTATACGTTGATCGGAAATGCGTCGTGCCAGGCGCGTCCCGCTACGCCGTCGGGGCTTACTTCCGTTGCGGGACAGGGCAAGGGATCGGTGATACTGAATTGGGCCGACAACTCGAATAACGAAGATAGTTTCTTCGTCGAGCGCTCGACGACAGTTGCCGGAGACTACATTCAGATCGCTTCGCTCAGCGCCAACACGCGGAGTTACACTGACAACACCGTCTTTCGCAAATCCACCTACTTCTACCGCGTGCGCGCGGCGAACAGTGGCGGGCGTTCGAGCTATTCAAACGTCGCAAGCGTGAAGACGAAGTAACCACCCGGTGTTGCGGAAACGTCATCTCATTCTCACCCGGCTTCAGCCGGGTGTTCCGCAGGCCGGAGAAAGAAAGGAAACCGTTTAAACGGTTTCCCGATAGGAGCTTGGAAGTTACACCCGGCTGAAGCCGGGTGAGAATGAGAGAAGTGTTCGAGGCAATTTCGAAATGACCCGACTAATAACTTTTTTCATGCTGCTGGTGGTGAGCGCCTTAGCGGTGGAGGCGAAGGGGCGGCCGGAGATTTTGGGGGTGTCGTTGGGGATAAGCCGCGAGGCGGCGCAGGCAAGGTTGAAGACGATCGGGCGCCTCGAGAAGCAGGAACGCAAGCGGCAGGAAGTTTGGGCCGTCGACGATCCGCGCGTCTCGCATATCCTCATCGGCTACGACCCTGAGTTCCGCGTGCGCTATATTACGGCCATCGCACGCGCGAGTGGGCCACGCATCCGTTACGACGAGGTCGTCGACGTCAAACACGCACAGCGAGTGAACTACCAGGGCAACTACAAGTTCACCGTGGAAACCGGCGCACGGCGCGGACATTTTGCTTACGTCACGATCGCGCACGGGCGCGATCCGCAATATCTCGAATCTTATTCAGTGAAGAGAGTCGATCCAAAAGAGAAAGAGATCGACTAGCCTCGTGAATGCCAGCAAAGCAACGACTCTCCCGCCGGTCGATCGGCGTTCTGAGAAACCTTAGAACTCTCGCTTACCTCACGTTAACACCGCTCGACTACGTTTCCCGGCTCATAAACGGCAAAAGCGACTTTCCGCCTTTACATCTGCGGCGTCACGTTGGTCCATTGCGCACCTTTGAAGCTTCCGGCGCGGAGTTCATGACGCACTTGCGGTTGCTGCTCGATCTCCAACCAAACGAAAGCGTTCTCGACGCCGGTTGCGGCTGTGGCTTGATGGCGCTGTACTTAAAAGACTATCTCGACAGCAACGGCGCGTACACCGGTGTTGATATTCACGGTCCATCGATCAGATGGTGTACGAATCACATCACGCGCCCAAACTTTCAATTCGCGCAAATCAGCGATCTCAAACTCCCTTACGAAGCGCAGTCGTTCGACGTGATCCTGTTGAAGTCAGTCTTCACACACCTGAGTCCGCCGGAAGTCGAACAGTACCTGAGCGAGATCGCGCGATTGCTCAAGCCAAACGGCCGCTGCCTCGCGAGTTTCTTTCTCCTGAACGACGAACAACAAGCGCTCGCCGCAAGAGAAGCAAACGCTTTCCAGTTCAACTTTGGTGACGATCGGTGGCGCTACGTCTACGAACACAGTCCGGAAAGCGCATCTGCATACGACGAGAACTACATCCTCGAACTAATCCACGAGCACAACCTCGAACTGCGCGAACCAATCCGCTACGGCACGTGGTCCGGTCGAAAAAACGGCTTGTCGTTTCAGGATTTACTTCAGATCCAACCGCGAAACCGCGCGTAATCGACAATCTCAGCACGGCTCTTCAGATCGAGTTTCTGCATCGAGTTGGCTTTGTGGCTCTCCACCGTCTTCACGCTAATGGCGAGTTTGTTAGCGATCTCTTTATTGGTGTAGCCGTTTGCCACCAGCGAGATCACTTGAATTTCACGTTCGGACAACGGCTTTCCCTGCGGCTCGCCTTTCCACGTCACGTTATCAGGTGGCGCGTTGAGCATCACTTCCTGCGAGGCGCGATCGATGTATCGCCCGCCTTTTGACACTGTCTGGATCGCATCGAGCAGTTCGTCGAAAGCGCCGTGCTTGAGAACGTAACCCGAAGCTCCGGCCTTGAGCATCTGGCTCAAATAGGCGCTGGCCCGATGTGCCGTCAAGGCAATGACCCTGACCTGCGGACACAACTCTCTGATCTTTGCCGTTGCGTCTGCACCATTCATTCGCGGCATCGAAACGTCCATCAAAATGATGTCCGGCTCCAACTCACACGCTTTTTGCCAGGCGTCGACGCCGTCGTCCGCCTCGCCAACCACTTCCATGTTTGGCTGCTCGTCGATCAATCGCTTCAGACCTTCGCGCATGATGCGATGATCTTCGGCCAGCAATATTCTCAACTTAGCCATCATCACTATTCTGCGATCCGTTTCGCGGGAGAGGAATGCTAACCACGATCGTGGTGCCCGCGCCGGATTCGATCTTGAATTCACCACCAACGAGTTGCACGCGCTCCTGCATGCCCATCAATCCCAGCCGGCGATTGTCCATCGGATCGCTCATCATATTGTCGGCGTCAAAACCGACGCCATCGTCCTCAATAATTACCTGCACGTGACGATCGTCGCGCGCGAGAATCACGCTTACGATATCCGCTTTCGAATGCCGTGAGACGTTGGTCAACGCTTCCTGCACAACGCGGTAGATCGCGACTTCCACTTCAGACGTTAGTCGTTCGGCGTGATTATTGAATCCGGTACTGTTAAAGACAGCTTTGATTCTTTGTTCGTGCCGTCGCGCCCACTCACGCGTCAAGCTCGACAAGGCTGCTTCCAATCCGAGATCGTCAAGCGTTGTCGGCCGCAACTCCAGCGCAACGCCATGCACGTCCAGCTCTAGTTGTTTCGTGGTTTCTTTCAGGTACGACAACTTATCCAACGCGGCGGCGGGAAGTTGCGGCAGGCGCGCACAGGATTCGAGTCCGAGAAGTAGCGCCGAAAGATACTGGCCGATGTTGTCGTGCAACTCACGCGACAGGTGACGCCGCTCGTCTTCATGGGCCGTGATTAATCGTTGAAGAAGTTGTTTGCGTTCTTTTTCGGCGCGCTTGCGATCGGTGATGTTCTGGCCGATACAGACACTGGTTTCATCCGGCAGGCGAACGATGGCCCAGGTTGTATCGATCAAACGGCCGTCGCGGGTATGCGATTTGAAGTCGCGCCATTCGCCGTTTGCCGCAGCGATAAAGTCGCGCGCGCTGCGGAGGGACTGCTCATCCGGATAGACGTCGGGAAGGATATCGCCTTTGCGGTTCCGCACCTCTGCCAGCGACCAGCCAAACGTGCGCTCCCATTCCTGATTCACCAGTTTCAGACGTCCACTCGCGTCGCGGAAGCTGATCATCAGCGGCAGGTGGTCAACGATCTTTTGCAGGATTTCAGTTTGTTTGCGGAGCTCCTCCTGCGCCTGCTTGCGATTGGTGATGTCGAGCATGATACCGCTGAGAGAACAACCGCCTCCCGGTTCAACTCGAACGGAAACAATGTCGTGCAACCACACGACGCTGCCGTCAGCCGCGATCATTCGATATTCAAACTCGTGATCCTGCCCGCGTTTTGTGGAATCCATACAAAACGCCGAGCACCAGTCCATGTCGTCCGGATGCGTATGATTGCGCCAGAAGCCGGGCTCCAGCCAGCGCTCGATTGGATAACCAAGAATCCGTTCCGCCTGTGGACTGACGAAGGTAAATTGAAAAGTTTCCGCGTCGGCCTCCCACACAATCCCGTCGAGTGAGTGGATTAGTTTGGCGTAGAGTGCGGGGGTATCCTGCATAGACACACACTTTGAGCGAAGTGTCGGTTTGACCGAATTATATCTAACCCCGGCGGAGGGGGCGAACCCCGCGGTTTTGCTCAGGGAAAACCCCGATATTCCTGCTCAGATCTTCTCACTACAATCACGCCCACGGTGCGAGGACATTCGGCTCTCTGATGCAAACAGGGCTCATTGAGCCTGGATGACGTTGGTTCTTCACTCCCGACTGGGGTGAGCGCGCTCGCGTTTTGCGTGGGGTAAGGCACGTGAACCAACGGACGGTGGGAACTGTGGGAGTTTCCCGCCTCTCGCACGTACAAACAGTTACTCTCCGAGTTTTACCCACCCGTCTGTTTCCAGTCTCGTTAAGACTCCACGATTCCAACACGAAAAACGGAAATCTTCTACACAGCACGAGACAACCATGCGCTGTCGACATACATATATTGCACGGCGAAATAATGGCTGCAAGTATCAAAGACTACTACGAGGTGCTCGGCGTCAAACGTGAAGCCTCCGACGACGAGATCAAAAAAGCGTACCGGAAACTTGCGCGCAAGTTTCACCCGGACCTGAACCCGGGCGATAAAGCTGCTGAAGAACAGTTCAAGCAGGTACAGGCGGCTTATGACGTGCTCGCCAACGCGGAAGACAGAAAACTATACGACCAGTACGGCGAAAACTGGCGTGCTGTTAAGTCGGGCGCGGGAGCGCCGCCGCCGGGTTGGGAACAAGCGCAACGCTCGGGTGGACCACGCCCAGGCGGACAGGGTGGATTCGATTTCAACGATTTTGATTTTCAAGGGGATTACAGCGGGGACTTCGGCGGTTTTCGCGGCGGTGGCGGTGAGGGTTTCGACATCTTCGAAGAGATCTTCAACCGCACCGGGCGTGGCCGATCCGCACGCCGTGGTCGCGGACGCGACGTCGAAGCGGAACTGGAACTTTCACTCGAAGAAGCGCATCGCGGTGGACGGCGCACACTTCAAATGCAGGCCGCTGAAGTTTGTCCTACGTGCAACGGCTCCGGAGTCAAAGATGGAAAGACGTGCGAGACATGCGGCGGAGCAGGAGAAGTTCTAAGACCAAAGACAATTGACGTGAACATTCCGGCCGGCGTGCGCGACGGATCGACGATCCGTCTGCCAGGCCAGGGCGGCGCGGGCAGCAACGGTAGTGAGCCCGGCGATCTTTATTTACGTATTCGACTTCGGCCGCATCCGCTCTTCCACGTGAACGGCGACGATCTCGAAGTTGAATTGAGGATTGCGCCGTGGGAAGCGGTATTGGGAGCGAAAGTCGAAGCGCCGACTATCGAAGGCAAAGTTGAATTGACGATTCCGCCGGGCACGAACACGGGCCAACGCTTGCGACTTCGTGGTCAGGGATTGAACAAGCGCAAGGGTGGAAGAGGCGATGAATATGTGCGGATGAAGATCGTGGTGCCGAAGGAAGTAAGTGCTGAAGATCGTCACTTGTACGAAGAGTTGCAGCGGAGTTCCCGCTTCGATCCGCGGCGCTAATGTTTGAAAGCGAGATTGAGAAAGATGTCGATAAACGATCTGGATCTTGATGAACCGTTGACATGCGACGTAGTGGCCGAGACGGTGGGTGCCAGGCGTTCGCTCGTGATGCGGCTCGCCGAACACGGCTTGATCGAAACGGTTAGTGGCGAGACTGACGAGCCACGATTGCCGCGGCGCGTGGTGATCAAACTGCGCCGCATGCAGCGGTTGCGGCGCGATTTGGGTGTCAATTACGCGGGCGCGGCTGTGATTCTCGATCTCGTCGGACGGATCGAGCAGTTGAATCGCGAGCTGGCGGAGATGCAACTCAGGTTGCAGTGAATAACGGAGATTGGCGCACCCCCCGGCTGTCTCACTGCGAGATTGAAGTGGGCGCGGTGCGATGGTTGAACAAGGTGCGCCAACCAATTCAAGGAAGGGTTTCAAGGAGGTAAGGATGTTAACCGTATACGCAGGAAGCTGGTGGGCCTTGCTGTTGCGCGGCATTGCGGCAATAGCGTTTGGCCTACTTGCGTTTATTTGGCCGGGCATCACGCTGACGGCGCTGGTGTTTCTTTGGGGCGCGTATGCGCTCGTGGACGGCGTATTTTCGATCGCCGCCGGTGTTAAGTTGCATGGCGAGAACAGACGCTGGTGGGTTCTTCTGCTTGAAGGAGTTCTCAGCGTGATCGCGGGTGTGGTGGCTTTCGTGATACCAGGCATCACCGCGCTGATCCTGCTGCTTTTGATCGCGGCGTGGGCCATTGTTACCGGCGCCTTCGAAATTGTGGCGGCGATTCAGATGCGCAAGTACATCAGGGGAGAATTGTTGTTGATCCTGGCCGGTGTCGCGTCGGTTCTTTTTGGTGTGCTGTTGTTTATCAACCCGGGCGCGGGAGCACTCGCTGTAATTTGGTTGATCGGAGCTTACGCCATAGTTTTCGGCGTAATACTGATCGCATTGAGTTTGAGATTGCACGGTATGTTGAGATCGCACGACCAGATGTCGCCGCGTGCTGTGTAATCGCGTAAAGGGGGAAACTATTGTGGTAACCAGATCAACGTCCGTTGCCGTGTGCGTGTCGCTCTTGCTGGCGATCGTCGTTTCACAGGGCGCATGCAATCGCCAGCAAAACAGAGGAGGCGACTATCACCTGACGTCGTCTTCCGATCCGAACACCGGCAGTGGCGGTACTGCAAATCCAGCGAGCGGCAATCCGGCAGTGATGCCGGTGTCGTCGTACGCCGACGTCGTGACCAAGGTCGCACCGGCGGTGATCACGATTCACTCGCAGATGCGTGTGCGGCAGCCACAGCAGTTTCCGTTTATGGACGATCCGTTCTTTCGTCAGTTTTTCGGCGAGCGAAACCAACCGCCGCCGCAGGCTGAGCCGCGTCAGGGATTGGGCTCGGGCGTGATCGTCGACGCGAATGGTTACATTCTGACGAACCACCACGTGATCGACGGCGCGGAACAGATCAAAGTTGACCTTAACGACGGCCGTTCGCTCGACGCGAAGCTCGTCGGCGCCGATCCGCCGAGCGATCTCGCGGTGCTGAAGGTCGAAGCTAGTGGTCTGCCGGTGCTCGTGTTGGGTGACTCGGATCGGGCGCGCGTCGGAGACATCGTGTTGGCGATTGGTAATCCTTTGGGCGTGGGCCAAACCGTGACCATGGGGATCATCAGCGCGAAGGGACGCCAGACCGGGTTGAGCAACGGCAGCTTTGAAGACTTTCTGCAAACTGACGCGCCGATCAATCGCGGCAACTCCGGCGGTGCGCTCGTTAGCACCAACAGCGAGTTGATCGGCATCAACTCGCAAATACTTTCACCTTCGGGAGGCAGTATTGGGTTGGGTTTCGCGGTGCCGTCGAACATGGCGCGCACGGTCGTGGAGCAGTTGATCAATTCGGGCAAAGTGCGGCGCGGGCAACTCGGGATCACTGTGCTCAGGATTCCTTCTGAAGAAGCGACGAGGTTGGGCGTGACGCAGGGACCGGGCGTGGTTGTTTACAACGTTCAAGGCGGCAGTGCTGCCGATCGTGCTGGGCTGCGTCGTGGTGATGTGATTACGGCGCTGAACGGCAACGCGGTGAGCGAGCCGAATAGTTTCCGCAATCAGATCGCGAGCACGCCGCCGGGAAGTGAAATAACACTCACCGTCAGGCGCGACGGACAGGAGCAGCAGGTGCGCGCGACGTTGGGAGAGTTCACGCCGGCGCAACAACAAGAGCGTCAATAAGACATGGGGGGTTAAGGAGGTTTGTAATGCCATTTATCAAGCAGGAGCAGTGGAAGACTTTTCTGGACGACTTTTCGAAGCGGAATCACTCGCGCGCGACGCGGCTGGAGGTTATCGGCAACGAGATCGGCGCACAGGAAGAGGGGGATTTTTTACCGCTTGTCGGCGTGAGTTTCGAACCGAAAGGCAGTGAAGAGGGGAGCGTGGTGATCATCCTCGGCGGCGAAAGCGTCAAAGACCCGCGACACGTCGAGCACCTGGTCGAACAAGTTGAGCGAATCGCACCGATCACGGGCGGGGCGGGTCTCGAAGACGGCCTCGGCCTCGAGGATCGAGACGGTACCAAGACGTTGCTAATCTTCGAGCAACTCCCCGAGCTCCCCGAGAACACCACCAGCGGTCAAAGAGCGTCGACCCGAACGTAAGCGCGAAGCTAAATGACTGAACGAACACACCCAGGTGTTTGAACGCCGAAGGCGTTGACGAACTTCAGCCCATCTATGAAGCGAGGCTCGCTGTCAAGAGATCTGTCGGACAGACTTCGACCGCGACGCCGCAGCGCCTGCGTTGCTCTATTGCTGCTATTTCGCTCTTTGACATGAGACTGGTTAAGTT
>Ga0307505_10000057_pt1 | contig 138765 bp, 139 predicted proteins | sample 23_S_MG_FD_202183 | JGI IMG/M metagenome (GOLD analysis project Ga0307505, IMG submission 202183) | Soil microbial communities from Populus trichocarpa stands in riparian zone in the Pacific Northwest, United States - 23_S | ecosystem: Environmental > Terrestrial > Soil > Riparian zone >...
GACTACGGCCGCAACTCTCACCAGGGGTGGCCGGAACTCTGGCCCGGCTAGGCGAGAGCGGCGCGCACGGTCTCGGCGAGGCCGTCCTCGAACGGGCGCGGGGCGAAGCCCAGCTGCGAGCGCGCCTTGGCGTCCGAGGCCCAGTAGGTGACACCGTCGCTGCTGGCGATCAGCTCGCGCAGGTTCGGCGGGAAGCCGAGCAGCGGGCCGACGACGGGGCCCAGCGGCGCGGACAGCTTCAGTAGGAAGGACGGCATCGTCAGCCGCGGTGGGCGCCGGCCGGCGAGCCGCGCGGCGGTCTCGACCAGCTCGCCGAGCGTGCCCTGGTGAGCGGAGAGGACGTAGGACTCTCCGATCCGGCCGTCGTCGAGCGCGAGCACGATGCCGGCGGCGATGTCCTCGACGTGGCAGAACATGAAGCCGGCGTCGGGGAACATCTTCGCGGGCAGCTTGCCGGTGGCGGCCTGGGCGACCATGTTGCCGATCTCGGAGTGGTCGCCGGGGCCGTAGACGCCGCCTGGCTGGACGATCACGATCGGCGCGCCGCCGGCGATCCGGTCGAGCGCCAGCTCGTGGGCGAGCGTCTTGGTCCGCTCGTACTCCGACGGGAACGGGGCGACTCGCTCGAAGCCCTCCGATACCACCGCGCCACCGGTGTCGCCGAAGACAGCCACGGTGGAGACGTAGACGATGCGCGGCACGCCCGCGGTGACGGCGGCGTCGAGGACGCGCTCGGTGCCGGCGACGTTCGCTTCGAACAGCTCGCGGTGGCGAGCTTTCGGTACACCGACCTCGTAGATCGCGCCAGCGTGGACGACGGCCTCCGCGCCGGCACAGCCACGGGCGATCGCGGTTTCATCGGAGAGGTCGCCGGCGACGATTTCGCACCCCAGCTCGCGGAGGGCCTCGGCCTTCTCGGGCGAGCGGACGAGCGCGACGACGTCGTCGCCGCGGACACGCAGCCGGCGCGCGACATGGCCGCCGATGAACCCCGTGCCCCCCGTCAGGAATACCCTCACGGTGGCGATCCTAGCGCCGATCCTGGCCGGACGGCCAGCCCGATCCGGTCGGGTCGGCCCCTCCGTCTAGACTGACCGTGGATGGATCGAGGACGCAACGGACGCACAGGGCAGACCCGCTATGGCGCGTCGCCCCGCACTCCCCGCGCCCGCCAGCGTGCCCTCTGCATCGCCGCCGGACCCGACGAGGCCGACCTCGCGGAGCTGCGCGAGCTGCTGCGCACGGCCGGAGTCGCGGCGGTCGGGGAGATGACCCAGCGCCGCCCCGAGCCCGATCCCGACCGCTACTTCGGCAAGGGCAAGCTGACCGAGCTCAAGGAGGCCGTCAAGGCGAGCGACGCGAACCTCGTCGCCTGCGACGACGAGCTGCTGCCGCGCCAGGAGCGCAACCTCGAGCAGGCAATCGGCGTCCCGGTGATCGACCGCACGGCGATCATCCTCGACATCTTCGCCGACCACGCCCACACCGCCGAGGGCATGCTCCAGGTCGAGCTCGCCCAGCTCGAGTACAACCTCGCCCGCATGCGCGGCCTCTGGACCCACCTCGAGCGGCTCGGCGCCGGCAACGCCGGCATCGGCACCAGGGGCCCGGGCGAGAGCCAGATCGAGACCGACCGCCGCCTCGCGCGCGACCGCATCACCGCCCTGCGCCGCCGGCTCGACCAGGCGCGCGGCCAGCGCGAGGTGATGCGCCGCGAGCGTGAGCGCGCCGCGCTGCCGACCGTCGCGCTCGCCGGCTACACCAACGCCGGCAAGTCGACGCTGCTCAACGCCCTGACCGGCGCCGAGGTCGGCGTCCGCGACCGACTCTTCCACACCCTCGATCCGACGACCCGCTCACTGAGCATCGAGGGCCGCAGCTACCTGCTCACCGACACCGTCGGCTTCATCCGCAAGCTTCCCCACCAGCTCGTCGATGCATTCGGCGCCACGCTGGAGGAGGCGCTCGGCGCCGACCTGCTGCTCCACGTCGCCGACGCCTCGGCGCCCGAGGAGGAGCTCGGCGAGATGCTCGAGGCGGTCGAGTCGGTGCTCGCGGAGATCGGCGCCGGCGACCGGCCGCGGCTGCTGACGCTCAACAAGATCGACATGCTCGACGAGGAGCGCCGCCGTGAGCTGACGTTCCGCTTCCCCGACGCCGTCCAGGTGTCGGCCGCGACGGGCGAGGGGATCGAGGAGCTGACCCACGCGATCGAGGGGCGCTTCCTCGCCAGCCTGCGGCCGATGGAGCTGCTGCTGCCCTACGCCGAGGGCGGCCGGCTCTCGGAGCTGCACGAGCTGGCGGGCGAGATGGAGCGCGAGGACACCGCGGCGGGCGTGGTGGTGCGAGCCCGTGTGCCCGCGACGGTCGCCGCCCGCTTCGAGCGGTTCGAACTGAACGGCTCGGCGGTCGCCGACGGGGCTGGATGAGGCTGGCGTTCACGCGGCTGGACCCGGCCGCCAGCGCGCCCGAGCGCGCACACGACGACGACGCCGGCTACGACCTGCGCGCCTGCGAGGCGGCGCGACTGGAGCCCGGCGAGCGGGCGAGCATCGGCACCGGGGTCGCGGTCGCGATCCCGGAGGGCCACGCCGGCCTGGTGCTGCCGCGCTCCGGGCTCGCCGCGCGGCACGGGATCTCGGTCGTCAACGCGCCCGGGCTGATCGACGCCGGCTACCGCGGCGAGGTCCGCGTGCTGCTGCTCAACACCGACCGTGAGGCGGCCTTCGAGGTCGCCGCGGGCGACCGGATCGCCCAGCTGGTGATCGTCGCCCACGCCGCGCCCGAGCTGGTCGAGCTCGACTCGCTCGACGCGACCGTCCGCGGCGCCGGCGGCTTCGGCTCCACCGGCCGCTGAACCGCTCCTCAACGCCCCGCCCTCCACCCGCGCGAAGGATCGTTGGGGGTATACCCCCAACGATCGTTCGGCCGGCTGCGGGAGGGGGTTCCTGAGGCGCGTCGCTAGACGCCCGCGGCGCGGCGGGCCGAGGCGTGGGCGGCGGCCTCGACCTCGTCGCCGCCCAGCGGGTCGAGCTCGACGCCGAGCGCGAGCTCGATCAGGCGGTCGGCGAGCCAGACGTTCTTGGGCAGCAGCGGGCCGTGGAGGTAGGTGCCGATCACGTTGTCGGCGTGGACGCCCTCGAAGCCGTCCCGGCCGTTGTTGCCGTGCCCTGAGAGCACCCGGCCGAGCGGCCGCTCGCCGGGGCCGAGGTGGGTCCGCCCGCCGTGGTTCTCGAAGCCGGCGATCGTCCGCGGACCGCCGCCGAGGTCGGCCTCGATCGCGCAGTTGCCGATCAGGCGGGGCCCGTCCTCGCGGACGGTGCGCAGGTCGACCAGGCCGACGCCGGGCAGCTCCTCGTCGCCGAGCTGGTAGCTGTGGCCGAGCAGCTGGTAGCCGCCGCAGACGGCGAGCACCACCGCGCCGCGCTCGCGCGCGGCGTGCAGCGCGTCGCGCTTGGTCTGCGCCATGTCGCCCGCCACGGCGACCTGGTCGCGATCCTGTCCGCCGCCGATGTAGATCAGGTCGTGGGCGGCGCCGTCGAGCGGCTCGGCGAGCGACGAGGAGGCCAGCTCGAAGCCGATGTCGCGCCACTCGCAGCGGGCCCGCAGGACCGCGATGTTGCCGCGGTCGGCGTAGATGTTCATCAGCTCGGGGTAGAGCGCGCAGACGCGCAGCGTGGGGGAGGTCATCGCGACCCCTCCAGCATGACGACCGTGCTGCCGACGTAGTCGTCGGTGGGCGGCACCTGGCGGCGCTCCAGCACCGTGTAGCCGGCGGCGCGGCCCTCGTCCTCGAGCGTCGCCGGCGCGCAGTTCTCCAGCTCGACGGTCGCCAGCTCCTCGGTCAGCTCGCCACCCGGGGACACCGCTTGACGGACGCGGTCGACGGCGATCACATCGCCCTCGTCGCGGACCGCGACCGGCGCCGAGGAGAGCACCCAGCCGTCGATCTCGAGCACGTCGGGCAGTGGCGGGCGCGCCTCGCCGGGCGCCACCGCCTCGAAGGGATCGGCGAGCGCGAGCGCGAGCAGCCCGCCGGGAGCGAGGTGGTCGCCCACCGAGCGCAGCAGGGCGGCGCGACCGGTGGGCCCGCCGACCAGCTGGACGACCTGCATCGCCAGCAGCACGAGCGGAAAGCGGCGGCCGAGCGACAGCGCGCGGCCATCGCCGGGATGGGCGCGCGCGGGCAGGCCGGCGGCGCGGGCGCGAGTCGTGAGCGCGACGGTCAGCGGCTCGTCGGCGTCGACGCCGACGACCTCGAAGCCGAGCGCCGCCAGGTCGAGCGCGACCCGTCCGGTGCCGCAGCCGATGTCGAGCACCGGTCCGCCGCGGCTGGCGGCCAGCTCGCGCCAGAGCTCGAGGTCGGCTGTGTAAGAGCCGCACTCGACGTCGTGCCAGGCGGCGGCTGTGACGACTTCGGCGGCGGTCCGCGCGGCGGCGGGAGCTCCGGCCGCCGCGCCCTCGCCGCGCGGCGGCGGTCCACCGGGGTGGGCGCCCGCGGTCTCGCTCACCGCCGCGACTCCTGGAACTGCAGGTCGACCCGTTGGAGGTCGGCGAGCGGCAGCGCGCCGAGGTCGGTCGAGGCGTCGAACGCGGCGCGCTCGCCGGCCCCGAGCGCGTCGAAGGCTGCCACCACCCGGTCGCGATAGCGCAGCGGGGCGACCGCGCTGCCCGCGGCGACCCCCGCCGCCAGTCGCGCGCGGCCCTCAGCCGACCCGGCGTAGGTCCAGACGCGCCCGTCACCCGGGAAGTCGATCGCCGCGGTCACCTCGACCCGATCGTAGTTGCGCTCGCGCCGGTCCAGCTCGGCAAGCTCGCGATCGGAGACGGCCGCCACGATCCCGTTCACGGCGACCCCGGGCGCCGCGACGACGTCGAGGAATGCCACGAAGACCTCCGGGAACGAGCCGTCGTCGCGGCGGCGGTAGCGCTTGTAGCCCGGGATCGCCCGGCGGTTGTCGGCCGCGACGCCCCAGACACGGCGGTGATCTCGCAACAGCGCCGGCTGGCCCCGGCCGGCGAGCTCGGCGACCAGCGATCCGTAGGCGAAGATCAGCGTGTCCGCCACCGTCTCCACGAGGTGCCGGCCCAACGCTGGGCGGAGGGTTCTGAGCGCTCGAGCGGGTTCACGGTCAGTCGGCCCAGCGCGAGGCGAGGCCGCGGTCGCTGAGGCGGTCGCGCAGGGCGAGCAGCGCGGTGTAGGTCGGCAGCGCGTAGAGCGGGCGGCCGGGATCACCGCCGGCGACCGCCGCGTCGAGCGCCGCGCCAATGTCGCGCTCGACGGCCGGCGCGGAGTCGACGCCGGCGTACTTCAGGCGCAGCGCCATCTCCTCGGCGCGCGTGCCCGAGCAGGTCACCCGCCCGACGTGGCCCGCCAGCAGCTCGAAGTCGGCATCCCAGATCCAGGAGACGTCGCGTCCGTCGGCGATCCCGTCGTTGAGCGCCAGCCAGAGGTCGACCGGTTCGCCGGAGAGCCGCAGGGTGCGCAGCACCTCATTCGCGCCTGCGGGGTTCTTGATCAGCAGGATCGAGACCGGCCGGGTTCCGCCGGCGGGGTGGGGGACCGCGATCGTCTCGACCCGGCCGAACGCGCCGCCGAAGCCCTCCAACGCCGGCGCGACGTCGGCCAGCGGCGCGCCCAGCTCGAGCGCCAGAGCGGTCGCCGCGAGCGCGTTGTAGACGTTGTAGAGGCCTGGGAGGGGAAGTCGCAGCTCGACCCGGCCGGCCGGGGTGCGGATCGCGACCTGGGCGCCGGCCATCCCGTCGAGCGCCACCCGCTCGGCGACCACCGTCGGCTCGGGCCGCCGCCGCCCGCAGCCGGGGCAGTGGTAGCGGCCCAGATGGCCGAGGTAGATGGCCTCGTAGACATAGGCGGCGCCGCAGTTGCGGCAGTGCTTGGAGTCGGCGGCGTGCTGCAGCTCGGGCAGCGCCTGGGAGTCGTCGGCGAGCCCGAAGTAGACGGTGGTGTCCTCGCGGCCGCGGCCGAGGTCGGCGACGAGCGGATCGTCGGCGTTGAGCACCAGCCGTGCGCCGGGGGCGGCGGCGACCATCTCCGCCCAGCTGGCGGCGATCGACTCCAGCTCGCCGTAGCGGTCGAGCTGGTCGCGGAACAGGTTGGACAGTAGGAAGGCGCGTGGATGCAGCGCCCCGGCGACGCGCGGCAGCCACGCCTCGTCGACCTCGAGCAGGCCGAGCTGGCCGCGCCCGCCGCGGGCGTCGAGCAGAGCGGTCGCGACGCCCCAGCCCATGTTCGAGCCGGCGCGGTTGTGGACGAGCGCCCCATCGCCGCGCTCGAGGATCGCCGCGACCATCGAGGCGGTCGTCGTCTTGCCATTGGTGGCGGAGATCACCGCGGCGCCGCGGTCGAGATCGCGCGCGAGCAGGGCGAGCGCGTCAGGGCTCGCACGCAGCAGCAGGCGGCCCGGGAGGGTGGTGCCGCCGCCGCGCCCGAGCCGCCGGCTGAGGGTCCGCACGAGCCGGGCGAGCCGGCGCCAGAGGGCGAACATCAGGCCGCGACCACCACGCGCAGGCAGGCCGGCAGCACCTCGACGACGGCCGGCACGGCGCCGATCGGATCACCGTCGGCGTAGATGTCGAACGGCCGGTCGGCGGCGACCTCGATCCGCGCGCCGCGCAGCGCGCGGACACGGTGGTCGGTGAGGTGGGCTCCCTTGAAGACCTTCGGCAGCTTCGACAGGAACTCCAAGCGCGGGGCGTCGAGCGTCGCGACGACGTCGAGCTGTCCGTCGTCCAGCGACGCCTGCGGAGCGATGTACATGCCGCCGCCGTAGGCCTGCGAGTTGGCGACCGCGATCGAGTAGCCGGCGAGGTCGTGGCGGACCCCGTCGACGGTCACCGTGAAGTGGGCCGCGCGCCAGGTCGCGAGCGCCCGCAGCGCGGCGTAGAGGTAGACGGCGTCGCCGCGGATCAGCTTCGCCTCGTTGGCGAGCCGGTTGGCCTCCGAGTCGAAGCCGAAGCTGGCGATGCCGAGGTAGGGCTCGCCGTCGACGGCCGCCATGTCGATCGTCCGCTCGACACCGTCGACCGCGAGGCGCGCCGCCGCGGCGGGGTCGTCGGGGATCCGCAACACCCGCGCGAGGTCGTTGCCACGGCCGCCGGGCACGATCGCCAGCGCCGACTCGCTGCCGCGCAGCTCCGCCGCGACCGGGCGCAGCAGGCCGTCGCCGCCGATCGCGATCACCCGCTCGCCGGCCGCCGCCGCGGCGCGCGCCTCCGTACGGGCGTGGTCGATGTCGCGCGTCGAGACGACCCGGTGGCCGAGCCCGCGCCGCGCGAGCTCGGCGACGACCGCGGGTAGCCTGCGCCGGCCCCGTCCTCCGGCAGCCGCCGGGTTGCAGATCACCGCGTAGCGCCGCTCCACCGCGGGGAGTGTACGTTCGCCCGCCGACCGAGCCGCGCTGCGCGTCTACGCCCGCTCGGCCCAGTCCGCGTACTGCGACTCGTCGACGACCAGCTTCCAGAACCCGCGCGCCGAACCGGTGGCGCGGAAGTGCTCGAAGTCGAAGGTGAGGATCGGCGTCCCGTGCCGCTCGGCGACCGCCATCACGCTGGCGTCGGCGAGACCGAGCCCGAGGTCGGCGAACCGCGCGTCGAAGTCGACCGCGCGGCGCAACAGGCCCGGCGTCAGATCGGCGATCTCGTGCTCACCTGCGCCGAGTCCGCCGAGGAACGCTCGGGCGGAGCGCCCGCCGACGCGCGAACGCAGCAGGTGGTCGACCTCGACCGCCACCGGTATCGGGACGACGGCGTCGCGCCCGAGGCGCGTGAGCAGCTCCGCCGCGAGCGCGTGACCGTCGTCGCGGCGGTTGGCGGCCGCCAAGATCGGGGCCGGGGACGCCCCCCGCCGCTTCGACGGGGAAGGCGGCTCAGCCAGCCGCGACGGGCCCGCCGAGCACGAGCGTGCGCAGGTCGGCGGCGGTCGCGACCGGCACCGGGCCGCCGTCGGCGCTCGCCGCGGCCGCCTCGTCGGCGGTCATGCCGCCGCTGAGCACCAGCGCTCCGTCGATGCCGGCGGCGCGGGCAGCCGCGATGTCGGAGTCGACGCGGTCGCCGACGGCGAGGGTCGCGCCGGCGCCGAGGCGGTCGATCGCGGTGCGGAAGAGCTGCGGCTCCGGCTTGCCGACGATCTGCGCGGTCACGCCGGAGGCCGTCTCGACGGCGGCCAGCAGGGCGCCGGTGCCCGGCCAGTGGCCGCCGGGCATCGGCAGCGTGGGGTCGCGCGCGGTGCCGAGCAGGTCGCCCGAGCGGGCGGCCGACAGCGATGCGTCGCGCAGGTCCGCGTAGTCGACCCTGTCGGTGCCGGCGACCACGACGACGTCGGCGCTGCCGGCGCTGTCGGTCCCGTTGACCACCCGCAGGCCGGCGTCGGTGACGTGGCGGACGACGACGTCGCCGCCGATGACGAAGGCGCTCCTGCCCTGGCGGGTCTCGGCGAGCAGGTGCTGGAGCGCCGCGCCGACGGTCACGACGTCGCCGAGCGATGCCTGGATGCCATGCCCCCAGAGTGCCGCGACGACGTCCTCGGCGGGCCGCCACGCGTTGTTGGTCGCGAAGGCGACGCGCAGCCCGGCGGCGCGCAGCGCGGCGACCGCCTCGGGCGATCCCGGGACGGGCCGCTCGCCGACCCAGATGCAGCCGTCGAGGTCGAGGATCACCTGCTCGTAGCGTTGGAGGAGGGGGGAGAGGGCCACTTCGACGGGGAACTCTAGAGGCGGCTAGGGTCAGCGCCGTGATCCGACGGCCGCTCGCACTCATCGCAACGCTCGCCGTGCTGGCCGTCGTCGGCTGCGGCGGCGACGACTCCGACGGCGGCGGGGAGGGGCCCGCCGCCACGGCGGCGCAGGCCGCATCCTGCGCCGAGGTCGCCCAGCCGGACCCCAAGCCGGACGGGGGCGCCAGCAAGCCGACCGGCAAGCTCGACCCGTCGAAGACCTACGACGTCACCTTCGCCACCAGCTGCGGCGAGATCTCGATCCGACTCGACGTCAAGGGCGCGCCGAACACCACCGCCTCCTTCGCCAAGCTCGCCGAGGACGGCTTCTACGACAACACGACCTTCCACCGGATCGTCCCCGGCTTCGTGATCCAGGGCGGCGACCCGACCGGGACCGGCACCGGCGGTCCCGGATATCAGACGATCGACAGGCCCCAGCCCGACGCGCGCTACGTCAAGGGCGTCGTCGCGATGGCGAAGGCCGCCGCCGAGCCGCCCGGGACCTCCGGCAGCCAGTTCTACATCGTCACCGCGCCCGACGCCGGCCTGCCGGCCGACTACGCGATCGTCGGGGAGGTCACCGCGGGCATGGACACGGTCGTGCGGATCGAGGAGCTCGGCAGCCCGAGCGAGCAGCCGGTCCGCCCGGTCGTGATCGAAGGCGCGACGGTCAGCGAGTCCTAGCCGACGGGCGGCGCCGGCGACCGTCAGCCGCCGGCGGCGCGGGCCGCTTTGGCCCGCCGCTGCTTGCGCCGTCCGAGCAGCGCCAGGGTGCCGAGCACCGCGACGATGATGATCAGGCCGAGCAGGATGGCGCCGATCGTGCCGACCCCGCCGAACGGCAGCGCGATCAGCTTCGCGAGCCCGAACCCGACCAGGATCAGCGCGACCACGATCCCGACGAGGATCAGGATGCCCCGCAGCCGCGCCATGCGGCCGGCGCTGGCGGCGGGAGCGATCATGCCCATCAGGCGCAGCATCAGCAGCTGGCGGCCCGACGGCGGCGTCTGGCCGAGCTTCTCGACGGCCGCCTTGAGGTCGTCGGGGCGGCGCTCGGCGAGCGCCATCGAGGCGTTCATCATCTGGCGCAGCGCGGGTCGCTCCTGGGGGTGGCAGCCGGCGAGCGCCTCGTTGAAGTACTTGCGTGCGGTCGCGGCGTCGTAGCGCTCCGCGGCCCGCGCGCCGAGCAGGGCCTTGGCGGCGACCCGGTGCTTGGACTCGCTGATCAGCTGCTCGTCGGTCCGCTCCTCGAGGAGCTGGATCGCGGCGAGCGAGCCCACCTGGATCTGCTGCATCTTCTGCTGTCTCTGCTTGGCCATCGGGCCGGGAGTGTATCCCCGGCGCGGCCGTGGCCGGCGGGCATCCCTAGGATCGCCGCCGTGGCGCGCGCTTTCTACCGACCGGACGGCGACGGCTGGGCCGCCACCGAGCTGACGCGCGGGCCCTGGGAGAAGGGAAGCCAACACGCCGGCCCGCCGTGCGCGCTGCTCGGCCGCGCGGTCGACCGCGCCGGCCAGCTCGAGCGGGGCCGGCTCGCGCGGATCACCTACGAGATCCTGCGGCCGGTGCCGATCGCCCGCCTGACGGTCGCCACCGAGGTCGTCCGGCCGGGGCGCAGCGTCGAGCTGATCGGGGGCGAGCTGTGCCACGACGGCGAGCCGGTGATCCGCGCCCGCGCCTGGCGGATCCGCACGGCGGAGGTCGCCGTCGACCGCCATGCGCCCGAGCCGCCACCGCTGACGCCGCCCGAGCGGGCCGGCGGCTCGACGTTCTTCCCGGTCCCGTGGGACGTCGGCTACCACACCGCGATGGACGTCCGGTTCGTCGACGGCGACTTCGTCGAGCCGGGTCCGGCGCGGGCCTGGATGCGGATGGCCGTCGACCTCGTCGAGGGCGAGGCGCCGCAGCCGCGCGACCGGGTGCTGGTCGCCGCCGACTCCGGCAACGGCGTCAGCGCGCCGCTGGACTACCGCCGGTTCGTCTTCATCAACTGCGACCTCACCGTCAACCTGCGCCGGCTGCCGGTCGGCGAGTGGGTCGCGCTGGACGCGGTGACCTACGCGGACGCGAGCGGGATCGGCATGTCCGACAGCGTCCTGCACGACCGCGACGGCATGATCGGCCGCGCGACGCAGGCACTGCTGGTGTCCGAGCGCTCCTGACGGCCGCCCGGCGGGCGAGACGAGGCTTCGAGGCGCTCAGGCGGCCACAACAGTCGTATCGGCCCGATTTCCGACCTGGGTTTACATAACGCTGATTATCGGGCATTGCAGGCGAAAGCGGCAGATCAGCCGTCCGGGAAGGGCTGGATCGCGATTCCGCGGTCGGTGTCGCGCATTCCGAGCTCGTATGCGGCCCCGCCGGCCAGCGTGAGCGTCTGCGGCGAGGAGCCCGGCCGAGACACCGTCAGGACCATGTTCGCGATCGAGCAGTTGACGACGTTGTGCTCGGAGCCGTCGGGATCGGCGTAGACCCAGCCGACGAAGTCGCCCGCTTCGGCGCCGACCTGGCCCTGGACGGTGATGTCGCGGCCGGTGAGCGTGAACGCCGCGCCGTCGGGCCGCTCGGCGACCTCGGTCGAGCGCGTCGCGCCGAGCCCGCCGAGCCGGTGGCGCTCGCCGCCCAGCGACAGCACGCCGTTGGCGACCCACGGCGTCGTCCAGCGGCCGACCTTGATCCGCCCGAGCGCCATGTCGATCCAGGCGCCGCCGTCGCCCTCGAAGCCGGCCCCGTGCAGCCAGATCCACCGCTCGGCGTGCTGGGCCCCCCAGTTGTGGCCGACCATCCCCCGCCAGCCGGTTATGTCAACCTGGCGTCCGCCGGCGGCCACCGAGCCCTCGAACCGGGCATCCGGGTACGGGCTGAGCAGCTTGGTCCGCGGCAGCGGCGCCCGGTACATCCAGCCGCGCGGCAGGTGGTACAGCGGCGCCTCCGGACAGCTGAACGCCAGCTCCCAGCTGGCCTCGCGCCGCTCGCCGCCGGGCAGGTACGCAGACGCCGAGCCGACCGCCACGCCCGCCCCGAAGCGTGCCCCGCCGACCCGGATCAGGTCGCCGCCGCCGGCGTCGAGGGCGATCGTCGTCTCCTTGACCGCCCACGGCCCCGCGGCCGCGGCGTCGAACAGCGTCAGCCAGAGCGACCCCAGCGGCGCGTGGCCGGGCCGCTTGTGGACGGTGTGGCGCAGCCAGATCGAGACAGGATCGACCGGATGGCTGGCCTTGACGTAGTAGCTCTCGTAACCGCCCTCGCCGGCCTTCCAGGCCGGAAACCGGGCGTCGTTCAGGGTTGCCTCCCCCATTTCCGGCAGCCTAGCCCGCGCGGCGGGCGGCCCCGCCGCGGTGGCCGCCGGCCCCGCTTCTACAGTGGTGTCGTGCGCTCAGACGGCGAACGGGTGTTCGGGCTGCTCGACATGGACGCCTTCTACTTCTCCTGCGAGCTCGCGCGCCGTCCGGAGCTGCGCGGGAAGCCGGTCGTCGTCGCCGGCAGCGGACCGCGCGCGGTGGTCACCACGGCCTCCTACGAGGCGCGCCGGTTCGGGATCTTCTCCGCGACGCCCGCTTCGCGCGCCCGCCGCCTCTGTCCCGAGGCGATCTTCCTGACACCCGACTTCGACCACTACCGCGCCCGCTCGGCCGAGGTGATGGCGGTCCTGGCCGACCACGTCGCCGCCGTCGAGCCGATGGGCCTCGACGAGGCCTACTTCGACCTCTCCGGAATCGAGCGCTGGCGGGCGGCGGCCCGCCGGCTGAAGGCCGCGGTCGTCGAGCGGACCGCCCTGCCGTGCTCGATCGGCCTCGGGCCGAGCAAGCTGGTCGCGAAGGTCGCCTCCGAGGTCGGCAAGCCGGACGGCTTCGTCACGCTGACCGCCGCCGAGGCCCGCGCCCGCTTCGCCGCCGAGTCGCCGGCGCTGATCCCCGGAATCGGCCCGAAGACCGTCGACCGGCTCGCCCGCCACGGGATCGACCGTCTCGATCGCCTCGCCGCCACGCCCGAGAGCCGGCTCGCCGAGCTGTTCGGCGCCCGCCTCGGGCCCCACCTCGCACGGCTCGCCCGGTTCGAGGACGACCGGCCGCTGGAGACCGCGCGCGTGCGCAAGTCCGAGTCGCGCGAGCGGACCTTCGACCGCGACCTGCGCGGCCTCGCCGAGCTCGCGCCGGTGCTCGAGCGGCTCGCCGGCGAGCTCTGCGCGGAGCTGACCCACCACCGCCGCAGCGGGCGCACGATCGCGATCAAGGTCCGCTTCGACGACTTCTCGACCGTCACCCGCGCGCGGACGATCGACGCGCCCACCGCCGACCCGGCGACCGTCGGCGCGGTGGCGCTGGAGCTGCTGCGCGAGCTGGCTCCCGACCGGCCCGTGCGGCTGCTCGGCGTGCGGGTCGCCGGGATGGGCGAGGAGCGCGCGGCGGCCGACCAGCCGCCCGGCCAGCTGGCGCTCACGCTCTGAGGCCAAGCGCCTTCCGCAACGGGCCGCCGCCCGGTAGCTTCCAGCGTATGCAGGGAGATCGCCTCAGCGGCCTGGACGCGTCGTTCCTCCACCTCGAGGACGACTCCGCCCACATGCACATCGCGTCGGTGGTCGTCTTCGAGGGGCAGGCGCCGGGCTACGTCGACCTGCTCGCCCACATCGAGCGCCGGCTGCACCTGGTGCCGCGCTTCCGCCAGCGGCTGGCCTTCGTGCCGCTCGGCCAGGGCCGCCCGCGCTGGGTCGACGACCCTCACCTCAACCTCCGCTACCACCTCCGCCACAGCGGCCTGCCGGCGCCCGGCAGCGAGCAGCAGTTGCGCGACCTCGCCGGTCGGGTCTTCGCCCAGCCGTTGGACCGCGACAAGCCGCTCTGGGAGCTGTTCCTCGTCGACGGGCTCGAGGGCGACCGCTTCGCGCTGCTGTCGAAGACCCACCACGCGCTGGTCGACGGGGTCTCGGGCGTCGACCTCGTCTCGGTGCTGTTCGACAGCTCGCCCGACCCTGCCGCGCCCGCCGATCCCGGCACCCGCTGGCTGCCGCGGCCGCTGCCCTCCCAGGCCCAGATGCTCGGGGAGGCGCTGCTCGAGCGCGCGACGGCCCCGGCGGAGCTGGCCCGGACCGCCCGCGCGGTGCTGCGCGCGCCGCGCCGGATCGCCCGCGAGGTCGTCGAGGCCGCGACCGGCATCGGTGCGCTCGCCTGGACAGGCATGAGCCCCGCGCCCGCGAGTCCCTACAACCACCCGATCGGCCCGCACCGCCGCTTCGCTTGGATCCGTGCCGACCTCGCCGACGTCAAGGCGGTCAAGGACGCGCTCGGCGGCACCGTCAACGACGTCGTCCTGACGGCGGTCTCGGGCGGGCTCGGCCGCCACCTGCGCCGCCGCGGCGTGTCGACCGAGGGACTGGAGCTGCGCGCGATGGTCCCGGTCAGCGTCCGGGCGCCGGAGGCGGTAGCCGATCTCGGCAACCAGATCGCCGCGATGATGGCCCCGCTGCCGGTCTGGTGCCAGGACCCCGTCGCGCGCCACCAGATCGTCGGCGACGCGATGGCCCACCTCAAGGACGGCGGCCAGGCGGTCGGCGCGCAGGCGCTGACCGAGCTGAGCGGGTTCGCCCCACCGACGATCATGGGCCAGGCGGCGCGGCTGATGAGCCGCCAGCGGTTCTTCAACCTGGTGATCACCAACGTCCCCGGCCCGCAGATCCCGCTCTACCTGCTCGGACGCCGGGCGCTCGACCCGTTCCCGCTCGTGCCGCTGGCCAAGAACACCGGGCTCGGGATCGCGATCCTGAGCTACGACGGGCGGATGGACTTCGGGCTGGTCGGCGACTACGACCTGATGTACGACCTCGACGACCTCGCACGCGACCTCTACGACTCGCTCGCCGAGCTGGCCGACGCGGCCGGGCGCGACCTCGCCTCGCCGCCGCCGGACGCCCCAGTCGACCAGCTGCGCGCCCGCGACGCGGCGCTGCGGGGCTGACGCCGGCGCGGCCGCGACCGCCGCTGCGATAGAACACGGGCCGTGGACATTGGTCCGACCGCCCGCCGCTACCCGTGCGCCAACCGGCTGCTATAGAGATGGGTTGAGCGCTATGCGTGCCAAGGTGATCGACACCGCCCGCGACCTGGGCCTCGACGTCAACGTCCACCGTCTCGACGCGAGCGGCGGGACCGCCGTCGAGGGCGCCGCAGCCGCCGTCGGCTGCGCGGCCGAGCGGGTCGCCAGCTGCGCGGTGCTCGTCGCCGACGGCGAGCCGGTGGTCTGCGTGACCCCGGCCGGAGCACCCGCCGACCGCGACCTCGTCGCCGACGCGCTCGACGTCGCCGAGGTCCGTCCGGCGAGTGCCGCCGAGACCCGCTCGGCGACCGGCTTCCCGGTCGGCGGCGTGCCGCCGTTCGGGCACGGGCTGGCGGTCGTGCTCGACAGCGCGCTGCTCGCCCACGCCACCGTCTGGGCGGCAGCCGGTGACGGCAGCACCCTGGTCGAGCTCGAGCCGCGCAGCCTCGCCGGCTGCACCGAGGCCACCGTCGCCTCGATCGCGCCCCGCTAGCCCGCGATACTTCGGCCATGAGCGTCCGTACCGAGCCCCTGCGCTGCGCGCTCGCGCAGATCGACTCGACAGTCGGAGACATCGAGGGCAACGCCGCCCGCATCGCCGCGGCGATGCTCCAGGCACGGGAGCGCGGCGCGGCGCTGGTCGTCTTCCCCGAGCTCGCGCTGACCGGCTACCCGCCGGAGGACCTGCTGCTCAAGCCGCACTTCCTCGACGAGGCCGCCGAGGCGCTCGCCGGCCTCGCGGCGCAGGCGATCGACATCGTCGCGGTCGTCGGCTTCCCCCAACGCGACGGCGACGTCTACAACGCCGCCGCCGTGCTCGCCGACGGCGCGGTCGCCGGCGTCTACCGCAAGCTGCGCCTGCCCAACTACGGCGTCTTCGACGAGCAGCGCTACTTCCAGGCCGGCGAGGCCCCGGCGACCTTCGAGGTCAACGGCGCGACCGTCGGGATCACGATCTGCGAGGACATCTGGGAGCCCGGGCCGCCGGCGACCGAGGAGGCGCTCGCCGGCGCCGAGCTGATCGTCAACCTCTCGGCCTCGCCCTATCACCGCGGCAAGGGGGTCCAGCGCGAGCGGATGCTCGCCCAGCGTGCCCGCGACAGCCTCGTCGCGATCCTCTTCTGCAACGCCGTCGGCGCCCAGGACGAGCTCGTCTTCGACGGCCACAGCGTCGCGATCGACCACGCCGGCGAGACCGTCGCGCGCGCCCCCCAGTTCGACGAGTCGATCGCCGTCTGCACGCTCGACCTCGGCGCGATCGCCGGCGCACGGCTGCGCGACCCGCGCCACCGCGGCGAGCTGCGCGCCGCGCGCTGGCGCGGCGGACCGTCGGTCGACCGCCTCGGCGCCGCGCGCGCCTCCAGCCGCCCGACGATCCCCGGCTCCGACACCCTCCCGCCCTACCGGGCGACTCCGCTCGGCGACGCGGAGGAGGTCTACACGGCGCTGGTGACCGGGGTCCGCGGCTACGTCGAGAAGAACGGCTTCGGCGGCGTGGTGCTCGGCCTCTCGGGCGGGATCGACTCGGCGCTCGTGGCCCTGGTCGCCGCCGACGCGGTCGGGCCCGACCGTACCCACACGGTCGTGATGCCCTCCCCCCACTCCTCCGAGGCGACCCAGGCCGACGCCCGCACGATCGCCGCGAACCTCGCCACCGACGCCCACGAGCTGCCGATCGCCGGCGCGATGGACGTCTACGAGCGGCTGCTCGCCGAGCCGTTCGCCGGCCGCGCCCAGGACCTCACCGAGGAGAACCTCCAGGCGCGGATCCGCGGCAACCTGCTGATGGCGCTCTCGAACAAGTTCGGCTGGCTGGTGCTGACGACCGGCAACAAGTCCGAGCTGTCGGTCGGCTACTCGACGCTCTACGGCGACATGGCCGGCGGCTACGCGGTGCTCAAGGACGTGTTCAAAGGATGGGTCTACCGGCTGGTGCGCTGGCGCAACGAAGACGCCGGCCGCGAGCTGATCCCGGCGAGCGTGATCGACCGCGCGCCGTCCGCCGAGCTGCGCGCCGATCAGCGCGACGAGGACTCGCTGCCCCCCTACGAGCTGCTCGATCGCATCCTCGAGGGCTACGTCGAGCACGATCTCGACGCCACGAGCCTAGCCGCGCGCGGCCTGCCTGCGGAGGAGATCGAGCGGGTGATCCGCCTCGTCGACGGCGCCGAGCACAAGCGCCGCCAGGCCCCGCCCGGAGTCCGCGTCACCACCCGCGCCTTCGGACGCGACCGCCGCCTGCCGATCACCAACCGCTACCGCGGCTAGCCGGGCCCGGCGCGAGTCAGCCGGCCGGGTTGGGGCGCACGGCGATCGTCACGCGGGAGAGCGCGCAGACGCGTCCGGCCGCGTCGGTGAACTCGACGTCCCAGATCCAGCTGGTGCGGCCGCGGTGGCGGCGGGTCGCCGAAGCCGCGATCCTGCCGTCCGTGACGGGTCGTAGGAAGCTCGTGTCGTTGTTCTGCCCGACGGCGATCGACCCCTCCGCCGCGACCGCGAAGTAGGTAGCCACCGACGCCATCGACTCGGCCATCGCGGCGTAGGCGCCGCCGTGGACGATCCCGAACGGCTGGCGGACCACGTCGGTCACCTCGAAGGCGCCGGCGACGCGCTCGTCGTCGAACTCGCCGATCTCGAAGCCGAGCGCGTGGTTGAGCGTCGACGCGGGCGGTTTCGGCACTGGTGCGTCTCCGGACATGCGCGCCAGGCTATCGTTCCCGGCCGCATGGCCTCCTACGAGCAGCTTTCCGCCCAGGAGCGGGCAATCGTCGACCTGATCGTCAAGCGCGGCCAGAGCTACAGCCAGCTCGCCGAGAAGCTCGGCATGCCCGAAGACCGCGTGCGCGAGATCGCGCGCGAGGCGCTCACCGGGCTGGCGCCCGTCAGCGCCGCGGCCGTCGACGCCGGCTGGCGCGCCCAAGTCGCCGACTACCTGCTCGGCCAGCAGGCCGCCGTCGAGGCGACCGCGACGCGCGGCCATCTGGGCCGATCGGAGGCCGCGCGCGCCTGGTCGCGCTCGGTGCTGGACTCGCTGGAGCACCTCTACCCGAAGGGCGAGCTGCCGGAGATTCCCAGCGCCGGCACGGGCGAGGCGCCCGCCGCTCCCACGGCTGCCAAGGCCGCGCCGACCGGGCCGCTGTCGCCGGAGGCGGCCGCGATCGTCCGGCGCCGACGGATCGCCGCGATCGCCGGCGGGGTGCTGGTGGTCCTGGCATTGGCGCTGCTCGTCTGGCCCGTCGGCCTGCTCGGCGGCGACGACGACTCCGGCGAGCCCGCCGCCAACGGCCAGGGCGGCGGCCAGGCCGAGCTCGTCGGCCAGCTCCTGCTCGAGCCGGTCCGCGCTGGATCGGATGCCGCCGGCGTCGCGCTGGTGACGCGCACCGGCGACCAGTTCGAGCTGGCGCTGCAGGCGCAGGTGCCGCCCACCAAGCGCAATCAGGCCTACGAGGTCTGGCTGTTCAATTCGCGCGACGACGCCGTCTCGCTCGGCGCCCAGGTCACCGACGACCAGGGCACCTTCGCCGGTCGCGCCAGCCTGCCCGACAACTACGAGGACTACCGCTCCGTCGACATCTCGCGCGAGCGGGTCGACCGCAACGCCGCACACTCCGGGACCTCGGTGCTGCGCGGTCAGATCGACGAGATCCAGCGCCCGACCGAGCAGCAGCGCCAGCAACAACAGCAGCAGCAGCAGCAGGGTTCCGGCGACGGCTCGGGCTCAGGCGACGGCGGCCAGTAGCGCGGCGCCGTCAGGGGGGCTCAGCCCGGGATCAGCTTGCCCGGGTTCATGATCGCCGTCGGGTCGACGCGCGCCTTGACGGCGCTCAGCAGCTCGACGCCGAGCGGTCCGACCTCGGCGGCCATCCAGTCGCGGTGGTCGGCGCCGACCGCGTGGTGGTGGCTGACCGTCGCGCCGGCGGCGACGATCGCGTCGGTCGCCGCCCGCTTGGCCACCCGCCACTGGTCGAGCTCGGCGCCGCGCTCTTGGGCGGCGATGAACGTGAAGTAGAGCGACGCTCCGCTGCGGTAGACGTGCGAGACGTGGCACATCACCGCCGGTGGCGTGCCGCGCTCGCCCAGCGCCGCGCGCAGGGCGTCGCCGACGGCCGCGTAGGTCGCATGCAGGTTCGTCCAGGTGGTGGCGGTCTCGAGCGTGTCGACCATCACCGCCCGGTCGAGCAGCGCGTCGCGCAGGTAGGGCGCCGCGAACCGCCCGCGCAGCCAGCTGCGACCCGGCCGCTGGCCGAGCGCGACCGCGCCGTGAGCGCGTAGGATCGCCGCCGCCCGCCCGCGCCGCCGGGCCACCGCGTCGCGGGTGCCCTCGAAGCCGGTGAACGCCAGGCAGCCCCCGTCGCGGCCGCGCAGCCGCAGGTAGCCGCGCCCGACCCGCTCGCCGAGGCTCCCGGTCGAGCCGAGTGCCATCGTCAGGCGGGTCTCGTCCTCGTCGGAGAGGCGCGCGACGTCGGGCAGCGCGTCGGCCTGGGCCAGCGCCCGCAGCGCCTCGGCGCCAGCGGCGAAGCCGGGCAGCGACCAGCCCTCGTAGCGGCGCTCGACCGGCGCCGCGCGCACCCTCAGCGTCGCCTCGGTGATCACGCCGAGCACGCCCTCGGAGCCGACGATCAGCTCGCGCAGCGCGGGGCCGGCCGCGGTGGCCGGCACGTCGAGGGTCTCCAGCGGCCCCGCCGGGGTGATCGCCGCGACCGCCTCGACCAGCTCGTCGATCCGGCCGTAACCGCTCGACGCCTGACCCGCCGAGCGGGTCGCGACCCAACCGCCGACGGTCGAGTGCTCGAAGGACTGCGGGAAGTGGCCGAGCGTGACCCCCCGTGCGGCCAGGCGCCGCTCCAGCTCCGGGCCGAGGATGCCCGCCTCGACGGTCGCCGTGAGCGAGGTGGTGTCGACGTCGACGAGCGCGTCGAGTCCGCGCAGGTCGAGTGCGATCGCGGCCCCGTGGACACCGCGCAGCGCGTCGACGCCGCCGACGACGCTGGTGCCGCCGCCGAACGGGACCACCGCGATCCCGTGGCGGCCGCACTCGGCCAGCAGCGGCGCGAGTTGGCTGCGCGCCGCCGGGGTGACGACCGCGTCGGGAGCGTGGCCGAGCTCCCCCGAGCGCAGCCGCAACAGGTCCGGATAGCTGCGCCCGGCGGCGTGGCTGACCCGCACGGCGCGGCCGTCCTCGACGCGGTCGAGGCCCACCACCGCCGCCAGCGCGTCGCGGGCGGGCCCGCCGAGCTCGCTCGGCGCCAGGCGGACCTCCCCGAGCGCGACCCGCTGCGTGCGCGCCGCGGGGTCGATCCCCAGCTCCCCGGAGAGCAGCGCGACCGCCGCCGGCGGCAGCTCGATCGCCGCCGCGTCGGTCCCCCAGCCCCACCAGCGCATCCGTTCGCCGTCAGTCACCCTGTGTCCCCGAACAGCCGCTCGAGCCCGTCGAGCGCCCCGTCGAGCTTGCGACGGGTCGCGAGCCGCACCTGTGGCACGCCGAGCCGCGAGAAGCCCCGCAGCGCGAGCTCCTCGCTGATCGCGACCAGGGTGCCGCCGCCGGGGGCCGGGGCGAGCGCGACCTCGGTCTCCGCTGCGCGCAGCACCCGCTCGAACGGCGAGGCGTCGACCTCGTGGCGCCACCGCCGCCGGCGCGGATGCTCGGAGGCGACGAGCGTGTAGTCGGCGCGCAGCATCCGGCCGCCCTTCGGCGAGGCGAGCACCGCGGTCCAGCCGCGCCGGCCGGCCTCCTCGACGCGTGCCACGCGCGGCCACCACGACGGCAGCCGCTGCGGGTCCGCGACCACGTCCCAGACGCGCTCAGGGGTCGCCGGGATCGTGCGGCTGCGGGTGATGGTGGGCATCGGCGGGGCTCCCTCCTCGCTCGGTGCGGGCGTCGCGGCGGAGCGTCGCGCTCAGCGCGCGATCTTGCGCAGGTCGCGGATCAGCAGCAGGTGCTTGAGGTGCGAGGCGATCGCCGCGAGGTTCTCGAGCGCCTCGACGGCCTCCTTGCGCCGCTCGGGGTTGCGTGAGCGCAGCGCCGGGGCGAGGATCTGCTCCAGCAGGGCCGCCTCGCGGTCGGCCGAGGTGCGGAACACGCGCAGGTTGCGCCCTCCGACGCCGTAGCGCTTGAGCTCGGTGACCGCTCGGACGATCTCGCGGTCGGTCTCGTCGTAGAGCATGTCGCCGTCGAGACGCTCTCCACGGATCACGCCGTACTCCTCGAGCTCCTTGACCAGCGCGGGGTCGGCGCCGGTCTCGTCGATCACCTCGTCGAGACGGAACTTCGACGGCGCCGCCCCGGTGACGGTGGCGCGCCGCAGCGCCTTGGGATCGGGCCCTGTCGGATTGGACTCGTCGGCGTCCGCGCGCCCGGCGGCCAGCTCCTGACGGATCACCCGCAGCGGCAGGAACTCGTCGCGCTGGAGGCGCAGGATCGTGCGCAGCCGTGCCACGTCGCCGGGCGAGAACAGCCGGTAGCCGCCGGCGGTGCGGCGAGGCGCGAGCAGCTTCTGGTCCTCGAGGTAGCGGATCTTCGAGATCGAGATGTCGGGGAACTCGCGCTCGAGCTGCTTGCAGACAGCGCCGATCGTCAGCGCCTTGCCCTGGAGCGGCCCGCGGTCGGGGGCGCCGGTGTCCACCTCGGCCTGCGCCATCACCGCTCCAGGTAGGTGAGCTTGTACTTGCCCACCTGGAGCTCGTCGCCGTTGGCGAGCTTGTGCGACTCGATCCGTCGGCGGTTGACGTAGGTGCCGTTGAGCGAACCGAGGTCGTCGACGTAGAGCCCGTCCCGGCGGCGCACCACCAGCGCGTGGTTGCGCGAGACGGTCACGTCGTCGAGGAAGACCTCGGCGTCGGGGCTGCGCCCGATCTGCATCTGGTCTCCCTTGAGCTCGAAGATCTCGCCCGCGCGCCCACCGCCGGAGCGGATCGCCAGCGTCGCGCCCTCGGCGACGACCTCCTCGAGGTCGACGGGGCGCATCTCGCCCGCCTCGTCGAGTTGGTAGGCGGCGGTTGTGCCGTCCCCCTCGCCGTCGGCCTCGGGCAGGAACGCACCGCACTTCTGGCAGTAGTTCGCGCCCTCCGGGTTGGCGAACCCGCACTCAGGGCAGTGCACGGCGCGCCTCCCGTCAGCGATCGCCGTCGGGGATCGCCTTGCCGGCGAGGATGTCGGTCAGCTGCTGCACGTCTCCGCCGGTGATCGACGACTCTCCCGCTTGGTGCTTGATCCGCAGCCGGTTGACCAGCTCGGCGCGGAGGATGTCGATCTTGCCGTGCAGGATGCGCCGCCGGTATGAGACCTCCTGCTCCTCGGCGGTCAGCTCGTCGATCAGCCGCTTGAGCTCGTCGTCGGAGAGCGCGCCGAGATCTGGGAAGGTGTCGTCCATGGGGTCGCCGGTTTCCTTTCCGTGGGCCGAAGATCGAGTATAGACCCATCCGTCAAGTCGAGCTTGAGGGTCGGCGCCGCGCCTGCAAGAAGCGCGCGCCGTCGGCGAGGTAGATCGCCGTCGCCCAGAGGGTGAGCGCCAGGCCGAGGTAGAGCAGCGCCGTCGCGACCCAGGTGTCGACCACGAGCGCGAGCGCGATCGCCCCCATCACCGGCCAGACCGCCCAGCGGCCGACCATGTTGATCTTGAGATCCATCCCGGCCCGCAGCCCGACCTGGGTCAGCGCGAGCATCGTCAGCTCGCGCGCGACGAGCACCGCCAGCGCCCACCGCGGCAGCAGCTCGAAGTGCCAGCAGACCGCCACGCCGCAGATCACCAGCGCGCGATCGGTGAGCGGGTCGAGCAGCGCGCCGAGCCGGCTGTACTGGCCGGTGAGGCGGGCCGCCAGGCCGTCGAGCTGGTCGCCCCAGGCGATCGCCAGGAAGATCGCCGCGGCGGCCGGGTCGCGGCCGTCGTCGGAGCTGAGCGCGACGGCCAGGAACACCGGCAGCAAGGCGATGCGCGTGTAGGAGACGATGTTGGGGACCGTCCACGGGCGCAGCGGCTGGCCCTTCTGGGTCTCCGGCGGCGGTCCGCCCGAGCGGTCGATTCCGAGCAGCCGGCGCGGGCTCAGGGCAGGGCGCGCCACAGCTCCACCGCGGCCTCGGCCGCACCCTGCAGCGGCAGCGCGCGGCGCTCGCGCCCGCGCCGCACCTGCGCCTCGACCTCGCCCGCCTCGATCCCCTTGCGCCCGATGGTCAGCCGCAGCGGCGCGCCGAGCAGCTCGGCGTCGGCGAACTTCTCCCCGGCGCTGGCGCCGCGGTCGTCGTAGAGAACGTCGAGGCCCGTCGCGCGTAGGTCGTCGTAGAGGGCGTCGGCGACCGTGCGGGCCTCCTCCCCCTGCTTGCCGAGCGTGACCAGGTGGATGTCGAAAGGGGCGAGCGCGCGCGGCCAGGCGATCCCGTGCTCGTCGGCGGTCTGCTCGACCGCCGCGGCGACGATCCGGGCCGGGCCGATGCCGTAGGACCCCATCCAGATGTCGTGCTCGGCGCCCTGCTCGTCGAGGAACCGCGCCCCGAGCGGCGCGGTGTAGCGGGTGCCGAGCTTGAAGATGTTGCCGACCTCGATCGCCGGCTCGATCCGGATCGTGCCGCCGTTGGGGCAGCGGTCGCCGGCGGCGACGTCGCGGACGTCGCCCCAGTTGACCTCGAAGTCGCGGCCCGGCTGCACGCCGCGCAGGTGGCGGCCCTCCTCGTTGGCGCCGACGACGAGGCCGGCGAGGCCCTCCAGCGCCTCGTCGGCGAGCACCGGCACGCGCGCCTGCACCGGGCCGATGAAGCCGGGGGGCGCCGCGAACACCGAGCGGATCTCCTCCTCGGTGGCCTGTCGGGCGGGCGCGCCGAGCCGGTTGGCCAACTTGATCTCGTTGAGCCGGTGGTCGCCGCGTACGAGCACCAGCAGCGGCCGGCCGTCGTCGCGGATCATCGGCAGCGCCTTGACCAGCGCGCCCGCAGGCACGCCGAGCAGTCCGGAGACCTCCTCGATCGTCCGGGCCTCCGGCGTGTCGACCGGCTCGGGCGCGGCCAGCGGCGCGGGCAGGCCGGCGACCGGCTGCGCGGTCGCCCGGGCGATCTCGACGTTGGCCGCATACCCGGCGTCCGACAGCGCGACCTCGTTCTCCCCCGCCGCACACGGCGCCATGTACTCGTGGGCGCCGACGCCGCCCATCATCCCGACGTCGGACTCGACGCGGTACCACTCCAGCCCGGAGCGGTCGAAGATGCGGTCGTAGGCATCGACGTGCAACTGGTAGGAGCGGTCGAGGCCGGCCGCGTCGCGGTCGAAGGAGTAGGAGTCCTTCATGATGAACTCGCGCGTGCGCAGCACCCCCGCGCGCGGGCGCGGCTCGTCGCGCTCCTTGACCTGGAAGTGGTAGAGCATCAGCGGCAGGTCGCGGTAGGAGCGGACCTCGCGGGCGACGTGGAAGGTCAGCGCCTCCTCGTGGGTCATCGCCAGCACGAGATCGGCGCCCCTGCGGTCCTCGAGCTTGAACAGCTCGTCGATCTCGTAGCGGCCGGTCCGCCGCCACAGCTCGGCGGGCTGGAGGACGGGAAGCAGCAGCTCCTGGGCCCCGATCCCGTCCATCTCCTCGCGGATGATCCGCTCGACGCGGCGGTGGGCCCGCCAGCCCGCCGGCAGGTAGCTCCACATGCCGGCGCCGAGCTGGCGGATCAGGCCCGCCCGAACCATCAGCTTGTGGGAGATCGCCTCCGCGTCGGCGGGGGCCTCCTTCTCGGTCGGCAGGAGGTAGGCGCTCTGGCGCGTCATCGGCGGCGAGTCTATTCGTGCTGGCCGACCGCCGGGGCGCAACGCCGCGGCCGCCCCTCAACCGGGCGCGCGAATCTGCCGATGGGCCTGTTGCGGCGCACTGGCTCCCTGTCGCCGCGGCAGCGATGCCCAGATTCGACCGACCCCACATCCGCCGTGCGATCGTCGCGGCCGCGCTGCTCGCGTGGCTGGCGTTCGCTCTTCACGCACTCGGGCTGTTCGACGGCGCGTTCCTCTTCGACGACCTCCTCTACACCGCGCTGCTGCTCGCCTCGACGGCGATCTGCGGCGTCCGCGCGGTGACCTCGGCGACCGAGCGGGTGCCGTGGGCGCTGATGACCGCTGCGCTGGCGTCCTGGACGCTCGGCGACGCGCTCTGGAGCGTCAGCGTCGTGCTCGCGCGGCCGCTGCCGTCGCCGTCGATCTCCGACACCTTCTACCTCGCCTTCTACCCGTTCGCCTACGCGGCGCTGGTGATGCTCGTGCGCCGCCAGGCCGGGCTCGCCTCGCGCGATCTCTGGGTCGACGGCGTGATCGGCGCGTCCTGTGCGACCGCGATCGCGATCGCGATCGCGTTCCCGGCCTTCGGCGTGTCGGGCTCGGAGACGGTGCCGGTCGCGACCAACCTCGCCTATCCGGTGCTCGACACCGTGCTGGTGGTCTTCGTGGTGGTGGTCTTCGGGCTGTCGGGCTGGCGGCCGGACCGGCGCTGGCTGCTGCTCGGCGCCGGTCTGGCCATGATGGCGCTCGCCGACAGCGCCTACCTGATCGAGAACGCGAGCGGCGGCTACGTCGAGGGGGGCGTCGTCGACATGGGCTGGCCGGCGGCGACCCTGCTGCTGGGATTCGCCGCCTGGACGCCGGCGGGCGTCCCGGCCGCGCCCCGCGAGAGTGACCGTCGGCTGGTCCTGGTCCCGGTGCTCTGCGGCCTCGCCGCGCTGACGCTGCTGGCGTTCGCCGTCTTCGGGACGCTCCCGCAGGAGGCGGCGCTGCCGGCGCTGCTGACGCTGCTGGTGGTCACCGCGCGGATGGGGATCGCCTATGTGGAGGGACAGCAGACGATGGAGGCCAACCGCGTCGCCGCGTTGACCGACGGCCTCACCGGCCTGGGCAACCGCCGCGCGCTGCTCGCCGATCTCGAGCGCGCGACCGCCCGCGCCAGCGTCGATCGCCCTTGGATCTGCGTGGTGCTCGACCTCGACGGCTTCAAGGCCTACAACGACGCCTTCGGCCATCCCGACGGCGACCGGCTGCTCAGCCGTCTCGGCGCGCGGCTGGCGAGTGCCGTCGACGGTCGCGGCGCGGCCTACCGGCTCGGCGGCGACGAGTTCTGCGTGCTCGCCTCCGCGGGCCCCGAGGACGCCCGGCGGATCGTCAACGCCACCCGCGCGGCGCTGACCGAGTCGGGCGAGGGGTTCGCGGTCACCAGCTCGGCCGGCGTGGTCAACATTCCGATCGACGCGCTCGTGCCGTCGGAGGTGCTGCTGATCGCCGACCGCCGGATGTACGCCGACAAGGGCCGGCGCAGCTCGTCGGCCGGCCACCAGTCGCGCGCGGTGCTGCTGCGGATCCTTCGCGAGCGCGAGCCCGAGCTGCACCGCCACCTCGTCGGCGTCGCCGAGCTGGCGCGCGCGGTCGGGCGCGAGCTGGGGATGGACGGCGAGGAGCTCGACGAGGTCGCCCGCGCCGCGGAGCTGCACGACATCGGCAAGATCGCGATCCCCGAGGAGATCCTCCACAAGCCGGGGCCGCTCGACCCCGACGAGTGGGCGTTCGTCCGCCGTCATCCGGTGGTCGGCGAGCGGATCCTCAGCGCGGCGCCGGCGCTGCGCCCGGTCGCGCGGCTTGTCCGCTCGACCCACGAGCGGTGGGACGGCGCCGGCTATCCCGACGGTCTCGCCGGGGAGAAGATCCCGCTCGGAGCGCGGATCGTCGCCGTCTGCGACGCCTACGAGGCGATGCTCGCCGACCGCCCCTACCGCGCGGCGCTGACCTCCGAGGCGGCGGTCGCCGAGCTGCGCGTCGCCGCCGGCAGCCAGTTCGATCCCCAGGTCGTCGACGTCTTCACCGCCGCGCTCGAGACCCGCGCCCCCGAGCCCCTCTCCGCCTGAATGCCTCAGGTTCTCGTGAAGCGGCGGCCGGCGGTCGGCGAGACGTCCTCGCCGAGCTTGACCTGGCGCCGCTCGGCGTTGGCGGCCGGGGCCATCGGCAGCGCGGTCGCGCCCTCGGCCAACGCCTCGGCGCTGGCGGCCTTCGCCTCGAGCGCCGCGAGCCGCTCGGGAGTCAGCTCGCCGGCGTTCTCCTCCTCGATCCGCTCCAGCCACTGGGCGCCGGCGGCGGCCTCCGCGTCGTCGAAGACGGTCTGGCCGACCTTCAGCGACCGGTCGATCTCGGCGAACAGCTCGTCGACGAGGCGCTCCTGCGGGACCTTGCGCAGCGGCTTGCCGTGGGCGAAGATCAGCCCCTCGTTCTTGGCGCCGGTGATGCCGAAGTCGGCCTGGGCGGCCTCGCCGAGCCCGTTGACCGCGCAGCCGAGCACCGCCACCTCGACCGGCTCGAGGTAGCTCTCGAGCCGCCGCTCGATCTCGGCGACGACGGTGTCCATGTCGAACTGGAGCCGCCCGCAGGTCGGGCAGGCGATCAGCACGGGACCGCGCTCGCGCAGCTTGAGCGCCTTGAGGATCTCCCAGGCGACCTTGACCTCCTCCTCGGCGTGGAAGGTCGAGAGCGAGATGCGGATCGTGTCGCCGACGCCGTCGGCGAGCAGCGTGCCGAGGCCGACCGCCGACTTCAGCGAGCCCGACCACTTGGTGCCGGCCTCGGTGATCCCGAGGTGCAGCGGGTAGTCGATCTTCTGCGACAGCAGCCGGTTGGAGGCGATCGTGTTGGGGACGCTGGTCGACTTGATCGAGACCTTGAAGTCCTCGAAGTCGAGCCGCTCCATCAGCTCGACGAACTCGACGGCGGCCTGGACCAGCGCCTCGACGGAGCTCTCGCGCTCGAGCGCGTGGAGGTGCTTGGGAAGCGAGCCGGAGTTGACCCCGATTCGCATCGGCGTCGAGTGGCGGCGGGCGACCTCGACCACCTCGGCGACCTTCTCGGGCCCGCCGATGTTGCCGGGGTTGAGCCGCACGCAGTGGGCGCCGGCTTCGATCGCCTTGATCGCGAGGGTGTGGTTGAAGTGGATGTCGGCGATCACGGGGATCGGCGACTCGACGACGATCCGCTTCAGCGCCTCGACGTCGCGCTCGCGCGGGACCGCGCAGCGGACGATGTCGCCCCCGGCGTCGGCGATCGCGTGGATCTGGCGCATCGTGGCGTCGTAGTCGGCGGTCTCGGTCTTGGTCATCGACTGGACCGCGACCGGGGCCCCACCGCCGATCTTGACGCCGCCGACGTCTATCTGGCGCTTGGAAGCCATCGACCCCGAAGGGTATCGCCCGGCCCCGCGCGCCTGGGCGGTCGGGGCCGCGCCGGTCAGGCGACGCTGCGCAGCCGCGTGCGGGCGCGCTGGGCCATCACCGCTCCCCAGTCGGAGTCGTGGATCTGGACCGGCGCCGTGGTGGCGAGGAAGTCGGCGAGCACGGCGGTCAGCCCGGCGGGGTCCTCGAGGTGCGGGAAGTGGGCGGCGCGCGGCAGCGTCTCGAAGCGGCAGTGCGGGATCTCGGCGGCGGCGGCGACGCCGTGGCCGATCGGGATCGTGCGGTCGCGCTCGCCCCAGACGATCAGGGTCTGCATCTCACCGAGCAGGTAGAGCCGGTCGCGCGCGCTGACCCGCTGGCCGTGGCGGTCGATCACCGCGCGCAGGGTCTGCATGAACGCCTGGCGCGAGCCCTCCGGCTCGAGCGGCCCCAGCGCTCGAGCGACGGCCTGCAGCGCCGCCCCCTCGGAGCGCCCGGCGGCTCGCAGGCGGCTGCCGGCGGCCGCGATCGCGCCGACCACCGGCCGTCGCGTCGCCACCTTCAGCGCCAGGTCGGCGCCCGGCAGCGCCGCCCCGCGCAGCAGTGGGCTGACCTCGTCGCCGAGGCCGCCGCTGGAGATCAGCACGAGCCGCTCAGTGCGCTGGGGGTGCTGGTAGAAGAACTGCATCGCGACCCCGCCGCCGAGCGAGTGGCCGACGATCGTGGCCCGGTCGACGCCGAGCGTCGAGAGCATGTCGCGGATCATCGCCGCGTGGGCGCCGAGCGAGTAGTCCCCGCGCGGCGTCGCGGCGTCGCCGTGGCCGATCAGGTCGGGCGCGATCACACGGTGGCCCTCCTCCGCGAGCGCGAGCGCGACCCGCTCCCAGTGGCGCGAGGAGTTGACCATCCCGTGGATCAGGACGACCACCGGGCCCTCGCCCGCGGTCCGATACACGGCGCGATGGCCGTGCAGCTCGACCTCGTGGGCCGGAAACGGGCTCGACTGAGCGGCTGAGTCCACGGCAGGACCCTAGCTCCGATTGGCGCTGCGGTCGAGGATGCCGAGCACGACCTCGTAGGCGGCGGCGAGGGCGTCGACGGTGACCGACTCCCCCGGCTCGTGGTTGCGCTCGGTGCCGTTGGCGACGTTGACGACCGGGATGCCGCGCTGGACCAGCACGTTGGCGTCGCTGCCGCCGCCGGTGGCGATCGTCCGTGGCTCGATCCCGAGCGCCTCCAGCGCGCCGGCGGCCGCCTCGACCGCGGGCGCGGTACGCGGCAGCGAGTAGGCGCGAAACAGCTGCTCGACGGTCGTCTCGAGGTCGCAGCCGCCGTCGCTGGCCGCCTCGGTGAGCGCGTCGAGGATCGCGGTGACCGTCTCCCCCGCCCGCGCCTCGTCGAGGCTGCGCGCCTCGAAGGTCGCGATGCACCGCTCCGCGACGACGTTGGCGGCGGTCCCGCCGGAGATCGTCCCGACGTTGGCGGTCGTCTCGCCGTCGAGGCGGCCGAGATCCATCATGGCGACCGCCCGGGCCATCGCGACGATCGCGTTGTGGCCGGTCTCGGGCCGGATCCCGGCGTGGGCGGCGGCGCCGTGCATGCGCGCCTCGACGCGGTAGTAGCTCGGGGCGGCGACGACCAGCTCACCGATCGGCGTGGCGTGGTCGAGGACGTAGCCGAAGTCGGCGCGCAGCTGGTGGCGCAGCTCCTTGACGCCGAGCAGCGCGATCTCCTCGCAGGTGGTCGCCAGCAGCTCGACGCCGACCGGCGCGCCTCCGGCGGCGTAGCGGCGCGCGACCGCCAGCAGCACGGCGACGGCCGCCTTGTTGTCCGCGCCGAGGATGCCCTCGTTGCGGTTGGCGATCCGGCCCTCGACGATCTCGGGCTCGATCGGCGCGGTTGGCGGCACCGTGTCGAGGTGGGCGCAGAGCAGCACGATCGGCGCGCCGGGCGGGCCCGGGATCCGGGCGAGCAGGTTGCCGGCATCGGACCCGGTGGCGGTGGCGCTGTCGTCCTCGGCGACCTCGAGGCCGCAGCCGCGCAGCTGCTCGGCGACGCGATCGGCGACCGCCCGCTCCGACCGCGACGGGCTCTCGATCGCGCAGAGCGCGACGAGGTCGGCGACGAGCGCGTCGCGCTCGGCGGCGGTGGCGCGGGGCGGCGAGCCGGCAGCCGCTGCGTCCTTCGGGCCGTCGGGCTGGCCGCGTGGGCCGTCGCCGAACCCGCCGCTCCAGTCGCCGGTCACGGCCACGGCGCCGCTAGACGCGCGACTCGGAGTCCGCCCGCGTGCCGGCCGAGGCGGAGATCTCGCCGCCGTCGTCGGGATCGTCGGCGACCGTGCGCTCGCGCGACCTGGCGAGCGCCGCGCCGACGAAGTCGCGGAACAGCGGCTGCGGGCGCAGCGGCCGGGACTTGAACTCCGGATGGAACTGCGATGCGACGAAGAACGGGTGGTCGGGCAGCTCGACGATCTCGACGAGACGCTCATCCGGCGAGGTGCCCGAGCAGACCAGGCCCTCGGCCTCGAGCCGGCGGCGGAGGTGGTTGTTGACCTCGTAGCGGTGGCGGTGGCGCTCGTAGATGACGGCCTCGCCGTAGATCTCCCGCGCCCGGGTGCCCTCATGCAGCTTGACCGGGTCGGCTCCGAGCCGCATCGTGCCACCCATGTCGCGGACCTCCTTCTGCTCGGGGAGCAGATCCACGACCGGGAACGGCGTCTCGGGGTCGAACTCGGTCGAGTTCGCGCCGTCGAGCCCGACGACGTGGCGGGCGAAGTCGGCGACGGCGATCTGCATGCCGAGGCAGATGCCGAGGTACGGGACGCCGTTCTCGCGCGCCCAGCGGGCGGCGCGGATCTTGCCCTCCACCCCGCGGACGCCGAAGCCGCCGGGAATCAGGATGCCGTCGCAGCCCTCGAGCCGCTCGAGCTCCTCCTCACCGGTGAGCTGCTCGGAGTCGATCCAGTCGATCTCGACCTTGCCGCCGTGGTGGGCGCCGCCGTGGCCGAGCGCCTCGATCACCGACAGGTAGGCGTCCTCGAGCTTGGTGTACTTGCCGACCAGCCCGATCTTCACGACCTCGCTCGCCTCGTCATAGCGCTTGACCAGCGACTCCCAGGCCGAAAGGTCGGGGCTCTCGGTCTCGATGTCGAAGCGGTCGAGGATCTGGTCGTCGACGCCCTCGGCGCGGAAGTAGAGCGGCACCTTGTAGATCGAGTCGACGTCGCGTGCGGAGACGACCGAGTCGACCGGGAGGTTGACGAACAGCGCGATCTTCTCGCGGATGTCGCGCGACAGCGGTTCCTCGCAGCGGCACATCACCATGTCCGGCTGGATGCCGATCCGCCGCAGCTCCTGGACGGAGTGCTGGGTCGGCTTGGTCTTCAGCTCGCCGGCGTGGCCGAGGAACGGGACCAGCGTCAGGTGGAGGAACATGCAGCGGTCGCGGCCCTCGTCGACCTGGAACTGGCGCAGCGCCTCGAGGAACGGCAGCGACTCGATGTCGCCGACGGTGCCGCCGATCTCGGTGATGACGATGTCGACGTCCTCCATCGCGGCGACGCGGAGGATCCGGCTCTTGATCTCGTCGGTGATGTGCGGGATCACCTGGACGGTTCCGCCGAGGTAGTCGCCGCGGCGCTCGCGCCGGATCACGGAGTCGTACACGGCGCCGGTGGTGACGTTGGAGCTGCGGTTGGTGTTGACGTCGGTGAACCGCTCGTAGTGGCCCAGGTCGAGGTCTGTCTCGGCCCCGTCCTCGGTGACGAACACCTCACCGTGTTGGAACGGGCTCATCGTGCCGGGGTCGACGTTGATGTAGGGGTCGAACTTCTGCAGCGAGACCGACAGCCCTCGGGCCACCAGCAGCTGCCCGATCGACGCGGCCGCGATCCCCTTGCCCAGCGACGACACGACGCCGCCGGTGACGAAGATGAACCGGGTGCGGGTCGACTTAGCTGACACGGCGTCCTCCGGGGTCGGCGGTCGGCTCTGGTGGGTTCAGGGGCGAGCGACCTTGCATCGACTGCACCTGTGCAGCGTAGCGCGAGCCCAGGACGTCGCTCATGCGGCCAGCAGCTCCCGAGCGTGGCGGCGGGCGCCGGCGTCGGAGGCGTCGGCGCCGAGCATCCGGCACAGCTCCTCGACGACCGCGTCGGCTTCCAGCCGCTCGACCTCGGTCCGCGCCAGCTCGCCGGCCGCGGTCTTCTCGATCCGGAAGTGGCCCTCGGCGAGCGCGGCGATCTGCGGCAGATGGGTTATGCAGAGCACCTGGCGGCCGTCGCCGAGCGCCCGCAGCCGCTCGCCGACTGCCCGTGCGGTCTGTCCGCCGACGCCGGAGTCGACCTCGTCGAAGACCAGGGTCGGCGCCCCGCCGACGCCCGCGACCGCCATCAGCGCCAGCATCACCCGCGACAGCTCGCCGCCGGAGGCCGCCTCGCGGACGGGGGCGGCCGGCACGCCGGGGTTCGGCGCAAGCATCAGCTCGACGCGCTCGGCGCCGCTGGCCGCGATCTCGCCGCGTGGCTCGAGCACCACCTCGAAGCTCGCGCCGTCCATCGCCAGCGCCGCAAGCTCGGCGACGACCCGCCGGGCGAGCTCGGGGGCGGCGGCGCGGCGGCCAGCGGTCAGCTCCGCGGCGAGCCGCTCGAGCTGCGAGGTAGCCTCGGCGAGCTCGGCCTCGGCCCGCTCGAAGGCGACCTCTCCCCCCTCCAGGCGCGCGATCTCGGCGCGGCAGCCCTCGGCGTGGGCGAGCACCGCCTCGACGGTGCCGCCGTGCTTGCGCGCGAGCCGGTCGTACTCACCGAGACGGGCCTCCACCTCGTCGAGGCGGCCGGGGTCGCCCTCCAGCCCGTCGAGGTATCGGCGCAGCTCTCCGGCGAGGTCGTCGGCCTCGAGCCGCAGGCCGCGCAGCCGCTCGGCGAGTCCGTCCAGCTCCGTGTCGGCGCCGGCGACCGCGTCGGCTGCGCGCTCCGCGGCCCCGAGCAGGGCGGCCGCGCCGCCGTCTCCGTCGGCCGGGGACAGCGCCTGCGCCCCGGCGGCCGCGGCGGCGCGCAGGCCGTCGAGCTGGCGCAGCCGGCCGCGCTGGGCGGTCAGCTCGGCCTGCTCGGCCGCGGTCGGGGCGACGGCCTCGATCTCCTCCAGCTCGAACCGCAACAGGTCGAGGTCGCGATCGCGCGTGCCCGCCCTGCCGCGCAGCTCCTCGAGATCGGCGCGGGCGGCCCGCAGACGGCCGTGTGCGGCGGCGACCTGGCCACGCAGCTCGCGCTGGCCGGCGCCCGCGAACCCGTCGAGCAGGTCGAGCTGGGCGGCGGCCACGGTCAGCTTGCGGTGCTCGTGCTGGCCGAAGAACGACACCAGCCGCCCACCGAGCTCGCGCAGGTCGGCGGCCGTCGCCGAGCGGCCCTGGACGTACGCTCGCGTGCGGCCCTCCGCCGACACCCGCCGCGCGAGCACGATCTCTCCGCCGCCGCTGTCGACGCGGTCGCGCAGGTCGGCCAGCTCGTCGCCGTCGAGGAGGTCGTCGGGCAGGTCGAAGACGCCCTCGACGTAGGCCTCCTGAGCGCCCGGCCGCACGATCCCCGACCGCGGCTTGCCACCGAGCAGCAGGTCAAGGGCGTGCGCGAGGACGGTCTTGCCGGCCCCGGTCTCCCCGGTGATCGCCGTCAGGCCGCCGCCGGGCCTCAGCTCGGCCCGCTCGATCAGCAGCAGGTTCTCGATTCGCAGCTCCGACAGCACGCGTCTGGTGTACCGCCGCGACCGGACAGACGACGGATCGCGACGACCGACGGCGGCCAAGCCGACGGTCGCCTCGTCCGGGAGCCGCCGCCGGCGGCGCCTAGGCGCCCTGCGTCGGCGCCGGGCGCGCCGCGACCTGGTCGTCGGGCCCCTGGTTCTGCTCCCACCATGCGTTGATCGCGTCGATCGCCGGGCGCATGATCAGGTTCTTCTGGAAGTTCTCGGTGTCGTTGACGTTCGGCACCGGGCCGTCCGGAACGGGCACGTCGAGCAGCTCGCAGAGCGGCTCCCAGCCATCGGCGGGGTTCCAGACCAGCAGGCGGTCGGCGGGAACGGTGTCGATGACCTCCTGGTTCCAGCGCTCCATCTGGGTGGCCATCTCGTCGGGATCGCCCCCGGTGTTGACCAGCATGTCGGCCCGGCCCCACATGTCTCCGAGCAGGTCGAGCCAGCTGGCGTAGAGCGGGTCGATCAGGTACTGCGCGCGGACGAGGTGGTGCATGACCGTGTCGCCGAACCAGATCTGCGCGATCGTGTCGTTCATGCTGCGGACCCAGCTCTCGGCCGAGCGGACGCTCAGCAGCACCTTGGCGTCGGGGTAGACGTCCATCAGCTCGCGCCAGAAGTACGACCCTGGGAAGTCGACGATCGACTCCTTGCCGGCGAGCAGCTCGTCCCAGTCGCCGTTGCCCTCGAACGCTGCGCGCCACTGCGGGATGCTCTTGACCGGGTCGGCCATCATGTCGCGCATGTGGTAGCAGGGCAGCCCGAGCATCTCGAGCGCCACCAGCTGGGTCGTCGTCGCGGTGCGAGGCAGGCCCGCTCCGATCAGCTTCATACGTGTGTCCTCCTGGTGAGTTGGAAGGGGGCGCATCCTACGCGCCATGCGCCGGCCGGCCGCTAACGGGCGAGCTTGCCGAACTTGTCGCGCAGCCGGTGGTAGAAGCTCGCGCCCTCGAGCTGAGCCAGCTGCGCCATGTGGTGGCGGAAGCGCACCTCGACCTGCTCGTGTGGCGCGAGCGTGCAGACGGTGCGGCCGTCGGTGGTCACGTCGACCGGCTCGTCGGGCGACTTGTTGAGCACCTGGAGCACGTCGTCGGGGGCGACCACCAGCGCACGCGCCGAGAGCGTGTGCGGGGCGATGAACGAGACGACATAGCCCTCCACGCCCCAGGCCATCACCGGCCCGCCGTTGGCGAGGTTGTAGCCCGTCGAGCCGGCGGGTGTGGCGATGACCAGGCCGTCGCAGCGCACTTCGCCGATCTGCTCGCCCTTGACGGCGTAGCTGAGCGAGGCGACGCGCAGGTCCGCGCGGCGGTGGAAGGAGACGTCGTTGACCGCCAGCCGCGCTCCGGAGGATGTCTCGACCTCGAGCGCGGGCAGCGGCAGCACTTCGAACTGCCCGCTCAGCGCCCGCGCGACCGCCGCGGAAAGGTCGTCGCGATCGATCGTCGCGAGGAAGCCGATCGCGCCGAAGTTGATCGCGAAGACCGGCACCTCGCGGCCGGCGAAGCGGCGCATCGCCGAGAGGATCGTGCCGTCGCCGCCGAGCGCGACGGCGAGGTCGGTGGGACCGTCGGGGTCGGCGCCCAGCTCGACCCCGGGCAGCGCGGGAACGTCGTGCTTGGCCAGCTCCTCGGCCGGCACGCGAACGGCGATCCCTGCTGTACTGGCCAGCTCGACGAGGCGCCGCAGCCCCTCGCCGGTCGCCCCGCCCGGACTCTGGCGCGTGAAGACGGTGATCGTGGCGGGCGCCCTCACGGCTCCACCGTTCGCGCCGCCGCTTCCAGCTCCTGCACCGCGCCGGCCCGCCCGGCCTCGGCGAGGTGGACGAATGTCTCGCGGTTTCCGGCCGGTCCGGGCAGCCCCGACGAGGCGAAGCCGAGCACGGCGGCGCCCAACTCGTCGCGGGCGTGGGCGGCGACCGCGACCAGCGCCGAGCGCCGCTCGCCCGCCGCGCGGACCACTCCCCCGCTCCCGACTCGCTCGCGCCCGACCTCGAACTGCGGCTTGACCATCGCGAGGCAGTCGTAGCGCGGCGCGGCGCAGGCCAGTACCGCGCCCAGCAGCTTGCGCAGCGAGATGAAGGAGACGTCGACGGCGATCAGGTCGGGCGCGAACGGCAGCTGGGCCGGCTCCAGGGCCCGTGCGTTGACCCGCTCGAGAACCGTGACCCGGTCGTCCTCGCGCAGCTTCCAGCTCAGCTCGCCGTAGGCCACGTCGACGCAGGCGACGGCGTCGGCCCCGCGCTGGAGCAGGCAGTCGGTGAAGCCTCCGGTCGAGGCGCCGACGTCCATGCAGCGCCGGCCGGCGGGGTCGACGGCGAGCGCGTCGAGGGCGTTGGCGAGCTTGACGCCGCCGCGCGAGACGTAGCGGGGTCCGTCGGCGACCGCCAGGTCGGCGTCCTCGGCGACCATCTGGCCGGGCTTCTCGACGCGCCGGCCGTCACGGCCGATCCGCACCTCGCCGGCCATCACGGCCGCTGCGGCGCGCGAGCGCGACTCGTAGAGCCCGCGCTCGGCCAGCAGGGTGTCGACCCGGCGCTTGCCCACGCGGCAGAGCCTACCCGGGCCGCCGCGCCGGCTCAGCGGGCGGCGTGGGCGCGGACGGCGTCGTAGGCGAGCTCGGGGCCGTAGCCCTTGCGGACGAGCATCCGCCAGGCGCGATCGCGCGAGCGGTCGTCGGCGGGTGGCTCGGGGACCTTCTGGGCGAGCAGCGCGAGCGCGTCGCCGAGCTCGTCCTCGGGCGCCGTGCGGGCGAGCGCCTCCTCGACGAGGTGGTCGGGAACCCCGCGACGGCGCAGGTCGCGGTCGATCCGCTCGCTGCCCCACCGCTCCAGGGTCCGCTTGTCCTCGGCGAACCGCTGGGCGTAGCGGGCGTCGTCGAGGAAGCCGGCGGCGGTCAACTCCTCGACCGCGCCGTCGATCGATTCCGGCTCGACCCGCTTGCCCTCCAGGTAGGCGCGTAGCTCGGCCACCGTGCGCTCCTTGCGGTTGAGCGCACGGTAGGCGAGCTCGAGGGCGCGCTGGCGCTCCTGGGTCACTACGCCGCCTGCTGGGCCACCTCGCCGGTCTCCGGGTCGACCCCCGGAGGCACGGCGGCGACGGGCGTCGCCTCGGCGCCGATGCCGACCGCCGCGTAGATCCGCTGCTCGAGCTCGGCCATCATCTCCGGGTTCTCGCGCAGGTAGGCCTTGGCGTTGTTGCGGCCCTGGCCGAGTCGCTGGTCGCCGTAGGAGAAGAACGAGCCCGACTTGGTGACGATGTCGTGCTCGATGCCGAGGTCGATCAGACACCCCTCGGACGAGATTCCGGCCCCGTACTCGATGTCGAACTCGGCCTGGCGGAACGGCGCCGCGACCTTGTTCTTGACCACCTTGACCCGGACCCGGTTGCCGACCGCCTCGGTGCCCTCCTTGAGGGTCTCGATCCGGCGGATGTCGAGCCGCTGGGAGGAGTAGAACTTCAGCGCGCGGCCGCCCGGCTGGGTCTCCGGCGAGCCGAACATCACGCCGATCTTCTCGCGGATCTGGTTTGTCAGCAGGCAGAGCGTGTTGGCGCGGTTGAGGTTGCCGGCCAGCTTGCGCATCGCCTGGCTCATCATCCGCGCCTGGACGCCGACGGTCTGGTCGCCCATCTGGCCCTCCAGCTCGGCCTTCGGCGTCAGCGCGGCGACGGAGTCGATCGCGACGACGTCGACGGTCCCGGAGCGGATCAGCATGTCGGCGATCTCGAGCGCCTGCTCGCCGTAGTCGGGCTGGGAGACCAGCAGCTCGTCGACGTCGACCCCGATCCGCTTGGCATAGAGCGGGTCCATCGCGTGCTCGGCGTCGATGAACGCGCAGATCCCGCCCTGCTTCTGGGACTCGGCGAGGACGTGGTAGACGAGCGTCGTCTTGCCCGAGGACTCCGGCCCGAAGACCTCGACGATCCGCCCGCGCGGCATGCCGCCGACGCCGAGCGCGAGGTCGAGCGACAACGCGCCGGTCGGGATGGCGGAGACGCGGACGGCCGCCTCGTCGTCGCCCATCTTCATGATCGCGCCGTCGCCGAAGTCCTTGCGGATCTGGGCGATCGCGCTGTTCAGCGCGGCGTCGCGGGCCTTGGCGGCCTTCTCCTGGTCCTTGTCCATGCCGATCTCCTCGAAGTACGTTGGAGGCCAGAGGCTAGGTCGCGGATCGGACAGCGTGAACACGCTTCCGCGTCAGTTGCGTGACGGCGCGGTCACGCGATCGTCACCGCGGTGGCGCGGCGGGCGCGCGGAGCAGCCGGCGAACGAGGTGCAGCGCCAGCGTCGTAGAGCGGTCGCGCACGTCGGCGCGGCTCCCGGGCAGCGCGATCTGGCGCGTCAGCTTGTCGCCGGCGACCGTGCGCGCCGCTATGTGGACGGTCCCGACCGGCTTCTCGGCGGTGCCGCCGCCGGGTCCCGCGATCCCCGTCACCCCGACCCCCACGTCGGCGCCGAAGCGGTCGATCGCGCCGGCCGCCAGCGCCTCGGCCACCTCCGCCGAGACCGCGCCGTGGGCCTCGATCAGCGCCGGGTCCACACCGAGCAGCTCCGCCTTGGCCCGGTTGGAGTAGGCGACCACGCCGCCCGCGAAGTGGGCCGAGGACCCCGGCAGCTCGGTCAGCCTCGCCGCGAGCAGCCCGCCGGTGCACGACTCGCCGACGGCGATCGTCCGCCCCTCCAGCAGTCGCGCCACCTGCTCGTCGACCGAGCTGCCGTCGGTCGAGAAGATCGTGTCGGCGTGGCGCCCGCGCAGAACCTCCTCGAACGCCGTCCAGGCGCCGGCGGCGCCGGTCTCGTAGCGGGTGACCACCTCGACCTCGCCGCGCCGCAGGCAGGTCGTGATCTCCAGCTCGCCGAACCCCTCGACCGCCTGCTCGGCGATCCGCAGCGTCTCGGCGATCTCCGACTCGGGGATGCCGAACAGTCGCACCATCGTCTGCTCGTAGTCGGTCGCGCGCGCCAGCACCGCCTGAAACGGCGGCGCGGCGACCGCGTCGGGCCACATCCGCTGCAGCTCGCGCGGCGGGCCGGGCAGGATCACCACCGCCGGCGTGCCCTCCCCGGCCGGCACCGCGATCCCGGGCGCCGTACCGACCGGCGCCAGCACGGTCGCGCCATCGGGCACCAGCGCCTGCTTGCGGTTGGAGGCCAGCACCGCCTCCGGATCGAGATCGGGCCAGCGATCCATCAGCGGACGCAGGATCTCGGCGATCCGCTCCTCCAGCTCCCGGTCGAGCGCCAGCTCGCGCCCGGCGAAGCGGGCGACGATCTCGAGCGTCAGGTCGTCGGCGGTCGGACCGAGACCGCCGCTGGTGAGGATCAGGTCGACGCCCTCGGCGGCGAGGAACCGCAGCTGGGCCTCCATATCCCCGGGACGGTCGCCGCAGATCGTGATGTGGGCGAGGTCGATCCCCAGCTCGCGCAGCCGGTCCGACAGCCACGGTCCGTTGCGGTCGCGCACGCGGCCGGTCAGCACCTCGGTGCCGGTGACGACGATGCCGGCGCGAGCGCTCATGCGCAGGGCGCCTCGCCGGCGTCGATCTCGGCCGTCCCGTCGCGCGTGATCGCCAGCGCGACCGGGTCCCCGCTCGGCTCGATCGCCACCGCCTCGCCGCCGACGGTGACCGTCGCGGTCCGCAGGCCGAGGTTCAGCCGCACCTCCTGGGGGTTGCGGAAGGTCCGCGGGGCGCTCAGCGTGTCCTCGAAGAGGACGTCGGTCCCCGGCCCGGTGTCGGCGCAGACGTAGGTCGGGTCGGTCGGCGTCACGCGCACCACGACGCCCGCGGCGGCGGCCCGGCGGCGCTGGCGCTGGCGGCGCTCGCGCACCGCTTGGCGGCGCTCCTGCGCGGTCGGGGCGGTCGCGGTGTCGGTCGCCACGGTCTCGCCGCCGCCGTCTGCCCCGTCCTCGGGGCCGCCGGTCAGTCCGAGCACGATCAGCAGCGCCAGCACGGCGGCGGCGACCCCGCCGACGATCCACCGCCCGCGCCGCGGCGGGCGCGGCGGCGGCCGGCGGCCGGTCCGGCGCGGGTCGCGCGGCAGCGTCCCGAGCGGCTGGAGCTCGGGACCGTCGGCGGACTCATGCGACTGGCGGTAGGCCTCGACGATCGGGTACGGGTCGATCCCGACCGCCTCGGCGTAGGTGCGCAGGAAGGTCCGCACGAACGTCGGGCCCGGCAGCAGCCCCCACTCCTCGTTCTCCAGCGCGCGCAGGTACTTCGCCCGGATCTTCGTGCGCTCCTCGATCTCGGCGATGTCGAGCTGCTGGCGCATCCGCGCCTCCCGCAGCGTTTCCCCGATGGCCGGCATGCAGCGCAGTATTCTCGCTGACGCCGACGGGCGCTAGGCGTCGGGGGCGCCGTCTTGCGCGGCGGCGACCGGCTCGGGGTCCATCTCTTCGCCCAGAGCCTCGAGGATCCGCGGTAGATCGCCCTCGGAGATCAGCACCTTGCGCGCCTTCGATCCCTCGTAGCCGGAGATCACCCCGCGCCGCTCGAGCATGTCGATCAGCCGGCCGGCGCGGGTGTAGCCGACGCGCAGCCGCCGCTGCAGCATCGACGTCGACGCCGTGTCCATCTGGACGACCGTCCGCACGGCCTCGGCGAGCAGGTCGTCCTGGTCGGGGTCGTAGTCGGCGCGGTCGTCGGGGTCCTCCTCGGACTCGACCGCCTCGAGCAGCTCCTCGTGCAGCTCCGGCTCCCCCTGGCGGCGCCAGTGGGCGGTCAGCTTCTCGATCTCGTCCTCGTCGACGAACGCGCCCTGGATGCGGTTGAGCTTGGACCCATTGCCGGGCTTGAACAGCATGTCGCCCTTGCCGAGCAGCGACTCGGCACCGTTCTGGTCGAGGATCACGCGCGAATCGGTCTGCGAGGAGACGGCGAAGGCGATCCGCGCCGGCACGTTGGCCTTGATCATCCCGGTGATGATGTCGGCGCTCGGCCGCTGGGTCGCCAGCAGCAGGTGGATGCCGACCGCACGCGACTTCTGGGCCAGGCGGATGATCGCGTCCTCGACCTCGCCGGGGGCGATCATCATCAGGTCGGCGAGCTCGTCGATCACGCAGAGCACGTAGGGCAGCGGCCGCTCGCCCTCGCGGACGCGCAGCCGGTTGAGCTCCTCGAGCTTGCGGGTGCGCGACTTCGACATCAGCGAGTAGCGCTCCTCCATCTCGCCGATCAGGTTCTGGAGCACGTTGGCCGCCAGTCGCGGGCTGGTGACCACGGGCGTCAGCAGGTGCGGGATCTGCTCGTAGAGGTTGAGCTCGACCTGCTTGGGGTCGACGAGCACGAGCCGGACCTCGTTCGGCGTTGCGCGCATCAGGATCGATGCCAGCATCGCGTTGACCGCTCCCGACTTGCCGGCCCCGGTGGTGCCGGCGACCAGGACGTGGGGCTGCTGGGCGAGGTCGATCCCGATCGCCCGGCCGTCGATGTCCTTGCCCAGCCAGACGGCCAGCGGCGACCAGCCGCTCGGCGGATCCTGGGAGACGTCGCCGAGGTGGACCATGTGGCGGATCGTGTTGGGCACCTCGACGCCGACCGCGCGCTTGCCGGGGATCGGCGCGAGGATCCGGACGTCGTCGGCGGCGAGCGCGTAGGCGAGGTCGTCGCGCATGTTCGACACCTTCGACATCTTGATCCCGGGCGCGAGCCGCAGCTCGTAGCGGGTGACGTGCGGGCCGCTGACCGAGCCGACGACCTTGGCGTCGACGCCGAAGTGGCCGAGCGCCTCGACGAGCTGGCCGGCGATCTTGTCGGTCGGGTCGCTCTTGACCTTGCGGCCGGGCGGCGTGCGCTTGAGAAGCGCCTCGCCGGGCAGCGAGTAGTCGATGTCGTCGGCCTCGGTGACGCCGCTCGTGCGCCGCTTGCCCATCGGCGTCAGGGCCTCCTGGACCGGCTCGCCAGCGGGCTCTGCCGGCTCGGGCTCGTGTGCGGGGGGGTCCTGGTCGGCGTCGTCGGCGCCGACCGCCTCGACTCCGTCGGCCGCCTCGAACGGCTCGTCGTCCTCGGCCCAGTCGGACTCGGCTTCGCCGTCGGCTCCGGCCTCGTCCTCCCCGAAGAGGTCGGGGAACCGCTCCTCGGCATCGAGCGCCGGGGCCTCGACGTGGGTGGCGTGGACGACCGGCTCGACCCCCGGCGGCTCGGGCGGCCCGTCACCGACGGGCTGAGTCGCGCCGGCCGCGCCGGCGGGCTCCTGGTCGCCGAGCCCGAAGCGGCGCGCGGCTGGGCTCAGCGGCCCACGGTCGCCGGCGAGCGCGGCCGTCAGCTCCGAGGTCGAGCTGCGCACCACGCGGGTGGTGGCGGCGACGCCGGTGCCGGTCGCGGCGAGGATCGACGCCAGCGAGGCCCCGGTCAGCAGCAGCACGCCGCCGGTCATCAGGAAGACGAAGAGGATGTGCGAGCCGACGGTCGAGAACAGAGCGCTGGTCGCGGCGTAGAGCAGCTCGCCGAGCACGCCGCCGCGGTCGGAGACGTAGGTGGCCTCGAGCAGCGGCTCGTGCGGCTGGGCGCCCGGGCCGAGGCCGAGCGAGCCGGCGGCGAGTCCGAGCGCGAGGCCGAGCGTTACGCAGATCGCCCCCGCGCGAAACGGCTTGAGGGTCGGCAGCAGGTCGCCGACGACGACGATCAGCCCGGCCGCGATCACACCGACCGGCACGAGGTAGGAGACACCGCCGAAGAGGAACCGCAGCGCGTCGGTGGTCGCCTCGCCGACGCGGCCGCCGGTCTGGCCGCCGTAGAGGACGATCGCCAGGAAGCAGCCGACGGCGATCAGCCCGAGCCCGAGCAGGTCGCGCTGGTGGTCCTCGAGCGCGGGCAGGCCGGCGCCTCCGCGCCCGCGACCTCCCTTGCGGGCCGGCTTGCGCCGGGCCGGCTTCCTGCGTGTGCCGCCGCTTGCCATGGCTGAATCCGTTCCTTCGACGGCGGCGGGCGCCTCCCTCCCTACCATCTGGCTGATGGAGCGCTCTCCGAGGGTCCTGGTCGTGGAGGACGACCGCGACATCGCCGATGTCCTGCGGCGGTCGCTCGACATCGACGGCTACGAGGTCCGCGTCGCCCGCGACGGGGAGACGGCGCTCACCGAAGCCGGCGTCTTCGAGCCCGACGCGGTGATCCTCGACCTCGGCCTACCGAAGCTCGACGGTGTCGAGGTCTGCCGCCGCCTGCGCCTCGACGGCGACGTGCCGATCCTGATGCTGACCGCGCGCGACGGCCTCGACGACCGCGTCGACGGCCTCGACGCCGGCGCCGACGACTACCTCGTCAAGCCGTTCGAGCGGCGCGAGCTGCTGGCGCGGCTGCGCGCGCTGCTGCGCCGCCGCCCGCCACGCGGCAGCGCGTCGCTGACCAGCGGCGACCTGCGGCTCAACCCCGACTCGCGCGAGGCCTTCCGCGGCGAGCGCGAGCTGGAGCTGACCAGCCGCGAGTTCGAGCTGCTCGAGCACTTCATGCGCAACGAGCGGCTGGTCGTCTCGCGCCAGCGCCTGCTCGACGAGGTCTGGGGCTACCACCCGTTCGCCGAGACCAACACCGTCGACGTGTTCATCTCCAACCTGCGCCGCAAGCTGGAGTCCGGCGGCGAGGAGCGCGTCCTCCACACCGTGCGCGGCGCCGGCTACGTCCTGAGGCCGGAGTGAGGAGCCCGCTCGCCAACGTCCGGCTGCGGCTGCCGATCCGCGTCAAGCTGGCGGCGGTCTCGGGCGGGCTGACGTTGGTGATCCTGCTCGCCTTCGCGCTCGGCGTCGGCGCGCTGACCGAGCGCAACCTGCGCGCGAGCTTCGACAGCGAGCTGAGCGAGACGGCGGCGAACCTCCAGACGTTCCTCCAGGTCAATGGCTTCAGCGCCCGCGTCGACGACGAGCTGTTCCGCGTCGCGTCGGCCGGCGGCGCGGTGCTGCGCGTCTGGGACCGCGTCAACCATGACATCTACGAGCTGCCCAACCGGCCGGCGCTCGGGCCGCTGTTCGAGGGCACGCGCGATTTCGGCGGCTACCGCGTGATCGCCCGACCGCTGATCGGACAGGCGTTCAACCCCACCACCGGCGACGACTTCTCGACCGCCCAGCCCCGTCCGCTCGACGGCGCGGTCGCGGCGATCCAGTACGGCCGCCCGACCGACAACCTCAACGCGACGATCTCGCGCGTGAAGTTCTTCCTGCTGCTGGGCGTGCTGATCGGGACGATCTTCGCCTGCATCGGCGGCTACTTCGTCGCCCGGCGGGCGATGCGGCCGATCTCCGGGCTGACGCGCGCGGCGCGTGAGGTGGCGCGCACGCGCGATCCAGGCAAGACCGTCCTGCCCCGCCCGGTCGCCAACGACGAGGTCGCCGAGCTCTCGACGACGTTGACGGCGATGCTCGCCGAGCTGGCCGCCGCGCGCGGGGAGACCGAGGCGGCGCTGGTTCGCCAGCGCGAGTTCGTCGCCGACGCCTCCCACGAGCTGCGCACGCCGCTGACGAGCATCCTCGCCAACCTCGAGCTGCTCGACGAGGAGCTGGCCCGGCCCGGCGGCCCGCGCGACGCGGCGCTGGCCGCGGAGATCACCGACTCGGCGCTGCGCTCCTCGCACCGCATGCGCCGGCTGGTCGGCGACCTGCTGCTGCTGGCACGTGCCGACGCCGGCCGCGAGGCCGCCCACGCGCCGGTCGACCTGGCGCTGGTGGTCGCCGAGGCCGCACGCGAGGCCGAGCCGGTCGGCGACGAGCACCCGCTGACGCTCGACCTTCCCGACAGGCCGGGGGTCGCCACCGTCGAGGGCGCGCGCGACGATCTCCACCGCCTGGCGCTGAACCTGATCGAGAACGCCTTCCTGCACACCCCGCCGGGCACGCCGGTGGTCGCGTCGCTGCGCCGCGATGGCGACGCTGTCGTGCTGGCGGTGGCCGACCGCGGACCGGGCGTGTCCAAGGAGCTGCGCGAGCGGATCTTCGAGCGGTTCGCCCGCGGCGAGGGCGACCGCAGCTCGGTCCGCGGCACCGGCCTCGGACTGTCGATCGTCCGCGCGGTGGCCAGTGCCCATGGCGGCAGCGCACAGGTGACCGACGCCCCGGGCGGCGGCGCGCTGTTCGAGATCCGGCTGCCGGCCGCGCCCCCCGAGCCCTCCGGCGGCGCTGGGAGGATCTGGTCACAGCCGTCCGAGAGGGGAGCCGCGAGGCCGTGAAGCCCGACCGAATCCGCATCAGCCGCCCGTCGCCCGCGCTGGCGATCGCCTGCATCGCCCTGTTCGTCTCGCTCGGCGGGGTCTCCTATGGCCTGGCCACCGGCTCGATCGACAGCCGCGAGATCGCCGACAACACCGTCCGCTCCAAGGACATCCGCGACAACAGCGTCTACTCCCGCGACCTGCGCAACAACGACATCCGCTCGATCGACATCCGCAACGGCACGATCCTCGGCCGCGACGTCGGTCGCGCGACCTTGACCGGCGAGCACATCGACATCGGCAAGCTCGGCCAGGTCCCCCAGGCGGCCGACGCGGCCACTCTCGGAGGGGTGGCGCCGTCCGGCTATGTCCGTGCGGCCGAGCCGGTCCGGCTCGTCGGCGGGCCCGGCCAGCCCCCGTTCGCCGTCGGCGCCGGCGCTGGCGCCCCGCCCGATCTCGCCCCCGACTTCTGGATCGACGGGAACGGCGTCGTCTCGCTCCAGGGGACCGTCGCCGGCCCGGCCGGCGGCGGCGTCATCTTCAGCCTCCCGCCCGGCTACCGACCCGCGGGCACCGTCCGCATCCGCGTCCCCGCCACCGCCGGCGCAGCGACCACGGTGACCATCGACGCCCTCGGCACCGTCACCGCCGCCGACCCAGGCGCCTCCCTCGACGGCATCTCCTTCCGCGCCGCCGCGGGCTGACCCGCCCCTCGCCCCCGTCCGCCCTCGAGGGCCCGGGCTTGCCTACAGGGTGAGGGGGACATTCCCGACGTATCCAGTCGTCCAAGTCCCCCTCGTCAGCCAGCGCCGCCGAGCCAGGAGAGCGCGGGCCGGGCCCGCTCAGGTCAAGCCGCGTCGGCGGCGGGGTCGCCGTCGGCGGCACGGCGGGCGGCGCGGGGGATGACGAACCGGATGCCGGAACGCTCGCCGTCGATCGAGCAGGTCTTGTTGTCGATCAGGCCGAGCCGCTTGGCGATCGGCACGACCTGCAGCTGGTTGACGTGGCGGTCGTGGCCGCGCTTGCGGGTGATCACCCAGACGTAGCCGGAGTCCTTCATGCGCGTGCGGTACCGGACGAGCGCCTCCTTGGCGTCGTCGAGCGACTCGACCAGGACGATCGCTCCGTCGAGCTCGCCGTCGCGGACCAGTCCGCGGCCGATCGCCTGCTTGACACCGTCGCGCAGGCCGGGGCCGACGTCCCCCACGACCTCGATCCGCTCGCCCTCCTGGACGCCGAGCTTCTGCACGGTGCTGCGTTGTGTCTGGTCGCGGTCTGTCATCAGCGACGGTCAATTGTGACATTTCCGACAGACGTCCAGCGCAGCCTGCAATCGCCATGCCGCCGCCGGACGGGAGCGGTAAGGTTGTGGCGTGGCCTTCACGGGAATCCTCTCCGCGATGGTGACGCCCTTCGACGCCGACGGCGGGCTCGCCGAGGAAGAGACGGCGCGCCTCGCGCGCCACGTTCTGGCGAACGGCTCCGACGGCCTCGTCCTGACCGGCACCACCGGCGAGGCGTCGACGCTCAGCGACGACGAGAAGGCGCGCGTCTGGGAGATCGGGCTCGACGTCGCCCGCACCGAGAAGCCGGGTGCGCCGGTGATCGCCGGCACCGGCTCCAACGACACGCGCCACGCGATCGAGCTCAACGAGCGTGCCGCGGCGGCCCGCGTCGACGGCGTCCTCGTCGTCGCGCCCTACTACAACCGTCCCAACCGCCGCGGGCTGCTCGCGCACTTCCAAGCCATCGCGGCGGCCACCGACCTGCCGATCGTCATCTACAACATCCCGGTCCGCTGCGGCGTCGACATGCCCAACGACCTGCTCGCCGAGCTTGGCCAGCTCGACAACATCGTCGCGGTCAAGCAGGCCCGCTACGAGGACGTCGCGCCGATCGACGGAGTCGACCTGCTCGCCGGCAACGACGATCTGCTCGCCACGGTGCTCGACCTCGGCGGCGGCGGTGGCGTGCTCGTCGCCTCCCAGATCGCCGGGGCCCAGATGCGACGGATGATCGACGAGCCCGACCGGCGCGCCGAGATCGAACAGGGACTGCTGCCGCTCTACCGTGCGCTCGGCGTGGGCCCGGCCTGCGTGACGACCAAGGCGGCGCTGCGACTGCTCGGCCACGCGGTCGGCGGCGTGCGGCTGCCGATGGTCGACGTCGACGACGGTGAGCTTGCGACGATCCGGTCCGCGCTTCAGGCGCAGGGAATGCTCGGCTCCGAGAGCGGCCCGGTTGCCGCCTCGGCCGCGCCGAGCTGGGGGTCGTAGGCTTGGCCGCAACGCTGCGGGTCCTCCCACTGGGGGGGCTCGGCGAGATCGGCAAGAACATGACGGTCTTCGAGTACGAGGACCGGCTGGTGATCGTCGACGTCGGCCTGCGGTTCCCCGCGCCCGACCAGCTGGGCGTCGATCTCGTGCTGCCCGACTTCACGGCGCTGCGCGAGCGGGCCGACGACATCGAGGCGATCTTCGTGACCCACGGCCACGAGGACCACATCGGCGGCCTCCCCTACCTGCTGCGCGAGCTCGACATCACGCCGACGATCGTCGGCGGACCGCTGACGATGGCGATGGCCCGCTCCAAGCTCGACGAGCACAAGCTCAAGGACGCCACGGTCACCCACGTGCGCCCCGGCGACACGCTCACGGCCGGCCCGTTCGAGGTCGAGCCGGTCAAGCTCGCCCACTCGATCCCGGACATGTTCGCCTACGCCCTGCGCTGCGACCTCGGAACCACGCTGATCACCGGCGACTACAAGTTCGACCAGACCCCCGTCGACGGCGAGCCCGCCGACATCGCCCGCCTGGCCGAGCTGGGGTCCGAGGGCGTGCTGCTGCTCTGCGGCGACTCGACCAACGCCGACCGTGCCGGCTGGTCGCTGTCGGAGTCGCTGGTCGGCCCGAAGCTCGAGGAGACCTTCGCCCGCTGCGACGGGCGGATCGTGGTGACCTCCTTCGCATCGAACATCCACCGCGTCCAGCAGGTCGTCGACGCTGCCGAGGTGCTCGGCCGCAAGGTGTCGCTGGTCGGGCGGTCGATGCGCAAGAACGTCAACATCGGCAGCTCGCTCGGCCACATCCACATCCCCGACGGGATGCTCGTCGAGCCGCGCGAGATCGAAGACTTCCCCGATCACAAGCTGGTCATCCTCTCGACCGGCAGCCAGGGCGAGCCCCTGTCGGCGCTGCGCCGGATGGCCCAGGGCGACCACCAGAACGTCGACCTCCACGAGGGCGACACCGTCGTGTTCTCCGCGACGCCGGTCCCGGGCAACGAGCGCGCCGTCAACGAGACGATCGACCGCCTCTTCCATATCGGCTGCGACGTCGTCACGCCGCGCGAGGCGCCGATCCACGCCTCCGGCCACGGCTACGCCGAGGAGCTGAAGCTGATGCTCAACCTGACCCGGCCGCAGTACGTGCTGCCGGTCCACGGCGACTACCAGCGGATCAAGCTCCACGGCGGCCTCGCGGAGGCTGTCGGGATCGAGCCGGAGGCGATCTTCTCCGGCGACAACGGCATCCCGCTGGAGATCGACCGGCGCGGGGCGCGGCTGGCCGAACGGGTCCACTCGGGCGTGATCTTCGTCGACGGGCTCGGCGTCGGCGACGTCGAGGACATCGCCCTGCGCGACCGCAAGATGCTGTCGGCCGACGGCATCTTCATCGTCGTGGCGACCGTCTCGGAGGAGTCGGGCGCGTCGATGGCCCAGCCGGAGATTCTCTTCCGCGGCGTGCCGTTCATGGACGAGGACGACCCGTTCATCGTCGAGCTGCGCGAGGCGGTGATCGCCTCCCTCGCCCACTGCGCCGAGGACGGCATCCGCGACATCGACCAGCTCCAGAGCCACCTCCACGACGACGTCGCCGCGTTCGTCTACAAGCAGCTACGCCGCCGGCCGATGATCCTGCCGGTCGTCGTCGAGGTCTGAGACCTCGGCCTAGCCGAAGAGGAGCGTCTCGAGCCCGTAGGTCGGGGAGGTCTCGAGCTCGCCGACCCGGCGGACGGCCAGCAGCACGCCGGGCATGAACGACTCGCGCGAGATCGAGTCGTGGCGGATCGTCAGCGTCTGGCCGAGGCCGCCGAAGACGACCTCCTGGTGGGCGACCAGCCCCGGCAGCCGGATCGAGTGGATCGGCTGGTGCACGTTGCCTCCGGCGGCCGCGATCAGCTCGGCGGTGCGGGCGGCGGTGCCCGACGGCGCGTCGAGCTTGCGGTCGTGGTGGAGCTCGACGATCTCGCACTCCGGCATGTGCGCCGCGGCGAGCTTGGCCGCCTCCATCATCAGGATCGCGCCGATCGCGAAGTTCGGCGCGACGAACAGGTTCGCGCTGCCCACGCCCGCCAGCTGGTCGAAGTCGGCCCCGGTGGTCCCCATCACGCAGTGCACGCCCGCCTCCAGGCAGACGCGGGCGTTGGCGAGCGCGGTGTCGGGCCGGGTGAAGTCGACGACGACGTCGGCATCGCCGAGCACGTCGGCCAGCTCGACGCCGAGCGCCGGGTCGGCGCGACCGCAGAGGACCATGTCGTCGGCCCCCTCGACCGCCCGGCAGACCTCCTCGCCCATCTTCCCGGCGGCGCCGGAGACGGCGACCGCGATCATGCCGCGAGCGCCTCGCTGACCGGCGCGAGCGCCGCGCGGAAGGCGTCTTCGCTGCCGCCGACTCCGGCCGCCGACAGTTGCGCCGGGTCGTAGAGCTCGGCCGACAGCGCGGCGACCTCGTCGAGGGTGACCGCGTCCAGACGGGCCAGCACCTCGTCGAGCGAGAGCACCGGGATGCCCATCAGCACGGCGCTGCCGAGCCGGTTCATCCGCGCGAGCGTCGACTCGTTCGACAGCGTCGTGCGGCCCTTGACGTTCTCGCGGGCGCGGTCGAGCTCGCCCTGAGTGACGCCGTCGGCAGAGATCCGCCCCAGCTCGGCGCCGATCGTCTCGAGCGCCTCGGCGACGTTGTCGGGGCGGGTGCCGACGTAGAGGCCGACCTGGCCGCCATCGACGTACTGGCTGGCGTAGGAGTAGACGGCGTAGGCGAGGCCGCGCTTCTCGCGCACCTCCTGGAACAGCCGCGAGGAGGTCGATCCGCCGAGGATCGTGTCGAGGATCCGCAGCGCGAAGCGGCGGTCGTCGCCGCGCGCCATGCCGGGCCCACCGAGGCAGAGGTGGTACTGCTCGGTCTCCTTCTCGTAGAAACGCCGCCGCGGCGCGAAGTCGGCCGGCGCCGGCTCGGCGCCCACCGCCTCCGGCCCGGCCGCGCAGTCGAGCAGTCGCTCCGCCAGCTCCACCATCCGGTCGTGGTCGACGTTGCCCGCCGCCGCGACGACGAGGTTCGACCCGACGTAGCGGGCGTCGTGGAAGGCCGCGATCTCCGGCACCGGAACCGAGGAGACGACCTCGGCGCGGCCGATGATCGGGCGGCCGAGCGGGTGGTCGCCGAAGATCGCGCCGGCGAGCACGTCGTGCACCCGGTCCTGGGGCTCGTCCTCGTACATCGCGATCTCCTCGATCACCACCTGGCGCTCGGAGTCGATGTCGGGATAGGTCGGGCGCAGCACCATGTCGGCGAGCGCGTCGAACGCCGTGTCCAGATGACGGTCGAGGAAGCGCGAGTAGACCGACGTGGTCTCCTTGCCGGTGCCGGCGTTGACCTCGGCGCCGAGCGAGTCGAACAGCTCGTCGATCTCCTGCGAGCTGAAGCGGGCGGTGCCCTTGAAGAGCAGGTGCTCGAGGAAGTGCGAGAGCCCCGCCTGGGCGGGGCTCTCGTCACGGGATCCGGTCCGGATCCACAGTCCGAGCGCGATCGAGCGCACGGACTCCACGCTCTCCGTCACGACGCGAACGCCTGACGGGAGCGTGGTCAGCCGCGCGGAATCGCCGCTCAGCGCTGATCCCTTCGGTGCTCGCCGCCGCCGTTGTCGCGTCGACGTCCACCGCGATCGCCGCGGTCACCACGGCCGCGGCGCTCGCCGCCACCGCCGCCACCGCCGCGCGGGCCCTTGTCGCCTGTTCCGACCGACGCCAGCTCCTCGGCGGTCTTGCCGGCGATGTCGGGATCCTCCGCCAAGCGCAGGCCGACACGGCCCCGCTCGCGGTCGACCTCGACCACCCGCACGGAGATCTCGTCGCCGCGCGAGAGCACGTCCTCGACCGCGTCGACGCGCTCCCCGGGCTTGACGTTGGAGATGTGCAGCAGCCCGTCGTTGCCCTTGGTCAGCTCGACGAACGCGCCGAAGGTCGTCGTCTTGACGACCTTGCCGACGAACTCGTCGCCGACCTCGACGTCCTTGGTCATCGACCGGATCCGGTCGACCAGGGCGTCGCCCTGCTCGCCGGTCGCCGCGAAGACGCGGACGGTGCCGTCGTCGTCGATGTCGATCTGGGCGTCGAACTCCTCGGAGAGCGCCCGGATCGTCTCGCCGCCCTTGCCGATCACCATGCCGATCTTCTCGGTGTCGATCTGGATCTGGCCGATCCGCGGCGCGTGCTTGGACAGCTCGCCGCGCGGGCCCTCGATCGCCTCGGCCATCTTGCCGAGGATGAACGTGCGGCCGTCCTTGGCCTGGGCGAGCGCGTCGCGCAGGATGTCGAAGGTCACGCCCGTGATCTTGATGTCCATCTGCAGGGCGGTGATGCCCTCGGAGGTGCCGGCGACCTTGAAGTCCATGTCCCCGAGGTGGTCCTCGACGCCCGCGATGTCGGAGAGCACGATGTAGTCGTCGCCCTCCTTGATCAGCCCCATCGCGATGCCGGCCACCGGGCGCTTGATCTGCACGCCGGCGTCCATCAGCGACAGCGACGAGCCGCAGACCGAGGCCATCGACGACGAGCCGTTGGACTCGAGGATGTCGGAGACCACGCGGATCGTGTACGGGAAGTCCTCGGGATCCGGCACGACCGGGACCAGCGCACGCTCGGCGAGCGCGCCGTGACCGATGTCACGCCGCTTCGGACCGCGCATGAAGCCCGCCTCCCCGACCGAGAACGGCGGGAAGTTGTAGTGGTGGAAGTACCGCTTGGCGGTCTCCAGGCCGAGCGTGTCGAGCCGCATCTCGTCGCGGGTCGTGCCGAGCGAGGCGACCGAGAAGGCCTGTGTCTGGCCGCGCGTGAACACGGCCGAGCCGTGCGTGCGCGGGGCGACCCCGACCTCGATGTCGATGTCGCGGATCTCGTCGGCGGAGCGGCCGTCGGGGCGCTTCTTGTCGACGGCGATGCGACGGCGGATCGTCTCCTTCTCGAGCTTGTCGAAGGCCATCTGGGCGGCGGCCAGCCGCGCGCTGTACTCCGGATCCGACGGCTCACCGGCGAGCTCCTCGAGCGCCTCGGTCTCGACAGCCTTGGTCGCGTTCTGGCGGTCGAGCTTGTCGACGACCTGGGTCGCGTCGCTGAGCTTGGCGCCGAACCGCTCGACCAGCGAGGAGAACAGACCCTCGTCGACCTTCGGGACCTCGACCTCCATCTTGGCCTTGCCGGCCTTCTCGGCCAGCTCGCGCTGGGCCGCGCAGATCTTCTTGATCTCGCCGTGGGCGATGTCGAGCGCGTCGAGGATCTCCGCCTCGGAGATCTCGTCGGCGCCCGCCTCGACCATCAGGATCGCCTCCTCGGTGCCGGAGACGACGAGGTCCAGCGGCGTCTGCAGCAGCCACTCCTCCTCGGGGTTGACGACGAAGTTGCCGTCGGCGTCCTGGGCGATCCGCACCGCGCCGACCGGCTGCGGGAACGGGATGTCGGACACCATCAGCGCGGCCGACGCGCCGTTCATCGCGAGGATGTCGTAGGGGTGGACGTGGTCGATCGACATCGGGATCGAGACCAGCTGGGTCTCACGCCGCCACCCCTTGGGGAACAGCGGGCGGATCGGACGATCGATCATCCGCGCGGTCAGGGTGCCCTTCTCGCCGGAGCGGCCCTCGCGCTTGAAGAAGCTGCCGGGGATCTTGCCCGCGGCGTACATCCGCTCCTCGACGTCGACGGTCAGCGGGAGGAAGTCGACGTCGCGGAGGTTGCCGGCGGTCGCTGTGCCGAGGACCATGGTGTCCCCACTGCTCACGACCACCGCGCCACTCGCCTGCTTGGCGAGCTTGCCGGTCTCGAAGCTGATCTCGGAACCGCCGATCTCAACGGAGACTCGGGTTGCGTTGCTCATATGTTCCTTTCGGGCGCCGCCTCCGGTTGGCGGCTCGTTGCATGACTTCTCGATAGGAGTCCCGGGCAGACTAGCAGCGGGCCGCTACTGGCCCTGCAAACGGGCGAGCAGCCCCGCGTCGGGGATCCCCGGACGGGCCTCCCCGTCGACGAACAGCGTCGGCGTCGTCACGACCCCCGCCCGGACGCCGGAACGGAAGTCGCGCTCCACGCGCTCGGCGACCCCCTCCGAGCGCCGATCGGCATCGAAGCGGGCGACGTCGAGGCCGAGGCGCTCGCAGCGCGCCCACAGATGGGGGTCGTCGAGATGGCCCTGGTCGCCGAGCAGCGATCCGTGCATCTCCCAGAACGCGCCCTGCATCCCCGCCGCCTCCAGCGCCTGTGCGAGCACACGCGCGCGCGGATGCTTGGAGACGATCGGGAAGTGGCGGAACACGCGGCGGATCGGCAGCTCGGCCAGCAGCAGGTTCGTGCGGGCGCAGTACGGACACTCCAGGTCTGAGTACTCGACGACGAGCGGCCCGTCGCCGACGACGTGGTCGTCCGGACCGATCTCGGGGACGTCCGCCGAGCTGAGCTTGGGAGGGCCTGGCATCGTCGCGAGAGCCAAGCATGGCAAGGAAGCAGGCGGCGTGGCGTGCCTCTGGCACGTGAGTCCGCCGATGACGCAGCCAGGCGCCGGCTATCGCGGCGAGGGCAGCTGCTCCAGTGCGTCGAAGATCAGGTTCGCGCCCGGGATCTCCAGCGGCGTCGGCGACTGGTGGGCCCAGGCGACCTTCAGGTCCTCGTCGATCAGCACGAGCGCGCGCTGGTTGTGGCCGCGCTCGGGGATGTAGACGCCGTAACGCTCGGCGACCTCGCCCTTGGGGTGGAAGTCGGCGAGTAGCGGAAACGAGATGCCGAGCTGCTGCTGGAAGGCCTTGTGGGCGAAGGCGGAGTCGACCGACACGCCGTAGAGCTCGACCCCCCGCTCCTCCAGCTGCGGGACGACCTCCTGGTAGACGTTCAGCTGGTCGGTGCAGACCTCGCTGAAGTCCAACGGGTAGAAGACCAGCAGCGACCGTTGGCCGCGCAGATCCTCCAGCTTGACCGTCTCGCCGTCCTGGTCGGAAAGCTCGAAGTCGGGAGCCGCGGCGCCGACCTCGATCATCGGCGGAGCCCGAGCTCCTTGATCAGCGCGCGGTAGCGGTCCAGGTCGGTCCGCTGCAGGTAGCCGAGCAGGCGGCGGCGCTTGCCGACCAGCATCAGCAGGCCGCGCCGGCTGTGATGGTCCTTCTTGTGGGTGCGCAGATGGTCGGTGAGCTCGTTGATCCGAGCGGTCAGCAGGGCGACCTGGACCTCGGCCGAACCGGTGTCCTCGGCGTCCTTGCCGTGCTTGGCGACGATCTCGCGCTTCTGCTCAACAGTCAGCGTCATGCGGCGCGGTACGGTAGCAGAACGGGGGGCTCGCGCCCCCCGGGCCCCCGGTCAGTACCGGGTCGCGGCGCAGATGCGCTCGGCGTCGGCGATGTCGGCCTCCATCTGCTCGACGAGCGCCTCGACGGAGTCGAACCGCTTCTCGCCGCGCATCCGCTCGATGAAGGCGATCCGCAGCGTCTCGCCGTAGAGATCGCCGGAGTAGCCGATCAGATGGGCCTCGATCAGCAGCGAGCGGCCGAAGCCGAACGTCGGCCGCACGCCGATGCTCACCGCCGCGGGATGGCCGTGCGCCCAGGCGGCGTAGACGCCGTGGCCCGGGCAGACGAGCGCGTCGTCGGGGACGATGTTCGCGGTCGGCATGCCGAGCGTCCGGCCGCGCTTGTCGCCGGTGACGACCTCGCCCTCGACCAGGAACGGACCACCCAGGAAGGCGGCGGCGCTCGCGACGTCACCGGCGGCGACCAGACCGCGGATGTGGCTCGAGGAGACCGTCTCGCCGGCGACCTCGACGAGCGGCACCTCGCGCGTGGCGAAGCGGCCGTCGGCGGCCAGCAGCTCGGCGGTCCCTTCGGCGCCGTGGCCGAAGCGGAAGTTCTCGCCGACCGAGACCCGCGCCGCCGCGATCTGGCCGACCAGCACGTCGTCGACGAACTCGGCCGCGGTCTGCGCCGCGAACCGCTCGTCGAAGGGGATCACGACCAGCTCCTCGACACCGAGGCCGGCGATCAGGTCGCGCTTGACCGCGAACGGCGCGAGCAGCTTCGGCGCGGCGTCGGGATGGATGACCGCCAGGGGGTGCGGGTCGAAGGTGAGCACGGTGTCACTGCCGCGAATCACCTCGCGGTGTCCGACGTGGACGCCGTCGAAGGTGCCGATCGCGACGTTGCGAGCGCCGCCTGCGCCCGGTCCGGGCCGGGGCAGGTCCTCGAGGGAGGTCACCTTCATGGCGCGAACACTACGACGGGCGCGAGCTCGCGGTCCGTCAGGCGGGCGATCGCCACCAGCTCGCCGGCATGGGTCAGCCGCCAGTGCTCGCCCTCCCCCGCGCCGGCGCTCACCCGCCGCCCGTGGCTCACCGCGGCGGCCTCACCCGGCTCCAGCTCGCGTCCGGGCATGAACGAGAGCGCCGCGGCCGGCGCGACGACACGCTCCGGGTCCGCGTCGGCGAGCGCGAACTGGCCGATCCGGGTCCGCTCCAGCTCGTCGCAGTAGGCGTCACCCAGGTCGGCGACCAGCTGGCGGACGTAGGTGCCCGACGAGCACTCGATCTCGAACGCCGCGCGATCTCCTTCATGCCAAAGCCGCTCGGCGCGATGCACGGTCACCGGCCGCGGCTCGCCCTCCACGGCCTCGCCGCGACGGGCCTTCTCGTACAGCCGCTCGCCACCGACGCGTACGGCGCTGTAGGCGGGCGGGCGCTGGAGCAGCTCTCCGGTGGCCATCCGCGGATCGGCGGGCACCCGGCTCGTCTGCTCGAGCGCGCCGTCACGGTCGCCGGTGTCCGAGCGCCAGCCGAGCCGCGCGACCGCGAGGTAGGTCTTCGGCAGCGCCATCAGGTACCGCTGCGCGCGGGTCATCCGCCCGACGAGGATCAGCAGCAGACCGGTCGCGAACGGGTCGAGAGTCCCGGCGTGGCCGACCTTGGTGCCGCGCGGCAGGCCACGCCGCACGCGCGCCACGCAGTCGTGCGAGGTCACGCCGGCCGGCTTTGGATAGAGGATGACGCCGCAGGGCGGCGCGTCTGGCGGGGACACCGGCGCTCAGGAGGGGTCGAGCTGGCGCCGGACGTGCGCCCGCAGCTCCTCGGTGAGCGATCCGAGGTCGAGCTCGGTCGTCGCGCCGGCCGCCTGGCGGTGGCCGCCGCCGCCGAACGCGCGGGCGATCTCCGAGACGTCGACGCGGCCGTCGGTGGCACGCAGCGAGACCTTGCGCCTGCCCGCGCGGTCCCCGGTGAGGTCGCGTACGAGGACGGCGACCGCGGTGCCCTCCAGCGCGCGCGCGTGGTCGACGATGCCCTCGGAGTCGTTCTCGTCGGCCCCGGTCTGCTCGAAGTCGGCGACGGTCAGGTGCAGCCGGGCGACGGTGCCGTCGTCGTAGCGCTCGAGGCTGGCGAGCGCCCGCTCGAGCAGCCGCACGCGGGCGACCGGCAGCGACTCGTAGATGCGGCTGTAGACGCGGTGGGGCTCGACGCCGGCGTCGATCAGCTCGGCCGCCATCAGGTGGGCGTCTGAAGAGGTGTTCTCGTACATGAACCGGCCTGTGTCGGTGATCAGCCCGACGTAGAGCGCCGCGGCGATCTGCGGCGTCAGCTCGGCGCCCAGCTCGCGCGCCAGCCGCCAGACGATCTCCGCCGTGCACGACGCGCCCGGATCGACCAGGTTCGCGGTCCCGAAGCGGGTGTTGTCGTGGTGGTGGTCGACGTTGAGGATGTGGATGCCTTCGCGCTGGAGGAAGTCGACCGGCATCCGGTCGATGTTCCCGCAGTCGAGGAAGACCGCCACCCGCTCGCCCATGTCGACCGGGGGCGCGGTGATGATCTCGGGGCTCTCCATGTCGCGCAGCTCGTGCGGCAGCGGGAACTCGTCGGGCGAGAGGTACATCAGGGCGTCCTTACCGAGCTGTGTGAGGACGCCGTGCATGCCGATCAGCGAGCCGAGCGCGTCGCCGTCGGGGTTCTCGTGGGTGGTGAGCAGCAGCTTCTGGGCGCCGCGGAGCTCCTCGACGACCGCGTCGAGCTCGGTGCCGACCTCGCTCATCGCGGCTCCCCCTCGGGCTCGTCGACGTCGGTCTCCTCGAGCAGGCGCTTGATCCGCAGGGCCCGCTCGAGCGCCTCGTCGTGGGCGAACTGGAGCGCCGGGGTGTGCTTGAGCCGCAGCTCGGAGGCGATCGTCGCCTGGAGCAGCCCGCGCGAGGACTCCAGCCCCGCGAGCGTCTCGGCCCGCTCGTCCTCGTCGCCGAGCACGCTCACGAAGACGCGCGCATGGCGAAGGTCTGAGCTGGTCTCGACGGCGGTCACTGTGACGAATCCAATGCGGGGGTCCTTCAGACCCGCCGCGATCCGGGCGGAAAGGACCTCCCTCAAGGCCTCGTTCACGCGCCGCATGCGGTCGCCGGGCATCCTATCCCCCGGCACGCCGGCGCGCCGGCACAGTCATGGGGATCACGGCCACCTAGGAGAGGGTCTTCTCGACCTGCCGGGTCTCGTAGACCTCGAGCACGTCGCCCTCCTTGACGTCCGAGTAGTTCTCGAGCACGATGCCGCACTCCATCCCCTGGGCGACCTCGCGGACGTCCTCCTTGAAGCGGCGCAGCGACCCGATCTTCCCGTCGTAGACGATCGTCCCGTCGCGGACCAGGCGCACCGTGGCGCCGCGGCGGACGGTGCCGTCGGTGACCATCGAGCCGGCGATCGTGCCGACTCGCGAGGCCTTGAAGGTCGCGCGGATCTCGACCGTGCCGACGGTCTCCTCGACGTCCTCGGGCTCCAGCAGTCCCTCCATCGCGGCCCGCAGCTCCTCGACGACCTTGTAGATCACCGAGTAGGTGCGGATCTCGACGCCCTCGCGCTGAGCGACCTGCCGCGCGTCGCCGACCGGGCGGACGTTGAAGCCGATGATGACCGCGTTGGAAGCCGACGCGAGCATCACGTCGGACTCGTTGATGCCGCCGACGCCGGTGTGGATCAGGTTGACGGTGACGTCGCGCTGGGGCAGCTTGGCGATCTCGTCGGCAAGCGCCTCCAGCGAGCCGGCGACATCGGCCTTGACGATCAGCGCCAGCTCCTTGAGCTCGCCCTTCTGGGCGCGCGCCAGGACGTCCTCGAGCGAGACCTTCACACCCGCGCGGCGTGCGAGCGCCTCTGTCTTGAGCCGGTTCGCGCGCTCACCGGCGATCCGCCGGGCCTCGCGCTCGTTGTCGACCACACGGAACTGCTGGCCGGCCTCCGGCACGCCGTCGAAGCCGAGGATCTCGACCGGGGTGCCGGGCTCGGCGGCCTTGACCCGCTCGCCGAGGTAGTCGTGCATCGCCCGCGCACGGCCGGGATGCTCGCCGGCGACGATCGCGTCGCCGACCTTCAGCGTCCCGCGCGAGATCAGCACCGAGACGACCGGACCGCGGCCCGGGTCGAGCCGCGACTCGATCACGACGCCCGACGCCTCCGCGCCGGGGTTGGCCTTGAGCTCTTGGATGTCGGCGAGGGTGGTCAGCGTCTCGATCAGCTCGTCGAGGTTCTGGCCCGCCTTGGCCGAGACGTCGACGAACTCGGTGTCGCCACCCCAGTCGGCCGGGGTGAGGTCGTGCTGGGCCAGCTCGCCGCGGACCCGCTGCGGGTCGGCCCCCTCCTTGTCGATCTTGTTGACCGCGACGACGATCGGAACGCCGGCCGCCTTCGAGTGGTCGATCGCCTCGACGGTCTGGGGCATCACGCCGTCGTCGGCGGCGACGACGATCACGGCGATGTCGGTGACGCTCGCGCCGCGGGCACGCATGGCGGTGAACGCCTCGTGTCCGGGAGTGTCGAGGAAGGTGATCGTGTGGTCGCCGTGGTGGACCTGATAGGCGCCGATGTGCTGGGTGATGCCGCCCGCCTCGCCGGCGGCGACCTCGGTCTTGCGGATCGCGTCCAGCAGCGACGTCTTGCCGTGGTCGACGTGGCCCATCACCGTCACGACCGGCGGCCGCTCGGAGAGCTGGTCGTCGGCGTCCTGGAAGCTCAGCTCCTCGGCGACCTCGTCGGCCGCACGCACGACGTTGACCTTCTTCTCGAAGCCATCGGCGAGGACCTCGATCGCGTCGTCGGAGAGCGTCTGGGTGAGCGTCGCCATCTCGCCCAGCTCCATCAGCTTCTTGATCACCTCGGGCGCGGCGAGCCCAAGCGACTCGGAGACCTCCTTGACGGTCGCGCCGGACTTGATGTCGGTGACCTGATCGGCGACCGGCTGCTTCTCGGCCTCCTGGCTGAAGTCGGGCTCCACCCACGGGGTGCGGCGCCGACGGCCGCGGCGGCGCGGCGGCTGCTGCTGGGGCGGCGGCCCCGGCGCGCGACGCGAGGCCTGCGAATCGATCACCACACGGCGGCGGCGACCGCCGCCACCCGAGGCGCCGCCTCCGCCACCGTCGCGGGTCGGGCGGGCGGGCCGCTGGGCGCCGCCTCCGCTCCCGCCGCTCGGCGCGGGAGACTGGGCCGGCTGCTGGCCGCCCTGGGACTGGGACTCCGGCTTGGGCTGCTGGCCGGCGGGCGGCTTCGGCGCCGCGGGGCGCTGAGTGTTGCCGGTGCCGAGCGGGCGGCCGTTACCGGGCCGGCTGGGCGGCTGCTGGCGGTGACTGCGCTCGGGCTTCTCGACCTTCTTGCCGGCGAACGCCGCCTCGACATGGGCCTCGTCCACGCTGGACGCGGCCGCCTTGACGTCGAGACCGGCGGCCTGCAGCTTGGCGATCACCTCCTTGGAGGGGATCCCCTTCTCCCGTGCGATTTCGTGGACGCGCTTCTTGGCCATATGGTCGGGCTAAGCCTCCGCGGTGTCGGCGGCGCCACCCTCGTCGGCGGCGACGGTCTCTTCGACCAACTCGTCGTCGGCCGCGGGGGGCTCGCCGGTCACGTAGTCGTTGTCGGTGTCGGTCAGCGCCTGATGGGCAGGCAGGCCGCAGTAGCGCGAGCCGGGGATCGCCGCGTTCGGGCACCGCTTCCCGTTGGAGAGGATCGCGGCGCAGCGGCCGGAGGTCTCCTCCTCCTCGTAGCCCAGGTCGTCCTCCTCCTGGGCGAACTCCGTCTCGGAGCGGATGTCGACCCGCCAGCCGGTGAGCCGGGCGGCGAGTCGGGCGTTGAGCCCGTCCTTGCCGATCGCCAGCGACAGCTGGTCGTCGGGAACGATCACCGTCGCCTGCTTGCCGTCGTCGTCGACGAGCACCTCACGCACGCGCGCGGGCGACAGCGCCTTGGCGACGAAGCGGGCGGGCTCCTCGTTGAACGGGATGATGTCGATCTTCTCGCCGCGCAGCTCGGAGACGACCATCCGCACGCGAGAGCCGCGCGGGCCGACGCAGGCACCGACCGGGTCGACGCCGTTGGTGTGCGAGACGACCGCGATCTTCGAGCGGTAGCCGGGCTCGCGGGCGACGTTCTGGATCTCGACCAGGCCGTCGGCGATCTCGGGGACCTCGAGCTCGAACAGCGCGCGGATCAGCTCCGGGGAGCGGCGCGAGACGATGATGCTCGGGCCCTTGGCCTGCGAGGAGACGTCGGTGATGATCGCCTTCACGCGGGCGCCGTGGTCGTAGCGCTCGCCGGGCACCTGCTCGGAGCGCGGGAGCAGCGCCTCGACGCGCTCGCGCAGCTGGACGAGGGTGTAGCGAGAGTCGGACTGCTGGACCAGGCCGGTGATCAGCTCGCCGACGCGGTCCTGGTACTCGTCGAACATCATGTCGCGCTCGGCCTCGCGCACCCGCTGGAGGATCACCTGCTTGGCGGTCTGGGCGGCGATCCGGCCGAAGTCCTTGGGGGTGACGTCGCGCTCGGCGATCTGGTCGCTGTACTCGGCGAGCACCTCGGGGTCGAGCTCGGGCTCCTCGGGCTCGCGCAGCTCGCCGGTCTCGGGATCGATCTCCGGCTCCTCCTGGGCCTCCTCGGCCTCGGCGAGCAGCCGCTCCTCCAGCTCGGGCGGGAGGGTCAGCTCGTAGACGGTGAAGTCGCCCTCCTCGTCGATATCGACGCGCGCATACTTCGCCGAGCCCGGGCTCTTCTTGTAGGCCGACAGCAGAGCGTCGGCGAGGGCGTCCATCAACGTGTCGGTGGCAATGCCCTTCTCCTGGCCCAGGGCCTGGATCGCCTCGACGATCTCCTTGCTCATCTCAGTTGCCTCCGTTGCACGTGTCGTCCGTTCGGTCGCCCTCGGCTCCCGCCGAGCCGTCGACGAGATTGCCGCGCGCGATCTCCCCGTAGGGGATCGTCACCAGGCCGTCGCCGGCCGCGACCGTCACCTCGGAGTCCGAGGCGCCGACGAGCTCGCCGGTGAAGCTGCGGTGGCCGTCGCGCACCTCGCGGGTACGTACGCGAGCGCGGCGTCCGACGAAGCGGCGGTAGTGGTCGGGCTTGGAGAGTGGACGCTCCGGTCCGGGCGAGGAGACCTCCAGCCCGTAGTCGGCCAGCAGGTCGCCGAGCTCGCGCGTGACGCGCTCGCAGAGACCCAGGTCGACACCGTCGGGATGGTCGATGGTCAGGCGCAGGCGGTCGGGGCCGATCGCCTCGCAGGCGAGCAGCTCGACGGCGGGCAGCGGCCCGGCGAGACGGGTCTCGATCGCGGTGTGGAGCTTGTCGGTGTCGGTCGGCATGAGGTCGAAAAAAAGGTGGGCTGCGAAGCCCACCTCCAGGCGCGACCGGCTTCGATCGCGGTACATCTGAAAGTCCTAGCAGCGGACCAGTATAGACGGGGCGCCCCGCCGTTCGGAAGTCGGGGCGCGTAGTGTCACGGCGAGGTGGCCGCCGCCGTTGACATCGTCGACTCCTACCTCGCCGCGCTGCCCGGCGGCGCTCGCCGCACCGCCCACGGCGAGTGGGGTCTGACGCTCGCGTCCGAGCACGGCGGGGGCTGGCCGCTCGACGTCGGACTGCGCCTCGCCGACGGCCTGCTGACGGTCAAGGCGCACGCGCTCGCCGATCCCGAGCACGTCGACCCATGGATGCTGTTGTGGTGGAACCGCTCGACGCGAGTGGTCCGCTTCGGGGCGACCCAGGATCGGGAGGTGTGGGTGCAGGCCGACCTGCCGGCCGCCGCGGTCGAGGAGCGCCAGCTCGACCGCCTGCTCGGCCTCGTCGTCGAGGCCTCCGTGGCCGTGCGCGACTTCCAGCGCGCCAAGCGCAATCCGCCGCCGCCCGCCGCCGGCTGGCTGCCCGCCGACTGAGCGGCGGCCCGCGGAAGGATCGTGCGGGCCATTGCCGGCACGATCCTTCGCGCAGCGCTCGGGACCGGCCCCGCGGGAGCCTCAGGCCGCGTCGGCCAGGCGGTCGCGCAGGTGGCGGTAGTCGGCCCGGTCGGGCCGCATCCCGGCCGCGAGCAGCGCGTGGCGCCGGGCCTTGCGCAGCCGTCCGGTCTTCAGCAGCGCCTTGCCGAGGCAGAAGTGGGCGAAGTCGTTGACCGGCGCGCGCTCCACGACCGCCTCGAACTCCTCCGCGGCGCGTCCGAAGCGGCCCGAGCAGAAGTAGGCCCGCCCGAGAGCCTCGCGGATCGACGTCTTGTCCGGCTCGAGCTCGCGCGCCTGCTCGAGCGGGATCGCCGCCGCCGCGAAGTCGCCGTGGTCGAGCAGCTCGCTCCCACGCACGAACAGCTCGTAGACCTGCTCGCCGTGACGCTCCTGGTAGTTGCTCATGAACTCACCTCGCTCACATGCGATCGGATTGACTGGACCTCATCCAGTATTGCCGACGCGACAACCCCCTTCGGACCGCGCGGCACGGCGACCTCGTCGTGGTCGGTGACGAAGGTCACCTCGTTCTCGGGGGCGTCGAATCCGATGCCCGGTCGGGAGACGTCGTTGAGCACGACCGCGTCGAGGCCCTTGCGCTCCAGCTTCCCGCGGGCGTGGGCGAGCGCGCCGTCGCCGTGCTCGGCGGCGAAGCCGACGAGCGTCTGGCCGGCCCGGCGCTCGGCGGCGAGCGCGGCGAGCACGTCGACGGTCGGCGCGAGCTCGATCGTGAGCCCGTCGCGACCCTCCTTCTTGAGCTTGCCGGCGGCCGGATCGGCGGGCGCGAAGTCGGCGACGGCGGCGGCCATCAGCAGGACGTCGCAGCCAGCGAACTCGGCGCGCGCGGCGGCCTCCAGCTCGGCGGCGGTCTCGACCGCCACGGTGCGCGCGCCCGGCGGCGGCTCGACCGCCAGGTTGGCGGCGATCAGCACCACCTCCGCCCCGCGCCGCAGCGCCTCCTGCGCGAGCGCCACACCCATCCGCCCCGAGGAGCGGTTGCCGACGTAGCGGACAGCGTCGATCGGCTCGCGCGTGCCGCCGGCGGTGACGAGCACGGTGAGTCCGGCCAGGTCCTCGGCGACCGGTGGCGGCGCCGGTCGCGCTCCGGAGCGGTCGGCGATCGCCCGCAGGACCGTCGCGAAGATGTCCAGCGGGTCGGCCAGCCGTCCGGTCCCCCACTCCCCCTTCGAGGCCAGGCTGCCGGTCTCCGGCGCGACGACCGTGACCCCGCGTGCGGTCAGCGCCGCCACGTTGGCGACGGTCGCGGGGTGGTCCCACATCGCGTCGTTCATCGCGGGAGCGACGACCAGCGGCGCGCGGCAGGCGAGCGCGGCGCTGGTGACCAGGCCGTCGGCGTGGCCGCCGGCGAGCTTCGCGAGCGTGTTGGCGGTCGCCGGAGCGACGACGTAGGCGTCGCAGTTGCGCACCAGCTCGAGGTGGGAGATCGGCGCGTGGTCGGGCGCCGGGTCGCCGGGGAAGGCGCCGCGGGCCGGGTCGGGCTCGAGCTCGTCGACGAGCACCGGCGCGCCGGTCACGCCCGCGAAGGTCGCCTGACCGACGAACGCCAGGCTCGCCGGCGTCTGGACGACGCGCACGGCGTGGCCGGCCTTGGTGGCCACACGGACCAGCTCGACGGCCTTGTAGGCGGCGATGCCGCCGGTGACACCGATCAGGATGCGCGCCACGCCGAGAACCCTAGATGCCCCGCGGGCCGCCCACCGACGGGCGGGCGGCGTCTGTCACGCGCGGCGCGCTAGTCGCGGTAGCGGTACTTGATCTTGCCCTGGGCGATCTCGTCGAGCGCGATGCCGAGGTAGTTCTTGGACCCGGTGTCGACCATCGGCGGCGGGTACTCGTCGAAGGTTCCCTCGCCGAGGTTGTGGTAGTAGCTGTTGATCTGACGAGCACGCTTCGCGGCGACCAGGACGGCCGCGTAGTGCGAGTCGGTGTGTACGAGCAGCTGGTCGAGCCGGGGGTTGATCAAGATGCGTTCCTCGCTTCGGGGCCACACATGGTAGCGGCGAGCCGGATCAGCTCGTCCGCGGCCCGCTCGCGGTCGGCGTTGACGATCCTGTGCTGGAACTCGCCCTGGGCCGCCAGCTCGGCGCGCGCGACCTCCAGGCGACGGGCGATCTGCTCCGCGCTCTCGGCCCCCCGCTCGACCAGCCGGCGCTCCAACTCGCCGAGCTGGTCGCCGGGCGGGGCGATGAACACCTGGCATGCCTCGGGCATCGTCGCGCGCACCTGGCGCGCGCCCTGGAGGTCGATCTCGAGCACGATCAGCCGTGCCGGTCGGGCCAGCTCGCTGCGCAGGGTGCCGTAGCGGTTGCCGGCGTACTCGGCGTGCTCGACGAACTCCCCCGCGCGGGCCCGGCTGTCGAACTCGTCGGGTGCGAGGAAGTGGTAGTCGACGCCGTTGGTCTCGCCCGGACGCGCGGCGCGCGTGGTCGCCGAGACCGACAGCTCGGTGCCCGGCACCTCCTCGCGCAGCCTGCGGATCAGCGTGCCCTTGCCGACGCCCGACGAGCCGGTGATCACCAGGACCGGCGTCGTCATGCGGGCCGCCGGCCTAGCGTCGGAGGTAGGAGACCAGCTCGTTGCGCTGGCGCTCCGACAGCCCGCCGATCGTCTTGCTCGGCGAGATGCGGCAGTGGTTGAGCACCCGGTTGACCTTCACGCGGCCGTACTTCGGCACGGCGAGCAGCAGGTCGAAGACCTTCGCGGTGGCGACGTACTCCGGCGGGTCGAGCAGCAGGCCGTGGATCTGGATCCGGCCGCCCTTCAGATCCCGCTTGAGGCGCGCCCGCTGGGTGCGGATCTCGTTCGCTCGCTTGAGCGCCTCCATGCGCTGTGCGAGCGACCGCTCGGGCGTCAGGCCCCCCTGCGCCGGCCGGGAGTCGTCGCCTGTCTCCGTGGGGTTCTGGGCGAGCGATTCGGGGGCGACCGGCATGGGCGGCGACTATACACACGGATCGGTGCCGCCGACTGCCAACTTCGCAAATTTCGGGTGAATTCATCTCGACCTCGACTTGAGGTTCAGGAACCTTTGCGCTGCTTGAGACCTTAGGGGTGCTTTGCAGGCACTTTGCCCCCCTTTTGGAGAACGTCATGCCCCTGGTGCCGATCGTGCCACTCCCGCGGGCGCCGTACGCCGCGCTGCTGAGCGAATCGCAGCCAGCTCGGCTGAGATCCGGCGGCCCGCCGCGGGGTCGCGGAAGCTTTCGGTGCCGACCGCGACCACCGCCGCGCCGACCGCCAACAGGTCCGCCGCATCGCGCCCGCTGGCGACGCCGCCCATGCCGACCACCGGCAGCGAGACCGCCGCCGCGACGGCCGCCACCTGCTCCAAGGCGACCGTCCGCACAGCCGCGCCCGACAGTCCGCCGCTGCGCGCGCCCAGCCACGGCTCACGGGTGACCGGGTGCAGCGCCATGCCGCGGATCGTGTTGATCAGCGAGACCCCGTCGGCACCCGCCTCCTCGGCGGCCAGCGCGACCGCGGCGGGGTCGGCGGCGTTCGGCGACAGCTTGGCGATCAGCGGCCGGTCGGAGCGGGCGCGCACGCGCGTCACCATCTCCGCGGTCGCGCGTGGATCGGCGCCGACCAACACGCCCGTCTCAACGTTCGGACAAGACAGGTTCAGCTCCACCAGCCCCACCTCGGGACGCTCGCCGACCGCCTCGACGAGCGCTCCCAGCTCGGCCGAGTCGAACCCCATCACCGACACGCACAGCGGCACCGGCAGCTGCGCGAGCTGCGGCAGGTCGTGGGCGAGGAAGCCGTCGAGGCCCTTGTTCGGCAGGCCGATCGAGTTGAGCATCCCGCTCGCGGACTCCCATAGGCGCGGTGGCGGGTTGCCCTGGCGCGCCGCGACGGTGATCGTCTTGGAGACGAAGCAGTCGAACGGGAAGGCCTCCAGCAGCGCGTCGCCGAAAGCGCCGCGCGCGGCGATCGCGTCGAAGGTGCCCGACGCGTTGAGGATCGGACCGCCGAGCGCCACCCCACACAGCATGACCCCCGCTCCGCCAGCGCCGGCCGGAGGATCGTTGGGGGTATACCCCCAAGCATCCTTCGCGCGGCCGGCGTCGGTCGAAGGGGCGTCGCGGTCAGACATGGGCGACCAGCCGGTCGGCGGCGAACACGGGGCCGTCGACGCAGACGCGTGCGTAGCCGTCGACCGTCGGGACCACGCAGCCGAAGCAGGCGCCGTAGCCACAGGCCATCCCGGCCTCCAGCGCGAGCTGCGCCGGCACGTCGAGCTCGGCGCACAGCGACCGCACCGCCTCGAGCATCGGCTCGGGCCCGCAGGCGTAGACCGTCGCCGCCGGATCGGCCGCCAGCTCCGCGCGCAACGGCTCGGTGACCAGCGCGCGGCGGCCGACCGAGCCGTCGTCGGTGCAGACCTCGGGCGCGCCGGCGAACAGGTCGGCCGCCGCCGCGTGGCCCGCGGTCCGAAAGCCCAGCAGCACCGGCGCCTCGACCCCGGCCCCACGCAGCTCGTCGTCCCAGCAGAGGATCGGCGCGGCGCCGATGCCGCCCCCGACCAGTAGCGCGCGCCGGCCCTCCTCCGGCGGGGCGAAGCCGAACCCGAGCGGCCCGAGCAGCGCGAGCGGGTCGCCAGGGGCAAGCTCGCCGAGCCGGCGCGTGCCCGGACCGACCTCCTCCAGCAGGAAGCTCAGGTCGGCGCCCTGGCCGCCGGGCAGCGGCCGTACCCGCGCGAACGAGAAGGCCCGCGGCAGGTAGGGGCGCTCGGACGCCCCTCCACCCCACCGCTCGCCGGCGGCGAGCATGTAGAACTGCCCTGGGCGGGGACCCGCGGGGCCGACCGCGTCGCGTGCCACGAGAAGGTCGTAAGCGCCGCGCCGCTCGGCCGCGATCACCTCGGCGACGCGCCGCTCCGGTGGGGCGAGCGTGCGCGGGCGCCGCGCGTCGGTCACTCGGCGGCTCCCGCGACCTGCGCGGCCCCCCGCTCGCGCGCCGGTCCGGCGGAGATGCCGTGCAGCTCCTGCAGCGGCAGCGGCGGCTGCTCGCCGGCGAGCCGGGCGCGAATCGCGCGCTGGGCCGCCGAGGCTCCGCTCATCGTGGTGATGCACGGGATGCCGCGCGCGATCGCCGCACGGCGGATCTCGTAGCCGTCGGCGCGGGCGCCGGAGCCGGTGGGGGTGTTGATCACGAGGTCGACCTCCCCCGCCTCGATCCGCTCGACGACGTTCGGCGACCCCTCGCTGAGCTTGCTGATCCGCTCGACCGGTACGCCCATCCGACGGATCGCCTGGGCGGTGCCGCCGGTCGCCAGCACCGCGAAACCGAGATCGTGCAGCGACGCGGCGAGCTGGGTCGCGCTCGGCTTGTCGCCGTCGGTCACGCTGATGAAGACCGTGCCCTCGCCCGGCAGCTGCGAGCCGGCGGCCGCCTGGGCCTTGCCGAAGGCCGTCGGATAGTCGGAGGCGATCCCCATCACCTCGCCGGTCGACTTCATCTCCGGTCCCAGCCGCGCGTCGGCGTGCGGGAAGCGCCCGAACGGCAGCACCGCCTCCTTGACGGCGACATGGCCCGGCTGAGCGGGCAGCGCCAGGTCCATCTCGGCCAGCCGCTCGCCGAGCATCAGCCGGCAGGCGATCTTCGCGAGCGGCACGCCGATCGCCTTCGACACGAACGGGACCGTCCGCGACGCACGCGGGTTCGCCTCGATCACGTAGAGCTCGTCGTCGCCGTAGACGGCGAACTGGATGTTGATCAGGCCGATCACGCCGAGCGCGAGCGCGATCTGCTCGGTCGCGCGCTCGACCTTGGCGATCATCTCCGGGCCGAGCGACATCGCCGGGATCACGCAGGCCGAGTCACCCGAGTGGATGCCGGCCTCCTCGACGTGCTGCATGATCGCCCCGATGCGGGCGGTCTCGCCGTCGCAGAGCGCGTCGACGTCGACCTCGATCGCGTTCTCCAGGAACCGGTCCAGGAAAATCGCCCCCTCCGGCCTGCCCCCGCCCGCGGTCCGTGCCAGGTAGTCCGCCAGCTGGTCGCGGGAGTAGCAGATCTCCATCGCGCGGCCGCCGAGGACGTAGCTCGGGCGCACCAGCAGCGGGTAGCCGACGCCGTCGGCGGCGTCGAGCGCGGCCTCGGGCGAGTCGGCGGTTGCATACGGCGGGCTCTTGAGCCCGAGCTCGGCCAGCAGCGATCCGAAGCTCGGCCGGTCCTCGGCGCGGTGGATCGACTCGACGGGGGTGCCGAGCAGCGGCACGCCGGCGTCGGCGAGGCCCTGGGCGAGCTTCAGCGGCGTCTGGCCGCCGAACTGGACGATCACGCCCTCGGGCCGCTCGATCTCGATCACGCCGAGCACGTCGTCGAGGGTCAGCGGCTCGAAGTAGAGGCGGTCGGAGGTGTCGTAGTCGGTCGAGACGGTCTCGGGGTTGCAGTTGACCATCACCGCGTCGCGGCCGGACTCGCGCACCGTCAGCGCCGCGTGCACGCAGCAGTAGTCGAACTCGATCCCCTGGCCGATGCGGTTGGGCCCAGAGCCGAGGATCACCACCGAGGCGTTCTCGCCGCGGCGAACCTCGTGGCGCGGGCCGTCGGGGCCGGGCCGCTCCCAGCCCGAGTAGTAGTAGGGCGTCGCGGCCTCGAACTCGGCGGCGCAGGTGTCGACTGACTTGAAGGTCCGCGCGAGCCCCGCCTCGGGATCCTCGCCGCGGGCCAGCGCCGCCATCTCGGCCATGTACCAGGGGTCGATCCCGGTCCGCTCGCACAGCTCGCGCTCGGCGACCCCGCGCCGGACAGCCTCGAACAGCAGCTCGTAGCGGTCCGGGCCGGGCGTCTCCAGGGCACGCAGCAGCTCGTCGGTGTCGGCCGGCGGGATCGGCGCGACGTCGATCTCGCGCGAGCGCATCGCCTTGACGAACGCCTGCTTGAACGTCCGGCCGATCGCCATCGCCTCTCCGACCGACTGCATGTAGGTCGACAGCGCGCCGTCGGCGCCCGGGAACTTCTCGAAGGCGAACCGCGGCCACTTGACGACGACGTAGTCGATCGTCGGCTCGAAGCTCGCCGGGGTGACGCGGGTGATGTCGTTGTCGATCTCGTCGAGGGTGTAGCCGACCGCCAGCCGCGCCGCGATCTTGGCGATCGGGAAGCCGGTCGCCTTCGACGCCAGCGCCGAGGAGCGCGACACGCGCGGGTTCATCTCGATCACGACGATCTCGTCGGTCTCGGAGTTGACGGCGAACTGGATGTTCGAGCCGCCGGTCTCGACGCCGACCGCGCGGATGACGGCGATCGCCTGGTCGCGCAGCAGCTGGTACTGGCGGTCCGACAGCGTCTGCTGGGGGGCGACGGTCACCGAGTCGCCGGTGTGGACACCCATCGGGTCGATGTTCTCGATCGAGCAGACGATCACGACGTTGTCGCTTCTGTCGCGCATCACCTCCAGCTCGAACTCGCCCCAGCCGATCACCGACTCCTCGACGAGGACCTGTCCGATCGGGCTGGCGGCGATCCCCTCGCCGACGACCCGGCGGTACTCCGCCTCGGTCGTGGCGATCCCGCCGCCCTCGCCGCCCATCGTGAATCCGGGCCGCACGATCGCCGGCAGGCCGATGTCGGGCAGCGCGGCCAGCGCCTCGTCGATCGTCGACACCGCCGCCGAACGCGCGCTGCGCAGGCCGGCGGCGGCCATCGTCTCCTTGAACAGGTCGCGGTCCTCGGCGCGCTGGATCGCGTCGTAGTCGGCGCCGATCAGCTCGACGCCGTAGCGCTCGAGGGTGCCGTCGTCGGTGAGGTCGCGGGCGAGGTTCAGGGCGGTGCCGCCGCCGAGCGTCGGCAGCAGGGCGTCGGGCCGCTCGCGCTCGATCACCCGCGCGACCGACTCCGGCAGCAGCGGCTCGATGTAGGTCGCGGTGGCGAACTCCGGGTCGGTCATGATCGTCGCCGGGTTCGAGTTGACGAGGACGACCTCGTAGCCCTCCTCGAGCAGCACCTTGCAGGCCTGCGCGCCGGAGTAGTCGAACTCGGCGGCCTGGCCGATCACGATCGGCCCCGACCCGATCACCAGGATCTTGTGGATGTCGTCGCGGCGCGGCATCAGCCCTCCTCCACCATCCGCAGGAAGCGGTCGAAGATGTGCAGCGAGTCGTGCGGCCCCGGCCCGGCCTCGGGGTGGTACTGGACGGTCCCGCCGGCGACGTCGCGCAGCACGAGGCCCTCGACGGTGCGGTCGTAGAGGTTGATCTGCGACAGCTCGGCGGCGCCGAAGTCGGTCTCCCAGCGGACCGGGTCGTCGCCGTCGATCGTCTGCCTGCCGTCGGGACCGACGACCGCGAAGCCGTGGTTCTGGCTGGTGATGTCGATCCTCCCGGTCTCGAGATCCTTGACCGGGTGGTTGGCGCCGCGGTGGCCGAACGGCAGCTTGGTGGTCTCCAGCCCGATCGCCCGGCAGAGCAGTTGGTGGCCGAGGCAGATGCCGAACACCGGCCGCTTGCCGACCAGCTCGCGGACGGTGTCGACCACGTAGCCGAGGGCGGCCGGGTCGCCGGGGCCGTTGGCGAGGAAGAACGCGTCGGCGCCGGAGTCCAGCAGCGTCGCGGCCGGGGTGTCGCAGGGGTGCAGCTGCAGCCGCACGCCGCGCTCGCGCAGGTTGCGCACGATCGAGTCCTTGATGCCGGTGTCGATCGCGGCGACCGTCGGGCCCTCGCCGCCCGCCAGCGGCGCGAGGTCGATGCGCTCGCCGGGGGTCACCTCGCGGGCGAGGTCGCGGCCCTCCATCGGGCGCTCGGCCTCGATCAGCGCGCGGGCCTCGGACTCCGCCAGCTCGCCGGGGAAGACTCCCCCGCGCATCGCGCCGCGGTCGCGGATGTGACGCACCAGCGCGCGCGTGTCGACCCCGCAGATCGCGGGCACGCCGCAGTCGGCGAGCCAGGTCAGCCAGCCGCCCTCGGCGTGCGGGGCGTCCTCGCGGTCGATCCCCTCGCGCATCACCACGGCGCGGGCGTGGACGGAGTCGGACTCCATGTTCTCGGCGCTAACGCCGTAGTTGCCGATCAGCGGGTAGGTGAAGACGATGACCTGGCCGCGGTAGCTGGGATCGGTGACCGACTCCTGGTAGCCGGCCATCGCCGTGTTGAAGACGACCTCGCCGGTCGCCCGCTGCGGCGCGCCGGCGGCGTCGCCGTCGAACCGCGTCCCGTCCTCGAGCAGCAGGTAGGCGGCGCTCACCGGACGGCCTCGATCGCGAACGAGCGCTCCCGGAAGGCGACCGCCCCGGCGGCGATCGTCATCCGCACCCGGCCGGTCAGCCGCCGCCCGCCGAACGCGCAGTTCGCCGAGCGGCTCTCATAGCCGGAGTCGCCGACCATCCACTGCGACTCGAGATCGACCAGGCAGACGTTGGCGGGCGCCCCCTTTTGGATCGTCGGCGCGGGCAGACCGAACGGCTCGCAGCCGGCGGTCAGCCGCTCGACGACCAGATCCAGCCCGAGCACGCCGGGCAGGACGAGATCGGTGTGGACCGCGGCGAACGCCGTCTCGAGCCCCGTGACTCCCATCGGCGCCAGCTCGAAGGGCTCCTCCTTCTCCTCGCGCGAGTGCGGCGCGTGGTCGGTGGCGATGCAGTCGAGCACGCCGGAGCGCAGGCCGTCGATCACCGCCTGGCGGTCGTCCTCGGAGCGCAGCGGCGGGTTCATCTTGAAGTGGGTGTCGAGCGAGCGGACCGCCTCGTCGGTGAGCAGCAGATGGTGCGGCGAGGCCTCGGCGGTCACCTCCACGCCGGCCGCCTTCGCCCGCTCCAGCACCTCGACGGTGCGCCGCGCCGAGACGTGCTGGACGTGGATGCGCCCGCCCTCGTAGCCGGCCAGCTCGCAGTCGCGCGCGACCAGCGTCGACTCCGACACCGACGGGATCCCAGCGATGCCGAGCACCGCCGAGACCGCCCCCTCGTGCATCGCGCCGCCGGCCGAGAGCGTCGGATCCTCCTCGTGGAGGGCGAGCAGCCGGCCGGCGAGCTGCTGGTAGCGCAGCGCCTGGCGCATGATCCCCGCCGAGCGGACCGGCAGCCCGTCGTCGGTGAAGGCGACCGCGCCGGCGTCGGCCAGCTCGGCCATCTCGGTCAGCCGCTCGCCCTGCATGCCGACCGTGATCGACGCGGTGAACCCGGTCGGGATGCGCGCCTCGGCGCGGGCGCGGTCGCGCAGCGAGCGCAGGATCGCGGCGGAGTCGACGACCGGGTCGGTGTTCGGCATCGCGAGGATCGCGCAGTAGCCGCCGGCGGCGGCGGCGCGGGTTCCCGTCTCGACGTCCTCCTCGTCCTCGCGGCCAGGGGTGCGCAGGTGGACGTGCGGGTCGACGAACGCCGGGAAGGCGTGCAGCCGCTCGGCGTCGACGACCTCCGCCCCAGCGGGCGCGGGGATCGATCCGGGCGCGCCGAGCTCGGCGATCTCGCCGTCGCGGACGAGCAGGTCGCCGGGCCCGTCGATCCCCGTACGCGGATCGACGATGTGCGCGCCGCGCACGAGCACGGTCGCGTCGGGGACGGGCGCGCGGTCGAGCCTGCCGAGATCGTTCATGCGGGTTGCCTCGAGGGGTCGGGAGCGGTGGCGCGCGGGCCGGTCGGCTGCTGGGCGGTGAGCAGCTCGTAGAGCACCGCCATCCGGACGACGACGCCCGACTCGACCTGCTCGACGATCAGCGCCTGCGGCGAGTCGATGACCTCGGCGGAGAGCTCGACGCCGCGGTTGACCGGGCCGGGGTGCATCAGCAGCTGGCCGGGACCGAGCCGGCGGCCGTCGATCTGGTAGCGGGCGGCGTACTCGCGCAGCGACGGCACGAAGCTGCCCTGCATCCGCTCGTGCTGCATCCGCAGCGCGTAGACGACGTCGGCGCGGTGGAGGCCGTCGAGGGTGTGGGAGACCTCGCAGCCGAGCGCCTCGATCCCGCGCGGGATCAGGGTCGGCGGCCCGCAGACGGTGACGCGACAGCCCATCCGCGCGAACGCCTGGATGCCCGAGCGCGCGACACGGCTGTGCAGCACGTCGCCGACGATCCAGACGCGCAGCCCGTCGAGGCTGCCGACGCGGCGGCGCAGCGTGTAGAGGTCGAGCAGCGCCTGGGTCGGGTGCTCGTGCTTGCCGTCGCCGGCGTTGACGACGGCGGCCGCCGTCCAGCGTGCGACGAGGTCGGCGGCGCCGACGTAGGGCGAGCGGATCACGATCGCCGCCGGGTCGTAGGCCGACAGCGTCTGGATCGTGTCCTTGAGCGACTCGCCCTTGTCGACCGAGGAGCCCTGGGCCTTGATCGACACCGTGTCGGCCGAGAGCCGCTTGGCGGCCAGCTCGAACGACGAGCTGGTGCGAGTCGACGACTCGTAGAAGAGGTTGACGATCGTCCGTCCGCGCAGCGTCGGGACCTTCTTGATCTCGCGCCCGGAGACCTCGGCGAAGCTCTCGGCACGGCGCAGGAGCCGCTCGATGTCCTCGCGCGAGAGGTCGTCGATGGAGATCAGGTGGCGGTTCACTTGCCGGTCCTCCGGATCGTGATGTCGTCGGCGGACGAGATGGTCACCTCGTCGATCCCGTCGATCTCGGCGACGTTGACGTTGACCCGCTCGCTGCGCGCGGTCGGCAGGTTCTTGCCGACGTAGTCGGGGCGGATCGGCAGCTCGCGGTGGCCGCGGTCGGCGAGCACGGCGAGCTGGACGCGACGGGGACGGCCGTAGTCGAAGAGCGCGTCGATCGCCGCGCGCACCGTGCGGCCGGTGAAGAGCACGTCGTCGACGAGGACGACGGTCGTCTCCTCGACGGGGAAGTCGACGTGGGAGGCGTGGACGACCGGTCCGGCGGGACCACCGCCCTCGCCGCCGGGGGCGGCCGGCACGCCGCGCAGGCCGACGTCATCGCGGTAGAAGGAGATGTCGACGTCGCCGAGCGGGACCGGCTCGCCGACCAGCTCGGCCACCTGGTCGCGCATCCGCGCGGCGAGCACGGCGCCGCGGCGGTGGATCCCGACGAGCGCGAGCTGCTCTCCGCCGCTGCGCTCGACGATCTCGTGAGCGATCCGGACGAGGGTCCGGCGCACGTCGTCGCCGTCGAGGACGACCTTCTGGCTCACTGCGATACCGCCCCTTCCTGGCCTCACGGGACCCGGTTAAAGAGTGCGTGGCGAATCTAGCAGGCGGCCGCGACGGGGCGGCGGCGGCGGCGGCGAGGGCTCGTCACTGCTCGTCGGCGCGGACGAGAACCGCGCGGCCACGCTCGGGGAACGGGACCTCGATCCGATCGAAGTCGCGTGGGACGACGGTGTCGGCGAACTCGGCCCGCGCCTCGTCGCGCACGTCTCGCACCAGGTAGCGCGTCGAGAGGTGGGTCAGGGCGAGCAGGCCGGCGTCGGCGTCGGCGGCGAGCATCGCGGCCTGGCGAGCGGTCGAGTGGCCGGTCTCGCGCGCCCGGGCCAGGTCGTCGTGGACGAAGGTCGCCTCGTGCACGAGCAGGTCGGCCCCCGCCGCCTCGCCGCGGACCATGTCGCACGGCGCGGTGTCGCCGGAGAAGACGAGCTTGCGGCCGAGGCGGCGCTCGCCGAGCACCTGCTCGGGGGCGACCGTCCCCGCCGCCGTCTCGACCGTCTCGCCGCGCTGGAGGCGTCCGAAGTCCGGGCCGGGCTCGACGCCGAGCGCGCGCGCCCGCTCTTCGTCGAAGCGGCCTGGACGGTCGTCCTCGATCAGCGCGTACCCGAACGCGGGCACGCGGTGCTTGACCGAGAACGCGGCGATCGCATAGCCGTCGCGCTCGAGGTCCTCCCCGCTCTCCAGCTCGCCGACGCGGATGTCGAAGCCGGGCTTGCCGATCAGGGGGCCGAGCACCTTGAAGAGCTGGCGCAGGCCGGGCGGGCCATACACGCGCAGCGGCCGCTCACGGCCCTGGAGGCCGAAGGTCTTGAGCATGCCGGGCAGGCCCAGGACGTGGTCGGCGTGGAAGTGGGTGATGAACACGTCGTCGAGGTCGACGAGCCCGACCGACCGGATCAGCTGGCGCTGGGTGCCCTCGCCGCAGTCGATCAGCAGCCGCTCGCCGCCGCGGCGGATCAGCGTCGCTGGCAGCCCGCGGCGGGCGGTCGGCGCCGAGCCGGCCGTGCCGATGAATACGACGTCGAGGTCCATGCGGCCCCGGAGGCTATCCGCGCGCGGCCACGGCGGAGCGCGCCCGGGCGCGCTCCGCCGCCGGGCTCAGCGCTGCTCGACGCCGGGGCGGCTGAGCGCCCAGATGATCCAGACGTCGAGCGCGATCAGCACGATCGCCCAGAACGGGTAGAACGGGATGAAGAAGAAGTTGGCGAGCGCGCTGAACATCGCGAGCGTGATCGAGCCGACGATCGCCCACTCCTTGCGCGCGAACAGTCCAAGGCCCATCGTCAGCAGAGCCGCGCCGATCAGCAGGTGGACCCAGCCCCAGAAGGTGGCGTCGACCTCGAAGGCGTAGTTGGAGGCGACGGTGAAGAACCGGTCGTCGAGGATCGTCGCCAGCCCCGTGATCACCTGGAAGGCGCCGATCAGCGTGATCACGCACGCGGCGAAGACGTAGCCGCCGATGGCGAAGCTCTGCGTGGAGTCGTTGGGGTTCGGGTCGCTCATGGGGCGAAGCTATCCCGGCGAGCGGACGGCCCGGACCGCTACCGCGGGGCGTACATCAGGACCGCGACCCCCACGAGGCAGATCGCGACGCCGGCGACATCGAAGCGGTCGGGCCGAAAGCCGTCGAAGGCCATCCCCCAGGCGAGCGAGCCGGCGATGAAGACCCCGCCGTAGGCGGCGAGCACGCGGCCGAAGTTGGCGTCGGGCTGGAGCGCCGCGATCGCCCCGTAGCCGGCGAGGGCGGCCGCGCCGGCGACCGCGAACAGCAGCCCCCTCCCCTCCTTGATCGCCTGCCACATCAGGTACGCCCCGCCGATCTCCGCGACGGCCGCCACGACGAACAGGACGATCGACTTCGCTGCCACCGGACCATGGTCGCAGGGGCGGGCGACGCTGCTCGACGGCTACGGCCGGCCACAGCCCCCGACAAGTCGTCCACCGGCCGGGAGAACCGTCCGCTGTGGACGTGCGCCGCGCGCCGCGAACCCCTATCCTCGGCCCCTCACGCGCCCGTAGCTCAGTGGATAGAGCGCTTGCCTCCGGAGCAAGAGGTCGCTGGTTCGAATCCAGCCGGGCGCGCTCCCTCTCGGCGCCACCCGGCAAGCATCTCCCCTGCGGCGGTAGCGGCGGCGCGCCGACCCTGCGAGAGTCCGCCCGTGAGGAGCAACGCACGGGTCGTAGGCAGCGCTCCGGAAAGACCTCGTGGACCGAACAGAACGGAGCGCCAGCGATGACCGGCATTGAGCCTCTGGGACTGACACCGGAGCAGATGGAGGAGGCGATCGCGAGCCTCTCGACGCCCGACCGGGTGGACTCTCCCTTCGGCGCGCTCGAGCTCTTCGACGGCGTGCCGACGCCCGACACCGTCAAGACCGTCTACGACGCGCTCGACCTGATGCGCGGCGTCGAGGTGTTCCTCAACGCGGTGCCGGGCGCGTCGCTGGTGGCGTTCCGCAACGGCCTGCGGTCGATCGGCGTCGACTCGCCGCGCGCGATCGGCTTCACCGACCCGCGCGCGAACTCCGGGGCGCTGTTCCTGACCCCCAACACCGAGACGACCTACGGCGTCACGATGCTCGACCTCGCCGCATGGGGTCCGACGGTGATCGAAGCCCCGCCGGAGTCGCTCTGCGTCGTCGACGACTTCTGGTTCCGCTACGTGGCCGACATGGGCATCGCCGGACCCGACGGTGGCCGCGGCGGCAAGTTCCTCTACCTCCCGCCCGGCTACGACGGCGAGGTTCCCGACGGCTACTTCACCTACCGCACGCCGACCTTCACGAACTTCGTCGTGGTGCGCGCGCTCGGCGGCGTGCCGGCCATCGAGCAGACGCGCATCTATCCCCTCGCCGAAGCCGCCGCGCCGCCGGAGAACGAGTGGGTCAACCTCGCCGAGCTCGCCCTCAACACCATCCACGCCAACGACTTCTCCTTCTACGAGGAGATCGACGCGCTCGTCCAGGAGGAGCCGATCGAGGCGCTCGACCCCGAGCGCCGGGGACAGCTGGCCGCGATCGGCATCGTCAAGGGACGGCCGTTCGCGCCCGACGAGCGGATGCGCGCGATCCTCGAGCAGGCGGCTCCGATCGCCGCCGCGATGGCCCGCGCGATCGGCTACGCGCCGCGCGATCCCGAGGCCGAGCTGTACGGCACGTGGAAGAACGGCTTCGTCGGGGGCAGCCACGAGTTCCTGCGCGACGGCGCCCGCCTCCTCGACGCGCGCACGCAGTTCCACTACCTCGCGACGGTGATCACGCCGGCGATGGCCCACGCGCAGGTCGGCGCCGGGTCGGCGTACGCCTACACCGTCCACGACGCGACCGGCGAGGTGCTCGACGGTGGCCGCAGCTACCGGCTGCGCGTCGATCCCGACCCGCCGGCGAAGAACTTCTGGGCGGTCGACATCTACGACACCCAGACCCGCTCGCTGCTGCAGGTCGACTCCACCAAGTGGCCGGCGCTGACGAGCGCCACCGGCACCCTGGAGCGCAACGCCGACGGCTCGTTCGAGCTCTACTTCGGCCCGACCGCGCCGGAGCGGATGGAGAGCAACTGGATCGAGACGCGCCCCGGCAAGTCGTGGTTCCCGGTCTTCCGGCTGTACGGGCCGCTGGAGCCGTGGTTCGACCAGACCTGGCGCCTCAACGAGCTCGAGCCGGTCGACTGAGCGGCTCGCGGGCCGCTACCGCCCGAGGGGCCTGCGCTCGAGCGCGTGGACGGCGGGTCCCTCGAGGACCCGGCCGTCCGGCGCGAAGCGCGAGCCGTGGCACGGGCAGTCCCACGACCGCTCGGCGCTGTTCCAGTTGACCTGGCAGCCGAGGTGGCTGCAGCGTGGGGAGACCGCGATCAGCTTCCCGTCGCCGTCGCGGTAGGCGGCGAGCTTCTCGCCGTCGTGGCGGACGATGTCGCCCTCGCCCGGTCCGAGGCTGTCGAGCGAGCGCCCGCCCGGCTTTGCGATGCGATCTCCGAGGAACCTGGCGCCGACCTGCACGTTCTCCTCGACCAGCTTGACCGCGGACGCCCGCACCGTCTTTCGCCACGGGTCGAAGAGCTCGGCGGTCGCGTTCCGATTGCCGGCGATCAGGTCGGCGAGCGCGTGGGCGGCGGCGGTGCCGGCGGCGAGGCCCCACTTGGCGAAGCCGGTGGCCATCAGGACACGCTCAGAACGCGGCGTGAGCCGGCCGACGTAGGGCATGCCGTCCAGCGTCGAGCCGTCCTGGCTCGACCAGCGGTAGGCGACCGACTCGACGTCCCAGTGCTCGCGAGCGAACCGCTCGAGCTCGCCGTAGCGCTGCTCGGTGTCGCCGCCGGTACCGGTCTTGTGGCTCTCGCCGCCGACCATCAGCAACTCCTCGCCGTCGTCGAGCGGGATCGCGCGGATCGAGCGGGTCGGCCCCTCGGCGCTGATGTGCATTCCCGCCGGGGGCGCGCCCGCGATTCGGCAGGCGATCGCATAGGACCGCTGGGGCGAGACGCGCGCGAAGGAGAGCGACCGGTCGGGGAACGGGTAGTGGGTGGCGATCACCGCAAAGTCCGCGTCGACCCTGCCGCCGGGCGCCTTCACGGCGACCCGGCCGCCGTCGGCGTCGACCTCGACGGCGTGCGAGCGCTCGTACACCTCGGCGCCCCCGGCCGTCAGCTGCGCGGCGAGCGCGAGCAGGTACTTGCGCGGATGGAGCTCGGCCTGATCGTCGAAGCGGACGGCGGCCGCGACCGGATAGGGCAGCGGTGTCTCGTCGGTCAGGGTGGCCGGCAGACCGGCCGCGACCGCCGCGCGCACCTCATCCTCGACTCGGCCGCGCTCGGCGGCCGAGGTGACATAGGCGTAGGCGGACTGGCGCCGCAAGTCGCAGGCGATGCCGTCGCGCTCCACCCGCTCGGCGATCCACGCCAGCGCGGCCTCGTTGGCCTGGCCGTAGACGCGCGCCGCCTCCGAGCCGTGCCGCGCAGTCAGCTCGGCGTACTTGATCCCGTGCTGCGAGGAGACCTTCGCCGTGGTGTAGCCGCTGACGCCACGGGCGAGCCGGCCGGCCTCGACCAGCACCACCTTGCGGCCCGCCTCCTGGAGGGCCAGCGCGGTCGTGATGCCGACGATGCCGCCGCCGAGAACGACCACGTCGGCCCGGGCCGGCCGCGCGAGCTGGGGAAGCTCCGGCTGCGCGGGCCCGGAGTCGATCCAGACCGACTCGTGGATGGTCATCGGTCCGCCGATCCGTTCCGGCGTTGGGCGAGCTCCTCGAGGCGCATCAGCGACTCCGCGTTGCGGCCGATGGTCAACAGCTGCACCAGCGGGTTGAACGCGAGCAGCGCGGTCACGCCGTCGGGGTTCTCGGTCATCCGGACCAGCGTCCCACCGCCGAGCTCGGTCATCTCGAGCGTGACCTGGGCCGTGCCGAGCGGACGGCCCTTGGCGCGCAGCCGGATGAGCCTGGGCCGCTCGGCGGCCAGGGAGACGGTGTGGTCGGCGATCTCGAACGGGCCGAAGCCGATCGTGTGGTGGAACTTCGAGCCGGGCGCGGGCCATTCCGGCTCGGCGTCGCGGATCTCCTTCGAGCCGACGACCCAGTACCCGTAGCCGTCCGGGTCGGCGAGCGCGTCCCAGACGGCCTCGGGCGGGACCGGCATGAAACGCTCGTTGGTGGCCACGAGTGGCCGGTACCCCAGCCTGTTGGCGCCAAACCGCTTCGGCGAGCCCACGCCGGGTATACGGACCTCGTGCCCGGGGACTTCGACGCGATCGTGATCGGCGCCGGCCCCAACGGCCTGGTCGGAGCGAACATGCTCGCCCAACGCGGCTGGAGCGTCCTCGTGCTGGAGGCTCAGGACGCTCCGGGCGGCGCGGTCAAGAGCGGCGAGATCACCGAGCCGGGCTTTGTCAGCGACCTCTTCAGCTCCTTCTACCCGCTGGCCGCCGCGTCGCCGGCGATCCGCGCGCTCGGGCTCGGTGAATACGGACTGCGCTGGCGGCGCTCGGAGCTGGCGGTCGCCCATCCCCAGGCCGACGGCGCCTGCGCGGCGATCGCGGCGGATGTCGACGAGACGGCGGCGTCGATGGAGCGGTTCGCGCCGGGCGACGGGGAGGCGTGGCGAGACCTCCACCGCTACTGGGAACGGGCCGGCCCCCCCTTCCTCGACGCGCTGCTGAGCCCCTTTCCCCCGCTCCGCGGCGCCGTCGGGCTCGCGAAGGCGCTCGGCCCCCGCGGCTTGCTGCGGTTCGGCCGCTTCGGGCTGCTCCCGGTCCGGCGGCTGGCCGAGGAGCGCTTCGCCGGCGACGGTGGCGGCTGGCTGCTGGCCGGCAACGCGCTGCACGCCGACCTGACACCCGAGTCGGCGGGCAGCGGCCTGTTCGGCTGGGTGCTCTGCGGACTGGCCCAGCAGCACGGCTTCCCGGTGCCCGAGGGCGGCGCCGGACAGCTCACCTCAGCGCTCGTCGAACGGTTGCGGGCCCACGGCGGCCGGGTGGAGTGCGGCCGCCGGGTCGAGCGCGTGCTGGTCGAGCGGGGCCGCGCCGTCGGGGTGCGCACCGCCGACGGCGAGGAGGTCGGCGCCGGCCACGCCGTCCTCGCCAGCGCCGGCGCCCCCGCGCTGTTTCGGGACCTGGTCGGCGAGCAGCACCTGCCACGCGACTTCGTCGACGAGCTCGCCGGCTTCCAGTACGACAACTCGACGGTCAAGGTCGACTGGTCGCTGGACGGGCCGATCCCGTGGGTCGCCGATGACGCGCGCCGGGCCGGCACGATCCACGTCGCCGACGGCATCGATGCGCTCACCCGCACCAGCGCGCAACTCGCCCGCCGCCTGGTGCCCGACCACCCGTTTCTCGTCATGGGCCAGTACTCGATGGTCGACCCGACCCGCCAGCCCCCTGGCCGAGAGACCGCGTGGGCCTACACCCACGTTCCACAGCGGGTCGAGGGCGACGCCGGCGGCGAGCAGCTGACCGGACGCTGGGACGACCGCGAGACCGCTCGGCTGGTCGAGCGGATCGAGGCCGAGGTCGAGCGGCGGGCGCCGGGGTTCGGCGCGCTGATTCGCGCGCGCCACGTCTTCACGCCCGCGCGGTTGGAGGCGGCGAACTCGAACCTCGTCGGCGGCGCGATGAACTCCGGCACCGCCCAGGTCCACCAACAGCTGCTCTTCCGCCCCGTGCCCGGCCTCGGGCGAGCGGAGACCCCGGTCGCGGGCCTCTTCCTCGCGGGCGCGTCCGCGCACCCGGGCGGTGGCGTCCACGGCGCCGCCGGCGCCAACGCCGCCCGGGCGGCCGTCTTCGCCCGGGCGCGGCGGCGGGTGGCGCGTCCGGTCGCGGCCGCCGCGCGCCGCCGCGCCGACCTCACCCCCACGGCCGGGTCGCGGCCGCAGGGGTCGAATCGCTGACGCGGTCGCCCCCCGGGTCAGCCGTCGTTGGCCACGACGCCGGTCGGCTCGTCCGACAGCCCGGCCTTCTCACGCAGCTTGCGGGCGATCTCGGCGATCTCCTCGGGGGCGTAGTCCGGCGCGAAGACGCCCTCCTGGGCCGGCAGGTCGAAGGCCGGGAAGCCCTCGGGCGGCTCGTCGACGACCTGGAGCTCGTCCCCGGTCTCGGGATGGGCGCCGTTGAAGACGGCGGCCAGCTCCTGGTAGTCGCTCGGCGAGAAGCGGTAGAGCTTGGTGTGCTCGCCGCGCTCGATGTGCGGGCGGCACTCCGGGATCTTCTCGGTCGGGATTCGGGGCGCCGGAAACAGCTTCGAGAGGTCCGCGCCGGTGAGCCGCTCGACGGCCCGCGCGTAGGCCACCTGGTGGACGCCGCCACGCACGAGCAGGTAGCCCGTCAGCGCACGCGCCGCGGGATGGTCGACCATCTCGTAGACCTTGAGCTTGCCGTTGCGGGCGCCGGTCTCGAGGAAGAAGTTGTGCGTCAGGTCCTCGACGAGGTCGCCCGTGGAGGTCACGTAGTCGCCGTTCCACGGCTTGCCGTTGGAGTCCTGGACGAGCGTCCCCGCGCCGCCGGCCACGAAGTGCTGCGGGTTGAGCGCGTCCGCGGGATCGGGGAGGGCGCCCTTCTCAGCCGCACCGGTCAGCATCGTGTTGATCGCCGTCGACACCAGCTCGATGTGACCGAACTCCTCCGCGGCGATGTTCGACACGAGGTCGAAGAACGGCCGCGCGCCCTGCCGGGCGCGGAAGTTGAACGACTGGAAGGTGTAGTTCATGAAGGTCGACATCTCGCCGAACTTGCCGCCGAGCAGCTCCTGGACGACGGCGGCGCCCGCCGGGTCGGGATCGGAAGGGGGTGGAATCTCGGTCTGGATGCGATCGATGCGCAGGATCATTGGTCTCTCCTCGGTGGGCGCTTGGGCGTCCGCGTTGGATTGCCGCCAATCGGAACCGCAAACATGCCGCCCTGGCCCGCCTGGCGCTTGCATACCAGGCGGCAGGCGTGCGAGGGTCGAGCCGTGCTCGCGCGTGACGATCGCAACGAGGAGCCTTCGGTAGCGGAGCGGGTGATCGCCCGCGAGCGGGTGATCCTCGACCGCGAAATAGAGCTGTACCGCCTCCGCCATCTCGCCGGGCCGTCGCGCTTCGTGCGCCAGCGCCTGCCGGACGTCGAGCCCCCCAGGGGCGGCGCCCGACCGGTCCGAGACGGCCTCGCCTGACCCGACGCGCTCAGCGCAGCGAGCCGGGCGCCGGCAGGCGGCCGAGCGCGCGTCGGTAGACGCGCATCGTCGCCGCCGAGAAGTCTCCGTGGGTGCGGTTGCGCATCGCCGCCACGCGCTCGCGATGGAAGCGGCTCGACAGGCTCTCGGCATGGCCGATCACGTCGCGCGCGGCGATCCTGTGGCGGCCCTGGAGCATCCGCGTCAGGCGCAGTGACGCCGCGAGCTGGCGCCGGTTGCCCATCACGCGCGCGTCGGAGGTGCCGACATGCTCGATGCCGATCGCCACGTGGTTGAGGCCGACCGTGTGGCGGCACATCAACGACGTCGGCACCAGCCGGTGGATCGTCCCGTCGAGGTCGATCACGAAGTGCGTGCAGACCCCGGGCGTCTCGCCGAACTCGACGTCGGGGGCGTTGGCGGCGAACGTGTTCCAGGCCGACGAGAAGCTGTCCGAGGCGGTGTAGTGCTGGACGATCACCCGCGGGCGGCGCAGCCGATGGTCGTCGATGCCGTAGTGGCGGCGGGCGTAGGCGCGCATCTGGGCGCGCCGGGCGCTCCCGAACGGGATCGGGCTCGCGACCACCCGCGGCGGCGCCACGGCCGCCGCGACCGCCTTCACCGCGCTCGCGTGGCGATCGGCCGCGCGCCGGTTGAGCGCGCCGGCCCCCAGCTCGACCACGAACGCGCTGTCGCGCGGGTAGGTGGCGTTCTGCCAGCGGGTCGCCGTGCCCGGCAGCGGCGCGATCCTCCGGTAGGGCAGGCCGGCCCGGCGGGCGTAGAGCCGCTCGAGCGTGGGATCGCCGCCGGAGCGGTCGACGAGCCCCATCTGCTGATGGAACCAGACCGTCACGCGCGGGCGGACCTTCGCGACCAGCTCGGCGACCGCGCGCGCCTCCGGCTCCGACAGCGGTGCCGGGCCCGAGTAGTAGGTGTCGAAGGGCGTGCCGCGCAGCTCCCAGGCGACCGGGAAGTTGCGGTTGAGATCGACGCCGTTGGCGTTCCAGCGCGTCCCCGCGCGGCCACCGTCGGGGTTGACCGAGTCGACCAGCAGGTAGGCGACCCCGCGCGGCGGTCGCGACCGCCGCAGCGAAGCGACCACGGCCCTCCCGGCCGGCTCGGTCCCGTGGATCTCGCCGACCACGAGCACGGTCCGCGCCGCGCGTGGCGATCCGACCCGTGTCGCACGGATCGGTCGCCCCTCGGCCGACTGTCCGACGACGGTCCGCTCGACGGCGGCGGCTGAGGCGCGGTCGGCGGAGGCCTGCGATCCGCCCACGCCGGCGAGAGCGGCGGCCGTGGCGAGCCCGACGGCCAGCGCCGTCGGCGGGGTGCGGCGAGCGCGCGTCACGAGCCGCACGGTAGCGCCTCACCACGCGAGGGGGACTTCGCCGACGACATATGTCGGGGAAGTCCCCCTCGGCGGTTCGATGGCGTCGCCGTTCGACGGCGTGGCCGGCGCTCAGGCGTCGGCCACCACACCGTCGCGGAGCACGTGAACCCGGTCGGCGACGTCGGCCGCCTGTGGATCGTGTGTGGCCAACAGCAGCGCGACGCCGCGGTCGCGGCAGATCGCGGCCAGCAGCTCCAGCACCTCCCGGCCGCGCCGGCTGTCGAGGTGGCCGGTCGGCTCGTCGGCGACGAGCACCGCCGGAGCCGTCGACAGGGAGCGGGCGATCAGCACCCGCTGCTGCTCGCCGGTCGATAGCTGGCCGGCCAGATGGTCGAGGCGCCGGCCGAGTCCGAGCTCCTCCAGCAGCGGTCGGACCGCCCGCTCGGCGGCCTCGCGCCCCATCCGTCGTCCGTCGTCGCCGGGCAGCCCGATCGATCGGATCGCCGCGTTCTGCAGCGCCGTCGCGCCGGCGAGCAGCACCGGCGCCTGGGCGACGTAGCCGACGTCGGTGCGCCGGAACCGCTCGCGCTCGTTGCGCCGTAGCCGCGCGAGGTCGCGGCCCGCGACCGCGACGGTGCCGGCGTCGGGCGCGAGCAGCGCCGCGACCATCCCGAGCAGCGTCGTCTTGCCCGATCCGCTCGGACCGTAGAGCGCGGCGAGCTCGCCGCCGGCGACGCGGAGGGTCGCCCCGTCGAGGACGCGCACCGTCTCCCCGCCGCTCGCGAAGCTCTTGACGATGCCGTCGCAGCGGATCACCGCTGTCCCGGCTCCCGGCGTGCCAGGTCGATCACGTTGCGGTCGCGGCGCGCCGGCGGGGGTCCGATCAGGCGTCCCTGCGTCAGCAGCCGCACCTCGTGCGCGGGCAGCGTCGCCGGCATGTCGGGAACCGCCATCAGCACCGCGATCTGGAGTTCCTCGGCGGTCGTCCGCAAGAGGCCGAGCACCCGCTCGCGCTCTGCCATCCCGAAACCGTGGGTGGGATCGTCGACGACCAACAGCCGCGGGCTGCGGACCAGCGCCTTGGCGATCGAGACCAGCGCCCGTTCGCTGTCGGGGAGGTCGTCCCAGCGCAGGCCGGCTGCCGCCCCGACCCCGATCAGGTCGAGCGCCGCGGCGGCCTGCCGGCGGGCCGCCGCGCCACCGCGCTGGCGGTAGAGGGCGAGTGCCACGTAGGTGTCCATCGCGAGCTCGCGGCTGTGCGGTCCGGCCCGGTCGACCCATGCGATCGCGGTGCGGTGCAGCGCCACGAGGTCGCGGCGCGAGCAGCCTGCGAGATCACGCCCCTCGAAGAGCACCCGCCCGGTCTCGGGACGGGCCAGCCCCGCCGCGACTCGCAGCAGGGACGTCTTGCCCGCGCCCGCGCGGCCGTAGACGGCGACGAACTGGCCGCGGGCGACGGCGAGGTCGACGCCGGCCAGCGCCCTCACCGTCCGGTCGCCACGGCGGTGCGACAGCGACGCGCGCTCGATCGACAGCAGTGTCCCGGTCAGCGGAGGTCCCTCCCGCGCCGACCGTACCGCATCTCACATGGTCCAACTGGCCGACGCCTGCCCGAGAGTACTCTCGCGCAGGCATGGACGGGCGCGCCGATCGGCCCTACCTTCGGAGACGAGCCCTGCCCTCCAGCGCGGGCCGGGCGGGGGGACGCCGGTGCGCGGCAGTCCCCCCGCCCACACCGCTCCATCAGGCGGACCGCTGGCCGTAGTACACGCGCCAGCCGGCCAGCGCCGGGGCGAGCAGCCGTGGAAGCGCGCCGCCGGCCTCGAGCAGCCGCGCCGTCGAGCGCCGTAGCGGTGCGCTGCGCGCGCTGTCCTTGGACAGGTACATCGCGACCATCGAGCTGACGATGACGGTGTGGCGCGTGCCGCGCGGAGCGGCGCGCGCCGCGCCCGCCGCGCGTTCGACGGCGTCGCCGACCCGCGCCAGCGCGCGCCGCCGGTCGCCGTAGTGGGCGATGTAGCTGTGCTCGCCGCGGGCGAGGTCCTCCTCCCAGTCGACGTAGCTGTCGAGCATCGCGGTCGCCAGCGAGGTCCACGGCCAGTAGGCGGCGTAGGTCGCGTCGATGTCGGCGGCGCTCGGCGCGTCCTCGGCGGCCAGCGCGAGCATCGAGTGGACCACCAGCGACGCGCTCGCCGCCGCGCTCAGCTCGAACCAGGCCAGCTCACGCTCGCCGGGGAACTCCAGCGCGGCCCAGTCGCGCAGCAGAGCGTCGCGCCGCGCCGCTGGCGGCACGTGGTTGAGCGCCAGCACCTGGGCCCGTCCGACCTCCCGCCGCAGCACCGTCTCGACGCGGCCGTAGGCCGGGAGCCGGCGAGTGTGGAAGCGACACGCTTCGACGAGCGCGCGCAGGTACCCGCCGTCGTCGCCGGCGCTGTGGTGGCGGTAGTAGTCGCCGAGCGGGCGATCCGGTTCCACGGCGTCGAGCAGTGCGGTGTGCAGTTCGCGCCCGTTGGCCTCGGTCGGGTGGCGCTCGCTGACCTCGTCGAGGAAGTCGAGGATCGTCTCGTAGGCCACCAGCAGGCGCAGCAGATCGCGGTCGCGGCGGCGCGGCAGGATTCCGAAGAGCGCCGCGCCGTCGGCGTGAGTGCGCTTGTTGCGGAGGCTGTACAGGGCGTCGGCCCGTAGCGTCGGATCGCCGATCGCCTCCGCGCGCGTGCGCCAGCGCGACAGCTCGCGGCTGACTTCGCCAAGGCCCCACGACAGCTCGCGCCACGCGGCTGCGACCAGTGCCCGCAGCTGCCCAGGGGTCAGCTGCGGCGGGTTGACGTTCCCTCCCGGCGACATCCCGTCGAGCACACTACGGCCAACGGCCCCCCGGTCATAGGGGCAAGGACCGATCGCACCGGAGGCGAGCGCGACGGCCGTGGTGTACGGTCGTGTCTCCGCGAGAGGGAGCGCGGTCCGATGCGCCTGTCGAACGTCCTGAGCCTCTACTGGGCGCGCCTGCGTCCCCGCCTCGTGCAGGAGCTGCTCGCGGTCCTCGGGATCGCCGTCGGGGTTGCCCTCGTCTTCGCCGCGCTGGTCGCCAACGCCAGCCTCACCTCCTCGGTCCGGGACTCCGTCGCGACCGTCATCGGCGACGCCGACCTCCAGGTCGCGGCCAAGTCACCGCGCGGCTTCGACCAGCGGGCGGTCGCGCGGATCGCCGAGGTCCCCGGCGTCGAGGCCGCGGCGCCCGTCCTCGAGCGGCGCGTGAATCTGGTCTTCGGCAAGGAGCGCCGCTCGGTGCTGTTGGTGGGATCCGACAGCCGCTTCGCCGATCTGGGCGGCGAGCTGGTGCACCGCCTCGCCGCGAGCCGGACCGCAGCGACGGCGCTCGCCGTGCCGGCCCCGATCGCCGATGCGCTCGCGCTCTCGTTCGCCGCGCCGATCACGGTGGAGAGCGGTTTGCGCCGCGCGACCGTCCCCTTCGGTGCGTCGCTGCGCGAGAGCGACGTCGGGCCGCTCGTCGACAGCCCGATCGCGCTCGCACCACTGGAGCGGGTGGCGCAGGTCACCGGCCTGCATGGCCGCGTCACGCGGGTCCTGGTCCGCAGCGCGCCTGGCGCCACGGCAGCGGTCGCCCGCCGGCTGGAGGCGGTCGCGCCGCCCACCGCGGCGGTCCTTGCCGCCGACGCCGACGTCGCCGCCTTCGAGCGCGCGTCCTACCCCACCAGCCAGTCGACGGCGCTGTTCTCGATCTTCAGCGCGCTCGTCGGGTTCCTGTTCGCCTTCAGCGCGATGCTGCTCACCGTCCCGCAGCGCCAGCGACTGATCGCCGATCTCCAGCTCGCCGGCCATCCGCCGTGGGTGATCGTCGAGCTGCTCGCCTTCGACGCCCTGGTGCTGGGCGTCGTCGGGTGCCTGCTCGGGCTGCTGCTCGGCGACGCGGTGTCGGGGATGCTCTTCGGCTCGGCGCCCGACTACCTGCTTGCCGCCTTCGCGATCGGCGAGCGCCAGACCGTCAGCTGGGAGGCCGCGGCGATCGCCGGCGCCGCCGGCATGGTGGCGGCAATGGTCGCCGTGCTCGCCCCGCTGCGCGGCGCGCTCGCCCGGCACCCGCTGATGCCGCCCGCCGAGCGGCCCAGTCGCGACCGCTCACGCGACCGCGCGCTGGCCGCGGCCGGCGGCCTGGCGGCGGCAGGCGCCGCGGCGATCGTCGCCGCCGCCCCCCAGCTCGCCGTGCTGGCGATGTTCGTCCTGACGCTCTCGCTGCTGCTCGTGCTGCCGCTGCTGCTGCGCGGGGCGACCTGCCTGCTGGAGATCGCCACCCGCGGCCTGCGCACGCCGGTCCCGACCCTGGTCGCCTTCGAGCTGCGCTCGCCGCGGACCCACAGCCGCACGCTGGCGCTCGCCGCGACCGGCGCGGTCGCGGTCTTCGCCACGGTCGCGATCGGCGGCGGCAACGCGGATCTGCAGCGTGGACTGGCCCAGTCCGCGCGCGACATCGACCGCAACGGCGACATCTGGCTGAGCTTCGACGCGGACGCCAACGCCCTCGGGACCGCGCCGTTTCGCGCGCCCGAGGCGCTGCTCACCGAGCTGGCAGCGGCCCCCGGCGTCACCGCGGTGACCGGCTACCGCGGTGGGTTCCTCGACGTCGGCGACCGCCGCGCCTGGGTCCTCGCGCCGCCGCGCGATGCACCGGCGATCGTGCCGCCGAGTCAGGTCCGCGACGGGGATCCAGAGCAGGCCTCCGCACAGCTCGCCGCGGGCGGGTGGGTCGCGCTCTCCGAGGCGCTCGCCGACCAGCTCGGAGCCGAGGTCGGCGACCCGGTCGTCCTCCCGACCCCGGTTCCGACGCGGCTGCGGCTCGCCGCGGTCACGACCAACCTCGCCTGGCCACCCGGTGCGATCGTCCTCAACGCCGACGACCATGCCCGCGCGTGGGGGGACGACGAGGTCACGGCGCTGCACCTGACGCTCGCCCCGGGCGCCGACATGGATGCGACGGCGGCGGCGGCGGGCGCCGTCGTCGGGGACCGCGCGCTGCGAGTCGAGACCTTCCAGGAGCGCACGCTGCGCCACCACGCGACGGCCGAGGACGCGCTCGCCCGGCTCGACCAGATCGCCCTGCTGGTACTGGTCTCGGCGATCCTCGCGACCGCCGTGGCGATGGGCGGCACGATCTGGCAGCGGCGGCCGTCGGTGGCGCGGCTGAAGGTCGACGCCTTCTCCGAGCTGGAGCTGTGGAGCGCGCTGCTGCTCGAGAGCGCGCTGGTGCTCGGCGGCGGATGCCTGGTCGGAGCGCTGTTCGGGCTCGGCGGCCAGGTCGTGCTCAGCCGTGCCCTGGAGGTCGTGACCGGCTTTCCCCTGCTCTACGCGCCCGCCATCGCCAGCGCCGCGGCGATCCTCGCGCTGGTCACCGTCCTGGCCGTCGCGGTGCTCGCCCTGCCGGGCTGGCTGGCGGTCCGGGTCGCGCCCCAGCCCGGGCGGCCGGGGTGACCCTGCGCGAGAGTACTCTCGCGCAGGGATTCACAAGAGGAGTGCTCCCGCATATCTTTCTTCTTGCGGTCGACGCCCCGTCAGGGACCGTCACCGCCCGGGCCCCACCCCCCTCCAATGGTGGGCAGCCCAACGGGCAGGAGGGGAGGCCGACGCCGCGCGTCGCCTCCCCTCCGAGCCTCGCCCACCGCAGGTTCGAGGGAGGGTGTCGATGACGCTGTTGAGTCTGCGCTCGGTGTCGAAGTCGTTCATCCGGGGCTCGACGGTCCGCCGCGTGATGACCGACGTGTCGCTGACCGTCGAGGGCGGCCGGCTGATGTCGGTCTACGGCGGACGCGGCTCCGGCAAGACGACGCTGCTGCGGGTGGCGGCCGCGCTCGACGCGCCCGACCGCGGCGAGGTCCGCTTCGCCGGCCGTCCGCTGCACCGGATGGACGGCCGCGAGCTGCTGGCGCTGCGCCGCCGCCAGATCGCCTGGGTCGACGGCGCCGGGCCGCACGACGACCGGATGACCGCGCGCGACATCGTCGCCCTGCCGCTCCAGCGCGAGTTCGCGGCACGGGGCGCGCGGGCCGCCGCCAGCGACGCGCTCGCCGCGCTCGGCATCGCCGAGCACGCCGGGGAGCCGTGGCGCGAGCTCCCCGACCTCGCGCGGATCCTCTGCTCGATCGGCCAGGCCTTGGCACGCCAGCCCCGGCTGCTGATCGTCGACGACCCGACGGCCGGCCTCGACATCCTGGCCCGCGAGCGCGTCTGCGGCCTCCTGCGCGACGCCGCCGAGCGCGACGGCCTCGCCGTGCTGATGGCGGTGCCCGACATGCCGTCGATGCTCCAGTCTCACGAGTCGCGCGTGCTCAGCCGCGGCCGCCTGCTCGAGCCGGCGACGGCCCTCGGCGGCGGACCCGCGCCGGCGCCGCCGGTGATCGACCTGCCGCTGCGCGACAGCGCCTGAGCGCCGGGGTCAGCCCAGACGGGCCGCATACCAGTCGTAGGCGCGCCGCAGCCCGTCGGCGAGCTCGACGCGCGGCGCCCACCCCAGCTCGGCGCGGATCGCCGCCGAGTCGAGGAACTGGCGGTCGATCTCACCCGGCGGCGTCCCGTCGCCGAGGATCTTCGGCGCGCTGTCGGCGTCCGCGACCGCGATCAGCGCTTCGACGACCGTCCGCACCGCCACCGGCGCGCCCCAGCCGGCGTTCCAAGCGCGGCCGACCAGCTCCGGGCGGTCCAGCGACGCGGCGACCGCGAGGTAGGCGTCGACCGCGTCCTCGACGTAGAGGTAGTCGCGTTCCGGCGTCCCGTCGGAGCGGATCTCCGGCGCCGTGCCCGCGATGAGCGCCCGGCAGGTGTCGGGCACGATCCGCGACCAGTTGAGGTCGCCGCCGCCGTAGACGTTCGCCAGCCGGGTGACCGCCACCGGCAGCTCGTAGGTGGCCGCGAAGCTGCGCGCGATCATGTCGGCGCACGCCTTCGACACGTCGTAGGGGAACCGCGGCTGGAGCGGGAAGTCCTCGCGGTAGGGCAGCACGTCGTGGCTGCCGTAGGCCTTGTCCGAGGAGGCGACGACGATCCGCTCCACGGGTCGCCCCGTCACCGCGGTCGCACGACAGGCCTCCAGCAGCACGTAGGTGCCGCGGACGTTGGCCTCGAAGGTCGACAGCGGCGAGCGGTTCGCCGTGCCGACGAGCGTCTGAGCGGCGAGGTGGAAGACCGCGTCGATCTCGTGCTCGTTGAGCACCCGCAACATCCCCTCGTACTCCTGGATGTCGGCCGCGACGACCGTGCAGCGCTCCTCGACGCCGTCGGCGCGGAAGCGCGACTCCGGCTCGACGTCGCGGCGCGGGACGACGACGCGCGCGCCCGCGTCGAGCAGCCGCTCGGCCAGCCAGGCGCCGATGAAGCCCTGCGCGCCCGTCACCAGGACGGTCGCGCCGGCGGGCTCCCAGCCCGACACCGCCCGCGCGGGCCTAGCCGCCGGCGACGGCCGGCAGGATCGTGACCTCGTCGCCGTCGTCGACGGCGGTGTCGAGGCCGTCGAGGAAGCGGATGTCCTCGCCACCGACGTAGACGTTGACGAAGCGGCGCAGGCCGCCGTCCTCGGCGATCCGGTCGCGCAGGCCGTCGTAGCGAGCGTAGAGGCCGTCGAGCACCTCGCCGACGGTGCTCGCCTGGTCGACCGAGGTCTCGGCGTCGCCGCCGGTGACCGCGCGCAGCTGGGTGGGAATCTTGACCGTGACGCTCATGGGTCCGGGCAGTCTATGCAGCAGCGCCGACGCCGGCGGCCGCGGTGAACGACTCGACGGTCGGCTCGACGTCGATCGTCTCGAAGCTGCCGCGCACGGCGTCGAGGGTCTTCAGGCCCTCGCCGGTGATCACCAGCACCACGCGCTCGTCGGCGCCGACCACGCCGCGCTCGGCAAGCTTGGCGAGCGTCGCGGTGGTCACGCCGCCGGCGGTCTCGGTGAAGACGCCCGTCGTCTCTGCGAGCAGCCGGATCCCGGCGCGGATCTCGTCGTCGGTGACCGCTTCGATGCTTCCGGAGCTGCGCCGCGCGAGGTCGAGCGCGTAGGGGCCGTCGGCCGGATTGCCGATCGCCAGCGACTTGGCGATCGTGTCGGGCTTGACCGGCGCGCAGAAGTCGCGGCCGGCATCCCACGCCTGGGCGACGGGCGAGCAGCCCTCCGCCTGGGCGCCGTTGAAGATCGGCAGCTCGCCCTCGACGAGACCGACGTCCAGCCACTCCTCGAAGCCGCGCGCGATCTTGGTGATCAGCGACCCCGAGGCGATCGGCGCGACGACCCGGTCGGGCAGCTGCCAGCCGAGCTGCTCGGCGATCTCGAAGCCGACCGTCTTGGACCCCTCGGCGTAGTAGGGCCTCATGTTGACGTTGACGAACGCCCACTCGTGCTCACCCGACAGCTCGGTGCAGAGCCGGTTGACGTCGTCGTAGTTGCCGTCGACGGCGACCAGGTTGGTGCCGTAGACACCGGTCGCGAGGATCTTCTGCTCCTCGAGGTCGGACGGCACGAAGACATAGGACTCCAGGCCGGCGGCGGCGGCATGCGCCGCGACGGCGTTGGCGAGGTTGCCCGTCGACGCGCAGGCCACGACCCGGTAGCCCAGCTCCTGGGCCTTCGCGACGGCGATCGTCACGACGCGATCCTTGAACGAGTGGGTCGGGTTGGCGGCGTCGTTCTTGACCCAAACCTCGCCGATGCCGAGCCGCGCGGCGAGCCGGTCGGCGCGCACCAGCGGCGTCACGCCGGCCGCGAGCGCGGTCTGCGGCCGGCTGTGGAACGGCAGGAAGTCCGAGTAGCGCCAGATCGTCTGGGGCCCGGCCTGGATGCGGCGGCGGGTCTCCTCGGCGTCGAGGCCGGAGAAGTCGTAGGCCACCTCCAACGGACCGAAGCACTGCTCGCAGACATAGCGTGCCTCGAGCGGGTAGGTGGTCCCGCACTCCTTGCAGTTCAGCGCTTCAAGAGCCATTCATGGTCCCTTCGATGTCGAAAGCCTCCGCCGCGTTGCTCGTGACGGAGGCCTCTGAAGCGCTTCGTCACATCTTTCAGGTCTTCGAGACCTGATGGAATTGGCACCTATCTCCACGACCGGGGTCGCTTCGGTGGTTGCCGGGGCTTCGTCGGGCCATTTCCCTCCACCCCTCTAGATGCGTACGGCTATGTAAGTGCAAGAAGAATAGCGATCCGTCGGACGTATGCAAGCGCGGGAGTAGAATCCTCTCCGTGACGCCGCCGCCGCCCACCACCGACGATCCGCTCAGTCCGGGCCATGCCGAGCATCCCGAGACCACGCCTGCGGCGCAGCCCCCGCGTCGGCCCGGACGCCGGGCCCGCCGCCGCGGCGCCTGAGCCCAACGTCGAGATCGTCGAGTGGCCGGGCTCCGGCGCGCCCGGCGAGCAGCCGCGCCCGCTGCGCTGGATCAACATCGAGCGCCCCGGCCCCGTCGACCGCGCCTGGCTGCAGGAGCACTTCGAGTTCCACCCGCTCGACTACGAGGACGTCGCCTCCCGCAACCAGCGGCCGAAGATCGACGAGTACCCCGACTACCTGTTCATCGTCCTGCACTTCCCCGTCTACGACAAGGCGGTCGGCCGGCTCAACACCGCCGAGCTGGACATGTTCGTCGGGCCGGACTTCCTGATCACCCTGCCGAACCGCCCGATCCCGCCGGTCGAGTACCTCTTCGAGCGCTGCCGCGCCTCCGACGAGATGCGCGGCCAGCTGCTCTCCAACGGGCCCGGGTACCTGCTCTACAAGATCGTCGACGACTCCTTCGACTACTGCTTCCCGATGCTACGCAAGATGGGCAACAAGCTCGAGCAGATCGAGGAGGACATCTTCCTCGGCCGCTCCGAGGAGCTCGTGCGCGACATCTCCAACGCCAAGCAGGAGATCATCAACTTCCGCAAGATCATCCGGCCGCAGCGCAGCACGCTGCGCGACCTCGAGCGGACCAAGCAGCGCTACATGGCCTCCAGCCTCGACGTCTACTTCGACGACATCCAAGACGCCTCCGAGCGGATCTGGGACATGCTCGAGAACTACAAGGAGGTCATCGAGGCGCTCGAGGAGACCAACGAGTCGGTGATCTCCCACCGCGTCAACGACGTCCTGCGCGTGCTGACGTCGATCTCTGTGATCGTGCTGCCGCTGACGCTGATCGCGAGCATCTTCGGGATGAACGTCGGACTGCCCGGGGGCGGCGATCCGCAGGGCGCGTCGCTGGCGGCGTTCGCGGCCGTCGTCGGCGTGATGCTGTGCGTGCTGCTGGGGATGGTCGCCTACTTCCGCCGGCGTGGCTGGCTGTAGCCTCCTGCGGCGTGAGCACTGACATCGATCCAGCGATCTTCAAGGCCTACGACGTCCGTGGCCTCCACGGCGAGCACTTCGACGAGGCGACGGCTCATGCGATCGGCCGGGGCTTCGCCCGCGTGCTGGCCGGCATGTACGACACCGAGCCGAGCGAGCTGCGGCTCGCCCTCGGGCGCGACATGCGCCTGACCGCGCCGGCGATGGCCGCCGAGTATGCGCGCGGGATGAGCGACGAGGGCGCGTCGGTGCTCGACATCGGCATGGTCGGCACCGAGATGCTCTACTGGACCGTCGGGTCGCGCAAGCTCGACGGCGGGCTGATGTGCACCGCCTCGCACAACCCGAAGGCCTACACCGGCGCCAAGCTCGTGGGCCGCGGCGCGCTCGCGCTGTCTGGCGACGCCGGGATCGGCGAGCTGCGCGACCTGCTCGTCGGCGGCGGCCTCGGCGAGCCGGCCGCGAACGCCGGCAAGATCGCCACCGATGACGTCTACAGCCCGTTCCAGCAGGCGGCGCTCGCCTGGATCGATCCCAGCGCGGTCGGTGGGCTGAAGGTCGTCCTCGACGGCGGCAACGGGATGGCCGGCCCGATGTGCGGTCCGCTGCTCGACGTCCTGGAGATCGACCAGGTCCAGACCTACTGGAAGCCCGACGGCGAGTTCCCCGACCACGAGCCCAACCCGCTGCTCGAGGAGAACCGTCGCTTCATCATCGAGCAGGTCCGCTCCGAGGGCGCCGACCTCGGCATCGCCTGGGACGGCGACGCCGACCGCTGCTTCTTCATCGACGGCAGCGGCGAGTTCGTCGACGGCGACTTCCTGACGGCCCTGCTGGCGAAGTCGATCCTCGACCGCGAGCCCGGCGCGACGATCCTCTACGACGTGCGCGCCAGCCGCGCCGTGCGCGACGTCGTCGAGGCGGCCGGCGGCACCGCCTACGTCAACCGCGTCGGCCACGCGTTCTTCAAGACGCGAATGCGCGACGAGGGCGCGGCGTTCGGCGGCGAGGTCTCCGGCCACTACTACTTCCGCGACTTCTACTGCGCGGACTCCGGCACGCTGCCGGCGCTGCTGATCCTCGAGCTGCTGTCCAAGGACGGCCGCACGCTGGCGGAGCTGCTCTCCGAGCTGCGCTCGAAGTACTTCATCTCCGGCGAGATCAACTCCGAGGTCGCCGACCAGGACGCCAAGCTGCGCGAGATCGCCGACCGCTGGTCCGACGGCGAGATCGGCTGGCTCGACGGCATCTCGGTCGACTACGACGACTGGCACTTCAACGTCCGCCCGTCCAACACCGAGCCGCTGCTGCGGCTCAACCTCGAGTCGCTGGTCTCCCGCGAGCACATGGAGGCCAAGCGCGACGAGGTGCTGGCCCTGATCCGGGCGTGACCGGCGCCGACGCAGCCGAGCAGGCGCTCGGCCGCGCCGCCGCGGCGGGGATCCACCGAATCTCGGTGCCGACCCCGTTCGCGGTCGGAAGGGTCAACTGCTATCTGGTCGAGGACGACCCGCTGACGCTGGTCGACGCCGGACCGAACTCGGGCACCAGCCTCGACGAGCTCGAGCAGGGGGTGCGGGCGCTCGGACACACGCTCGAGGACGTCGGACTGATCGTCGTCACCCACCACCACATCGACCACATCGGCCTCGTCGGCCTGGTCGCCAGCCGGGCGGACGCGGAGGTCGCCGCGCTCGACCAAGCCCTCCCCTATCTGCGCGACTACGGCGCCGAGATGCAGGCCGACGACGACTTCGCGAGCGCGACGATGGTCCGCTACGGGATGCCCGTCGACGTCGTCGAGGCGCTCCGCTCGGTCTCGCGCGCCTTCCGCGGCTGGGGCGCCGGCGCCCCGGTCGACCGGGTGCTCGCCGACGGCGAGGAGCTGTCGCTGCGCGATCGCAGCTGGCGGATCCACTCGCGGCCCGGCCACTCGATCAGCGACACGCTGCTCGAGGACCGCGCGCGCAAGACCGTGATCGCCGGCGACCACCTGCTCGCCCACATCTCCTCCAACCCGCTGCTCAGCCCGCCGCGCGACGGCGGGCAGCGGCCGCGGATGCTGATGGCCTACCTCGACTCGCTCGCGGCGACGCGCGAGCTGGACGCCGACCTCTGGCTGCCCGGCCACGGCGTCCCGCTCACCGACCACCGGTCGCTGATCGACGAACGGCGCTCGATGCACCGCCGCCGCGCCGAGAAGCTCCACCGGCTGATCGCCGCGCGTCCGCGCAGCGCCTACGAGCTCGCCCAGGCGCTGTGGGGCAACATCGCCGTCACCCAGGCCTTCCTGACGATCAGCGAGGTGGTCGGCCACACCGACCTGCTGATCGCCGAGGGCCGGGTCCGCGAGATCCCCGACGGCGACACGGTCCGGTTCGAGTCGGCAGCCGACCCCGAGGGCCAGTAACCGAACCGCCCGCCCGGGGTTGCACTCTGCGGATGCCGCCCTCCGAGGTCTCCCCCACCGCCGCCAACGAGGCGCGCGCCGCCGCGCTCGCCGAGCGGCTGTCGAGCTCCGGCGCGCCGCGCAAGCGGATGCTGGTGATCGTCAACCCCTACGCGACGACCGTCTCGAACCGGCTGCGCAACCTCGTCGTCTACGCGCTCCAGGCGCGCTACGAGGTCGAGGCCGTCGACACCGAGCGCCGCGACCACGCCACCCAGATCTGCCGCGAGGCCGCCCGCGAGGGCTACGACCTGGTCGTCGCCTTCGGCGGCGACGGCACCGTCAACGAGGCGGCCAACGGGCTGATCGGCACCGACACCCCGCTCAGTTGCCTGCCGGGCGGCGCGACCAACGTCTTCCACCGCACGATCGGGATCCCCGGCGACGTCGTCGACGCCACCGAGCACCTGCTCTCGCTCGCCGACGAGTTCCGCCCGCGCAAGGTCGACCTCGGCCTCGCCGACGACCGCGCGTTCGTCTTCGCGGCCGGTGTCGGCCTCGACGCCAGCGTCGTCGAGCGCGTCGACGCCCATCCGCGGCTGAAGGCACGGCTCGGGCCCTACTACTACTCCTGGGCCGGCCTCTCGACCTTCACCCGCAGGTACCTGCGCCGGCCGCCTCAGATGCGGATCACCATCGACGGCGAGTCGGTCGAAGCGGTGACCGCCGTGATCCAGAACGCCGACCCGTTCACCTTCTTCGGCGACCGGCCGGTGCGCGTCTGCGAAGCGGCCGGGCTCGAGACGGGATCGATCAGCCTCGCAGCACTGCGCCGCGCCACGCCACTGGAGATGCCGACGCTGATCCCGCGGCTGCTGTCGACCCGCGCGGAGACCGTCGCCCGCCACCGCCAGGTGACGCCCTTCCCGTCGATCCAGCAGGCGACGATCACCTCCGCCGACGACCGCCCGCTGCCGATCCAGGTCGACGGCGACTACATCGGCGAGCGCGACTCGATCCGCTTCGCCGCGGCCCCAGCCGCCCTCACGATCGTCTCCTGAGCCGGCTCAGGCTGGGGTGACGCGATAGGCGTCGAAGACGCTGTCGATGTTGCGGAGGCGTTGGATGCAGTGGCGCAGCGCGGTGGTGTCGCCGACCTCGACCACGAAACGGTTCTTGATCATCGGGTGGACGGTCGTGCAGCGCGCCTCGAGGATGTTCACGCCAGCCTCGGCGAAGCAGCGCGAGAGGTCCTCCAGCAGCCGGTGGCGGTCCCAGCCGTCGATCTCGATCTCGGCGCGGAAGGAGGTGCCGGTGCCGTCACCCTCCCACCAGACCTTGGTGAACCGCTCGGGGTTGCGGCGCAGCGCCTGGGCGTTCGAGCAGGCCTCGTGGTGGATGGTGATGCCCTTGCCGAGCGAGATGTAGCCGACGATCGGGTCGCCGGGCACCGGCCGGCAGCACTTCGCGATCCGCACCATCACGTCGTCGATGCCGTCGACGACGATTCCGTAGGCGGACGCGGTGCCGGTCGAGCGGGTGCGCTCGCGCTTCTTGAGCAGCTGCTCGGAGGAGCCGTCGTGGTCGACGGCCGACTCGCCCTGGCGCAGCCGCTGCATGATCTTCTGGGTGACGACCTTCGCCGAGATCTTCGCCTGGCCGAGCGCGATGTAGAAGTCGTCACCCTTGCGGAAGCCCATCTCGCGGATCACGTCGGCGAGCAGCGGCGACCCGGCGATCTTCTGCGGCGGCAGGCCTTGGCGGCGGAGGTTCTCCTGGAGGATCTCGCGGCCGGTGCGCTCGGAGTCCTCGCGCCGCTCGGCCTTGAACCAGGCGCGGATCTTCGACTGGGCGCGGGTCGTCTTGGCCAGCGACAGCCAGTCGCGTGAGGGGCCGCGCTCCTTCTTGGAGGTGAGCACCTCGCAGATGTCGCCGGACTGCAGCTCGTAGTGCAGCGGGACGATCTTGCCGTTGACCTTCGCGCCGACGCAGCGGTGGCCGACGTCGGTGTGGACGGTGTAGGCGAAGTCGAGCGGGGTCGCGCCGGCGGCCAGCGACTTGACCTCGCCCTTGGGGGTGAAGACGAAGACCTCGTCCTCGAAGAGGTCGGCCTTCAACGTCGCGGCGAACTCCTGTGGGTCCTGGAGCTCCTTCTGCCAGTCGACGAGCTGCTTGAGCCACTCGACCTTGTCCTCGGGCCGGCGCCGCTTGCCGTCCTTGTACATCCAGTGCGCGGCGATGCCGTACTCGGCGGTGTCGTGCATCTCCTGGGTGCGGATCTGGATCTCCAGCGGCCGTCCCTCGGGACCGATCACCGTGGTGTGCAGCGCCTGGTACATGTTGAACTTGGGCATCGCCACGTAGTCCTTGAAGCGGCCGGGAAGCGGCTTCCAGAGCGAGTGGATGACGCCAATCGCGCCGTAGCAGTCCTTGACGGAGCTGACCCGCACGCGCATCGCGGTGAGGTCGTAGATCTCGTTGAACTCGCGACCCTTCCTGGTCATCTTCGAGTAGATCGAGTAGAAGTGCTTCGCGCGGCCTGAGATGTCGGCCTCGATGCCGACGGCCTCCAGCTCCTTGGACAGGTAGTCGCCCGCGCGCTGCACGTAGCCCTCACGCTCGTCGCGCTGCTGGTTGACGAGGCCCTTGATCTCGGCGTACTTGCGCGGGTGGAGCGTCTGGAAGGCGAGGTCCTCGAGCTCCCACTTGATCGCGTGGATGCCGAGCCGGTGGGCGAGCGGCGCGAAGATGTCGAGCGTCTCGCGCGCCTTCTCCTGCTGCTTGACCTTCGGCAGCGCGTCGATCGTGCGCATGTTGTGCAGCCGGTCGGCGAGCTTGATCAGGATGACCCGGATGTCGGAGGCCATCGCGACCATCATCTTGCGGTAGTTCTCGGCCTGGCGGTCGTCGCGGCTCTGGAAGGTGATCCCGGTGAGCTTGGTGACCCCGTCGACGAGCTGGGCGACGTCGTCGCCGAATTCGTCGCGGACCTCGTCGAGCGAGGCGGCGGTGTCCTCGACGGTGTCGTGCAGCAGAGCGGCGCAGAGCGTCTCGGTGTCGAGGCGCATGCCTGCGCAGATCTTCGCGACGCTGACCGGGTGGACGATGAAGGTGTCGCCGGAGGCGCGGCGCTGGTCGGCGTGCCGGTCGCATGCGAAGGCGAACGCCGCCTCGACCCATTCGCGGTCGATCGGCTCGGCGGCCGCGGCGGAGTGCTCCTCGACGACGGCGAAGAGGTCACCGAGCAGCATCCGCTGCTCGGGCGTCAGCTCCGCGCGGGCAGGGCCGGACGCGGCGCTCGCGCCGTTGCTCTCGCCCCCGTCCCGCCGGCCGACGGGATCGACGACGCCGATCTGCCGGTCGTTCGCCATCGCATCCAGTCTAGAGCGGCCGCCAGTCGACGGTTCCGGCCCGGCTCGGACCGCCCAGCGGGCCGAGCTGTCGTCCAGCGTTTCCAGGCCGCACCCACGATCTCGGGTCAGAGTTGCGGCCAGGCTTTGGCCGCAACTCTCACACGGCGCTCACGACGGCCGCAACTCTCACGACGCGGCGCGGGCGGCGACGGGTTCGGACGCGGTGAGGTGGCGCTCGGCGGACGCGAGACGGGCGGCGTAGGCGCAGTTGGCGTGTGAGTTCGCCAGGTCGGTGCGCCCGCCGGGGCCGCGGCGGAGCGTCGCGCCGTCCCAGACCGCGAGGTCGAGCTCGGTGAGCACTCTGACGAGCCGGCCGCAGAGCCGGGCGTCGCGCGGATGGCGGCCGTCGCCGCGCAGCGCGCCGGCCAGCCCGTCGCCGGAGAGCTCGCCGGCGGCGTCGAGCGCCCGCCACAGCTCGACGAGCGGCGGGCGCAGGTCGAGCCGGGCACGCCAGGCGGCGAGCGCGAACTCGCGCTCGGGGTCGCCCCAGGCGAGGTGCACGGTCGGCGCGGCGGGCCCCGCCGGATCCTCCCGTCCGGGCGCGCCCGCCCCGACGCCGCCATGCGGCGGCCCGTCGACGCCCGCCGCGACGCGGTCGAGCGCGTCGGCGACCGGCGGCGGGTCGACGGCGACGAGGTGGGCGAAGGCGGCGAGCGCGGACGGGTCGCCGAGCGCTCCCTCCCACTCCGCGACCGCGAGCCCCTCGGGCGCCATGCCCGCGATCAGCGCCTCCAGGCCGGCCCGTCGGCGCGGCAGGTCAGCGACCAGCGCCACGACCGTCTCTCCGCTCGTGAGCAGATCGCCGAGAACCCCGCCGAGCCCCTCGCCGCGGCGGTCGCGCAGGCGCGACGCGGCGGGCCGGCCCTGCGCCCGGTCGCGGCTTGCGACCGGCGCCGTCGCCGTCGCCGAGGACGCGCTGCCGCGGGCCGGCGGCTCCATCCCCCGGTCGCGGTCCGCCCCAGGCGTCACCCCGCTGGGATCGGCGGCCGCCGCGCGCGACCACCAGGCGAGCGGGTCGGCTGAGAGCTCGGCCTCGACGGCGTCGGCGAGCCCCGGCGCAGGCGCGACCTCGACGACCGTGCCCGGCTGCGTCGCGACGAGCGCCTTCAGCACGACCCGGGCCTCGACGGCGCCGTTGTAGTGGTTGCGCTCGAGCGCCACGGCCACGTCGCGGTCGACCGCGCCGGCCTCCGAGAGCGCGCGCTGGCGGACCCCGAAGGCGACACCGCGCGCGCGGGCAGAGCCTCCGGCGAGCGTGAAGCGCGAGTGGTCGCCGTCCTTGCCCATCGCGGTGACGTGCTCGATCCGGGCGCCGGGCACCACCAGCACCGGCGGGGGATTGGCGGCGCCGAACGGCGCCAGGCGCTCGAGGTCCTCGGCGAGATCGAGCGTCAGCGACGCCGCCGAGACGACGGCGTCGGCGGTCTGGACGGGCGCGAGGTCGGCAGGAGTCAGGATCGCCCCCGCATGGGCCGCCAGCGCGGCCCGGAACGGGTCGATCGAATCGGCCGCGATCTCCAACCCGGCCGCCATCCGGTGGCCGCCGTGGCGGAGCAGGTGCTCGCTGGACGCGCCGAGCCCGGCGTGCAGGTCGTAGGCGGCGATGCTGCGCCCCGAGCCGCGGCCGCTGTCGCCGTCGAGGGCGATCGCCACGCACGGACGGTGGTGGCGCTCGACCAGTCGCGAGGCGACGATCCCGACGACGCCGGGATGCCACTCCTCGCCGACGACGACGATCGCGCCGGCCGCGAGCTGGGCGGCGCACTGGCGCTCGGCCTCGCCGGTGATCCGCTGCTCGACGGCGCGCCGGTCGTGGTTGAGCCCGTCGAGCTCGCGGGCGATCTCGTCGGCCCGCTCGCGGTCCTCGCAGAGCAGCAGCTCGAGCGCGGCGTCGGCGCGGCGCATCCGCCCGGCGGCGTTGATCCGCGGGCCGAGCCGAAACGACGCGGTCCGCTCGTCGACGTCGGCCGGCGCGAGCTGAGCGACCGCCATCAGCGCGCGCAGCCCGTCCTTGCGGGTGCGCGCCAGCGCCTCGATCCCGGAGCGCGCGATCCGGCGGCTCTCGCCGAGCAGCGGCACCATGTCGCAGACGGTCGCCAGGCCGGCGAGGTCGAGATCGTCGTCGGCACCCGCGGGGTCGAGTCCGGCGGCGCGGCGCAGCGCCGCGGAGAGCTTCAGGGCGACCGCGGCGCCGCAGAGGTGCTCGCAGCCGTAGCCGCCGAGGCCCGGGTGGACGACGGGGGCGGCGGGAAGCTCGGCGCCAGGGCGGTGGTGGTCGGTGACCACCACCTCGAGTCCCAGCTCCCGCGCCAGCGCGACCTCCTCGACGGCGGTCACGCCACAGTCGACGGTGACGATCAGCCGCGCTCCCTGGCCGGCCAGCTCGCGGATCGCCGCCTCGGAGAGGCCGTAGCCCTCGGCGCGGCTGGGCAGCCGCCAGCGCGGATCGGCGCCGAGCGCCCGCAGCGCGCGCAGCGCGATCGCTGTGGCGCAGACTCCGTCGACGTCGTAGTCACCGAAGACGACGATCGGGTTGCCTGCGGCCACGTGGCGCAGGATCGTCTCGCAGGCCTCGCCGATCGCGGGGAGCGACTCGGCCGGATGGCTATCGGCCGCCGCGAGGAAGGCGCGCGCGGCGGCAGGATCGCCGAGGCCGCGCCGGGCCAGGATCGCCGCGACGGGCTGGGCGACGCCGAGCGCGTCGGCGAGCGTCAGGCTCTCGCCGGCGGCGTAGGGCTGGCACTTCCAGCCTGCGACCTCGGGCAGCACGCGATCATCTTCACCGCGCGGTCGGACGCGACGGCGGCCGAGCGGCGTGGCTCCGAGCTAGATGACCTCGGGCCGGTGCTCGTCGTACTTGTTGCCCCACCACCAGGAGATCGCCAGCGCGATCACGGTGCCGGGGATCGCGACGAACGCCGACAGCAAGTCGGTCTCGTCGCGGCCGGGGATCGTGAAGCCGGAGACCACGAACCCGAAGACCGCCGACCCGACGACCGCGACCAGGAACGCGCCGACGATGCCACCCCAGAAGCGGTCGGGCACGAAGACGGCGAAGTGCCAGATCGCGATGCCCATCATCACCCAGACGATCATGCTCATCGGTCAGTTCCTCCCGTGCTTCTTGCGTGCTCGGTTGCGCGCCCGCTGGGCCTTGCGCTCCGCGGCGGCCGCCTCGCCGGCATCAGACCCGTTGCCACCCGGCGGCGGCGGCGGCGCGGGAACGGCCCCGCCCGCAGTGGCCGGCGTCGGGCTCGGCAGCGGCGCCCGGCTCGTGGGCTTGCGGCGCGCGGGCTGGCCGCCGCCGTCCCCGCCGTCCTCGTCGCCGCCGATCGTGCCCGACGCGAACGGCGGCACGATCCCGCCGTTCTCCTCCATGATCATCTTGCGCCGGCGCACGTACATCGGCTCGCGCTCCTTCCAGAGCGTCACCAGCGGTGCGGCGATGAAGATCGAGGAGTACGCGCCGGAGGCGACGCCGACCAGCAGCGCGAACGCGAAGTCCTGCAGCGTCTCACCGCCGAAGAACATCAGCGCCGCGACCGGGAACAGCGTCGACACGCTGGTGGCCAGCGAACGGGTCAGGACCTCCGACATCGACCGGTTGACGATCTGCGAGAACGCCGCGCGCGGCATCCGCGGCACGTTCTCGCGTATTCGGTCGAACACGATGATCGTGTCGTAGAGCGAGTAGCCCATGATCGTTAGCAGGGCCGCGACCGTCGATGCGGTCAGCTCCCTCCCGACGAGCGAGTAGATGCCGGCCACTATCAACAGGTCGTGGGCGATCGCGATCAGGACCGGCACCACGAACTTCCGCTCGAAGCGCATCGCCATGTAGATCGAGATCAGCAACAGCGACGCGATCACGGCGATCACGGCCGTGCGCGCCACCTGCGCCCCGAACGTCGGCCCGATCGAGTTGACGCTGAAGTCGGCGCGCTCCACCCCGAAGTCGTCGTTGAGCGCCTCGCGGACCTCGGTGACCTCGGTGTCGGTCAGCGTCGGGGTCGAGATCTGGAAGACGGTGTCGCCGAGCTCGGGCTCGTCGACCTCCTGGATCTTCGCGTCGCCGTAGCCCAGCGGGGCGAGCGCGTTGCGCACCTCATCGACCGAGGCCTGCTGCGCCACCGGCGTCTTTATTCGGGTGCCGGACTCGAAGTCGATGCCGAGCTGCAGGCCGAGGCCCGCTATCGCCAGCGCGCCGATCACCAGGATCAGCCCCGATCCGGTGAAGAACAGCTTCGACTTGCCGACGAAGTCGAGGTGCCAGCGGGGCCCGTCGCTGTCGCCGCGAACCCCGAGCGCGTGGCGCGAGCGGATCAGCCGGGTGTTGCTGAGCGAGCCGAGGATCGCCGAGGTCGCGAGCACCGCGGTGAACAGCGACACGAGCGTGCCGACGCCCATCGTGAACGCGAAGCCCTTGACGCCCGAGGTGGCGAGCGTGAAGAGGATGAACGCGACGCCGATCGTGACGACGTTCGCGTCGATGATCGTCCGCATCGCCTTCTGGTAGCCGGTCGTGATCGCCGACCTGATCGAGGCGCCGGCTCGCGCCTCCTCCTTGATGCGCTCGAAGATGACGATGTTCGCGTCGGCCGCTACGCCGAGCGTCAGGATCAGGCCCGCGATCCCCGGCAGGGTCAGCGTGATCGGGATCAGCTTGACCAGCGCGAACAGGAAGATCGCGTACATGATCAGCGCGCCCGCCGCGACCAGCCCGAGCACCCGATAGAAGGTGATCAGGAACAGCAGCGTCAGCGCGAGGCCGGCCAGGCCCGCGATCAGTCCCTGGTCGAGCGCCTGCTGGCCCAGCGACGCCGAGATCTGGGTCTGCGAGACCAGCCGCAGCTCGATCGGCAGCGCGCCGATGCGCAGGCTCTCGGCGAGATCCTGGGTCTCCTGGAGGCTGCCGATGCCGTTGATCTGGGCGCCGGTGCGCCCGTCGATGCCCTCCGGGTTCTCGCGCCAGTCGATCGTCGCGAGCGAGACGATCTCGTCGTCGAGGGTGATCGCGAACCGCTGCAGGGTCTGCTGCGGGTCGGTGCCCGGCGGGGCGATGATGTCCGCGCCACGCTGGGCGATCCGCTGGGTGACGGTCGCGAAGGCCTGGCGTCCGTCGTCGGTGAACTCCATCGTGACGATGGGCTCGTTGGTGCGCGGATCGGTGTTCTGCTCGGGGTTCTGGATGTCAGCGCCCGAGAGCTCCGAGTCGTCCTCGACCACGAAGTAGTTCTGGACGTCGTCGGGCTGGTTGGGAGCCCGCGTCGCCTCGATCACGACGATCCCGCGCGGAACCTTCAGCACCTCCGAGCCCGCCGGCGGGCCGCTGCTCGGGGTCGCGGTCGACTGGTCGGACTCCTGGGTCGCGTCGCCGACGGGAACCGCGAGCAGCTCCGCGCGGCACTCACTGCCCTCGGGGACGTCCTCCGCGGTCCGCTCGGGCCCGCTGTCGACGCTCTCGTAGTCGGACAGCAGCTCCTCGCACGAGGCGTCCGGCCCGGCGATCAGCTGCTGGTCGGGGCCGAAGAGGTAGTAGCGACCCTGATGGGTGTCGTTGCGCCGGTCGTAGTACCGGCGGATCTGGCGCTGGTCGCCGTCGAAGCGCTCGACGATCGCCTCCTCCGCACCACCCGGCGGGATGTCGGTCTCCTCGGCGCGCGGCTCCTGCTCGGCGGCGACCTCGACGGCCTCATAGAGCGAGGTGCGGCCGGCGTAAGGGGCGTCGGGCCCCTGGCCGCCGAGCACGTTGGGCTCCCAGTCGTAGAACTGCAGCTGGGCGGTCGTGCCGACCTGCTGGATCGCCCGCTCGGCGTTCTCGACGTTCGGCAGGCCGATCGAGATCTGGGTCTCGCCCGCACGCTGGATCTCCGGCTCGGAGACGCCGAGGGCGTCGGTGCGCTTGCGGATCGTCTCGATCGCGTCGTCGATCGCCTGGGCTGTGACCTCGGGGACCTGCGGGGTCGGGCGGCCCTCGTAGACCAGCTCGACGCCGCCGCGCAGGTCGAGGCCGAGCACCGTCGGCTTGGTGAAGATGACGTACAGCGACGCCGCCAACAGCACGACCACGAGGCCGATGATCGAGAAGTTGCGCTTGCGTGAAGTCATTCGGTTTCGGTCGCCCCCGTCTGCCGTGGTGTGAGCACGAGCAGCAGGCCGCCGTCGTCGTCGTAGGCCGGAAAGATGTCTGCCACCGCCGGCTCTGGCCTATCGCCCTCCGCGTTGACCACCACCGACTTGCCGAGAACCCTAACGCCCCACTCAAGCGCCGTGCCTACATGGTCGTCGCCGTTTTCGAATTCGAGGCCGAGGACGTCGCCCACGGGCCGCCCGATGACGTCGAGCTCGCCGAGACCGGTCAGCTCACGCGCGCCGCGGCCGGTGGCGATCAGCCGGCCCTCGCGGTCGAGCGTGAAGAAGGCTGCCGTCGGCGCCGGGTAGTAGTCGTCGAGCAGCTCGAAGAGGAAGCCGAAGCCGCACTTCGGGCAGCCGCGCGCCTGGCTGCGAAAGCCGGCGGTCCGGTCGGTGGAGACACTGCGGTCGCCGCAGTTGGGACAGATGAAGTGAGGCACGGAAGCCGGAGATTAGCGACGGTCGAGGGCCGGGCGGCCCGCTTCAGAAGAGGCGCGCCTCGCCGGCCGGCGGGGTCAGTCCGAGGTGGGTGAAGGCGGCCGGCGTCGCGACCCGCCCGCGCGGGGTGCGCATCAGCATCCCGAGCTGGAGCAGGTAGGGCTCGTAGACGTCCTCGATGGTGTCCTGCTCCTCGCTGACGGCGACCGCCAGGGTCGACAGGCCGACCGGCCCCCCGCCGAACTTCGCGCAGATCGCGGCGAGGATCTCGCGGTCGAGGCGGTCGAGGCCGAGGCGATCGACGTCGAGCAGCTCCAGCGCCTCCATCGCGATGTCGCTGTCGACGGTGCCCGCTCCACGGACCTCGGCGTAGTCGCGCACGCGCTTGAGCAGCCGGTTGGCGACGCGCGGGGTGCCACGCGAGCGAGCGGCGATCGCCTCCGCGCCGGCGACGTCGATCTCGACGCCGAGGATGCCGGCCGAGCGGCGGACGATCTGGCCGAGGTCGGCGGCGTCGTAGAGCTCGAGCCGCGGCGCGACGCCGAAGCGGTCGCGCAACGGGGTGGTCAGCAGGCCGGCGCGGGTGGTCGCGCCGATCAGCGTGAACGGCGGCAGGTCGAGGTTGACGATCCGCGCCCCCGCCCCCTGGCCGACGGTGATCGGCAGCCGGCGGTCCTCCATCGCCGGGTAGAAGGTCTCCTCCAGCGCGCGCGGCAGCCGGTGGATCTCGTCGACGAAGAACACCGAGCGCGGCTCCAGCGAGGAAAGGTAGGAGGCGACGTCGCCCTTGCGCTCGAGCGCCGGCGCCGCGGTGGCGACCAGCGGCACACCGAGCTCGTTGGCGACGATCTGCGCGAGCGAGGTCTTCCCCAGCCCGGGCGGGCCCGACAGCAGCACATGGTCGAGCGCCTCGCCGCGCGCTCGCGCGGCCTCGATGAACACGCCGAGCTGCGCCTTGACCTGATCCTGGCCGACGAAGTCGCCGAGCAGCTGTGGACGCAGAGAGCGCTCCAGCTCCTCCTCGACCCCGCTCTCGACGGCCGGGGCGTGGAGACGCTCGACCCCGGGGGTGCGGATGCCGCCGCTCACCGGGCCGCCTTGAGCGCCTCGGCGATCAGCTCCTCGGCAGAGTCGCCGTCGGCGTCGGCGAGCAGCGCCTCGGCCTCACCGGGCTCGTAGCCGAGACCGAGCAGCGCCTCGCGGGCGACCGCGCGCGGCTCGTCGGGCGCGCGGCTGATCACGATCTCCTCGGCGACCGCGCCCGCGACCTTCTCGCGCAGCTCGACGATGATCCGCTCGGCGGTCCGCTTGCCGATCCCCGGCACCGCTTGGAAGCGCGCGGCGTCGCCGTTGGCGATCGCCCCCAGCAGCTCGCGCGGCTGACCGCCCGACAGCACCGCCTGGGCGACCTTCGGCCCGACCCCCTGGACGCCGATCAGCATCAGGAACAGATCGCGCTCGATCTCGGTCGAGAAGCCGAACAGGTGGATGCCGTCGTCGCGCAGGACCAAGTGGGAGTGCAGCAGCACCTCACGGCCCGCGCCGGGGACGTCCTCGAGCGTCACCGCGGAGACCGCGAGTCGGTAGCCGACACCCGCCGACTCGACGACGACCTCGCCGGACCGCCGCACCAGCACTTCGCCTCTGACCGAGGAGATCACAGCTCGTCATTCTGCGCCGGCCGGCGGACGCCTGCCGCCGGCGGCGCCCTACGCGCCAGCGGCGGCGTCGAGGCTGGCGCGCATGCCGGCGCCGTTGGCGTGGCAGATCGCGACCGCGAGCGCGTCGGCGGCGTGGTCGGGCCGGGGCGGCTCGGGCAGCTCCAGCAGCGTGCCGACCATCCGCTGAACCTGGTCCTTCGCGGCCCCACCGGAGCCGCAGACGGCCTGCTTGATCTGCTGCGGGGTATAGGAGAAGCACGGCACACCCGCCTGGCCCGCCGCCAGCAGCACGGCGCCGCGTGCCTGGCCGACCGCCAGCGCGCTGCGCGCGTTCTGGCCGAAGTACAGCTCCTCGATCGCCACCGCGACCGGTCCGTGCTCGGCGATCAGCTCCGCGACCCGCGCGTGGATCGACACCAGCCTGCGCTCCAACGGAACGCCGGCGGCCGTCTCGATCGCACCACCGTCGAGCGCGCCCATGCGGGCGCCACGCGCGACCACCACGCCGAAGCCAGTGTTCGCCGTGCCGGGGTCGATGCCGAGTACCACCACCACAGGCAGGATTCTCGGCTCGGGCGCGGACACCTTCGCCGCCTCCGCCCGGCACCGCGGTCGACCGACGGCTCAGGAAGCGCTCAGCACCCGCTCGAGGATCTCGGCGTCGACGTCGAAGTTGGCGTGGACCGCCTGAACGTCGTCGTTGTCCTCGAGAGTGTCGAGCAGGCGCATCAGCGTGCCCGCCTGGGACTCGTCCACCTCGACCCTGTTGGTCGGGCGCATCGACAGCTCGACCGACTGCAGCTCCACCCCCGACTGCTCGAGCGCGGTGCGGATCGCGGTCAGGTCGCTTGGTGCGGTGACCACCTCGAGCACGTCGCCGTCGGTGGCGACGTCCTCCGCGCCCGCCTCGATGGCGGCAAGCAGGTCGTCCTCCTCGTAGCGCGCCGCGTCGAGCACGATCTGGCCCTTCTTCTCGAAGATCCAGGCGACCGAGCCCGGCTCGCCGAGACTGCCGCCGTGCTTGGAGAAGGCGTGACGCAGATCGGAGCTGGTGCGGTTGCGATTGTCGGTCAGCGCCTCGACCAGCACCGCCACGCCGCCCGGCCCGTACCCCTCGTAGATGACCGCCTCGAAGGAGTCCGCGTCCTGATCGGCCCCGGTCCCCTTCGCGATCGCCCGCTCGATGTTGTCCTTGGGCATGCTCGCGTCCTTGGCCTTCTGGATCGCGAGCGCCAGCGACGGGTTGCCCTCAGGGTCTCCCCCGCCCTCGCGCGCGGCGACGGTGATCGCGCGCGTCAGCTTCGTGAAGAGAGCGCCGCGCTTGGCGTCGGTCGCCTTCTTCTTGTGCTTGATCGAAGCCCACTTGGAATGCCCGGCCATATGAGGGGATTCTAGTGGCAGGTCGGGCCGCGCCCCCTGCCCTGGGGTGCCCTCGCCTGGCCGGTCGGCGAGGCTCAGACGACGAAGACGCCGTCGCGCTGGAGCTCGACGCCGTCGACGGTGATCGTGCCACCCTGGCGCAGGTCGCAGATCATGTCCCAGTGGACCGCCGACTCGTTGGTGGCGCCGGTCTCGGGATAGGCGGCGCCGATCGCCATGTGGACGGTGCCGCCGATCTTCTCGTCGAGCAGGATCTCCTTGGTGCCGCGCTGGATCGAGTAGTTGGTGCCGATCCCCAGCTCGCCGAGGATCCGCGAGCCGTCGTCGGTGTCGAGCGTCTGGAGCAGGAACTCCTCGCCGCGCTCGGCGGAGGCATCGACGACCTTGCCGCCCTCGAACTTGAACCGCACCCCGGAGACGTCGCGGCCACCGTAGGAGGTCGGCAGCGAGAAGGCGATCTCGCCCTCGACGGAGTCCTCGACCGGACCGGTGAAGAACTCGCCGTCGGGCATGTTGTGGGTGCCGACGCACGGCACCCACTTGCGCCCGCTGATCCCGAGCTTGATGTCGGTGCCGCCGGGCGCGGTGATCCGCACCTCCTCGCGGCCCTCGATCCACTCCGCGAGCCGGCGCACCTCGCTGGACTGGCGCTCCCAGGCGGTGACCGGGTCGGGATCGGTGGCCAGGCAGGCGTCGTAGAAGAAATCCTCGTAGGCGGCCAGCGACATACCGGCCTCGCCCGCGTAGGCGTGGGTCGGGAACAGCGTCAGCGACCAGCGGTGCTCGCCGGTTGCCGCGCGCCGCATCGAGGTCTCCATGATCTTGCGCCGCGCCCGCTGCGCCCGCGCCTGCCTCGCCGGGTCGACGCCCGACAGCGCGCGCGGGTTGACGTCGGACATCACGACGATCCGCACGTCGGCGTGCTGGGCGGTCCACTCGGCGGGCGGCTGGATCCAGTCGAGCTGGTCGTCGCTGGCAAGCTCGAAGAAGGCGGCCTGGGCACCCTCGGTGGTCAGCTGCATCACCGGCAGGCCGCCGGCGCGCAGAACCTCCTCGTAGACGGCCTGGAGCAGCGGCTCGCCGGCCGTGGTGCCCTGGATGACGCAGACGTCGCCCTCGGTCACCTTGGTCGAGTAACGCACCAGGATCTGGGCCAGTGCCTCCACACGCGCATCCTTCACGGCGATCCTCCTGCTGTAGTTGTCGGGCGCGCAGCGGCCGCGGCGCCACCGCGCTCGGCGATGCGGTCGAGCAGCCAGCGGTGCAGCCGCGGCTCCCCGTTGAGCTCGGGATGAAACGAGACGGCCAGGACGTCGCGCTCGCGGACGGCGACCGCGTGGCCGTCGACCTCGGCGAGCACCTCGACCTCGGGCCCCGGCTCGGTCGCCCACGGCGCCCGGATGAAGATCGCCTCGACACCGTCGCCGACGCCCGCCAGGTCGAGCCGCGCCTCGAAGCTGCGCACCTGGCGGCCGAACGCGTTGCGCGCCGCCGTCACGTCGAGCAGGCCGAGATGGCCGCGGTCGAGCACGATCAGCCCGGCGCAGGTGCCGAGCGTGGGCATCCCGGATCCGATCAAATCGCGCAGCGGCTCGGCGAGCCCCTCGCGCTCGATCCCCAGCGTCATCGTCGTCGACTCCCCGCCTGGCAGCACGAGCCCGTCGAGTCCGTCGAGGTCGGCCGGCACACGGACCTCGCGAACCGTGGCGCCGATCTCCTCGAGCAGCCCGCGGTGCGCCTCGAAGTCGCCCTGGAGGGCGAGCACACCGACCGTCGGGGAGCCGGGCGCTACCAACCGCGCTCTTGCAGCAGGCCGCCCTGCTCGGCGATCGCGTCCATCCCGATGCCGGTCATCGGCGCGCCGAGGTTGCGCGAGGCGGCAGCGATCCGCTCGGCGTCCTGGAAGTGGGTGGTGGCCTCGACGACGGCGGCGGCGGTCCGCTCGGGGTCCTCGGCCTTGAAGATCCCCGACCCGACGAAGACGCCCTCGGCGCCGAGCCGCATCATCAGCGCGGCGTCGGCCGGCGTCGCGACCCCGCCGGCGGAGAACATCACCACCGGCAGCTTGCCGGTCTTGGCGACGTCGCGCACCAGCGGCAGCGGCGCCTGGAGGTCCTTGGCGGCGGTCGCCAGCTCGGCCTCGTCGAGCGCTCCGAGGCGGCGGATCTCGCCGCCGATCTGGCGCATGTGGCGGACCGCCTCGACGACGTTGCCGGTGCCGGCCTCGCCCTTGCTGCGGATCATCGCCGCGCCCTCGCCGATCCGTCGCAGCGCCTCGCCGAGGTTGGTGGCTCCACAGACGAACGGGACGTTGAACTGCCACTTGTCGATGTGGTGGGCCTCGTCGGCCGGGGTGAGCACCTCGGACTCGTCGACGTAGTCGACCTCGAGCGCCTGCAGCACCTCGGCCTCGACGAAGTGGCCGATCCGGGCCTTCGCCATCACGGGAACCGAGACCGCGGCCTGGATCTCCTCGATCTTCGTCGGATCCGACATGCGGGCCACGCCGCCGGCGACGCGGATGTCGGCCGGTACGCGCTCCAGCGCCATCACGGCGCACGCCCCGGCGGCCTCGGCTACCCGCGCGTGCTCAGCGGTCACCACGTCCATGATCACGCCACCCTTGAGCATCTCCGCGAGACCGCTCTTGACGGCGAATGTTCCTTCCTGCTTCACCCGACCAATAGTACGCCCCGCCCAGTCCACGAGGCGGTCCGGGCGCGCGAGACCCCGCATCTCCTCCCGACCAGCCAGGCAACAGAGAGGGGGTCCGGGGGCGCGAGACCCCCGGTCTACTTCAGCTTGAAGGCCTTGATTCGATCGGAGTACGCCGACTCGTCCATCGCGTAGACGCCGTAGGCGAGTGCCTGGACGACGGACAGCAGCGCCGCGTGGGAGCGCACGAACGCGGGGCTGTTGGAGGAGTAGAAGAGCTTGTGGTCGGCGAGCTTGGCGACCTCGGAGAGGGTCGCGTCGGAGATCGAGATCGTCGCCGCGTTGCGGTTGCGGGCGAGCTTCATCGCCCGGACCACCAGCGGGTGCGGCCGTCCAGCGGAGAAGCCGACGAGCACGGTGCGGTCGTCGATGCGGCCGAGCTTGGCCAGCCCCTCCTGGCTCGGGCTGGCGACGACCTCGCAGCGGATGTCCAGCAGCATCAGCAGGTGGCGCATGTAGCTGGCGAAGAAGGCCATCTGGTCGGTGCCGCAGAGCACGAGCCGGTCGGCGCGCGAGATCAGCTCGACGCAGTGCTCGACCTCCTCGCGGTCGAGCTTGCGGGCGGTCTCCTCGACGTTGACGTGGTCGGCGGCCAGCGCGGCCTCGAACTCGGTCTGGTCGATCGGGAACAGTGGCGGGTTGGCGAGGTCGACGGTCCCGGCCTCGCCCTCGCGGGCCCGGCGGTACTCGTCGCGCGCGGCCGCCTGCAGCTCCGGGAAGCCCTCGAAGCCGAGCGCCTGCGCGAACCGCACGACGGTCGAGGACGAGGTGTTCGCACGCCGGGCCAGCTCCTCGGCGGTGTGGAACGAAGCCTCGTCGAGATGGTCGACGATGTACTGGCCGACGTCCTTCTGCGACCGCGAGAACTCGTCGAAGCGCGAGCGGATCTCGGCGGACAGGGTGAGCGCGGCGGTGGCTGAGGCCTTCACGGCGGATTGTTTCGCCCGCGGGCGGCCAGTTCCTTCTCACCAGCAGCGCCAGGGGGCCCTGCCCGCCTCCCAGAGGTCGTTGAGCGCGACCGCGTCCTTGTAGGTGTCCATGCACTCCCAGAAGCCGTCGTGGCGGTGGGCGCGTAGCTCGCCGGCGGCGGCGAGGTCGGCGAGCGGGGCACGCTCGAGCACGCTGTCGGGCGCGAGGCGATCGAGCGCCCGCTGCTCGAGGCAGAGGAAGCCGCCGTTGATCCAGTCGCGCGACCGCGGCTTCTCCTCGAACCCGACGACCCGGCCGTCGCCATCGATGCGGGTGACCCCGAACTGCAGCCGCGGCCGTACGACGGTCACCGTCGCCGCTGCGCCGTGGGAGCGGTGGTGGGCCAGCAGCGCGCCGAGGTCGATGTCGGCGACGCCGTCGGCGTAGGTGGCGCAGACCGGGCCGTCGCCCAGCTCGCCGCGGGCGAGCGCGAGCCGGCCGCCGGTCGGTGTGTCGCGCCCGGTGTCCAGGCAGCGGACGGCGACGCCGTCGGGCCACCGCTCGGCGGCGGTGAACCGCTCGATCGACTCGCCGCGGTAGCCGGTCAGCAGGACGAAGTCGCGAAAGCCCTGGTGGGCGTAGATCTGGATGACGTGCCAGACGATCGGCCGGCCGCCGATCTGGACCAGCGGCTTGGGGATCGACGGCACGTCGGCGCGCAGGCGCGTGCCACGGCCCCCGCAGAGGATCGCGACTGGCGGCATCGTGTCCCGCGCCTCCGGCATGCGCGAGCAAGTATCTCGGGTAGCCTGCCGCGCCGTGAAGGTTCTCCCCTCTCGGCTCGCCGGACTCGTGCTGATCGAGCCGGCGGTCCACCCCGACAGCCGCGGCTTCTTTCTCGAGACCTACCGGCGCGACGCCTGGTCGGCCGCCGGCGTCGACGCCGACTTCGTCCAGGACAACCACTCGCGCTCGACGCGCGGCGTGGTGCGCGGCATGCACTTCCAGATCGGCGCCGGGCAGGCCAAGCTCGTCCGCTGCGCGCGCGGCAAGATCCTCGACGTCGTCGTCGACATCCGCCGCAACTCACCGAGCTACGGCGAATGGGAGGCCTTCGAGCTCGACGACGAGCGGCTGCGCCAGCTCTATGTGCCGGTCGGCTTCGCGCACGGCTTCTGCGTGGTCAGCGAGGTCGCCGACGTCGTCTACAAGTGCTCTTCCTACTACGACCCCCAGCTCGAGCGGGGCATCCGCTTCGACGACCCGGCGGTCGGCATCGCATGGCCGGAGGGGCTGGAGCTGCACCCGTCGCCACGCGACACCGACTCCCCCACGCTCGCGCAGATCGCCGCCGAGCTGCCCTTCTAGGACTGCACGAACGGCTGGATCGCTCGCAGCACCTGGCGCTGGTTCAGGGCCGGGTCGAACGCCTGCGGGGCGGGCGGGGCGTTGCGGGCCAGTCGCACCCGCGCCGCGTGGCGCGCCTCGACCTGGACGATCGCCCCGGCCGTCGCGAGCAGCTCCTTCGAGCGGATCGCCGGCGCGGCCCCGTCGTAGGCGCTGACGCCGGTGTCCTCGAGCGTCTGGGCGAGCTCCAGGAACGCCGCCTCGTCGGAGAACGGGAACGCGACCGTCGGCGCCTGCGCCGGGGTGCCGCCGAGGTCGCGGATCGTCTTGGCGAGCGCGTCGACGTGAGCGTTCTCGTCGTCGCGGATCGTCTCGGCGAACTCGCGCACCTCGTCGCTCAGCTCGACCTGGTCGAGCGCGCGCTCGTAGAACGCCGCCTCGAGGTACTCGAGCGTGAGGGCGAAGTTGAGGATCTCGACGTCGCCCCCTCCCCCGTTCTGGGCGAACGCGCGCCGGACCATCGGGCCGACCGCGATCGCCCCGTAGAGCGCCGCGACTCCGAGCGCCCCCTTGGCGATCACGCCGCCGCGGCTCAGCGGCCGCAGGTCGATCGCGGCCAGCTCTGGCGCCGCCGGACCGGTCTCGTGGTTGCTGTCGTCGTGCATGTTGATCTCCTCGCTTTCGCGCCTGGCCGAGCTGCCCGCTCAGGCGATGTAGGGCTGGACGGCCTCGAGGACCGTCGCCGCGTCGGCCGGCTTGGCGAACGGTCCGTCGGGGACGAACGACTCGCCGACGAGCGTGTTCAGCGCCGCGGCATGCCGTCCCTCGACGGCGTGGATCGACAGGGCGGCCGCGAGCACGTCGCCGTTGCGGATCCGCGGCGCCTGGCCGAGGTAGGCGGCCGCGCCCAGGTTCTCGACGGTCGCCGCCAGCTCGAGGACCTCCTCGGCGCTGTCGAGCGGGAACTCGGTGCGCGGCTTCGGCGCCGGCTTGGCGCCGAGGTCGCGGACCGTCGAGCGCAGGGCCACGACATGGTCGGCCTCGTCGCGGCCGAAGTGGCGGATCAGCTTCAGGTCGGCGCCCTTGAACAGCCCGCTCGCCACGACGTCGGCGTAGAAGGCCGCCTCGAGGTACTCGAGCGTGAGCGCGTAGTTGAGGATGCCGATGTCGCCCTCGCCGAAGTCGGCCAGCGCGTCGCCGTCGCCCATCGCCGCGGTCGTATCGGTGGTAGCCGCGCCGCCACCGGACATCTCGCTGTCGTCATCTCCGCCGCAGGCGGCGAGCAGCGTCGCCGCCGCCCCTGTCCCGCCGGCCACGGCGAACAGCCTACGGCGCGACATCGGGTCGGCGACCGCGCGCCGCAGCGCGCCCAGGTCGTCTGGCTTGTCGGGCGTACTCATCGACGGCCTCCTAGTTCGGGTTGGGGCTGATGCGCGGAGCCGGCCGCGGTCGGATCAATCGCGCCCGGGATTGATCCGACCGCGCGATGGAGACGAATAGGGGGCGATGACGCGCCGACTCGCCGACCGACTCGCCGACGAGGAGCTGATGGTGCTCGTGCAGCGCGGCGACGAAAGCGCGCTGGAGATCCTCTACGACCGTCATGGCGGACCGGCCTACTCGCTCGCCTACCGGATCCTCGGCGAGTCGCAGGCGGCCGAGGACGCCACCCAGGACGCGTTCCTGTCGGTCTGGCGCACGAGCGCCAGCTACGACGCGGTGCGCGGCAGCGTCCGCTCCTGGCTGTTGCAGATCGTCCGCAACCGGTCGATCGACGCGCTGCGGCGCACCGCCGCGCGCGGCGGACGGATCGACCTCGACGACGACGACGTGCTCGCCGCTCAGGAGGCGCCGGAGCGCACCGATGCCGAGGCCGCCCGGCGCGAGCGGGCCGAGCACGTCCGCGGCGCGCTGCGCGACCTGCCCCAAGACCAGTCGCAGGTGCTGGCGCTCGCCTACTACGCGGGATTCACCCACAGCGAGATCGCCGAGCTGCTCGGAACGCCGCTGGGAACGATCAAGGGACGGATGCGGCTGGGCCTGCAGAAGGTCCGCGCCAACCTCGGGGAGCAGATCGCATGACCGACCACGACCGTTACGAGAGCCTCCAGGCCGGGTATCTGCTCGGCGCGCTCGATGCCGCCGAGGCCGCCGACTTCGAGCGCCACCTCGCCGGCTGCGACGCCTGCCGCGCCGAGCTGCGCTGGCTGACCCCCGCGCTGGACGTGCTCGCCGGCGGGGTCGAGCAGCTGACGCCGCCGGAGCGGCTGCGCGGACGGATCCTCGGCGCGATCGAGGCCGACTCGCCGAGTCGTGCGCGAGTGGCCCAGCAGCCGTCGCGGTGGCGGCGGCTCGGTGTCGCGCGGGTGGCGACGGGCGCCGCCGTCGCGGTCGCGCTGGTGGCCGGCCTCGCCGGCGGCTACGCGCTGCGCGGCGACTCTGAGCCCGCGACCCAGCTCGCCACGGTGCCGGTCGAGGCGACCTCGCCGGCGGTGCAGACCTCCGGAAGTGTGGTCGCCTCCGACGACGTCTGGCGGCTCGACCTCAGCGACATGCCCGAGCTGCGGACCGGCGACGTCTACCAGGTGTGGCTCCGCCGCGGCGACCGCGTCAGCCCGTCGGTGACGTTCGTGCCCTCTCAGGGCCGCGACGCCCAGGTGCTGCTGCCGGCCAACGTCGCCTCGGCCGACGAGCTGCTGATCACGCGCGAGCCCGCGGGCGGCAGTCGTGAGCCGACGTCGGCGCCGCTGGTGTCGGCGACGCTGCAGTAGCCGCGCCACGCGCTTCTGGCAGGCTGCGCGGGGTGCTCATCCTCCTCCCGCCGTCCGAGAGCAAGGCCGTGCCGACCCGCGGCCGGCCGGCCGATCTCGCGACGCTTCCGTTCGCCGCACCGCTCGGTCCGCTGCGCGAGCGCCTGGTCGCCGCGGTCGACCCCGCACTGCTAGCCACCCCCACGGCCCGGGCCGACAAGCTCTACACCGGCGTCCTCTACTCCGAGCTGGACTTCGCGACGCTGTCGCCGGCGGGACGACGGCGCGCCGCACGGCAGGTGCTGATCGCCAGCGGCCTCTGGGGCCTGGTCAGCCCGGCGAGCCGGCTGCCGGCCTACAAGCTGCCGATCGGCGAGCGCGTGCGCGGCGTCGGCGGCCTGGCGGCGGCGTGGCGGCCGCTGGTCGGCGAGGCGCTGATCCCGACCGACCGGCCGCGCAATCTGGTGGTCGACTGCCGTTCGGGCGGCTACGCGTCGGTCTGGCGCCCGGCGCGTGCCGACCACGTCCACGTGCGCCCGCTGCAGGTACAGCCGGACGGCTCGCGCAAGCCGATATCGCACATGGCCAAGGCGGGGCGCGGACGGGTCGCGCGGGCGCTGCTGGAGGCCGGCGACGTCGAGCGGCCCGAAGACGCCCTGGCCGCGGTCGCCGCGGCCGGCATGGAGGCCGAGCTGACCCCTGAGGAGCGCGGCGGCCCCAGCCGCTGGACACTCGACGTGCTCGAGCGCTGAGCGCGGCCGCGCCGCGGTCAGGAGTCGGCGTCGGCCTGCTCCGCGGCGGCGATCGCCCGCTCGGCCCGCTCGGTGCGCTCGAGATGCGGCTTGCCGCCGATTCGGTCCAGCCATCGCTCGCGCCGGTCGTCCCAGCGGTCGGCCCGCACCTGGGCGCGGGCCAGCTTGTCGCTGCCGGGCGCGTAACGGCGACGCGCCCAGGGCGAGTTCGGCCGCGCGAGGCGGATCGCGGCGAAGGTGTAGAGGGTCGGGATGAAGAAGCCGATCGCCGCCAGGCGGATCTTGCCCTTGATCAGCACGACCGCTCCCCAGCAGAGATGGATCGCCAGCGCAAGCAGCAGGAAGGGGAGCGACTCCTCACTCTCGACCGGCGCGCCGGCCACGAGCACCACCGCGCCGATCGCTCCGGCGACGAGCGCGACGTCGACCGACGCCCGACCCTCCTTGGTCCAGTAGACGTCCTCGAGGTAGAGCCAGAGCGCGAACTCGTCGACGGTGAGCCCGACCCCGATGCCGAACAGCGCGGCGATGATCTCGACCCACGGGCTCACCGGCTCGGTCGCGAAGCCGAGGAACCCGGCGACGATCATCAGGGCGATCCCGAACACCAGGTGGTGGACATGGACCCCGCCGGACTTGATGCTGCCCGGCCACCAGGGTGCCTTGGGGCTGCGCATCAGCCGCGTCGAGATGCGGATCAGGACGAACGACAGCACGAAGGAGACCAGGACGATCAGCCCAGCCCGCTTGTTCGGATCCTCCAGTAGCTCCATGATGGTCCAATCGGCAGCGGTCCCTGCGCCGTTTAGCGCCGGGCGCCGGTCGCCGTGTCGCAGCACGGCACAACACACGCAGTTCGGCCTCGCCAAAGTGACAGGCGACGCAAGTCGTCCGACGGCCGAATATCGGGAACTAGGGTCACCGGTCCAATGGACTGGCCGCCAGAGATCGGTGCGGCGATGCCGCGCGCGACGGATGCCTGGTGCCACGAGGAGAAGTGGGCGCGCTGGATCCTTGCCGAGCGAGGGCATGGCCCGGAGTGGCTCCACGTATTCGGCGTCGGCCCGGAAGACTGGCGGCAGGTGTGGCGAGCGATCCGGGTAGCGGTGAAAGCCGTGCCGGTCACCGAGGTCCGCTTAAGCCCGGACGGGGTCGGCTGTGGTGTCGTGGTCGATCTGCGGATCGGTCCGCGTCGCGCCACCGTGCTGAGCGCGTGGCACTACTCCCATCGCGGGGCTGCCCCACGCCTGGTGACCGCCTATCCGACCCCCTACACTCGAGCCCATGGCCACACGTGAGATCGCTGTCGGTGACACGGTCGAGCTGACCGTCCCCACAGGGAATGCCCCGGCCGGCGCCCGCGGCGCGATCACCGACCTCCTCGACGGCGGCAAGGCGATCGTCGAGCTGACCGGCCTTCCGGCTGAGCCGATCCTCGATCGGATCGTCATCGCCCCGCTACGAGAGCTCCGGCCACTCTCTCCCGGCCGTTCCTGAGGGTGGACGAAGCTCTCGGCGACAGCTCACGCACAGAACGCGCGCCAGAGCGGAAACGCCGAGTGGGCCAGCCAGGACTCGAACCTGGGACCTACGGATTATGAGTCCGCTGCTCTAACCAGCTGAGCTACTGGCCCGGAAGGCACCATCCTAGGTCGTCGTGGCGTCCTGGGGAAAGGGCAGGATGCTGGCGGTGACTGCACTCTGGGTTGGGCTGGCCGGGCTTGGCGGCGTGCTGGCGCGCTATGCGCTCTCGACGCCGTTCCACGGGACGACGCTGCCGTGGGTGACGGTGGCGATCAACGTCGCCGGGTCGTTCCTGCTGGGCGTGCTGGTCACCGCGCACGTGCTCTCCGACGAGGTTCGCGCCGCGGTCGGCGTCGGCTTCCTCGGCGGGTTCACGACGTTCTCGACCTTCTCGGTCCAGGCGGTGCTCGACGTCGAGGCCGGCGAGCCCGGCCGGGCGCTGCTCTACGTCGGCGCGTCGGTAGTGCTCGGGATCGCGGCCGCCGCGGCCGGCTATGCGCTCGGCCGCACCGTCCTCTGACCGACCACTACCCCTTCAGCGCCGCGTCGATCGCCGCGTTGAGCTCGTCACCGCTGAAGGCGCCCTCGAACCGCTCGACCACCCGGCCGTCGGTCCCGACGACGAACAGCCACGGCTCGGTCGGCAGGCTCCAGGCGGCCACCGAAGGACGCAGGCCCTTGCCGATCTCGTTGTCGACGTAGATCTCCTGGTGGACGAAGGCGACGCCGTCGTCCTCGCGCTCGGACTTGACCTGCTCGGTGACGTCGATCACCGGCCCGCACACCCGGCTCTGGCAGAGCGCGTCGGTGGCGAAGAGGATCACCGTCGGCTGGCTGCCGACCACGTCGGCGAAGTTGACGTCGTGCATCGAGGATGGCGGCTGGCGGGTGTCGAGCAGCTCGATGTTGCCGGCCACCGACTCGCGCGTGTCGGTGTCGACGACGGGCGCGCGCTCCCCGACCTCCGGCACCTGCCCGTCGGCGCTGACCACCAGCGGCCCGCCGGCGGGCGTCGCGGCGACCAGGCGTCCGTCGAGGCGCGTCAGGCCGATCAGCTCATAGCGGCCGGGCTTGGGCAGCCGTAGGTCGGCGACGTAGAGCGACTTCGCGGCATCCTCGTCCTCGGCCACCGACCGGCTCTGGAAGACGGGCTTGACCTCCATCCGCTCGAAGCGCACCGGGATCGGCCCGAGCACCTTGCCGCCGCCGACGGGCGCCAGGTACAGCCGCACCGGCACGTCGGCGATCTGCGCCCGCGCACGGTCGAACAGCGCGAAGCCGAAGCGGTTGACGCCCGGCTCGAACTGCGACACCGACGCCGCGATCACGGGCCCCGCCTTGTACTTCGCCAGCAGCCCGCGCAGCGACTGGGCCGCGGTCGGGAAGTCCTCGGGCTCGGCGGCCGGCGGCGGCGGCGTCGAGACCTGCGGCTCCCCGCCCGACCCTCCGCAGGCCGAGAGCGCCAGGCCACAGGCCAGCAGGCACACCGCCGCCAGAGCAGCCGCCGTACGCGATCGCAGCCTCACCAGCGAGACGATATGCCACAGGGGCTTATCACGGGCCGGTTCTCGGTGCGCCTTAACGTCGGCTTCAAATAGCGTGAAGAGACACGGGTCGACCGAGGAGGAATCGATGCAGGGACGAGCAGCGCTGGTGACCGGCGGCTCGAGCGGGATCGGGCTGGCGATCGCCCGGGCGCTCGGCGAGGACGGCTACGCGATAACGCTCTCGGCGCGCCGGGCCGAGAAGCTCGAGCAGGCCGCCGAGGCCCTGCGCGCCGACGGGATCGATGTCGCCGCCGTAGCGGCCGACATGGCGGAAGAGCAGGACATCCTCGACCTCGTCGCCGCCCATCGCGACCGTCACGGGCGCCTCGACGTGCTCGTCAACAGCGCCGGGATCGGGATCGGCGGCCCGATCGCCGAGCAGCCGACGCGCAAGCTCGACCTGCAGATCGCGGTCAACCTGCGCGCCGTCTTCATCGCCACCCGCGAGTGCCTGCCGCTGCTGAAGGAGGCCGGGGCCGAGCACCGCAAGGCGCTGATCGTCAACGTCTCGTCGATCTCAGGCAAGTACGGGCAGGGCTGGCTGGCGGCCTACTCGGCCACCAAGGCCGGCGTGATCGGTCTGACCCAGGCGCTGCACAAGGAGCACTCGACCGACGGCATCCAGGCGACCGCCCTCTGCCCCGGCTGGGTCGACACGGCGATGACCGACTTCATCAAGGAGGCGGTGCCCGCCGACCAGATGATTCGCCCCGAGGACATCGCCGGGGCCGTGCGCTACCTGCTGAGCACCTCGCCGAACTGCGTCGTGCCGGAGATCCAGTTCGTCCGGCCCGGCGAGACGCTGTAGGCGTCCGCCCCGCGCGCGGCGCGGACATCGCCGTCCGCTGCGTCGAGGCCGAGGTCGTAGGGCTCGACCGCGTGCTCCTCGCGGCGCGCACGCGACCACAGCGAGCGGCGGTGGTCGGCGATCGCCCGGGCCAGCGCCCCGCGGCCCTGGACGGCCTCGCCGGCGACGCTCGCCTCGAGCATCGTCCGCAGCGCCGTCAGCTCGCCCGCGGTCGCCGGCCGGGCGCGACGGCCGGCGCGCGCGTAGCGGTCCCAGGCACGGGCGAACGGGGCGTAGTCGGTGCGGCCGCCGTTGCGATGGGCGGCGAGCATCGGGCAGACGCCCCCATCCGGCCCCGCATAGGCGCCCACCACGATCGGGTTGCGGTCGATCGCGTCGAGCATCGCCTGCCGCGTCTCGATCGGCATCGCGTCGATGGCGGCGCGCAGCTCGCGCGCCGGGCGGCGGCGCGGGCTCCTCCTCATCGGCTCGGGTCTCGGTCGGTTGCCATACGATGCCGCGACGCGGCCGCACGAGGGTAGGGCGCGCCGTCTGCGACATCAAGCTCGCTCCTGCGGGTGAAAGGGGAATTGCATGCGATTGGGCCTGCACGTTGGGTACTGGGGACTCGGACTGACGCCCGAGCAGCAGCTCGAGATCGTCCACGAGGCGGAGTCGTCGGGCTTCGACTCGGTCTGGGCGGCCGAGGCGTACGGCTCGGACACCGCGACCGTGCTCGCCTGGCTGGCGTCGCAGACGACTCGCATCAAGCTCGGCTCGGCGATCTTCCAGATGCCGGCCCGCACCCCGGCGATGACCGCGATGACCGCCGCGACGATCGACCAGCTCTCAGACGGCCGGATGATCCTCGGCATCGGCTCCTCCGGCCCGCAGGTCGCCGAGGGGTGGCACGGCCAGCCGTTCGCCCGCCAGCTGCAGCGCACCCGCGAGTACGTCGAGATCCTCCGCAAGGCGCTCGCCCGCGAGCGGCTCGAGTACCACGGCGAGCTCTACGAGCTGCCGCTGCCCGACGGCCCCGGCAAGGCACTGAAGCTGATGATCGCCCCGGTCCAGGAGCGGATGCCGATCTACATCGCCGCGATCGGGCCGAAGAACACCACGCTCACCGGCGAGATCGCCGACGGCTGGCTGCCGACGTTCTTCTCCCCCGAGCACGTCGCGGAGTTCCGCACGCTGCTCGAGGAGGGCGCCGCGCGGGCCGGCAACGGCAAGCGGATCGACGACAGCTTCGACATCGCGCCGAACGTCAACGTCTGCATCGACGACGACATCGACCGCGCTCGCGACGCGGTCCGGCCGCTGCTCGCGCTCTACGTCGGCGGCATGGGCTCGCGCAAGCAGAACTTCTACAACGCGCTGGTCCGCCGCTACGGGTTCGAGGAGGCCGCCGACGAGGTCCAGAACCTCTACCTCGACGGCAAGCGCGAGGAGGCGGCGGCGGCGCTACCGGCCGAGATGATCGACATGACTTCGCTGGTCGGGCCGAAGGAGCGCGTCAAGGAGCGGCTCGAGGTCTACCGCGAGGCGGGCGTCGGCACGCTCGTCGCGACCCCGACGGTCTTCGACGCCGAGGGCCGGCTGCGGATGATCCGCGAGCTGGCGGAGATGCTCTGAGCGCGACGGCATCCGAGGCGCGGGCGCCGGCCCCCGCCGCGACGGAGGGCCGGCGCTTCCTGATCGCCGCCTTCGGCGACCCCGGCCACGCCTTTCCGGCGATCGCGCTCGGGGCGGCGCTGGCTCGGCGCGGCCACGCGGTCTGCGTCCAGACCTGGAAGCGCTGGCGCGACGACGTCGAGCGCGAGGGCGTCGAGTTCGCGCCCGCGCCGGAGTACTCCGTCTTCCCGGTCTCCGGCCGCGACCTCACCCCTTACGAGGCGGCCGTCGAGGCGACCCGCGCGACCGTGCCGCTGGTGCGGGCGTTCGACCCCGACGTCGTCGTCGCCGACATCCTGACGGCGGTCGGGGGCCTGACGGCGGGGATCGAGCAGCGGCCTTTCGCGACCTTGATCCCCCACGTCCTGCCGACATCGGAGGCCGGCCTGCCGCCCTATTCGATCGGCGCGCGCCTCCCCCGCACCGCGCTCGGCCGCCGCGGCTGGGGGCTGCTGACACCGCTGCTGCGGCGTGGCGAGGAGCGCGGCCGCGACGAGCTCAACCACGCCCGCGCACAGGTGGGCCTGGCCCCGCTGGACTACACCCACAACGGCATCTCGCGCGACCTTGCGCTGGTCGCGACCTTCCCCCAGCTGGAGTACCCGCGGCGCGACTGGCATCCGAGCTTCAAGGTCACCGGCCCGCTGCTCTGGGAGCGGCCCGCCGAGCCGGTCGAGCCGCCGCCCGGCGAGGAACCGCTGGTGCTGGTCGCGCCGAGCACCTCGCAGGACCCGGACGGCCGGATGGTCGCCGCCGCGCTCGCGGGCCTCGCCGGCGAGCCGGTGCGGGTGCTGGCGACCACCAACCGTCCTGGCCGGCCGCTGCCCGAGCGGGTTCCGGCGAACGCGCGGGTGGTCGATTGGCTCTCCTACGGAGCGACGATGCCGCGCTGCTCGGCGGTTGTCTGCCACGCCGGCCATGGGACCGTCGCCCGCGCGCTGGCATGCGGCGTGCCGGTCGTCGGCGCGCCCGCCGCGGGCGACATGGCCGAGAACGCCGCCCGGGTCGCCTGGGCCGGCTGCGGCGTCTCGCTGCCGCGCCGGATGGTCACCCCGCGCGGCATCCGCCTGGCGGTCCGACGCGCGCTCGCCGAGGAGTCGATCCGCGCCCGTGCCGAGGAGCTGGCGGCCTGGGCGGCCGCCCACGACGGCGCCACCAGCGCCGCCGTCGAGCTCGAGCTGTTCGCCGCGCGCACCACTAGTCCGGCGCGCTGAGCGAAGGATCCTTGGGGGTAGACCCCCAAGGATCCTTCGCTCAGCCGTTGGCGGCCGCTACGGCGTCGGCGCCGGCCGGGTCAGCGTCGGCGGCTGCGGCGTCCACGGCGGCGGCGGGGCAGACTTCGTCGAGCGCCCCCGGCAGCTTGCCGAGCAGCCCCGCGAGCTGGTCGACCTCCTCAGGGGCCAGGTGGCGCTCGAACAGCGCGCGGATCGAGCCGGTGTGTCCGCAGGACGCGGCCTGCAGGCGGGTGCGACCGGCGTCGGTCAGCTGGGCGTAGCTCACGCGCAGGTCGGTCGCGCACGACACCCGCTCGACCAGTCCGGCCTGCTCGAGCCCTTCGAGCAGGCGCGTGACTCCGGACGGGGTGAGCGCGAGCCGATCGGCGAGGGTCACCCGCTTGAGTCGCTGGCCCTCAGCCTTGGAGAGCGTGTAGAGCGCCTCATACGCGGTAATCGATATCCCGTGGCCGTCCTGCAGCTCGGCGGCCAGCTCGCGCTTGGTAGCCGACGCGGCGCGCAGCAGGCGCGACCACGCCAGCTCGGCGGGACCGGTGGCCCCCTCCGAGAGAGACTTTTGCGGTGTCAATACTTGATCAGTCAATGTCTGCTGCTAAAGTTCTTTGCGCAGTCAACTATAGCCCGTGACCAGGAGGTAGCAACCATGAGCACAAGCACTATCGCAGCGCCGGCCGGGACCTGGCAACTGGATGCCGTCCACTCGGACATCGCCTTCGAGGTCGGCTACGCGACCGGCACCTTCAAGGGCACCTTCCGCGAGTTCGACGGGGCGCTCGAGCTCGGCGACGACAGCGCGAAGCTCACGGGCTCGGCGAAGGTGTCCAGCGTCGACGTCAAGGACGAGAACCTCGCCGCCCACCTCCAGTCGCCCGACTTCTTCGACGCCGAGAACAGCCCCGAGATCTCCTTCGAGGCCGACCGCATCGCGCTCGGCGCCGACAGCGCGGAGGTCGCGGGCCGCCTGACGCTGCGCGGCGTCACCAAGGACGTGATCGCGACCGGCGTCGCCCGCGACGCGATGACCGACGCCTTCGGCAACGAGCGGGTCGGGCTCGTGCTGCAGACCACCGTCGATCGCACCGCCTTCGGCCTGAACTGGAACATGGACCTCCCCGGCGGCGGCAAGGCGCTCGACAACGACGTCACGATCAAGGTCGAGCTGTACTTCGTGAAGACAGCGTGACCGTGCGCGTCCTCGCGATCTCCGGCAGCGCGCGCCGCGACTCGCACAACACGGCGCTGCTGCGCGCCGCCGCCGAGCACGCCCCGGCGGGCGTCGACGTCGAGCTGTGGCAGGACCTCAAGTCGGTCCCGGCATACAGCGAGGACGACGACGGCGACCACGCTCCGGCGGCGGTGACCGAGCTGCGGTCGCTCGCCGCCGCGGCGGATGCCGTGCTGATCGCCACTCCCGAGTACAACCACTCGATCCCCGGCGCGCTCAAGAACGCGATCGACTGGCTGTCGCGCCCGGTGGCGACCAACCCGCTGCGCGGCAAGCCCGTCGCCGTCGTGGGCGCCAGCACCGGGATGTTCGGGGCCGTTTGGGCGCAGGCCGAGCTGCGCAAGGTGCTCGGCGCGCTCGGCGCGCGGGCGATCGACCGCGAGCTGGCAATCGCCCACGCCCACACGCGCGTCTCCGACGGCCAGCTCGCCCACGACGACGAGGCGCGCGCCGAGCTGGCCGAGCGGCTCGAGGCGCTCGCCGCCGCGGTCGCCGAGCGGTCCGACGCGGCGACTGCGGTCAACGCAGCGGCGGCGTAGAGTCCATCAGCGAGCCACGACGCAGGGAGGACGGCGGTGACCGACGACGAACAGCGCGACGCGCTCACGGCGCTCGCCCACCGGATGCGCGAGCCCGCGGGCGAGCCGGAGGGCCTGCTGGTGCTCCACCACGGCCGCGCCACCGACGAGAACGACCTCTTCCCGCTGCTCGACCTGCTCGACCCCGAGCGGCGGCTGCTCGGCGTGACGCCGCGTGGCCCGCTGTCGCTGCCGCCCGGCGGGGCCCACTGGTACGTCGTGCCGCGCGTCGGCTATCCGGACCCCGACACCTTCGCCGCCACCTACGCGACGCTCTCGACCTGGCACGACGCGCTCGCCGCCGCGACCGGCATCCCGCCGGAGCGCACGGTGCTCGGCGGCTTCTCGCAGGGCACGGTGATGAGCTACGCCCTCGGCCTCGGCGGCGACCGTCCGCGGCCCGCCGGGATCCTCGCGATGAGCGGCTTCGTCCCGTCGGTCCCCGGCTGGGCGCCCGACCTCGAGCGGCCGCTCCCCCGCGTCGCGATCGGCCACGGCACCGCCGACCCGATCATCTCCGTCGACTTCGCCCGCGCCGCACGCTCGCTGCTCGAGGAGGCCGGCGCCGACCTACTCTACCGCGAGTACCCGCTCGCCCACTCCGTCGAGCCGCGCTTCCTCGCCGAGGCCGCCGACTGGGTGGCGGCCACGATCCCCTCCTGAGACCCTCCAGCTCCGGGGGTGGGACTCGAACCCACAACCTATCGGTTAACAGCCGATCGCTCTGCCGATTGAGCTACCCCGGACCGCTCGCGCCGACCTCCAAAGGGCGCGCGCGACGCGACCACGATAGCGGCCCACGCTAGGACGGGTCGTCCATGGTGTCGCGCAAAGACGCGGCACGGCCGGAGTCGCGCAGCATGTGGAGGGTCTGGACCTCGATCTGGCGGACCCGCTCGCGGGTGAGGCCAACCTCCTTGCCGATCTCCTCGAGCGTCAGCGGCCCGACCTCGCCGAGGCCGTAGCGCAGCTCGATCACAGCGCGCTCGCGCGGCGGGAGGCTCTCCAGCACCGTGCGCACGTCAGAGTCGCGCAGCTCGCGGGCGACGACCTCCAACGGCCGGTCGGCGGCGTCGTCGGCGATGAAGTCGGCCAGCTCGGCGGTCTCGTCGCCGCCCACGGGCGTCTCCAGCGACACCGGGTCCTGCCCGAGCTTGAGCAGATAGTCGACCTTGTCCTCGGACAGCTCGAGCCTCGCGGCGATCTCGGCTGTCGTCGGGTCGCGCTCGAGCTGCTGGGCCAGCTCGCGGCGGGCGCCGTGGACCCTGTTCATCCGCTCGACCATGTGGACCGGGATGCGGATCGTGCGCGACTGGTCGGCGAGCGCGCGTGTCATCGCCTGGCGGATCCACCAGGTCGCATATGTCGAGAACTTGAACCCGCGCCGCCAGTCGAACTTCTCGACCGCGCGGATCAGGCCCATGTTGCCCTCCTGGATCAGGTCGAGCAGCGTCAGGCCGCGGCCCTGATAGCGCTTGGCGATCGATACGACGAGGCGCAGGTTGGCCTCGATCAGGGCGTTCTTGGCCGCCATGTCGTTCTGCTCGATCCGCCGCGCGAGCCTGACCTCGTCGTCGCGGGTGATCAGCGGCACACGGCCGATCCGCTGCAGATAGAGCCGGACCGCGTCCTCGGTGCCGCCGGCCGGCGGAGCGGCCGCGAGCCCGGCGCTGACCACCCCGCCCTCGTGGAACTCGTCGTAGGCGTCGGTGTCGGCGTCGAGCATCTCCTCGTCGGGCAGCTCGTCGTCGCCTGGATCGTCGGCGTCGGCCATCTCAGCTCACCTCCCCCATCACGGCGTCCATGTCACGCCGCACCTGCTGGCGGGCGGCCGCGAGCTCGCGCAGGGTCGCGGAGGCATCCTCGTCGTGGCGGGCGCGACGGACCGCGCGATCGATCCGGCGCAACTCGAGCGCCAGGAAGCTCATCCGCAGCAGCGGCTCTTCGGCCGACTCGCCGTCCTCGGCGCGCAGCGCGATCCCGGCGACGAGCGCGGCCAGCTCGCCGTCGGCAGGGTCCAGCTCGGCGAGCGGATCATCGAAGTGGGAGAGCAGGTGGGCGTGGACGCGCCGCAGCACCGCGGAGGAGAGGTGGTCGTCGGTGAGCCGCTCGAGGTACTCGCGTCCGCGCGGCCCGGAGGCGAGGCAGAGCGCGAGGAAGATCCGCTCGGCCTCGAGCGCCGCCCCGCCGGGGCCGGAGGCGGCCCCCTGGCCCGTGGTGCTCGACGGAGTGCCCCCGTCCCGTCCGCGCTCGGATCCGGGGTCGCCCCAGTCGGGACCGGGGTCGCCGTCCGGCGGGCCGGGCTGACGGGGGGCGGCGGGCGGCGGGCGGCGCGGCGCCTCGGCGACAGCGGCGACGACATAGTCGTCGGGCACGTCGAGACGGTCGGCGACCAGTTGGACGAGGTGGTCGCGGCGCGCGCTGCGCGCCGGGGTCTCGGCGATCAGGTCGCGCGCCTGGGCGAGCGCCCGGTCGCGGCCCTCCGGTGTTCCGAGCGACCCGTCGGCGAGCACGCGACGGACCGCGAACTCGACGACCGACAGCGCGCCGTCGAGCCGCCCGACGATCCCCTCGGCCCCCTCGTCGGCTACCAGCTCCGCAGGGTCGCGCCCCTCCGGCAGCTGGACCACGCGCAGCTCGACGTCGCGGTCCTCGGCGATCTTCGCGGCGCGCAGCATCGCCTGCTGGCCCGAGCTGTCGGCGTCCAGCGCGAGGTAGACGACCCCCTCGGCCCCCGCGGCCCGCGCCAGCTCGGCGAGCTGGTGCTCGGTCAGCGCGGTGCCCATGATCGCCACCGTCTCAGCGATTCCCGCCTGGTGCAGCGCCAGCGCGTCGGTGTAGCCCTCGACGGCGACGACCCGCGCCGCCTTCGCGGCGGTCGCGCGCGCCTTGTCGATCCCGAACAGCTGCCGGCCCTTGTGGAAGATCTCGTTCTCGGCCGTGTTGATGTACTTGGCCGGCTCGTCGGCCTTCAGCGTCCGCGCGCCGAAGCCGAGCACACGCCCGCGCGCGTCGGCGAGCGGGAAGACGATCCGCTCGCGGAAGCGGTCGACGCCGCCCTCCCCCGACCGGCGGCGCTGCGCCAGTCCGGCGCCCAGCAGCTCCTCGAGCGAGAACCCGTCGCGGCGCGCTCCCGCGAGCAGGCGATCCCAGCCAGCAGGCGCCCAGCCGACGCGAAACGCTCGCAGCGTCTCCTCCGTGAACCCGCGCCCGGCGAGGTAGTCGCGCGCCTGAGCCGCCTCCTGGGAATCCCATAGGTATCTCTCGTAGAACGCGGTCGTCCGCTCCAACAGCGCAAGCAGCCGCCCGCGGCGGCGGCGGCGCTCCTGCTCCTCGTCGCTCTCGCTCTCGCGTTCGAGCTCGACGTTGTAGCGCTCGGCGAGCAGCTCGATCGCCTCGGCGAAGTCGAGCGCCTCGGTCTCGCGCACGAAGGCGATTGCGTCGCCGCCGACCCCGCAGCCGAAGCAGTGGTAGAGACCGCGGTCGGACTCGACCGAGAACGACGGCGTGCGCTCGTCGTGGAACGGGCAGAGGCCGACCCAGCGCGAGCCGACGCGGCGCAGGTCGGTTCGCGTGCCGACGAGGTCGACCATGTCGACGGCCTCGCGCAGCCGCTCGATCGACGCCTGGGTGTAGAGGGCCATCAGTAGCCCTCCGGCAGGGTGAGATCGGCGAAGGCGCGGATCGCGAAGCGGTCGGTCATCCCGGCGAGGTAGTCGGTGACGCGCTCGTGGTCGGCGGCGCCGGCGACGACCGCGTCCGGCAGGTTGGCCGCGTAGTGGTCGAACAGGGTGCGCAGCAGCCGCTCGATCCGTGGCCGCTCGCGCTGGGCGTCGGCCGCCAGGTAGACGCGGTCGAACATGAACTTGCGCAACCTCAGCATCGCGCCACCGACCTCGTCGCCCTGGACGATGTCGCCGGCCTTGGCAGAGCGGTCGATCAGGTCGGCGACGAGCGTCTCGATCCGCTCCGAGCCGTTCTCGCCGAGCGTCGCGATCTCAGCCGCCGGCAGGTCGCCGCGGTCGATCACCCCGGCGCGCAGCGCGTCGTCGATGTCGTGGTTGATGTATGCGACGCGGTCGACGATCCGCACGATCCGCCCCTCGAGGGTCTCCGGCCGCCCCGGGCCGGTGTGGTTGAGGATGCCGTCGCGGACCTGCGCGGTGAGGTTGAGCCCGGCGCCGTCGCGCTCGAGCCGCTCGACGACGCGCAGCGAGTGGACGTTGTGGCGGAAGCGGACGCCGTAGCGCTGGCTCAGGCACTCGTCGAGCACCGTCTCGCCGATGTGTCCGAACGGCGGATGGCCGAGGTCGTGGCCGAGCCCGATCGCCTCGGTGAGGTCCTCGTTGAGCCCGAGCGCGCGGGCGACGTTGCGGGCGATGCCACAGGCCTCCAGCGTGTGGGTGAGCCGCGTCCGGTAGTGGTCGCCCTCCGGCGCGATGAAGACCTGGGTCTTGTGCTTGAGGCGGCGGAAGGCCTTGCAGTGCACGATCCGGTCGCGGTCGCGCTGGAACGGGGTGCGGTGCGCCGCATCGGGCTCGGCGCGCTCACGCAGCGCCGGATAGGAGCGCGTCGCCAGCGCGGAGAACGCGCGTTCCTCGCGCTCGGCGATCCGCTCGGCGAAGGTAGAGAGGTCCTTGGCGCCGACCATCCCTCGATTGTCTCAGGACGGCGGGCGGATGCCCCGCAGGTACGCCGTCTTGACCTCGGAGAACTCCAGCGCCCCGGCGTCGCCGAGCTCGCGACCGAAGCCGCTGTCCTTGCCGCCGCCGAACGGAGCGCCGGTCGCCTGCTCGAGATAGCTGTTGACCCAGACCGTCCCAGCCTCCAGCTCCGCGACGAAGCGGATCGCCCGTCCGAGGTCGGCGGTCCAGACTCCGGCCGCGAGTCCGTAGCGGGTCGCGTTGGCCTTGCGCAGCGCCTCGTCGTCGCCGTCGAAGGAGTCGAGGCAGAGCACCGGGCCGAAGACCTCCTCACGCCAGACCTCCATGCGCTCGTCGATGCGATCGAGCAGCGTCGGGGGGTAGAAGAAGCCGCCCTCCGGGGCGGTCCCACGCGCCCAGACGCGTGCGCCGTCGGCGAGTGCCCGCTCGACGAAGCCCGAGACCCGCTCGCGCTGGCCGGCTCCGATCAGCGGACCGATCTCCGACGTCGGATCGGTCCCCGGCCCGACACGCAGGCTCTCGATCCGAGCCGCGGCCAGCTCGCGGAAGTCCTCGTAGATCTCGCGCTGGACCAGCAGCCGCGCGCCCGCGCAGCACTCCTGGCCGGCGTTGACCAGCGCGCCCATCAGGATCGCGTCCAGTGAGCCCGCGTAGTCGGCGTCGGCGAAGACGACGTTCGGGCTCTTGCCGCCAAGCTCCAGCACGCCGGCGCGCCCGGTCGCCGCGAGCTGGGCCAGCACAGCCCGTCCGCTCGCTGTCGACCCGGTGAAGCTGACCTTGTCGACGCCAGGGTCGGCGGCCAGCGCCGCGCCGGTCTCGGCCCCACCGCAGACGACGTTCAGACAGCCGGCGGGCAGGCCCGCCTCGAGCGCGAGGCGGCCCAGCTCGAGCGCGGTCAGAGGGGTCTCCGGCGCCGGCTTCAAGACCACTGCGCAGCCCGCCGCGAGCGCGGGAGCGACCTTCACCGCCGCCAGCACGACCGGGTAGTTCCAGGCGGCGATCGCGCCGACCACCCCGACCGGCTCCAGCCGCGTGAAGCAGAGCAGCCCCTGGTCTGGGGTGGGGATCTGCTGACCGGCGGCTCTGGTCGGGTGGCCCGAGTAGAAGTGGAAGGCCTCGGCCGCGAATTCGACGTCGAGGCGGGCGTTGGCGAGCGTCTTGCCGGTGTTGCGCGCCTCCAGCTCGGCGAGGCGGTCGGCGTCGCGCTCGATCAGGTCGCCGATCCGCCGCAGGACGCGCTCGCGTCCGTAGGGGCTCTGCGACCACCACTCGCGCTGGGCGACGCCCGCCGAGGCGACCGCGGCCGCAACGTCCTCGGCGTCGCCGTCGGGCGCCAGCGCCAGCGGAGCCGCCTCGTCGGCGTTCCAGACCGTCTGGCCCTCGCCGTCGGCCGGCGCGCCGATCTCCTCGCCGCCGATCAGATGCCCGTGTGCGTCGGTCAACGGAAGGTCCCTCCCATGTCGCGTTCGGGCCGCGTCAGCTCGCCGGCCGGGACTCCCGCCAGCACGCCGAGCGCGGCGATGTCGGTGGCGCATCCGGCGAGCGCGAGCGCGTGCCAGAGGGTCACCTGGTTGGCCACCAGCAGCGGCGCGGCGAGCCGCGGAGCGAGCTCGCGATGGATCTCGATGCCCCACACGGCGGTGTCGGGCAGCAGGACCGGCACGCCGTCGCCGACGTCGGCGAGCGCCCGCTCGACGGTCGCCGCGTCGAGGCGCTCGGAGGTCGACGGCCCGTCGCAGCCGAGCGCGACGGCGGCGCTGACCGCCACCCCCCACTCCCTGAGGAACTCGGCGAAGGCAGCGGCCGCCGCAGCCGGGTACGGGGCGACGGCGACGACCTCGTCGATGCCGAGCGCGGCGAGCGCCTCGACGAACGCGAGCGAGGTGCTGGTCGCCGGCGCGTGCGCGACGCCCTCGATCGCCGCCACCTGTGCGAGCGCACCGGCGCGACCGAGCACGAACGACCCGCTGGTGCACGCCCAGGCGACCGCGTCGGGCCGCCAGCGCGCGAGCCGCCGCGCGCCCGCGCTGAGCGCCTCCTCGGCCGCGGTGGCGCGCAGCGCCGCGAGCGAATGGTCGTCACTGGAGGCGGTGATCACCTGCCAGAGCGCGACCGGGGGCGTCGCGGCGGCGGCGAGGTCTTGGATCTCGCCCGGCAGCTCGCGCAGTGGCGAGAGCAGCCCGATGCGCGCGGTCACGGCCACACCTGCAGCTCTGCGCCCCCGGCGACCGCCACGACCTGGCCGGTGATGAAGCCGGCCGCCGGCGAGAGCAGCCAGGCGACGGTCGCGAGCACGTCGGCCGGCTCGGTCAGCCTGCGCAGCGGCGTCGCGTCGGCCACCGCCTGAGCGGCCGCGGCGGCGGTCAGGCCACGCTCGGCGGCGAGGCCACCGAGCCGGGCGGCGAGCAGGGCGTCGCCGGCCATCGCCCCGCACGCCACGGCGTTGGCGGTGATCGCCGGGCCCTCCTCGGCGGCCAGCGTCAGCGCCAGCGCCACCACCGCGCGCGCCCCGGCGGCGACGTGCGCGGTGGCGGCGCGGGCGAGCACGGCGGTCGCCGAGGTCACGTAGACGACGCGCCCGTGTGCGCAACGGAGGTCGGGCAGCAGTGCCTGGGTCTGCAGCAGCGGCGCCCGGTAGGCAGCCGCGACGGCTGCGTCGAAGGCGTCGGCCGCCAGCTCCTCGAAGGTCGCCGCGGCGACCGCGGGCGGGGTGCAGACCAACGCGTCGACCGGGTCGCCGAGCGCCGTCCGGGCGCCCTCGGCGAGCGCCGCCGCCTCCGCCGCCGTCGCAGCCGGCGCCAGCGCGACGGTCCGCGCCCCAGCCGCGGCGAGACCGTCGGCGAGCGCCGCGCGCAACGGGGTCGGCTGGCCGGCGACCGCGACGGTGAGGCCCTCGAGCGCGGGTACCGGCGCAAGCGGCGGGGCGCTCATCCCATCTCCTGCCCGCCGCTGATGTTGATCGCCTGGCCGGTGACGAACGCCGCGGCGTCCGAGACGAGGTAGGCGACGAGCGCGGCGATCTCCTCGGGCCGTCCCAGTCGGCCCGCCGGCACCTCGCGCGCGGCCTGCGCCTTGACGCCCTCCAGGGTCGCGTCCGGGTCGGTGCGGCGGGCGTGCTCGAGGTCGGCGAGGAAGATCGGCGTATCGACCATGCCGGGGCAGACGCAGTTGACCGTGACCGCGGGCGCGACCTCGAGCGCGACCGCCTGCGCCCAGCCGATCAGCGCCGCCTTCGCCGCCGAGTAGTGGGCGAGGCCGGCGGGCGGCGTCTTCGCGTTCAGCGACGAGAAGGCGACGAGCCGACCCCAGCCGCGCTCGCGCATCCCGCCCAACACGGCGCGCGCGACGTTGACGGTGCCGCCGAGGCTGACTGCCAGCACCGCGTCGGCGTCGGCGACCTCCAGCTCGCACAGCGGTGCGAAGTTGCCGATCCCCGCACAGCAGACGGCGATGTCGACCGGCCCGTGGACGGCGGTCAGCTCCGCGATCCCGGCGACGACCTCGCGGGCGTCGGTGACGTCGATCCGCGCCGCCCCGATACGCCCGCCGGCGGCCCGGGCCTCGACGGCGGTCCGCTCGGCGGCGGCGCCGTCGAGATCGGTCGCGAGGACGGTCGCCCCGTGTGCGGCGAGATGGCGCGCGGTCGCGCGACCCATCCCCGAGCCGGCGCCGGTCACGAGCGCGACCCGGCGCGCCAGCCCGCTGCCGGCCTCGCTGGGTTGGTTGGGTAGCTCGGTCACCCCGCCCTCGTCTCCGCCGCGCCGATCATCGCACCGCCGGGCGCTCCAACGCCAGTCCCGATTCGGCGTCGAAGAAGTCGAGCCGCTCGGGATCCAGCACGACGGACACCGGATCGCCCACCGCCGCCGCGCCGCCGCGGCCGAAACGGCCGACGACGGTCGCTCGCGCACCGGCCTGGCCCGCGTCGGTCAACTCGACGTGAACGAGCGTCTCGGCGCCGAGCAGCTCAGCGAGCGCGACGGTGCCGGAGAGCCCTCCGCCCCCCGGCGGCCCGAGCGTGAAGCCGTCCGCCGGCACCCCGACCACGACCTCGCGCCCGACCGCGGCACGCAGCGCCGGCCGTGCGGCAAGTGCCGGGGCCCCGAGCGTGGCCGCGCCGTCCCCGACCGCGCAGACGATCGCCCCGTCCGCGCAGGGGCCGAGCCGTCCGCGCAGCAGGCTCGCGGGCGGGCTGCCGACGAAGCCGGCCACGAAGGTGTCGGCAGGTCGGTCGTAGAGCCCCGCCGGCGTGTCGACCTGGCGGATCCGTCCGCCGTCCATCACAGCGACACGGCTGCCCATCGTCAACGCCTCGACCTGGTCGTGGGTCACATAGACGGTCGTCGCGCCGAGCCGCGCCTGGAGGCGGACGATCTCCCCCCGGGTCTGGACCCGCAGTCGGGCATCGAGATTCGACAGCGGCTCGTCCATCAGGAAGGCGCGCGGCTCGCGGACGATCGCCCGGCCCATCGCCACGCGCTGGCGCTGGCCGCCGGAGAGTTGGCGCGGCCGTCGGTCCAGCAGCTCCTCCAACTCCAGGGCACGGGCGACCTCGAGCACGCGGCGGTCGCGCTCCTCACGCGCGACGCGGCGCGCCCGCAGCCCGAAGGCCAGGTTGCGCGCAACGGTCATGTTCGGGTAGAGCGCGTAGTTCTGGAAGACCATCGCCACGTCGCGAGCGGCGGGCTCCAGCTCCGAGACGTCGGCGCCACCGATCTCGACCCGCCCCGCGGTCAGCGGCTCGAGGCCGGCGATCGCCCGCAGCGCCGTTGTCTTGCCGCACCCCGACGGCCCTACGAGCACCATCAGCTCGCCGTCGGCCACCTCGAGGTCGACGCCGCGCAGCGCCTGCGTCCCACCCGGGAAGACCTTGTGGGCGCCGGTCAGCGCGAGCGACGCCACCGCGCTCCCGTCACCGCTCGCCACCCTCGACGAGCCCACGCACGATCGCCCGCCGGGCGAGCGCGAACGCCGCCGCCAACGGCAGGATCGAGATCGTCGCACCCGCCATCAGCAGCGGCACGTTCTGGGTGCCGGCGCGGCTGGGCCCGAGCAGCGCGAGGCCGACCATCAGGGTGGTCAACGCCTCGGCCTGCCAGAGCACGAGCGGGATCAGCAGGTCGTTCCAGGCGTAGATCGCCGAGACGAGGAAGGTCGTGGCGAGCGCCGGCCGGGCGAGCGGGAGCGCGATCTCGAAGAACTGGCGCCGACGCGAGGCACCGTCGACCTCGGCCGCCTCGAAGAGCTCGACCGGCAGGTCGCGCATGTAGGTGTAGAGCAGGAAGATCGCGAACGGCAGCAGGAGCCCGGCCTCGGCGAGGATCGCCGACGGCAGCCGGTCGACGAGGCCCAGCTCGGTCATCACGACCGAGAGCGGGACGATCACGACGATCGCCGGGATCGCCATCGTCGCGATCACCCCGGCGAGCAGCAGGCCACGGCCGGCGAAGCGCAGGCGGACGAAGCCGAACGCCGCGCCCGCGGCCAGGGAGGTCGCGATCGCCGCAGATGACAGGCTGAGCACGGTGCTGTTGACGAACATCCGGTCGAAGCCGAGCTCGGTCCAGACCGCCCGGTAGTTCTCCAACGTCGGCGACAGCGACGGCAGCAGCGCCGCGCCGTCGAAGTCGGTGGCCCGCTCGAAGGACGCGACCAGCATCACGTAGAGCGGCAGCAGGCAGACGGCCGCGAGCGCGAGCAGGAAGCCGTGGTCGGCGATCGCTGCGAGCGCCCCGCGCCAGCCGCTGGCCCGCCTCACAGCAGCGCCTCACGCCGCGCCGAGTAGACGCGGTAGGCGGCGACGGTCAGCGCGGCCGCCAGCAGGAAGACCGCCACCGCGGAGGCGAGACCGACCAGCTGCTCGTCGAACTGCAGCCGGTAGAGCAGGTACTCCAGCGTGAAGGTCGCCCGATCGGGCCCGCCGCGGGTGAGGATGACGATGTAGGCGAACGTCCACGAGAACGCCTCGATGAACCCGAGCATGGCGGCGAAGGCGACGATCCCACGCATGTTCGGCACCGCGACTTGCCAGTAGGTGCGCCACCAGCCAGCGCCGTCGACGGCGGCGGCGTCGAGCAGCGAGCGGTCGATGCTGGCCATCCGCGCTGTGAACAGCAGCACGGTGAGGCCGATCCGCTTCCACAGCACGACTCCCAGCACCGACCAGATCGCGATGTCGGCCTCGGTCAGCCACGGCTGGGCGAGCCCACCGGCCCCGGCGGCGCGGAGCAGCTCGTTCAGCGGCCCGTCGCTGCCGAGCACGTAGAGGAAGACGACCGCGATCGAAGCGACCGCCGGCAGGAACGGCACGAACACGGCCAGCTCGTAGATCCGGCCGCCGCGCAGACCGCGGTAGAGCACACCGGTGACGACCAGAGCGACGACGATGCTCGCCGGCACGCTCAGCAGCAGCACGAGGTTGTTCGTCAGCGCGGTCCAGAACAGGGTGTCGGAGAGCAGCTCGCGATAGTTGGCGACTCCAACAAATTCCCCGTCGAGGAACGTGGTGCGATCGGTGAAGCTCCACTGGACGACGCGGACCAGAGGATAGGCGAGGATCAGCCCGACCAGCGCGAGCGCCGGAGCCAGCCAGGCGGCGCCGCGCGCCGCCCGCGCCGTCGCGGCGGCCGCCGCCCTCATTCACCCCTCGATCGAGTCCAGGTAATCCTGGAACTGGGACGCCTGCGCACTGTTTCGCTCCCGGTACTGCGCGTTGCGGCCGTCGAGCTCGGCGCGCAGTGCGGCCGGGCTCTCCCCGTCGAAGGCCCGCGGGGCCAACTCCATCACGTTGTTGACCCCAATCGTCGGGATGTAGTTGCGCGGCCAGGTCGCCACCTTGCCGTCCCCGGGCTCCACCAGTAGGTCCCACGAGGCGCGCGCCAGCTCGCCGAGCCCGTCGGGATCGAAGCGGCGGTTGCACGGCAGCTCGCCGGTCACCTCGTTGAACAGCGCGA
>Ga0307505_10000058_pt1 | contig 137186 bp, 149 predicted proteins | sample 23_S_MG_FD_202183 | JGI IMG/M metagenome (GOLD analysis project Ga0307505, IMG submission 202183) | Soil microbial communities from Populus trichocarpa stands in riparian zone in the Pacific Northwest, United States - 23_S | ecosystem: Environmental > Terrestrial > Soil > Riparian zone >...
GGCCTTTCCTTTATTCGATGACCGAGAAGCGCGCGGCGCGCGCTGCGAGACGCTCGGTCGCCGCCTGGTGAATCGCCGGCGAGGTCACGAGCACGCCGAACGCGCGCGGATCGCGCTTATTGTAGGTCAGCGGGTGGCCGAACGCGTCGCTGACCGCGGCGCCCGCCTCGCGCGCGATCAGCGCGGCGGCGGCGACGTCCCACTCGAACCCCCAGCGCAGCGTGGCGACGAGATCGGCGCGGTCGTCGGCGACCATCGCGATCCTGAGCGCGATCGAATTGGGCCGGTCGACCGTGGCGAGATCCTGGTCCTCGGGCGGCAGCACCTTGGCGGGCACGCGCGCCCCGGGAAGCGCCGCGCGGGTGCTGGCGGCGAGCGGCCGGCCGCCGAGCTCGGCGCCCTGCCCGGCGGTAGCGCTCCACACCTCGCCGCGCGCGGGAGCGACCAGGCGGCCGATGAGCGGCTTGCCCGCGCTGACCAGCGCGACCGAGACGCACCAGCCGGAGCGCCCGGCGATGAAGTCGCGGGTGCCGTCGATCGGGTCGACCAGCCAGCACAGCCCGCGGGCGAGCCGTTCGGGGTGGTCGACCGATTCCTCCGACAGCCATCCCGCCGAGGGCAGCAACGCGCACAGCTCGCGGCGGAGGAACACGTCGACGGCGAGATCGGCGGCGCAGACCGGGCTGCCCGGGACCTTCTCCCAGGCTTCGAGCGCATGCCCGCCGCCGGGCCATTGCCCCAGCGCCATCTGCCCGGCCTCGGTGCAGATCTCTTCGAAGCGCTCCAGGTCGATCATGGTCATGGCCACTGCGAGCCTTGCGCGGGCTTTGCAAGCGCGCCGCGCTGTGCTTAGGCGCGCGCAACTTCCCGTCCGACCGACTCCGAAGGCACCCTTCCCCGATGAACATCCACGAATACCAGGCGAAAGAGCTGCTCGCGAAATTCGGCATCGCTGTCCCCGCAGGCCACGCGGCCATGTCGGTCCAGGACGCGGTCGAGGCGGCGCAGCGGCTGCCGGGACCGCTCTACGTGGTGAAGGCGCAGATCCATGCCGGCGGGCGCGGCAAGGGCAGGTTCAAGGAGCTGCCGGCCGAGGCGAAGGGCGGCGTCCGGCTGGCGAAGTCGCACGATGAGGTCGAGGCCAACGCGCGCGCGATGCTCGGCAATACGCTGGTGACCGTGCAGACCGGCCCGGCGGGCAAGCAGGTGGGCCGGCTTTACGTGACCGACGGCGTCGACATCGCCAGCGAGTACTACCTCGCGCTGCTGGTCGACCGCGCCACGGCAAGGATCGCCATGATCGTCTCGACCGAAGGCGGCATGAGCATCGAGGACGTCGCGCACGATACGCCCGAAAAGATCGCCACCATCGCCATCGACCCGGCCACCGGATTCATGCCGCATCACGGGCGCGCAGTCGCCTTCGCGCTCAAGCTCAGGGGCGAGACGGCCAAAGCGGCGCAGAAGCTGGCGAAGCAGCTCTACGACGCCTTCGTCGCGCTTGACTGCTCGATGCTCGAGATCAACCCGCTGGTCGAAACCACGCAGGGCGAGATGCTGGTGCTCGATGCCAAGATCAGCTTCGATTCGAACGCGCTGTTCCGCCACGCCGATATCGAGGCGCTGCGCGACGAGAGCGAGGAGGACCCGATGGAGGTCGAGGCGGCCAGGCACGACCTCGCCTACATCAAGCTCGACGGCGATATCGGCTGCATGGTCAACGGCGCCGGCCTGGCCATGGCGACGATGGACATCATCAAGCTCAACGGCGCGTTCCCGGCCAACTTCTGCGACGTCGGTGGCGGCGCCTCGAAGGAGAAGGTCGCCGCGGCGTTCAAGATCATCCTTTCGGATCCCGCGGTGAAGGGCATCTTGGTCAACATCTTCGGCGGCATCATGCGCTGCGACACGATCGCCGAAGGCCTCGTCGCCGCCGCGCGCGAGATGGCGATCACCGTGCCTCTGGTTGTTCGGCTCGAAGGCACCAACGTGGCCCAGGGTAAGGAAATCCTCGCCAATTCCGGCCTCGCGATCATTCCGGCCGAGGACCTGGGCGACGCGGCGAGGAAGATCGTCGCCGAAGTGAAGCAGGCGGCCTAGACTGACCCCGCCCTTGATTCTCGGCGCAACAAGCGCAATGGCGGGCGAAACAAAGTTACGCGTTCGTTCGAGCGCCGGGAGAGTGCCTATGAAAGTCCTCGTCCCCGTCAAGCGGGTCATCGACTACAACGTGCGGCCCCGCGTGAAAGCGGACGGCAGCGGGGTCGATCTCGCCAACGTCAAGATGAGCATGAACCCGTTCGACGAGATCGCGGTCGAGGAGGCGATCCGGCTGCGCGAAAAGGGCGTCGCCACCGAGATCGTCGCGGTCTCGATCGGCCCTGCCAAGGCGGCGGAGACGCTGCGCACGGCGCTCGCCATGGGTGCCGACCGGGCGATCCTGGTCGAGACCCCGGAAGAGATCGGCTCGGCCGTCGAGCCGCTCGCCGTCGCCAAGCTGCTCAAGGCGATCTGGGACGAGGAGCGGCCGGGCCTGGTGGTGATGGGCAAGCAGGCGATCGACGACGATTCGAATCAGACCGGGCAGATGCTCGCCGCGCTGACCGGGCGGCCGCAGGGGACCTTCGCAAGCAAGGTCGAGGTTGCGGGCGATCACGTCACCGTGACGCGCGAGGTCGACGGCGGGCTCGAGACGGTGAAGCTGGCGCTGCCGGCGATCGTCACCACCGACCTGCGGCTCAACGAGCCGCGCTACGCCTCGCTGCCCAATATCATGAAGGCCAAGTCTAAGCCGCTCGCGGTCAGGAGCCCGGCGGACTACGGCGTCGACATCGCCCCCAGGCTCAAGGTGCTCAGGGTCGCCGAGCCGCCGGTACGCCAGGCCGGTGTCATGGTCGGCTCGGTCGACGAGCTGGTGAGCAAGCTCAAGACGCTGGGAGCCGTCGCATGACCGCGCCAGGGAACGTCCTCGTATGGGCCGAGCACGAAGGCGGAGCGATCAAGGATCCGACGCTGGCCGCCGTCACCGCCGCGGCCAAGCTCGGCGCGGTGCACGTCCTGGTCGCCGGCGAGCCGGGCGAAGCGCAGGCGGCCGCCGCGGCCGCGGCGAAGATCGCCGGGGTCGACAAGGTGCTGCTCGCGGCCGATGCCGCCTATGCTCATGCCCTTCCCGAGAACGTCGCGCCGCTCGCCGCCCGGCTGATGGCCGGCTACGACGCGTTCGTCGCCGCGGCCACGACCACCGGCAAGAACGTGGCCCCGCGCGTCGCCGCGCTGCTCGACGTGATGCAGCTCAGCGAGGTCATCGGGATCGAGGGGGAAGGTTCCGACCGCAGGTTCCTGCGCCCGATCTACGCCGGCAACGCCATCGCCACGGTCGAGAGCAGCGACGCCACGCTGGTGCTGACCGTGCGCGGCACCGCGTTCGGGAAGGCCGCCGCGGAAGGCGGCTCGGCGGCAATCGAGGAAGTCTCGGGCCCCGGCGATGCCGGCCTGTCGAGCTTCGTCTCGCTCGACGCCTCGAAGAGCGAGCGGCCCGAGCTGACCAGCGCGGCAATCGTCGTCTCGGGCGGGCGGGCCCTGAAGGATGCCGCGACTTTCGAGCAGGTGATCGTGCCGCTCGCCGACAAGCTCGGCGCCGCGATCGGGGCCAGCCGCGCCGCGGTCGACGCCGGCTACATCTCCAACGACTACCAGGTCGGCCAGACCGGCAAGATCGTCGCGCCCGACCTCTACATCGCCATCGGCATCTCGGGTGCGATCCAGCATCTCGCGGGCATGAAGGACGCCAAGGTCATCGTCGCCATCAACAAGGATCCCGACGCGCCGATCTTCCAGATCGCGGACGTCGGCCTGGTCGGCGACCTGTTCGCGCTGGTGCCGGAGCTGACGGGCAAGCTTTGACGTCGCTTGTCATGGTCGGGGGCTCTCTCTAGCATTTGCGGGGAGGGGGCATCACCGTGGGCAAATCCACCCGATTGGCGCGTTCGGGCTCGGTCGTCTTGCTGGCTCTTTACGCACCGCCCGCTGCGGCGGCCGACGAACCGAGACGCCTCGCGCCCAGCACCGAATGGTCCGTCAGCAGGGATGGTGAGAGCTGTTTCGTCGCGCGGGAGTTTGGGGGCGAGCGAAACGGCGTTACGTTCGCCTTGCAGGCGTTTTCGCCGGAGGCGGTGTCGTACAACGTAGTCCTGCAGGGCAATGCGCTTCCGAGCCGCGACCCCGGGGCGATCGAGTTCGCGTTCCGATTCGGCCCGGATGCCGTCGCTTTGCCAACCACCGGCGTGCTCGGCGGAAGCAAGCTGCCCCGGCTCACCTTCTCCGTCTCGCTGGAGGCAGCGGACGTGCTCGCGGCGAGACGCAACGGCGACCCGCTACCGCCGACCATCGATTCAGCGCGCGAGGCTGCGGTCGACGAGCTGGAGCTTGCCTTCAGTCGAGGAAGGCCGTTTCTGCTGCAGCTCGGCGCCATGACCGAGCCGTTGCGGCAGTTGCGCGAATGCACCGCCGGGCTGCCGGAAAGGTGGGGGTTGGATCCGGCCGTGCAGCGCTCGCTCAGCCGGGCGCCGGTGCCGATCGATACTGCCAGCTGGATCGGACCGGGCAGCTATCCATGGGAATACCTGCGCAACGCAATGAGCGTTCGAGTCTTCGTGCGCCTGATGACCGACGAGCAAGGCGCGGTCAGCCAGTGCGTCGTCCAGTCGCCCCGGGGCGAGAACATCGCCGGCGCCATCGTCTGCCGCGAGCTGGTCCGGAACGCGCGATTCGAACCTGCCCTCGACCTCGAAGGTCATCCGGTGCCCGGCTATCATACGACCATGATCTTCTTCAACACACCGCGCCACAACGGTCCGTTGCGAGGCCAATCCCGAACACAAGGCCTGTGATACGACGGCTTGTCGCACATTGTCGCAGCGGCGAGACTCGGCTTGACCCCCCAATCGCCGGTGCAATAAATCCGGCGCGGGATTGGAGAGGGTTGCGATGAAGAGATTGCTCTGGGGTTGCGTGGCCGCGGGTATGCTGATGTCGTCGGCGGCGCAGGCGCAGGAGGCCGGGGTCTTCCGGCCTACCGCCGGATGGGTCGCCGATTTCGGCGAGGACTATTGCCGGCTGGTCCGCACCTTCAGCGACGGCAAGGACGAAGTCAGCCTGGCGATGGAGCGGACCCAGCCGGGCGGCTTCCTCAGGCTGCTGCTGGTCGGCAATGGCGTCACCACCTTCCGCGGCGCGGACCAGATCGGCTACACCTTGCTGCCCTCCGGTGGCGAGCGCGACACGCGCTATGTCCGGTCGGAAACGGCCGACGGACAGCAGTTCCTCGGTTTCGATGCGCTTACGCTGGCGCCGCTCGCGTTCACGCCGGATACTCCTCCGCCGCCCTACCGCCGCGATACCGAGCTGGAAACGGCGCGCGGCATCACCGGCGTCGCGCTGGCCAAGGGCCTGACCAAGCCGGTGCGGTTCGAGACCGGTCCGCTGCGAGCGCCGGTCGAGGTCATGCAGGCCTGCGCCGACGACCTGCTGGTGGTCTGGGGCCTCGACGTCGAGAAGCACAAGACGATGACCGCCGGTCCGATCCCCAATCCGGCCCCGGGCGGCGTGCTGCCGCAGGGGACGATCCCGTTCGGCGAGTTCTCCAAGTTCGGCGGCGGGGCCAACCAGGTCCGGCTGATCGTCGGCGCCGACGGCAAGCCGACCTCGTGCACGATCTATTCGCCCTCGCTGTCGACATCGCTCAACAACCGCATCTGCAGCCTGATCTTGAAGGACGCCACCTTCCAGCCGGCGAAGGATGCCGACGGGCAGCCGATGGCGAGTTTCTGGATGGGCCCGCCGCTGGCGTTCGGCCCGCCGTTCCCCGGCCGGCGCTAGGCCGGCCGCTCGAACAGACGCACGGTATCGCCGTCGGGAAGCGCGGCATCGCGCATTGGCGTGAAGCCGAGCTTGCCGGCGAGCCGCAGCGACGGCGCGTTGTCGATCCCGATCATGCACACCGCCCGCCGCGGCCCTTGAGCGCGGTCGAACCAGTCGAGCACGGCGCGCATCGCTTCGTGGCCGATGCCGCGGCCGACCTGGTCGTGGCGGAGGATCCAGCCGGCTTCGGGCGCATCGTCGAAATCCTCGCCGAGCCCGCGCCAGCTGTGGAACACGCCGCAGTTGCCGATCACTTCGGCCTCGCCGCGCAGGCGGACCATGAACCCGCCATAGCCGTACAGCAACCAGCTGCCGGCGTTGCGGCAGAAGCGGACGAAATGGTCGGCCGGATCGCTGCGCGGGCCCAGGTGGCGGGCGGTCTCCTCGTGCGCGACGATCGCTCCCATCGCGGCGACGTCGGCGGCGGTCGGCATGCTCAATTCGAGCCGTTCGGTCAGCAGTCGCGGCGCTTCGATCAAAGCCATTGCACAAGCACATGGATCACAATCCCGACCAGTCCCCCGACCAGCGTGCCGTTGATGCGGATGAACTGCAGGTCACGCCCGACCGCGCTTTCGAGCCGGTTGGTCAGGGTGCGGGCATCCCAGCGGCGCACCGTCTCGGACACCAGCTGGACGATCTGGTCGCCGTACCGGGTGGCGATGCCGACCGCGGTGCGGCGCGCGAAGCGGTTGACCTGCCATTGCAGCAACGGATCCTCGCGCAGCGCCCGGCCGAGCTCCGCTGTCGCGCCGCCGAGCTGTCCGGCCAGCGCCGCGTCGGGATTGCGCGCCATGTCGATCAGCGAGGTGCGCAATTTCTCCCATACCCCGGTCCACCAGTCGCCGACCGCCGGATTGGAGAGGATCTCGCGCTTGGCCGCTTCGACCTTTTCACGCGTCTCGGGATCGTGCGCGAGATCGTCGGCGAGCTTGGCCAGCCCTTCTTCGACCGTCTTGCGCAACTGGTGGTCGGGATCGACCAGCACTTCGGCGAGCATGCGGTAGAGCCCGTCGAGCACCGAGTTGGCGAGCTTCTCGTCGAGCCCGGTCCAGCGCAGCAGCGCATTGGCGCGCGCCTGGATCATCGAGCGCACCATCTCCTCGTTGCGCTCGAGCGTGATCCCGGCCCAGCGGATCGCCGAATCGAGCAGCGGGCGGTGGCGGCCGTCGGCAATCGCGGCGGCGAGCGCGCCGCCGAGCAGCGGCGCGAGCTCGATGCGTTCGGCCTGGCGCGCGAGCCCGGCCCTGACCTGGTTGCCGAGCCTCTCCGGATCGAGCGATTCGAGCAGGTCGGCGAGCAGGCTCGTCGCCCCTTCGCCGATCCGCCCGCGCCCGGCCTTGGGCGGCTGGGCGAGGAAGTCGCCGGCCGCGCGCGCCAGGTTGATGTCGCGCATGCGCCGGGCGACAACTCCGGGAGTGAGGAAATTGTCGCGCAGGAAGCCCGCCATCGTGTCGGCGATGCGGTCCTTCTTCTCCGGGATGATCGCGGTATGCGGGATCGGGATGCCGAGCGGGTGGCGGAACAGCGCGGTGACCGCGAACCAGTCCGCCAGGCCGCCGACCATCGCCGCCTCGGCGAAGGCGATGACGTAGCCCCAGGCGGGATGGCCGTTGTCGAGCTGCAGCGCGGCGACGAACACCAGCGCCATCAGCACCAGCAGCCCGGTCGCCGTGCGGCGCATCCTGCGCGCCCGGTCCACGACCTGCCCTCGCGTCGCCGGGGCGCGCACCATCGAGGGCCGCAGCGCCGGCAGCTGCGGCGGCGCGGGCCCCGTCACCGGGCCTCGATCCTTATTCGGCGGGATAGGCCTCCGCCCGGCCGGCGCGCTCGTCGCCCGGCTTGTAGGTCAGCAGCCGGTCGCGCAGCCACGGGCCGAGCCGCTTCTCGACGCTGTCGGCGAGGCTGAAGCCGGCCGGCACGATCAGCAGGGTGAGCACGGTCGAAAGGATCAGTCCGCCGATCACCACGGTGCCCATCGGCGCGCGCCAGGCGCTGTCGCCCGAGAGCGACAGCGCGGTGGGCAGCATGCCGGCGACCATCGCCACGGTGGTCATCACGATCGGCTGGGCGCGCTTGTGACCGGCCTCGATGATCGCATCGCGCTTGCGCTTGCCCGATTCCATCTCCTCGATCGCGAAGTCGATCAGCAGGATCGAGTTCTTGGCCACGATCCCGAACAGCATCAGCACGCCGATGAACACCGGCAGCGATATCGGCTGGCCAAGCAGCATCAGGGCCACCAGCCCGCCGAACGGCGCCAGGAACAGCGAGCCCATGTTGACCAGCGGCGAGACGAGGCGGCGGTAGAGCAGCACCAGCACCGAGAACACCAGCAGGATGCCGGTGCCGAGCGCGATGACGAAGCTGTCGACCAGCTGGCCCTGCCATTCCTGCGCCCCGACCGGGGTGCGGGCGACGCCGGCCGGGAGGTCCCGCATCACCGGCAGGCGGTTGATCGCCGAATCGACGTCGCCGCTGGCGTAGCCGGGAGCGATGTCGGCGGTGACGAACACGCGGCGGTCCTGATTGTAGCGCTGGATGCTGGTCGGGCCCATGCCGAAACTGATCTCGGCGACCCGCTCGAGCGGCACCGAGCCGCCGGTCGCGGTCGGCACGGGAAGGTTGCGGATGTTGTCGATATCGCGTCGCGCCGAAGTCGCCCAGCGCACCCGGATCGGGATCTGCCGGTCGGACAGCGAGAACTTGGCCGCGTTCTGGTCGATGTCGCCCATCGTGGCGATGCGGATGGCCTGGCTGAGCGCCTGGGTGGTGACGCCGAGGCTGGAGGCGAGATCCTCGCGCGGCTTGATGATCAGCTCGGGCCGCTGGAGGTCGATCTCGATGCGCGGCCCCACCGCCCCTTCGATGCTCGCCATCTGCTCGACCAGAGCGGTAGCCGCCGCATCGAGCTCCTCGGGATTGCCGCCGGTCAGCATGACCTGGATCGCCCGGCCGCTGCCGCCGCCCCCGCCGCCGCCGGCCTGCTGGTCGCGGAAGTTGACCCGCGCGTCGGGGATCTGCTGCAGCACCGGGGCGAGCTGGCGCTCGAACTCCATGCTCGTGCGGGCGCGGTCGGGCTTGAACACCAGGCGGACGTTGCCGTTGCCTTCGCGCGCGATGCCCAGGGCAAGCGCGACCTCGGGCTCCTGCTGCATCCGCGCCGCTACCGCATCGACCACGGCTTCGGTCTGCTGGATCGTGGTGCCCGGCACCATGTTGATCGAGATCTGCGCGAAGTCGCTGTCGTTGTTGGGGAAGAACTGCTTGGGGATGACGTAGCCGAGCACCCCGGTCAGCAGCAGCGCCAGCGCACCGACGCCCATCATCCACACGCGGTGGTCGAACATGCGCGCGCCGAGCCGGCGGAGCATGAACAGGTTGTAGGCGAAATAGCCCGACGCGCCTTGCGAACCGCCCAGCCTGGCCAGGGTGCCGACGATCAGCGCCTGGAGCAGAACGACCAGGCCGAACGCGAACGGGGCGGCGAGAAGCGCCGCCGGGACGATCATCCATCCGCCGTCGCGGCCGACGAAGACAGCCGCGGCGACCGCCGCCACGATCGGCAGGGCCAGGTAGGGACCGCGCACCGGCACGCGGGCCAGCCGGGAGCGCAGCTCGCGGCCCTTGGTCGCATCGATCGACCAGCGCAGCACCGCCATGTAGCGGTCCATCATCGGCCCTTCGCCATGCGCGGCATGGCCCTTGGCCTTGAGGAAGTAGGCCGCCGCCATCGGCGTGATCAGCCGCGCGACGGCCAGCGACATCAGCACGGAGGCGACCACGGTCAGGCCGAAGTTCTTGAAGAACTGGCCGGAAACCCCGGGCATCAGGCCCACGGGCAGGAACACCGCGACGATCGAGAAGGTCGTCGCGACGACCGCGAGGCCGATCTCGTCGGCGGCGTCGATCGAGGCCTGGTAGGCGCTCTTGCCCATGCGCATGTGGCGCACGATGTTCTCGATCTCGACGATCGCGTCGTCGACCAGCACGCCGGCGACGAGGCCCAGCGCGAGCAGCGAGAGCGTGTTGAGCGTGAAGCCGAGCAGATCCATGAACCAGAAGGTCGGGATCGCCGAGAGCGGGATCGCCAGCGCCGCGATGATCGTCGCCCGCCAGTCGCGCAGGAACAGGAACACCACGATCACCGCCAGCACCGCGCCCTCGATCATCGCCGCCATCGAGCTTTCGTACTGCGCCTTGGTGTAGTCGACTTCGGTGAACAGGCGCGTGAAGCGGATGCCCGGGTTCTCGGCCTCGAGCGTCTTCAGCTCCTCGATGGCCCCGTCGTACACGCTGACGTCGGATTCGCCGCGCGCGCGGGTGACCGAGAAATTGACCACCTGCTTGCCGTTGATCTTGGAAATCGAGCGCAGCTCGCCGTAGCTGTCGCTGACCTGGGCGATCTCGCCGAGCCTGACGGTGCGTCCGCCGCCGAGCGAGATCTGCGTCTGCGACAGCTCGTAGGCCGACGCGGCGTTGCCGAGCACGCGCACCGACTGACGCGACCCGGCGATCTCCGACTGCCCCCCGGCGGCGTTGGTGTTGAGCTGGCGCAACGCGTTGTTGACCGAGCTGGCGGTGACGCCGAACGCCTGCATCTTGCCGGGATCGAGGATGACCAGGATCTCGCGGTCGACGCCGCCGTTGCGATTGACCTCGGCGAGGCCTGGAACGGTGAGCAGCCGCTTGGCGACCGTGTCGTCGATGAACCACGACAGCTGCTCGATGGTCATGTCCTCGGCCTGGACGCCGAAGAACACGATCGGCTGCGAGCTGGTCTGCTGCTTGGAAATCTGCGGCTCGAGAATCCCGTCGGGCAGGCTGCCGCGGATCTGGTCGACCGCGCTTTCCACCTCGTTGACCGCCTCGCCGATGTCGGTGCCGAGCGTGAACTCGATCGAGGTCTGCGAACTCCCCTCGTTGGCGGTCGAATTGATGTTCTCGACCCCGTCGATCGTCTGCACCGCCGCTTCGACGCGCTGGGTGATCTGGTTCTCGATCTCGCTCGGCGCGGCGCCGGGCTGCGAGATGCGCACGTTGACCATCGGCATCTCGATATCCGGCTGGTCCTGCACCTCCATCGTCGAGAAGCTCATGATCCCGGCGATCATCAGCCCGAGGAACGCCAGGATCGGGACGATCGGATTGCGGATCGACCACGCGGAGATGTAGCGGAAGTTCATGATCCGGAGTCCCTAGCGGGCACCCCCGGGGGCGACCGGCTTGACCTTGTCGCCCGGCCGCAGGAACCCGCCGGCCCGGGCCACGATCCGTTCGTTGCCGTTCAGGCCTTCGGCGATCGTTATCCCGTCCCCGGTGACCATGCCGATCACGACATCGCGCCGCACGACCTCATCCTGGCCGTTCACGATGAAGACGTAGCTGCCCTTGTCGTCCGACAGGATCGCGCTTTCGGGCAGCTTCGGCGCGACCACCGCGCCGCTGCTGATGCGCGCGCTGCCGAAGCCGCCGGGGCGGATCTCCGGCGCATAGGCGAGCGCTATGCGGGCGGTGCCCTGGCGGGTCTGTTCGTTGATGATCGGATCCTTGATCCACACCTGGCCGCGGAACGACTTGGTGGTACCGACCGGCGTGACCTCGGCCATGACGCCGTCGGGGATGGCCGCGAGGTCGCTTTCGCCGACCTGGGCGAGGAATTCCATCTCGCCGCCGCGGGCGAGCGTGATCAGCGCGGTGCCGGAGCCGACAACCTGGCCGGGCTCCACGTTGCGGTCGAGCACCAGGCCGGCGAACGGCGCCACGACATTGAGCCGGGCGTTGCGGGCGAGCAGTTCGCGGTATTGCGCCTCGGCCACGCGGACGCGGGCACGCGCGGCATCGCGCGTCGCGGTCAGGCGGTCGACGTCGGCCTTGCTGATGAAGCCGCGGTCGACCAGCTGCAGCGCACGGTCGAGATTGGACTGCGCCAGCTGGGCGTCGGCACGGGCGACCTCGATCTGCGCCGCCGAGCTTTGCGCCTGCTCGCTCTGCACCGAACGGTCGATCGAGACCAGAACCTGGCCGGCGCGCACCCAGTCGCCCCGGTCGACCGAGACCGCGACGACGCGGCCGCCTTCGCCGACCACTCCGACCGGAGTCTCGCGCCGGGCGGCGAAGGTGCCGGTGGCGTTGACGACCCCGGCCACCGTGCCGCGACCGGGCGAAACCACGGTCACCGAGGGAATCGCGCCGTCGCGGGGCGCGAACGCCGCTTCCTCGCCGCCGCCGGACATCATCCAGGCGGCGATGGCGAGAAGCCCGGCGACGATCGCCGCGACCACGACGGTGCGGCGCCGGCGGCTGCGGCGGATCTCGAGTTCGACCTCGTCGATCATGACGCTTTCCGCGGCGTCAAGGTCGGCCACTTTCGCTTCGTAATTCATCAGCGCAGCCTCGTAGCCTCACGCCCCGCGCAGGGGATGGGGGCCATAACATGTTTAACGGCGCCACGCACCGCAATGCGAGGCTGCCCGGGTGCCGCATAGCCGCGCCGCCGCCGCTCGGCAACGCGGCACTCCGCGAAGGCCGCCCGCAAACCGACCAAGCGCCGCCGCCGCCGCTGCGCAGGCCGCGGAAAAGGGCGGCTCGCGCGCGCGAACCGCCCCTGGTACTTTTTTGTAACAAATTGTCCGTGGCGCGCGGGGCCGCGCGGCACCCTGTGCCTAGCGCACGCGTCCGCGTTGCACGAGGTTGACGATCGCCAGCAGGACGATCGCGCCGAGAATGGCGATCACGAACGCGCCGAGATCGAAGGTCTGGATGCTGCCCCCGAAGCCGAGCAGCGGCGCCAGCACCGCGTTGCCGAGCAGCGCGCCGATGATTCCGACCACGATGTTCCAGAAAATACCCATCGAGGCGTCGCGGCGCATCACGATGCTGGCCAGCCAGCCGGCCACGCCGCCGACGATGATTGCGATTATCCAACCCATTACAGGTCCTCCTGTTCGCCGCACCTTGTGTGCGTACACGAACCCCAACGGGGCGTACGCCGATGCGTTCCCTCGCGACCTCGAAGCGGGCTTACGGCATCGATGGGCACAAGGACAGCGGATGCGGACGGCGGGCGCGCCGCCGGGCCGGCTCAGTACTTGAGCTGCCGCTCGTAGAGGTCGCGATAGTGCTGGATGCGGGTGACGCGCAGGCCCTGCATGCCCGAGCGGTCGACCGCGCGCTGCCAGCCGGCGAATTCCTCCAGCGTCAGATTGTAGCGCTCGAGCACCTCGTCGATGGTCAGCAGGCCGCCGTTGACCGCGGCCACGACTTCGGCCTTGCGGCGCACGACCCAGCGCTTGGTGTTCGGCGAGGGCAGGCTGGCGACCGTCAGCGGCTCGCCGAGAGGCCCGATCACCTGCGCGGGGCGGATTTTCTGGTTCTCGATCATCTAATTCCTCGCCGCGCCGCTTCGGGCGCCATGCACGGCCTGGCCCGCATTGCCGTGGGGGCCTTTGAGATAGCTTGAATCTTCAAGGTTAACGGCTTGTTTGCCATTGTGGTGCGCGGCGATGCAGCGCGCCGAATCGGCATCGAAGCTGGCGTCTTCCGCGCCGCCCGAAAGCGAGGCGCGCAGGCCGCGCGCGGCCTCGAGCCGCGCGACCAGGTCGCCCCAGCTGAGCGGGCGCAGGCTTTCGCCGGCCTGCGGCTCCTCGAACGGGCGCGCATCGACGGCCTTCGGCGGTTTTCCCTCGAACATGCCGGTGTCATACGGGGCCAAGGGTCAAGATCGGGTAAAGCGCCGATTTACCTCGTGTTAGGTTGTCGGGTTTGGCCCGGGCGGCGCGCGGGTGTAAGGCGCGCGCGATGTATCCCGCCCCTCTCTTCCCGCCCGGCGCCGCCGCGCTGTTCGACCTGCCGCGCGCGCCCGCCGCGTGCCGCATCGTCGTGGCGATGTCCGGCGGGGTCGACAGCTCGGTGGTCGCCGCGCTCGCCGCGGCCTCGGGCGCCGAGGTGATCGGGATCACGCTGCAGCTCTACGACTACGGCGCCGCGACCGGGCGCAAGGGCGCGTGTTGCGCCGGCGACGACATCCGCGACGCCCGCGCGGTCGCCGACCGGCTGGGCATCGCCCACTACGTGTTCGACCACGAGAGCGCGTTCCGCGAGGACGTGGTCGAGCGCTTCGCCGACGACTACCTTGCCGGGCGCACGCCGATCCCGTGCATCCGCTGCAACATGGGGCCCAAGTTCACCGACCTGCTGCGGATGGCGAAGGAGCTGGGCGCCGATTGCCTCGCCACCGGGCATTACGTGCGGCGCGTCTCGGGGCCGGGCGGGTCGGAGCTGCCCGGAGCCGAATTGCATAGGGCGCTCGATCCGGCCCGCGACCAGTCGTATTTCCTCTACGCGACGACCGAGGAACAGCTCGCTTTTCTGCGCTTCCCGCTCGGCGGCCTGCCCAAGCGGGAGGTTCGGCGCATCGCCGAAGGGTTCGGCCTTGCGGTGGCGGCCAAGCCCGACAGCCAGGACATCTGCTTCGTGCCCGACGGGGACTACGCGAAGATCGTCCGCTCGCTGCGGCCCGAAGGCGCGCGGCCCGGGCGCATCGTCCACGCGACAAGCGGCGAGACGCTCGGCGATCACGCCGGCGTGATCCACTACACGGTCGGCCAGCGGCGCGGCCTCGAGATCGGCGGGCAGGCCGAGCCGCTCTACGTCGTCGCGCTCGATGCCGCGGCGGCCGAGGTCCGGGTCGGCCCGAAGCGCCTGCTGGCGGTCTCGGCCGCGCGGATCGCCGAGACCAACCGGATCGGCCCGCTGCCCGATCTGCCGCTGACGGCCAAGGTCCGCTCGATGGCGAAGCCGGTGCCGGTCACGCTCGAAGGGCCGCTGGGCGATGGCGCCGATGCGACGATCCGCTTCGCCGAGCCCGAATACGGCGTCGCGCCGGGCCAGGCGGCGGTGCTCTATGCCGGCGAACGCGTGGTCGGCGGCGGGTGGATCGAGGCGACCGGGCCGGCCTAGCCGTCCCAGGGTTCGAGCACGCAGCCGAACCCCTCGCGATAAGTCGCGGTGGCGCTGGCGATGAGCGGGACGCGGGCGGTGACGGTCCTGGTTTCCGGATCGTCGCTGAGGAAAACGACTTCCATCCCCGGCTCGAAGTCCTTCTCGCAGTCCTCGAGTGGCCGCCCGGCGATGTAGCGGCACGAACACGCGATCCGCGCGCCGAACGCCGTGCCGGTCACGGTGTAGCCGGCAATCGGCTCGCGGTAGAACCATCCCACGCCGGCGGCGAGCACGGCGAACGCGAGCATGACTTGCGGCCACATCCGCCGCCGGCCCGGAGCGCTTCGGGGAGTGCTTCGCTTTGCGGTTGCCATTGCCCAGCCCGTGAGGAAGAACGGCGCGCCGATGCCGCGCCGCGCCCTATCTAGCTCCCTCGCCGCCGTGCTGCCAGCCCTTCTCCTGGCCGGCTGCGGCGCGCCCGCCGCGCCCCAGCCCGAGCCGCCGCTGGCGCCGGAAGCGCTGGAGGCGGTTGCCGAGCAGCCCGGTGCCGGCCGCGAGCGGCTCGCCCGCGCCATCGACGCGCTCTTCACCCGCGAGGACATCGGCGAGACGCGCGCGGTGATCGTGATGCACGCGGGCGAGGTTGCCGCCGAACGCTACGGCGAAGGCTACGGGCCGGAGACGCGCTTCGTCGGCTGGTCGATGTCGAAGACCGTGACCGGCGTGCTGATCGGCCTGCTGGTCGCCGACGGCCGGCTCGAGCTCGACGAATCTCCGCCGATCCCCCACTGGCAGCGCGCCGGCGATCCGCGCGGCGAGATCACGCTTCGCCAGCTGCTGCAGATGCGCTCGGGCCTGCGCCACGAGGAAAAGGCCGAGCCGGTCTACGCCTCGCCCGAAGTGCGGATGATGTTCCTCGACGGACGCGACGACATGGCCGGCTGGGCCGAGGCGCAGCCGCTCGAAAGCGAGCCCGGGCGGGCGTTCGACTATTCGACCCCGTCGAGCATGATCCTGTCGGACATCGCCGCGCGAGTGCTGGCACCGAACGGCAGCGCCGCAGAGCGGCAGGCCGCGGTCGCCGAGTTTCTGCGCGCGCGGCTGGCGGTTCCCCTCGGCTTGGGTTCGCTGGTCGCCGAGTACGACCGGGCGGGCACGATGATGGGCGGCTCGATGGTCTGGGCGACCGCGCCCGACTGGGCGAAGTTCGGCGAATTCCTGCGCCACAAGGGCTCGGTCGCGGGGGCGCAGATCGTACCGCGCGGCTGGGTCGAATTCATGACCCGGCCCAGCCCGCGCGCCGCCGACTACGGGGCGATGACCTGGCTCAACCGGAAGTCGGGCGGCGAGCGCGAGGTGCTGTTTCCCGAGCTGGGCCCGGACAGCCTGTTCGCCGCGGTCGGCCACCTCGGCCAGTACGTGATCGTCTCGCCGCGCCAGAAGCTGACGGTGGTGCGGCTCGGCAAGACCGACGATGCCGACCGGCCGGCGCTGGTCGAAGCGCTGGCGGAGGTCGCCGCGCTCTATCCCGAAACGTAGAACCTCCCTTCGACCACGGTCACGCATTCCCCGCCAAGCCACGCCCGCTCCCCGTCGAGCCGGCAGGTCAGGTCGCCGCCGCGCGCCGAGGCCTGGTGCGCGGTGAACGCGCTGCGGCCCAGCCGCGCGGCCCAGAACGGGGTCAGCACCGCGTGGGCCGAGCCGGTCACGCTGTCCTCGTCGACCCCCGCGCCGGGCACGAACACGCGGCTGACCACGTCGGTAGCGCGGCCCGGCGCGGTGCAGATGAACTGGTCGTCGCCGAACGCGGCAAGCCCGCGGACGTCGGGCGCGAGAGCGCGGACTTGACCCTCGTCGTCGAACAGGAACACGCTGTAGCGGTCGGGGCTGCGCCAGACCTCGCGCGGGGCGGCGCCGAGCAGCGCGGCCGCCTCCGCCCATTCGTCCGGCGAAGTCGGGATCGCGGGAAGCGCCAGCTCGAGCCCGCCGCCGGCCATCTTGCGCACCTCGAGCACCCCCGCCTTGCGGGTGCGGAAGGTGACCCGGTCTCCCCCGTCCCGCCCTAGCAGGACGTGCCCGCTGGCGAGCGTGGCGTGGCCGCACAGGCGGATTTCGCACGTGGGCGTGAACCAGCGCAGCTCCCAGTCGGCCTCGCCGGTCGCGTCGCGCACGACGAAGGCGGTCTCGGCGAAATTGTTCTCTTCGCCGATCGCCTGGAGCACCTCGTCGGGCAGCCAGGCATCGAGCGGCATGACCGCGGCCTGGTTGCCCGCGAACGGGCGGTCGGCGAAGGCATCGACGTGCCAGTAAGGCACCGCGAAACGGGTCATGGCTTGCTCTCCAGCCTGGCGAACTCGTCGCTCTCGACGAGCCTGTTGCCCGGATCGTCGACGTGGCCTTCGGGATCGATGTGGATCAGAAGCTCGATTCCCGGGAAGGCGCGGCACAGGTCCGCCTCGACGCGTTCGATCACTTCGTGCGCTTCGCCCACGGTCATCGCCGGCGGCAGGTCGACGTGGAACTGCACGAAGTCGCGGTTGCCGCTGGTGCGGGTGCGCAAGTCGTGCAGCTTGCTGAGTTCGGGGTGGCGCGCGGCGCGCTCGACGAAGCGCTGCCGCTTCTCCTCGGGCCATTCGCGGTCCATCAGGTTGTCGATAGCCTCGCGCGAGGCGCGCCACGCGCCCCACAGCAGCCAGGCGGCGATGCCCAGTCCGAACAGCGGGTCGGCCTGCGCGAAGCCGAAAACCCCGTCGATCGCCAGCGCGGCGATCACCGCGAGGTTGAGGAACAGGTCCGACTTGTAGTGGACGTTGTCGGTGCGGATGGCGAGGCTGCCGGTCTTGCGGATGACGTGGCGCTGCCAGGCGAGCAGCGCGAAAGTCGCGAGGATCGCAATGCCCGATACCGCGATGCCGTGCTCGGCCGCCTCGACCCGGCCGCCCTCGACCAGCCTGAGCACGGCGCGGAAGGCGATCGCGCCGGCCGAAAGCACGATCAGGATCACCTGGAACATCGCCGCCAGAGCCTCGGCCTTGCCGTGCCCGAAACGGTGCTCCTCGTCGGCGGGATGCGCGGCGACCCAGACCCCGACGAGCGTGGCCAGGCTGGCGACGAAGTCGAGCGCGGTGTCGGCGAGGCTGCCGAGCATCGCGGTCGAGCCGGTGCGCCCCACCGCCCAGGCCTTGAGCACGCCGAGCAGCAGCGCCGTGGCGATCGAGGCGTAGGCGGCGCTGCGCGTCAGCCGGGCGAGGTTCGCCGTCACGGGTAGAGCAGCGAGCTGGTCCACGCCGCCCCCGAGCGCTCGAACAGGCGCCGCTCGTGCAGGCGATGCTCGCGGCTGATCCAGAACTCGATGCGCTCGGGGAAGAGGCGGAAGCCGGTCCAGTGCGGCGGACGCGGAACCTCGCCGTCCGGATGGGCCTCGCGCAAGGCCTCGACGCGGGCGAGATAGGTCGCGCGCGAATCGAGCGGGCGCGACTGGTCCGAGGCCGCCGAGCCGAGCCGCGAATCGGGATGGCGCGAGGCGAAGTAGGCGTCGGCCATCTCGCCGCCGACTTCCTCGAGCGGACCTTCGATGCGGACCTGGCGGCCGAGCGACTTCCAGTGGAACAGCAGCGCGGCGCGCGGATTGGCGCGAATTTCCTCACCCTTGCGGCTCTGGGCGTTGGTGTAGAACACGAACCCGTCCGGTCCGTGCTCCTTGAGCAGCACCATGCGCAGCGAAGGCCGCCCCGCGGGCGTGGCGGTGGCGAGCGCCATGGCGTTCGGATCGTTCGGCTCGGTCTCCATGGCCTCTCCCAGCCACTCGTCGAACAGCGCGACGGGGTCGTCGTGCGGGATGGCGTCCTGTTCAGCCTGCATGCGGCATGCCCGCGAATGTTCCCAATGTTCGCGGTGCCCATGGGAATCGCCCCTTCGCGAGTTGTCGCGATCGCGGAGCACACCTCGCGTAGAGGAAGATTCTCGCTGACATGCCAAGACGCTGGCAGAATGACGGCATGTAGGAAAGTGCCGCGTGCTTGCGCGGCTTTACTGTTGTGCCTAGCTAACACGCCATGGCAGCAGATCCCTACGCGACCCTGGGCGTCCAGCGCGGTGCGAGCGAGAAGGACATCAAGTCCGCGTACCGCAAGCTCGCCAAGGAGCTGCATCCCGACCGCAACACCGACAACCCCAAGGCCGCCGAGCGCTTCTCGGACGTGACCAAGGCCTACGACCTGCTCAGCGACAAGGACAAGCGCGCGCGCTTCGACCGCGGCGAGATCGACGCCGAGGGCAATCCGGCGATGCCGTTCGGTGGCGGCTTCGGCGGCGCGGGCGGCTTCGACGGGTTCCGCCGCGGCGCCGGGCCGGGGACCGGAGGCTTTTCGGCCAGCGATTTCGAGGGGATGGGGGCCGAAAGCGACCTCAGCGACCTGTTCGAAGGCCTGTTCGGCGGGCGGACGGGCGCGCGCGGCGCCGGGCCGGGCGGCTTCGGCCATCGCCGCCAGCCGCCGCCGCCGCAGCGCGGGGCCAACGTCTCCTACCGCCTCAAGGTGCCCTTCGCCGACGCCGCCGCGCTCAAGCCGCAGCGGATCACGCTCGCCGACGGCAAGACCATCGACCTCAAGCTGCCCGCCGGCGTCGAGGACGGCACCCAGATGCGGCTCAAGGGCAAGGGCCAGGCCGGCCCCGGCGGCAACGGCGATGCGCTGGTGACGGTGCTGGTCGAGGCGCACCCGTTCTTCACCCGCCAGGGCGACGACGTCCGGCTCGAGCTGCCGGTCACGCTCGACGAGGCGGTGCGCGGCGCCAAGGTCAAGGCCCCGACGGTCGACGGGCCGGTCATGCTGACCGTCGCCCCGGGCTCGGGATCGGGCAAGGTGCTGCGCCTGAAAGGCAAGGGATTCTCGAAGAAGGCCGGCGGGCGCGGCGACCAGCTGGTGACGCTCGAGATCGAGCTGCCGGAGGATCTTTCCGACCTCGCCGGCCGCCTCGAAGGATGGAGCGACGGATCGAATCCACGGAACCGGCTCGGCGTTTGAGCCATTGCCAAGCCACTGCTGACGGCTAGGAAAGGGCGCGATGGCTCCCGGATTGACGGACCACGACCGCCCAGGGCCGCCGGTTCCCGACCTGTCGCCGGAGGCGCGGCGCAGGGAAGCGCTCAAGCACAGGGCGGGCTTGCCGGGCCATGTCGCGCACGCGATCGGGCCGGGGAGCCGCGCGCGCGACGTGCTGCGGCGGGTGTTCGTCGGCACCTACAACGACGGCTTCATCCATGCCGGCAATCTCGCGTACCTGGCGGTTCTGTCGATCTTCCCGTTCTTCATCACCGGGGCGGCGATCTTTTCGCTGATCGGCGAGGAGAGCGAGCGCGCCGCCACGATCAACGCGATCCTCTACGCGCTGCCCCCGGTGGTCGGCGAGGTGATCGCGCCGGTCGCTCGCACCGCGGTCGAGGCGCGCAGCGGGTGGCTGCTGTGGGGCGGCGGGCTGGTGGGGCTGTGGACCGTCGGCAGCCTGGTCGAGACGATCCGCGACATCCTGCGCCGCGCCTACGGCACGCGGCCGACCAAGGCCTTCTGGAAGTACCGCCTGCTCTCCACCGGGATCATCGTCGCCGCGGTGGTGCTGCTGATGCTGAGCCTGATCGCGCAGTTCCTTATCGGCGCGGCGCAGGAAGTGATCGAGGCGTGGGTGCCGCAGTTCAACGACGCGGTCGACAGCCTGGCGCTGTCGCGGATCGTGCCCGCGCTCGGGCTGTACCTGTCGCTGTACCTGATCTTCTACACGCTGACCCCGGCGGCGTACCGCAAGCGGCGCTATCCGAAATGGCCGGGCGCGCTCACGGTCACGGTATGGTGGGTCGCCACGACGGCCGCGCTACCGCCGCTGCTGCGCTCGGTGTTCACCTACGATCTCACTTACGGCTCGCTGGCCGGGATCATGATCGCGCTTTTCTTTTTCTGGCTCGTGGGCCTAGGGATGGTCATGGGTGCCGAGCTCAATGCGGCGCTGGCCGAAAGTCCCGAAGAAGAGGAGGACCGCATCGGCCAGGCGGACGAGCGGGCTCGCGCGGAGGCGGAAAAGGGGGGCGCATGACCGCTCTAATGCAGGGAAAGCGGGGCCTGATCATGGGTCTCGCAAACGAGAAGTCGCTGGCCTGGGGCATCGCGCAGAAATTGCGCGAGCACGGCGCGGAGCTGGCATTCTCCTACCAGGGCGAAGCGCTCGAAAGACGCGTGCGGCCGCTTGCCGCGCAGCTCGGCTCCGACTTCTGCTTCGATTGCGACGTGGCGCGGATGGACGCGCTCGACGCGGCGTTCGAAGCCCTGAAGGCCCGCTGGGAGACGCTCGACTTCATCGTCCACGCGATCGGCTTTTCCGACAAGAACGAGCTGCGCGGGCACTTCGTCGACACCAGCCTCGACAACTTCCTGATGACGATGAACATCTCGGCCTATTCGCTGGTGGCGGTGACCCAGCGGGCGCTGCCGATGATGTCGAGCGGCGGATCGATCCTGACGCTGACCTACTACGGCGCGGAGAAGGTCGTGCCGCACTACAACGTCATGGGCGTGGCCAAGGCGGCGCTCGAATCGTGCGTCAAGTACCTGGCCAACGACCTCGGCCCGCGCAATATCCGCGTCAACGCGATCAGCGCCGGGCCGATCAAGACCCTGGCGGCGAGCGGGATCGGCGATTTCCGCTACATCCTCAAGTGGAACGAGCTCAACTCGCCGCTGCGCCGCAACGTCACGATCGAGGACGTCGGCGGTGCCGGACTGTACCTGCTCAGCGACCTCGCCAGCGGCGTCACCGGCGAAGTGCACCATGTCGACGCCGGCTATCACACCATCGGCATGAAGCAGGAGGACGCGCCCGACATTTCGCTCGTGTAGCCGCGTTGTTCCCGCTATGTTCCAAGCGGCGAGTCGAGGAGATTGTTCATGGCGCGAAGCGGCGGATGCCACTGCGGCGAGATACGGTACGAGGTCGAAGGCGAGCCGGTCTATCATGCGATCTGCCACTGCGAGGATTGCCGCGCGTCTTCGGGCGCGCCGCTGGTCGCCTGGTATGCGGTGAAGGAAGAGCAGTTCGGCCTCAAGTCGGGTGAACCCGCCGTTTTCGAAGGCACCCCGGGCGCCGAGCGCAACTTCTGTCCGCGCTGCGGCACCGGCCTGTTCTATCGCAACGCGCAGGTGCTGCCCGGGCTGGTGGACATCCAGTCGGCGACGTTCGACGATGCCGGGGCCGAGGCTCCGGCCATCCAGGTGCAATGCGCCGACCGGCTGGCGTGGGTGACCTCGATCCCGGACATGCCCGAATTCGAGCGCTACCCGGGGCCCTAGCCCGCCATGCGCAGCTCACGGGGGCGTGTCCTTCGAGACGCGTCTTCGGGACGCTCGCTGCCGCGAGCTCCTCAGCCGCTCCTCACGATGAGCGAACTTCCTTCAATACCCGCTCATCCTGAGGAGGGATTGAGCTTGTCGAAAGCCCGTTTCGAAGGACCGGCTGGTCGGGCCAGATGCCGCGGGTGTCGTAGACCGCCTTGCCGGCGCGCTCCGCCAGGGGAACCGAGCGGAACAGGTCGTGGTCGACCAGCACGATCAGCACCTCGCAGCTCTCGAGCGCGGCATCGAGATCGACCAGCTCGGCGCCGGTATCGGTGAACTCGACCGGCAGCTCGGCGGCGTAAGGCTCGACCACCGCGACGCGGCTGCCGAAGCGGCGGGCCAGGGTCGCAGCGACGAGCCGCGCCGGGCTCTCACGGAAGTCGTCGATATTGGCCTTGAAGGCGAGCCCGAGGCAGGCGACGCGCGCCGCCGGGTGGGCCTCGATCAGCGCGCCGGCGCGCTGGATCGCGTGGTGGATCTTGCCGTCGTTGACCCCGCGCGCGGTGCGGATCAGCGGAGTCTGGTCGGGCGCGCCGTGGACGATGAACCACGGATCGACCGCGATGCAGTGCCCGCCGACGCCGGGGCCGGGGCTCAGGATGTTGACGCGCGGATGGCGGTTGGCGAGGCGGATCACCTCCCACACGTCGAGCCCCATCGCGTCGGACACCATCGACAGCTCGTTGGCGAAGGCGATGTTGACGTCGCGGTAGGCGTTCTCGACCAGCTTGGTCATCTCGGCGCTGCGCGCGTCGGTGGTGACGCATGTCCCGCGCACGAAGCGCTTGTAGAAGGCCAGCGCCTTGCGCGCGCAGCGCGGGGTCACACCGCCGATCGAGCGGTCGTTGCCGATCAGCTCCTCGAGGATCTTGCCCGGCAGCACCCGCTCCGGGCAATAGGCGAGGCTGACGTCGGGGATGCCTTCGGTCAGCCCCGGCATCCTCAGGTCCGGGCGCTCGGCGGCGATCAGGTCGCGCATCGCCTCGGTCGTGCCGACCGGCGAGGTCGATTCGAGGATCACCGTGTCGCCGGGCTTGAGCTCCTTCGCGACATTGCCCGCCGCCGCCAGGACGTAGGAGATGTCGGGCGTATGCCGGCCGTCCCTGGAGAAGGGCGTCGGCACCGCGATGACGAAGACGTCGGCGGGGGCGACTTCGGTCGCGGCCGACAGCAGCCCGCGCTGGACCACGCCGTGGACCAGCCCGTCGAGATCGACTTCCTCGATGTGAATCTCGCCGCGGTTGATGGTGTCGACCACCTCCTGGCTGACATCGACGCCGCGCACCTGCATGCCCGCGCGGGCGATGATCGCCGCGGTCGGCAGGCCGATGTAGCCGAGCCCGATGACGCTGACCGTGGGGAGTGCTTCGCCGCGCAATGGAGTGCCTTTCGCCGGAATGACCGGCCGGCTGTTGCGCAACTTCGTGAAAGAACGGGTTAACGCCGCGCCCCCGTGAGGGGCGTGTCCCGTTTCAGGACGACGCGAGCAGCTCGGCGATGCGCCGCGCGCTGCGGCCGTCGCCGAACGGATTGTGCGCCCGCGCCATCGCCGCGTAGGCGGCTTCGTCGTCGAGCAGGCGCTCGGCCTCGGCGACGATCGTGTCGGCATCGGTTCCGACGAGCTTCGCCGTGCCTGCCGCGACCCCTTCGGGCCGCTCGGTGGTCTCGCGCATCACCAGGACCGGCTTGCCAAGCGCTGGCGCCTCCTCCTGCACGCCGCCGCTGTCGGTCAGCATGAGCGCGGCGAGGCCGAGCAGGCGGGCGAAATGCGGGTAATCGAGCGGCTCGATCAGCGCGACGTTGCCGAGCCCGGCCAGCTCGCGCTCCATCACCTCGTGCACGTTGGGGTTGAGATGGACCGGGAAGATCACCGCCACATCGCCCCGCGCGGCGAGGCGGCGGATCGCCGCCGCGATCGCCTGCATGCCCTGGCCAAAGCTTTCGCGCCTGTGGCTGGTCACCCCGACGATGCGCTTGCCGGCGAAGCGCCGCTCGAGCTCGGCGAGTCCGGAGGCCAGCTGCGGCTCGCGCTCGATGCGCGCGGTGATCCAGTGCAGCGCGTCGATCACCGTGTTGCCGGTGACGTGGACGGTCGCCGGGTCGACGTTCTCGCGCCGCAGCGCCTCGGCCGAGGTCTCGGTCGGCGCGCAGTGCAGCGCGGCGATCGTGCCGATGACCTTGCGGTTGACCTCCTCGGGCCAGGGGTGGTGGATGTTGCCGCTGCGCAGCCCCGCCTCGACGTGGCAGACCGGGATCTTGCGGTAATAGGCCGCGAGCGCGCCGGTCATCGCGGTCGCGGTGTCGCCCTGCACCACGACCCAGTCGGGCCGCTCCTCGTCCATCACCTTGCCGAGCCCGGTCAGCAGCGCCGCGGTGAGCGCGTCGAGCGACTGGTCGGGCCGCATCAGGTCGAGGTCGTGGTCGGGCGCGATGCCGGCGACGGCCAGCACCTGGTCGAGCATGGCGCGGTGCTGCGCGCTGACGCAGACGCGGCTGTCGAAGCGCGCATCGGCCTTGAGCGCATGAACCAGCGGGAACAGCTTGATCGCCTCGGGCCGGGTGCCGAAGATGGAGAGGATGCGCCGCGCCATGGCCGGCTCCCTAGCCGGTTTCGGTTAATCGCGCGCTTACGTCATGGCCTGGGGTCAGTCGCGGATCTCGGACGGATCGACCACCACCGGGGTGCTCGACGCGGCAGCGGGCGGCGCGGTTTCGCCCGCGTCCTCGGCCTGGACGCGCGTCATGTATTCGCGCTCGAGCTCCTCGACCCGCGCCTGGGTCTCGGCCGCCTCGGCGTCGATCGTCGCCAGGCGTTCGCCGCGCGCCTGCGCGATCAGCTCGCCCGCGCGCACGCCCGGCCCGCCGCGCCGCTCGGCATAAGCCGCTTCGATGAACTGCGCGGTGCAGCCGAGCTCGCCGCCGGCGCCGACCGGCGAGCACGACAGCGGGCCGAAGTCGCCGACCGTCTCGTAGCTCTTGACCCGGCTGACCCACGATTCGTTCGCCGGATTGCTGCTCTGCCGCAGCGCCTCTGGAATGCGGAAGCGCTCGCCCTCGTCCATCCGGGCGCAGACCACGATCTCGCCGTCGGTCGACGCCGGGCATTCGTCGTCGCCGTAGATGATCACGGTGTTGACCCGGTCGCCGGCTTCGTCCTGCGCGGCGACGGGCGCGGTCCACAGGCCGATGGCGGCCGAGGCGATCGCAAGAGGGAGCAGGCGTTTCATGTCCGTTCCTTGACCGGCAGGGACGACCCTGCGCGAATGACCTTTGGGCGACAATGCCCGTGAATACCCGATGAAGCGCGCGTGACCTGCACCTTGTTCCGGGTCAAATCCTTTCCGAAAGGCGGATCGCCGCGCGACAGCCGAGTCTGATCGCGGCGTTGAGCAGCGGAAAGGCCGGCGCGCGTTCGGCCCCGGCGGCGAGCGCCGCGTCGCGGTGCGCGCGCTCGTCGATGCGGAACCGCTCGATCATCTCGGCGAGTTCGGGATCGTCGCCGCCCGCTTCGAGCGCTTCGAGCTGGCGCGTGTAGTGCCGGTCGATCTCCTCCTCGACCGCCGCGGTGCAGGCCATCGCCGCTTCGGGCCCGAGCAGCGCGGTCGCCGCCCCGAGCGCGTAGCCCGCCGCCGACCACAGCGGCTGCAGCGCCGTCGGCCGCACGCCGCGGCGCGCCATCAGCGCGTCGAATTCGCGCAAGTGGCCGTGCTCCTGCTCGGCCATGGCGCGGATCTCGCCCGAATGGGGAGCGCGGTCGCCCATTACCGCCAGTTGCCCGGCGTAAATGCGCGTGGCGCCGTATTCGCCCGCCTGGTCGACCCGGATCATCGAGGAACGCTCGTCGCTCATGCCCGCCGGTCCTTAGCGACCAGAACGAAGATCGCCACTGCGGATGTTACGGAGACGAGCGCGTTGAAGCCGGCGAGCGAGATGCCGGCCAGCGTCCACGGCGCCACGTCGCAGCGCACCAGCGGCGCGTTCATGATCGCGGCGAGCGGGTCGCCGCCGGCCTCGATGTTGCTGGCGCAGGCGGTGATGCCTTCCCACCAGCCGTATTCGACCCCCGCATGGAACGCGCCGACCAGGCCCGAGGCGAGAATGGCCAGCGCCGCGAGGGCGATCCACAGCCGCCTGGGCTGGGCGGCGGTGGAAAGCAGCGCCAGCGCCACGGCGGCGAAATGCGGGTAGCGCTGCCACCAGCACATCTCGCACGGGAACAATCCGAAACCGTATTCGGAGGTGTAGGCGCCCGCGAGCAGCAGGGCGGGAACCCCCAGCGCCAGACGCTGGGCCAGCTTGAGGCGGGACGTCACGGCCCGCGCCCTAGTTGCGGCGCGCGATCACCGCCCCGCCGGTGCGGCGCAGGGTCCTCAGCGCGTAGTCGAGCTGGAAGTCGTCGATGCCCTGCTCCTCGAGCTCGGCGGCCGTCAACGTGAAGCGCGGGTCGTCGTTGCGGTCGGCCTCGAGCGCGTCGTCCTCGAGATTGATCTCGTTGACGAGGTGGCCGCGCAGGTCGCTTTCGCGCAGCTGGTACTGGGCGCGCCTGGCGGCGTCGGGGTCGGAGAGCTGGGGCACCCGGATGTCGGGATCGATGCCGCCTTCCTGCACCGCGCGGCCCGAGGGGGTGTAATAGCGCGCGGTGGTCAGCTTGAGCGCCGAATCGCGCGTCAGCGGCAGCAGCGTCTGCACGCTGCCCTTGCCGAAGCTGCGCTCGCCCATGATCAGCGCGCGGCGCTGGTCCTGCAGCGCGCCGGCGACGATCTCGCTGGCAGAGGCCGAGCCGGCGTCGATCAGCACGATCATCGGCACGCCCGCCGCGGCGTCGCCGCGATAGACGCTCTCGGCCTCGTAATAGACCGAATCGCGCCGGCTGCGGCCGCGCTGCGAGACGATCTGGCCCTTGGTCAGGAAAAGGTCGCTGAGCGCCACCGCCTCGTCGAGCGAGCCGCCCGGATTCTTGCGCAGGTCGAGCACGAGCCCGGCGAGACGGCCGCCATTGTCGCGCCGAAGCGAGACGATCGCATCGTTGACGTCGACACCGACGTCGCGGCTGAATTCGTTGACGCTGATGTAGCCGATGCCGCCGGGCTTCAGCTCGAAGGTGACCGGCTCGAGCTCGATCAGCCCGCGCGTCACCGACACGTCGAACGGCGCGTCGCGGCCGGGGCGGAAGATCGACAGCTGGATCGCGCTGCCGGCCGGCCCGCGCATCTGCTTGACCGCGTCGTCGAGCTCGAGCCCGTAGATCAGCTTGCCGTCGATGTGGGTGATGTAGTCGCCGGCCTTGATCCCGGCCGCGTCGGCCGGGCTGCCCTTGAACGGCGAGACCACCTTCACGGCGCCGTCGTCCATCTGCACCGAGATGCCGAGGCCCTGGTAGTTGCCGTCGATCATCGTCTCGAGCCGCTCGAGCTGGGCGCCGTCGAGGTAGGCCGAGTGCGGATCGAGCGCGGCGAGCATGCCGTCGATCGCGCCGCGGATCAGCACTTCGTCCTCGACCGGCTCGACGTAGCTCGACTTGATGCGCTGGTAGGTCGCGAACAGCTTGGCGAACTCGGGCGAGGCGCTGCTTTCGACCTGGGCGAACACCGCAGTCGTCGCGGGCAGCAGCGCCACCGCCGTAAGCAGCGCGGCGGCGCGCAGCGGACGGACGAGATTTGAGCCAAGCTTCATGAATCGTGTTCCTCGGATTTCGCGCCAATGTATCGCGCCCACAGGCTTAACGCCAGATTAGGCGGCGAAAGGCCGAAATTACCCGACGAACCGCCCAGCCTTCCCGCATGGGGGAAGGCTACCCTGCGAACCTTAGCGGATCGACCGGCTGCCCGTCGCGCCTGAGCTCGAGCGTGATCTCGGGCCGGGCCTGCGCGGCGATGCCGAGCGGAGCGCCCGCGACGAGCACGTCGCCGACCGCGACGTCGGCGCGGGCGAGGCCGGTGACGAGGCTGGTCCAGCCGTCGGCATGCTCGACGATCACGATCCGGCCGTAGCCGCGATAGGGCCCGGCGAAGGCGACCCGGCCCGCCGCCGGAGCGACCACTTGCGCGCCGGGCCGCGGCGCGAGCGTGAGACCGCTGCTCTCGGCCGAGCCGCGCGATGCGCCGAAGCCGAGCACCGTGCGGCCGGTGACCGGCAGGAGGTAGGGCGCCGGCGGCGCCGTGGACGAAGGTTGGGGCGAGGGAATGTCCTCGATCCCCGCCAGCCGCGCCTCCTGCGGGCGCGGCGGCCGGGGCAGCGGCCCGGGCAGCGCGGCGAGGCGGGCGCGCAGGTCGCCGGCCCGGTCGAGCTCGCCGATCAGCGCATCGAGGTCGCGCGCTTCCTCGGCGAGCGCCAGCGCCCGCTCGGCCTCGCGGTTGGCGCTGCCGCTGGCGGCGCGCGATGCGAGGCGCTGCTCGGTCTCGAGCGCGGCGAGTTCGGTGCGGCGCGAGGCCAGACGGGCCTGCTCGGCGCGCAGCTCCCCGGCCGCCGCGAGCGCCTCCTCGCGCAGGCGCCGGCTCCGCGCCAGGCGCCCGCGCACCGCGGCGGTGCGCGCCTCGATCTGCGGCACCGCGCTGTCGAGCATGGCGCGCAGGTGGACCGCGTCCTCGACCGAGCCCGGCCTCAATACCGACAGGGCGAGCGGCCGGCGCGAGAACTGCTGCAGCGCCGCGGCGAGGTGCACGACCGGCTGCTGCTCGCGCCCGAGCTGCTCGCGCAGCAGGGCGCGTTCGCGCGTCGCCAGCGCCAGGCGCGTCTCGGCAACCACGATCGCGGCTTCGGCCTGCTGGATGCGGGCGGCGAGAGCGGCGGCTTCGCGCGCGGTCCGCTCGGCGGCGTCGCGGGCGCCTTCGGCGGCGCGGGCGAGCCGCGCGCTGCGCGCCTCGGCGGCCCGGCTCTCGGCGAGCGCGGCGCGCAGCGCGGCGCGCGTCGCGGCCGGGCCCTCCGCCGCCGGCGCTGCCGCGCCCGGGGCGAGCACCGCGACGGGCGCCAACAGGAGGAGGAGGAGGAGCCACTTTCGCACCAGCGCTACCCTGCCCGATGGTAGGGATGGCCGGCAAGGATGCTGGTCGCCCGGAACAGCTGCTCGAGCAGCATCGCGCGGGCGAGCAGGTGCGGCCAGGTCGCCTGGCCGAAGGCGAGCAGGCGGTCGGCGGCGTCGCGCTCGGCGCGCGAATGGCCGTCGGCCGCGCCGATCACGAAGCGGGCCTCGCGGATGCCGCCGTCGCGCCAGCCGCGCAACAGCTCGGCAAGCTCGGCGGAGGACAGCGAATCGCCCTTTTCGTCGAGCAGGATCGTGCGGACCGGGGTCTGCGGCTCGGGGATGCGCCCGCCGGTCTCGGGCAGCTCGGTCAACCTCAGCGGCCAGGCGATGCGCCTGGCGTAACGCTCGACCAGCTCGGCCTCGGGCGAGCGGCCGATCCTGCCGCGGGCGATCACATGGAGCTGCATCGCGGCGTTATAGCCCCTCCCCTTCAGGGGGAGGGGAGTCAGGCACGGCCGGCGGCCATCGGGCCGTCCTCGCCGAACCCCCACATCCGCTCGAGGTTGTAGAAGCTGCGCACTTCGGGGCGGAACAGGTGCACGACCACGTCGCCGGCGTCGATCAGCACCCAGTCGGCGGCGGGCAGGCCTTCGATGCGCGGGCTGCCGCGCCCTTCCTTCTTGATCCGTTCGGCCAGGTGCGTGGCGATCGCCGCGACCTGGCGGGTCGAGCGGCCGGAGGCGATCACCATGTGATCGGCGATGCTCGACTTGCCTTCGAGCGGGATCGAGACGACGTCCTGCGCCTGGTCCTCGTCGAGCGAGTGGAGGACCAGGGCGTGCAGCGAAGCCGCGTCGGATGGATCGGTGGCGGTCATTTCAGGCAGGGAGACGATGGTCGAAGAGCCGGAAGGTTCCGGCCGGGCCTGGGCCCCGTGGTGTTCGGGCGTCATCGTGAAGGGTCTTGCTCCTGTGCGCGGGAATGGACGAGAAACGGGGCACGCGCGCGCAATGCGTCATGCATCGCCTCCGGGTGTCGGCTCGTGAACGAGAGAATGCGTCACCCCGTCCCTGGGCGGCGGTCCGCCGTAGCGGCGGGCCCAGTCGGGATCCGAGCGGCGCAGCTGGGTGGCCGAGCGCGGATCGGGATCGAAACGCAGTTCAATCAGCGCGGGTGCGCTCCATTCGTCCCGGTTGCGAAACTCGGCTGCGGCCAACCGGTAACGCCGCAACCAGGCCATCGCGGGGCTCGCGAGGGCGGCATCGTCATACCCGGGCCGCGCAATCACCGCAATCGGCATCTCCTGCGCGATCGCCCGCCAGTCCTTCCACAGGTGGAACTGGGCGAGGTTGTCCGCCCCCATCAGCCATACGAAGCGCCGCCGCGGGAAGCGGCGCCTGAGCGCGCGGAGCGTGTCGATGGTGAACACCGTGCCCAGCTCGCGCTCGATCGCGGTGACCCTGATCGGGGCGCGGCGCGCCATCTCCCTGGCCGAACGGACCCGCGCGGCGAGCGGCGCCATGTCCTGCATGGACTTGAGCGGATTGCCCGGCGAGACCAGCCACCACGCCTCGTCGAGCCCGAGCGCTTCGAGCGCGAACAGCGTGACTGCGCGGTGCGCGCCGTGCGCGGGATTGAAGCTGCCTCCGAGGAGACCGGTGAGCTTCACTGCTGCCGGCGGCGGGGCGAGACGCGGAAGCCGTGGCGGGCGTCCTGCGAGGCGATCGCCCAGCCGGGATATTCGGGCCCGGGTGCGCCGAGCCCGTCGAGGGTCGCCAGCTCTTCGCCGGTCAGCTCGACGTCGCCGGCAGCGAGATTTTCGGCGAGCTGGTCCGCGCGCCGCGCACCGACGATCACCGTCGAGACGACCTCCCGGTGCAGCAGCCACGCGATCGCGATCGCCGAGACCGTGACTCCGCGGCTCTCGGCCATCGGCCGCATCGCTTCGACGAGATCGAACGCGAGGCTCTTGTCGACGCGCGGAAAGTCAAGCTTGGCGCGGCGGCCCTCGCCTTCGGTCTTGTCGTCCGCCCCGAGCACGTACTTGCCCGACAGCAGTCCGCCGGCCAGCGGGCTCCACACCATCAGCCCGAGTCCCTCGCTCCGCATCATCGGCACCAGCTCGCGCTCGAGCTCGCGGTTCGCCAGCGTGTAGAACGCCTGGACCGAGACGAACCTGTCCCACCCGCGCCGATCGGCGATGCCGAGCGCCTTGGCGATCTGCCACGCGGCCCAGTTCGACACCCCGACGTAGCGCGCCCGGCCCGAACGGACGATGTCCTCCATCCCCCGCAGCGCTTCCTCCATCCCGCAATGCGGATCCCAGCCGTGGATCTGGTAGAGATCGACATGGTCGAGCCCGAGCCTCGCCAGGCTGGCGTCGATCTGGTGCAGCAGGTGGTAGCGGCCGGTGCCGGCGTCGTTCGGGCCTTCGCCCATCGGCCCCATGCCCTTGGTGGCGATCACCACCTGGTCCCGCGCCGCGCCGAGCGAGCGCAGCGCGCCACCGACGAATTCCTCGCTCTGGCCGGCGGTGTAGAGGTTGGCGGTGTCGATGAAGTTGACGCCCGCATCGAGCGCCTGCCGGACCAGCGCGGTCGAGCCCGCCTGGTCGAGGTCGTGTTGGAAGAACCCGCTCGGCCTGTTGCCGAAGGTCATCGCCCCGAGGCACAGCTCGCTGACGACGAGGCCGGTCTGGCCGAGGCGATTGTAGCGCATGGGGCGGCTCCTTCAGGCGGGCATCCATAGGGGCAATCGCGGGCGCAATTCAAATCCTCCCTGTGGGGGCGAAGCCGACATGGAGGTGGCGCGTGACGGAGAAGCTGGAGCGTGCCCGTGCTCCTCCGTCGGCCGCCTGCGGCGTCTGCCACCTCCCCATGAGGCTTCGCCCCCACAGGGAGGATCACGTGTGGCTAAGGCCGCGTTTCGCCGTGGCCGCGGACTTGCCACTTGTAGGTCGTGAGGCCTTCGAGCGCGACCGGGCCGCGCGCGTGGAGGCGTCCGGTGGCGATGCCGATCTCGGCGCCGAGCCCGAATTCGCCGCCGTCGGCGAACTGGGTGCTGGCGTTGACCATCACGATCGCGCTGTCGGCTTCGGCGAGGAAGCGCTCGGCGGCGTGGGCGTCCTCGGTGACGATGGCGTCGGTATGGCCCGAGGAGTGCCGCTCGATATGCGCGAGCGCGGCATCGAGCCCGTCCACGACCGCCACCGAGAGCACGGCATCCAGATACTCGGTGTCCCAGTCGTTGGCGCTGGCGCGCACGATCCGCTGATCGAGCGCCTGGGCGCGGGCGTCGCCGCGCAGCTCGCAGCCGGCATCGAGCAGCGTCCGCACGACCTCGACGCAGCCCGGGAAGCTGGCGTCGAGCAGCAGCGTCTCCATTGCTCCGCAGATTCCCGTGCGGCGCATCTTGGCGTTGAGCGCGAGCCTGGTCGCCATCGCAGAATCGGCGGCCGAGTGGACGTAAGTGTGGCAGATTCCGTCGAGGTGGGCGAGGACCGGGACGCGGGCGTCGTTCTGCACGCGCGCGACAAGTCCCTTCCCGCCGCGCGGCACGATCATGTCGATGAGCCCCGCCGCGCGCAACATCGCGCCGACCGCCTCGCGGTCCTGCGTCGGCATCAGCTGGACCGCCGCGGCTGGCACGCCCGCCGCCTCGAGCCCTTCGGCAAGGGCGGCATGGATAGCGCGGTTCGAATGGACCGCCTCGCTCCCCCCGCGCAGCAGCACCGCGTTGCCGCTGCGCAGGCACAGCGCGGCCGCATCGGCGGTGACGTTGGGGCGGCTCTCGTAGATGATCCCGATCAGCCCGATCGGAATGCGGATGCGCGACAGCTCGAGCCCGCTCGGCGCGGTGCTGCGGTCGAGCACCTGCCCGACCGGATCGGGCAGCCCGGCGACCGACTCGATCGCCGCGGCGATACCTTCGAGGCGGGTGTCGTCGAGGCGCAGGCGGTCGAGCAGCGCCGGCGTCAGGCCGTTCGCCTCGCCCGCGGCCAGGTCCCTGGCGTTGGCCTCGAGGACGGTGCCCGACGCCGCGCGGAGGGCCGCGGCGGCCGAGCGCAGCGCCCCGGCCTTGCCGGCATCGTCCATCCGCGCCAGCACGCGCTGCGCCGCTCGCCCCGCCCGGGCGAGTTCGGCGACGAGTTCGTCGGGGGCGGAGCGGGTTTGCGGCTGCGTCGACATGGCGAGGCCCATTTAGCACCCCGCCTGCCCCTTGTCAGGGCTCAAGCGGGACGCGATTCGATTCGCCGAAATCGCGGCGGTTCCCGACTAACCGAAGTTTATTTCCATGCCGCGCACGACTCATCGCGATTCACCTTCGACTCGCCCCGAAGGTTAATCTTGCGATTCGACATCGATCCCGGCCGGGGGGTAGCCACACGCCCAACGTTTGGGTCGGGACACAACGGGGTCTACTTGAAAACGATAACCGTCGGCGGGCTTGTGGACCGCCTGCGGAGCTGGTTTCCGGAGCGTGAGTTCTTCATGCGTTCGCAGGGCCAGGTTCGCTTCATCACCATCAGCTCGAAGATGCAGATCGCTGCAGCCGGCATGGCCGTCGCCGTGATCGGCGGCTGGGGCCTGTCGATGGGCGTGATGGCGGTCAGCCAGTACCGCTCCGAATCGCAGCGCCTCTCGCTGCTCGAGCGCGAGGCCGAAGTCGCGAGCGCAGAAAGCCGCGTCCGGGCCTACCGCAACGACATCGAGGAAGTCGCCGGCGACGTCGCCCAGCGCATGGAATTCCTCGAGGAGGCGACCCAGATGCTCCCCGACGACGTGGTCGCCGAGGACACCGTTTCCGACAGCACCGACGAAGCCGCCCGGACCGTGGCCAAGATCAGCGCCGTGATGCCCGAAGCCGCGGCGATCGCCCGGCTCGAAGCGCGCCAGCTGGCCTACGCCGAGCGCGTGACCCGCTATGCCGATCGCCGCTCGGCCCGCGCAGAAAGCGCGATCCGCGAGCTGGGGCTCAATCCGCACACCATCCTCGCCTCCGCCCGCGCCGCGCAGGGCGGTCCGTTCGTCAGGCTCTCCTCCTCGCACGACGGCTCGCTCGATCCGCGCTTCGAACGGCTCGCGCTGAGCCTGGCGCGGATGGACGCGCTCGAGCAGGGGCTCAACGGCATTCCGCAGGTCATGCCGGCCGACTTCCGGATGATCTCGTCGGGCTTCGGGTATCGCGCCGATCCGTTCCACGGAGGCGCGGCGATGCATGCCGGCCTCGATTTCCGCGGGCCGCGCGGCTCGCCCATCCTCGCCGCAGCCGACGGCAGGGTTACGTTCGTGGGAACCAAGTCCGGTTACGGAAAGGTCGTCGAAATCGGCCATGGTAACGGGATGATGACCCGCTACGCCCATATGTCCGCGTGGAAGGCGAAGGCCGGACAGACCGTGGCCGCCGGCGAAGTGATCGGCCTCATCGGCAGCACCGGCCGCTCGACCGGCCCGCACCTCCATTTCGAGGTCCGAATCAACGGCCGCGCGGTCAATCCGCGCCCCTTCCTGGAGTCCGCCCCCCATGTTCTCGAAGAAGCCCGCGCCGAGCTCTCCCAGCGCGGCTCCCCGACCCGCGGCGCGGCCCCCCGTGGCTAGCGGTGGTTCGACTTTCTCGGTGCTCGGCGCCGACGTCGCGATCAGGGGCAACGTCGAGGCTTCGGCCGATCTCCACGTCGACGGCACGGTCGAGGGCGACCTGACCTGCACCTCGCTGGTCCAGGGCGAATCGAGCCGGATCGAAGGCGGCATCGCTGCCGACACCGCGCGCCTCGCCGGCACCATCAAGGGCACCATCACGGTACGCGAGCTGGTGATCCTGAAGAGCGCACGGATCGACGGCGACGTTCATTACGAGACGCTGACGATCGAGCAGGGCGCCAACGTCAACGGCCGCTTCGCTCCCGATGCCGGCAAGGCGGCGATAGGCGCCGCCGCGGCCAAGCCGCGTCCCCCGGTGCTCGAACTCGGCGCCGGCAACGAGCAGCCGCTGACGCTCGCCAGCTGACGGTTTACCCCAAGCAGTCCCCGAGGACCGAACCCGCGAGGGTCCGGCCGCCGGTCATCGCGCCGTCAAGCGCGGATCAGGCGTTCGTCTCGCCCGCTTCGGCGGCGCGCTTCGCCGCCAGCCAGGTTTCGGCCTCGGCCTCGTGGGCCGCTTCGACCGCGGCCTTGGCCGCCGCGTCACGCTCGGCGCGCAGCTCCTCGATCAGCATCGCGCGATCGTCGCGGCTCTCGGCCACCGCTTCTTCGGCAGCACCTTCGGAGCGGGCGCGCTTGGCCGCCTTGGCCACGGCCGAATCGAGTTCGCGCTGCGAGCACAGGCCGAGCGTGACCGGATCCTTGGCCTGGATGTTCTGGATGTTCCAGTGGGTCCGGTCGCGGATCGCGTTGATGGTGTTGCGCGTAGTGCCGATCAGCTTGCCGATCTGCGCGTCCGAGATCTCCGGATGGTTGCGCAGGATCCAGGCGATGCCGTCGGGCTTGTCCTGGCGCTTCGAAACCGGGGTGTAGCGCGGGCCCTTGGTGCGGCTGACGTCGACCGGCGCGCGCTGCATCTTGAGGTGATAGGCCGGATCGGCCTGGCCCCTGGCGATCTCCTCGTGGCTCAGCTCGCCCGAGTGCACCGGATCGCGCCCGGTGTACTTTGAGGCCGCCAGGTCGTCGGCCATCGCCTGGACCTCGAGGATATGCAGCCCGCAGAACGCGGCGATCTGCTCGAAGCTGAGCGAGGTATTGTCGACCAGCCAGGAAGCGGTCGCGTGCGGCATCAGGGGAGTGGGCTGGGCCACGGTTTCTCTCCGGTAAAAATAGAAGGGCCGCCCCTCGCGGGACGGCCGTAACCCGGGCGATGTAGGCGTGTTGCCTCCGCGCGGCAAGGAAAAGCGCGTCTCATTCCGTCGGCACATGGCGTGCCAGCACGGCGGTCGCGCCGCGCCTTCCGCCTACTGCCAGGCCGAGGGCATGTTGTAGGGCACCGTGACGAACACCGCCTCGACCCCGGCGATCCTGCCGCCCGTGATCTTGAACATCTCCATCAGCGCGAAGCTGTGAGGGAAGTGGAACACCGATTTCGTCTTCGTCGCTCCGTCGGTCCAGGTCACGTCGACGACCTTGCCGCAATGGTCGATGAAGCCGCCCGCCAGCACGATGCCCTTCTCCTCGTCGACCAGCGGAAAGCGGCGGTCGCGCAGGCGGTCGTCGTAGATGTACTGGCCCTGGCGGAACTGCTCGGCGCAGCCCATCGCGGCGATCGGATAGCCTTCGATCGCCGGGTTGTTGGTGGTCCGCAGTCCGTTCTCCACCCGGTCGCAATCGTCGGTGAACTCGGCGAAAAGCGTGCCGTCGTTGAGCTGCAGCGTGTCGAAATAGCCGTCGGCGATCGAGATCATCCGCGCCCGCGGCGGCCGCTGCGCCGACGGCACGTCGGCGAGCATCAGCGGGCGCGGCGCGACGTAGGTCTCGATGCTGGGGAATGGCCCGAACTCCATCGAGCGGCACACGATCGTCTCGACTTCCGCAATGCGGCCCGCCGCGATCTGCAAGCGCAATGCCATTATCGCGGGATGGCCGTGCTCCTCGACGATCCCGAACCAGGCGACCTGGCCGGTCGCTGGATCGGCGATCCTGAGATCGTACTGCGGGCGCACGCCGCTGACGGTGTTCCAGAGCGCGTCGCCGATCATCAGCCGGACGTTGTTCTCCGAGAACGCGACCTCGTCCGCCCAGGCCAGCCGCGACGGATCGCGCGCGGCGAGCGCAGCGAGATAGGCATCGGCATGGCCGTAAAGCGCCTCGCGGCTGACCGGTTCGGGCGGTCTCGAATTCATGCGGTTTCCCCTCCGACCGAAAGCACGATCTTGCCGATGTGCTCGCCGGCTTCCATGCGCGCGTGCGCTTCGGCGGCCTGCGCGAGCGGGTAGGACTTGTCCATCGCCGGGCGCAGGCGCCCTTCCTCGACCAGCGGCCAGACGGTGCGCGCGATCTCCTCGGCGAGCGCGGCCTTGAACGCGTCGGAACGGCCGCGCAGCGTCGATCCTGTCACGGTCTGGCGCCGCACCATCAGCCTGGCCATGTTGACCGTCGCCTCGGCGCCGCCGAGCACCGCGATCGTGACCAGCCGGCCCGCTTCGCCGAGGCAGTCGAGGTTGCGCTGGGTGTAGGGCCCGGCGACCATGTCGAGGGCGAGCTCGGCCCCCTTGCCGCCGGTCAGCTCGAGCACCCGCGCGACGAAGTCGTCGTCGCGGTAGTTGATCGCGTGGTCCGCCCCGAGCGCGCGGGCCGCCTCGCACTTGGCGTCCGTCCCGCAGGTCACGATCACCGCCAGGCCGAACAGCTTGCCGAGCAGAATCGCCATCGTGCCGATGCCGCTGGTGCCGCCGTGGACCAGCAGCGTCTCGCCTTCGGCCGCCCAGCCCCGCTCGAACACGTTGTGCCACACCGTGAAAAGCGTCTCCGGCAGCGCCGCGGCTTGGGCCAGCGACAGGCCGGGCGGCACCGGCAGGCAATGGTCGGCGGCCGCGGCGCAGTACTGCGCATAGCCGCCGCCGGTCACCAGCGCGCAGACCGCGTGGCCCGTCAGCGTCTCGTCGGCGCCGCTCCCCACGGCGACGACCGTCCCGGCGATCTCCAGCCCGGGGATGTCCGAAGCGCCCGGCGGCGGCGGATAGCGGCCGAGCCGCTGCAGCACGTCGGGCCGGTTGACCCCGGCAAAGCCGACCCGGACCAGCACTTCGCCCGCCCCGGCGCGCGGCACCGGCCGCTCCTCGATCCGCAGCACCCCGGGACCGCCGGGTTCGGCGATTCCAACGGCTTGCATCGTCTTCGGCAGTTCCATTCGCCCCTGTCGCCCGGATGCCACGGTCCACAACGGTAATGCCGGGAGCCATTGACAGCGGCAAGGGCGGGAATCATGCTGCAGTGCAATGGACGACGATCTCCCCCGGGTGCGCGGAGATGCCGCGAGCCAGCTGGCCCGCGAACCGCTCGACAGCTATTCGCAGGACGAGTTGCTGGAGCGCATCGCCTTGCTCGAGGCGGAGATCGAACGGGTCGGGGCGCAGCATGCGAAAGCGGCCAGCCACCGCTCGCTCGCCGATTCGCTGTTCAAACCCAAAGAGCCGAGCTGATGGGGCCCCCGCCGGCCCCGCTCTACTCGAAATCGCGCCCCGGGCGCCCCATATCCGTCTTAACGAGAAGGCCGCACGGCGTTTCCGCCGTATTCAGGCGGCCCTTTGCACAATCGCAACCAATCGGATCGTATCGTCACCCCTTGGATTGAATGACCATGCCCAGCTTTGCCCAGAGCCTCGAGAAGACCCTCCACACCGCGCTCCAGCACGCGACCGACCGCACGCACGAATACGCCACGCTCGAGCACCTGCTGCTGGCGCTGGTCGATGACCCGGAAGCGGCCGAGGTGATGACCGCCTGCGGCGTGGACCTGGCCGAGCTGACCACCGTGGTGCGCCAGTACCTCGACCAGGAATACCAGTCGCTCAAGACCGAGGACGAGGCCGATCCGCAGCCGACCGCCGGCTTCCAGCGGGTCATCCAGCGCGCGATCCTGCACGTCCAGTCGAGCGGCAAGGACACGGTGACAGGCGCCAACGTGCTGGTCGCGCTGTTCTCCGAGCGCGACAGCTACGCGGTCTATTTCCTGCAGCAGCAGGACATGAGCCGGCTCGACGCGGTCAGCTTCATCAGCCACGGCATCGGCAAGGGCGGGCGCCAGCTCGAGGGCCGCGGCCCGCAAGGCTCCGAGGAGCCCGAGGCCAAGGGCGAGGACAAGCCGGAAAAGGGCGGCAAGAAGGATTCCGCGCTCGACCAGTTCTGCGTCAACCTCAACCAGAAGGCGCTCGACGGCAAGGTCGACCCGCTGATCGGCCGCGGGCCGGAAGTCGACCGCACGATCCAGATCCTGTGCCGGCGTTCCAAGAACAACCCGCTCTATGTCGGCGATCCCGGCGTCGGCAAGACCGCGATCGCCGAAGGCCTGGCGCGCAAGATCGTCGAAGGCGACGTGCCCGAAGTGCTGCAGGACGCGGTGATCTACTCGCTCGACATGGGCGCGCTCCTCGCCGGAACGCGCTACCGCGGCGATTTCGAGGAGCGGCTCAAGCAGGTCGTTTCCGAGCTCGAGAAGCTGCCCGAGGCGGTGCTGTTCATCGACGAGATCCACACCGTCATCGGCGCCGGCGCGACCAGCGGCGGGGCGATGGACGCCTCCAACCTGCTCAAGCCGGCGCTGTCGAACGGGGCGATCCGCTGCATCGGCTCGACCACCTACAAGGAATTCCGCAACCACTTCGAGAAGGACCGCGCGCTGCTGCGCCGCTTCCAGAAGATCGACGTCAACGAGCCGACGGTGGAGGATACCATCAAGATCCTGCGCGGGCTGCGCAGCGCGTTCGAGGACCACCACAAGGTCAAGTACACGCCCGACGCGATCAAGACCGCGGTCGAGCTGTCGGCGCGCTACATCAACGACCGCAAGCTGCCCGACAAGGCGATCGACGTGATCGACGAGGTCGGCGCGATGCAGATGCTGGTGCCGCCGTCCAAGCGGAAGAAGAAGATCACCGCCCGGGAGATCGAGCAGGTCATCGCGACCATGGCGCGCATCCCGTCCAAGTCGGTGAGCAGCGACGACAAGGCCGCGCTCGCCAGCCTCGAGAAGGACCTCAAGCGCGTCGTCTACGGCCAGGACAAGGCGATCGAGGTGCTCTCGACGGCGATGAAGCTGAGCCGCGCGGGCCTGCGCGATCCCGACAAGCCGATCGGCAGCTTCCTGTTCTCGGGTCCGACCGGCGTCGGCAAGACCGAGGTCGCGCGCCAGCTCGCCAGCATCATGGGCATCGAACTCAAGCGCTTCGACATGTCCGAGTACATGGAGCGGCACTCGGTCAGCCGGCTGATCGGCGCGCCTCCGGGCTACGTCGGCTACGACCAGGGCGGCCTGTTGACCGACGCGATCGACCAGCACCCGCACTGCGTGCTGCTGCTCGACGAGATCGAGAAGGCGCACCCGGACCTGTTCAACATCCTGCTGCAGGTGATGGACCACGGCAAGCTGACCGACCACCACGGCAAGACCGTCGATTTCCGCAACGTGGTGCTGATCATGACCACCAATGCCGGCGCCGCCGACGCCGCCAGGCAGGGCATCGGCTTCGGCTCGACCCAGAAGACGGAAGCGAGCGAGGAAGCGGTCAAGAAGATGTTCGCGCCCGAGTTCCGCAACCGGCTCGATGCGATCGTGCCGTTCGATTACCTCGGCACCGAGACGGTCAGCCGGGTGGTCGACAAGTTCATCCTCCAGCTCGAGCTGCAGCTGGCGGAGCAGAACGTGCACATCCAGTTCGATTCGGATGCGCGCAGCTGGCTGGCCAAGCGCGGCTACGACAAGCTGATGGGCGCGCGGCCGATGGCGCGGCTGATCCAGGACAAGGTCAAGCAGCCGCTCGCCGAGGAGTTGCTGTTCGGCAAGCTGGCTGGCGGCGGCGAGGTCCACGTCAGCGTCAAGGACGACGCGCTCGGATTCGAGCTGACCCCGGCGGCCCCGAAGGTGACGAAGCCGAGGCCGCCGAAGAAGACCAAGGCGAAAGCCAAGCCGGCGGGCGGGGAGTAAGTCCGAGACAGGCCCACCCCTAACCCCTCCCGCAGGCGGGAGGGGGACCCGGTCGCGCTGATTCTCCCCTCCCGCTTGCGGGAGGGGCCGGGGGTGGGCCAGTGCGTGCTGGAACTCCGCCCCGCGGCGGGCCATTCTCTCTCCGATGACCGCCCCGTTCGCATGGATCCGGCCCGAGCCGCACGGCATCCATGTCGTTCCCGCCGATTGCTGGATCGATCCCGCGCAGCCGGTCGCCAACGCGCTGGTGACGCACGGCCATGCGGACCACGCGCGCGGCGGGCACGGGCGCACGGTCGCCACGCCCGAGACGCTGGCGATCATGGAGTTGCGCTACGCAACTCGCGACGGCGCGACGCCAGTCCAATACGGCGAGACGATCCGCCTGCCGGGCGGGGTCGATGTGACGTACATTCCCGCCGGGCACGTGCTCGGTTCCGCGCAGATCCTGCTCGAGCACGCCGGAGAGCGGGTGGTCGTGACCGGCGACTACAAGCGCATGCCCGATCCGACCTGCCCGCCGTTCGAAGTCGTGCCGTGCGACGTGTTCGTGACCGAGGCGACGTTCGGCCTGCCGGTGTTCTGCCATCCGCCGATCGAACAGGAGATCACAAAGCTGCTGAAGGCGCGAGCAGACCATCCCGACCGCTGCGTGCTGGTGGGCGCCTATGCTTTGGGCAAGGCACAGCGGGTCATCGCCGAGCTGCGCCGCGCCGGGCACCAGGACGCGATCTGGCTGCACGGGGCGATGGAGCGGATGTGCCGGCTCTACGAGGAGTTCGGGATCGAGCTCGGCGAGCTACGCCTCGTCGCGGACGCGACGAACGACGAGCTGCGCGGCGCCATCGTGGTCTGCCCGCCCTCGGCGCTCAACGACCGCTGGAGCCGCCGCCTGCCCGATCCGATCACCGCGATGGCGAGCGGCTGGATGCGGGTCCGCCAGCGCGCCCGGCAGAGACAAGTCGAGCTGCCGCTGGTCATCTCCGACCACGCCGACTGGGGCGAGCTGACCCGCACGATCGAGGAAGTGAACCCGGCCGAAAGCTGGATCACCCACGGCCGCGAGGAAGCGCTGCTGCGCTGGTGCCAGCTTCACCAGCGCCGCGCCCGCGCGCTGGCGCTGGTGGGGTACGAGGACGAGGATGATTGAGGTCCTTCCCGGGACGGGGAGGGGGACCATCCGCAGGATGGTGGACGGGGCTGGCCGCAAGCGCCGCGCCTGGCGGGGAGCCCCCTCCATCATCCGCTACGCCGCTGCCACCTCCCCGCGCCGGGGAGGAGATTGAAATGGAAGCCTTCGCCGCTCTGGTCGATGCGCTGGTCTACACCCGGGGCCGCAACGACAAGCTGCGGCTGATCGCCGCGTACTTGCGCGAGACGCCCGACCCGGATCGCGGCTGGGCTCTGGCGGCGCTGACCGATTGCCTGAGCTTCCCGGCGGTCAAGGGCGGCACGATCCGCACCCTGATGACGGAACGGGTCGATCCGGTGCTGTGGGCGCTGAGCCGCGATTTCGTCGGCGACACGGCGGAGACCGCCAGCCTGCTGTGGCCGGCCCCTCAAGGTGACGCCACGACGCCGCCGAGCGTCAGCGAAGCCGTTGATTTGCTTGCCCGCATGACTCGCGTCTCGGTGATGAGCGACTTGCCCCGGCTGCTCGACCGGTTGAGCCCCGAGGGCCGTTATGCGCTGATCAAGCTGGCGACGGGGGCGATGCGGGTCGGCGTTTCGGCACGGCTCGCCAAGACGGCGTTCGCGCAGGCGTTCGAGGTGAGCGTCGAGGTTGTCGAGGAATACTGGCACGCGCTCAGCCCGCCGTTCGCCGAGCTGTTCGCCTGGGCCGCCGGGGGCGCTGCCCCGCCCGACACCGCGAACAGGCCGCTGTTCCGTCCGTTCATGCTCGCGCACCCGCTCGAGGACCGCACCACGCTCGACCTCGCCGACTACGTCGCCGAGTGGAAATGGGACGGTATCCGCATGCAGCTGGTCCATGCCAGCGGCGAGACGCGGCTCTTTTCGCGCACCGGCGACGACATCAGCCACAGCTTTCCCGAAATGGCCGAGGCGCTGACGATCCCGGCGGTGCTCGACGGCGAGCTGCTGGTGCGCGGCAGTCATCAGGGTGGGGAAGCAGGCGGCGCGGCGAGCTTCAACGCGCTGCAGCAGCGGCTCGGGCGCAAGGCCGTTTCGAAGAAGATGCTGGCCGAGTTCCCCGCCTTCGTGCGGCTCTACGACGTGCTGATCCTCGACGGCGAGGACTTGCGCGAGCTACCTTGGGAGGAGCGGCGGCAGCGGCTCGAGGCGCTGATGCCGCGCCTGCCCGCCGACCGCTTCGACCTCAGCGCCGTGGTCGATGCCGATCACTTCGAGCACTTGGGCGAAATCCGCGCCGGCGCGCGCGACGAGGCGATCGAGGGGGTGATGCTCAAGCGCCGCGATTCGCCCTATGTCGCCGGGCGCCGCGCGGGGCTGTGGTACAAGTGGAAGCGCGATCCGCTGCTGGTCGACTGCGTGCTGATGTACGCCCAGCGCGGCAGCGGCAAGCGCAGCAGCTTCTATTCCGACTACACGTTCGGCTGCTGGGACGGCGATCCCGATGCCGGCGCCGAGCTGCTGCCGGTCGGCAAGGCCTATTTCGGCTTCACCGACGAGGAACTGAAGCAGCTCGACCGCCATGTCCGCAACCACACCGTCAATCGCTTCGGCCCGGTGCGCGAGACCGACAGGAGCCTGGTGTTCGAAGTCGCGTTCGACTCGGTGCACGAGAGCAAGCGTCACAAGTCGGGCCTCGCCATGCGCTTCCCGCGCATCCACCGCATCCGCTGGGACAAGCCGGCGCACGAGGCCGACCGGATCGAGGCGCTCAAGAACCTGGTGCGTGATTGACCGCGCGCAATTGCGGTAGCCGGCCGGCTGCCGTAATTCCTGAACATGAAGCCCAAGCTGCTGACCACCATCCCCGAGTACTCGGGCAAACTGTTCCTCGGCGACCTGTTCGCCGGGATCAGCGTGGCGCTGGTCGCGATCCCGCTCAGCATCGCCATCGCCATCGCCTCCGGGGCCCCGCCCGAGGCCGGCCTGATAACCGCGATCGTCGGCGGGTTCCTGATCTCGGCGCTCGGCGGCAGCAAGGTGCAGATCGGCGGGCCGACCGGCGCCTTCATCGTGGTCGTCTACATGGTGATCGCCGAACACGGCTACGACGGGCTGGTGCTGGCGACGCTGATGGCCGGCGCGATACTGGTCGTCGCGGGGCTGCTGCGCGCCGGCAGCCTGATCGCCTATGTGCCCGAAGCGGTCGTCAACGGCTTCACCATCGGCATCGCCATCGTCATCGCCGCCAGCCAGCTCAAGGACTTCACCGGGATCGAGGCGTCGGGCCTGCCGGCCGACTTCCTGCCGAAGATGGCTATGCTGTGGGCGGCGCGCGAATCGGCCAGCTGGACCGCCGTCGCCGCCGGCCTCGGCACGCTGCTGGCCATCGTCGCGATCCGCCGATGGCTGCCGCGCGTACCCGATAGGCTGGCGGGGACGCTGCTGGTCTCGGTCGTCGTCGCGCTGGCCGTCCTGCCGGTCGAGACGATCGCCTCGCAATACGGCGCGCTGCCGCGCAGCCTGCCGATGCCGTCGCTGCCGGTGGTGACCGGATCGCGCATCGCCGAGCTGCTGCCCTCGGCGTTCGTGATCGCCTTCCTCGCGGCGGTCGAATCCCTGCTCTCGGCGATGGTCGCCGACCGGATGACCGGAGGCAGCCACCGGCCCAACGCCGAAGTGATGGCGCAGGGCTGGGCGAACATCGGCTCGGGCCTGTTCGGCGGCCTGCCGGCGACCGGCGCGATCGCCCGCACCGCCACCAACATCCGCGCCGGGGGCAAGACCCCGGTCGCGGGCATGATCCACGCGCTGGCGATCCTCGTCGTGCTGCTCACGGCCGCGCCGCTGGCCGGCTACCTCGCGATGCCCGCGCTCGCCGCGCTGCTGATGATGACCGCGTGGAACATGAGCGAGCCGCACAAGTGGCGCGGCTACTGGACCGCGCCCAACGAAGAGCGGCTGCTGCTTCTGCTCACGCTGCTGCTGACCGTGCTCGCCGACCTGACGGTGGCGATCGGCGTGGGGGTCGGCGTCGGGCTGGCGATCCGGCTGCGCGACAGCAAGCTCAAGGCCGAGGAGTGGCACACCCCCGACGTTTGAGATCAGGCAGGAGGCAATTGCACCCACTTCTCGCGCGAGGTTGCGCCGCGCAACATCCGCAGTCGTGACGTCGCCACCCCGAGCGCTTCGGCCAGCAGCGCCAGCACGGCTTCGTTGGCCGCGCCGTCCTGCGGCCGGGCGCGTACCTTGACCAGGACCCGGCCGCCGTGAACCTCTATGGCCGCGGAGCGCGCGCCGGGAGTGACCCGCAACGCGAGCCGCCCATCGCTGTCGGCGAGAGCACGAATGGCCGCGGCGGGCGCAAGGTCAGGCTTCGGACGCGCCACTCAGCATCGCCCTGTGCCGGCGGGCGAGCTCGCAATAGCGCTCGGTCTGGAAGCGGATCTTCTCGACCTGGGCCTCGTTCTGGGTGCGCAGGAACCTCGCCGGCCGGCCGACCCAGATCTCGCGCGCGGGAATCCGCTTGCCCGGGCTGAGCAGCGCGCCGGCCGCCAGCATCGCCCCCTCGCCTATCCGGCAGTCGTCCATCGCGACCGCGCCCATGCCGACGAACGCCCGGTCCTCCAGCACCGCCCCATGGACCACCGCCATGTGCCCGATGACGCAGTCCTCGCCGACGATCGTCGGCGACCCGTCGGTATCCGGCCGCGGCCCTTCGACATGGAAGACGCTGCCGTCCTGCACGTTGGAGCGCGCACCGACCTCGATGCGGTGGATGTCGCCGCGCAGCACGCAGTTGTACCATACGCTCGCCTCGGGCCCGATCGTCACGTCGCCGACGATCCGCGCGCCCGGCGCGACGAAGGCGGTTTCGTGGATTTGCGGAACCTTGCCCTCGAACGGCAGGATCGTCGCCCAGGGAAAACGCTCGGCCGGGCTCATCGGTCCGCCCACTCGTCGCGGGTGATCGAATAGGCGATGATCGTGCCGCCCTGCGGCTCGAAGTCGGTGCTGTGGAAGTCGTGATCGGTCCTCCGCCGCATCCCGAGCCGCCGCATCAGACCCCAGCTGGCCTGATTGCCCTCGACCGTCAGCGCGATCATGTGCGGCGCGCCGAAGGTTTCGAACCCCGCAGCCATCGAGGCCTCGGCTGCCTCGCGCGCGTAGCCGCGCCCCCACGAATCCTCCCGAAAGCGCCAGCCGATCTCGAAATCGCCGATCGGAGCGCCCTCCTGGTTGGCGAGCTTGAGCCCGCAGAAACCGAGCAGTTCGCCCGCGAGGTGGCCCCCATCAAGCTTGCGTTCGACGACCCAAAAATTATGCCCGTGCTCCTGCTTGTAGCTCGCCAGACGCTCTCGCATCTTGGCTTGCCCCTCTTCGTCGAGCAACCCGCCGAGCCAGCGCATCACCGCGGGCGTATTGGTGTGCCGAAAGAACGGCAGCCAATCCTCTTCGCGCCAGTCGCGCAGGGTCAACCGTTCGGTTTCAACGCGGAAGTCAGCCATCGAGCAGCCGCGCGGCGAGCGGCGCGTGGTAGGTGAGTACGCCCGCGCACCCGGCCCGCTTGAACGCCGTCAGCGTCTCGAGCACCAGCGCATCGCGTTCGCCCGCGCCGGCGGCCGCGGCGGCCTCGATCATCGCGTACTCGCCGCTGACCTGGTAGGCGAACACGGGAACCTCGAACCGCTCCTTCACGCGCCGCACGATGTCGAGATAGGGAAGGCCGGGCTTGACGATCACGCTGTCGGCGCCCTCGGCTAGGTCGAGCGCGACTTCGCGCAGCGCCTCCTCGGCGTTGGCCGGGTCCATCTGGTAGGTCGCCTTGTCGCCCTTCAAGAGCCCCCGCGAGCCGACCGCGTCACGGAAGGGGCCGTAGAAGGCGCTCGCGTACTTCGCCGCGTAGCTCATGATCTGGACGTTCGTGTGCCCGGCCATCTCGAGCGCCAGGCGGATCGCCTTCACGCGCCCGTCCATCATGTCCGATGGGGCGATGATGTCTGCGCCGGCCTCGGCCTGGTTGATCGCCTGGTCGACCAGCATCGCCACCGTATCGTCGTTGCGCACATAGCCCGCCTCGTCGACCAGCCCGTCCTGGCCGTGGCTGGTGTAGGGATCGAGCGCGACGTCGGTCAGCACACCGATGTCGCCGCCGCACGCGTCGCGGATCGCCTTGACCGCGCGGCACATCAGGTTGTCGGGATCGAGCGCTTCGGCGCCGTCCTCGCTCCGCCGGTCGGCGGGGGTGTTGGGGAACAGCGCGACGCAGGGAATGCCGAGCGCGATCGCCTCTTTCGCCCGCGCCGTGATCCCGTCGAGCGACCAGCGCGAAACCCCGGGCAGCGTGGCGACCGGCTCCTCGACGCTCTCCCCTTCGGTCACGAACAGCGGCCAGATCAGGTCGGCAGGCGTCAACACGGTCTCACGGTGGAGCGCGCGGCTCCAGGCGCTCGCGCGGGTCCGGCGCAGGCGCAGTGCGGGATAGGATGAGGTCGCCATGTCGCGGCGACGCTTAGCGGCTGCCGCGCGGGCTGGAAAGCCGCGTGGCTTCCTTGCCGGGAGACGGGCTTCGTGGCATGACCGGCACGAGAGCGTCACTCCTGAAGGAGCATCAGATGGCTCGATTCCCGATAGCCGCCCGAGCGTTCGCACTGGCCGTGCTCGCGACGCTCTCCTGGCCCGCCGCCGCGCAGTCGCGACCGCCCAATCCGGTCCTCTATCTGACCGGCACCGAAGCCTACACGGTGAACGGTACGAGCTTCATTCGGTACCGCTACGACGTGTTCAACAAGGAAGCCTATCCGGCCGAGATGTTCGCGCCGGCGCCGGCTCTTCCGCCGTGCGGGCAGAACGCGAATTCGGCGCGCAGCTGGGTCGATTTCTTCGATGCGGCCGGGCGGCGGCTCTACGGCTTCTGCGCGCTCGGCAGCCCCGGTGATCTGGGCTCGATCTGGTTCGCGCTGCCCGAGGGCGAGATCCCTCCGAGCTACGTCTATGTCGAGATCAACGACCGGCAGACCAGCACGCGGTACCGCTCGAACCTCGCCGATTCGGTGATGTAGCCGGTCAGCCGGCTCGCCTAGCGAACTCTCCGGGCCTCGAGGCGGTCGATCTCGCGCACCGGCTCGCGCTCAGCCGAAGGATCCGGCGCCAGGGTGGCGAGCGCGGCGCCGGGCTGGATCTTCTGCAGGTCGGCCAGGCGGGCGCGGAAGCTGGCGAGCTCGCCGCCCGAAAGCTGGGCGCGCATCACGAAGCTGACGCTCGATGGATTCACCGCGGCGCCGCCCCGATACATCTCGTAATGCAGGTGCGGGCCGGTCGAGAGCCCCGTCGAGCCGACGTAGCCGATCACCTGGCCGCGGCGCACGCGGCTGCCGCTCGATACCGCGATGCGGCTCATGTGGGCATACCCGGTGGCGAGACCGCCGCCATGCGAAAGCTTGACGTAGTTGCCGTGGCCGCCGTGGCGGCCGGCATACGAGACCGTGCCGTCGCTGACGGCGTAGATCGGCGTGCCGTAGCTCGCCTTGAAGTCGATCCCCGCATGCATGCGGCGATACCCGAGGATCGGGTGACGGCGCATGCCGTAGCCTGACGTGACGCGGCCCGAAACCGGCGCGAGCAGGCCCGAACGCTGCTCGCCGACGCCCGAGGCTTCGTAGAACTGGCCGTCGCCGCCCCAGCGCAGCAGCTGCTTGCGCGGCTTTCCGTCGCGGATCAGCGCGGCGTAGAGCAGCTTGCCGGCTTCGACCTCGCCCGTCGCGGCGCGCTTGTATTCGACGATCAGGTCGAACTCGTCGCCGCTGGCGATCGCGCGGTCGAGGTCCACCTCGGTGCCGAGCGCGCGCAAGTACTGCTGCACCGAATTCGCCGGAGCCCCGGCGGCTCGGGCCGAGCGGTACAGGCTCGGGCCGACCACGCCGCGGACGCGCAGCGGGGTGGTGTCGACCTTGATCGGACGCGGATCGAGCGCGAGGCGCGCGCCTTGCCGCTCGACGCCGAGCTGCAGGTCGAACCTGGCCCGGAACGATAGCGCCTCGAGCGGTCGGCTGGCGCCGGGCGCGGGCCGGCGGCCAAGCGTGATGTCGACCCGCGTGCCGGACTCGATTTCGGCGAGCGGAATCTCGGAAGCGACCATCGCGGCGATCAGGTTCGCCTCGGCGGCGGCGACGCCGGCGCGCTCGAGCATGCGCTCGAAGCTGTCGCCGCGTGCGAGCGTCGCTTCGAGGTCGAGACGCGGGCGCTCGGGAGCGGCCTTGAGCGGGACGACGACGGCGGTCGCGCCCATTCGCCGGCCGCTGTCGGCGCCGAGCGCGAGCGGCATGATCATCTGGCTGCGGAATTCGTCGCGGACCGGATCGTCGATGGTCATCACCGGCGCGGCCTCGACCGGCGCGAAGCCCGGCCAGCCGGCGAGCGCGACGGCCGAAAGACCGATCAGCGTGCCGGCGCCGCGCAGCCAGCGCCGCGAGCCGATATCCTGCGCGAGGTCGGGGACGAGATCGACCGAGGCGAGCCGTTCCGAAGCGCGCTCGCGCCAGGCGCCGTAGCGCTCGGCAAGGGCGGCAACGAAGGAGCGGGCGGGAGCGGCGAGGACCTGGGCGTGCGACAGGTGCGCCGGCGGGTAGTCACCCCCCGCGCCTTCCGCTGCATCGCACCCGGTGTCCTTGAACAACTGCGCCCTCCAGTGCGGCGCGCACGTCCCCGCCGATCCATGCGGGGACGGTGCGACCCGATCCCGACGTGTCTGTGGCAAAACCGTCTGCCGCCATAAAGTTAATTTCCGCTAAACCGGGCCGAGGCGAGTCCGATCTGCGGCAGGCCGTTTCGACGCGCGGGAACAAGCCTGTGGCGCGGCCGGCAACTTGCGCCGCGCGCACCGCGCCCCCACACTGGCGGAACCGTGACCGCTTTCCGCTCCGACAGCCGCCTGCGCGCCGTGCTCGGCCCGACCAATACCGGCAAGACGCACCTCGCGATCGAGCGGCTGTGCGGCCATTCGAGCGGCGCGATCGGATTTCCGCTGCGGCTGCTGGCGCGCGAGGTCTACGACCGGGTCCGCGCGATCAAGGGCGACGGGCAGGTTGCGCTGATCACCGGCGAGGAGCGGATCGAGCCTGCGCAAGCGCGCTACTTCCTGTGCACCGCGGAGGCCATGCCGAGGGACGGGGGCGGGCTAGCCTTCGTCGCGCTCGACGAAGCCCAGCTCGCCGCCGACCGCGAGCGCGGGCACATCTTCACCGATCGCCTGCTTCACGCACGCGGCCGCGAAGAGACGATGCTGCTCGGCGCGGCGACGCTGGAGCCGGTGGTCAAGGCGCTGCTTCCGGGCGTCGAGGTCGAGGCGCGGCCGCGCTTCTCGACGCTGAGCCATGCCGGCGCGAAGAAGCTGTCGCGGCTCCCGCCGCGCTCCGCCGTGGTCGCCTTTTCGGTCGAGCAGGTCTACGCGGTCGCCGAGATGCTGCGCCGGTTCCGCGGCGGCGCGGCGGTGGTGATGGGGGGCCTCAGTCCCGAGACGCGCAACCGCCAGGTCCAGCTGTTCCAGTCGGGCGAGGTCGACTACATCGTCGCCACCGACGCGATCGGCATGGGCCTGAACCTTGACGTCACGCACGTCGCCTTCGCCTCGCTCAGCAAGTTCGACGGGGTGCGCCAGCGGCGGCTGACCCCGGCCGAGATGGCGCAGATCGCCGGGCGCGCCGGGCGGCACCAGCAGGACGGCACTTTCGGCACGCTCGGCGGCGGGCGCGAAGCCGGCGAGGCCGCGTTCACCGACGACGAAGTCTACGCGATCGAGCAGCATCGTTTCGCCCCGCTGACCCGGCTGTTCTGGCGCGAGGCCGAGCCGCGCTTCGACAGCATCGCCGCGCTGCTCGCCGATCTGGAATCCGGCCCGCAAGCGCCGCAGCTGGCCCGCGCGCCCGAGGCGATCGATCTGGAGGTGCTGAAGCGCCTGGCCGAGGATCCGGAGATCGCCGGCGGCGTCACGACGCCAGGCCTGGTGCGGCGGTTCTGGGAAGTATGCCAGCTGCCCGACTTCCGCCAGCAGGGGCCCGACGTCCACGCGCGCTTCGTCGCGCGGTTGTGGCAGGACCTGCGCGCCGGGCACCTCGGCGCCGATTACGTCGCCGCGCGCGTCGCCGAGCTCGGCCGCACCGAAGGCGACATCGATACGCTGCAGGGCCGCATCGCCGCGGTGCGCAGCTGGGCCTACATCTGCCAGCGGCCCGACTGGGTCCTGGCCCGCGACGAGATGGACGCCCGCGCCCGCGATGCCGAACGGCGCCTGTCGGACGCGCTGCACCAGCGGCTGACCGAGCGCTTCGTCAACCGCCGCACCGCGATCCTGATGAAGACCATGGGCAAGGACGCCGGCCTGCTACGGGTGCAGCTCGACGACAGGAACCGCGTGCTGGTCGAGGACCAGCCGATCGGCCATCTCGAGGGCTTCCGCTTCGTGGTCGACGCCGGGGCCAGCCACGCCGACCGCAAGCTGCTGCTCGCCGCGGCCGAGAAGCACTTGCCGCACCTGCTTTCGCTCAAGGCCCAGGCGCTGGTCCGCGACGAACTGGGCGAGCTGGCGCTCGAGCACGGCGAAGTCCGGCGCGACGGCCGGCCGCTCGCCAGGCTCGAGCGCGGCAAGTCGCCGAGCCGCCCGCGCCTGGTGCTCGGCAAGGAGCTCGGCATTCTCGATCCCGTCCACAAGGCGCGGCTGACCGAAGCACTCGCGCTGTGGCTCGAAGGCGAGCTGACGCCGCTCGCGCCGCTGCGTGCGATCGAGGACGCCGCTCAAGCCCCCGAACCCGGCAGCGAAGTCCGGGCGCTGCTGCTGACGCTCGCCGCCGGCAACGGCACGATCGCGCGCGAGGAAGCGGGCCTGGCGCACGTAGCCAAGGAAAAGAGGCCTTTGCTGCGAAGGCTTGGCGTCACCATCGGGGCGCTCGACGTGTTCGTGCCGGCGCTGCTCAAGCCCGCGCCGCGCCGCCTGCTTCACGCGATCGCCATGGATCCGCGCCCGCTCAATCCGGGAATGGAGCCGGTCATCGCCGCGAGCCGCCGGATTCCCGCCGGCTATCGTCGCGCCGGCGGCCAGGCGATCCGGGTCGACATGGCCGAACGGTTGTTCCGGGCCGCTCACGAGCAGCGCGCCAAGGCGTCGGGGCGCGGTTTCCAGCTCGATCCGGCGCTGGCCACCTCGATGGGCCTGCAGGCGGACAATTACCGCGCGGTGCTGCACGACGCCGGGTTCCGGCCCGGGTCGATGCGGCCCCTGCCCGCGGGAGCGTTCGGGCCGCCGGCTCCGGTGCGGTGGACCTGGCGCGCCCCTCGCACCGACCGCAAGGCGCCCGAGCGCGGCACCCGGCCGCCCGGCGAAAGCGGCGCCTTCGCCGCGCTCGCCGGCCTCGTGCGCTAGGCCGATCCGCATGCGCATCGACCGCCTGCTCCACACGCTGCGCTTCGCGAAGAGCCGCTCGCTGGCGCAGCGCTGGATCGCGGAGGGCCATATCCGCCGCAATGGCGAGCGTGTGCTGCGCCGGGACCTCGAAGTGGCGGTCGGCGATGTGCTGACCCTGCCGCTGCGCAGCACGGTTCTGGTGATCGAGCTGCTCGCGCTTCCCGCCCGCCGCGGCCCGCCCGCCGAAGCGCGGACCTGCTATCGCCCGCTTGACGCTGGCGCGGCAAACGGCATAGCGGGCGGCAAGGCCCGGGGCGACCCGGCGCGCGCGGAAAGGGAAGTGCTGCAATGACCTATGTCGTCACCGACGCCTGCATCAAGTGCAAGTACACCGACTGCGTCGAGGTCTGCCCGGTCGACTGCTTCTACGAAGGCGAGACCATGCTCGTCATCAATCCCAGCGAATGCATCGACTGCGGGGTGTGCGAGCCCGAGTGCCCGGCCGAGGCGATCCTGCCCGATACCGAGGGCGGGCTCGAGCAGTGGCTCGAGCTCAACACCAAGTATTCGGCCGAGTGGCCCAACATCACCCAGAAGAAGGATCCGCCCGAAGACGCCGACGAGCACAAGGGCGAGGACGGCAAGTTCGACCTCTACTTCACCCCGGAGCCGGGCGAGGGCGACTGAGCCTCAGCCGCCGGGACGCGGGGCGGCGGACCGGCTCGGCGCCAGCGGCCGGTCTGCGGAGTCACGAAATTGCGCTCCGCTGCCCGTCATTTGGGCAGGGGTGGCAATTTTGTTGCGAATCTGCTACAAGAACCGCGAGGTCGCTCTCCTTTCGATGAGGGAAGCGGCCAATCAAGGAAGGCAGGCCTCCGTCCATCACGTCTAAAATCGCGCAAGCCGGGCCGCCGACGGGTCGTGCGGTCGGAGCTTGACGACGTGTGTCGATACTTCCCCCTGCCTCGTGAGAAAGGACAAGTAAGCAAAATGGCTGTGAATGCCCCCGCATTCGATGTCGGCGATTACGTGGTCTACCCCAAGCATGGGGTCGGCCGGGTGGTCGAGCTGCAGAGCGAGGAAATCGCCGGAATGAAGCTCGAGCTCTACGTATTGCGCTTCGAAAAGGAACGCATGACGCTGCGCGTCCCCGTCAACAAGGTCGAGGCGATCGGCATGCGCAAGCTGTCGAGCGACAAGACGCTCAAGGAAGCCATGCAGACGCTTACGGGCAAGCCGAAGGTCAAGCGCACCATGTGGTCGCGCCGGGCTCAGGAATACGAAGCCAAGATCAACTCGGGCGACCTGGTGTCGATCGCCGAGGTGACCCGCGACCTGTTCCGCCCCGAGGATCAGCCCGAGCAGAGCTATTCCGAACGGCAGATCTTCGAAGCCGCCTCGAGCCGGCTCGCCCGCGAGCTGGCGGCGATGGAGAAGACCGACGAGCCGGCCGCGCTGGCCAAGATCCTCGACGTGCTCAAGACCCACGCGCCGCAATACTACGAATCCGCTCCCGAAGACGCCTGACCGGCCATCGACGTGGGCCGAAGGGCCGCCCGAAGCGATTCGGGCGGCCTTTTTCGTTGCGTGCGATATATCGCCGAAGTAACTACCGTTCTCGACGAACGCCGATTGAGCGTCGCGCTACATTGTGTATTATCGTGATAATACACAACGGCAGGAGGATGGGCCATGCGCCTCGACGAGCTGTTCAAGAACCTCGGTTACATCGCCGCCTCGATCGGCAGTCAAGTGCGGGACTCCGCCTGCGAGGGCGTGCCGCTCGAGGATCTCGACCTGACTGCCCCGCCGCCGCAAAAGGTCGCGCTGCTCGGCCCCGCGCGGCTCGTGCTGAGCGAAGGAGAGGTGTTCCGCGTCGACGTGGAACCCGGCCCCGACGCGCCGCAGGTGCTGTTTTCGCTCCATGACGATCGGCTCGGAGTCAGCGGCGGCGGCGGCGACACGGTGGTGCGCCTGACCCTGCCCGCGCCGCGCAAGCTCACCGTCGCCGGCTCGGGCCGGATGAGCGCAGAAAAGCTGGCGCCGGGCGGCAAGGTGTCGATCGCCGGGTCCGGCCGGCTCGAACTGGCCTCTGTCGAAGGCGGCCGTCTCAAGATCGACATCGCCGGCAGCGGCCGGATCGCGGTCGACGGCCGCGCCGACGAGCTCGAGCTGTCGATCGCCGGCAGCGGCAGCTGCGACGCCGAAGGGCTGGTGGTCGACAAGGCTGCCGTCCACATCGCCGGCTCGGGCGATGCGATCTTCACCTGCAACGGCGAGGTCGCTGCGCACCTGATGGGATCGGGCAATCTGATCGTGCGCGGCTCGGCGCGCTGCAGCGTCAAGTCCATGGGTTCCGGCACCGTCACTTGCGAGCGCGAGAAGGAGGCCGCCGATTAGCGACCGCGGGATACCCTCCTGGCCCCGTTCCCACCGCTTCGCCGGCCTTGCCGGCGCACGGCCCCGCGCGTTCGCCGATGCGGGATGCGGGCGCTAGATGGCGAGACCGGCTCGAAGCAGGCTCAGGGTGCGCGAGGTCGTCTTCGCGGTAGCGATGGGAGGCCTCGCCGCGACCGGGGCGGGCCTGATCCTGTTCGACCGCGACGACGGCCCTCCGCCGGCGCTCGCGGCCGCAGCCGCCCCGGTAGCCTACGACGGCACGCCGTTCGAGGAAGTCTCGACGGTCGGTCCCCAGGACGTGGTGATCACGATCGGCGACACCTATTCCGTCCGCTCCGAAGGATCGCCGGAAGCGCTCGCGCGGCTCGAAGCGGTGGTCGAGGACGGCAAGCTCGTCATTCGTCCGCGTGAGCAGTTCGGCGGCGGCTTCAACTGGGGCCGCTTGGCCGGGGCAACCTATTACGTGACTGTCCCGCGCCTCGAGGCGCTTTCGCTGGCCGGATCTGGCGACATCAGCATCGACCGCATCGAGGGCGAGAGCTTTACCGGCTCGGTGACCGGGCCGGGCGAGCTCAGCATCGCCGCGATCGAGGTCGATGAGGCGGATTTCACCATTGCCGGATCGGGGAACCTGGTCGCCGCCGGCACTGCCCGCGAAGCGCGCGTTTCGATCGCCGGTTCGGGCGAAGTGCGGAGCGGCGGGCTGCGCAGCGAGACCGCCTCGGTCTCGATCGCCGGATCGGGCGATGTCGCACTGACGGTGCAGGACGAGGCGAGGATCCGCATCATGGGCAGCGGCGACGTCGACATAGCCGGCCCGGCCACCTGCTCGGTGTCGCGGATGGGCAGCGGCAACGTGCGCTGCAACGGAGCCAGCGTCGATTAGCGTCGGCTACCATTGACTACAATTGTAGTCGCCATTAGGCGTCGCTCCTCGGGACTCCCTTGGGAGATACAATCATGCGAAAATTCCTGGCGGTGGCATCGCTCGGCGCGGTGGCCGTATTCGGCGGATCGATGAGCGCGGCCCAGGTCGAGGCGCCGGCCAGCCGCGGCTACGACCTGGCCGGTTTCGAGCAGGTGTCGGTCGTGGGCCCGCACCGCGTCGTGATCTCGGTCGGCTCCGGCTACTCGGTGCGCTTCGACGGGCCGCAGCAGACGCTCGACGACACCGAGGTCGAGGTCGAGGACGGCCGCCTCAAGATCCACCCGGTCGAGGACGAGCGCTGGGAGCGGCGGCGCGGCGGCCCCGCTTCGCGCGAGTACTGGGGGAATTACCGGGCCGGCACGTTTCACGTCACGCTGCCGCGGCTCGAAGCCGTTTCTATGGTCGGCGGCGGTACCTTGAGCGTCGACAGGGTCGACGGCGACCGGTTCGCGGCTTCGCTCGCCGGGTCGGGCGAGCTCGACGTCGCCGCGCTCAGGGTCGACGAGGCGCGCTTTTCCATCGCCGGCTCCGGCGACCTGTCGGCACGCGGCAGCGCGCGGCATGCGCGCGTCTCGATCGCCGGCTCGGGCAACCTGCGCGGCCGCGAGGTGACGAGCGAGGACGCCTCGGTCTCGATCGCAGGATCCGGCAACGTCGAGCTGACGGTACGGGACGATGCCCGCGTCTCGATCGTCGGCAGCGGAGATGTCGACATCGCCGGCCCGGCGCGGTGTTCGGTGTCCCGTTTCGGCGGCGGCCGGGTGCGTTGCGGCGGCGAAGACGTCGACGGCTAGTTCACGCCGGCGCAATCCTGCCGTACCTAGGGCTCGCCCGAGGAGTACCGTCCGATGCGCCACGCACTACGATTGACGCTGATTGCCGCGGCCGCGTTCGCGCTGCAGGGATGCCTCGCCAGGACCGTGGTCGATGCCGCGACCCTGCCGGTCAAGGTCGCCAGCAGGGGCGTCGATCTCGCCACCACCAGCCAGTCCGAGGCCGACCAGGCGCGCGGGCGCGAGATCCGCCGGCGCGAGGAGCGGCTCGGCCGACTGCAGCGCGACTACGAACGGCAGATCGCGCGGTGCAGCGACGGCGACCGTCGCGCCTGCGATCAGGCCCGGCTGACCTACGCCGAGATCCAGGTCCTGCTGCCCTCGATCCCGGTCGAACCGGAACGCGACTAGGCGGCGCGTCCTTCGAAAGGCTCAGGACAAGCGGAACAGGGCTTGGGCCTGGACCGCTCTTGATGAACTTGTCGAAGCACGCTCGCTTACGCCGCAGCCCTCCTGAGGCGGTCGTTGATCGCCGCGCCGATCCCTTGTTCCGGCACCGGCGCTACGGCGATGCGCGGCTTGCCCGACGCGGCGGCCAGGTGCAGGCAGGCGTAGAGCCGCGCCGCGGCCAGCGCGAGATCGCCGTCCCGGGACAGCGAGCAGTCTCCCGCGACCGGGCCGAATCCGATCAGGAACTCGTCCTCATCCGCTTCGGTCGCGCCGAGTCGCAGCGGCTTGCCCGGCGCATAGTGCCGGGCAAGCTGGCCCGGCGCCTCGATGCCGGCATCGACGAGTTCGCTAGGCGGCCCGAGCAGGGCGGCCAGCTCTTCCCCGGGGATCGGCCCCGGTCTCAGCAGCTGCCAGCCGCCGTCCTCGCGCAGCGCGACGATGGTCGATTCGAGGCCGCGCCGGCAGGCGCCGCCGTCGAGGATCGCCGCGACCCGGCCGCCGAGCGAGCGGGCCACATGCGCCGGCTCGGTCGGGCTCACGGTACCGCTGCGGTTGGCCGACGGCGCCGCCAGCGGCAGCGCGACTTCCTCGAGCAGCCGCCGCGTCGCCGGATGATCGGGCATGCGCAGCGCCAAAGTCCGCAGGCCCGCGGTCACCGCCGGCACGACCGCGCTCTGCCGTGACGGCACCACCAGCGTGAGCGGGCCCGGCCAGTACCGGGCCGCCAGCGCCTCGGCCCGGGCGTCGAAGCGCGCCAGGGCGCGGGCCATTTCGAGCGAGGCGACATGCACGATCAGCGGGTTGAAGTCCGGCCGGTCCTTGGCGCGGAAGATCGACGCCACGGCGGCTTCGCAGTCGGCGCGCGCGGCGAGCCCGTAGACCGTTTCGGTCGGCACCGCGACGAGTTCGCCGGCACGCAGTAAAGCGGCGGCGCGCGCGATGCCGGCATCGTCGGCAGGCAGGAGGGGAGGTTCGGAGCCGCTCATGCGCCGCCGCTACAGCCCGCATGCCGCCAAGCCAAGCGCTAGGCGCCAGGCGTCCCGGGCACGTGGAACGTCCCCGGTTCGGGTGGGCATGCTCCGCCGGCCATCCTGGGCCTGGGGCCGCGCCGCGCAAGCCGCCACCTTGCCGCCCGACCGCCCGGCCTGTAGCCCGGCACGATGACCGACTGGCTTTCCGCTCCGGCCTACGTCTGGACCGGCGCCGCTGCGCGCGCCGTGCCGCGCATCGAGGCGCCGCGGCTCGCGCTGCTGCGCGGGATCGACCGGCAGAAGGCGGCGGCGGCCGAGAACGTGCTGCGCCACGCGCGAGGCCATGCGGCGCACGACATGCTGCTGTGGGGCGCGCGCGGGATGGGCAAGTCGGCGCTGGTGCGCTCGGCGGTGGCGGCGGCGCAGGAGACCGAACCCGGCAGGATCGCGCTGGTCCAGGTCGCGACCGACGCAGTGGCGTCGCTGTCGGCATTGTTCGGCGCGCTCGGCGCGGCGGACCGGCGTTTCGCGGTGTTCATCGACGATCTCGGCTTCGCGCCGGGCGATGCGATGGGCCCGCGCCACTTGCGCTCGTGGCTCGACGGCGGAGTCGAAGCGCGCCCCGGCAACGTGCGCCTCGCGGTGACCTCCAACCGCCGCGCGATCCTCCACCGCGAGGCTGGCGAGCAGGACGATCCACTGAGCCCGCGCGACGCTCTCGACGACCAGCTCGCGCTGGCCGACCGGTTCGGTCTCTCGATGGGCTTCCACGCCTGCTCGCAGGACGAATACCTGGCCATCGTGCGCGGCTATGCCGAGGAGCACTCGCTCGCGTGGAGTGAGGCCGAAGCGCTCGAATGGGCCAAGCGCCGCGGCGCCCGCTCGGGCCGGGTGGCGTGGCACTTCATCACCGAGCTCGCCGGCCGGGCCGGACAGACGCTGCACTAGGGAGATTGTTCTCGCGCGGAGCGGTCCTTCGAGACGCGCCTTCGACTACGCGTCGCTCAGTCTCTCCTTAGGATGAGCGGACCTTTTCCCAACCCGCTCCTGAGGAGCGGCTGAGGAGCGCGCAGCGGCGTCTCGAAGGAGGCGTCTGCGAGAATGGCTACAGCGCGCCCGGCTGCATTCCCTCGGGCACTTCCTCGAACGCGCGGCGCGGGTCGCTGGTCAGCTGGCGCTGCGGCGGCATGCTCGCGCCGCGGATGCGGACGGGCGCGCCCGCGGGACGCGCGCCCGGAACCGTAACGCGCCAGATGATATTGGCGGTATCGTCGCTGACCAACAGTGCGCCGGTCCCGTCCCAGGCCACCCAGGTCGGGCGTCCGTGGGTCTGGCCGTTGCCGGCGAGGAAGCTTTTCAGCACCGGGACCGGCTTGCCGAGCGGGTTGCCGCGCTCGTCGAAGCGCACGAACACCACGTCGTAGCCGGCGGGCGGCTTGCGGTTCCACGAGCCGTGCCGGGCGATGAACGCGCCGCGGCCGAACGTCTCGCCCATCGTCGAGCCTTCGCGCGTGAATGCGAGCCCCAGCGCGGCGACGTGCGGGCCGAGCGCGAATTCGGGCGTGCGGCTGTACGCGGTGAGGAAGCCCGGCATCGGCGCCACTTCGCGCTCGACACGCGCGTCGAGGTTCTCGCCCCAATAGAGCCACGGCCAGCCGTAGGTCACCCCGATCGGCACGTTGGTCAGGTAATCGGGCACCAGGTCGGAGCCGAGCATGTCGCGCTCGTTGACCGTGGTCCACAGCTCGCCGCTCCACGGGTTCCAGGCGAGCCCGTTGGGGTTGCGCAGCCCCGAGCCGTAAACGCGCGATTCTCCGCTCGCGAGGTCGAGCTCATGGATCGCCGCGCGGCCTTCCTCGGTCGCCATGCCCATCTCGCCGTAGTTCGAAGCCGACCCGACTGCGACGTAGAGCTTGGTGCCCTCGGGGTTGAGCAGGATGTTGCGCATCCAGTGGTTGCCGGCAGGCGGCAGATCCATCAGCTTGCGCGGGCTCCCGGTGATCGCGGTGGCGCCTTCGGCGTAATCGAACGCCAGCACCGCGTCGTGGTTGGCGACGTAGAGCGTGCCGTCGTGCCAGGCGATGCCCGAGGGCGAGTCGAGGCCGTCACGCAGCACCTGGCGCGCTTCGGCGGTGCCGTCGCCGTCGGCGTCGCGCAACAGCACCAGCCGGTTGGGTGACGGCACGGCGGCGCCGGCGCGGCGGAACAGGAAGCCGGCCACGAGGTTGGTAAGCCCGCCGCCGGCGACGGGGCGTTCCGGGGCATTGGTCTCGGCCACAAGGATGTCGCCGTTCGGCATCGCGTAGATGATCCGCGGATGCTCGAGGCCGTCGGCGAAGCGGTTGACCGCGAGACCCTCCGCCGCTTCGGGCGCGGCGCCATCGGGCCAGCCGATCGGCTCGGCGACCTGCACGGTTGGAATGGTCTGCTCGTCGGGCTCGGCCAGCAGCGGATCGGCGCCGGTGACCTGGTCGACGCTGTATTGCGCCGGCTGGCCGCGCAGCACCCACCAGCCGATGCCGGCCAGGACGACGATGACGACCGCGAGGGCGAGGGCGATTTTCTTCAGGATCCTCATGGTGCGCTCAAATAGGCCAACGAGGACTTTCCGGCAACGGCATAGGCAGCTAGGCGGCTTCCATGTACGCCTTCACCGCCGATCCGGCGCTTCCCAAGCCCGAGCTTTACCGCGAGCTCCTCGCCGCCGCCGACGCGGTGACCGCCGGCGAGAGCGACGCGGTCGCCAACATGGCCAACCTCGCGGCGCTGCTCTGGCAGCTGGTGCCGGATCTCAACTGGGCCGGCTTCTACCGCCTGGTCGGCGGCGAGCTGGTGCTCGGCCCGTTCTGCGGCAAGCCGGCCTGCATCCGCATCGCGCTCGGACAGGGCGTGTGCGGCGCGGCGGCCGCCGGCGCGGAGACGCAGCTGGTCGCCGACGTGCATGCCTTCCCCGGCCATATCGCCTGCGACGCCGACAGTCGCTCCGAACTGGTCGTTCCGGTGCTGCGCGGCGGCGAGGTGATCGCGGTGATCGACCTCGACAGCCCGGGGCCGGGCCGTTTCGATGCCGAAGACCAGGCGGGGATCGAGGGTCTCGCGGCGCTGATCGCCGACAGGATCTGAGCGCCCCGTTTCGGGACATGGCCCCGACGAGGCTTGGGATTTGAGCGGGAGGCGATAGTCAACAGCGGGTTAACGCGCCTGTGCCGCGCCCGTTGTCCCGGGGGAATCCGCGAATGCCGCTCCGTTCCGCATCCTTGCTCGCCGCCGCCGCGCTCGCCGCGGTTTCCGTGCCCGCTTTCGGCCAGGAAGGGCGCTACGATCCCGGCCCGCCGCCTCCGCTTCCGGAGTTCGACGAGGCCTGGGAGCGGGAAGAGGAAGCCGGGGCGGATTACGCCTACGAAGAGGATTATCGTGAAGGCGTCTACCGCGAGGAGCATCGCGGTCGCCGCGACGGCCGCGGAGCACCCATGGCCCATCGCGGCCCGCCGCGGTACGGCCCGGGGCCGGCGTTCTCCTATCCGCCCGAGCAGCGCGCGCAGTGGCTCGAGCAGTGCCGCGCCAGCCTCTACGACCAGCGCGGGGAGCGCCGGGGCCAGTCCATCGGCGGCGTGCTCGGCGCGGTCGCGGGCGGGGTTGCCGGCAACCGCATCGCCGGGCGTGGTTCGCGCCTTGGCGGCACGCTGATCGGCGCCGGCGTCGGCGGTCTCGCCGGCGCGGCGATAGGCGGCGCGGTCGGCCGCGATGCCGACCGGGACCGGATCGACGAATGCGAGGACTACCTGCTGGGCTACGAGCGGAGCCTGAGCGCGCCGGCGCCGGCCTATCTCGGCGGCCATTCCCAAGGCGCCGTCGGCTATCACTACCCGTATCCCTATCCGGTCATGTGGGTGAAAGTGCCGATCCACACCGAACGCCGCGGCGACTGCGGCTGCGAAACGGTGATCGAGGAGCGGATCGTCGAGGAGGCGCCGCCTCCGCCGCCGCGCCGCATCCAGCGTACCAAGATCCGGCGCGTCGCCGCGCCCCCGCCCGTGCCCGGCAAGCGCCTGCGCGTCACCAAGTAGGCGCCGCGCTCAGGGCGAGGAACCCTGCGGCGGAGCGCGCGCCTGGGCGATCGTGGTCGCCTCGCGCAGGCGGATCGTGCCGAGCCGCTCGAGCGTCTTGTCCCGGCCGAGCTCGACCAGCGGCGCCAGCTCGGGCGCCGCGCCGAGCGCCGCCTGCGTTTCCGCCGCCAGCTGCAGCCGGTAACGGCCGTAGGTGACCCGGTCGAACAGGAAGAAGCCGTCGTATTCGCTCATCGCGCGGGCCATCACCTGCCCGGCAGCATCGACCAGTTCAAGCTCGGCACCGGCGAGCGGAGCGCCGCCCGGGCTGTGGAGCACGCCTTCGACTTCGCCGGTCGGCGCCACCGCCAGCTCGATCACCGCCGCCACGCCGGGTCGCGGCGTGACCACGATGCCCCGGCCGCGGGGCATCAGGAACGGATCGGGCAGCGTCGATTCGTCGACCGAGACGAGCACCTTCTGATAGGGCGTCAGTCCTTCGACATAAGTGTGGCCGCGCTCGTTGGTGGGCCGGGCGGCACCGTAGCTGCCGGCGGTCACGCCGACGTCGGGCAGCGCCTGCTCGCCGGGCGAGCGGCGGCCGTCGCCGTTCTCGTCGAGGTACACCGAGACCGCCGCCTGGCCGCGCTGGGCGAGCTTGTCGCTCGACAGGCGCCAGCCGCCGTCGAGCTCGTCGGGACCGATGCTGAAGTTGACCGCCAGGCCCACGCCGATGCCGCCGCGGGTGTCGGCGCGGGCGCTGCCGCGCACCGCGAACTGGCGGAACTGGCGCACGTAGCCGAGCTCGAACTCGGTCCTGCCGAGGCGGCCGCTGTGAGTGACATCGAGCCTGAGGTCGGACCGGTCGCTGAGCGCCTTTTCGATCGACAGCGTCGCCGAATCGAACCCTTGCCTCGGCCCGCTGAGCCGATAGGTGGCTTCGCCGCGCGCCCTGAGGCCGAGGAACCGCGTGTTGGCGAGCACGCCGACCTGGGTTCCTTCCTCCTCGTCGTAGCCGCCCTTGGCATCGCGATGGACCACGAACCCGGTCAGCGCCATGCGCGGCAGCATCAGCGATGCGCGCGCTAACACTTCGTTAACTTCCTTGCCGTTGCGCTGCGTCGAGCGGCGGAAGCTGGCCGCGAGCGGCATCGGCACCCGCCCGGCGCGCACCACGGTGTCGAGCGTAACGCGATGCGCGCTGCGTTCGTTGCGGTTGACGAGCCCGCTGACGAATTCGCCGTCGACGAAGAAGCTATCGGCCTGGACCGTGACTTTTCCCAATCTTCCAAGGATTTCAGTACGATATGCTCGCCCTGCGCCGAATTCCTGCGCCGCGCTGAGGTTGAACAGCATGGGCCCGACCGCCCGCTGGAGGTTGAGCTCGGCATAGTCGCGGCGGCGCGAGTCGAGGAACAGCGAATGGCTGCTTGCCCCGACTACCGTGCGCTGGTCGAGGCCGTATTGCATTCCTGCCGCGTATTGCCAGCCCCCGCCGGGGCGTGCCCACGGCGGTGGCCGGCTGAACGCGATCAGGTCGCGGTCCTGGTCGACGACGCCGGCCCAGTATTCGAGCTTGCCCGGCTCGATCGCATCGAGCCCGATCGGCACCGACCGGGTTTCGCGGCGGATCTGGCCTTGCGGACCGTAGAGGACCACCTCCAGGTCGTTGTGGCCGAACACCAGCCCGACCTCGAATTCGTAGCGCCCGTCGTCGGTGTTGCCCTGGTAGGCCAGCAGCTGACCGTTGCGGTAGAGCTCGGCATCCCAGCCCAGCGGCAGCACGCCGCGTAGCACGGTGGTGCCGAACCGCGTCGGCCGGGTCAGCGAGCGGTTCGACAGGAACACGCCGCGGCCGACGCTCGCCTGGCCGGCCAGGTTGCCGGAAAAGACCTCGACATCACCGGCGGCGACCTGGGTCGCCTTGAGCGGGCCGAGCAGTTGCCCGTCCGGATCCATGCGGAAGGCGCGCAGGCGAAGGCTCTCGGGCACGCCGGAGCGGTCCGAGGCGAGCCGCGCCGAGTAGCTGACATGCGCGACTTCTCCGCTGGCGATCATTTCGTAACGCCGGTCGAGCCGGCTGCCGCCAGTCGTATCCGCACGGAAATCGACTCGCGCCATTATGTCGACCGACGGCAGGCGCCACATCGAGTAGGGCTGCGGCGCCTGCGGATAGCTCGCCAGCTCGCGTATCGGGTCGCGGTCGCCGCGAAGTCGCGCCGCGCGACTTCTGCGTTCGATCGCTTCCATGAACGGCAACGGCCCGTCGCTGTCGAGGAGCAGGGTCAGATCACGCAGCTTGGGTTCGAGCGTGATGTTGAACCATCCACCGAGCGTGCGTGTGTCGACGCACCAGCCCTCGGGCGTGTCGTGGAGCTCGCCCGGCTGCAACAGCCGGTCGATGTTCATGGTTTGTACCCTGTTCGAATCGCGATCGACGGTGAATTTCTGGTTCTCCGCGAAAATCCACCCGGTTGCGCGGCGCGACTTCCGGTCGAGGCGGATCGGCAGGTCGAGCGACTGAATGACGTCGGCCAGGTCGACGCACACGCCGCCGGGCGTCTGGTAGCCGCGGATTTCCTCGGTGAGACGGTACTTCTTCACCTGCAGTTCGAGCAGGACGAAGTCCTCTTCGCTCGGCGTATAACCGGCCGGCCCTTGCGCCGCTGCGGACCCCGCTCCCAGCATCGCAGCGGCCGCCGCGATGCTCGCGACGGCCTTCTGGCGCAGGGTTCGGGGACCGTTCATGGCAGTTGGCGCCTGGCGGGCGTCCGGGCCCCCTTAGCGGAGGACGGTTTCCACCGAAGTGATCAGCGCTCCGCCCAGGTGCAAGGGCTCCCGGTACTCGACGCGGACCGGACCGCGCATCGCCGCGGCCTGCTCGGGGCCGACTTCGAACGCGGAATGGCGGCCATCGATCTCGGGATAGACGCCGATGCCGCGGGCCACGAACACCGGGTCGCCGCCGCTCCTGGGATAGACCAGCAGATCGCCGAACAGCGACGCCGTGCCCGAGCGCGCGATATCGACCGCGAACACGGTGCCCGCGTCGGTCTGTTCGAGGCGCGGATTGGCGAGCCCGGCGGTGACCTGGAGCTCGCCCTTGCGGATGATGATCGGCATGGTGATGCCGTAGACCGGGATCAGGTTGACCGAAAATCCGCCACCGGACGGCGCCGCGGTCTCGGTCTCGATCGGCCTGACCTTGGGCAGCGCCGCGAACGACAGGTGGACGCGGTACTCGCCGTCGGGCAGCTCTGCCCCGGGACGGGCGCTGATCCGGATCGCCTGCGGCTGGTCGGGCGGCAGCGTGACCCGGCGCGGCGCATAGCGGATCATCTCGAGCGCGGCCCTCTCGGTCAGGTTGGCCTCGGCCTCTTCGACCGGCTCGAGCTCCCCTTCGGGAGTCATGCGCCGCAGCTCCAGCGAGATCCGGTAGGTGGCCTCCTCGTTACCGATGTTGGAGAGCAGCACTTCGCCGCCGCGGCGCCCGTCGAGTATCAGCCGGGTCGGAGCGATCAGCAGGTCGCCCTGGGCGGCGAGCGGCGCCGGCAGCACCGTCAGGCAGAGCCCTGCGGCGGCGAGCAGCGCGCCCGCGGTGCGGCGGGTTTCGGCGAACGAGATCAGCATCTTGGTCCTGTCCCTAGGCATTTATGCGTGGTCGGGAACGTCTAGGCCCTTACGGTTAATTCGCCGTAAACCGTGGCCTGCGCGGGCAACGAAAAAGGCCGCCCCGCGCGAGGCGGAGCGGCCTTCGCCGTCCTCGGCGCAGCGCGCCGGAAGCAGGCCTCAGTTGTAGACCACCTCGACCGACACCAGGCCGGTATAGGTGCCGGCAGCCTGGCCCGCGCCGACGGTGAGCGTGCCGCCGACGGTGAAGCTGCCCAGGCCCGACCCGTTGAGGGTGAGCTGCCCGGTGCTGCTGGTGAACGCGCCCATGCTCATCGTCTGCGTATTGTCGACGGTGTGGGTCAGCGTCTCGGTCGCGTTGACGAACGAGATGTTGACGACTTCGCCGGCCACGCCGGTGACGTCGAATTCCGGCACCGCGGTGGTGCCGTCGCACGACAGGCCGACCGAGCAGGTCTGGGCGTTTGCCGGGCTGACCGTGACGGTGCCGCCGGTGCCGCTCTCGGCGATCGAGCCGAAGTCGAGCAGATCGGCGTTGGTGTCGGCGACGACCGACAGCGCGGTGAGGATGGTGGCTTCGGCGTCGGCCGAAGCAGTGGCGGCCGAAGCGGCCGAAGCGAACCCGAGCGAAGCGACCGCGACGCCCGCAGCAGCGGTACGGAGAATGGTTTTCATGTTTTACCCCTTCCAAGCGTGAACTTTTATGCCCGCGGACGAATCCCTTTCCCGTCCGCTCAAACGGGAATCCCCCCGTCCGGTGTGGGGCCTTTAGCGTGCAGCGTGTTCAGACTTGGTCGGTGAACATGGTTAATTTCGCGTGGTTCTGCGTAGGTTTCTTAACCTAGACTCCGCCGCCGGTGAGGCGCTGGCAGATCAGATCGAGCTGATCGAGCGTGCGATAACGGATCGTCACGGCACCCGAGCGCGGGTCGGTGTCCGCCGCGATCCTCACCGGCAGACCGAGGAATTCCTCGAGGTGGTTCTGCACCGCCGCGATGTCGGCGTCGTTGGACGGATCCCGTCCCTCGCGCGCCTGGCGCCGCGCCCGATGCCCTTCGGAGCCCGCGCCGCGCCGCGCCAGCTTCTCGACCTCGCGCACCGAAAGCCGTTCGTCGATCGCGCGCTGCGCCAGCGCCTCTGCATCGTCGCGGCCGATGAGCGCTCGGGCGTGGCCCATGTCGAGCCGCCCCGCCTCGAGGTGATCGAGCACCGCCCGCGGCAGCTGCAGCAGGCGCTGCAGGTTGACCACGTGGCTGCGCGACTTGCCCACCATGCGGCCGATCTCGGACGGCGGCAGGTCGTCGCGCGCGCCGAGCGCCTGATAGGCGCGCGCTTCCTCGACCGGGTTGAGATCCTCGCGCTGGATGTTCTCGATCAGCGCCAGCGCCATCACGTCTCGCTCGTCGAGATCGCGAACTAATGCAGGTATCTCATGCAGTTGGGCCTTCTGCGCGGCACGCCAGCGGCGCTCGCCGGCGACCAGCTGGTAGCGCCCCCCAGGAAGCGGGCGGACGATCACCGGCTGGATCACCCCGCGCTTGGCGATCGACCGGGCGAGCTCGTCGAGCGCCTCTTCGTCGAACTGGCGGCGCGGCTGCTCGGGATGCGGTTCGATCGCCGCGACCGCCAGGCTGGCGAGCCCATCGGCGCGCAGGCCCGCTCCCGCGGGACCGGCGGCCCCGCCGTCCGCCGCTTCGTCAGCGGTGGAGACAAGCGGCTCCTCGCGCCTGACCTCGCCGAGCAGCGCCCCGAGGCCCCGGCCCAGCCCGCGCTTCGGCGGGATTCGCGATTCGGTGCGGTCGTCGGTGCTCATGCGGCAACGGTCTCCTTGGGCAGACGGCCGATCAGCTCGCGCGCCAGCGCCATGTAGGCCCGGCTTCCGGCGCAGGAATGATCGTAGATCAGCGCCGGCAAGCCGTGGCTCGGCGCTTCGGACAGGCGCACGTTGCGCGGGATGACCGCATCGAACACCAGCTTGCCGAGACATTCGCGGACATCGTCGGACACCTGGTCGGTCAACCGGTTGCGGCGGTCGAACATGGTCAGCACGATGCCGACGATGCCGAGCTCCGGATTGAACCGTTGCTGGACTTGCTCGACGGTCTGCAGGAGCTGGCTAAGTCCTTCTAATGCAAAGAATTCGCACTGCAGCGGGACCAGCAAAGTATCGGCCGCCGACAGCGCGTTCAGAGTCAGCAGGCCGAGCGAGGGCGGGCAGTCGACGAAGCATACGTCGTGCCCCTTGTGGCCCTCGAGCGCGCTGCGCAGGCGCGCGGTCCGCTCCTCCACGCCGACCAGCTCGATCTCGGCGCCGCTCAGATCGACCGTGGCGGGCACGATGTCGAGCCCGGGGATCGAGGTCGGCACCACGCATTGATCGACCGGCATCCGGTCCACCAGCAGGTCGTAGCTAGAAAATTCGCGCCGCGACGCCTCGATGCCGAGCCCGGTCGAAGCGTTTCCTTGCGGATCCAGGTCGATCAGCAAGGTCTTCCACCCCGTAGCAGCCATCGCCGTGGCGATGTTGATCGCGGTGGTGGTCTTGCCCACCCCGCCCTTCTGGTTGGCTATCGCGATGCGAATCATCGGAATTCGGGCACCCCTCTGCCTACGAGAATGCCGCCTCCCGGGTCGGTCTGCGATTGTTCCACGTGAAACATCGCTCGAATTGCCGGCGGCTGCTCCGACAGTTCTTGCGCCGCGGAACGCCCCTTCGGCAACAGCCAGGCCGTGGTCCGTGTGGAAAACCGGGCGGACAAATCCAGCAATTTAGCCAGCGGAGCGAAGGCGCGTGCGGCGATTGCCGCCGCGGGGAAAGTTTCCACGCTTTCGAGCCTGGCGCCGATGACCCGGCAGTTTTCGAGTCCGAGAGCCGCGATCGCCGACTCGAGCCATTCGACTCGCCGCCTGCGCGATTCGACCAGGATCATCGCCTGGTCCGGCCGGGCGATCGCCACCGCCAGCCCGGGAAACCCGGCGCCGCTGCCCAGATCGAGCCACGCCGCCGTTTCCGCCGGCGGCAGACCTTCGGTTCCACGTGGAACATGGTCGAGCAACTGCAGGCTGTCGGCGAAATGGCGGTGCCAGACCGATTCGAGGCTCGCGGCGGAAACCAGGTTCTGGCGTCCGTTCTCGGCAGCCAACATGGCGGCGAACGCTTCGAGCCGGGCCATTCCGGCGTCGTCCGTCCGTTCGGCGCAGAACCGCCGGGCTTCGGCTTCGCCGGCGATCATGCCGCGCGGCGCCGGGCATGAACGAGCAGCGCGGCGAGCGCCGCCGGCGTGACGCCGCGCACCCGCCCCGCCGCCGCGAGAGTGGCCGGACGGGCGGTCGTCAGCCGCTCGACCATTTCGTTCGAGAGGCCCGGCACGCGCGCGTAAGGGAAGTCGGGCCCCAGCGTCACCGCCTCGCTGGCGCGCAGATCGCGCAACTCGCCCTCCTGGCGCACGAGGTAGGGCGCGTAGGCGATGTCCTCGGCGATTTCCGATACAAGCTCGTCGTCATGGTCCAGCGCAGGATCGAACCACGGGGCGAGATTGGCAAGCGCAACGTCGGGAAATCGCAGCCATTCGGCAAGCGGCCTGCGCCCGGCGTCGCGCCGCACCGGCAGCCCCGCTTCGATCAGCTCGCCGGCGGGCACATGCCGGTTCAGCACTTCGGTCCAGCGATCACGTTCGGCCTCGCGCCGCTCAAACCAGTCGCGCCGCTCGGGGCCGACGCAGCCGGAGGCAATGGCCAGCGGAGTCAGGCGGCTCGAGGCGTTATTGGCGCGCAGGCGCAGGCGATATTCGGCCCGCGCGGTGAGCATGCGGTAGGGTTCGCTCACGCCGTGCAGGGTGAGGTCGTCGATCATCACCGCGATGTAGCTGTTGGCGCGGTCGAGCGGCGCCGGCGCGCGGCCCAGCACCGCGCCCGCGGCCTGCATCCCGGCGAAGAGCCCCTGCGCCGCCGCCTCTTCGTAGCCGGTCGTACCGTTGATCTGGCCGGCGCAGTAAAGCCCCGGAATGGCGCGCAACTGCAGGTCCGGACCGAATGCGCGCGGGTCGACGTGGTCGTATTCGACCGCGTAGCCCGGCACTTCCATCGTTACCCGTTCGAGCCCTTCCATCGTCCGCAGCATTTCCAGCTGGACCTCGGCGGGCAGCGAAGTGCTGATCCCGTTGGGATAGACGAGGTGCGTGGCGAGGCCTTCCGGCTCGAGAAACACCTGGTGGCCGTCGCGATCGGCGAAGCGGTGGATCTTGTCCTCGATAGACGGGCAGTAGCGCGGACCGGCCGCACCGATCGCGCCGCTGAACAGGGGCGAGCGGTGCAGGTTCTCGCGGATCAGCGCGTGCGTTCGCTCGTTGGTCCGCGTGATCGCGCAGAACAGCTGAGGGTTGGCCCGCCGCGGCGTCAGGGGGGACATCGTCCACGGATCGGCATCGCTGGGCTGCTCCTCGAGCCGGGCCCAGTCGATCGTGCGCCCATCGAGCCGCGGCGGCGTCCCGGTCTTGAGCCGCGCCATCGGCAGCGAGGCCTCGCGCAGCTGCGCGACCAGCCGCTGCGCCGAGGCCTCGCCGATCCGCCCGCCGGCCATCCGCTCCTCGCCGCGGAACAACGTTCCGCCTAGGAAGGTCCCGGTGCAAAGCACGACCGCCGGCGCTTCGAGCCGCGTTCCGTCGGCCAGCTCGATCCCGCGCACTCGCCCGCCTTCGATCAGCAGCGCGGCGGCTTCGCCTTCGACAAGCTCGAGACCGGCCTGTGCCGCGACCATCCGCTGCACCGCCGACTTGAACAGCATCCGGTCGGCCTGGACGCGCGGACCCCACACGGCGCTCCCCTTTGAACGGTTGAGCATGCGGTAATGGATTGCCGCCACGTCGGCCGCGCGGGCGATCAACCCGTCGAACGCGTCGACTTCGCGCACCAGGTGGCCCTTGCCGAGCCCGCCGATCGCCGGATTGCAGCTCATCGCGCCGATTACGCCGAGATCGAACGACACAAGGCCGGTGCGCGCGCCCATGCGCGCCGCCACCGATGCTGCCTCGCAGCCGGCATGACCGCCACCGATGACCAGAACATCGAACGCCTTCATTCCGCGCCCCTAATCCGCGCCGCCGCAGCGGTCAAAGCCGCGCGCTGTTTCACGTGGAACCGCAGGTCCTGCGAAGCGGAAAACACGCGCTACTTGCCGATGCAGAAGCGGCCGAACAAGGCGTCGAGCACATCCTCGGTGCCGCTGCGGCCGACGAGCCGGTCGAAGGCAAGCCGGGCCTGGCGTAGCGATTCGGCCAGCAGCAGCGGGTTGCGTTCGTCCGAGGCCACCCGCACCGCCGTCCGCGCCTGCTCGATCAATCCGCGCTGGCGGCGATTGAGCGCGCCTTCTCCGGGCTTTGGCATCGATGCGAGTGCCGCGCCGACCAGTCCCTGCTTTAACTCGGCGACGTTCTCGCCGGTGCGCGCAGAAAGCCGATAGCGCGGCGCACGCTTGCCCGGATGGTCCGCCCGGTCGCACTGCGCCTCGATCTCCCAGCCGTCCGCCGGCCCTTCCCCCTCGGGGCCGAGCCACAGCACGAGGTCGGCGCGGGCAATTTCGGTCTCGGCCCGGGCGATGCCGATCGCTTCGACCGGATCGCCGCCCGCTTCGCGCAGGCCCGCCATGTCGACGAACGTGAACGGAACGCCGCCAAGCGCCACCGGCCGTTCCAGCACATCGCGGGTAGTGCCGGCGAGTGGAGCGGTAATCGCCGCCTCGCTCTCAATCAAGGCATTGAAAAGGGTTGATTTTCCGGCATTTGGCGGCCCGGCGAGCGCGACCCGGAAGCCCTCGCGCAGGGTTTCCGCCGCCGGGGCCTCTAGCGCTGTGCCGAGCTCGTCCGCGAGGGCCTCGATCTCGGCCGGGAACGCCGCGGGCAGGCGCCCGACATCGGCCTCGTCGTCGAAATCGAGCACGGCTTCGACCCGGGCGGACAGCGCCAGCAGCCGCTCGCGCCAGCCTTCGACCTGCCGCGAAAGCACCCCGCCGGCCAGCTCGAGCGCCGCGCGGCGCTGGATCTCCGTCTCCGCAGCGAGCAGGTCGGCGAGCCCCTCGGCTTCGGCGAGGTCGATTCGCCCGTTGGCGAAGGCGCGGCGGGTGAACTCGCCCGGCTCGGCACGGCGCAGGCCCGGCAGCGCCGCCAGCGCCGCCTCGACAGCCGCCACGACGGCGCGTCCTCCGTGGAGGTGGAATTCGGCGAGATCCTCGCCTGTCGCCGTGCCGGGCCCGGGAAACCACAACACCAGCCCCTCGTCGAGCGGCTCGCCTGCCGAATCGCGCAGCGCGGCGCGGTGCGCGCGGCGCGCGGGAGGGAGCAAGCCCGCCAGCGCCATCAACGCCTCGTCCGCGCGCGGGCCGCTGACCCGGACGATCGCGATCCCCGCCGGCGGCGCCCCGCTCGAAAGCGCGAAGATCGTGTCCATCCGGAAAGCTATTCGGGCTCGCTCGCCCCGCCCGGACGTTCGCCGGCCCGCTCGTTCGCCTGGCGCGTGCCCTCGACGAAGCTCTGGAACATCTTGAGCCCCATCTGGCCCATCGGCGCCAGTTGCTGGGCATATTCCTGGATCTTCTCGACGCTGCCCGCGCTCTGCATCGCCTTGGCGAAGGCATCGACATAGACCGCGTTGGCCTTCTCGACGTCGGGCAGGCCCATGAAGCGCCGCGCCTCCTCCGCAGAGCAGTCGATCTCGATATTGACCTTCATCGCAAGGAAGCCCCTTTCGCTCGGCCGCACCGGAAGGGCATAGGCCAGACGCCGCTTATATGAGCGCGACGGCGCGCATTTCCACCCTCGAAGGCGGAAGCGCTACGAGCGCGCGAGGTACTCGATCAGCGCACGGCGTTCCTCGGCACCGGCGATACCGAAGAAGCCCATCTCGTTGCCGGGAACCACGGCTTGCGGATCGGCGATGAAAGCGTCGAGCGCCTCGCGGCTCCAGCGTGGTTGCTTCGCCCCATAAGCACGCATCGCCGGCGAATAGGCGAACCCCGGCTCGGCGGCGACCGCGCTGCCGACAATACCCTTGAGCGAGGGCCCCTGCGTGCTCGGATCGGACCCTTCGAGCGAATGGCACGAGTAGCACTTCTGGTAGGCCCGCTCACCGGCCGCCAGCGTCGCCGTGCGTTCCGGAGGCGCGGCCCGGACGCAGGCCGCGGCGGCGAGGAGCGCGGCCGCCCCGGCCGCTCTCACCCCGAAACCGTCACCAGCATCAGCCGGTCGGTGCCCGATTCGGGCAGGTAGACCTCGTTGCCGCGGCCGAGGATCTGGCGCACCGCCGCGTTGGGCCCGCTGCCCGGAATCGTCGCGACCCACGTTTCGGTGGCAATGTCGAACACCAGCGTGCTGTTGCTGGCGAAGTCGGTCACCCACACGTCGTCGCGCTCGTCGACGTAGACCGCGTAGGCCTGCGGCTTCTCGCCGGGCAGGTCGAAGGTCGTCCATTCGCCGGCGCCCGGGCGGTAGCGGTAGAGCTTGCCGCTGTTCCAGCCGGTGATCCACAGGTCGCCCTGCGAATCCGACCAGACCCGGCGCAGCTGAGCGTTCTCGTGCGGCGGCTCGATCACTTCGATAGAGCCGTCGGCGCGGTTCACCCTGGCGAGATGGCTGCCGGCGAGCGAGACGTACCAGATCTCGCCGTCGGGCGTGTCGTCGATGCCGTAGGGGCCGCGCCCCTTCGGGTCCTGCCAGATCTGCACGGCGCCGCTCGAATCGACCTTGCCGTAGATCCCGGTCTGCCCGGTGAACCAGTGCACGCCGTCCTTGTCGAAGGCCCCGGTGTTGAGGTTGGTGTAGCCGCTGCCCTCGGGCAGCTTCCACACGTCGATCGCCTCGCTCTCGGGATCGTAGCGGACGATAGCGTTCTGGCCGCCGTCGGTGATCCAGGCCTTGCCGTCTGGGCCCAGGACCACGCCGTGCGGCGAAGATCCCTCGCCCAGCGGCACCTGACGGTAGCTCCACGCGTCGATGTCGACGATGCCGAGCGCGCCCTGGCGCTGCGCGGTGTACCAGATCTCCCCCGGCCGCCCCGGCGCCGCGTCGTGCGGCCGCGCGCCCGAGGGGAGCTGGATCACCCTGGTCTCGAATTCGTAGCGCGAGTTCTGTGCCTGGCCGCACGCCGGCGCCATCGCCAGCACTGCCGCCGCCGCGAGAATCGAAAGCCTCATCATGCCGCTTCTCCTGTTTGCGGCGCAGTCTAGGGCTTCGGGCCCCGTCGGCAAGGATTCGAAACTCGCTCTCGCAACGGTTCACCGTCCATTGTAGCCTATCGGCGAACCGATGGGGGATCACTTCATGCGCCGGACCGCACTACTCTGGCTCGCGCTCGCCTGGACGCCGGCCGCGGCGCAGGACATCGATCTGGCGCCGGGCACCGAGCTCGAGGCGCGCGTCGATGGCGATCTCAACGGCGACGGCGTCGACGACATCGCCTATGTCGCCGGCGATGAAGACAGCCGCGCGCTGACCGTCCTGCTTTCGGTCAGGCACGAGGTCGACTTCGAGTTCGCGCCCGAAGTCCTGCTGCTCGAGCCGACCATGCTCGGTCCCGGATCGCTGTCGATCGACGGCAACGTGCTCAGGTTCGAAGACCTGACCGGCGGCACCACAGCGGTCTCCTCGACCCGGCGCTTGCGCTACGACGGCGCGCGCAAGCGGATGCGGCTGATCGGGCTCGACGCCGCGCTCTACAGCCGCACCCACGCGCACGACGGGTTCGAAGTGAGCTGGAACCTGCTCAACGGCGACACCGTCACCCGCGTGCTGCGGCTCGATGACGGCGGCGGCGAGGAAGCCTACAGGCCTGCCCGCGAACGCCGCTTCAAGCGCCGCATCCGCGCGCAGTTCCTGTCGGACGCGCCCGACCCCGAGACGCTGCTCGAGGAATCGCGCGGGGGTTAAGCCCCCCGCGCCTCCTACTGGTTCATCGTCGCGAAGAAATCCGCGTTGCTCTTGGAATCCTTCATCTTGTCGAGGAGGAACTCCATCGCGTCGACGGTGCCCATCTGCATCAGGATGCGGCGCAGCACCCACATCTTGCTGAGCTCGTCCTTGCTGACCAGCAGCTCTTCCTTGCGGGTGCCGGACTTGCCGACGTCGAGCGCCGGGAAGATGCGCTTGTCGGAGACCTTGCGGTCGAGCACGATCTCGGAGTTGCCGGTGCCCTTGAACTCCTCGAAGATGACCTCGTCCATGCGGCTGCCGGTGTCGATCAGGGCGGTGGCGATGATCGACAGGCTGCCGCCTTCCTCGATGTTGCGCGCCGCGCCGAAGAAGCGCTTCGGGCGCTGCAGCGCGTTGGCGTCGACGCCGCCGGTCAGGACCTTGCCCGAACTCGGCACCACGGTGTTGTAGGCGCGGCCGAGGCGGGTGATCGAATCGAGCAGGATCACCACGTCCTTCTTGTGCTCGACCAGCCGCTTGGCCTTCTCGATCACCATCTCGGCGACCTGGACGTGGCGGCTGGCGGGCTCGTCGAAGGTCGAGGAGATGACCTCGCCCTTCACGCTGCGCTGCATGTCGGTGACTTCCTCGGGCCGCTCGTCGACCAGCAGCACGATCAGGAACACCTCGGGGTGGTTGTCGGTGATCGCCTTGGCGATGTTCTGCAGGATCACGGTCTTGCCGGTGCGCGGCGGCGCCACGATCAGCGCGCGCTGGCCCTTGCCCTGCGGCGCGATCAGATCGATCACGCGGGCAGTCTTGTCCTTCACCGTGGGATCGTCGGTATCGAGATTGAGCCGCTCGTCGGGATAGAGCGGGGTCAGGTTGTCGAAGTTGGTCCGGTGGCGGACTGCGTCGGGATCGTCGAAGTTGACGGTGCTGATCTTGGTCAGCGCGAAATAGCGCTCGCCGTCCTTGGGGGCGCGGATCTCGCCTTCGACCGTGTCGCCGGTGCGCAGTCCCGACTTGCGGACCTGGTTGGGCGAGACGTAGATGTCGTCCGGCCCGGCGAGGTAGTTCGCCTCCGGGCTGCGCAGGAAGCCGAAGCCGTCCTGGAGCACCTCGATCGTGCCCTGGCCGATGATTTCCTCGCCGTCCTCGGCCACTTCCTTGAGGATGGCGAACATCAGGTCCTGCCGGCGCAGAGTCGAGGCGCCTTCGACCTCGTACTCCTCGGCCATCTCGACCAGTTCGGCCGGCGCCCGTTTCTTCAGTTCTTTCAAATGCATGATAGTAGTCCAGTCGTATGTGGGAGCCGGCAGGTCGAAAGGGCTTGGGGAAAGCGGACCCGGCCGCTCGGTGCGGCGGCTTCAACCGGTCGGCGACAGATATGGGTTCGTCGCCGGGGCGTCAATTCGCGAATGGCGCCGCGCGCTCCGCTCGTCGCGATTCAGAAAGGCTTGATCACCGCCAGGATTACGATCAGCGCCACGGCGACGCCGGGCACCTCGTTGAGCAGGCGCAGATGCTTGCCGCTCAGCCGCCGCTCGCCCTTGGCCAGCTTCTCGGCGTAGGCGGTGAGATAGGAATGGTAGATCGACAGCGCGATCACCAGCGCCAGCTTGGCGTGGAACCAGCCCTGGCTCCAGGCATCGACCGCGATGCTGAGCGCGAGGCCGAGCGCCCAGACCACGCCGATCGAGGGCAGCAGGATGATCCGGATCAGCTTGCGCTCGCGCTCGATCCACAGCGCATTGTCGGGCGAATCCGGGTCGGCTTCCTGGTGGTAGACGAACAGCCGCGGCAGCATGAACAGCCCGGCCATCCAGAACACCACGAAGATGATGTGGCCGGCCTTGAGCCAGTAATAAGTCACCGAAAGCGCGTCCTGCATGGGCCCGGATTAGCGGTCCCGGCCCGGTTCGTCATCCCCGCCATCCGCGCACGACGGCGAGCAGGCGCTCGACATGCGCGATGGGCGTTTCCTTGTCGATGCCGTGGCCGAGGTTGAACACGTGCGGGCGGCCGGCGAACGCCTCGAGAATGCGCCCGGCGGCCGCGTCCAGCTCGGATCCCCCGGCCAGCAGCAACAGCGGATCGAGATTGCCCTGGACCGGAAGGCCAGCAGGCAGCTCGCGCGCGGCCCAGACCGGATCGACGGTCTCGTCGATCCCGACCGCGTCGACCCCCGTCTCGCGCGCATAGGCCGGCAGCTTTTCGCCCGCGCCCTTGGGAAAGCCGATCACCGGCACGTCCGGATGGCAGGCCCCCAGCGCCGCGACGATCGCCGCGTTGGGCGCCACGACCCAGCGTTCGAATTCGGCCGGCGCGAGGCTCCCGGCCCATGAATCGAACAGCTGCACCGCCTCGGCGCCCGCCTCGATCTGGCCGGACAGGTATTCGACCGAAAGCGCGACGATCGCGTCGACGATTGCCTGCAAGGCGCCGGGATCGCGGTAGGCCATGACCCGCGCCGCCTGCTGGTCGCGGCTGCCCTGCCCGGCGATCATGTAGGTCGCGACGGTCCACGGGCTGCCGGCAAAGCCGAGCAGCGTCGTCGCGGCGCCGAGCTGCTCGCGCACCAAGCGGACCGTGCGGTAGATCGGCTCCAGCCGTTCGGGCGCGGCTTCGAGCGAGGCCAGTGCCGCGTCGACCAGCGGAGGCGAGAGGTGCGGGCCTTCGCCTTCGAGGAACGCCAGGTCCTGGCCCAGCGCGTGGGGAATCACCAGGATGTCGGAAAACAGGATCGCGCCGTCGAAGCCGAACCGGCGGATCGGCTGCAGCGTGACCTCGGCCGCGGCCTCGCTGTCGTGCACCAGCTCGAGGAATCCGCCCTTGTCGGCCCGCAGCGCGCGGTATTCGGGCAGGTAACGCCCCGCCTGGCGCATCAGCCAGACCGGCCTGCGAGGGCGGGATTGTCCGCGCAAGGTATCGAGAAGAAGGCCGGGCATCGCGCGCTCTATTCTACTAAATTGTTATATTTAAATAGGATTATGGAGTCAGTTGGCCCTGTGGATACTGGGGAGAGTTGGCCCTTGCCCGATTTCTCCCGGACTGAACAGGCCCGGCGACGCCTGCGAATCCGCACCGGCGCGCGTCAAGAACATGTTGTCCCCGCAATCCCCAGCCTGTCGACAGCTCCGCCGGCCTGTTGACGCAGCGGCCGCCGAATCACCGGGCAGTGGGGGTGGAATCGGGCGGCGAACTTGTCCGGCACTCCCTCCCGTGGTTTATGCCGGTCGTTGTCCACATGACCCTTCTGCACCTCCACCTGCTCTCGGACTCGACCGGCGAGACGCTCGAGATGGTCGCCAAGGCGGCGCTGGCGCAATTCGACGACGCACAGGTGATCCGCCACTTCTGGCCGATGGTTCGCTCGCTGCAGCATCTCGACCGGATCGTCGAGGATCTCGCCACCAACCCGGGCCTGGTGCTCTACACGCTGGTCAACGACGAAACCCGCCGTCGGCTCGAGGAACGCTGCCGTGCGCTCGGGCTGCCTCATGTCGCGCCGCTCGATCCGGTCACCTTCGCGCTCGAGGACCGGCTCGGCGAGCAGGCCAAGGCCCGGCCCGGACGCCAGCACCTGATGGACGAGGCCTATTTCGCGCGGGTCGACGCGATCCATTTCACCATCGCCCACGACGACGGGCTCGCCGCCGAGGATTGGGAGGAGGCCGACATCGTGCTCGCCGGCGTCTCGCGCAGCTCCAAGACCCCGACCAGCATCTACCTCGCCAACCGCGGCTACAAGGTCGCCAATATCCCGCTGGTGATGGAGAGCCCTCCTCCCGCATCGCTGTTCTCGCTGCGCCGGCCGATGGTCGTGGGCCTGACCACCGCGCCGCGCCGGCTGATCGAGATCCGCCGCAACCGCCTGCTGTCGCTCAACGAGAGGACCGAGACCGCCTACGTCGACGAGAACCGGGTCGAGCAGGAGGTGGCGTTCGCGCGGCGGATCTTTTCGGACAACGGCTGGCCGGTGATCGACGTCACCCGGCGCTCGATCGAGGAAACCGCGGCGGCGGTGATGAAGTTGCTGGGCGAGCGGGCGGAGCAGCCGGCCGAGGCGGAGGTAAAGCCGATATGATAGTACTGGCCTCGAAAAGCGCCTCGCGCCGGACCATGCTCGGCGCGGCGGGAGTGGACTTCGAGGTCCGCCCCGCCGCGATCGACGAGCGTGCGCTCGAAGCGCAGCTGGGCGATGCCGGGCCCGGCGAGGTGGCGCTGGCGCTGGCCGAGGCCAAGGCGCTGTCGGTAGACGGCGCCGGGCGTCCGGTCCTCGGCAGCGACTCGGTGGTGGCCGTCGGCTCCCGCCGCTTCGGCAAGCCCGCCAGCCGCACCCAGGCGGCCGAGCACCTGCGGTTCTTCTCCGGAAAGACGATGGAGCTGCATTCCGCCGCGGCGCTGGCGCTCGGCGGCCGCGTCGAATGGAGCCACGTCTCGCGCGCCATGCTCAAGGTGCGGGTGCTGTCGGACGACTTTATCGACGCCTACCTCGCCGCCGAATGGCCCGAAGTCAGCCAGTGCGTCGGCGTGTTCCGCATCGAGGCGCTCGGGCCGCAGCTGTTCGAGAGCATAGAGGGCGACATGTTCACCGTGCTCGGCATGCCGCTGCTGCCGGTGCTCGGCGCGCTGCGCGAGTTCGGGAAGCTGCCGGCGTGAGCCAGGCCCGTCGACCGGGCTCGCCACAGGCCTACGCCGAAGTGATCGGAGATCCGATCGCGCCGTCGAAGTCGCCGGCGATCCATGCGTACTGGCTCGGCAAGCTCGGCATCGAGGCGGAGTACCGCGCCGAGCACGTCCGCGGCGAGGACCTGGCCGGCTATCTCCGGGATCGCCGCGCCGACCCGCACTGGCGCGGCTGCAACGTGACCATGCCGCACAAGCAGGCGGTCCTGCCCTATCTCGAACGGCTCGACCCGCTCGCCGGCCGGATCGGCGCGGTCAACACGATCCTGCGTGCGGAGAACGGCTCGCTCGCCGGATTCAACACCGATGCGGCCGGCTTCCTCGAGCCGTTGCGCCCGCTGCTCGAGCGCGAGCACCTGCTGCGCATGGCGCGCGTGCTGGGCACCGGCGGCGCGGCGCGGGCGATCGTCGCCGCGCTGGCGCGCGAGAACTTCGTCATCGTGCTCGGCGGCCGCGACCCCGCCAAGGCCCGTGCCCTCCTCGAAGAGCTCGACCCCGGGGGCGAGCACCACGCCACCGATCTCGCCCGCTTCGCCGAGCCCACCGGCTTCAGGTTCGACGACCGCGCCGGCTGCCTCGATCTCGTCGTCAACGCCAGCCCGCTCGGCATGGCCGGCCAGCCGCCGCTGGCGTTCGATCTCAGCCATGCGCCGCCCGGCAGCGTGGTCTATGACATCGTCACCCATCCGGCCGACAGCGCGCTGCTGCAGTCCGCGCGCGCCGCGGGATTCCGCACGATCGACGGGCTGTCGATGCTGATCGGCCAGGCGGCGGTCGCGTTCGAGAAGTTCTTCGGCCAGCCGCCCCCGCGCGACGCCGGCGACGCCGAGCTGCGGGCGCTGCTGACGGCATGAGCCGGCCCTACACCCTCGGGCTCACCGGCTCGATCGGTATGGGGAAGTCGACCGTTGCGGCGATGTTCGAGGACCTCGGTATCCCGGTGTTCGATGCCGATGCGGTTGTACATGCGTTGCAGGGCCCTGGCGGCGCGCTTGTGGCGCCGATCGAGGCGGCCTTTCCGCGCACGACGGGGCCTGACGGCGTCGACCGAGTGCTGCTCGGCGCGGCGGTATTCGACGATCCGGTGGCGCTAGCGCGGCTCGAATCGATCATCCATCCCGCGGTGCGCGAAGCCCGCCGCGAGTTCCTGGGCCAACACTCGAGTGCCAGGCTGGTCGTGTTCGATATCCCGCTGCTCTTCGAGCGCGACGTGTTCGAGGATCTTGACGCGGTGCTGGTGGTCTCGGCCCCGCCGAAGGTCCAGCGCGCCCGCGTGCTCGCCCGGCCCGGCATGACGCCGGAGCGCCTCAAGCGCATCCTCGCACTGCAGATGCCCGATGAGGAAAAGCGCTCGATGGCAGACTACGTGATCGATACCGGCACAACCCTTGACGAGACCCGCCAGCAGGTTGCGGAGCTGGTGAAGAATCTCGCCCCCTAGCTTGCCAGCGCCGGCACCGCGCCCGATAATTCCGCCCATGCGCGAAATCGTGTTCGACACCGAGACCACCGGACTCGACCCTCTGAGCGGCGACCGGATGGTCGAGATCGGCTGCATCGAGCTGGTCAATCGCGTGCCGACGGGCCGGACCTACCACGCCTACTTCAATCCGCAGCGGCCGATGCCGCTCGCCGCCGAGCAGGTGCACGGCCTGTCGGACGCCTTTCTCGCCGGCAAGAGATGCTTCCACGAGCACGCGCTCGAGCTGATCGATTTCATCGAGGACTCGCCGCTGGTCGCGCACAACGCGCAGTTCGATTTCGGCTTCCTCAATTACGAATTCGGCTGCTGCGGCCATCCGGAAGTCGTGCTCGACCGGATGATCGACACGCTGGTGCTGGCCCGCCGCCGTCATCCCGGCGCCAAGCATTCGCTCGACGCGCTGTGCACGCGGTACGGCATCGACCGCAGCCACCGCGTGCGCCACGGCGCGCTGCTCGACGCCGAGCTGCTCGCGCAGGTCTATGTCGAGCTTACCGGAGGGCGCCAGATCGGCCTCGAGCTGGCCGGCGACGCCGGGATGGCGGCGATCCAGGTCGCCGCGTTCCGGCCGCGCCAGCGCGAATTCCGCGCGCCTCGGCCTCATTCCGCCAGCGCCGAAGAGCTTGCCCGGCACAAAGCCTTCCTGCAATCGTTTGACTTACCGCTCTGGGCGCAGTGAGTCTCCGGACGGGCGCCCGGGAGGGTAAGAACCAGAAGGAGAACCCCCGCTGATGGATATCCGCGTGTCCGGCCACCAGATCGAAACTGGCTCGGCCCTGCAGGACCATGCCTCGGATCGGCTCAATGGGATCAGCCAGAAATACTTCAGCCGCGCGATCTCTTCTCAAGTCACGTTCAACAAGGCGCCCAACAACGCCTTCGCCTGCGACATCGTGCTCCACGCCAACCAGGGGCTCGTGCTCAAGAGCCATGGCCAGGCACACGACGCGCACCAGGCATTCGACCAGGCTTCCGACAAGATCGAGAAGCAGCTGCGGCGCTACAAGCGCCGGCTCAAGGACCGCCACGAGCAGTCGGGTCACGCCGTGCGCGAGGAGGAAGCGGCCTACCGGGTGTTCGATGCCGGCGATCCCGAAGCCGAAGAAGCGCCCGACGCGCCCCCGGTCATCGCCGAGACGCGGACCGACATTCCCGAAGTCAGCGTGGCCGACGCGGTCATGCTTCTCGATCTGAGACACACCACCGCGCTGTTCTTCAAAAACGCTGGCACCGGGCGGCACAATATGGTTTACCGCCGCGCCGATGGGTCGGTCGGCTGGGTCGAGCCCTCCTGAAGGCCGCTTCGGTGTGGACGGGCCGGCCGCAAACGAGCCTGGGAAAGCCTTGAAAAGATTGCCGGCGAACGCCGGAGCGATGCCTTTTCTTCCCACGCCAAGCCATGATGCGAGTCAGAGAATCAAGAACATGAGTCCCCTGTTTTCGATCAAGCCGGAGGCCGTCGCGATCGTCGACGCCGCCGACAAGCAAGCCATTCTCGAGCAGCTCAGCCGGACTTTCGCCACGAGCTACGGGCTCGACGCCGGCGAAGTCCTCGAGCATCTCGAGGAGCGCGAGCGGCTCGGCAGCACCGGATTCGGGCGCGGGGTCGCCATCCCGCACGCGCGCCTGGAAGGCGTGACCCGGCGCCCGGTCGCCGCGCTGCTCAAGTTGCGGCATCCTGCCGACTTCGCGGCCGCCGACGGCCTGCCCGTCGATCTCGTGTTCGGCCTGCTTTCGCCCGAGAACAGCGGCGCCACGCACCTTCACGCGCTGGCCGCGATCTCGCGGCTGATGCGCGACGAACGCGTGCACGAAGCGCTCAGCGATGCGCCCAACGCCGAAGCACTCTACGGCCTGCTGACCAATGCCACGGACCGCGACGCCGCCTGAGGCGGGCGGCGCCGGCGGTGCGGCGGTGCATTTCCGGGCGCTCGAGGCGCTTTACGCGTCGGCGCCGATCAACGCGCGGTTCGCCTCGCGCCTCGACATACCGGCGGAGGGCCAGGCAACGATCCGCTTCACGGTGGACGAAACCATGCACCACGCCGCGAACGCCGCGCACGGCACCGTCTACTTCAAGATGCTCGACGACGCGGCGTTCTATGCCGCGAACTCGCTGGTCACCGACCGCTTCCTGCTGACCACCGCGTTCAACCTGCACTTCACCAAGCCGATCCGCGCCGGCGAGGTGATCGCCGAGGGCCGCTGGATCAGCGGACGGCGGCGGGTGTTCATCGCCGAAGCGCACCTGGTCGACGCCGAAGGCGAGGAGATCGGCCGCGGCACCGGTACCTTCATGCGCTCGCATATCCCGCTCGCGCGCCTCGCCGGTTACCGCGCGGATGGGTGATTCGCCCGAACCGAGGGTTCCCGCCCATATCGAGGTCTCCGGACTGATTCGCGCGGTGGAGGCGGCAGGAGGTTTCGCGACCGTGATCGCGAAAGGCGAACGCGACGCCGGAACGCTGCTTGTCGTTTGTTGCTCGAAAGGGCGCCCCGCCGCAGCATACGAACGCATGCCGCAACCGGAGGGTCACCGGGCCTGGACGCAGACGCGCCTTCAGGATATTGAAAAGCCGGAGGAATTTTGGGAATATTGCGACCGCCGCAAGGACCAGGACAGCGATCTCTGGATCGTGGAACTGGATGTCCCGGATGGGGAACGGTTCATCGCTTTGCCGGGAACCCCGGCTTGACCCCTGGGGCGAGGCGGCTATCTGGCCGGCAACTTCCAGCAGCGCAGGCGGTTCACGCACGGCAATCAAGCCGCGCGACCGGCCGCGCCAGACGGAGGGTGGCCGGCAGGCCGCTTGGACGGGTCTCGATGACGGGTTGACTGCAACCCGCGACCCTTCGGCCTGCGACTGGGCGCCCGCCGCCTTGAGTAACGGGATCGATGAAATTTGCCATTCGCCGCGCCGGAGCGCTTGCTCCGGTCGCCATACTGCTTGTTACCCTGTTCGGCGCCGAGGCGTCGGCATGGGCCCAGAACGAGGTCCCCGGCCCGGCCCTTGAGACGGCCGCCGAAACCCTTCCCGCCGATGCTCCGCGTTTCGTCGCCGAGCCGGTGGTCCAGCCTCTCCCCGAGGAAGAAGAGCAATCGCTCGAGCAGCGCGTCCACGAGGCGACTTCGCTGCAGGAGCTGGTGGGCGACATGCCGGTCGAGGACCGGCTCTCTCCCGACCTGAGGTGCCTGGCGCAGGCGGTCTACTTCGAGGCACGGGGCGAGCCGCTGACCGGCCAGCTCGCGGTGGCCCGCGTGGTGATCAACCGCGCCGGCTCGGGCATCTATCCGCGCGACTACTGCTCGGTGGTCACGCAGCGCTCGCAGTTCTCGTTCGTGAAGGGCGGGCGCATCCCGCAGGCCGACGAAAGCTCGCGCGCGTGGCTGCGGGCCAAGGCGATCGCGCAGATCGCGCATCAGGACCTGTGGGAATGCGAGGCGGGCGACGCGCTCTATTTCCACGCCAGCTACGTCAAGCCGGGCTGGGCGCGCCGCAAGACCCAGGTCGCGCGGATCGACACCCACATATTCTATCGCTGACGACGTGAGCCCCTGCGAAGGCAGGGGCCTCGTTCGGCTGAGCGCTATCGCCCGAGGTCCCGGCCTGCGCCGGGACTCAGCTCCCCAGCTCGACCCACACCGGGGCGTGGTCGCTGGCCTTCTCGCGGCCGCGGTATTCCTTGTCGACTCCGGCCGCGATCAGCCGGTCGGCGGCTTGCGGCGAGAGCAGCAGGTGATCGATGCGAAAGCCGTGGTCGCGCTGCCAGGCGCCGGCCTGGTAGTCCCAGAAGGTCCACACTCCGCCGCGCGGATTGAGCGTGTCGATCGCGTCGGTCCAGCCGTCTGCCAGGATGCGCGCATAGGCATCGCGCGATTCGGGCTGCATCAGCGCGTCGTTCGCCATCGCGCGGACAGAGAAAGTGTCCTTGTCCTCGGGGATGACGTTGAAATCGCCGAGCACGATGGTCGGCTGCTCGCTTTCCAGCAGCTCGGCCATGCGCGTGCGCAGGCGCTCCATCCACGCCAGCTTGTAGTCGAACTTGGGCCCCGGCTGCGGGTTGCCGTTGGGCAGGTAGAGGTTGACTATCCGCACCCCGTTCACGTCGGCTTCGATATAGCGCGACTGCACGTCTTCCGGATCGCCCGGCAGGCCGCGCCCTGCTTCGGCAGGCTCGACCCCGTCGGCGAGGATGGCGACGCCGTTGAAGCCCTTCTGCCCGTGCCAGATCGCCCGGTAGCCGATCTTCTCGAATTCCTCGGCCGGGAACCCGTCGTCGGCGCACTTGATCTCCTGCAGGCAGGCGACCGTGGGCCGCCTTTCCTCGAGCCATTCGATCAGGCGCGGCAGGCGCGCCTTGGTTCCGTTGATGTTGAAGCTGGCAATTCGCAAGTTCTTGTCCGTTCGGACGGACTCTTAGATGCCGAAGCTGGAACCGCAACCGCAACCGGCGGCGGCGTTCGGATTCTCGACCTTGAACGCCGCGCCGCCGAGCGATTCGACGAAATCGACCGTGCTGCCCGCGACCAGATCGAGGCTGACCGGATCGACCACCAGCCGCACGCCTTCGGTTTCGCTGACCGAATCCCCGTCCTCGGGCGCATCGGTCAGGTCGAACTTGTACTGGAAGCCCGAGCAGCCCCCGCCTTCGACCGACAGCCGCAGCACCGCCGGCCTGCCCTGGCGGCCGGCGATCGCGCCGACGCGCGCGGCTGCTGCTGGGGTGAGGGTCAACGCGGTTGCCATGCTCGCGATGTAAGAGGCCTCGGGGCCGCGCTCAAGCCATGCGGATATATTCGCGCATCTGCTCGGCCTCGTGCTGGACCAGCTCGAGCCTGTGCTTGACCAGGTCGCCGATCGACACGAACGCGACCAGGTGGCCCCCGTCGAGCACCGGCAGGTGGCGGATGCGGCGCAGCGTCATCACCTCGAGCGCGTCGCGCACGGTCGATTCGGGATCGGCGGTGATCGGCGGCGCGGTCATCACCGCGTCGACCAGCAGGTCGAGCGCGGCTCCGCCGTGCCGGGCGATGCAGTGCAGCAGGTCGCGTTCGGAAAAGATGCCGACGACCTCTCCGCCGTCACATACCGGCATCGCGCCGATGCGGTTCTCGGACAGGCGCAGGGCGGCCTCGCGAACGGTTTCCTGCGGCGAGCAGTGGACGATTGTCTGGTCTCGTCCGCCGATCAATCGGGCAATCGTCATGGCGACTCTCCCTTTGTCGTGCCGCCAGCATGTCATGAATCAGGCATTTGGCCAAATTCGCCCGCCCCGGGCATTGCCGCCGCCGGCCGGCGTCGCCATGTCGCGCGGATGGCCATGCGCTCCCCGCTCGACGATCCCCGCACCTCGACCCACGCCTGGGCGCGTTACCGGCGGCTGATGAAATGGATGGCGGGGTTCACGCTGGCGGTGGTGGTGACGGCGCTCGGAGCGTTCTACTGGTTCAACGGCCTGGTCTCGATCCACTTCTTCATCGCCACCGCGCTCGGGATCGGCGCAGCGATAATGCTCATGGCCGCGCTGATGGGGCTGGTGTTCCTGTCGAGCGGTACCGGGCACGACGAATCGGTGTCGGATCTGGGGGACGATCAGGCTCCCTAGCGATCGAGCGCCGACTTCCCCGAAGGCCGCAGCCGGTAATCCTCGACCGGCACGCCACCGATCAGGTGGCCCTGGATGATCCGTTCGAGCACTTCCTCGGTGCACGAATGGTACCAGACGCCTTCGGGCCAGACGACCGCGATCGGGCCGGCGGCGCAGATCTGCAGGCAGTCGGCCTTGGTCCGCTGCACTCCGCCGCCTCCATCCCCTTTGGGCCCGACCAGTCCGAGCTCGCGCAGCCGGCGCTTGAGGAAATTCCACGCCGCCGCGCCCGCCTCGCGCGAGCAGCAGCTCTGCTTCTCGCTCATCGCGCACAGGAAGATGTGCCGCCGGATCGAGGTGCCGCCGATCGCGGCCAGCGCTTCGCGCGCCTGGTCCTTGGAGACGTTCGGACTGCGTCCTCGCTCCTCAGGACGAGCGGGAGTCGGAGTTTCGTCGCTCATTTTTCCTGCAACCGCTCATCCTCACGAGGGCTGAGCCTGCCGAAGACCCGTCTCGAAGGACCCTAGCCCTTCTTGCCGGCGATCCGGGCGATCTCGGCCTTGACCAGTCGTTCTACGATCTCGGGCAGGTTGCGGTCGAGCCAGTCGGCCAGCATGGGGCGAAGCATGTCGCGCACCAGCCCTTCGAGCGAGGTCTCGCCGGAGCGGACGATTTGCGGCGGGGCACCCGGCTCGGCGATCATCGCCAGCGCCTCGAGCGACTCGCGCATCGAGCGGGCGGCGCTTTCGGTGGTCAGCCTTTCCCCGGTGTCCCGCTCCATCAGCTCGCCTGCCTCGCCCAGTTCGAGCACTTCGTCCTCGTCGAGCTCGGCACCGTCGTGGTCGGTGGGCTTGCCGGGCGTGAGCATGATGCCCGCGCTTTCGCGCCGGCGCCGTTCGGCCTGCTGCGCGTCGCGATTGTCGCGCGCGATCACCTTCTTGATCGATTCGAGGATTTCCTCGACCGAGGGTTCGCCTTCGTGCCGCATAGAGCCCCGCGTTACTCTCCCGACTGCAGCTCGGAAATGTCCGCGTCCTGCGCCGGGATGTCAACGGTGCGGGTCGACTGCGTCACCGGGTTGGGATCCATCGCCCAGTCCCAGAGGTTGCCCCGCACCCGGTCGTAGTTCTCGGTCGGATCGTAAAGCGGGCCGAACTCGTCGAGCCCGAGGTCGCGCGCCTCGGCATGGCCCATCGCCGCGAGCAGGTTGAAGCCGGCGACATAGGCGTTGCGCCGCGCGGTGACGAGCTGGACCTGGGCGCGGAACAGCTCCTGCTGCGCGTCGAGAATGTCGAGGATGGTGCGGTTGCCGACGGTGTTCTCGGCGCGCACGCCTTCGAGGCTGAGCTCGGCCGCCGCGACCGCGGCCTGGTTCGATTCGATGATGGCCAGCGAGGCCTGCCAGCTGGCGTAGGCGGTGCGCGTGGTCGAGATCACGTCGCGTTCGGCGGCGACGATGTTCTCGAGCGCGGCCGCGGCGCGGGCCTGGGCCTGGCGCTCCTGCGCCGCCGGCCGTCCGCCCTGGAACAGCGGGATCGTGGCGCGCAAGCCGGCCTGGGCGGAGAATTGCCGCTGCTCGGGCGCGGCCGCGCCGGGCACCGTGCCGAGCGTGCCGAGATAGTCGGTAACCCCGCCGGTGGTGAAGGCTTCGAGCCGCGGCAGGCGGCCGGCGCCGGCGATGCGGATGTCGTAGCCGGCGGCGCGGGCGCGTTCCTGCGCGCCGATGAGGTCCGGATTGTCCTGCAGCGCGACGGTGACGGCGTCATCGACGCCCGCCGGCATGCCCGGCAGGGGCGGCGGAGGCTGCAGGTCGCCGGGCGCGGCACCGACGAGGGCGATGAAGTTTTCCCGGGCGCGGATCAGGTTGGCCTGCGCCGTGCGAAAGTCGCCGCGCGCCAGCGCGAGGCGCGATTCGGATTGCGCGACGTCGGTCCGGGTCAGGTCGCCGATCTCGAACCGGTCGCTGGTCGCTTCGAGATTGGTGGTGAGGACGTTGAGGTTGTTGGCGGCCAGCCCGACCAGCGCCTCGTTCTGGATCACGTCCATGTAGGCGGCGACGACCTGGCTGAACAGCAGGCTCTCGCTGCCGCGCAAGTCGGCGCGGCCGGCGAGGACACGCGTCTCGGCGGCCTGCAGCCCGGCCCGGTTGGCGCCGCCGGCGTAGATCGGCACGGTCAGGTTGAGCTGCCCGCTGACCTGCCGCTCGGGCGAGGTGAACGAGGCTTGCGCCTGCTTGAGGAACTCGGTCAGCGTCGCCTGGCTGCTCAGCGAAGGCAGGAGGTCGGCGCGCTCGATCGGGACCGAGGCGTCGGTGGCGCGCTGGTTGGCGCGCGCCGCCTCGATCGACGGATTGTCCTGGTAAGCCCGCGCCAGGGCTTCCCTGAGCGTGTCCGCGGTGCCGCCGTCGATGGTCTGCGCCAGCGTCGGCGCGCCCGCGAGGCAAGCCGCCGCCGTCAGCAGGAAGGCCAAGCCGCGCCGCGTCATCTCAGAAGCTCCAGCCCTTCGGTGCGGCGAATTCCGGCAGCGCGGGGATGCCGAGCTCGGCCAGCGGCAGCAACGAGGCCTTCCCGGCAGCCTTGCGCCCGATCGCCAGCCGTGTGACGCCGTTCTCGACCACGCCGGTGACGAGGCGGGCATCGCCCGCGAGGCGGCGGACCAGCGCATCGGGCAGTTCCTCGACCGCGCCGTCGATCACCAGCAAGGTGACGTCGCCGTCCTTGCGCGGCTTGGCGGCGGCCTCGGGAGCCACGACTTCGAGCGATGCGACCAGCGGGCGCAGCAACTCGGCGAGGTAGCCGCTGCCACCGTCGACCAGCAGCGCCTTGTCGCCGGGCGAGGGGCGGGCTTCCTGCAGCATCATGCCCTGCACCACCGGCGCGGCCAGCCAGCGGCCGCCGCCCAGAGCGATCGCGCGGTCGATATAGGCATGGCCCCGGGCGCCCGGGGGAACGAAGTCCTCGCGCGCGACCTCGCCCATGCGGCGCAGCACCCAGTCGGCGTTGACCCCGCTGGTGCGCAGCTGGCTGTCGATCATCGCCCGGCGGGCGGTCTCGTGCCCGGCCGCGGCGCGGTCCTCAACGATCGTCACTGGGCTTCGTCTCTCGTCGGTTTCGCCGGGCGTGCCTTAGGGCTTGGAATTGCAGGCGGCAATGCCCGGCATTGTCGCAATCCGTCGCCGTCTCTAAGGGCCTTCCGACCGATAGGAGGGCTGCTTCGATGAGCGACATGGTCACGATCCACGAGGAAGACCTGATCGAGAGCGTCGCCGACGCGCTGCAGTACATCTCGTACTATCATCCGGTGGACTACATCCGCGCGCTGGGCCAGGCCTGGGAGGCCGAGCAGGGGCCGGCGGCGAAGGACGCGATCGCGCAGATTCTCACCAACAGCCGGATGTGCGCCGAAGGGCACCGCCCGATCTGCCAGGACACCGGCATCGTCAACGTGTTCGTCAAATGGGGGCAGGACTGCCGCCTGGAGACGAAGGGTTCCGGCCGCTCGCTGCAGGAAGTGGTCGATGAAGGGGTGCGCCGCGCCTACGACCATCCCGACAACAAGCTGCGCGCCTCGATCCTGGCCGATCCGGCGTTCACCCGTCGCAATACCCGCGACAACACGCCTTGCGTCCTTTCGGTCGAGATGGTCCCCGGCGGCAAGGTCTCCATCGACGTCGCCGCCAAGGGCGGGGGCAGCGAGAACAAGTCCAAGTTCAGGATGATGAACCCCAGCGACAACATCGTCGACTGGGTGCTCGAGACGGTGCCGCAGATGGGCGCCGGGTGGTGCCCTCCGGGCATGCTCGGGATCGGCATCGGCGGCACCGCCGAGCACTGCATGAAGCTCGCCAAGCTCTCGCTGATGGAGCCGATCGACATGGGCCAGCTCAAGAGACGCGGCCCGCAGAATGACATCGAGGCGCTCAGGATCGAGATCTTCGACAAGGTCAACGCGCTCGGCATCGGGGCGCAGGGGCTGGGCGGCCTCGCCACCGTGCTCGACGTCAAGATCCTCGACTGGCCGTGCCACGCCGCGGGCAAGCCGGTGGCGATGATCCCCAATTGCGCGGCGACGCGCCACGCCCATTTCACCCTCGACGGCTCCGGCCCGAGCTACCTGCCGGCGCCCGATCTCGGCCAGTGGCCCAAGGTCGAATGGCAACCCGACAGCGCGGCGAAGCGGGTCGATCTGGACACGCTCACGCCCGAAGAGGTGCGCGGCTGGAAGGCCGGCGACCGCCTGCTGCTGAGCGGCGCGATGCTGACCGGGCGCGACGCCGCGCACAAGCGCATCGCCGACATGATCGCCAGGGGCGAGGAGCTCCCGGTCAGCTTCACGGGCCGCGCGATCTACTACGTCGGCCCGGTCGATCCGGTCATGGGCGAGGTCGTGGGACCGGCCGGCCCGACCACCGCCACGCGGATGGACAAATTCACCGACACCATGCTCGAACTCGGCCTGCTGGCGATGATCGGCAAGGCCGAACGCGGGCAGGGCGCGGTAAAGGAAATCGCGAAGCACAAGGTCGCCTACCTGATGGCGGTCGGCGGCGCGGCCTATCTCGTCGCGCGGGCGATCAAGGCGGCCAGGGTCGTCGCCTTCGAGGACCTCGGCATGGAGGCGATCTACGAATTCACCGTCCGCGACATGCCGGTGACGGTCGCGGTCGACAGCGAGGGCCACAACGTCCACACGCTGGCGCCAGCGCACTGGCGCGAGAAGATCGCGCGTGAGGGGCTGCTGCAGGGGGCATGATTCGCCTCAAGAGCCATTCGACCAAGAGGTCACCGCTCTCGACGGCAGCGCTGGCGCTGCCGGGGGGTAACTCGTTACACGCCGGGTGATGGAGGACCTTCCCGAAGACCGAATCGCGCGGGTGCCGTTCGGCACCGTGCTGGCGTCGGTCGCCGGGCTGTGGCTGACCTATTTCCTGCTCACCACGCTGCGCTGGGAGCTGCTCGGCCTCGGCCTGTCGCAGGAGCTGCTGTGGCCGCGCGCGCTGTCGACGCTCGCCGGCGTGGCGATCACCCTCGGGCTGTGGCTGGTGCTGCGGCTGTTCGACGCGCGCCCGCTGTGGGCCAAGCTCGCCGCCGCGCTGGTGCTGTCGCTGCCGGTGGCCGTCGCCAGCGCGCAGGCCAACCAGATCATCATGGCCGACTTCGGCGACCTGCTCGTCAAGCGGATCGCCGCCGGGCAGGCCGGACCGGGCAGCGGCGGCGACGTGCTGACGGACATTCCCGGCCTCGGCTCGACCGCCGTCCCCCAGGGGGCGAATGCGCAGACCGTGCCGGCGACCGGCTGGCAGGATCTCACCGACCTGGTGTTCGGGCGCTATTTCATGATGTTGGCGTGGTGCGCGCTCTACCTCGCGTTGCTGACCGGGGAGAAGGCGCGCGCGGCGGAGCGGCGCGAGGGTGCCTATCGCCGCGCCGCCAAGGCCGCCGAGCTCCGCTCGCTGCGCTACCAGGTCAATCCGCACTTCCTGTTCAACACGCTCAACTCGCTGTCGGCGCTGGTGCTGACCGGCAAGACCGCGGCGGCCGAAAAGGTGATCCAGACGCTCTCCACCTTCTACCGCCGCAGCCTGGCCGACGATCCGACCGCCGACGTGCCGCTGCGCGAGGAATTCGCGCTGCAGCAATTGTACCTCGACATCGAAGCGGTGCGGTTTCCGCGCCGGCTGCGCGCCCGGTACGAACTGCCCCTCGAGCTCGAGGACGTGCGCGTGCCCGGCATGATCCTGCAGCCGCTGGTCGAGAACTCGGTCAAGCACGCGGTCGCGCCGTCGTCCGGCACGGCCACGATCACGCTGGCCGCGCGCGAGGAATACGGCCGGCTGGTGCTGAGCGTGTCCGACGACGGGCAGGGCGCGGGCGCCGCCGCCGGCGATCGGGAGGAGCCTCGCCCCGGCTACGGCATCGGCCTGGTCAACGTCCGCGACCGGCTCGCGGCGCGCTTCGGCGACGAGGCCAGCATCGTCTCGGGCCCGGTGCCGGGCGGCTATTCCACCCAGCTCAGGATGCCGGCATTGCGGCAGCGCGAAGAGGAAGCATGACTGCCAGGGAAGACGGCGCGCTGCGCACGATGATCGTCGACGACGAGCCGCTCGCGATCGAGCGGATGCAGGTGTTGTGCGCCGAGCTGGACCAGCTCCAGGTGGTCGGCACAGCCAGCGATGGCGAGGCCGCGCTGCGTCTCGCCGACAAGCTCAGGCCCGACCTGATGCTGCTCGACATGACCATGCCGGGGATGGACGGGCTCGGCCTCGCCCGGCAGCTCGGCAAGCGCGAGAATCCGCCGGCGGTGATCTTCGTCACCGCGCACGAGGATTTCGCGGTCGAGGCGTTCGACCTCGAAGCGGTCGATTACGTACTCAAGCCGGTCGCCGCCGAGCGGCTCGAGCGCGCGATCGACCGCGCCTTCGCGAGGGCCGAGCGCGTCCGCACCGAAGCGGGCGAATGGCTCGGCGAATTCTGGGTCCCGCACCGTTCCGAGCTGCTCAGGATCGACACCGACCAGGTCGAGCGGATCGACGCCGAACGCGACTATGTGCGGCTCCATGTCGGCCAGGGCGGCGGCGAGCCGGGGGGGCAGGGCCGCAGCTACCTGCTGCTGCAGACCATCGCCGGGCTAGAGGGCAAGCTGGATCCGGCCAAGTTCATCCGCATCCACCGCTCGACGATCCTGCGCCGCGATCGCATCCGCGGCCTGCGCCACGAAGGGCTCGGCGTATGGTCGGTCGAGCTGGAGGGCGGCGAGGCGCTCAGGATCGGGCGCACTTACCTGCGCAAGGTCAAGGCGATGGCGGGACGGTAGACGGGGAGGGGCGGATGCTGGGCCGGCGCGAGGTCCGCTGACGACCCTTTGCGGCCATACGCATCCTTCTCCCTGCAGGGAGAAGGATAGCGCAGCTCGGCCCTGCAAGGCCCTAGCGGAGCTCGGATGAGGGTGTACCCGACCTGCGAACGTGCGGCGCCCTCACCCAACTCCGGCCAGGCAGCACGCGGCCAAGCCTGCGTATCCCTCTCCCCGCACGGGAGAGGCATGTCCGCCTTCCCCATCGAGGTTCGCGGCCGGCGAGCGGGGGTCAGCCGCCGCGGCGGTCGTTCCTGGCGATCGCCGCCGCGACCCGCGCGTGCACGCTGGCCTTGGTCTCCCGATAGCAGCGGCGCTGGGCGGTGGACGGGGTGAAGCGGCCGGTGCGGATTTCGTCCATGCTGCAGGCTTCGCGCGCGGCGCTGTCGATGCGCCGCTCGAGCAGGTCCTGCCCGGCCTTCGTCGACAGGTCGAGGTCGGCGTAGGCGACGCCGGCGCTTTCGGCGGCGGCAGGGACGGCGAAAGCGGCGGCGGCCAGCGCCGCGGCCAGGATTGCGGGGTACCTCATCGAAACTCTCCTCTTGCGGGGGTTGCGTCACGGGGCCGTTCGGGACTGCATGTGGCGGCTCCGTGACGCAGGACCAGAATAGAATCATCGCGATAGGATGCTTGCGGCAATCGATGACATCTGTCGTCGAGCCGACGAACGGCGCGGCGATCGGACCAGTGGCGTGCACCGCCCGGCGAACGGCGTTTGGCAATCGACGAGCGAAGCGCCACATGGGGGACATGGCGCTCGTCCTCACCTTCCTGCTCGGCGTCGGCAACTTCGCCATGCACAAGGCGGTGCTCGAAAGCCGCCACCCGATGCTGGCGCAGATGCCGTGGATGGGCCTGCTCGGCGGGCGCTTCAGCCTCGGGCTCGAATTCCTCCTGCTGCTCGGCGCGCTGCTGCTCGCGGGCAGCGGCCATCCCGGCTGGGGGTGGGCCTATTTCGCCTACAGCGCGCTCAATGGGCTTGCCGGGTGGCTGATCCTGTCCCGGCGCGTCTGACCGTGGAACCGGACCGCGCGATCTGCGCTCTCACGCCATGAACGCACCGCGGCCGATCTGGCTGATCAACAACGCCGCGAGCGGCAGCAACGACGAAGCCTCGCTCGCCGCGCTCGAGGAGTGCTGCGGCGACAACGGATTTCGCGTCGCCCACCGCAGCGTGTTCCCCCGGCAGGACCTGCCGACGCCGGCGATGCTCGACGCCGGCGGCATCGAGTGCGTGGCGGTGTTCGCCGGCGACGGCACGATCAACGCGCTGCTGACCGCGCTGGCGGGATGGCGCGGCGCGGTGCTGGTGCTGCCGGGCGGCACGATGAACCTGCTCTATCACCGGTTGCACGGCGACCGGACGATGGAGCAGGTGATCGCGGCTGCGGCGAGCGGCCGTGCCGCGACGCGGCGCCCGGGCGTGATCCGCTGCCCGTTCGGCACGGCCTATGCGGGCATGCTGGCCGGGCCGGGCACGACCTGGGGCAAGGTGCGCGAGGCGATGCGCGAGGCCGACGTGATCGAGCTGGCCTCGGGCACCGTCGAGGCGCTCGAAGAGACGCTCGCGGGCGACATGATCGCCTGCCGCAATCCCGCGCTCGGCCGCGCCGAAGGCTATCCGCTGGTCAGCCTCACGCCGCACGACGGGGGGATCGAGGTCGAGGCCTACCATGCCGAGAGCGCCGGCCAGTTCATCGAGCAGGCTTGGGCGCTGCTGCGGCGCAATTTCCGCGAGGGTCCGCACGACGCGCTCGGGCGTGTGCCCGAGCTGAGCCTGGCGAGCACGCACGGCCAGGAGTTCAGGCTGCTGGTCGACGGCGAGCTCGTCGAAGCGGCGAGCGAGGTGGAATTCGAGGTGGCGGCCTGTGAGGTCGACCTGCTAGCGACGAAGGGCGATGCCGACTGACAAGACCCTCCTGTTCCACCTTTCCGACATTCATTTCGGGCTCGAGGACAACCAGGCGCTCGACTGGGTCAAGCAGGAGATCGCCGAACGGCGGCCCGACGCGGTGGCGATCACCGGCGACCTGACGATGCGTGCCCGGCATGACGAATATGCCGCCGCGTGCCACTGGATCCAGTCGCTCGACGTGCCGGTGACGGTCGAGATCGGCAATCACGACATGCCCTATTTCAACCCGGTCGAGCGATTCTTCGCGCCCTATCGCCGGTTCCGCGCGATCCAGAACCTGATCGAGCGCGAGATCGACCTGCCCGGCGTCGCCATCGTCCCGCTCAAGACCGCGGTGCGGGCGCAGCCGCGCCTCAACTGGTCGAAGGGCTGGGTCAGCCGCGCGGCGCTCGACAAGTGCCTCGCGGCGATCGACGCGCTGCCGCAGGGCACCAGGGCCCTCGTCGCCGTGCATCACCCGTTGCGCGAGGTCGGCACCCGCGGAACGGCGCTGACCGCGAACGGCACCAAGGCGCTGCGCGCGCTGGCGCAGCGGCCGGTGCTGGCAGTGCTGAGCGGGCACGTCCACGACCCGTTCGACATCATGGAGCAGACCGAGCACGGCCCCGTCCGGATGATCGGCGCCGGCACGCTGTCGCAGCGCATCCGCTCGACGCCGCCGAGCTTCAACGAACTGACCTGGGACGGCGCGGCGCTGCATGTCCGCGCGCGCAACCTCGACGAGGTTCCGACTCGCGACATGCAGATCGACGACGTTCCGGAGAACGCCCTGCCGCCGCGCGAGCCCGGCGAGCCGGTCGCTCCGGTCCACCAGGTTCCGCGCACCGACCCGCCCGTGCATTGATTACCAACCGAAAGGAGCGTGCACTGGCGGCTCCCCTCACCAGCCGAAGGTCAATCCCACGCGTGCGCCGGTCTCGCCGTGATCGCTGAAGCCCGTCGCGATGCCTGCGTTGACCGCGATATTGTCGGTCAGGAGCGCGCCGAATTGCAGCGATCCCGCCTCCGCGCCATCGTACGTCGAGACGTTGGCCGAGAGGTTGAAGCGGGTGTTGGGCAGGAAGGCGGCGCCGCCCATCGCGATCGCAACCGCGGTCGAGCCGGCGAGCCGCTTGTCGAGCAGATCGAGCTGCGCCTCGACCGTGCCGACCCGGCTGGTGAGCGCGCTCAGCTGTGTGCCGACTTGCGCGGTCGCGGCGTTGAGCTGGGCGAGATTGACCGCATCTCCGGCGCCGGTGCCCGCGGCGACGTTGGTGATGCGGCGCGGCGCCGCCGCCGTGCCGACCGAAACGGTGTTCGGCTGGTCGGCGACCGAGCCTTGGCCGAGCGCGACGCTGCTCGCCCCGCTCGCGTTGGCCGAAGCGCCGACGGCGATTGCGCCCGCGCCGCTCGCCGCCGAAAGCTGCCCGACCGACACAGCGCCGGTCGCCGAGGCATTCGCGCTGACGCCGACGGCCGTCGAGGCCAGCGCGCCCGCACGGGTGTTATGCCCGAGCGCCGTCGAGGCGATGCCCGATGCGGAGGCCGCGAAGCCGTAGGACGAAGCCGACAGTGCCGAGGCGATCGCGCCGTTGCCGGCGGCAAGCGAAGTCTGGCCCGAGGCACTGGCCTGCCAGCCGAACGCCTGCGCGCCTGCCCCGGAGGCGACCGATTCGCCGCCGACCGCGGTTGAATGGAGGCCCGTGGCCGCGGCCAGGTCGCCGATGGCGACTGCGTCCTCGTCGGTGGCCGTGGCTCCATTGCCGGCGGCGAGCGCCGTCGTGCCGGTCGCCTGCGCCTGGTAGCCGACGGCTTGTGAACGATCACCGGAAGCGATGTTCTCGGAGCCGAGCGCGGTCGCTTCGAAGCCGGTCGCCTGGGTGCGCCCGCCGATCGCGACGGCGCCGTCGGTAGTCGCCAGCGCACTCGGGCCGATCGCCGTCGAGGCGAGCCCCGTCGTGCGCGCGCCGGCGCCGATGGCGACGCTCACCACGCCCTGCGCGCTCGTCGCCTGCCCCGACGTCGGATTGACGCCGCCGAGCGCGACCGAGCCCGGCGCGGCCGCCGTGGTCGATGCGCCGATGGCGGTCGAGTTGACGCCGCTCGCCACGGTGCCCGCGCCAAGCGAGGTCGCGCGCAGCGCACTCGCCTGCGCGGAATCGCCGACTGCCGTCGACGAGGCGCCGGTAGCGGCCGCGTCTGCGCCGCATTCGGTACTATCGGCCGGGGCTCCGACGTTGCATTCGGGAGTGGTGTCGGCGCGGGCCGGCAGGGCGAGCGCGGCGGTGCCGACTGCGGCGGCGAGAACGATCGAGTTGCGCATGGGTATCCTCCGTTTCGAAGATCCCCATGCTCGCGCGAAGCCTCGCGACGCGCGACAAGCAAACGGTGAGGAAGTGGTGATTTTCGAGTGATCTTTCGCGGTCTTTCGGCCATCCTCGCGTGTTGGGGGGAGCGGCAATGGAAGTGAGGCCGTGGAAAGGGAATCTGCCGGCGGCGATGGACCTCGCGCGCGCCGCGCCGTTCACGCTCGGCCCAATCCGCGTCGAGCCGGCGCTGCGCCAGATCGGTGCGGCCGGCCGCACCGAAACGCTCGAGCCGCGCTCCATGCGTGTGCTCGTCGCGCTGGCCGGCGCCGAAGGCGGGGTGCTGACGCGCGACGACTTGCTCGAGCTGTGCTGGGACGGGCAAATCGTCAGCGACAATGCCATCAACCGGGTGATCTCGCAGCTCCGGCGCGTCATCGGCGAGCTTGCCGGGGACGAGGTCCGGCTCGAAACCATTACCAAGGTGGGTTTCAGGCTGGTCGCCGGAGAGACTCGTGCGGCCGAAGCCGATCGGCGGGCCGTTGCGCTCGATCGGCCAGGCAAGCCCTGGCTATCGCGGCGCGCGGCGCTGGCCGGCGGCGCGGCCGTGTTGGCGGGAGCGGTAGGCCTTGCTGCATGGCGGATGCTCAACTCGCCGGTCGATCCGCGCGTCGAGGATCTGCTTGAGCGGGGCCGTGCGGCGCTGCGCGACGAGCTGCCTGACAGCACCCAGCAGGGCATCGGGTTCTTTGAGGAAGCTGTGCGCATCGATCCCGAGCATGCGCCCAGTTGGGGCCTGATGGCGCTCGGCTATCGCAACGTCGCCGAATTCGCCGACGAGGCCGAGATCGCGCGCGCCGTCGCCGCGAGCGAGCGGGCGGCGCGTCGCGCTCTCTCGCTCGATGCGGACCAGGCCGAAGCCAGCGCCGCGCTCGCGCTGCTGCCGCCAATCTATGGCGACTGGCTGGCCTGCGAAAGGCGGCTGCGCGCGGTGCTGGCCCGTCACCCTGAACAGATCGACGCGCTCGCCGGGCTGGGCCTGCTGCTGTTCTCGGTCGGGCGGGCGCGCGAGGCGGCGGAAGTGACCGGACGGCTGGTCGAGCTCGATCGGCTTTCGCCGATCCATCTCTACCGGCGCGCCTACCACCTGTGGACTATGGGGCAGCTTGCCGAGGCGGACCAGGCGATCGATCGCGGCATGCAGCTGTGGCCGACCCATCCCGCCATCCGTTACGCGCGCTTCCTGATCTTCGCCGGCAGCGGGCGGCACGAGGCGGCGCTGCGGTTCCTTGAACGATATCCGGGAATCCTGTCGGAGCTGGGCGCGGCGGCGTGGCGCACCGCGTTGACCGCGGCGGACACCGGCAGCCTGTCCGACACGGCCAGGGCGGTCGCGGCGTCGATGGCGGCGGCTCGCACCGGCGACGGCTGCGTCACCGCCATCCTGGCGCTCGGCCAGGTCCCAGCTGTCACCCAGACTTTTGTCGTCGCCGAGGGCTACCTGCTGCGTCGTGGGGCCCTCATCACCGAGATCGGGCGGCTCGGCGGTACGGTCGTCAACAACCAGCGCTGGCGCAAGACGATGATGCTGTTCACGCCGGCCACCGCGGCGATGCGCGCCGACCCGCGCTTCGCCCGGCTGTGCGAGGATATCGGCCTTGCGCGCTACTGGCGCGAAAGCGCCAGCACGCCGTACCACCTCGAGCAGGCGCGGGGCTGAACGAAAAAGGGCGGCCCCGCGGGACCGCCCTTCTCGTGTTCGGTGAATGCCTGAACCTCAGCGCTTCGAGAACTGGAAGCTCTTGCGGGCCTTGGCGCGGCCGTACTTCTTGCGCTCGACCACGCGGCTGTCGCGGGTCAGGAAGCCGGCGGCCTTGACCGCGACGCGCAGGTTCGGCTCGAACTTGGAGAGCGCCTGGGCGATGCCGTGCTTGACCGCGCCGGCCTGGCCCGACAGCCCGCCGCCCTTGACCGTGGCGACGACGTCGTACTGGCCTTCGCGCTCGGCGACCTGGAACGGTTGGTTGATCACCAGGCGCAGCGTGGGCCGCGCGAAGTAGACTTCCTGCTCGCGGCCGTTGACGGTGACCTTGCCGCTGCCGGGCTTGAGCCAGACGCGGGCAACCGCGTCCTTGCGGCGGCCTGTGGCATAGGCGCGGCCCTGCGCGTCGAGTTCCTGCTCGCGCAGCACGGCGAGGGTCGACTTGACCGGAGGGGCGGCCTCCGTGGCGGGTGCCGCGGGGCCCTCCCCGCCGGCGAGGGTGCCGAGATCGGCGAGATCGGTGACCGTCGCGGTCTCCGCGGTTTCGGTCTCGGCTTCGGGAGTGTTCTCAGTGGCCATCATGCGGCGACCTTGTTCTTGCGATTGAGCGAAGCGACGTCGAGCGGCTGGGGCTGGGTGCCCGCGTGGGGATGCTCTGTGCCGGCGTAGAGGTGGAGCGCCTTCATCTGCTGGCGTCCGAGCGGGCCGCGCGGGATCATGCGCTCGACCGCCTTTTCCAGCACGCGCTCGGGGAAACGGCCGTCGAGCACCTTGTCGGCGGTGACCGCCTTGATGCCGCCGGCGTAGCCGGTGTGCTTGTAGTAGGTCTTCTCATCGCGCTTGTTGCCGGTGAAACGGACCTTCTCGACGTTGATCACGACGACGTGATCGCCGCAGTCGACGTGCGGAGTGAAGCTCGGCTTGTGCTTGCCGCGCAGGTGATTGGCGACGATCACGGCGAGACGGCCGACGACCAGCCCCTCGGCATCGATCAGGTGCCATTTCTTCTCGACCTCGGCCGGCTTGATCGACCGGGTGGTCTTGCTGAGCGCCTTCATGGCTGGGTGTACCTTGTTGATGAAACACACACGCGGCACCGATTCGTGCCGAGCCGCGCGAGCGGGCCGTTTGTCGTTCGAGGCCCGGTAAGTCAAGCGTTTCCGCGCCTTTGCGGAGAGGTAAAATAATACCTCTAGGTTGCGAACAGCGTCAGCCGCCACGACTCGAGCGTCGTCCGGCGCTCGCCGCCGAGCTCGGTCACCACTTCGCGCAGCGCCTGCCGCATGAGCCCGGTCGCCGGATCGCGCGCCGCGGTGAAGGTCACCGTGACCTCGCCGGAATCGCCGCCGGGCAGGGCGACCGCGCGTCGCTCGCTGCGCGGCGCGTCGTGCGGGGCGAACAGGTCGTGCGGCAGCTCGGTGACCAGCCGGCCCGCGCTCTGGTGGAACGCGCTGACGAAGCGCACCAGCTCGGCGCGCACGGCCGGAGCGTGCCCGCGCGATTCGATCTCCGCGAGCGCCTCGCGGATGGCGGCGTCGAGCCTGGTCGCGGTCGGGGTACCGGCGCTGCCGGCGATGGTTCCGCCGGCGTCGAGCAGCAATGGAAACAGGCCCCGTTCTTCGCGCTCGCGCTCGATCCGCGCGAACTGCGCGAGCTGCTCGGGCGCTTCTACCTCGACGTCCCGCTGCTCGCCCTCGACGAGAAAGCCGCCTTCCCAAGGCCGGAAGCGAACCGCGAAGCTGCGGCTCACGACCAGGCGCGAGGCGCCGGGGAGCGCGCGCTCGAGCCGGCGGGTGTAGAGCATCGGCTCCTCGGGCGGTGCGAAGCGGAACGAACCCCCGGCGGGATGGGCGGAGGCGGCGGCCGCCACCGGAAACGCAGCGGCCGCCGCGGCATAGCGCAGCAGCGTGCGGCGGTCGGTTGCGTGCGTCACGGCGTCTCTCCGCGGACCAGCGCGCCGAGCCAGTCGGCTGTCGGCGCGGCCGCCGTGTCGGCGCGCCAGCCGAGCACGGAGGGCGCATCGTAGGGATGGATCTCGGCCAGTCGCGCGGTCGCTTCCGAAAGCAGCGCCGCGTCGGTCTTGAACAGCACGCCGACCTCGATGGCCTCGCCCCGCTCGCCCCGCCAGGAGTAGAGCGAACGCATCGGCGGGAGGATGTTGACACAGGCTACCAGCCCTTCATCGAGCAGCTGGCGCGCCGCCTCGGCGGCGCTGGCCTCGTCCGCGAACGGGCACCAGAGCAGCGCGCTCACGTCCGTGTCCTCCGCTGTCGGCCAAGCACGTGAGCACCCCAGGCGACCGCCGCGACGAGCAGCGCGCCGACCAGCTGGTGCAGCACCGCGAGCGACAAGGCGACGCCGGTCATCACCGTGGCGATGCCGAGCAGGATCTGCGTCCCGAACGCCGAATGGATCGCGACCGACGCGCGGCGCTCGCCCGCTTTGCGCACCTTGCGCGCCATCACGATCAGAACCGCGACCGCGACCCAGGCCCACCAGCGGTGCAGGAAATGCAGCAGGAACGGATCGTGGGTCAGGGCCCAGGCGACGCCCTTCGACCAGTCGGCCTCGGGGAACAGCCGGCCCTGCATCAGCGGCCAGGTATCCGAAGCGAGCCCGGCGTCGAGCCCGGCGACCCAGGCGCCGAGCAGCAACTGCACGAACAGCACGAGCCCGGTCACGCCAGCGAGCCCGGTCAGGCGCGCGGCGCGCCCGCCGGGATCGCGCGCCAGCGCCTTGAGATCGAGCGCGGTCCACACGAGGCCCGCGAGCGTGAACAGCGCGGTCAGGAGGTGGATCGAGAGCCAGAAGTGGCTCACGTCGGTATTCGCGCCCGACAGGCCCGAGCGGACCATGTACCAGCCGAACACCCCCTGCAGGCCGCCGAGCGCGAGCAGCGCCAGCAGCCGCGGCTTGTAGCCGGCGGGGATCGCCCCCCTCGCCCAGTACCAGGCCAGCGGCACCGCGAAGGCGAGCCCGATCACACGCCCGAGCAGGCGGTGCAGCCATTCCCAGAAATAGATGAGCTTGTAGTCGGCCAGCGTCATCCCGGCCGGTCCGTTGACCTGGAGGTATTCGGGAATCTGCCGATAGGCGGCGAACTCCGCCTCCCATTGCGCCTCGGTCAAGGGCGGGATCGCCCCGGTCACGGGCTTCCATTCGGTGATGGACAGCCCGCTCTCGGTGAGCCGGGTGATCCCGCCGACCGCGACGATCAGAACGACCAGCGCGGCAACCACAAGCAGCCAGCGGGCGAGTGCAAGCGGACGCGCTCGCGCGGCGCGTGAGGCCGGTTCCGCCGCCAATGTTCCCGCCTGCGCGACCATTGACGAATTCACTGCGCTCGCCATTTCCAAAGCGCAAGTCCGTCCGCGTCCGATTTGGAGGGGTTGCGCAACGTTATATGGTCACATAGATGAGGGCCATGGGTCTCCTTTTTCCCACGATTCGCGGGCGGCTTGACCGCGCAGGCCTGTTCCTGTCCTGCCTTTGCGCGGTGCACTGCGTGCTCGGCATCGTCATCGTCGCCGGCCTCGGGCTCGGCGGCGGGCTGTTGCTCGATCCGATCCTTCATCGCGTCGGCCTGCTGCTGGCGACGCTGATCGCCGGCGTGGCGATCGGCATCGGCGCCATCCAGCACCGCCGCGCGGCGCCGTTCGTGGTGGCCATGACCGGCCTCACGTTCATGGGCGGCGCGCTCGGCGTCGACCACGGGGTGGAAGAGGCGGTCCTGACCGTCATCGGTGTCACCCTGGTGGCTGCCGGTCACGTGCTCAACTTGCGCAAGCCCGCTTAACCGCTATCTGGCGCGGGTCATGACCGCGTCCATTACCCTCACCGTCAACGGCGAGCCGCGCCGCACGTCCGCCGCCACTATCGCCGCGCTGGTGCGCGAGCTCGGCCTCAAGCCGGAAAAGGTCGCGGTCGAGCGCAACGGCACGATCGTCGCGCGCTCAACGCTGGGCGAAGCGCCGCTCACCGACGGCGACGTGCTCGAGATCGTCCATTTCGTCGGCGGCGGCTGCGATGACCGCGTCTCACCCGACGACACCTGGACCGTGGCCGGGAGGACCTTCCGCTCGCGGCTGATCGTCGGCACCGGCAAGTACCGCGACTTCGCCCAGAACGCCGCCGCGCTCGAGGCGAGCGGAGCCCAGATCGTCACAGTGGCGGTGCGCCGGGTCAACGTCAGCGATCCTTCGGCGCCGATGCTGACCGACTTCATCGACCCGGCGAAAGTCACCTACCTGCCCAACACCGCCGGCTGCTTCACCGCCGAGGAGGCGATCCGCACCTTGCGGCTGGCGCGCGAGGCCGGCGGCTGGAACCTGGTCAAGCTCGAGGTGCTCGGCGAGGCGCGCACGCTTTACCCCGACATGCGCGAGACCTTGCGCGCGACCGAGGTGCTGGCGAACGAGGGCTTCGAACCGATGGTCTACTGCACCGACGACCCGATCGCCGCCAGGCAGCTCGAGGAAGCCGGCGCGGTCGCGGTCATGCCGCTTGGCGCGCCGATCGGCTCGGGGCTCGGCATCCAGAACCGCGTGACCATCGGCCTGATCGTCGAAGGCGCCAGGGTGCCGGTGCTGGTCGATGCCGGGGTCGGCACCGCCAGCGACGCGGCTGTGGCGATGGAGCTCGGCTGCGACGGGGTGCTGATGAACACCGCGATCGCCGAGGCGAAGGACCCGGTCCGCATGGCCCGGGCGATGAAGCTGGCGGTCGAGGCCGGGCGCGACGCGTATCTCGCGGGGCGCATGGCGACACGCAAGTACGCCGATCCGTCGAGCCCGCTGGCGGGACTGATCTGAGCCGCGCGGTTCGACTGACAAAGGTAGGTTTCGAAACCCATCGTCCGCTTCGGCGTTAGGTCGCCATGCTCAGGACAATTTCAGCCGTGAGCCCGGAAACGCTGGTGCAAGGCTTCCGGGATCATATCGATGCGCACGACTTCCCGTGTGTCGGCGCCAAGTCGGCGCTGGCCCGCGGCACGCTCAAGACGATTCCCGCCCGCGACATCACCAGCGCATGGAACGACGTGCGGATTCACGACGAGCTGCTGGGCTGGGCATTCGACTATCGCCGCGATCCCGAAGGGCTGCGCAGCTTCGCGGTGGTTTTCGAAGGCCCCACCGACCTCAGCGAAAGCGAGTTCGAGCGCTGCATGTGGGAGCGGCTGCAGTCGCTGGCCGACAAGGATGCCTGGCGCGGGCAGGAATACGACGGCGCGGTCAGCCCCGATCCCACCGACCCCCACTTCTCGCTGAGCTTCGGCGGCGAGGCGTTCTTCGTGGTCGGGCTGCACCCCAACGCCTCGCGGCCGGCGCGGCGGTTCGCCCATCCGGCGCTGGTCTTCAACCTGCACGGCCAGTTCGAACGGCTGCGCGAGGAGGGCCGCTACGAGCGCATGCGCGAGACGATCATCACCCGCGACGTCGCGCTCGCCGGCACGCCCAATCCGATGCTGGCGCGCCACGGCGAATCGAGCGAGGCGGCGCAATACAGCGGACGGGCCGTTCCCGCCGGCTGGGAATGCCCGTTCCGCGACGCACGGCACGCCGAATGAGCGAGCGCATCGCCCCGCGCAGCGGGGTCGCCTTCACGCTGCGGACCGGCGAGGTCCTGCGAGTGACCGATCCCGAGGGCGGTCAGGTCGCCGACCTGCTCGCCTTCGCCGCGGGCGACGTCGGCGAGGCGCTCTCGAACGGCCGGACCTTCGACTACGAGGAGACGATCCGGCTCGGCACGGGCAACAAGCTGTGGTCGAACCGCTCCAGGCCGATGCTCGAGATCGTCGCCGACACCGTGGGCACCCACGATTTCCTGCTGACGCCGTGCAGCGAGGCGACCTTCCGTCACTTCTACGCGGACAAGCCGGTGCACCGCGGCTGTTTCGGCAACCTTGCCGAGGCGCTCGCGCCCTACGGCGTCGGGCCCGACGCGATCCCGGTCGCGTTCAACCTGTTCATGAACGTGCCCGTGGGCGAGGACGGCCGCGTCCGCGTGCTGCCGCCCACGACGAAGCCGGGCGACCACGTCGAGCTGCTCGCGCTCGTCGACCTGGTGGTCGGGCTCACCGCCTGCTCGGCCTACGATTCGTGCGGCGGCAGCTTCAAACCGATCGATTACGCCATCAGGCCGGCGGCCGGCGCTGCGCGCGAAGCGAAGGAGAGCTGACGATGGCGACGACCGCAAGCAAGGAGGACCTCCTGCAGGCCTGCATCCAGGATCTTCACGCCGCGCGCCGCGTCGCCGCCGGGCGGCTGCCCGCGGTGGCCGCTGCCGCCGGCCCCGAGCTCGCGCCCATCCTGCGCAGCGTGCAGCAAGACTTCGCGGCACAGGCCGAACGGCTCGAAGCGACCGGGCACGATCTCGACGGTCCCGAGAATCTGTGGATGGCGGGCATCATGGACGATGCCGAACGCGACACGAAGACCGTGGCGCGCGGGCCCCTGCTCGATACCGCGCTGATCGGCGCGGTGCGCAAGGGACTGGCCGCGGACGGGGTTTCGCTGGAAACCGGCGTGGCGGTCGCCCGCTCGCTCGGAAAGGACCGCGAGGGCGAGCTGCTGGAGGAGATGCGCGAACTCTCCGGCCAATCGGACGGGCGGCTCCGGCAGCTCCTGCAACAGATCGCGTAAGCCGCGGCCCGGCCGTCCGCCTGGCGAAATCGCCGCCACCGTTTACCGGACGCTAACCAAAGTCGGTCACTCTCTGCCGTGTCGCATTGGGGGGCTATCATGGCCAAGACCGGGACTGCATCGCTGACCATCGCCGAGCTGCGCGAGTTCGCCAGCTTCACCGAAGACGAGCAGCTGTTCATCGAGCGCGGGCTCGACGTCGGCCTCGGCCGCGGCGACGCGTTCAAGCAGTGGTCGCACGGCAAGGGCGACAAGGCCGCCATCCGCCAGCAGTACCTCGCCTACCGCGAGCTGCGCAGCCTGCGCGACGCGGTGCCGGGCGAGACTTCGCTCGACGGCATCCAGGAATTTATGGGCACGCTGCTCAGGATCACCGCGCAGGACCTCGCGCAGGAGCAGATCGACAGCTTCTCCGCCTACCGGTTCCTCTACGAACGGCTGCTCGGCGCCAGGGCCAGGCCCTGGCTGCCGGCCGCGTTCTGCGGCGCCGCAGCGCTGCCGCAGATCCGCCCGATGCGCCGCAAGATGCTGCTCCAGTCGCTCAGCGAAGCCGCCGCCACGGCGCCCGGCTGGTCCGACCGCGAGCCGTGCTTCTATCCCGAAAAGATCGAGGCCGAAGCGGCCTGATCCTTCGAGACGGGCCTTCGACAAGCTCAGTCCCTCCTCACGATGAGCGGCTTCCTGCAAATCAAGACCGCTCATCCCGAGGAGCGGCCGAGGAGCCGCGAAGCGGCGTCACGAAGCCGCGTCTCGAAGGACCCGCCTATCCCTTGTACAGCGCGTCGAGCCGCTCGCCGTAGCGGGCGCGGATCTGGTGGCGGCGGATCTTGAGCGTCGGGGTCATTTCGTCGTTGTCGATCGTGAAGGGCTCGTCGGCGAAGGCGTACTGGCGGATCTTCTCGATCACCGACAGCTCGGCGTTGACGCGATCGATCGCGGCGCGCATCGCGCTGCGGAACGCCGGAAGCGTCTGCAGCGCGGCGAGGTCGAACTTCTCGTCGTTGGCCTGGGCCCATTCGCAGGCCCATTGCGCGTCGGGCACGATCAGCGCGGCCATGTAGGGGCGCCTGTCGCCGCTCACCATGGCCTGGGCGATCTCGCGCTGCAGGGTGAGCATGCCCTCGAGCTTCTGCGGGGCGATGTTGTCGCCCTTGTCGTTGACGATGATGTCCTTCTTGCGGTCGGTGATCATGATCCGGCCGCGCTCGTCGAGATGGCCGATGTCGCCGGTGTGGAGCCAGCCGTCGACGATCGTCTTCGCGGTCTCGGCCTCGTTCTGCCAGTAGCCGAGCATGACCAGCTCGCCGCGCACCAGGATCTCTCCGTCCTCGGCGATCCTGACCTCGACGCCCCGCAGGGGCGGCCCGACGGTGTCGAGCTTGATCCCGGCCGAGGGGAAGTTGCAGCTGACCACCGGCGCGCTTTCGGTCTGGCCGTAGCCCTGCAGCATGACCAGGCCCATCGATTCGAAGAACGCGCCGACCTCGGGGTTGAGCGGCGCCCCGCCCGAGACGAGCGCCTTGATCCGCCCGCCGAAGCGCGCCTTGACCTTGGGCCGCAGCGTCACGTCGAGCAGGCGCTCGACCGGCCAGTCGGTCAGCCGGCGCCGGTTCGCGCCGCGGCGCTCGGCCAGGGCCAGCGACTGGTCGAGCAGGAAGTTGGCGAGGCGGCCCTGCTTCTCGATCTGGTTGATGATCCGCCCGCGCAGCACTTCGAACAGGCGCGGCACCACGACCATGAACGTGGGCCTGGCCTCCTCGATGTTGCTGGCCAGCTTGTCGAGGCCCTCGGCGAACCAGATCTCGGCGCCGAGCGCGATCGGCAGGTAGAGCCCGGCGGTGTGCTCGAGCGCGTGGCTGAGCGGCAGGAACGACAGGAACCGCTCGTCGTCCCAGCCGAAATCGCCGGCCAGCACTTCGGCGGCGCCGTCGATGTTGCGCAGGATCGCGCCGTGGTGGAGCAGTACGCCGCGTGGCGCCCCGCTGGTTCCGCTGGTGTAGATGATGCACGCCGGATCGCGCCGCCCGATCCCGGCGATGCGCGCTTCGACGGCGGTCCGCGCGGCGGCGGCATCGCCCTTGACCAGGTCGTCCCAGAGATGGCCGGCGAAGCTGCTCTGCACCGCGCGCAGCGGTTCGATGCCGATGACGTGCTCGGCAATGCCCGAGCGCAGGACGGCGGGCAGCAGCGGTTCGGCCAGCTTGCCGGTGGAGACGATCGCCGCCCTGGCGCCGCTGTTCTCGAGGATATGGAGGTGATCGCGCTCGGTGTTGGTGGTGTAGGCCGGGGTGGTGATGCAGCCGGCGGCCATGATCGCGAGATCGGCGATCGCCCACTTGGGCCGGTTCTCCGAGACCAGCACGACGCGGTCGCCGTCATCCAGCCCCAGGGCTCGCAACGCTTCGGCCAGCAGGCAGACCTCGTCGGCCGCTTCGCGCCAGCTCTGCGATTGCCACGTCCCTGCCGTCCGGGCGGTGAGGAACGGCCGGTCGCCGCGCTCGTCGGCGCGGTCGAGGAACAGCCGCACCAGGTTGGGCGCGGCCTCGAAATCCGTCAGCTGCAAGGGCAGCGCTCCATCCCAATATGCCGGCGGCCCGGCTTGTTATGGTGCGAGTGGTTAAGGCGTGCGGGCTTTGCGCTCAAGTAGCGCGAAGCGGTAGCGCCAACAAAACGCGCGGCAAGCTACTCGGCGACGGCGACGCCTTCGCTGCGCGGGTCGGCCGCGCCGGCCCAGCCCCCGGCGGTGCGCCCCGCGCCGTTGGTCTTGAGCGGCAGGCGCCGCGCGCCGACCTGCGCATGCCCGAGCGCCTGGAGCTGCGGCGCGAGCGCTTCGAGCGCTGTCCCCTGCTCCACCGTGATGGCATCGCCGGGCGAGAACAGCATCGGCAACGCGATCGCTTCGCCGAGCGGCAGGCCGAAGTCGATCACCCCGATCAGCGCGCGCGCGACCTGGACGGGAATGGTCGAGCCCCCCGCCGCGCCGACCGCCATGACCAGCTCGCCGTCGGCGCCGTAGACCAGCGTCGGCGCCATCGAGCTGCGCGGCCGCTTGCCGCCCTCGACCCGGTTGGCGACCGGGCGGCCGTCGGGATCGACCGGCGAGAAGCTGAAGTCGGTCAGCTCGTTGTTGAGGTAGTAGCCGCCCACCACGATCCCCGACCCGAACGATCCTTCGATGGTCGAGGTGTAGCTGACCGCGTTGCCTGCCCGGTCGACGGCGACGAAGTGCGAGGTGCCGCTCTCCTCGGGCTCGTCGCCATCGGGCGGTACCAAAGCGAGGCCTTGCGGCGTCCCCGGCCGGACCGAGGCGAGGGTCGAAGCGGGATCGATCAGCGCGCCACGCGCGGCGAGATAGTCGGGGTCCATGAGCCCGGAGACCGGGACCGAAACGAAGTCCGCGTCGGCCAGGTACCGCTCGCGATCGGCGAAGGCGAGCCGCTGCGATTCGGCGAACAGGTGCCAGAACACCGGCGAATCCCGGCCGAGCGCGCCGAGATCGAAGCGCTCGAGCTGCTTGAGGATCGCATAGACCGTGGTCGCGCCCGACGAGGGCGGGCCCATCCCGCAGATGGTGTAGCCGCGATAGGGGCCGCACAGCTCGGGCCGTTCGCTCGCCTGGTAGGCGGCGATGTCGGCCGTGCTCATCGCTCCGGGACGCGGGGTCTCGGCGGCGACTTCGGCGGCGATCGTTCGGGCGTGGTCGCCGGTATAGAACCAGTCGGGACCGTTCTGCGCGATCCGGGCGAGCGTTTCGGCCAGTGCGCGGTTCCGCAGCAGCGTGCCGACCGGACGCGCCTCGTCGGCCTCGTCGTAATAGACCGCCCGAAGATCTTCCTGGTGCGCGGCCCGGTTCTTCGCCTGGACCAGGTACTCGCGGCCGCGCTCGCTGAGCGTCCAGCCCTCCTCCGCGAGGCGAATCGCCGGCTCGAACAGCGCCGCCCACGGCAGCTTGCCCCAGCGGCGATGGGCCTCGGCGGCGAGGCGGATGTTGCCCGGCACGCCGACGCTGCGGCCGGAGACGACCGCCTGCATGAACGGCAGCGGCCGGCCCTCGGCGTCGAGGAACCATTGCCCATCGGCGCCCGCCGGCGCTGCTTCGCGGCCGTCGAGAGTGTCGATCCCGCCGCCTTGGGAATGATGCAGCAGGAAGCCGCCGCCGCCGATGCCCGAGCTTTGCGGCTCGACCACGGTCAGCGCCAGCATGACCGCGATGGCGGCGTCGGTGGCGCTGCCGCCTCGGCGCAGCATCTGCGCGCCCGCTTCCGCCGCGCGCGGGTCCGCCGCGCTGACGACTCCGCGAGCCTCGACCTGAGGGGCTTGGGCGGGAGTGGGGACAGTGGCGCAGGCACCGAGCGCGAACGGGGCGAGGGCGAACAGGAAACGGCGAAGCATCGGTGCGCTGCTATTCGCTTCCCACCGCTTCGGCAACCGAGGCGAAGCCCTCGCACCGCATCAGCGCCTCCAGCCCGCGCACCATCCGGCGGGCAATGCCCGGCCCCTCGTAGACCATCGCGCTGTAGAGCTGGACCAGACTCGCGCCGGCGCGGATACGCTGCCACGCGTCTTCCGCCGTGGCGATTCCGCCGACCCCGACCAGCGGCAACGCGCCGCCGGTCGCCGCGCGGAAGTCGCGCAGCCGCTCCAGCGCCAGCTCTTTCAGCGGCACGCCCGACAGGCCGCCGGCCTCGCCGGCATGGCGCGAACGCAGCCGCGGGCGCGAGATCGTCGTGTTGGAGACGATCAGCGCGCCGAGCTTCCTGTCGAGCGCGATGCGCGCGATGGCGTCGATGTCGGCCGGCTCGAGATCCGGCGCCACCTTCAGGAACACCGGCGGACACGCGTCGCCCCCTGCCGCCATCACTGCATCGAGCAGCGCCGCGAGCGCGCTTTCATCCTGCAGCGCGCGTAGCCCGGGAGTGTTGGGGCTCGAGATATTGACCGCGAGGTAGGTCGCGAGAGGGGCCAAGACGCGCGTCGCTTGGACATAATCGGCGATTCGGTCGGCTGAGTCCTTGTTCGCGCCGATATTGATGCCGACGATGCCCCGCCTCTCGCGAGCCGCGAGCCGCGCCGCCGCGGCCGCCGCGCCGCCGTTGTTGAAGCCCATGCGATTGATCACCGCGCCATCCTCGGCGAGGCGGAACAAGCGCGGCTTCGGGTTGCCGACTTGCGGGCGCGGCGTGATCGAGCCGACCTCGACGAAGCCGAAGCCCTGCCCGAGCAGCGCATCGGGTACTTCGCCGTCCTTGTCGAACCCGGCCGCCAGGCCCACCGGATTGGGGAAGTAGAGGTCGGCAACGCGGGTTTCGAGAGGCCCGCCCAGAGCGGCCGGGATCCCCGGCATCGCCTTGAGCGCGGCGATCGCCAGCCCATGCGCCCGCTCGGCGTCGAGCGAGAACAGCGCGGGCCGGGCGAGGCGGTAGAGCACGCGGCGCCTATGGCAGCGTGCCCCTGCGATGACAAATGCCGTTAATCGCCGCGAATGTCGCATTTCTACAATCACGCCCCCTATCTTTCGATTAGAGAGACGTTGCGACCCGAAGGGCTCGGCGCAGCGATGCGGCGGGTTCTCGACTTTCAAGGGCGGCTCCGGTGTCCATTTCGGTGGGCAGGCGGGGCCGCCCCTTTTTTGTGCCCCTGAAAGCCGCGCTTGTTTGTAATTGCCGGCCCGCGCCCCTAGATGAAATCGGAACGAATCGCTCCGATTTGAGAACGGATCGCAACAATGCGCCTTTCGAGCATGGCCGATTACGCCGTCGTCACGATGTGCGCCGCCGCGCGCCATTGTGGCTCGGCGCGTGTCTCGGCGAGCGAGCTGGCGGAGGAAACCGGCCTGCCCGCGCCGACGGTGCAGAAGGTCGTCAGCCTGCTTTCGCGCGCCGGCCTGCTGCGCGCCACCCGCGGTTCGGGCGGCGGCCTGCAGCTCGCGCGGCCGGCGGCGGCGATCACGCTGGCCGACATCGTCGAGGCGGTCGAGGGCCCGATCGCGCTGACCAGCTGTGTCGAGCAGGGCCGCCACGACTGTGCGCTCGAATCGTGCTGCAGCGTCCGGCCGCACTGGGGCATCGTCAACGCGGCGCTGCGCGGCGCGCTCGCCGACGTGCCGCTGACCCAACTGGCGCGGCCCCGGATCGCGGAGGTCGTACGATGAATCTTCGCTCGCAGAGGCACCGAGGCACGGAGTTCCGACGCCCGGCCTCGGGCCAGGAAGTCCCCGCCGCCAGCCAATTCTGGAAGCCTTTGAAAGTTGGCGCGGCTGCGCCGCATACGTGGCCTCTCCGTACCTCCGTGCCTCCGTGCGCGCCAATGCCGACCCACGAGATTTCGGCATGAGCGAAGAACTCGACATCCAGGACCGCGCCGCGCGCGAGGCGGCCGCCCGCGCCGCCGACTACGAGCACGGCTGGTCGAGCGAGATCGAGACCGAGTTCGCGCCGAAGGGTCTTTCCGAGGACACCGTCCGCTTCATCTCGGCCAGGAAGCGCGAGCCCGAGTGGATGCTCGACTGGCGGCTCAAGGCGTTCCGGCTGTGGCAGCAGATGGAGGCGCCCGACTGGGCCAAGCTCGAGATCGCGCCGATCGACTACCAGGATGCGTTCTATTACGCCGAGCCGAAGAAGAAGGAGACGCTCGGCAGCCTCGACGAGGTCGATCCCGAAATCCTGCGCGTCTACGAGAAGCTCGGCATCCCGATCGAGGAGCAGAAGGTCCTCGCCGGGGTCGAAGGCGCGCGCAAGGTCGCGGTCGACGCGGTGTTCGACTCCGTCAGCGTCGCCACCACCTTCCGCGAGGAGCTCAAGAAGGCCGGAGTCATCTTCCTCTCGATCAGCGAGGCGATCCGCGAGTATCCGGACCTCGTGAAGAAGTGGCTCGGCCGCGTGGTGCCGCAGCGAGACAACTTCTTCGCCACGCTCAACAGCGCGGTCTTTAGCGACGGCACCTTCGTCTACATCCCCGAGGGCGTGCGCTGCCCGATGGAGCTCAGCACCTATTTCCGCATCAACGCCGAGAACACCGGCCAGTTCGAGCGCACGCTGATCATCGCCGAGAAGGGCTCGTACGTCTCGTACCTCGAAGGCTGCACCGCGCCGATGCGCGACGAGAACCAGCTCCATGCAGCGGTGGTCGAGCTGGTCGCGCTCGAGGACGCCGAGATCAAGTATTCGACCGTGCAGAACTGGTACCCCGGCGACGCCGAAGGCAAGGGCGGGATCTACAACTTCGTCACCAAGCGCGGGCTGTGCCAGGGCGCGCGCAGCAAGATCAGCTGGACCCAGGTCGAGACCGGCAGCGCGGTGACCTGGAAGTACCCGTCCTGCGTGCTCAACGGCGAGGACAGCGTCGGCGAGTTCTACTCGGTCGCGGTGACCAACAATTACCAGCAGGCCGATACCGGCACCAAGATGATCCACAACGGCAAAGGCAGCCGCAGCACGATCATCTCAAAGGGCATCAGCGCCGGCAAGTCGAACAATACCTATCGCGGGCTGGTCCGCGTCGCCGCCAACGCCGACGGAGTGCGCAACTTCACCCAGTGCGATTCGCTGCTGCTCGGCGACAAGTGCGGCGCGCACACCGTGCCCTACATCGAGGTCAGGAACCCGACCGCGCAAGTCGAGCACGAGGCGACCACCAGCAAGATCAGCGACGACCAGCTGTTCTACGCCATGCAGCGCGGGTTGGGCGCGGAAGAGGCCGTGGCGCTGATCGTCAACGGCTTCGCCAGGGAAGTGATGAAGCAGCTGCCGATGGAGTTCGCCGTCGAGGCGCAGAAGCTGCTGGCGATCTCGCTCGAGGGGAGCGTGGGGTGAACGACAAGAAGACCCTCAAGCTGCGCTCTCCCTCCGAGCAGGATGGCCCGCCCGCGCTCAAGAAGAAGGGCCGCGGGTGGGAGATTTCGGAGAAGCGGCTCGACGCGCTGCACGAGCGGGCGCGCGACATGCGGCGGCATTCGAGCGCGGCGCACAAGGCGCTCGCCGAGCGCTTCGCCAGGGCCGATCTCGGGCGCTACAAGTTCACCCGCCACGCGGTGGTCGGCTCGGCGATCGTCGACTTCAACTGCCACAACCTCGGCATGGCCATCGCCATCGACGAGGAGGGCGAGGACGAGACGCTCGCGCGCCGCCGCGACAAGAGCCTCGAATCGGTCGGCGTGCGGGTGATGCGGATCAAGGCGGCCGACGTGCTCGACAACATCGACGATGTGCTCGCCCGCATTACCGCCAGCATGCGCCTGCGTATCGGCGACCGCAAGGACGCGGCGCGGGCGCATGCCCAGGCCAACCCCCGGCAGGACTATTCGAGGACGCGCAAGTGACCGCGCGACTTTCCTTTTCTCGTCATGCTGAACTCGTTTCAGCATCCATCTCGCAGCCCGCGCGGACGGTGCCGGTGGAGAGATGGACCCTGAACCAAGTTCAGGGTGACGGTTCTAGTTTGAACGAGACTCTCTAAATGCTGAAGATCGATAACCTCCACGCCACCGTCGGCGGCACCGAGATCCTCCGCGGGCTGACGCTCGAAGTCGGCGCGGACGAGATCCATGCGATCATGGGCCCCAACGGCGCGGGCAAATCCACGCTCGCCTACGTGCTCGGCGGGCGGCCCGGGTACGAGGTGACGGGCGGCTCGGTGACCTTTGCCGGGCAGGACCTGCTGGCCCTTGAACCGCATGAGCGCGCGGCGGCGGGCCTGTTCCTCGGCTTCCAGTACCCGGTCGAGATTCCCGGCGTCTCCAACGTCCAGTTCCTGCGCGAGGCGCTCAACGCCCAGCGCAAGGCGCGCGGGCAGGAGCCGCTGTCGGGCGGCGACTTCCTCAAGCTGGCACGCGAGAAGGCGGGGCTGCTGCGCTTCGACATGGAAATGCTCAAGCGGCCGGTGAACGTCGGCTTCTCGGGCGGCGAGAAGAAGCGCGCCGAGATGGTCCAGATGGGCATCCTCGATCCGAGGTTCGCCGTGCTCGACGAGACCGATTCGGGCCTCGACATCGACGCGCTCAGGATCGTCGGCGAAGGCATCAACGCGATCATGCGCAAGCCCGACAGGGGCGTGCTGCTGATCACCCACTACCAGCGCCTGCTCGACTATGTGCGGCCCGACTACGTCCACGTGCTGTCGAAGGGACGCATCGTGAAAAGCGGCGGGCCCGAGCTGGCGCACCAGCTCGAGAGCGAGGGCTACGAGGCGGTGGCGGCATGATGGTTCGAGACGAGCGTTCTGCCTCCGGCAATGCTTCGCAACCGACAAGCTCGGTCCCTCCTCACCATGAGCGGAGGAATCTCCCTGCCGCTCATCCTGAGGAGCGGCTGAGGAGCCGCGAAGGGGCGTCTCGAAGCCACGTCTCGAAGGACCTCCCGACGCAGCGCGACGAGGCGTGGCGCTATGCCGATTTCGCGGCGCTGGAGACGCTCGCGCCCGAGGCGTTCGGCCAGTGGAAGGACATCGCGCTCGCCCCCGGCGAGACGCGCCGCGAGTGCCTGGTCCTCGGCGGCACCGGTCCAGAGCTGTACCGGGTGCGGCTGACCGTCGGCGAAGGGGCGCGGGCGGAGCTGTTCGCGGTCAATTTCGGCGCCGATTACGCGCGGCTCGAAGTCGAGGTGCGGCTGGCGCGGGGTGCGCATTTCGAGTTCGGCGGTGTGACCATCGGCGGCGGCGAGGCGACCCGCGAGTTCGTCACGCGCACGGTCCACGCCGAGCCCGAAGCGACCAGCAACCAGGTCGTGCGCGCGGTCCACTGGGGGCAGGCGACGGGCAATTTCCTCGGCCGGATCGATGTTGCCCGCGAGGCGCAGAAGACCGACGCGGCGCAGGACTTCAAGGGCCTGCTGCTCGAGCGCGGCGCCAGCACCAACGCCAAGCCCGAGCTCGAGATCTTCGCCGACGACGTCAAGTGCGCTCACGGCGCCGCGATCGGCCAGATGGACGAGGCGGCGCGCTACTACATGGCCGCGCGGGGGATCCCGCCGGAGACGGCGCGCAAGCTGCTGGTCCGCGCGTTCATCGCCGCCGCCTTCGTGGCGCTCGAGGACGACGGCGAGCGAGAGCGGCTGATGGACGCCGCGCTTAGGGCGCTGGGGGACAAGGGATGAGCGAGGCGCACACATCTCCCCTCCCGCTTGCGGGAGGCGTCGGGGGTGGGCCTCACGCGTCCGGCGCGGCTTCCGACACGCCCACCCCTAACCCCTCCCGCAAGCGGGAGGGGGACTACAAGGCTGACTTCCCCGGCCTCGCCAACGCCGACGGCTCGCCGTGGCACTACCTCGATTCGGCCGCCACCGCGCAGAAGCCGCGGGCGGTGATCGACGCGGTCGCGAAAGCGCTCGGCACCGATTACGCCACCGTCCACCGCGGGGTGTACACCCGCTCGGCCGAGATGACGCTCGGCTACGAGGCGGCGCGGCGGCGGGTGGCCGCGTTCGTCGGCGGACGCGAGGACGAAGTGGTGTTCACCCGCGGCGCCACCGAGGCGATCAATCTCGTCGCCTATTCGTGGCCCGGGAAGGGCCGCGTGCTGCTGTCCGAGCTCGAGCACCACTCGAACATCGTGCCGTGGCAGCTCGCCGGCTGGCAGGTCGACGTCTGCCCGCTGACGCACGACGGCAGGATCGACCTCGACGCCGCCGAGCGCCTGCTGACCAGGGACCACACGATGGTCGCCTTCGCGCATGTCTCGAACGTGCTCGGCTCGGTGCTGGATGCGCGCCGGGCCGCTGACCTGGCCCACGCTGTCGGGGCGAAGCTTCTGCTCGACGGCTGCCAGGCCGCGCCGCGGATGCCGGTCGACGTCGCCGCGCTCGATTGCGACTTCTACGCCTTCTCCGGCCACAAGCTCTACGGCCCGACCGGGATCGGCGCGCTGTGGGCCAGCGCCGAGCACCTCGCCGCGATGCCGCCGTGGCAGGGCGGCGGGGCGATGATCGAGCGGGTCACGTTCGAGAAGACCACTTACGCGCCTCCGCCGCAGCGGCTCGAGGCGGGCACCCCGGCGATCGTCGAGGCGATCGGTTTGGGCGCTGCCTGCGACTACGTCTCGCGTGTCGGTCTCGAGACGATCCATGCGCACGAGGCGCGGCTGGTGGCGCAGCTGCGCGATGCCCTGCGCGGCATGAACGACGTGCGCCTGTTCGGGCCCGAGGACAGCGCCGGGATCGTCAGCTTCGCGCTCGAGGGCATCCACCCGCACGACCTCGGCACCATATTGGACGAGGAGAACGTCGCCATTCGCGCCGGGCACCACTGCGCGCAGCCGCTGATGGAGCGGCTCGGCGTTCCGGCCACGGCGCGGGCCAGCTTCGGGCTTTACTCGGACGAGGGCGACGTCGCCGCGCTGCTGCGCGGGATCGAGCGGACCAAGAGGATCTTCGGATGAACGAGCAGTCGGACAAGGCTTTCCGCGTCGAGGAAGTCGATGGAGTCGCGCCGCCGCCGCGGGCCAGAGTCGAGCACGCCGTCGAGGACGCCGAGACCGCGTCCGAAAAGCTGGAGCGCAAGAAGGACTATCTCGAAGGATTCCTGGCTCAGAAGCCGCAAACAGGGAATCCGGCTGCCCCCGGCGGCGCGCTCTACGAGAGCGTGATCGACGCGCTGCGCGACATCTTCGACCCCGAAATCCCGGTCAACATCTACGACCTCGGGCTGATCTACGGCGTCGAGGTCACGCCCGATGCCGACGTAGTGGTGACGATGACGCTGACCACCCCGCACTGCCCTGTGGCCGAATCGATGCCCGGCGAGGTCGAGCTGCGGGTCGCCTCGGTCCCCGGCGTGCGCGACGCCGAGGTCAACCTGGTATGGGACCCGCCGTGGGACCCGGCGAAAATGAGCGACGAAGCGCGGCTCGAGCTTGGAATGCTGTGAATTCCCCTCCCGCTCGCGGGAGGGGCTAGGGGTGGGCAAGGGCCACGCTCATCCCCAGATTGCCAGTGGCCCACCCCCGGCCCCTCCCGCGAGCGGGAGGGGGGAGTAGAAGATGACCGAAACCAAGACCCGCCAGCGGCCTGCGGCCGTCACGCTGACCCCGACAGCCGAGGCGCGCGTCGCCGAGCTAATGGCGCGCGCACCCGAAGGGGCGATAGGGGTCAAGCTCTCGACCCCGCGACGCGGCTGCTCGGGGCTCGCCTATTCGGTCGATTACGTCAGCGAGGAGCAGCCGTTCGACGAGAAGATCGTCACCTCCGGCGGCACGTTCTACATCGACGGCGCGAGCGTGCTCTACCTGATCGGCAGCACGATGGACTGGCAGGAAGACGATTTCGCCGCCGGCTTCGTGTTCGCCAACCCCAACGCCAAGGGCGCCTGTGGTTGCGGGGAGAGCTTTACGGTATAAGCGCCGGATGGACAGCGGTCCTCCCGAACGCGAAACGCGCCGCAAGATCGAACGGGATCTCGCCACACCGCGCCGCACGGCGAGGATCGATCTCGATCAATTCGCCAGAGAGCTCGGGATGAAGAACGCAGAAATCGAGAAGATTGTGCGCCGCCGCAGCCACCGGCGCCCGCCCGGCATGGCGCCCGCACTGGTCGAGCCGCCGCGCGGCCCGAGGCCGCTTCAGGGCGGAGCGGCGGCGCCGCTCGAATTCGACAGCTAGCTAGCGCCCCCGCAGCGCCTGCACGCAGGCGGCGCGGTCGACGTCCTGGCCGTCGCTCGGCCTGCGCGCGTCGACATAAGTCGCCACCGGCTCGCCGCCCTCGCGCATCGGGTAGAGGAACACGTCGAGCACGCAGGCCTGGCCGGCGAACTGCAGCTTGCGCATGTCGCCCTCGGTCACGTCGAGCCGGGGCGTGCCGAACTGGCGCACGAGGCCGGCAGTCGGCTGCTCGATCACGCCTTCGAGGCCGGGCAGGCGCATGATCTGCGGCGCGCGGAAGCCGACTTGCGGCGGGCGGACCGGTCGCGTCGGCGGCACGCCGGTGCTCGGCGGGCGCACCACCGGCGGGGTGCGCGACGGGGGCGGCGACTGCGACGAGGGCGGCACCGCGGTGCAGGCGGCCACCAGCGGCAGCAACAGGAATGCCGAAAGGCGCCTCATTCAGCCTGGTTTCCTTCGGTGGAGCAAATGCGTCGCCGCGGCGGCCCCGACGATGGGCGCGAGCAGGTTAACGAAGGGCAACGCGAGCATTCCCGCCACCGCCCCGCCGAGCAGGAAGCGTTGCAGCGGACCGCCCGGCGCCGGCTCTGCCTTGGCGCGCCGGTGCCGCAGCCAGACCATGTCGCTGAGCTCGCGCCCGAGCAGCACGGCGTTGACCAGGGCGAACAGGATCGCCGGGCCGATCCCCGTCACCAGCAACACCAGCGCGAACGGCAGGGCGAAGAGATTGACCACCAGCGCGCGCAATGCGGCCCCCAGGCTGGTCGAGAGCTGCTCGCCCAGCGGAAGGTCGCGCGCCGAACGCGCCGCCTCGGGATAATGCCGCGCCTCCACCGCCAGCACCACCTCATCGGCGAAGAACCCGATCACCGCCATCGCCACGATCCGCCAGGCGAGCCACAGCCCGATCAGGGTCATCAGGAAAGCGGCAATGCCGCGCAGGCCGCCCGCTCCATCGAACAGCGCGTCGCCCAGCCCGGCCCACGCCAGCAGCCGGTCGAGCGCGAACCAGCCGCCCCAGGCGACGATCGCGAACAGCACCAGCGTCACCGCCAGGGTCTTGGCCAGGATGCGCAGGACGCGGGGATCGGCAAGCTGGGCCAGCGCGAGCGCGAGCGAGGAGGCGACTGCGGGCATCGGCGCTTGCGATTGCGCGCGCGGCAGGCCAAGTCAACGCCGCAGGGGCCATCCTGGCCGCTCTCTCCCCGTCAACCCCGGAAGGACTCATGCAGGAACCCAGATACGACGTGATCGCGATCGGCAACGCCATCGTCGATGTGATGGCCCCGTGCGACGACGACCTGATCGAGGAGCTGCAGCTCAACCGCGGCGGCATGACCCTGGTCGACACCGCGCGCGCCAGGGAGCTTTACGACGCGATGGGCCCGGCGCGGGAGATCTCCGGCGGCTCGGCGGCCAACACGCTCGCCGGCCTCGCCGCGCTTGGCGCGCAGTGCGCGTTCATCGGCCAGGTCGCCGACGATCAGCTCGGCGAGGTCTTCGCGCACGACATCCATGCGGTCGGGATCGATTTCGACACCCCGCCGCGCGGCGAGGATCCGCCGACCGCGCGGTGCCTGATCTTCGTCACGCCCGACGGCCAGCGGACCATGAACACCTTCCTCGGCGCCTCTCAGTTCCTGCCGGCGGCGGCGCTGAACGAAGAGGCGATCGGCGGGGCGAGCATCCTCTACCTCGAAGGCTACCTGTGGGACCCGGAAGAGCCGCGCGCGGCGATGCGGCGGGCGATCGAGGCTGCCCGGGCCGCCGGGCGCAAGGTCGCCTTCACGCTCAGCGAGGTGTTCGTGATCGACCGTCACGGCGACGATTTCCGCGCCCTGATCGACGACGGGCTGATCGACGTGCTGTTCGCCAACCACCTCGAGCTCGCCGCGCTGACCGGCGAGGACGAGATCGAGGCCGGCATCGCCCGGCTCGCGGGCAAGGTGCCGACGCTCGTCGTCACGCGCAGCGCCGAGGGCGCGGTCGCGGTTTCGAACGGGACGCGCGCCGAAGTCCCCGCCGAGCCGATCGACCAGGTGGTCGACACCACCGGCGCGGGCGACCTGTTCGCGGCCGGCTTCCTGTTCGGTTACGTCCGAGACGAGCCGCTCGCCACCTGCCTGCGCCGCGGCGCCATCGCCGCGGCCGAGATCATCAGCCACTATGGCGCACGGCCCGAGGCGGACCTGCAGGCGCTGATGGCGGAAAAGCTCGGCTGACGGAGCCGGAATGGCGCGGCTGATCGCGTTCAACAAGCCGTACGGCGTGCTGTCGCAGTTCACCGACGCGCGCGCGCCTTCGCCGCGCCCGACCCTGTCGAACTTCATTGCCGTGCCCGGAGTCTACCCGGCGGGCCGGCTCGACCGCGACAGCGAAGGCCTGCTGCTGCTGACCGACGACGGCGCCCTGCAGGCGCGCATCTCCGATCCGCGCCACAAGGCCCCCAAGACCTACCTGGTGCAGGTCGAAGGCGAGCCCGACGAGGCTGCGCTGGCGAGCCTGCGGCAGGGCCTGGACCTCAGCGACGGGCGCACGCTGCCCGCTCAGGCCGAGCGTATCGCCGATCCCGTGCTGTGGCCGCGCGATCCGCCGGTGCGGTTCCGCAAGAGCGTGCCCGATTGCTGGCTCAGGCTCACCTTGCACGAGGGCCGCAACCGGCAGGTGCGCCGGATGACGGCGGCGGTGGGTCATCCGACCTTGCGGCTGGTGCGCTGGTCGATCGGCGAGTGGACGCTGGAGGGACTGGCGCAGGGCGAATGGCGCGACATTGGGCCGCCTGCGGGCGCCTAGTCGAAGCCGATGCTTCCGTCCGCCGCCAGTCCGGCGATCAGGTCCAGGACGTCGGTCGACGCCAACAGCGCCGGCTCCACGATCAGCCGTTGCCCCCCACAAAGCGTCTCGGCGAGCCGCGCGGCATCGCCCGTGCAGGCATGGCACTGCCCGTCGACGAACAAGAGCACTTCGTCTCCGCGGCGGATGAAGGAAAACCGGCTGGCGGCATTGCGGTGGAGGCTGTCGCCGGCTTCAAGACGCCGGCGCAGCCCGTCCTCGGTGATGGCCTCGTCCGGCGCCCAGTCCAGCTCGGGATATTTCGGGCTGGTGACATAAGCGCCCAGCCAGCGCGCGAAGGCATCGCGGTCCTGCAGGGGATCGGTGATCATCGAATGGAGCCGGGCGACGGCGGCCGGCAAGATTTCGCCGGGGTTGGCCTGACGGCAGAGACCGGGATCGGCATAGCGGTCGTCGTCTTCCAGCGAACCGAGCACGTGATCGCAGAAATGCGCCACCAGCTCGCTGCGCGACGGTGCGCGAAAGCCGACCGAATAGGTCATGCAATCGTCGCTTTCGGCAATGCCGTCATGCGCGATGCCGGGCGGGACGTAGAGGATGTCGCCGGGGCCCAGCACATGCTCCTCGATCGCCTCGAAATCGGCCAGCAGGCGCACGTCGTCGTTTGCCAGCAGGGGCGTGCGTGCATCGCACATCCCGCCGATCCGCCAGCGCCGCCGGCCGAGACCCTGCACCAGGAACACGTCGTACTGGTCGAAATGCGGTCCGACGCCGCCGCCCCCGGCCGCGATGCTGACCATGACGTCGTCGATCCGCCAGTCGGGCACGAAGCGAAACGGCTCGATCAGCGCCGCGACCGCGGGCACGAACTGGTCGACCGCCTGCACCAGCAGCGTCCAGTTGGATTCGCGCAAGCTCCCTAAACGCGCCTCCGGAAACGCGCCGTGCTCGATGCTCCAGCCATCGGTGGCGCGCTGCACCAGCCTCGATTCGACCCCGTCCTCGCAGGCGAGGCCAGCCAGCTCGTCGGGCGTGAGCGGATTGGACCATTCGGCCCAGGCCTGGCGAAGCAGCAGCGGCTTCTTTTGCCAGTAATCGCGCAGGAAAGCGTCGGCATCGAAATCGGCAAGGTGCAGGCGGGCGGTCATGCGTCGTCGGGCGCGGCTTCGCGCTCGATCTCGCGCCAGCCGATGTCCCGGCGGCAGAAGCCGCCCGGAAACTCGACCGCGTCGACGGCGAGATAGGCGCGCGCCTGGCTTTCGGCGACCGTCGCGCCGCGCGCGGTGACGTTGAGGACCCGCCCCCCGTTCGCCACCAGGCGGCCGCCCTCCAGCGCCGTGCCGGCGTGGAAGATCCGGGCGCCGCCGGCTTCGGCGGCTTCCAGGCCGCCGATCGCGCCGCCCTTCTCCGGCGTGCCCGGATAGCCTTTCGCCGCCATCACCACGGTCAGCGCGGCGTCCTTCGAGAACTTCGGCGGCGGCAGCGCGCCCAGGCTGCAATCGGCGCAGGCCAGCAGGTATTCGCCGAGGTCGCTTTCGAGCCGCATCATCAGCACCTGGCATTCGGGATCGCCGAAGCGGCAGTTGTACTCGACCAGCTTGGGCCCCTCCGAAGTCAGCATCAGCCCGGCGTAGAGCACGCCCGAGTAGGGCGTCCCCGCCTCGGCCATGGCCTTCACCGTGGGCGCGATGATGCGGTTCATCACCTCGCCGCGCAGCGCCGGAGTCAGGACCCGCGCCGGGCTGTAGGCGCCCATCCCGCCGGTGTTGGGCCCGGTGTCCCCCTCGCCGACCCGCTTGTGGTCCTGCGCGCTGCCGAACGGCACGATCATCGCCCCGTCGGTGAGGGCGAAGAAGCTCACTTCCTCGCCGGTCATGAACTCTTCGATGACGACTTCCGCGCCGGCGTCCCCGAATGCGCCGCCGAACATGTCCGCCAGCGCCTCCACGGCTTCGCCGCGAGTCGCGGCGATGACCACGCCCTTTCCCGCCGCGAGGCCGTCGGCCTTGAGCACGTAAGGGGGGTTGAAGCCGTCCAGCGCAGCCACCGCTTCGGCCAGCGAAACCGTGCGGACGTAGCCGGCAGTGGGAATCCCGGCGCGCTCGCACAGATCCTTGGTGAAGCCCTTGCTGCCTTCGAGCTGCGCGGCCGCCTGCGACGGCCCGAACACCGAAAGCCCGGCGGCCCGCAGCGAATCGGCGAGACCGTCGACCAGCGGCGCCTCCGGGCCGATCACCACGAGATCGATATTGCGGCTCTCGCAGAACCCGATCACCGCGCCGTGATCGGCCACGTCCGGCGGGACGAGCTCGGCGTACCGGGAGATGCCCGGATTCCCCGGCGCGGCGTAAAGCCTGCCGCCATCGTCGAGCAGGCGGGATTGCGCCAGCTTCCACGCCAGCGCATGTTCGCGTCCGCCCGATCCCAGCAGCAGGATGTTCATGCCCGGTCCTTTTCCCGATGATGACGATGCCATGCCCGCCGCCGGGCTGGTAGCCAAGGACCAGCCCGGCGACAACGCCGCGCCGCTGTCGATCACCGAGATTTCGAACCTGCTCAAGCGCACAGTCGAGGACCGTTTCGGCTTCGTGCGCCTGCGCGGCGAGCTCTCGGGCGTGAAGCGCGCCGCCTCCGACCACCTCTACTGCTGCCTCAAGGACGAAGGCGCGGTGATCGACGGGGTGATGTGGAAGGGCGGCGCCCAGCGACTGGGCTTCGTGCCGGAAGACGGGATCGAGGTCGTCGCGAGCGGCAAGCTGACGACTTATCCGGGCCGCTCGAAGTACCAGATCGTGATCGAGACGATGGAGATCGCCGGCGAGGGCGCGCTGCTGGCGCTGCTCGAGAAGACGCGGCGGCGGCTCGAGGCGGAAGGCCTGTTCGATTCGGCGCGCAAGCGGCCGCTGCCGTTCCTGCCGGCGGTGATCGGCGTGGTCACATCGCCGACCGGCGCGGTGATCCGCGACATCCTCCACCGCCTCGCCGACCGCTTCCCGAGCCGGGTGCTGGTCTGGCCGGTGCTGGTCCAGGGTCAGGGCGCGGCCGAACAGGTCGCGGCGGCGGTGCGCGGCTTCGGCGAGATCCCCGAAGGCGGGCCGGTGCCGCGGCCCGACCTGCTGATCGTCGCGCGCGGCGGCGGGTCGATCGAGGACTTGTGGGCTTTCAACGAGGAGATCGTGGTCCGGGCCATCGCCGCCTCCCCGATTCCGACGATCAGCGCGGTCGGGCACGAGACCGACACCACGCTCGCCGATTACGCGGCCGACCGCCGCGCTCCGACGCCCACCGCCGCGGCCGAGATGGCCGTGCCGGTACGCCGCGACCTTGCGGCCACGCTCGACGAGCTCGGCCTGCGCCAGCGCAAGTGCGCGCTGCGCCCGGTCGACATCGGTCGCGAGCGGCTCGCGGCACGGGTAGCGCGGCTGCCGAAGCCGGAAGCGCTGGCCGCGCCGTCCGCTCAGAAACTCGACGAGCTCGGCGAGCGGCTGCGGCGCGGGCTTGCCGACCGGGCTGCGAAAGCGCGCGAGCGGCTCTATGCGGATTCCGTGCAACTCTCCGCGCCGTTGTTGAGGTCACGGCTTCGCGCCTCGCAAATGGCCTTGTCCGCGGTCCGGTTCGAGCCCGCGCTGCTCATCCGGCGGATGGCCGAGCGGAGCGAGCGGCTCGCGGCGATCTCGCGCCTGGCAGAGCAGCTCCATCCGGAACGGCCACTGCAGCGCGGCTACGTGATGGTCCTGGGCGGCAGGGGGGCGGCGGTCACCGACGCGGCCGCCGCGCGCAAGGAGCAGGCCCTGACGCTCAAGTTCCGCGACGGCGCGCTCGACGTCGTCCCCGCCGGCGCGCCGCGCTCGCCGCGGTCCAGGCCCGCCTCGCGGAGCCCGGAGGCTGCCGTTCGGCAGCCCAAATTGCTTTGACCGCGCCCGCTTGGTAAGGCCGCCATCATGCTGATGTCTTCCGGCGAGAACGCCGCCACCCTGCTGTACGGCCCGAACGGCTTTCGCGTGATCAGGCCGGGCCGCTTCGTGCTCTGCGCGGTGAGCGGCGATCCGATCGCGCTCGAGGAGCTGCGCTACTGGAGCGTCGACCGGCAAGAGGCCTACGCCAGCGCCGAGCTCGCCACCCGCCGGTCGCTCGGCCAATCGTGAGGCGCGTCGCGGCTTTGGCCGTGGCCGGCCTGGCGACGGCGTGCGTCGCTCCGGCCGAGGAACCCGCCGCGCCCGCGCCGCCCGCGGCGCCGCAGCTGGCGCCGGCGCCGCTTCCGGCTCCCGCTCCGATTCCGACTCCTGCAGGACCGGCCACCTTTCTCTATCAGGGCGAGCTGAGCCAGGGCGGCTGGATTCGCGGCCAGGTCCCGGCCGGCACGGTGACCGCCCGGATCGGCGAGGTCGCGCTGGCGTTCGGCGAGGACGGACGCTTCTTCGCCGCGTTCGACCGCGATGCGCCTCCGCAGACCTCGCTCACGGCCACGCTCGCCGACGGCCGCCGCATCGACAACCCGCTGACGGTCGCCCCGCGCGCCTGGGACATCGAGCACATCAACGCCTCGCCGACGGCCAACGTGCCGAGCGCCGAGTTCACCGCGCGGCGCCGGCCCGAACTCGAACGGATCGCCGCGGCGCGGCAGGTCGATACCGGCAGCGCCGGCTGGCGGCAGAACTTCGTCTGGCCGGCGACGGGACGCATATCCGGCCGGTTCGGTTCGCAACGCGTCTACCGCGGCGAACCGGGGAGCTACCATTCGGGCATCGACATCGCCGGGGGCAGCGGCACGACCTTCGTGGCGCCGGCCGACGGGGTGGTGGTGCTGGCCGCGCAAGCGCCGTTCACGCTCGAAGGCTACCTGCTGATCGTCGATCACGGCATGGGCCTCTACAGCGCATTCCTGCATTCGTCCGAGCTGCTCGTGCGCGAAGGCGAGGCGGTGCGGCAGGGGCAGCCGATCGGCCGCATCGGTGCGACCGGCCGCGCCACCGGGCCGCACCTGCACTGGGGCCTGACCTGGCGTGGCGCGCGTCTCGATCCGCTGCTGTTCACCGGGCCGATGCCGTGAACGGCCAGCGGCCGGCTTGACCGCGCCCGGCATGGCCTCGTGGCGTACGATCCCGAAAGGGAGGGTGTTGCTTGCGTTTGCGGTTGCGCTCGCCGCCGCGCCGGGGACCTGGGTGCGCACGACGGGCGGGGGTCCGGTCGACGACCGCCAGATCATCGAGGTCGAACGGCTGGCCGTTCCGGACCTGAACCTGGGCGAGGGGGTCGAAGTGGCGGGGGCATGGCACCTGACCAGCCCCAACGACCATTTCTCCGGCTATTCCGCCCTGCTGCCGATGGGAGACGGCACTCTGCTCGCCCTGAGCGACCATGGCCGTCAATTGCGCTTCGCGCCGCCCGGCGCGCCTCCGCGGACCCCGAGCCTGGGCCTGTTCGCCAGGCTCGACGACGACGACAAGCGCCAGCTCGATCTCGAGGCGGCTACCCTCGACCCCGCCACCGGCACCCTGTGGGCGGCCTACGAGTTCGCCAACCGGATCGAGCGTTACGACACGGATTTCGTCCCCGCCGGCAGTATCCGGCCGATGGAGATGCGCGGCTGGCCGTCGAATCGGGGGCCCGAAGCGATGGTGCGCCTCGGCGACGGACGCTTCATCGTGCTCGCGGAGGGCAGCCCGCGCTGGTTCGCCGAGGAAGTGCCGGGGCTGCTTTTCCCCGGCGACCCGGTGCGCGCGGCCCGGCCGGAGCGTTTCCGCTTTCGCGGGCCCGAGGACTTCGTCCCGGTCGACATGGCCCAGATGCCCGACGGGCGGGTCCTGATCCTGCTGCGCGCGGTGCGGTGGAACCTGCCGCCGCATTTCGAAGGCAAGCTGGTCGTCGCGGATCCCGCCGAGATCGCGCCCGGTCAGCCCTGGCCCTGGCGCGAGATCGCCCACCTCGCCGAGCCGCTGCCGATGGACAATTACGAAGGGCTGACGGTCGAGCCGGCAGGGGACGGCAAGCTCGCGCTGTGGCTGATCTCCGACGACAACCGCTCGTGGTTCCAGCGCACGCTGCTGCTCAAGCTGCTGTGGCGGCCAAGCGAAAAGGCGCACGGGAGTTCCCGCGCGCCTCGGTGATTCGCAGTCGGAAAGGGCTCAGGCGGCTTCGCCGGCCTTCTTCAGCTCGCGCTTGACCTTGCGGGCGCTGGCGCTGAGCTTCTCGTCGGAAGTCTTGAGCAGCCAGTTGTCGAGCCCGCCGTTGTGCTCGACCGAGCGCAGGCCGTGGGTCGAGACGCGGAACTTGAAGCTCCTGTCGAGCTTCTCGCTCAGCAGGGTCACGTTCTGCAGGTTGGGCAGGAAGACGCGCTTGGTCTTGTTGTTGGCGTGGCTCACGTTGTGGCCGACCTGGCGGCCCTTGCCGGTAAGTTCGCAGATGCGCGACATGGTTCGTCTCTCGAAAAATCTGGCTCTGGGGGTGTCCCGGAAAGCGGCGCGCATAGCGGCGAGGCCCGCTTGCGTCAACCGATCTTGCGCCCTAGCGCGAGGCGATGACCCGCTGGCCGCTTCCCCCGCCGATGGCGCGCGCGCTCGAGCTGGCGCGGGCGGCGGCGGGCGCGGGCGAAGTGCCCGTGGGCGCGGTCGTGGTCAGGCACGGGGCGATCGTGGGCGAAGCGCACAACGCCCCCCGCGAACTGGCCGATCCGACCGCGCACGCCGAGATCCTGGCGCTGCGCCGCGCGGCCGAGACGCTCGGCAGCGAGCGGCTCACCGATTGCGACCTCTACGTCACGCTCGAGCCGTGCGCGATGTGCGCGGGGGCGATCGTGCATGCGCGGATCGCGCGGCTCTATTACGGCGCGCCCGATCCCAAGGGCGGCGCGGTCGAGCGCGGCGCGCGGGTGTTCGAGCAGCCGCAATGCCTGCACCGGCCCGAGGTCTATGCCGGGATCGGCGAGGATGCGGCGGCGGCGCTGCTGCGCCAATTCTTCGCCAAGCGGCGCTAGAGCCCGCGCCAGATCTTCACCGGCGCCGAATCGGCCGGCCCGAAGCGGCGCGCATCGCAGCGCGCGGGCATGAAGTCCTTGCCGTAGCAGAGCCGCATCTCTTCGAGCCAGCCGCGCTCATTGACCACCAGTCCGACATGCTCGGGCTCCCAGTAGCGGTTGGCGTCGGCGAAGGCCTGGCGGACCTTTCCCGCGGTAAGCGCATCGTCGCGCCCGACCCGGTCGAAGTCGGGCCAGCGCAGGCTGCTCCACAGGATACGGGTGACCTTGAAGTAGCTCCCCGGCGTGCGGGTCATGCAGGCGCCGTGCTTGGCCCACTCGTGAGCCAGCAGCGCGGCCGAGGGTGTCATGCACAAGTTGCGGGCCAGCTCGCGCGAGCCGAGCCGGCGCGAAGTCGGGCACCACTGCGGCCAGGCCGCGCCGCGACCCTCGGGCCACAGGCCGTGGACGACGAAGCCGAACCGGCCCGAACGCCCCGAGCATTGCCGCCGGTCGGCGGCGCGGTCCTGTCGGAAGCGGCAGTATTCGGGCGACCAGCTCAGCGCGAGCGTATAGCCCCTGACGGGAGCCCGCCGCACCGGGCCGTCGCGTTCGACCGACGGCACGCTGAGAGGACCTTGCGGGACGCGGCATTGATAGGCCTGCGCCATCGCGGCGCCCGGCGCCAGCGCAAGGACCGCGGAAAGGGCGGCCGCGAGGCGCATCGTCAGTTGAACGTGACGGCGTCGACGTTCCATTCGCGACTGAACCAGGCCTTGGCATCGTCCCTGAACAGGAACACGACCGCCGCTATCTCGAGCGCGTACATTACCACGCCAAGCAGCGCTGCCGGGTCCCATGGGATCGTTGCGATGGCCAGTGTCGTCACGAACGAGGCCACGCCGATCGCCGTGAAGACGACCAGAATCCACTTGGCCACGACCGAGGCCTTGTGGGCGATCAGGAACCACAGCAGCAGGTAGATCGCGGTGACGAACACCATCGTGCCGATCACCAGCCCGGCGCCCAGACCAAGGCTTTCCATGACCGGCTCGGCGGCCAGCTGCTCCATCGCCGCGTCGTAGCTGACGACGAAGCCGATCACGCTGAGCGCCAGCGAGGCGAGACAGAGCCGCTCGAACATGACGATGGACGGTGGCCGCATGGAATCCCCTTTCCCGATCTCGCGCCATCCTGCGTCAGCGCCGGGCCCGGCGCAACGTCAGATCGGCGCGAAATCGAGGCCGATGTCGGCGGCGGGGGCGCTCTGGGTGAGACGGCCGACCGAGACGCAGTCGACGCCCGTCGCGGCGATAGCGCCGATGGTGTCGAGCCGCACTCCGCCCGAGGCCTCGGTCGGCACGCGCCCGGCGACGAGCGCCACGGCCTCGCGGAGCCTGGACACGCCCATGTTGTCGAGCAGCAGGTGGCTCGCGCCCGCCGCCAGCGCCGGCTCGATCTGGTCGAGCCGGTCGACCTCGCAGACGATCCGCTCGATCCCGGCCTCGCGGGCGCGGCGGACCGCCTCGGCCACTCCGCCGGCGACGAGGAGGTGGTTGTCCTTGATCATCGCCGCGTCCCACAGCCCCATGCGGTGATTGCGCGCGCCGCCCATGCGGGCGGCGTATTTCTCGAGATGCCTGAGACCGGGAATGGTCTTGCGGGTGTCCAGCAGCTCGCAGGCGGCGGTCCCCATCGCCCGCACGTATTCGCGGGTCATCGTGGCGATGCCCGAGAGGTGCTGCACGGTGTTGAGCGCGCTGCGCTCGGCGGTCAGCATCGCGCGGGCGTTGCCGGTGAGGCGCATCAGGTCGGTCCCGGCCGATACGGCCCGACCTTCCTCGACCAGCAGCTCGATTTCCATTGCCGGGTCGAGCATGCGGAAGAAAGCTGCGGCGATCGGCAGGCCCGCGACGACGATCGGGTCGCGGCTGTCCATCGCCCCCGAGAACCGCGCTTCGGCGGGGATGACGCTTTCGGCGGTGACGTCATGGCCCCCGCCCGGCAGGCCCACGCCGAGATCTTCGTCCAGCGTTGCACGGACGAAGGCGTCGAGATCGAAACCTTCGAGCCGCCAGCCCTCAGTGGACAAAGCGCGCCACCACGTCGCGGTACGAGCGGCTCACCTTCACCTCGGCGCCGGAGCCCAGCACGAGGAAGCATTCGCCGTTGGTGTGGGGCTTGACCTGATGGACCTGGTCGAGGTTGACGATGGTCGAGCGGTGCACGCGCTGGAACACGCGCGGGTCGAGCCGGCGCTCGAGGTCCTTCATCGTCTCGCGCAGGATCAGCGAGTTGTCGCCGGTGTAGATGCACATGTAGTCGCCGGCGGCTTCGATGTGCTCGATCGTGTCGACGTCGACGCGGAAGATCTGGCCGCGGTCCTTGATGTTGATCATCCGCTCGTAGCGGCCGGCGTTCTCGTCTTCGGCGGGCATGTTCTCGATCGCGTCGGGCGCGACTTCGGCGAGCACGGCCTGCAGCTTGGTGGCTTCCTCGGCCGAGCGCTTTTCGCTGAGGCGCGTGCGCACCCGGTCAAGCGTGTCGGCCAGCTTGTCCTCGTCGACCGGCTTCATCAGGTAATTGACCGCGTTGGCCTCGAAGGCGCGGATCGCATGCTCCTCGTACGCGGTGACGAACACGAACAGCGGCGGCTCGATCTCCATCACGCCCTTGACCACCGAGAAGCCGTCGAAGCCGGGCATCTGGATGTCGAGGAAGACGAGATCGGGCTTTTCGGTCTTGATCGCGCGGATCGCCTCGCGCCCGTTGGCGCAAGTGCCGATGATCTCGACGTCGGAATAAGGCTCCAGCCGCAGCTGCAGGCCCTGGATGGCGAGTTTCTCGTCGTCGACGAGGAGGGTGCGTATGGTCATGCGTTGGTTCCCAGCGCCCGTTGGGCGGGCAGGTTTGTAACGGAGATCGGGCCGGTAGGTTTCTCGGTATCGGCGCGCGGAGCTTCCGGCTCCCGATGGAGTTCGTAAGGAATCTCGATCGTCACGGTAAAGCCGCCTTCGGGCGGATTGTCGATCTCGAACCGGTGGTCTTCGCCGTACGCCTGCGCCAGCCGGTCGCGGATGTTGGCCAGCCCGACCCCGGTCGAGACTGCGCGCGTACCCGACAGCGCATCGCTGATCCGCGCCGCGGACTGCGCCTGCAGGCCGGGCCCCGTGTCGGCGACCGTGACCCTCAGGCGGTTGCCGACCGCCTGTGCGGTCAGGCTGATCCGCGCGCCCTCCTCCTGCGGCGAGACCGCGTACTTGATCGCGTTCTCGACCAGCGGCTGAAGCAGCAGCGAGGGGATGCTGGCCTTGGCCGCGGCGGGTTCGATCTTGAAGACGGTTCGCAGGCGCTCCTCGAAGCGCATCCGCTCGATATCCAGGTAGAGCTTCAGCGTTTCGACCTCCTGCGCGACCGAAACCTTCCCCCCCGGCTGATTGACCAGCGTGTGGCGCAGGAAGCCGGACAGGCGGGTCAGCATCGCGTTGGCCGGCTCGGTCTGCTTGAGGAGAACGAGGGTGCTGATCGAGTTCAAGGTGTTGAACAGGAAATGGGGGTTGAGCTGGTAGCGCAGCATGGCGAGCTGAGCGCTCGTCGCCTGCGCCTCGAGCCGCTCGAGCCGGTCGGCCTGCTCTTCGACCTGCAGGTAGTAGTTGATCGCGTAGTACAGTGCCGACCAGGCGCCGAGCAGCGTCATGTGGATGTAGGAATAGCCGAGCACCCGCTGGGCATCGATGCCGGTTCCGCCCTGGTAGAGCGTATTGGCCCAGCCGTTAATGAAGGCCGAGATCATCACCGCCACCGCCAGCACGATCGCCGTCGCGCTCCACGTCACCAGCGGGCGCAGGCTGATCAGCCGGCCGTAGATCACCGACAGGATGAGGCTGATCGAAAAGCCGGTGACCGCTTCGATCAGGACCAGGATCAGGAAGTCGAGCGGCTGGCCGTTGGCGATCGCCGACATCGCGCGCTGGAACGCCGCGCCGCCCCAGCCGATGAACTGCAGCCGCCAGAAGGCGCGGTCCTTGTTGGCGAAGAACGGCGCCGGGCTGAACGGCAGCATGGCAATCGAGCCGGCGTGGCCGGAACCCGGGGCCTGGCCGGTGCCTTGCATCGCGGGCCGCGGGGCCGGGCGGGAGAAAGGGCGCAGCCAGCTCAGGACCGGCGTGCCTCCTCGATCGCCTCGCCGATCGCCTCGCGGCCGACCGCGCCGTTCAGCGCCTGGTCGCCGACGACCCAGCCCGGCGTGCCCGAGATGCCCAGCTGGAGCGCCAGCTGGGCGTTGGTCTGGAGCTGCATGTCCAGGGCGCCGGTGGCGATCGCGGCGCGGGCCCGGGCGAGGTCCACGCCGGCGGCCGCGGCGGCCGCCTCGATCGAGTCCGCGGAAGGCGGGCCGAGGCGGAACATGGCGTCGTGGAACGCGGCGTACTTGCCCTGCTGCGCGGCGGCGAGCGCCATGCGCGCGGCATCGACGCTCTCCGGCGCGAGGATCGGGTATTCGCGGATCACCACCCGGAGGTCGGGGTGGGCGGCGACCAGCGCAGTGACGTCGGCCAGGCTCTGGCGGCAATAGGTGCAGGCGTAGTCGCTGAATTCGACCAGCGTGACCGAGCCTTGCGGATTGCCGAGCACGGCCCCGGGAAACGGCGTCTCGAGCTGGCCGCGCAGCGGTTCTATCCGGGCGAGCTGGTCGCGCCGCTGCAGCACGTCCATCGCTTCGGGCAGCACTTCGGGGTTGGAAAGCAGGTAGTCGCGCGTCGACTTTCCGCCCAGGCCGGACACGTCCCACAGCGCGGCGCCCGCGAATCCGGCGGCGAGGGCGACGACCAGGATCATGAACCAGCGCATCGCGGCTGGCCTAGTTGCGGTTTCGTTCTCGTTCAAGCTCGGCCCTCGCCTGCAGCGCGACGTCCCCGGCGCGAATCCAGTCGGTCGACCCGTGCGGCAGGGCCTGCTCGGCCGCCTCGGCGTTCTGCAGGGCCTCGCGCGGGCGGCCGCTCATGATCTGCTGCTCGGCGCTGGCGAGGCGCGCGCGGGGGATGTCGCCGCGGGCGCCGTAGACCATGCCGAGCTGGTACCAGGCGAACGGAATCTCGCGGTCGCGGGCTACTGCTGAGCGCAGCACTCCCTCGGCTTCCTCGAGGTGCGCCTTGTCCTCGGTGGCGATCAGCGCGTGGCCGAAGGTGGAGGCGACCAGCGGGCTGTTTCCGCTCAGTTCGGTGGCGCGGCGCAGCGGCGCCAGGGCCTCGCGCGGCTTGCCCGATTCGAGCAGGATCTGTCCCTTGAGCTCGAGGAAATAGGGATTGTCCGGATCGGCGGCGACGAGGGCGTCGGCTTCGGCAAGCGCCAGATCGATGCGCGCGTCCTTGTGGTAGGCGTAGGCGCGCGCATAACGCGCCGGCACGCCCTCGAGGTAGGTCGGATAGGAGTTCAGCGTCTGCGCCGGCGTGGCGAGATAGCCGTAGAGCTTGGCCTTGATCCGCTCGAAGCGCTGCTGTTGCTCGGCGTCGGGCGGCCGGTCCCAGGCCGGATCGGCGCGATAGTCGGCTTCCATGCGCGAGATGCGGTCGCCCGACAGCGGGTGGCTGCGCGAATAGGTGGCGTCGTCGCGCTGGCTGCGGGCGTAGCGGAACTCTTCGTTCTGCAGCTTCTCGAAGAAGCTGATCGAGCCCTTGCCGGTGATCCCGGCGGCGCCGAGGTACTGCACGCCCGCGGCGTCTGCGCTCGCTTCCTGCTGCCGGTTGAAGGTCAGGAACGAGCCGAGCGCGACCTGCTGGCCGAGAGCCATCGCCCCCATCGCGGCTTCGCCGGCGCCGGCGACGGCGGCCGCTATGCCCAGCAGCGTGGTGAGCAGCGAGATCTTGGAGGCCTTGCCGTAGGCGTCGTAGATGCCGATGATGTGGCCGCCGGTGATGTGGCCGAGCTCGTGCGCCAGCACGCCCTGCACTTCATTGGCGGTGTCGGCGGCGTTGATCAGGCCGGAATGGACGTAGATCCGCTGTCCGCCCGCCACGAAGGCGTTGATCGAAGAATCGTTGACCAGCACCACGTCGACCGAGCCGCGCGGCATTCCCGCCGCCTCGACCAGCGGGTCGACCATGTCCTGCAGCAGCGTCTCGGTCTCAGCGTCGCGCAGGATGGACTGCGCGGCGGCGCCCTGGGCGGTGAAGGCAAGCGCCGCCGCGAACGCGAGCGAGCGGGCGAGCAGGCGAGTGGCGAGCGTCATCGCCCCCTGCTAGCGCATCGGGGCGTGAACGGGAACTGAAGCATCATCCTGTCCCGTCGCCGCCTTGTCGGCCGCGGTCGGGACCTTCTCGACGGCTCGCACGATCTGCTCGGTTTCGCCGCCCGGGGTGAAGCCCGTCGCCGCCAGGAAGTCCTCGCCCACCGCGAAACTGTCGCCGAGCCAGAGCGGGACCCCGGCCGCCTCTATCGCCTGCTTCGCCGCAAGCTGCTCGGGCAGCAGAGCGTCGGGCCTGGTCGTGCGGATGAGCACCGCCGCGACGCGGGCGGGATTGTGCTCGACGGCGCGGGCATAGGCGGCAAGGTCACCCTGCGTGTCGTCGCCGATCAGGGCGAAGCGCAGCTCGGGGTACATCGCCAGGATCGCGTCGATCGCGGCGGTCTTGTGCAGCCCGTGGCCGGCCGAGCCGAGCGTGGCCCGGTCGAAGCCCCAGTCGCGCAGCAGAAGGGGGCCGAGCGGCAGTCCCTTGGCGCGCTGGAACGCGACGAGATAGGAGAACAGGTTCCACGGGCTCGAGGAGACGTAGAAGAACGGCCGGTGCGTCGCCGGGATGCGCGCGCCCGGTCGCCGGTCGCCGGGCGGCAGCACCTGGCCGCCGCCGAGCGTGCCGTAGAACGCGTCGGCGTCGGGCACCGCGATACGCTCCTCCGGCAGCTCGGCCAGGATGCGACGCCAGTTGCGCGCCACCGACCGCAGGCCGCCGGTCACGCCGGTCTCGATGATGGTGTCGTCGATGTCGGAGATCACCGCGAGGCGGCTGTCGGTGCCGGGCACGAGCACGTGGCCTTCGATGCATTGCGGACCGTCGCGGTTGAACCAGCGCAGCGCGACCGTCTCCCAGACCGGGTGCGGGGGGAGGTCGAACGGCGGCTCGAGCGCAATGTCGAAGCGGACGAAACCCTCCCGGTCGGCGATCGCTTCGCGCCGCAGCACCGTGCCGGCCACTTCGATCTCGAGCGCGACCTGGACGCCGGCTTCCTCGCGGCTGGCGAACTGGGCGAGCATGGTGCGCATCGCCCGGAGGCGGCTGCGCTTCTCGAACCCCGGCTGGGCCGCGCGCAGCGCCCGCGCGCCGAGCACCAGGCGGCCGCGGCTGCGGTAGCCGAAATAGGGATGGAGACGGATCGGGGGCGTGCGCAGGAAGTCCATGGGGCCGGCTATCCAGCGCGGCCCCGCGCGAATGGTTCCGCTCCCCGGCCGCGCTTACCGTTCCCGCTGCCGGGCGCGCGTCCGTCAGCCGAGCAGGCGGCGCGCGGCGCGTTCGACCAGCGCGACATCCTCGGGCACTTCGCCGAGCATGGCCACGGCGCCGTCTTCGGTGCGGCGGATCATGACCAGCGCGAACTCGCAGCCTTCGGGCTCGATCGCCTCGAACGGCCGCGGCTCGATGGCCCTGAGCTTCTTCGCCAGCGCGGCGCGGGGCGCGTCGAGCGGCTCGACGTCCCTGCCGGCTTCTTCCTTGCGCACCCGGCGCTCGGCCTTGACCACGCCCTTGAGCCCGCCGTCGGCCTCGCGGAGGAACTGGCCGAGCGCGCCGCGCGGCAGATCGAGCCGGTGCGCGTGGGTCAGCGCGGCGGCATATTCGGTGAGCCGCGTCTTGTCGTAGTCGGCGCCGAACACGAGCTTGACGACCGGGGTCATCGGCGCGCGCTCCTGCACGGTCAGGCCCGAATCGGAGACGATCTCCTCGAACTCGGCCGGCGCCTCGGCGGCGGCAAGCGAGAAGTCGTAGGCGCGGCCGATCGCTTCGTAGAGCGCGTCGCGGGTGCGGTCCTCGCTGCCGCGCGCGGCGACCGCCATCTCGCGGGCCGCGGCCAGCCAGTCGCCCAGCTCCATCTCCGCCGGATCGAGATCGGGCAGGTCGATGACGTGCGCGCTCTCGGGCTCGGGCTCCGCGAAGGCGGGTTCCGCTGGCGTCGGCGCGGGCTCGTGATGAACGGCGGGCTCCGCCTCGTCGAAGGACTGCTCGGTCAGCTCCATCGGCTCGCCGAACGCGGCTTCCCCGAAGCCCTCATAGCCGTCTTCGTCATCGCCGTCGTAATCGGCCGACAGCTCGATCGGAGTCTTGGCCGGCTGGATCGGCATCCGCAGCAGGGAGCCGAACGATGGACCGCCGGCCGGTTCCTCGTCCTCGTCGTCGTCGGCGAGGCCGAGAGACGGGCCGCTGACAGGCTCGTCACCCTCCTCGTCCTCGTCCTGGTCGAGACCGAACGACGGCATCGGCAGGCCGAGGCTGACTTCGTCCTCGGCTTTGTCCTCGCCGTCCAGCTCGCCGGCCGCGAAGGCCATGGCCGGATAGTCCGGCTCGCCGGCGTCGGCGACGCCGACCTCGGCCACATCGTTCGCCGGCTGAGCCCCGGGGCCGTCGGCCCAGTCGGTCAGCGGGGTGTCGGCGTCGATCACCGGCAGCTTGGCCTTGGGCTCGAGCGCCTGGTCGATCTCGAGCAGCAGCTCGTCCGAAGCCTGGGCATCCGCGAGCTCCTTCCAGTTGATGACGCCATAGATGAAGTCGATCGTGTCGTCGTCGCTCGAAAAGGGCAGCAGGATACCGCGATAGGCGATCGTCGATCCGCGCTGGTTGACGAATTCGGCCTCGAAGCCGATCGGCGCCTGGTTGGCGAGAATCTGCATGTAATGGTCGGTGATGCGGGTCAGCAGCGAGCGGGCCGGCACGTCGTCGAGCGTGGCCATCTCCTCCTCGCCGACGCCGCATTCCTCGGCGAGCTTGTCGCCGAGATAGGCGATGCCGGGATTCTCGATCCCGGTGCTGAAGTCGAGCAACACGCTGTAGGGGCCGAAATCGGGCAGCTTCTCGGGCTCGAGCTCTTCGATCGCGGGAAAGTTGCGGTCTTCGAGCAGGCTCGCCCAGTGATTGTAGGCGCGCACCTGCATGCGCCGCTCGTCCTGGCCGATCGCCGGCGGCGGGGCCTGGCGGTCTTCGTCGTCGGCCGGCTCGTAGCCGGATTCGGCGAGCGAGC